>JAEEGG010000284.1_pt1 | contig 242658 bp, 259 predicted proteins | sample 9134161 | NCBI WGS metagenome assembly JAEEGG01 (sample SAMN16246543, study PRJNA631951) | gut metagenome | biome: gut microbiome; feature: rumen; material: CR-attached | host: Bos | place: Iran: Karaj | collected 2018-10 | reverse complement strand
TGTTACTTATTATCCATCTTCTGTAATCTCTTACAGCATGAATAATATTTAATGTGCCTGTTTTCATATAAATCTCCTTATCAGTTTATCCCGCCTGTTACTAAGTTCTTTAAACACGCTATGTAAATCTTCATTTTTCTTACTTCCTTTTGTATTCTTCAAAGTCCTTACAAGACCAAAATATAAACCTGTTATTGACATATCGTTGCAACTGCTTTAGCTCATGGGATTTTGGCAAATCGTATTTGTCATAGATCATTACATATGGGGCATATCCGTTATCTCTTAACCAATAAATCCTATATAAGTCTTGCTCTGTAATTCTCTTTTCACGATCTCCCACTAAAACATAAACTTGTAAATCCCTTGCTCTAACCTTTGATTTATTCCGAAATATTTTAAATTTAGGTAGAATCAAGTCCTTATCTTCGTATCTGTCCCATGCAAAGTGTATGGCTTTAATCGGTATCTGGTTTAGCATTTCAGCCTTTTGCTCGTTCATCATACGAATATCCAAGCCTTGATTGAAGTCCACTTTTGCCTTGCTATTTATAAGCTGTTGTAAAAGGTCTTTCCAATCTTTACAAGCAAGGATATTAGGATCACAAAGAACAATATTTTTCTGACCGTTCCAAAACTCTGATAAATCAGCAACCTTGTGACTACATAAACCTTCTTTATCTTTGACAATGCAAAAATTACATTCTCTCGGACACCCTCTTGTCAGAAAACCGTATGCTGTATCTTTAGTTTGTTCTGAATATATCGTATAATCTGGGTAAATATGCTCTATCTCGTCAGGCAGGTTCTTATTTCGTTCTGTATGGAATACTTCTTTACCATCAACTGTTTCTATACAATACCCGCTACCACCTTTTTCTATTTCTTTTGCATAGATCGGTCTGTCATAATCTGGCGTAAAACTAAATACCTTTGACATATAAACCTTATCGTATTCTTCCATAAGTCCAAGAAAAGGATCATACCATTCAACTTTATCTCCCTTAGACTTATGCCAAGCTGATAACTTCATCAATGGTAAATTCGGATAATTGTGTCCGTCAACATCTATCAATCCGATTTTCAATCTATCCTCCACGCTCGCTTAGTACCCTCAATATTGCGTCCCATTTCTTTTGAAATGCTACCATCACACAAGTAGTTGTAATACACACCGCATAAATCCCATATGACCGTTCTATGGTGGTTTTTTATCCATTTCCTTACAGAAGTAGAAGTCCGATATTCCCGTGATCTTTCCCATATTGTCTACCTCCTTAAATGAAATCCGATATGCTCATCCCCGGTGCGTTCCAAGGGCAGCTCGGGCTGTAATCACCTGCGGTTGCTGACGGGGTATAGTGTCTTTCATCACATTCCCTTTTGGCTTCTTCCAGTTCAGCCTTATAGACCATATCCCAGTATTCTTCCCTCTCTTTTTCGAGCTGTTCAGGTGTCTTTGCGTAATCCTCTTTCATTGACTGGATCCAAGCGTCAATGTCTATCGACTTGTTATCGTGCCATTCAAGGACTTCCGCAAGCTGCTGTTCCTTGCTCGTGTACCTGTTGACTTTTCTCAGCAGGAGCACCGCCTTTAAGCATTTCTGCTCTCTTGTAAGTTCCATATTTAACCTCCTTATATAACACTCATTGAGTGGTTCTGTCTATACTATACCACCCATTGAGTGATTTGTCAAGCGGTTTTTTGAAACTTTTTTAAATTATTTTTTCAGGGTGTCAATCTCTGAAAAGAGCACTGGTATCAAAGAATATCGTACCGCCGTCGAGGGTTTCCCTTGATGCAGTCCAGTGGAACGCACTACGGCTTATACCGCTCAGGTATTCCTGATCGCCCAGGAGTTCTCTTGCCGTCACATCGCATACCATTTTCTCTTTCTTTTTGCCTTTCGGAGTGTAAAGGTACTTTGTTATGGATGTGGCAACCTCTATCTGATTGAGATCGCTTTTCGGATATTCCCATTCTTTTAACAATTTTTTATCTTCGTCTGTAAGCCTCATTTTTCATTCTCCTTTCTGGCTTTCAGATTTGCCCCATATTTCCATTTTCACATCTCGGACGTATATTTTACCGGCTTTGATACAAAAACGGAAATTTAGGGCATTCTGTGTGTTCTGAGAGGTATGCTGCAAATTATGATGTGCCGTAAGAATTTTTCGGTATCGTTTCCGCAAGTGCAGGATAAAGGGCATATACCCACTGGCATTCAGGGTAACATCTTTTCAGCTTACCGCTCCGGCACCTGTAATAATATTCGATATTCCCCTTGCCGATCTCTGCGAGGCTCTGCTTTATTTCTTCGAGCGTCCGCACGGTTCCGAGCATATCACCGACTTTCTTTATCTCTTTCGGATAGAGCAGATGCTCTATCATATATGCGTCAGTTTCCGTTCCGTCAGGAAGTTTAACGTGGTATTTATACATTCCCTGCCTCCTTGTCAGATGTCGATCCACAGCTCGCCGTTCTCACGGATGTATCCGTGGCTGCTCATTTCTTCGTCACCGGTACCGTATCTTGCTTCGGCTTCTTCTTCGGTTATCTCGTCCTCTGCTGCCCTGACCGATATATACTGTCTCCGCATAGCGTCCTGTTCTTCTTCGGTAAGGTCATTCCATGTGAGTTTTTCACAGCCGGTACCGTTGCCAACAATCTCTGTTTCCGTGCTTTCGTCTACTATCTTTACCTTCGAATCACATCTGAGGCATCTCCCAACTTTGCCGGCATAAAATACCATATCCTCAGTTGCCCCGTGCGGTTCACCGTCCGCATCGAACACAAGTCCCCGTCTTACCTGCTCTACGATGTAGTATCTTTCTACCTTGCCGCACCTTGGACATATTATTTTCTTCATTGCCGTTCTCCTTTCTTAATATGACACGCCTTTGTGCAAGGCACCTATCCAGCAGTTGGCCACCTTTGTCTGCATTTCTGTCCTCTTTTGGAATTCATCATCGGTGAGGGCTACTGTATAAAGGTGGATCTCCGTCAGCTGATCCTCGCTGTCAAATATCTTCGTGCAGTAGATAAAATGGTCTGCGTCTGCGTCCTTTGCCAGAGGGATTGCTTTGTCTTTCCAGTCTTTTATAATCTCCTCTGCGTTGGTATCGTAATCGTAGTGCGGGTACTGATAGAGCTGCCCAAAATGTCTGTAAACCTTTATCTGTCTCATATGCTCCTCCTTACTTGTCAAACCTTTTGTCTTTAATGTCCTGCAAAGCATCAAAGGGTATGCCGTATTCGTCACACTTTCCGAGATTGTGCTTCTCGATATTGGGAAATCCTTTCGCTCCCTCGACTATCATCACGCACTGTCCTGTGCGGCGGTTAAAGATGTGGGATACCTTGCTTGATGCTGTGTTTTCAAGTGCCCATAGCTGTAACATGGCTTTTCCCATAGCGGTCATTGTAAGGCTGATCTTCCCGGTTTTCTTGCTCGACTGCAAGAGTACATGCACGTCCAATAATTCCTGTTTGTGTTCGTCTGTTCTGTTCTGCTCGTTCATTTCACTGTCTCCTTTCAAGTGTGTTCTTCTCGTTTATATTCTTCCCATCCGTTCCCGTAACAATCCATAAGCCTGTGATTGCGGAACTCCGTTACCCATTCGGGATTGAGCTTTTCACCGCTCGGCTTTGTCGGATCTGTTGTCGCTATCTCGTTTATTGCGTGTATGTACGCTTCTTTTGATAGGTCGCTGTCAACTTTGAGCTCCCTTTCCCAGTATCTCAGGCAGGCGTTGAAGTGCTTTTCAAGGACTTCCATAGTTTCCTGCTTTGTCATTGAACTGAACTCACTTTCTTTTGGTGCGATATAAAACTCCTGTCCGCCCCTGTCAACCCATAGGTTTTCGTTTACTTTCTTGAAGGTGCCATTGTTAAGAATTGAAAGTGCTTCCTTTTTTTCCATCTTTGCGGCTATCCTTGTATCATTGCCTATCCTTCCCATAACCAAGACTATCATATCCAAACCCTCCTTTTGTTGTTTAAATATTATCATTTTATGTGTCCCATTATTTGTACTTTGGTGTCAGATATTGAGGTCGGTGAACGCTTTTATCACTTCCTGAGGTACTTCCGTCCAAGCAATTCCCTCGTTCAATACCATCTGCATCGACTGTAAGGCTGTCCTGCCCTGTCTCTTATCGGTGCCGCCATATTGTCTTGCCGTTCCGTCCTTGTGCTCTATCTCCTGCACCGCCCAGGTCTTGACACCGACTTTCTTGACAAATCTGTACTTTCCGTAGAATGATGATGCGACTGTTGTCCCTATCGGTGCATCTTCCATAAGTTTCTTCATTGATGTGAGTGCCGGTACATTCTTGATTACGCTGTCCTTTGACGGAAAAGCCATCGTGTATGGATTTGAGTAGAGGCTTTCTGCTGCCTTTATCCGTTCCTCGCTATCGTTAAGGTTTCTTGCGTTAAGTTTCTTGACTTCATCACCTGACATATCGTTATCCTCTCTTTCTTACGGCTGATCCGCCCATTCCTTGAATGCTGCTATTGCTTCCATCGGCTCATTTCTTGACATACATCTTTTCTTGCTGGATGTTTTTCTGAACTTGCGTAGTCCCTGTCGGGATCTCCCGTTGTTTGTTGCGAAGCTCATATACGATTTTAAACTGCTCATATTATCTTTCGTTCTCCTTTCTCCGAGGGCTCGTGGCAGAGCCCCCGGCAATGCCCTTTCGACTAAGACTGTTTTGCTTTTTGTGTGATATAATTTTTCCTTTCCTTAGGTTTTGGGTGCGTCTGCGGGGCGATGTGTGATTTTATTTCCCTTTCGGGATATGTGCCTGTATCTTAGAACTACTCATTGAGTGGTTCTGTCTATACTGTATCACTCATTGAGTGATTTGTCAATAGGTAAATTGAAAAAATTTTTGAAGTTTTCAGAAATAAAAAACTCCCGATTTCTCGGGAGTTTCAAGGGCTCGTTTCATTTCTTTGCATAAACAAGTTCCAGCTCAGGCTTACCGCCTTTTACAAGAAGATCATCAAGTCCCTTGCCGATGTCTATATCCCATCCTGCAATGGCAACCATAATGCCCTCATTGTAAAGGCTCTCGACAAGCATATTCTGCTGTGCGAGCACCTGCCTATTGTTTTCCTTGTCAGCATCGTAAGCGACTATAACGCACTTAACGCCTGACTTTTTAAGAACATCAATAGGTCTTTCGCCGGTCTCATCCTCGATGAAGAGCTGCCGCCAGTTACCGACTCCGGGGATGTCGATTGTCATAAGTCCCTGATACTCAGAGGCTACAATGCTTTTCTTTTCCCCTTCTGTCATTATGACTGCTTCTCTTCCGTGAGCGTTGCCCGTTGTTGTAGGATAATAGTATCCTGCGGGACAACCGCTCGATACACCGAACTTGTATCGGTTACCGATGATGCCCTGTGCGGCTTTCTTCTGATCTTCCTTGTATGAGGACATCCAGACGTACTTGCCCATTTCAGTTGACGGACACGGACGGCCAAGCCTCTCAGCATTTGCCTTGTCTTTAAGATACTGCTCTTTTGTGATGCAATATCCGTTAAGATCGTGCCACCGTCTGTCAACCCTTATTCTCATTCCTATGTACCTTCCGTGTATGTCGGGTATGGGAATGATAAGTCCGCCCGGTCCGTTGAAAGTCCAACTTCCATCGTCTTTCATATAAAAGCCGGGTGTTCCTGCGAGGGCTTCACCGAACTCCTGCTGTAAGGCGAACATTATCTGTTTCCTTGTCTTGTTATTGGAGCGGTATGTTTTGTTTGCGTACCTGAAACCATCAGGCTCGGGTATGCTTCGGATGGTGTATCTTTCGATCATCGCATCCGTGAAACCCTCTGAGTACAGATAATCCCTATCCTTCTGCTCTAAAACGAGCTGTGAGAGGAATTTTCTGTATCTCTTGTCGAGTTCATCAGGTGGCAGCAGAGGTGTCTTCTCTTCATAAACAACCTTTTTAGGCTGATATGTCTGAGCCATACCTTGCGGTGCCACTGTTCCGTCAAGTAGCTTTCTACCGGGATGCCTTGACATCCATTCGTTAAGCTCCTGAATCATTACCGAGTTCGATACCTTTACAACAACATATTCATTGCCGTTGTAGGAACTTTGGAACTTGGTCTTGGGTTGCTGGTTAAATCCAGCTGTATCCGGTCTCATACACAGATACAAGGTGGCTGAGAGATCATCATGGGGATGTAATCTCGCGCACCAGTCTTTCTTGCCGCAAATCGGGCAAACCTCATTGACTCTTGCGAGTCGCTCAAAAACAAATTCTGAGCCCATATTCTTTTACCTCCATAAAATAAAAATAGCCGTGATCTACTTGATCCGGCCACGAAAACCAACGAGTGGCTTCTTTTGTCCGGGAGCAAGGTTTTAAGCTCCTTAGACACAGGGATATCTGGCTGCCTTATAGACTGCCGGATAATACGGGGAAACAAAAAACATTTCCCGAAGTCACAAAAAATGGTTTACAACGGTGAGTATATAATATATAATCTTAAATGTCAATAAAAACTTGACGGACACGCTGATTTTTCTGATAATTGTACGAGTGTTGTATAACACATATATGTTTGGTGATAACAACATGATATTTATATGATATTTCTATGATACGCTGATGTATCTTTCTTGTATGTATCATGATGCAGATATGATGTAATCTTGTATATGATATGATATTTGTATGATATTGTTATGATATTTACATTATTGTTTCATCATAATTGCACAAATCTATCTTGATACTTTCACAATATTATTCTAAAAGATATTTCCATTGTTTATAATATAAATATGATTTATATGTAATAGTATGTTACATCATATACATATGTTATTTGATTATATTTTAATGTGTTTAGATATGTTTTGTGTTATTATTATCATAATTATATGATTTATACAAAATAAATATTGACATAATGTATGATGTTATGTTATATTGTTTTTAATCTATCATAATTCGATTATGTAATATTTACAATTCTATTACAATGTGTTTGTGATTCATAGTTGAATTTATCATAATACGGAGGTTAAACGGCTAATGAGGAAAATGTTAAAGATTGCGATTGTAAATCAGAAAGGCGGAGTAGGAAAGACCTGCACAGCATCATTCCTTGCCTTTGCTCTTGCCGCAAAAAGTAAAAAAGTCCTTGCGGTTGATCTTGACTCGTCAAAGAACCTTACAAGGATGATGTATCCCGAGGAGCCCAACTACACGCTTCTTAACGCATTCGATGAAGATTGCACAACAGAAGAGGCTGTATGCCATATAAGGAAAAACCTTGACATTCTTTGCGGAGATCTTGGCTTTGCTCAGGCTGCCTGGATAAAAAGATTTAAGATAAAGGATGAAGAAACAGGAGAGGAGTTCCCGGATCCCACTGTTCTTGCCGATGAACTCAGGAGGGTGGAAGATAAGTACGATTATTGCGTTATAGACTCTCCGCCTTCGCTCGGAATAATGATGTCAAATACATTGACGGCAGCTGATGAGATCGTAATACCCTGCGATCCTGATGTTGGTGCAATTTACGGAATCCAAGACCTTAATGGATTTATAGAGCAGGCGAAAGTTAATAACAGCAAGCTGAAGATTGCCGGCATACTTATGACAAGATGCAAGAACACTAACCAGACGAGAGCCGTAACGGATTTAGCAGTACGGATTGCCGATGCGATAGGCACAAAGGTATTCAGGGCAAAGATACGTGATAATACGGATGTCGCTGAGGCAAGAAATAGCAGCGAATTCTTACGAGAGTATGATCCGAAGTGTATAGGTACACAGGATTACAATACTTTTGTAAATGAATATTGGAAAGACCTGAACAAACGATAAGGAGGTAGCAGAAGATGGCTGACAAATTGAACGATGCACAAAAAGGACTTCTAAGCAACAAATTTTTCCCGAATATGACGAACTTAAAGAAAAACAGTGATACCGTTGCCGAAGAAACAAAAGTGACCAAGGCGAAAGACACCGAGGTAAAAGAAAAGCCAAAGGCTGAAAAGAAACCCGCACAGGAGAAGAAAGAAAAGCCTGTGAAGTCCGTTGAGCCTGCTGCCACGAGCGAAAGCAAACCTAAGGAAGATCCCAAAAAGGAAGAACCTAAAAAGACGGAACCCGAAAAGAATGCCGAGAACAAGGAAGAAGCGGTTGTTGAAAATAAGAAAACTGTTGCCAATAATGTAAACAGCCCGAAATTACATACGATTGCTCTGTATGACGGCAAAGAGCTTGCAAATGTAAACCTTGCCATGCCGAGTGTGTTCCGCAATCCTATCGAAAAAATAGCAAAAGAGAACGAAAGACCTCTGAGCTATGTGATCGGTCTTCTCCTTGAATATGCCCTTGAAGTAAATCCTATGCAGGAGTTTCCAGCAGCCATAGGTCTGTCAAAGGAAAACCCGTGGAATACTATGTATAAGATGCCTGTTGTACTGAAAGAGAAGATAAAAGAGCTCGGTGACAAGAACGGAAAAAGACCTCTTATATTCACAGTAAATGCACTCATCAAATATGCTCTTGAAACCATTGGCGAAGCTGAATGGTTAAGTGATTGATTTACTTTTTGTTTTATACATAAGAAAGAAAAACTTGATTTTTTGCCCCATATGTGATAAGATGTTATGCGTATAATTCTTGTTGCATGTGGGGTGTGTTTTGCTCTACCTTGTAAAATTTCCTGACGGAGCATCCGTACAGGTTTGTTTTAATGTAATGAGAATGACGGGTATTATACCTGCCGAAAAAACAACTATAAACTGCACAAGTAAGATCGGCTCATAGGAGTGCGGTCTTTTTTTGTGCCACAAAAAAAGAAAGGAGGATAGCGATGAAAGAATTGTATGTTTCAACGCTAAAAAGCGAGCAGATGCTCGGAGAAGAGTTTGAGGAACTGTTTATGGTTAAGGAGACCAAGTTCTCAAAATCTCTCAGTAACAAGTGGACGAATCTCGTATTATTTGACAAGACAGGCGAGATTCCTGGTATTATTTTCGGTGAGGATGCTGTCAATGCTGAAAAGCTGAAAGGCAGTATCGTAAAGGCAAGAGGACTTGTCACCCTCTTTAATGGCGAGTGCCGTGCGACAGTGAAAACAGTTATCCCTGTTGATCAGAACACTGTCAATCTGTCAGACTTCGTGCCGGGACTTACAAAGGAAAAACTTGCGGAACTGTTCGGAAGGCTTAACAACCTTCTCGGACAGATTGCCAGTGATGCACCTTTGTTATGCCTTGTGCGTAGTGTGTATCAAAAATATGGTAAAGACTTTATGCAGCTTCCCGGAGGATACCTGCATCATAGGTATGCAGGTGGACTTCTTGCTCATTCAGTTGAGTGTGCTGAAATGGCTGCACTTATCTGTGACCAGCAGAACGGAGCATTTTATGAGAACGGCTCTACCGTGAATCGTGAGCTCGTGATCGCAGGTGCTTTGCTTCACGATATTGGAAAGGTCTTTGAATTCGAGGTCTTTCCGTTCGGGGCAAAAAAGGAAAATGCACCTTTCCTTAATTACAAGGTTAGGGCTACTTTGATGCTCACGGAAATTGTGAAAAGTATCGTAAAGGCTTATCCCGATACCGCTGACAAATGGAATGTGGATCTTCCCATTCTTTGCAACATGGCACTTTCTTGCCACAAAAAGAACGATGAGCCTCCGAGAACAAAGGAAGCTCGCATTGTAATGTTAGCAGACATATCTTCTGCCGATACAGATGCCTGTGCCTTTGAAGAGTCTAAGGTTAATCAGGACAATCCTGAGGGCGGTTTCTTTTACAGCCGTTATTTTGGTTGCAATATGAAATCATCCGGAAAGGAGGCTGTATAATGGCAGGGCTCATCTACTATGGCAATGCCGAGGAGGTGGCAGTTCTTGATAGGGCTGCCCTCTTCCTGAACACTTCTGTCGAAAAATTGTATTCCGATATACGCTTTGTCCGTTATGAAGACAAGGTTGTTATGGACGATATACGGCAGCTTTTACAGAGGTTCACGCTGAAAAGTGATGGTTTCTGCATCCTGTTCGACAAGGCAAGCGAGCTGAATGCCAACTGTCAGAATGCTTTGCTGAAAGCCTTAGAGGACAGAGACGATATCCTTTTCATATTCATTTGCAAGGGCAGCAGGATGCTGGCAACAGTTGAAAGCCGTTCAACGATTGAATATGTTGGGATGATGGGATATCAGGAGTTCACAGAGGCTTATCCCGAACTCCCTCACGCTTTATACTACCTTACGGGCGGTATGGTAAGTGAGGCGATAGCCGAAGACCAGAAACTTATCGAAATTTCAGAGAAAGCGGGGGAAGATATCCTCTCGTTCATCGGAAACAAAAAAGAACTGCTCTCAATTATGGGGCAGTTAAAGGAAAAAGACGGCAACAACTTCTTTGTAACTCACAGAGATTATGTAGCCGGTCTTTATGATATGATCTCGCAGCTTCTCATAGAACGCATCGAAGAAGATGGCGTTATCGAGAAACTTGACGAGATTGAAAGGCACAAGGAGCTGCTTAGAAGATCTAACTCTTATGGAGTAAATGACTTCTTTGATTTGCTGATTAGTGTCTAAATATGCTGATTAGTGTCTAAATATTATTCAAAGGAGAATGTATGAAAACGTGCGAAAAGAGGTACCCTGTGTCCGACTATACGGAAACGGGAAGACGAATTAAGGCTATGAGAAAAGCCCTTAACTTGACACAGAAAGAGTTTGCGGAAAGATTTGGCATGTCCCAGTCTACTGTCTATTGTTGGGAGGCTAAATCTCAGATCAATCAAACAAAAATACCAGATTGGGTGTATGGTCTTTTGAAGAAGGTCATCTACTATGAAGATGGTCTTGTTTTTGATGGAGATAGCATTTCTGTAAAGCCTGATGAGAGTGAGTCTCTGAGAACGAGAATAAACGAGCTTGAACTTGAAATAGCAGAGTTAAAGGCTGTTATGTCAAAACATAATGCCCGAAACGCTGGGAGACGCAAGGACGAGCCTTGTCAGGTAGAAAAATATCGTCAGTATGCAAGTTATCAAAGTATGGGCATGGAAAGAGACGAGATAATCAAGACTATGGGTATCAGTCTCAGAACAGCCGTGCGTTATGAAAAGTGGCTTGCAGATAAAAACTTACAGGAGTACTTAGTTTTAGCCTGATCCCGGTAAACCGGGTGTGAGCGAGTCTATTCAGTAATCGCCCACACAGCCCCCGTTTGCCGGAGGTCAAAGTATGGTGAAGTGTCTCAAAAACGAGGCGGATACCTAACTACCTTTCAAAAACCGATGGATTTCGGCGGAAAGGTTGGCTGAAAATGAAATTTATAGCGAGTGTGAGCTTCGGGCGTGATTCGCTCGCAATGCTCTTAAAGATTTTGGAACTGGGATATCCGCTTGACGGAGTTCTCTATGTCGAACTTGGACCTGAATTTGACTGTGTTAAGAAACTTGCGGTCAGAATGCAGAAGATATTGGAGGAAAAGAGAATTGAATTCCATATACTTCGCCCCGAAATACCGTTTGTGGAACTGATGCTCAGAGTACCCATAAAGTACAAAGATGCTGAAAAAGGTTATCATCAAGGTTATGGGTGGTGCGGAGGTCCGTGCCGATGGGGAACAGCAATCAAGCGTGACCTCTTGCATAAGGCGTATAAGAAATATTATGGGAATGAGCCTGTTGCCGAATACATAGGCATAGCAAATGACGAAACCCATAGGATTAACAGGGAGCGTGACGGAAACAGAGTTAAACTCTATCCCTTGATAGAATGGGGAATGTCACCGCTTGACTGTTATGATTATTGCCTTAAAAGAGGTTGGACGTGGCTCGAAGAAGGGAAAGACGGAAAAGTCTATGACCTTTACCAGTGCCTCGACAGAGTATCTTGCAAATACTGTGTCAACAAGAACCTTAAAGAATTGAAGCAGATTTATCTTAAATTCCCTTCGATCTGGCAGGAACTTAAAGATTTGCAGGAGCAGATACCTATGCCATACAAGAAAGGTGTCTCGGTAAACCAACTTGAAGAACGCTTCAAGGAAGAAACCCGCCAAATGTCATTATATGACTTTTTTGCGGAAGTAAACTAAATAATTCAAAGGAGAAGTAGCCATTGTATATGGTGAAAAAGATGAAATGAAGAAATACTTTACAAAATTCTTGCGTTTTAATAAAATAGTAAACGGTGAGGGCACTGAATATGAGTGCCTTGATTATCCGCACTGTGAGGTTGATACAGTTAAAGCCGTAAAGTCTTCTGTCTATGACAGATATGAACTTTTGAGTGCTTGGAAAAGAAATAAGCTGATCACACCGGAGCAGGTGGTTGAAATGGAGGGGTATGTTGAAACACTTGATACCGCAGATATTATACCTGTGGATACCATAAGGATCTGTGATAAGAATTGGGACACCTTATTTGAAATAAGAAATATGTCTGAAATTCAGATAACTGTTCCGTGGAACAATTCCACAAATACTTATCTTGCGGTAAGAGAGGATGAGTATCATACAACCCTTTATAGAAAGAAAGAGGACGGCACCTATGGTTATTCCGATGTTTTCCACATTCATCAAATGGGGGAAATAGCCGGAAAGAATGATTGGATAATTCGTCCTTTGGAAACGGAGGTGGTAAAATGAGTTTAGCTAACCAGGTAAGGCCAGCAACATTCGGCTCGGCTATCGGTGAGTCCGCAAGAATAAACGGCGGAATCATAAGAAACCAGTTAATAACCGGTAAGATATCTCATTCCTACCTTTTCGATGGTCTGAGAGGAAGCGGAAAGACCACTACTGCAAGGACTTTGGCAAAGGCTCTTAACTGTCTTGACTTAAAAGACGGTGAGCCTTGTAACTGCTGTGCGAACTGCCGTAAGATTGACGAGGGCGGTTCCCCTGATGTCAAGGAAGTTGACGCTGCAAGAAATAACGGCGTTGACTATGCAAAACAATTAGAGGAAGACACAGCGTACAAGCCTGTGGAGTTAAAGAAGAAGGTGTATATTCTTGATGAATGTCACTGTATGACAAAAGAGGCATTCTCATCACTTCTTAAACTTCTTGAAACTCCGCCCGAGTGGGTAGTGTTCATCCTTTGTACCACTGATCCGCAGAAACTTCCCGACACCATCCTTAGCAGGTGCCAGAGATTTAACTTTAAGGCGGTTTCATTAAAGGAGCTGTCTGCACACCTTATGAATATCGTTGCTGAAACGGGTGCAAGAATTGAGCCGGCAGCAGCCGACACGATTGCCCGTCACTCAGGCGGATCAGTAAGGGATGCGGTTGTCGCTCTGGAAACCTGTCTTTCAGAAGAAGCAGACATAACAGAGGAAAGAGTAAATGAAATCCTCGGTGCTGAGAGCTGGGAGCAGATATTTATGCTCATCGAGGCACTGACCGATGGAAACCGCCGTTTCCTTATCAATTGCGTTGACAGATGGTACTCGGAGGGCAGAAAGGTCTCCGATGTTCTGTCTGACTGCCTTTTGGCTGTAACCGACAGATTGCGTTTCCTTGCGGGAGCGGAACCCGATGGTGCAGAGAATTATGTCAACTTCGTAAAGAGTTCAAAGCTGAGCGAAGGCAAGGCTTTTGTACTTGCTGACGGACTCAGGGAAACATATGAAAAGATGCGTTACAATCCTGATCGTGGGATCTTAACTGTATCTTTGCTGAAAGTTTCCGCTCAAAAAGAAAATGTATCATTTGCCAATGAGGAAGATATCCTCAACAGGCTTACCGATGCAGAAAAGATAATAAAGACACTCCAAGCGGAGATAGAACAGCTCCGTAAGGGTGTTCCTATGAATAACCAGGCTGCCGTACAGACTGCTGCCAGTGTGCAGACAGTAAATGTAAAGCCTGCCGCACCTGAACTCAGTCCGGTGAACATTCCCGATATGAATGAGATGTTCGGTGGTATGTTCGGCTTTATGCCCGTACAGACCGAAACACCCATACAGAACGAGAGCTTTGCCGATACGGAGACAGTAGTGGCAGAAAAAGAAACACAGCCTGTGGAAGAAAACGAGGCAAGCGTGGAAACTGTATCAGAAGAAAGTTTTACAGAACAATCCGAAGTACAGTTTTGTTCAGCCGAAGATGAATTTACAGATTACAGTGATGTATCAGATACCGAGAGTTTCTACGGAAACTTTACCGATGATGGTGCGTCTGCTTACGATGGATTTGTAAGTGCGGACGAGGCTGAACTTCCGGACGGATTTGTGGCTGTTGACGAGATACCAGAGGTATTCGGTGTCAGCAATACATATTCCGAGCCTGAGCCCGTTGCCGAAGACGAAGAAAGCATAAATTTGAATGAGCCTGTTGCTGAAACTCCTGCCGAAACAATGCCGGAAACATCTGTTGTGGCAGCAGAAGAAAGTACGGGAGAGGTTACCATTGTTGGTGGACCTTCATTCTCAAACCTTGACGCTTTATTCAATCACATCAACAATAGTGCCTCTGAGATACAGAAACTCGACTGGGCTATCAACGGTGATGATCTGTGGCGTACAATAGCTTCTTACTGCACAAGGGAAGAAGTTAATGGCAAGGTTGTTTACAAGTCAGACAAGAAAAATGTCTGCGATGCTTTTAAAAAGAAGTTAAAAGAGAAAGGCTTTACTGATGTTGCGGAAGTAATTGAGGTAACTGCCTAAAAGATTTAAGGGCTGTCAGAAATGGCAGCCCTTTTTAGAAAGGGGATTTTATTTTATGAGCGAAGGCAAGAAACGGGAATACCTGCGTAAAACCTGTAAAGCCAAGGTTGAGGAATTCCTGAAGCGTGCAGTGGAGATAAATACCGACAAGGCAGATTATCATTATTATAACAAGATAAAGGATATAATCCTGTTCGGAAGTCTTATCAATACTGACCGTCCCAAAGTGCATGACATTGACTTGCTCGTGATCTATGATTATGAGTACGAGCTTTTGGAAAAATTCCATAAGGAGCATTATGGAAGATTCAATGATTGGTTCGTTGACTGCGACTCCGAACGTGAGCTGAGAATAATGTACCTTAAAAACAAATGTGGGATTTTTTCCGTACACGGAGTTTCGTGCCGCAATGGGAAATTTAGGGATGATGACGAAGAATACCTGATTGCTACAAGTGATAAACATATCTATCTTATGAAAGATTATGTTGAGGTTCCCGGTTTCATGGAACTTATCCCATAATAGAAAATGAAAGGAGAATGGACTTATGATAGAGTTCAAAAAGACTTTCGGTGCTGATCACAGTGCCGATTTTGCCGTATTCAAAGATCTGCTGAAAAAAGCAAAAGAAAACAAGCAGAGTATCGTTCTGCATACCCATATCTGCCAAGTTAGAGACAGATATAGCTGTGTTGACATACCACAGAAACCTGTCACTCTTTCAAACTGGTGGATGCAGGGCGGTATCCTTTATTATAAAAAAGGAGGGTTTAGTTACGGGTGTTTCTCGTTTGATGAAATCGACTCTTTAACTGTTGTGGAACCCGTAAAGGAAATTGCTGCTTGATATAGGCAAAATGCTTTCTTACATATAATAGGAAAGCACAAAAATATGAATTGATAACTAAATCGTGCCCTGAGATTGTATCTCGGGGTGCTTTTTTTATTGCAAATAAGCCATATAAATCGTTTTATTTCGATTTTTGTAAATTTTTTCGTTAAAACACTTGAAATATGGGGCATCCTGTGGTATATTATAGGAGTACATTTTCTTGTTGCATTCGGGATGCTTTTTGTTCCGACTAGTAAAATTTCCTTGTGGGGATATTATAAACACCCGTAAGGTTTGTTTTGAATGCGACGGAGGATGTTATTTTTTGCAAAAAAATAACACAAAGACCGGCACAGTGACCTATGCATAGGTATAGGTACAGATGCCAACACACAAAGGAGGATGACAAAAATGTCAGAAAGAATTGTTAGCCAGACTACTTTTAGTAGATCTATGGCAAATGACCGAAAGGCAGGTGCTTATTACACAGACCTTTCACACGTTAAGTCCTGCGGGACTTTTTTTAGTTTCCCGGAAGAAGATGAAGTCTGCTGCTTTGATAATTCGGCAGGAGACGGATGTGCACTCGACAATGTAACAGAAGAGTGCAAAGGAAGAAAGCTGTTCGTCAATGATATTCAGGCCCCCACAGCAGCATTGCTAAGGGAGAAAGGTATCTTTGAGGCAGTGGCAAACGCTGATTACCTTACGAGTTTTGAGTGTACCAATTCGGTATTCTCATTCTTTTGGTGCAATCCGCCCTATGGGGAGGATGTAGCCACTCACGAGAGGTATGAGAAGCGTTTTGTCGAAAAGCTCTACACTCACCTTTCAAGAGGTGCGGTAGGAGTATTCGTACTTCCTGCTTATGTTCTTTCCGATGAGAAATTTGCAAGAATACTTTTGGCGAGATATGAAGTGCTTCACCTATATAAATTTAGGGAGCCTACATATCAGGAGTTCAAACAGACGGTAGCCATTGTACGCCGTAAGGATTGTAATGGTTACTTTAAGGAAGAGCTTACAGCATACCTTGCAAGGGTAAGCTCACTGGAAGAACTTCCAGAGGTATTCGAAGGAGTAAAGGTTCCGGTATTGCCGAGTTCAGTTTCTAAGGTGCAGAATTTCAAGTCAAGATTGTTCGATGCAGAACGCTGGCTTGATAAAGTGTGCAGTGATACTCAGCTCGATGCGACACTTGGAAAACATTGCTCCGTAAGGGTGTTTAAAAACACCGTAAAATATCAACCGCCTATGCCGTTAGGTGATTCGCATTTGGCTATGCAGGCTACTTGCGGTATCGGTAGTGGAGCGGTTGGATCTGAGGATGCTGGCAACTACCATCTGCAAAGAGGTACTGTCAGGAGAAAAAAGGAGATGCAAGTGCGTCCCAAGAAAGATGGCAAGGGTATGGAGACTGTTGAGGTCGATCATGCTCAGGTCACTATTAAAATTGCCGAGCAGGTTTTAGGAGACGATGGGAGACCGGAGTTGAAAATAACTGACTTGGTATAGCAAAAATTCAAAGGAGAATGTCAACCATCGGGTTGACGGAAAGAGAGAAAAGATGAAAAAGATGAGTATTTGTGCGGGCAATGGCTGGGAGGCTCCCGCATCCCTCCTCATATTGAGGAATGTAGAAGAAGACAGAGTTGGTTTTTCACCTCGCTGTCGTTACAGACTTTTAGGAGCTGAACTATATCACGGCTCGCTCACTCAGTTAAAGGCAGTGAATGCCTGTTTATCATCCGCAGAGAAAGTCATCGTTGACGGAGATACCGTAAAGTTATACTCCACATACGGCGATGATGGAAAGTTGGAAGTCAAGCTTGCAAGAATAAGGGATGGTTATGAAACCGTCCATATGTCTTGTGTAACAACGAAGGCACTTGAAAAGGTGCTTTTCGGCGTTAATGAGGAGGACTTCCACGAGGGCTTATATGAATATTTAATGAGAACTACCGACCTTCCGCTCAAAAAAGAGTGGATGGGCTATCTGTTTGATAGGTTTACCGAAAGGGAACTTTTGACAGAGAGCGTAGTAGTCCTTGCCGCCAATGACAATATGCAGTTTTCATATGGTGGAAGAACATATAAGTGTTCGCAGCTCAGAGGTTATAACATCCGTTACAGCCTTAACGAGTTCACAGTACTTTCCTATTTGCAGGACGGAATTAAGAACGGGCGTATATCACTTACGCCTTCGGGCTCTTGCATGAACCCGATGATACTTACAGACCTTGACACCTACCGCTTACAGTATGGCGAAGAGTTTGTTTCTAATGTAAAGAAACTCATTAAGCCCTACTACGGAAGAAAGGGTGGAGTTGAGGAATGTTTCCTCTCAGGGAAAAAGAGACTTTACAAACAGCAGGGAGCAATAGTCAACGCTGCCGCTGATAACTTTTTCCATCATCGTGAGAATACCCAGTGGCTCATAGAGCAGATGGGTAGCGGTAAGTCTATCCAGGCAATCGCAACGATGGAGGAAACAGCATCCCTTCGTTATCTTGCCACTAACCCCGGCAAGACTCCCGAGGAAGCACACGAGAAAGAGGGCAACCTTAACTACCGTGCGATCATAATGCCTCCGGGACACTTGGTTAACAAGTGGGCGAAGGAAATAAAAGAGAATATCCCTTATGCAAATGTTAAAATCCTTGAATCACTCAAAGATTGTGCCGAGATAAAAGCAAAGGGTATGAAAAGAAATGGTAAGGAGTTCTATATTATAGGAAAAGACCTTGCCAAGTTAGGCTGCACCGAAATGCCTACACCTACCAAGGTGATCAAGTCATTCAAGAGCCGTTTCGAGTGCAGATGTTGTAAGTCCGACTTTTCGGCAATCAGGGCAAACGAACTCATTGAGTCTCGCCAGCCTTGTAAGTGCGGTAAGAACCCTAAGCCTTTCAAGAGCCTTGCGGATTTCCGTGAGACAAAGGTAAGGGAGCTTAAACCACTTGAAGGATTACAGTGTCCTTCTTGCGGAAGACTCTTATTATCAGACAAGGGTGAACCGCTTATGCCTTGGAACTTTATGAATAGGACACAGAGCAATGACCACTGCTCATACTGTGGCGAAACACTCTGGAAGCCTCTCGTAAGGAACGTCGGTGGAGAACCGAGAAAAGACGGATGGCACAAAGTATCGTTTTTCAAAAACCACACAAAGAAAGCAACTGAAACAGGTTGGGTTCTTAGTGGCTACGAGGACGTTACCTATTTAAACAATGGAATAATAGTGGACGGTATAAAGGACTCAACTCCGGTTGTTCTCCGTAAGTGGCCGCCCGCTCGTTACATTAAGGAACAGCTTGCCGGTTTCTTTGATTTTGCAGTTTTTGATGAGTTGCATGAATATAAGGGAGCAGGTACAGCTCAGAGTATTGCAATGCACGCTGTTGCAAAGGCTTCTAAGCAGACCATCGGTCTGACTGGAACAATTGCTGGCGGCTATGCGTCAGATCTGTTCTACACTACATGGAGGTTAGCACCTCACATTATGGTGGAGAACGGGTTTGAATTTGAAGGCGAGAAAGGTGAGAAAGCCTTTGTTGCAAAGTATGGTACTTTGGAAACAAAGTACGAGAACACAGGTGATGGAAGTGTCAACAGGATGTCAAGAGGCAAGAAGCTGGGCGAGACAAGAACAAAGCCCGGAATAAGCCCTGACATTTTTGGAGATATCCTTATGCCGATAACACTGTTCCTCGATCTGACGGATATGAGCAATAAGCTCCCTGAACTACACGAAAGTGTAGTGTCCGTTGATATGGATGCAGATGTTGATAGGGCGTATACCCATTCGCTTGATAGAATTAAGATGGCAGCAGGTCAGGGTAATTTCCTTTCCTCGTTGTCTTCTGAAATGTTAGTATTTTCTCTTCTTTATCCTGATATGCCGATGGCGTACAAGGACAAGATAATCGATTCCAAGAACGGAAGGTGCGTAGAAGAACCTGAGAAGTTCCCTGTGGATAGGGTTTATCCGAAAGAGGAGAAGATGATCGAGATCTTGAACAAGGAGCTCGATGAAGGAAGACGCTGTTTCGTATATTGCGAATATACAAACAGTGGTCTTACAGAGAGGTTAAAGAAGTTGATCTGCGATTATTGCGGATTAGAAGACAAGGAAGTTGCCATATTGAAGTCTGAGTCCCCTTCTGCTGCAAAGCGTGAGGAGTGGATACACAAGAAGGCTTCGGAGGGCGTTAAGGTTGTAATCACCAATCCAAAAAATGTCGAGACTGGTCTCGACTTTATCTTTGAATATGAGGGTGTGACTTACAACTACCCTACACTTGTATTCTACGAGTGCGGTACTTCTTTGTTTACACTTTGGCAGGCTTCAAGGCGTTCCTACCGTCTAAACCAGACTAAAGAATGCAGAACCTATTATCTTTGCTATGCAGGTACTAATCAGGCAAAGATAATCCGTCTTATGGCGGAAAAGCAGGTTGCCACAAGCAGTATTCAGGGTAAGTTCTCTATGGAGGGCTTGCAGGCGATGGCTCAGTCCGTAGATCCTCGTCTCATCCTTATGCAGAGCCTTATGGGTGCTGCGGAAGATGCGAATGAAGATGCAGAAAAGGCGGCAGGCATATTTGCCAACCTTAACGAAGCAACAGGTATTGACGAGTCCATTTATGGTCCGTCAGAAACAAGACTTTACAAGGAAGTCTATGGGCGTGTTCCCGAGGGCGATACCGATGAGGCTACTACCCTTGAATCACTGCTCAACATTCCCGTTGCCGCATCTGTTGAGGAGCCTAAGGCTGAGGAACCCGAGGCTGAGAACACCGCAGAGGCAGTTGCCGTTGTGGAGAGTTCTGTTTCCGTATCTGATGGTCTTACAGCAGAAGGTCAGGCACTTCTCAATAGTTTCTTTGTTGGCTTTGCGGTCAGCGAGGAGACCAAGAAGGAAGTCGCTGAGGCTGCTGAGGTCATTAAGAGAAAGAATAAGAAGAAGATTGACGATGCACAGATGTCGCTCGCTGACTTCTTTACAATGATCGCATGAAATACCGGGGTGCCGTCAAATTTGGCGGTATCCCCGAAATGTAAAATTACAACTGAATATTTTGGTGCCCGACACGGAACGGAGTGCGGCACAAACTAAAAACTTTCTCCCATCGGGGAGAACACATTAAATGAAAAGGAGAAGTAGCCGTCAAGAAACGGCGGTGAAAAAGAAAACAATGAAAATTAAGGTTGAATTACTTTCAAACATCTTAAACAAGGTTAATGCAGCAGTTGGTGGAGAAGATCAGTTAAGGATACGTTTCTTTCCTGTTTCCGGTAAGGACGCAGAAGGAAAGGATGTAACCTCAAACTGGGTAGAGTTCCTCGCATACAGCAAGGGGCTTCAGATTTTGCAGATGATGAGCTACACGGGAAAGGCAGTTGCTAACAAGGAGACAGTTCTTGTTGTTAAGGCATCTACTCTGTCAGGTATTGTCAAGTCTTATATGGCTCTCGGTATCGAGGAGGCTACTATTGAGATTAAGGACAATTTACTTGTAGTTAAGAATAAGCAAGGTCAGGTAACAATTCCTACGGCGGCTACAATGCCTGTTATAGATATGGCCGAGGCTCAGAAGGGTGCAGCTTGGGCGGTAGTAGTCAACACAAAGGAGATCCAGAGCTCAGTAAGGAATGTAGCCGCTACAATCGGAGCAGGTCAGGAAGTTACAAACGGAATTTACTTCTCTGCTACCGACAACGGATATGTTCTGCTTACCACTAATACATATAGTGGCTCGCAGAGTTCTGTAAAGGGCGAATTCAAGCCTATGACCGAAAAGCCCGTATCAAAGGACTTTTTCGTGTCAGGCGGTTTACAGAAGGCACTCGCTGTATTAAAGGGTGAGGCTCTTAATATCTGTCTGACCGCTAAGTATTTACTGATTAAGGACGGGGAGGGAACATTCGCCGTAATCGCACTGAACGAAGGTGCATTCCCTAAGGATTCATTATTAAAGATGATGGCTCCTGCAAGTCAGCCTACACCTTATCCTGAGACATTCTCGGTTAAGGTAAAGAAGTCAGTTCTTGAAGCAGCATTAACACTTGCCGAAGTTACCGACACTGACAAGATAAAGGGTATTCAGCTCCGTGGAGTTCAGATGGGAGAAAAGGCAGACCTCGTGACCGGTTCAGAGAACAATCCTCAGACCGTGCCCGCAGAGGTTACTATTTCCGCATCAGATGTAAGTACTGCAAAGTTGTTCTTAGGAACATCATTATTCCGTACTGTAATCTCGAATGTTGGGGATGATGTTAAGCTCCGTTTCACATCGAGCTATGTGCTCGTTTATGACGGCAACAGTGAGGCTCCTGCTTCTTGGGCGTTCAAGAGAACCGCAGCAGAGAAGAAGACGGAGAAGACTGAAACTGATGCTAAGGAAGAGTAATCTTCCACTTTAACTTTTAAACTTTTGCCCCTCGGATGCTTTTGCATCCCTGGGGCGGGTTTTCTGTGCATTTTTCAAGGGGATTTATATTGTAAGTCTCTTTGCAAAATGCACAGAGAAAAAGGTGCATTTATGTGCTTTTCAAATTAAACAAAAAATCTATGGGGCACAGCCCCGAAAAAACGGAGGGACAAATGAAAAAAAGAAGTAAAGTGATTGCTAAGGTTATGTGCTTACTGATGATGCTTTCGGCAGCTTTCGTACTGGCATTCGGGAATTTTGCCGTCAGAGCAGATGGTGAAGCGCAAAAAGCAGACAAGGTAAGCGATGTCTTTTCCAATGATGCGAATGCGGCGGGTAAGGATATCTTCGGCGGTACTACAAAAGTTGCCAAGGAAGCAGGTAATTCTGCAAAGACTCTTGTAATGACGGTTGCAATCATAATCCTTGTAATCGGTGCCATTATCGTAGGCCTGCAGTTCACGAACAAGAATGCGACCAAGAGGGCAGAGGCAAAAGGCAATCTTGTAGCACTTATAATCGGTGCTGTCATCGTATTTGCAGCGGTAGCGATCATCGCATTCTCTGGAAATATCGCAGATTCGCTCAGCAGCTCTTTGGGAACAGATACAACAAAATCTACGGGTTCAGAATCCGAAAAATAATTTTAATTTTACTCACAGCATCCCGGTCTTTCCGGGCTCCTGTGCCGTGAGCCTATGACATAGGCTTACAGCAGAGGAGGGATATAATATGATTTCAAATTTATTTCTTACCGGAGTGGATCCGGCGGATTTTGCAAAACAGTTTAATAATGCCGTAAATAACAACGAGGGTGTTGACTCGATAAATAAACTCGGTGGCGAGGTCGCAGGAGCTGGACGCTCAGGTTTTAGGCTTGCATTGACGATAGGCTTTATTGTTGTTACAATATCCCTTATTATTGCAGGTATTAAGCTCGCAACGGGTAGTTCAAGAACAAGGAGCGATGCGAAACAGAAGATTTTGGCTGCCGTAGTCGCTGGTGCTCTGCTGTGCAGTGTTATAACGATAATACTTATTATCGAAGGTATTGCAAACGGCTTTGTGGAACAATAATGGAGGTTTGTTATGTTTGGTGAGAAAGATCCTTGGGTAATACTCGGTGGTGGCTCGCTCGATGCGGGTACTATAACGGGAAGTAAGGGAGCCACTGTTGCGATAAGCATTTTTAATCTACTTAAAATAATCGGACTGATAGGGCTTGCGATCACGCTTGTGATTGCAATAATAAAATTTTCAACAGGCAATGCTAATGTAAGGGCAGAGGCAAAGCAGATGATGACCAAGAAAATTGTACTTTCATTTTTTATCTTCACTGCCGCTTACTTTTTCGGCTGGGCTCTGTCGATAATCGCTACACTGTAAGGAGGGTGCGTTTATGAATGCGGAAAATCCTTTGTCACATTCCACTATGGGAGATCTCCGAGAGGACGAGGAGAAGTGGCTGAAATTTTTTACAAAACGTTCGCTTATTGCCTGTCTTGTCGGTGTTGTGCCCGGTTATCTGATATTTTCAATATTCGGTGCGTTCCTTCCGACAAAACTGGTCGGTGGCATTGTATGGCTTGCATTGGAAGTGTTTTTGTTTATTGTGACAACAGTTAAGTTGAGTGTGGAAGACCACAGAAATACGGGCGGAGGACAGTATATATATGTAGTTATGTTAAGAAAGATTGTCCGAAAGTTCAGCAAGGTGTATTACATAAAAATGACTGATTATGAAGGAGAAACTGATGATGAATAGTGCTGGCAGAATATTCCTTGCCCTCGGCATTGATACGATAACAAAGATTTTGCAGGGATTTCTTATATTGCTCGTTGTCGGTGCTGGCGGTTTCTTTATATATATGAAGTTTTTTAAGAAGCGTGGCAAGAAAGGTGACGGCTCTGTTGACGATAACAAGATCAGACCGAACAGCAAAATCCTTGATACAAGCGAGTTTATCCCTGTTGAGTCGATTTCAAACGGAGTAGTTAAACTTGAAGGCGAGGACAGATACATTGCCTCGATAAACTGTAAGGGTTTTGATTTCCTTATTGCCGATGAGGGCGAGATTGTTTCTACGCAGATGGATTATTTCAATTTCATAAATACCATTCAGAGCCCCATTACGCTCCGTATCGACTCGTCAGCTGTTGACCTTACAAGACAGATTGAGAGATATAAGAGAATTAAGAAGAAGAAAATGGAAGAAAGGGACTTGAAATACAGCCAGTTCCTTGAATTCCGTGACAGGCTTAAAAACATTCCCGACAGTCCTGAAAGGGCAAATTATGAAATGGCTCTTTATAACCTGAGCAAACAGATTGATGTGCTTTCAAAGAGTGTTGACCATATTGAATCGCTTATTAAATATGAAACATTGCTTTCTGGCCGTAACGCAAATCCTGTTCAGGAAGAGCGTTACATATTCGACTGGGAATTTAACCCGAATGATTTCCCTGAAAATATAACTCAGGCAGAGATACAGAAAAAAGCGGAGAAGACGCTCGAAAATTTAACATCACAGCTCACTACTTCGCTTTTGGCTTCCAAAGTCCGCAGTATCAGGGATAATGACAAGGATCTGTTCCAGCTTAACTACCGACACTATCATCCGTTTGCCGGAGATATTTATAAAGAATTTGACGGTACTACTGCAGAGGGCGGCATTGTATCGGGATATAAAGATTTTGAAGAAGCAAAGAAGAAGTATGAAAAGGCTATCGCAAGCGAGGAGTGGAAAGCCACTGAGGAAAGGCTCCGTGCACAGAGAGAGGCTACGCTTAACGAGGATGCCGTATCTGCAAACACATATGCTATTACTGATGATGAGGACGATGATGATGTTGTTCTCGGCAGTGGTGCGAAAGAGTTGACTGTTGTGGAAAATGAAGGAGGGGTATCGTTCTAATGGGACTTTTCGGAAATAAAAAAATCAGTGACAATGATGCCGTTCTTTCAAGCGGTGTCGGAACATTCAAAGTAAGCAACAGATTAAAGCCTATGAAATTAAAGAAAAGGCTTGCTCCTGATGCGTTTAATCCAAACTCCCTTGATTACTTCTATATAAATGATATGGGAATGGATGTTTACGCAAAGTCTTACTATATTGAAAAACTTCCGCTTAATGTTGAGTTTGCATCAACTTTCAGAAGTCTTTTCAATGCAAAAAAGGTAGTTAGTTCTGTATTTGTCCGTCCTATGTCTTCAAATGAGTCGCAAAGGCTTATGCAGAACAAAATGCGTTCTGATGAAACGGATCTGATCGAGGCAGAGCAGTCGGGAATTTCCTTTACCATAAGGAAGATGGAAGAAAAGGTTGCAGAGAACAACAGAAACGCTACAAGGCTTGCGTCCGGTAAGACAAAGTGGTTTGATGTAGGTTTTCTTTTCACTATCACAAGAGAGAGCCTTGAACAGTTGAATTTTGCGTGTGCTGAGTTCATCAACATTGCAAAAGAGACGGGTATAGAGCTTTCGTCATGTTATGGTATGCAGGCTGAGGCTTATCTTACGAGCGGTCCTTACAACAAAGTGTTCACGGGTAAGATGTCGCTTATTAAATCGTCTCCCGTAAAGTTTTGGGTGCTTGATGAAGAAGCGGTTGTAACGATTTTCAACCACACCAATTCCTTCTTTACGCATCCTGACGGAATTCCGATAGGGCGTAATATGTGGACTCACGAGGCGGTTCTGTGGAACCCATATGCTCAGAGCCATAACGGATATAGTTGTGCGTTTGTAGGAAAGACGGGTACTGGTAAGTCTGCTACGATTAAGATGTTTGCCAAAAGGCTTTCGTACTATGATTACAGATTTGGATGTATAGATACCGAGAAGTCGGGCGGAAGGGGAGAATATTCAACCCTTTGCGATGAAATGGGCGGTGTCAACTTCCAGTTAAAGACAAATTCTAAAAACAAGCTGAACGTCTTTGAGGTTGATGTTCAGGTAGAGCACGATGATGCTACGGGAATTGACTACAATGTACTTAAACTTGCAGACAAGTGTGCAACAGTTCGTGACATCATAATGTCGGCAATAATAGGCAACAAGGCAGAGCCGAGTTTTGAGCTCCGTACCTCTATGGAGGCAATTCTTGTAAGGTGCATAAACGAGCTTTACAATGAAAAGGGTATATTTGACGGACAGCCCGAATCACTCTATATGCAGGGTGGTGCGAGCGGAATTAAAAAGAAACCGCTGCCTATAATGAGTGAAGCGTATCTATGGATCCTGAGAGAACAGGAGAAGAATACTGTTGCAGAACATGTAGTTGCTTTCAGGATGCTTGCCGATGCTCTTTCGGATATGGTTGACAATCTCTGTTATGATGCTGAGACTTATGAAATGTGTACTGTTGAGGACTACGAGCTCAGGCAAATGACCGGGCGTGACATAAGGAGACTTAACGGAACAAAGGGTTATTTTGATGGACAGTCCTCTGTAACGGTTACCCGTGAGACACCTTTTATCAATATTGACATTTCCGACATACCCGATGCTGACAAAGTTCTCGGGCAGCAGGTTGCGATGAACTTCCTTATGGAAAACTTTATCAAGAAAAACAGTGAGAATACAAAGGATGCACAGAAAATATGCCTTATCGTTGACGAGGCTCACAGGCTTTTCCCTAATCCTTTGTCAAGAAAGTTTATTGCCGATCAGGTAAGAACTGCAAGAAAGAATAATGCAAGTATTTGGATATGCACGCAGAACCATAGGGATTTCGCCCTTAATGATGAGACTGCCGGAATGCTTAAAAACTGTACTTCGGTATTTATGCTGAAACAGGATGCGTCAGATGCACAGTATCTAAGAGAAAATACGATACTTACACCATCTGCCGTAAGCCAAGTTCTTAAACTCGGCGGAGATCCCAATGACCTTGAAGATAAATCAAGAAAAGGTGAGATCTGTCTTATAGATACAGATAAGGTAGTCTTTGTAAAAGTCGATTATCTGAAAGAAACTGAATTTATGTTTGTTGAAACAGACGTACAGAAGAAACAGCAGTATATGGTGGAGCACGGAATGATCTGAAGCCACCGGAGGAGATACTATGAACCATAAAAATGCCGTCCGCCGCATAATGGCGGTGCTCGTTTGCACATTTATAATATTTTCGTGTGTCTGCCCTGCCTTTGCGGTAAAGGCTGATGGGGAGACCGAAACCACATCCGATGGCGGTATTTTTAGCGAGTCATGGTTTAAGGATTGGGACGATATTTATAATCTTGCCCCCGGGTTCGGAGACATGGCTACCACTACAAGAAGAACTGAAAGTGAAACAGGAACAGATACAGAAACACGTATGATTACATATGTTGAAAATTATATTCTTGACCTTGTTCCTGGACTGATAAGTAACGGGTATGGTTCGGACTTTATTTCTGTTCTTCGTTCTTTTGGAACTGATATTTTTAACTTAGATGCTTTAAAGTGGAATACTTTTTCGTCTGACCGAACGCACAGTGATTGGGAGCTTGCATTTCTTTTGTGTGCCCTGTATAAAAACAACAGTAGTAGTTATACTGCTCTTTCGGATATGGTAAGACATACTTCCGATTTGGTTCAGGACCTTAATGGGACTGATGAGGCCGTCCGTTCTTCGAGTGTTCTCGCACTACATAATTTTATGGAAGATACTTTGAGAATGGAAAGATTCGGTGGTCTTGACATTGAGGAAGTTAAAAACAGGGCACAAAATAACATCGACAAAGCTGCTGATTTCTGGATTGATTATGCGAACTGGTATAAGAGTCCTGAAAATGTTAGTTTCAATGAGGGTGCGATAGAGTTTTTAGAAGATATCGATTTCCCTGTTTACGAAGGATCGGGAAGCGGATTCAGCGGACGTCGCACAATGCAAAGATGTCTTGAATTTATCGGAAGTGAGCCCGAAATGTTCAAGCGGGTTTTTAAGAATGCGATAAATCAAAGGTTCGATTATCTGAAGCTTGTATATGACGCATCGCTCGAAGATTATGAATCTGTTCCCGAAGATTTTTGGTCTTCTGTTGATGCCGATACGGAAGGTCCCGGGCTTATTGAGAAAAAACTTTCTGAGCTTGTAATCAATGTTTCAACAAAAATTAACAAGATGCTGAACAGCCAGACGATAAGATTTGAGAATATCGTTTATGGCAGAGTTAAGACAAATGGCGGTATCGGACTTTCTCTTAACAACTTTGGTTTCGAGCTTGAAAGAAATAATGTCTATGCGATCACGGGCTCGGGAATTTATGTCATTCTCCGTGGACTTGTAATAATCGGTGTAATGGTATTCCTGATGTACTATCTGATGAAAGAGTCTATGGTGACATCTGCAAAGGAAAGGAGCAAGATTAAGTCAAACATCGGATTTGTACTGCTTTCAATATTCCTTATGTATGCAATGCCGAACATAGTGGATGCTATGATACATATCCGTGATGCACTCCTTTATGAGATATCACAGGCAATCGGAGACTCAGCGTTTAATTCAATGTACTCCCTTGCCGAGAACTTTAAGAACCTTGCAAGTGACAGCCTTGAACTTGTTGATTCTTTCCAGTATCTCGGAATGGTTATTATAACGATATATCTTGCGTTTGTTTATATTGGAATGGCTTGTAGTATGACGATTATGTTCGCTCTGTTTCCGCTTTTCGTCATATTCTCATTCCGTGATCACAAGATACTTAACGAGTGGTTTACTTTCGTTCTCGGTGTAATCACTACTCCTATAATAGATGCGGTTCTGTTCATACTTCCGTTGTTGGCGGCAAGGGCAGATACTGTAACCGACCTTATTAAACTCATCCTTTGCCTTAGTATTATTCCGGCAAGAGGAATGGTCAGAAGAATGCTCGGTTTCTCAACAAGTGCCGGTGCGGAACTTGTAGGTTTGGGGGCGATAATGGCAGGTGGCAGGGCTATCGGTGCTATGGCCCGTACCGCAAGAAATACTGTCACTACTGTTGCCACTGGTGTTTCAAGTGCTGCTTCTGACATCGGCAATGCAAGACTTCATCAAAGGCTTAGTCGTGCAGGTGCAGAGGGTAGTGTCGATTTTAGTTCTCTTGGATCAGAGGCTACTGACAGTAGCAGTCCTATTTCGGGTACCGTTGGGGAACTCGGTGGCGGTCCGAGAGGCGGTGGTGTCGGTGGCGGTGGTTTTGGTGGTCTTTCCGAAACCCAAAGGCGTGTGCTTAACAACAGTGCCAACATAAACAACTTTGAGCAGAACGGAATGCTCAATAACCTCGACCACGATACAGCTGCTTCATTATATAGGAAGAGAGCGGCAAGGACTGTGGCTCAGACAATGTTCAGAACGGCTGGCACCGTTCAGGGCGGTCTTGCCGGTGGTGCTCTCGGTCTCGGTGCTTCAACATTCTTAGGTTCCAACGCTGCTATGATGCTCGGATCGGGCGGTATGGCAATGGGTGCAGAAGTCGGTGGGGCAGCAGGTCAGGTAGCTGGCACGGCTGTATCTGCCGGGCTCAGAGGTGCAAGTTCGGGTGCTTATGCGGCTTATACCAATTATACATCTGGTGTTACTCCTTCTATGATATCTGCCGCTATGATGGGTAGTTACGGAGACCTTACGGGTGGAAGACCGATAAGCGAGGCAGAAATAGTTAGGGATGAAGATGGCAATCCTATACTTGACGTAAACGGAGATTATGTATATAAAGGACAGAAAGAACTCGGAGTTCCGTTATTTACCGATGTATCGCAAGGTCTTGGCGGTAACAGGTCAGCCGTAATGTCTAATCTGATAAATAATCAGGACGGATATGCAAATACTGTTAACGGAAACATACAAAGGATCCTGCAAAGTGGCAGAAGCCTTGATGAGATGGAAGGCGACCTGATAAACGAGTTTGTGAACTATGGATATGTCGGTGCATCACTGCTTTCCGACAATCCTATGGAGGCTCTTGACAGAGCTTACATACCTAATAACCCGAGTGTCGATAATACTGCTTTCCGTGCAATGAGCGATGCGATTTATAACTGTTCAGAGGCAAGAGTTGACGGCAACGGAAAAGTATGGCTCCCCGGAGCACAGGGGGCACCTGAAAACTTCCAAGACCTTCCTCTTGCATTCAAGGGCATAAACACCGGCTACAGTATGACATCCTATGAGGACAAGAAAAACGGCAATTCTTTCACTCCTCAGCAGGGTTATATCGGCAGAGGTATGATAGAGAATATGAAGGCAAATATGCCCTCTGCTATAAAGAAAAACGAGGCTAAACCCAATTACGGCGAAGGAGTGAAGAAGAGCGGAGAAGCTGGTGCTGAAACATTCAAGCCTTATAACAAGCCTAAGGGAAAGACACAGAGCCAAGTAAATGATGATATGTCAAGGATAAACAGTTTCCTTAATACCTGATTTGGTGAATTGTTTTTCCTTTAAAGATTGTGTTATTACTATATATAATATGAAATAAATGAGTATGGGCTTTGCCCGAAAGAAAGGAACTGTAAAATTATGGCAAGAATACTTATTGCCGCAAATGAAGAGTCGGGAACCACTTTCCTGAAAAGATGTGAAAATTATTCGGTAAAGAGGGGCAGAGATGATGAATTCGTGCTTGTATCAACCTCGGTACAAGTGATCGCCCGTCTTGAAAAGGAGAAATTTGACGGTCTGATACTTCAATACCATCTTGGGGCGAAATCGTTGGAGATTGCAGAGGTGGCGTCGTTCCGTGACAAGAACGAAAAGATGCTGATTGCCATTATCGTGCCTTCAAGTATGAAAGGCGGCTCTTATCTGAACTCACTGCTTTATCAGAATATACTCGGTGCTGTTTACGAAGAAGATGCAAAGATCTCCTTATTACTGTCACTGATGCAGGAGCCGAGGGGCAGAAAAGAAGCGGAGCTGTACTACGGAATATTTACTCCCGAAGTCACTACAAAGGATGAGGTAAACAGCATTTCTCCTTACGCCACATCCAAAAAAGTTGTAGAGCAGGCTTTCCAATACCTTGCACACGGCGAGGACAAACCTATAAAAGAAAGGTTTGAGCATATACTGGGATTGCCCAACGAGATCTCATTCACAGACCTTTGCACTATTGTTTTAAAGGCTGGCGAGGTTGACTCTGGTATCATAGACGAACTCAGAAAATATCCGCAGTTTGAAAGTTATCTGCCTGTTGTCAAAAAGGAAGAGCCCAAGAAAAAAGAGGGCGTGTTCGGTAAACTTTTCGGCAAGAAGAAAAAGGGTGATGATGAAGAAGTCCCTGAACCGAAAAAGGCTGTAAGTGAAAAGGTGACAGAGGAAAAACCCGAGGAGCCTAAAAAGGAAACTCCTGTTGCCGAACCTGTTGTTAAAGAAAATGCTAAAACAGAAGAAAGGCCAGAGCCAAAGGAAGAAAAGTCGAAAGAAGAAAGCAAGCCGTCAGGGGAAATTGCAAGTCTTAACGATTTCTTTGGTATGCCCGGTATGATGGTGGGTGGAAGTCAGCCTGCGGAAACGAAAAAGTCTTCTGAAAACAAGAAGTCGGATAACGAAGATAATAATGCTAATAGGGATAACGCTTCTAACAATTATAATAATAACAATAATAGAAATAGCGGTACTGATAATCGGAATATTAACCAGGATAATAACAAGAAACAATTTGATCCGAACTCTGAAAAAGCAAGGCTCGAAGCTGAACAGAAAAAGCGTCTGAACGAAGAACGCATACAGCGTGAGGAAAAACTTCGTGAAGAAGCACGAAAAGACGCTGAAAGGCAGGCGGCTCTTGAAAGGGAAAAGGCACAACAGCGTGAAGCAGAGTTAAAGGCTCAGGCTGAGGCTGCCAAGAAAGAGGCGGAGGAAAGGATCGCACAATCCGCAAAAGAACTTGCCGAGAAAGCAGAGGCTGAAAGAAAGGCTCTTGAACAACAGTCCCTTGCCGAAATGAAGGCAATCGAAGAACAGAAGAACGCAGAGCTGAGAGCAAAGGACGAGGCTGTAAGGAAAGCAAAAGAAGAAGCCGAGCGTAAGGCAAAGGCTGATGCTGAAAGAATTGCTGCTGCCGAGCGTGAGAAAGAGCGTCTTGCAAAAGAAAAGGAAGAAAATGAAAAACGGCTTTTGAAAGAAAAGGCTGACGCAGAACGCAAGGCAAAAGAAGAAGCCGAGCGTATCAAGGCTGAGGCAGAGAAAAAAGCGAAGGCTGATGCCGAAAGGCTGAAAGCCGAAATGGAAAAGCAGATACAGATGGCTCAGGCGGAGGCGGAGGCAGCCAAGAAACAAGCTGAGAAGAAAGCAAAAGAGGCTGAAATTCGGGCACAGAAAGCCGAAGCCAATGTCCGTGTGGTTGTGCAGAAACAGTTGGTTTCAAGAAGTGTTGTGGGAATATTTGGTCTGTATAAAGGCTTTGACTCCGTTCCTGTTGCGGTTCAGCTCGCAAAAACACTTTCACAGTACGAGCCGGTTACATATATAGAAGTTCCGAGATCTTCCGAGGGTGCTTATACAAGGCTTGAACTTGGCAAACTGGTGGGTACATCTTTCAAGAGCGTACCGCATATGATACAGAAAGGTGATGCCGATTTCTCGTCCGTTCGTAACATATACGGAGATATAAACTGGTTTGTTGCCAACGATTCATACGGAGAAGTCAAATACACATACCAGAGCGTAGCCGCAATGGTTAATGGAACGAGCGACAATGTTATCCTTGAAACCGGAAAGACTCTTGAACAGGCAAGGAAAGAGGGATTGCTCAATCTCTGCACGAAAGCGATAATCGTACTTGACCACGAAGAAGAAGAAAGATATACTTCAAGGATCAGGGACGAGGTTGACAGCCTTGAAAATTCTGATATAGAGCCTTATGTATTGTCGGTAAGCGAAAAAGGAAATGAAGTATCATCACTTTCAACCGATGTGCTGATATCTCCCGTAAAACGTCCCAAAAAGACGGCGGTTATGGAGCTTGACATAAGGAACAATGAGAAGTCAAAACTTTTCATATATTTCGGTCTTGAAAATGCCCCTGTGATGAAACGCAAGAAACAGTCTGTCAAGATTGAATTTATGGGAACAAGGGATGTGGCAGTTTTCGGTGCTGAGAGAGGAAACGGAGTTACACATACCTGCCTAATGCTTGCCACTTCTGTAAGAAGGGATTATAAGACGGCAATAGTCGAACTTAATCCCACAAAGCATATGGAAGCCCTTGCGAAAGAACTCGGGCAGACCGATACTCCGAATAAAATGAACCTTAACGGCATTGACATTTATTACAATATGTCATGGCAGCAGTTCTCAGAGGCTTATAGGTCAAATTATCAGGTAGTCATAATTGATTTCGGTACATATACAAATGCTTTTGGAAAGCAGAAGAACGGACAGAGCTATCGTCAATTGACCGTTTCGTGTGCGAAGAAATATCTTGTGTTTGACGCAAGTCCGTGGAGACTATCGGTACTTGACAAGATGGTTCCGCTTATGGATGGTGACACGGATCCCAACTGTCAGATAGAAATGCTCGCACCTATGACCGACAAGAAAGATTTGAAGAACTACAATCTTTATGAAAGAGTTGGCCATCGTGAGATACATCTTCTGCCTAATGAAAACATACCTGTTAAATTCAGCCAGGATGCTACTAATGAGATTATGAGGCAGCTCATATTAAGTAAGGTATAAAAATATAATAAAATATTATATAAAATTCAAAGGAGATATTAAATGAAAACAAGTTCCAGAAAAGGCAGGAATGCCCTGCTTACGATTGTAGCAGTAATCATCATACTTGCCTGTGTAGGTGTATGCGTTTGGTTTTTCTTTCATATGAAAGACCAAATGAAAGGTGATTATGAGACACAGATTAACGAACTCAATCTCAAAATCATGTCTAAAACGAGATCTGTATATGTCGCAAAAGACTATATCCGCTCGGGACAAATGATAAGCCGAGATATGTTCGACATCAAGGAAGTCCTTACCGATGCTGCCGATTATATCACAGATGAAGATTTCGGAAAGACAATGCTTGTCAATGTCGATGCCGGTACTGAAATGAAGAAAGCCTTTGTTTCGGGTGAGGTTGTTGATACAGAATTAAGGGAAATAGAGTATAACTGTATTGAGGTTTCATCCAATGTAAACACCGCTGATTATGTCGATGTCCGCATCCTTCTGCCTGACGGAAGTGATTACATCATAATGTCAAAGAAACAGGTCAAGGCTCTTAACGAAACCAAACTTGTCTGCGACCTTTGGGTTACCGAAGAAGAAATACTGTTAATGGATTCCGCAATGGTGGATGCTTACCTTTACAGAAGCATTGACGAGAGAGTGCTTGATGCAAAGATTTATGTTACTAAGTATATCCTTCCTACTGTTCAGGATCCGAGCGAGCCTAACTACACTCCTTCGGAAGTTACCGCAGAGCTTATCCAGAACAACCCTAATATCGTAAATGTTGCTTCTAAATATCTTGCATCTGAACTCAGACAGAAGAAGCAGTTGGAACTTAATGATTTCCTTCCTCATACAAATGACGGACTGACTTGGTATGATAGCACAGGAAGATACCTCGGCAGAGCAACCGATGCAGAGGTTATGGGAAATGATTTAGTCAACAGTTCGGGAAGTGTTCCCGGAAGTGAACTTCCTGCCGAGTACGGCGACACATTATGGGGCGATTACGAAAATAAAGACTGAGAGGGTTAAAGATGGATATAAATATAGTTGGTACTTGGATGAATGATACCGTCCTGTACCTCGCGAGAATTTTCGGAGCTTGTGGCGGAACAGTTCTGATCCGTGATTATACAAGGGACAAACTGCTCTCGGCTTGCGTTCCGAAAGTAAAGGGTGTGGATCCGGGAGAAGTTATACTTGATTATGCAGGTGTCGGTTACACATATTCAAGAAATTCCTCTGAAAAATACGATACTTGCATAAGGCTGTATGATTATAACCGCCTGCCCGATAATGAAGAAAACTTTACGCTTATTATAGCGGACGAGTCAAAGGCTGTGTCCGATGCTCTTAATTCAATGGACTGGTCCGATTTTACCGATGCCGGCACAAAGATAGCCCTGCTCATTAAATATTATACTGGCGTTGTTAGAAAACAGTATGATGAGCTGATGAAAAAGGCAGCGATAAAAGATGCTTTCGTTATTCCGATGAACCCGCACGATATGAAGTGTGCAGTGCTCACGGAATTTAATGACAGTTTTACATTCAACAGTATTTCGGCAAAGTATCAGGAATCGCTTATTGATATTTTAAGGCTTATACGCTCAGATCTCGGACTTTCGCTCAAAGATGCTGAAAAGATATTCGCCAAAGCTGCGAAAGGGGGTAAGAAGTAATGAAAATTGCATTCTGGTCTCCTTATCACGGCACAGGTGCAACGGCAAATATGCTTGCCCTTTCCGTTGCGATCAGTGAGCTTTTTAACAAAAAGGTGCTTGTCACGCAGACACACTATAATATGAACAATCTTGAAAAACCGCTTTTGGGTGATGTAGAAGATAAAGAGTCGTTTTTCAGAGACACCGGACTTGATGCCATAATGAGATTTTTCAAGAGTGGAAACCTTACGGAAGAGCAGGTCAATAACTGCTCTATAAAGGTAAGTAAAAACCTTTACTTGCTTGCAGGTACCCGTGCTTCAAGCCGTGAGAGTTATGAGAACAAGGTTGTTCAGGATATGGTTACTCATATAATAACCCTTGTCGAGAACTTCTATGATATCGTGTTTGTAGATACTAACTCGGGAAACAACGAACAGTCCCTGAAAGTAATATCTGAATGCGATATGGTTATAGCAACAGTAAGACAGGGCGGTGACGCTCTTGAAGAAACCATAAATGCTCCCGTGCTGAAAGATAAAAAGGTATTTTACCTTTTCGGCTCGTATGATCCGTACAGCAAATACACCTTAAAGAACCTAAGAAAGATGTATAAAGAGCTCACGAAAGAAAATACGGGCGGATTTCCTCACTGCACTCAGTATATGGATGCGATAGCTGATAACAGAATTCTTAAATATATGAACGCTAATCTCGAAGCAGACGAAGACCACGCAGATTTTGAGTTCTTTGACTCCGTGCGTGAAGTTGCCCGTCTTGTTTCCGAGATGGCGATTACGAAAAGGAGGTAGGGGATGTTACCAATTATAATTATAGCGGTTGCTCTGCTTACAGTGGTGCTCATGCTCGTATTCTCCGATTCGGCTCAAAGAAGAAGAAAAGAGAAGAAAGACTGGAAAAGGGATCATTTCCATTTTGATGTTCTATGCGAGGCTTGTGAGGAGTGCATTAACGAAGTAGCCAATATGGACTACAATGAAATGAACCTCAACCGTGAAGAAAGAATGAAACGAGAAAGGCAGCAGGCGAGACTTAGGAGGGCAACCCGTGAAGCCTGTCTTGGTGATGCCGGTGACAGAGATTTCCTTAAAGACTATATCAAGGATACTCTCCAAAAAAGGCTCGGTGTTGACGAGGCTACTATAAATCAGGTCATTCCTTTTTCAAACCCTGATGCAATGACCGCTGTTGAAAAGTTTGAATATCTCTACACCCTTTACAAAAGAGAGTTTGCGTTCCGAATTTTCGGCAGAATGGTGAGGGATTTTCACTGGGATGAGCCAAAGCCGACAGCTGACGGAAGATATATCTACTGTATTGATGATGATGATATTGAAAGAGCGTATTCAGAGTGTCAGTTCGTAGGAAACTACAATGACAGGCTTGATACTCTCGTGCAGAGGGTGTTTGAAACGCTTTACGGAAACGATGTTGCCGATATCGTCATTATGGACGAATCGCTTGACGGAGTTTCAGGTGGTGTCGGCGGACGAACAAGAGTAGAGTACAATTATCTCGAAGAACTTGTTTCTGCTGAAAACCCCGGAGACCTTGCATCAAGACTTTATGATACCGTTTACTGTGTACTTCATGGTAAGACTATAAGGCTTAAATTCCTTTCGTTCAGAAATGAAGAAACACTGAAAAGCGTTGTAAAGAAAGTATATCAGTATGAGATAAAGAAAACGCTTTCAAAGAAGAACCCGATACTGCACGGAACAATGAAAAACAACTCCCGTGTTGTTGTTTCAAGGCCGCCTGTTTCAGACGGATGGCAGTTCTATATCCGTAAATTTGACTCTGCCGATGCGAAACATATTGAAACTCTTATTACCCATATGGGCAGAGGAATTGTTATCACACTTCTGAAAGCAATAACAAGAGGTGAGCTGAACTTTGTTGTATCAGGTGATATGGGTTCCGGTAAAACTACAATGCTTAAATCCCTTGTTGGATTTATGAACCCGCTTTTCACTATAAGAACGGCAGAGACATCGTTTGAATTAAATCTTAATAACCTTTATCCTGAGCGTGACATACACTGTATGCAGGAGCGTGGTGAAGTAACCATTTACGATATTATCACGGGTACCAAGAAAATGGATACCGACATTATGATCGTAGGCGAGGTTAATGAGCCTAAGATTGCGGGTGCTTATGTGCAGGTTGCACAGTCAGGTTCAAGAATGGCTGTAACAACACTTCACCATAAGACAACCGAGAAACTGATTGAATATCTCCGTAACGCACTCGTTGAGGAATTTGGAATAAATGATGTGAACATAGCTGAAAAGCAGATTATCGAGATTATCAATTTTGATGTTCATACAGAAAAAGACCTTGACGGTAACTTCTTTATTAGAAGAATTACCGAGATTGTTCCGTCAGAGGATAAGCCTTACCCTACCGGACAGGATGCTGCAAGGCTTGAATATTACAAGAGATCTACTGACAGACATTTCTACACTTTAAGGGATATAATCAATTTCGACCACGATAATATGCGTTATGTTGTATCTAACAACATTTCAGATTACACATTCAACCTTATTGCCGAAAAAGCTGGCTTACAGATTGCTCAGGAGATTAAATATAATCTTGACCAGGCTATGAAAGGCGTATCGTTTGACGAAGGCTTTATATCGGCGGAACAGTCAAGGCAGAATGATGAATGTGCATATGAGCAGGACGGCTATGACGAGTATCACGATGAATACAGTGATCCTTATGCTCAGGCTGAAACCCCGAATGGTGCAGAGCCTCTTGATAGCAGAGAAGAAAGTTTTATGGACTTTGAACTGAATAACGGATATGCTTCACGAGAGGACTACGGTCTCCCCGATAACAATGATAACAACGGATGAGAGGGAGGGTGCTGAATGTCAAATGAAGTTTTATTGATCATTATGATCTCCCTCGGTGTAGTAGCGCTCATTCTTATAATAATGGCAATAGTCATTTCTGCCAAGAATAAGAAAGAGCGTAGCGAACAGGACATATTCGTGCCGAAGAAGTCAAAGACGAGGGGCATCCTCGTTGGACTTTATGATTTTCTCGACCATATTCCTTTCTTTCGCAGATACATAAGGATAATCGGCAGAAGATATGACCTTATGTATCCGGGGGATTACAAGGAAAGCAGTTTCCTTACGATGAGCCTTATGGCGAAACTGTTCCTTGTGGCTGTACTGTCGCTGACTTTCATTTTCGGTCTGAATCCGGGAGTTTATACATTCCTTACCGCACTGATAGTCATTTATATAATAGGAATGGAAATGATATGCTCTGCTGCCGCAAAACTGGAAATAAAGTTCTTAAAGAGCTTTGACAACTTCTTGTGCTCGGTAAAGCATTACTTCTACAAAACCGAAAGTGCCAAACTTGCGATAGACGCAGCGAGAGAAGAATGTGACCGAATAATGAAAGGTCACGCTCAGGAATTGTATGGTGTAATGACCGCTCCCGATATAGACACGGCTACCCGTGAATATATGGGACAGGGCTATCACAAATTCCTTAAATTATTCCTTCTCCTTGCCGAAACAGTAGAGGAGTCGGGCGATTCAAGAACGGAAAAAGGCTCTGCGTTCCTTAATTCGATCATACAGTGCCGTAACGATGTTCAGGCAGAAGTAAGATACATTGAAAGAAGAAGACATAAGTTTTCTGGACTTGCCCTTACAGCCGGACTTCCGCTTATTGCGGTTCCGTACATTGCTTGGTGGGGACAGGACACCATACCTTCACTTGTTAATTTCTATGCAGGTCATGTAGGCTTTATAATCAAGGCTGTTCTGATGGTTATAACAGTTGTCTGCTTTAATTGTCTCGTGCGTCTGCGTGAGGGTGACAGGCTTGATAAAAAGTCCTATCCTATGGCTGAGAAACTTGCTTCACTGTTCCCGTTCAACAAGATACTGAACGGACTTATAAATCGGAATTATTCAAAGGCTTTAAGGATAACCGATACATTAAAGAGATTGTGCGAGAAGTACACTGTAAGAACATTCTATATGCTCAAATGCTTGTATTTTGCATTCACGATAGTCATACTTGTGATCCTGCTTTCTTTGGGACATATAGAGTCGAGGCACATACTCCTTACTGATGTGTCAGACCTTTCCAATATAAGCACATCGGCTGACGGACGGCAGATTGAGGCTATGGAGCGTGTTGTACCGCAATACACGAAATGGATAATTGACGAAGGTTATATCGTTGATGATCTGCTCCGTTCGGAAGTTCAGACAATGATAAGGAGAGAGCCGGGAATAAGGACAGATGCGGTTGCCCTTGTTGCCACCAACGAGATAATGGCAAGGGTTAACAACTACCGCTCGGAAGTCTTTGGCTGGATTGACTGCATTGTTATTCTTGTGTCAGCTCTACTTGCGTTCTGGTATCCGAACCTTGTGCTCAAATTCAGGAAGTCCTTGACGGAGAACAAGATGCAGGACGAGGTAATGCAGTTCCAAAGCTTGTTGTTTATGCTCCGTGAAGTGCCCGGAATGAGCTCTATGGCATTGCTTGAACAGATGGAGAATTTTGCGGAGATATTCAAACCGTCCCTGCAAAAATGTATAAACAAGTTCCAAGTCAATGATATGAAGGCTCTCGAAGAACTTTATCTTGCCGAAGAATATGTTGGTTTCCGAAGAATAGTTGACTGCTTTATGATGGTTGACGATATGGGCATTGAAGATGCTTTTGAAGAAATTGCAAGCGAGATAACGAACTTTAAGGAGAACAGAGAGTTGGAAAGACAGATACTTCTCGACAACGAGGGTATGCTTGCCGGTATCATAGCCGTTCTCCCTGGTGGAATAATCCTCTTTGGATATCTGCTCTGTCCGTTCCTCGTAAGATCTGTCGCAATATTCAATTCTTACAATGCTGATGTCAGCACGCTGGTAAATTAAAATGGAAGAAAGAAACAAACTGTTGTATGGTATCGGTGCCGCTCTTGCGGTCATCGGTATCATCACGGGGATAATAATCTATTTCGGAGTGCGGGGATCTATGGATGATATTAAAGAAACCGACTTTGAATGGAAAAGCCCCTCGCTCGTCTTTACGGATGGTACCGAAATGACGGGTGGAGCGGTGACGGAGGGCATACGCTCTTTCAAAGGCTATGCAGTAAGATTTACTGTAAAAACCCTTGACGGAGTATCTGCCGATTACAATTATGACGGCTCTAAGGAGCTGCCAACGTATGATAACGGGCTACCCACTAATGAGCCCGGTTACATAAACCCATCTGGTAGGTTTACAGTAAAGGACATTGCCGATAAGGATGGGAGAGTCACGCATGTTGTGATTACACAAAATTAGGGGGGAAGGAGGAAAACCTTGAAGAGCAAAAGAAATTCGTTTGAACTGCCCGCTACGGCGATGTTGATGGCTGCAGGTGTGCTTATCGCTGTTGTTATCATATCAATACTGTTCGTTCAGTTCAGACAGGCTAACCAAATGTCAAGTGCCGTATCGGAGAATATGACCGATACAACGGATGACATTAAGAATGCTTCGATTATGCAGTATGATGGATTGGAAGTCACGGGAGCTGATGTGGTCAACTTTTTTAAAAAACATCTCGGAGATTACAGATCGGGCGAGACCGGACCTTTTACTATCGTCATTGGCGGTACATCATATGTAAACGGAGCATCGGCTTCGTCACTCAGGGATTCGTCAAGTGCGAGCTATGTCAAGCCTACTGCAAGATATAAGTGCAGCGTGACAAAGAACGCAAACGGTGTAATCACAAAGGTGACATTCACAAAGATCTGATTTTAGCAGCTTACAGGCGGCACCGACCTTGGACGCAGGTGCACATTTACACATCCTGTCTTAATGCATAAGAAGGAAAATTATATCACACATTTTTAAAAAGGAGAAAATCAAAAATGAACACAAAGAGAAACAGTATTGAAATCGGTGTAAAAGGCTTAATTTTAGCTGTTACAGTAATTATTGCCGTAATCCTCTCGGCCCTTGCATTGTATATGGCAAACACCTCTAAGTCAACTATCAACAGTGGTACAACACAGTACACACAGCTTACTTCTGAATATTCAGAGATCAATGCTACCATGTATGACGGACTTGATGTCAGCGGCGCAAAGGTAGTTGAAGTAATCAAGGATATGGCTAAAGAAGGTGGTACAGTTAAGGTTACAGTTAAGACAAAACTCAACACAGCAGGCGTATCTTATCAGGGTTCTACTACTACTTATAACCTTGCTGATTCACCTACAGATAATAACCACATCAACGAGACCGGAACTTTCAGGGGTGAGGTCGTAAAAAATGATAACCAGATGGTGACTGAAATCATCTTCACCCAGCACTAATGATGGAGCAGTTTTATGAGAACTTCCGTGCTCCAACAGTCAACGGATTCTTTTCATAAAGTTTTAATTCCTCTCTCCGTTCCGGGACAAAATCCGGGGCGGTACCTGAGGGGGACAAATAACTGTCCTCCTGAGGTATCGGAAAACTATTATTTGTTCATATGCTACAAATAGATGTTATGGTTAGAACTCTCATATGCTACAAATAGATGTTGAAAAATGCCATTAAAAAATTTTCATATGCTACATTTAGATGTTCAAACTTTTTGCAGAAAAACTTTCATATACTACATTTGAATGTTTAATATGTCTACCTGAAAAATTTTCATATGCTACATTTAGATGTTTAAATAATTTGCTGGTTAAGTCATATGCTACAAATGAATGTTTGGTTTGCATTGAGTTTATGTAGGATCCTCGGGATAACAAAATATCCAATAAACTCAAGGCTTAACGATAGTTTCAAAATATGAAAGTCTTTGAAGAAAGGGTATGTAAATGTAGTTTTTGTATGTCAGTGACTGCGTTTTGTAAAAGCCATATACTACATTTGAATGTTTAATATATCCACCTGTTATCTTTCCATATACTACATTTAGATGTTGTCTTGCTCCGGCTTTCTGCCTATTTATATTATTGACAATAAACTATATATAGGACTATAACTTAGTATGAGGGTACTATATTTAGTATAAAATTTAATATACTACATTTACATACTCCCTTACTATAATACTTATATACACTATATTATATATACCTTTCTCTTTGCCAATATACTTTATGTTATACTTTATACTTGTGCAGGGTGGCAAAATGGATGTTAAGCCTTGAAAATCGGTGGTTTCAGGAAAAATTATCGGCTACAAATAGATGTTCTTATGCTACAAATGTATGTTTGATATGCTACAAATACAGAGTTGAGGGGACTTAAAGCAGCGCATATACTACAAATAGATACTTTGGGGGATTAAATGGACGAGATTAAGAGTAATTCGGGGATTGTTAAAAATGATTTTGAAGTGGAGGAACTGGGAAAGGTCACAATCGGAGAAGAAAGAGAGTTGTCGGACAATGTTGACCTTGTTGTTGCACAGGCAAATGAGTTTGTTATGATGCCCCGAGATCCGATAAAGCTGACGCATCAGAAGATACTCAGACTGTTCTTTATGCAGATTAGACCTGGTGACTGTATGCTGTACCGCTATAAGATTACGGCGGTAAAGGCTGCGGAAATCCTCGGTGTATCGGTCAACAACATTTATGATGAACTTGATGAACTTGCCGAAATTGCCACTGCAAAAGGAGTGTGGGTTAAGAATAAGGATGAGCGTAAGGCGAAAAGATATCCTTATGCTTTGGAGGCCGGGTATGAGAACGGAGTTTTTGAAATGGTTATAAATCCGTTGCTTGCTCCTTTCCTTTTGGGTTTGACAAAAGATTATTTCCAATATCCGATGCGATATGCTGTCAATGTGTCTAAGAAATATTCGATTGATATTCTTGAAATGATAATCTCGAAAGTAATGCTCAAAAACATTCCTGATAGGGGCGTGTTTGTAACTCTTACTTTGCAGGAGCTTCTTTCAAAATTTATGCTTATCGGGAACAAGACTTATGACGGAAAGGTAAATAATGTTACGAGCCGTATTTTAGAGCCTGCTCTTATAGACATAAATTCATCAACCAATTACAGAATAGACTATACCAAAATAAAGGATAATAAGACTGTAACGGGTTTTAAGATTTTCGTTAATGATGCCAAAAACAAGCATCTTGATTATACCGAGGGCGTGTTATACAAGAAGGCAATGAGGTTTGATGAGAGAAGAAAGGGCGAAGAAGTAATAGACCTTGACGAGAGCCAGTACAAATTCGTGGATGTTGAAAAGGTTGACAGTTCCAATAGTCTTATATTAACTGGTAAAGGTTGGGTTAATGGAAAGAGGGTATCGTTTGTCAACAGGGGCGGTAATTTAGAAATAATGGATGAGAATGGTAATACGATAAGTGTTGAGGCATTTACGGCAGTAAATAGACCTGTTCCGGTTGAAAATGATAAAACAAGTAAAGAAAATGGGGACAAAGATGCAAGGTCATTTATTGTTGCTGATGAAAAGCCGAGGTCGCAGGAAGAAGATTTTAGACGTATAAACGAGTATCTTGAAAGTGCTCAGGGTGAAAAATAGGTGTGTCCGTGATCTGAAAGGAAATAAACAATGAAACAAAAACGAAACGCAGCCGCAATAGGTCGTTACTTTGCGGGCTTGCTTGCGATTGTCCTCTGTGCCGTACTTCCGTTGCAGTACATAGCCAAGACCGAAGCCGAGTCTGTTGCGTCAAATGCTCAGGCGGCTCTCGACAGAATGGTGTCTGATGTATGCAAGCAGAGAATGATAACTGAGGCTGATTACATAAAACTTATGGAAGTGCTCGGAGCATCCGGTGCTGTTTACAATGTCGAGATCATGGTCGGTCAGAAACTGCACGGAATAGACGATAGTGACGATACAAGGATTGATGTGCCGATTATGACATATACAAACGAGATCCTTTCGGCAATCGAAACAACCGGTTCTTTCCCTTTGTCAAAGGGTGACTCGGTTACGGTTAAGATAACGGAAAGGTCAAAATCTTCTGCATCAAAGATAGCAAATGCTTTTCTTAGTACACATATAGAGCCTAACGAATACATCTCGGGCTGGATAGTTAATTAGGAGATAGGAAAATGTCAGCAGTAAGGACGCTTATGATAGCTCTTGCGGGAGCACTGATATTCTGTACGGGCGTAACAATCTTTGTAATGCTTGTGAACAGGGTTGACGATCTTGCAGATAATGTGAGAGATACTTCGTCTTATGATACTTCTCTTGTCAAGGAAACAAGGAATGAAGTGGCAAAAGAACATACATACACTTATCAGGATGTTATGTCGGAACTGTTCACGGATACCTTGCAATATGACCTTGAAATAGACGGAGTGGAAATCAAGAAAGAAGAATATAATCTTGCAATGTATGATGAACTCCCGTCATTTACGGCTCACTCTGAATACACAAAGATACTGATACACGATACTGACGGGAATGTAACGAAAGTGAGGTATGTGGGCAGCTGATGGAAATTGCAGATTATATTTCTCTTGCCCTTGTCACAGTGGTATGGTTTCTTGTCTGTATGGTATTGACTGTCATATTGCACGAGATTGGGCATCTGATCGGCGGTCTTTTATCGGGTTACAGATTGTCGGGATTTGCTGTCGGTGGGATAATCCTCAGGAGGCAGAACGGAAAACTCGGGTGGCATAAATACTCGCTTGGAAGTCTTAACTGGGGACAGTGCTTTATGTTCGGGAAAGAAGAAAATTCACCTGGTATGCTCGTGGCTGGCGGGTGCGTTATGAACATCTTTCTCGGAATTGTTTTCACTGTTATTGCAATCGCCACGTTAGGACTTGATGAAAAGGGTGTTTGGAGGCTGATGTTCCTTGCCGTACCTGCATCGGTAAATATGGTCATGGGGCTTGCAAATCTTTTGGGCGGATCCGTGACGTCTGACGGAAACACTCTGAAAGAAGTAAAAGAAGCTGACGGAAAACAGATGTATAACCGCACGATGATGATAACGGCAGAACTTCTTGACGGAAAAGCATACTCGGAAATGGCAGCAGAACTTTTCAGATATTCGGGCAATAGTTCGCTTGCAGAGGAAATAAAGATGTATGGCTTTTACCGAAAGTTTGAAGAATGCAATACTTCCGGCGGTTATAAAAGCATAATAAAGGACTATGGTTTCGGCGGTAAGCCGGACGGATATTTTACAGCTGAAAAAGAAACCGAGTCGGAGATTGCAAAAGCGGTTTTCTCTAAATCACAGGAATCACACATAGGAAAAGAGCCTGCGGACGGAAGGGAGCTGTTGCTTGCAATCACAAGGGACAATACCGATGCTGTCAAAGTGATCACTGATTTTGAAAGAAAGTGCCCGATGCCCGGTATTGCGAAGTCGGTAAGAAAGTGTTGGGAGAACATAAAGGAAATTCGGAAAGAGAGGAAATGAGACAATGGATGAATCACCTATGGCGATAGTCCTTGACATACTGATAATCATAGCCGTTATTTTTATCTTCCCGATTATTTGGGCGGCACAGAAAGGTGATTATCTTTCGCATAAGAGTGCGGAAACGATAGCGTATGAATTCTGTTCCAATGTTTCGTCAAGGGGATATATAGACGATACCGTTTACAAGGAATTTACCGAGGCTCTGTCAGCCACGGGAGGTCTGTACGAGGTAAGCCTTACGCACAAGCAGACGGTATGCGAGCCTGAATATTCGGGCGGTGTCTTTACGGGTGACGTAATGACCTACGCAAAAGAGACATATACTGGCGATATCCTTGATGAGATTTATGATGGGACAGGTGCTTACATAATGAGTGTCGGAGATGTGTTCGAGGTTTCAATATGGCTCGCAACAGATGGCCTTGCACAAGATCTGACCAAGGCATCAGTCGGAACATCGACAACAGGATTTTACAAGAGTTCACAAGCCGTAACGGGCGTATCGCATAGCATACAGGAAAAATATGTAAACTGATTTATGGAGGAGCGATGAAATGGTTGCTCAGGAGATAAGGAAAAAGGTAAAAGAAAAAGGCATTTCATATTCAATGGTTGCGGAAAAGAGCGGTCTTAGTCCAGCGGGGCTATGCACAAGGCTTAAAACCGACAATATGAAAGAGAGTGATATTGTGAGAATAGCAGAAGCGCTCGACTGTGTGGTCGAGATAAGGCTTATAGACAAATAAAGGAGAAGTTTGAAAATGAAAAAAATCGTTATTGTCTGCTGTACTTTGCTTATGGCAGGAATGCTGCTTACTGGATGTGAAGACCTTAAACAGTTTGCCGGTGATTCGGTGGAGAGTATAGGCGGAAAAATCTCTGAGACTGTCGATACTGTCAGTGATGCTCTCGGATTTGCCGATCCTACCGAGATACCGACAGAGGCTCCAAAGCCTAACAAGAAATATGAGATAGCAGAGAAGAAGCCTACCCGTACCCCAGAACAGGAAGCCGAATATCAGGCTGAATGTGCAGCCATAGCCCAGCGAGCAAAAGACGCTATGGAAGGCAAGCTGACACCTACCCCTGTCCCTACCGATAAGGCAGAAGATGGGAAAAAGGACAAGAAAGACAAGAAAGATAAAAAGGCTACTCCTACTCCCGTGCCTACGGAGTCGGAAAGTGAGCCGACAAGTGAGCCTACTGCCGAGCCTACGGCTGAACCGACATCGACACCTACGCCAAAGCCTACTGAGGCTCCTGAGATTACACCCGGTTCGGGGGTTGCTGACTGGTAAGAGAGGATAGCAAATGAAACTTTATCACTTTGCACTCATATTTGTCTGTTTTGCAATCGCTATGGTTGCGATAACGGATCTGAGTGTTTCAGAGAAAAATTATATGGCAGAGGGCACGGAGATACAGAATACCATATTTGACCGAGCCGTAGTTGCTGCCACTACAAGACTTCTTGATACCGAAGAAGGTGCGAGCGAGCTGAAAAGGGAAGAGGCTGTAACGGCATTTTACGATTCGCTCTTTGCATCATTTGGCATTTCGGATATGCCGGCATCAAGGGAAAATATGAAACTGTATGTTCCCGTGATCTGCGTAACGGAGCCTGACGGATTTTATATTTATTCCGATGAGGTTGTTTATTCACCTTCGGGAACGGGTACGGAAGTGTTCAGATGTTGGACTGAAAAAAGAACCTACAATTTCCGTGAAGAAACCGCACCTTCGGGTTATAGGGCTACGGACTTCATAATAAGATTTATGGGAAAAGGTTACTGTTATGTGTTTGATACACAGGGCATAATCCACGGAAAGAAGGGCGAACTTTTCAGAATATATCTTGATGATTTTGTTCAAGAATATTCCGCTTATACGCCTACTGCGGTACCGTCTGCCGAGGCTGAATACACGGATATCGTTACTGTACTGAAAGGACCGAAAAACTATTGGAGTTTGCTTTCACATCCAGAGGAGTTCAAGGATACCGAGGCGAATGTGAGGGCAGAACAGCTTGAAGAAACATTGAACTATTACTGTAACGAACATAACTATGTTGCTCAACAGCAGGGTATCCTTTACACATTCTCGATACCTTCATTCGATGCGGAAACTTATTTAAGGGCAACCGAGGGCACATCTTTCCTTGCGTTTTTCCAAGGTTATCCCGTGCCCGGTACATCGGGGGAAACATTTAACCGATATTCCGTTTCTAATGCACAGGTCGAGATGGTTCAGGCATATTACATTGATGATACGCTGACATACCATAGCCGTGAGGACTGTCCTCTTGCGACAGAGATAATCGACTCTGCGGGATCTCAGTACGGAGCTGCTGCAAAAGGTGCTTATGCGTGTGACAGATGCTATCCTGATACTGGGGCACACAGGCATCCGACAAAGTAAGTCGGTTATAGAAAATATTACGAAAGGAGACAAAGGCCGTGGGACTGATAGGCAACGCTCTGAAAAGGGGCTTGGGACTTGACAAGAAAAAAGACGGTGTGCTGAAAAAGTCCGCAAAGAAGATTGTCAAGCTGATATTTCTGCCGGGTTTTATACTCATAATTCTCGTTGCCTTGATTGCCCTGCTTCCCGCATTGCATGCGGCGAGGGTTGCGGACTTTGTTTCTGACAGGGCAGAAGATATAGGCGAATTTTTCTCGGGTGGAGGTAGTTCGGGTGGCGGTTATTCGGGCGGCGGTCATTATATGTCGCATATATCGGGTACTCCTACAAACACTGTGACACCGACTCCTGATCCGTCAGCCTCGGGTACTCCTACTGTTTCTCCAACTGTGGCGGTCAATATTCCAACCTATACGGGTGTTGAGGAACTTGTTGCTCAGGGCGGGCATCTGACCATGACACAGGAAGAAAGAGAAGAAATGATGCTCGAAGAGGTTTCTATCGAGGATCTTGTAAATGGTACATTAAATCCTTTTGGAACTGCAGGTGATGGCGATCCTCGTTTTAAGGATATAACGATAAAGACCGAGCGTAAACTCCACGTTCGCAAGCATCCCTCAGGCGAGGGAGAGGCACAGTACAGAGAGCAGACGAGAAGCTCTATGTGGGCTGCAAAAGAGGCGGAGTACAATGCGGCGGTATCGGCAGCAGCCGTGACACCTACGGCTACACCCGAGCCGAGCACTACATCTGCCCCTACTGGTTCTGCTACTCCTACCAATGCACCAACTTCAAGCCCTGAACCGCCTGCTGCTCCTACTCCTAATCCGGGACCGACTGCACCTTCTGCCGGAAGGACAGAGGCAAGCGTTCCGTTTGTGGAAAATACAGAGCGTGAGGAAAGGGATAGTGAAGTATGTGCAAGACCTGCTGATCCTATCGGGTTTTCGGGTGGTGACGGAAATACTGTCAGACCGACAACAAGACCAACGGCTACTGTCAGACCTACCACAAGACCTACAACAAGACCAACGGGTACGGCAAGTCCTACTGTGACGCAGGCACCTACGCTTACTATATCGGTAACTCCTGATGTGTCGGTTTCACCTACGGGCACTCCGTCCGTAAGCCCTACAAATACGGGAACTCCGACACCCACATCAACTCCGATACCTACACCGACCTGGACTCAGGCAGATGAGGATGCCCTAAATGCCGCAGTTGCAGCGTGGGTTGAGGAAAATACATATGAAGATGATATAACGGATTATATAGAGACTACGATAAGTGGTGAACAGCTGAGGACATATGCAAATAGTCTGCACACGCCTTGGCAGACAAATTACTGTATGGCGGTCTATATGGAATTGTATGAGTTTGGAACATATAATAGTGTGAACTCATCAATATCGACAGAAGCCGCACAGATGGTTTTTGACTTTGGAAACCTTGTCGATTACAAGTTGAAAGTTGACTACTGGGACGGAACTTGGGAAGACAGAGAGATCTTGTATGCCGAAAAGGAGGCGGTGCTTGGGGACTGTTTTATCGACAACAGTGCCGATCATACGGCAGAACCCGTAGAAATGGATGATGAAACGGATATTTTAACAGAAGAAAGTTTTGTACCGATTGTTTTGTTCACAAGCATAGACGGATGGGCTGTGAGAAATATATATGGTGATAGGCTTGATTCTGTAAATGACTATGGATATTATAATCAAAAAATAATGGACTCGGATATATCGGCAACTTTGGATGGTTTCTTTTCATATACCGATATGGAATTGAACGAAGTTGAGATATTTCTTGCGGGTATGGAGGCGATGCCCGAGCCTGAAAGGTTTGAGTCGCAGCTTCTTGCTGTAACCGATATGTTTGAACCCGGTATGTACGGCGGTATGTATATTGACCTTAGAGCGTTTACGCATCTTGCCGCTGGCGAGCAGGGTGCTCAGAGCGTATATATGGCGCTTCAAATCGTGAACAGGGGAGCCGTTTACAGTCAGGAAAACAGACAAGGGGCAAATTCATATGACTGTTCATCGCTCGTATGCAGGGTATATATGGAGCTGGGTATCAATCTTTCGTGGGGCGGCAATACGGACACGGATGCTCTTGCACATTATTTCGTTGAACATAACCTTGTTGTATGCCGTGGTTATGATGAAAGTCAGATGCAGGTCGGTGATGTCATTCTGTGGTCTAAGCCTTCAAGACCAGACCATTACCTTTGCGTTTACCATGCAGGTCTTTATGCCGGTGACGGAATGATAGTCGATGCTTCATCGTCAAGAGGTCATGTGGTTTACAGACAGATGTGGGGACAGGAACAGGTTGTTATTGTCGGAAGGCCGTCTGCCGGAATGGGAACGCTTAACGGAGAAGGTGACGAAAATAATAACGGACTCCCGTCAAATACTTTTACAGAGAGTGATGCTGAGGAAGGAGGTTGAAAAGATATATGAAAAAGGTCAGGCTTGCCAATTTAATATTGTGCGGTGGTTTGGCTGTACTTGTATGCTTTTCGACAACGGGCTGTCTTGCACTCGCCGCAAGAGAGGCTTTTAAGGAGAAAGTCGAATCAACTCCTGCGGTAAAGGATAGCCCATCGACAACTGAAAGTGTAGAGAAAGAAGAAAGTAAAGACGATAGTGGCTGGTCTCTTAGCGGGATAACGGACGAGATTGCGAACAAGATAGGTACGGAAATCGGGAACGGAATGAAAGATTTTTCGGAAGATCTCGGAACCGCTATGGGCAACGATATGAACAAGGTCGGGAATAACAATGCCACGCCCGATCCCAATTATAAATCGCAATCCGATATGGATTATCTGAATGAACTTGACCATGACGAGTTCGGGCAGATTGTAGATGCGGTAAAGGAAAAGAAAGAAGAAGTGTTTGGAGATGGTGACGGAAAGCCTGCTGCCACTGTTACCGATGCTCCTGATGCTGATATAAAAGATGAAGTTGGCAATATCGATGATGAAAGCAAGCCCGTGCTTGATGGTCCATACCATATAAGTTATGTGGTTGATGGAGATACCGTAAAGTTCGAGGAATGGGGCTCAGATGTGAGAGTGCGTCTGATAGGTGTCGATACACCGGAGAGCGTTGCGGAGGCTGAGTATCTTGAAAGCTCTGGAAAGCAGAATACTGCCGAGGGAAAAGACGCTAGTAAATTTATGAAAGAGTATCTTCCCAAAGGCACGGTCTGTTACATAGAAAGGGATGTGGAAACCCAAGACCGCTACGGACGTGAGCTTGCGTACCTCTATGCCGAGAAAGACGGGGAACTTGTATTTGTTAATGAACTTCTGCTGAAAGAAGGCTATGCGAAATTATTTTCTTTGCAGCCCAATATAAAATATGCAGATAATAAATTTTTGGATGCACAGAGATATGCCCGTGAAAACGAAAAAGGCTTTTGGGGAACAGGCTTTTTTGAAGAATAGTTGAAACATCAAAAGGAGTAAGGATATGGCTGGAAAACTAAAATTATCATTAAATAGGCTGTGTAGTCTGTTTTGTGAGGATGATCAACTTTATGGTGACATAAGCATTGATTATCCCGGTATGTTGCTTACGAGCGGCGGAATTGAGTTTTCCGATACGGAGAGTATTGATGTAGATGTAAGAATCAGAGGGTACAGCCTTAATGACGAAGAAAAAGAAGTTGCGTGGATGAGGTTAAAAATGGTGTCAGGTGATTCGCTGGACGAAATATTTGACTTATGTGATGCTTTAAGCGAGGACAGCTACGGAATGTGGGAATCGGTCAGTGCTTATGCGAGATCGAAAAAGATGCTAATCAGCGGTGAGGACAGATTGAGCCTGTCTCGTGCAAGAGCCGTAACGCTGTGCGAATTTCGAACTTTCTATGTATCGCCTGAATTTAGGGGCAAGGGTATATCAAAGGCATTGATTTCCATTATCCCTTTGGTTTTGGAAAAGCTAATGAGGTGTCCTGGAATGATTTTCCTCTTTGCACATGTTAATCCGTTTAAGGAGCAGGTTCCTCTTGAACAGCTCCGAGATGTATTTGAGTCGGGGAGTGAGGCTCTTTATATGAATGGTGAAGATCCTGAGGGTGTTGGGAAAATAGCTGAGAAGGCGTTGAAAAACGCCGGATTTGCAAAGGTGGATAAGGATAGGAATTATGTTGCAACAATTCGTTCCATAAAGCAGGCTTGCGGTGGTACATTGCCGCTTAGGATATGATGATAACGAAGGGGTGGGTATATGCTTAATCAAGAACTTGCATTGTATGACGGAACAAGGATTTTTCCTGCGTATCTTACAATGGAAGAACGGAAAAAACTTTATGAAAGGTTTGGTGACAAACACGAGTATATGTACTGTTTGTGCCGTACTGATACAAAATTGTTCTATCGTGTAAGTGCTGATTTCCGTATATATCCCGAGCATCAGGGCTATGCTCATTCGCCCGGTTGCGTGTTCAATCCGATAGACAGACGGAATTCTGCTTTTGCCCAAGATCCAGAAAGTGGAGAAACAAGAGTATTTCTTAATTTCAAGCCTAATGATTTTTCCGTGCCTACGGATGCCGATGTTGAGAGAGCATCTGCAGAGCCGGGGGAAAGAGAGAAGGACGAGAACAAGTATTTTCCTCTTGAAAAATTCGTGCGTCAGCTGAACTCTGATACTTGGAACGAGCGTATGGCAGCAGGAAAAGGTCTTTTGAGCACGGAATATTTCAGCAAAGCACTGTTCGGAAGATTAAAGAATATCGTGATAGACGGACTTAAAGGCGGTAAGCCCCTCCGTGATTACAAACTTAATACAGACGGATTTCAGTTTTTCTATATGCCGTTTTGTGGCTACGAGATAAAAGAAAGGGAAGGCGGCAGCAGTTCGTGCAGTCTGATTGTCGAGGGTGAGGACGGAAAGAAGTATTCGTGGTTTGTATATGAGCGTACCTTGAAGATTGCAATAAAGAGATTTGTCAGAATGTTTGCTCAGGATCCGATGCAGATGATGAGAGACGGACAGAGCATAATAATGTCGGGTTTCAGGTATCTGAGAACAAGAAAGAACTCAAATACCGAATATAAGGTAGCCGGTAGATTATGTTTCTTTGCCATTAACAGTAATGGACTGATAGCGAGATCGAGCGAGGAGCTTAATGCTCTCAACAATATATGCAGTCTGCTCAGATGGAAAAAGGACTCGCTTAAATTTTTCCTTGCCGATGAATGGGAGCCTTTTTACGGATACTTTGAAAAGAATGGAGATATGAGCAAATACATTATAACGGCTGATGAGAACAATTATAAAGGGTGTAAGGTGATGCAATGCGATGTTGTGGAGCACGCACCGTCACAGAATGAATTAAAGAGTTTTCTTGGTTTTGGTGGGCAAAATAATTAAAGAATTGAGAGATAGGAAATTGTGATGGAAAAGGAGATAAAGGGAAGAAGGGGCAGGAATAATGTATGTCCGGGTACTTTGGGATATAAGCTCTGGCAGTTAAGAACTTTGAGGGGACTTTCGATGAAGGGGCTTGCCCAAAAGTGTGGGTTTGCTGCTGCGTCAGGAGATGTGAGAATAGCGGGATACGAGCATAATAAGAAGATTCCTAATAAAGACTCGATGAATAGACTGTGCAAGGCTCTTGATGTTTCTCCGGCAATATTTTCAAATATCGGTAAAATGAATTATGAAAAAATGTTCTCGGTGCTGTTTGAACTTGAAGATCAGTGCGGATTACATCCTTCGTATTTTCATGGAAAGTGGGGACTTAAATTTGAAAATATTGATCCGGATGCTCTTGATATGATGAGGGAATGGGGACTTGCTTATGAGGAGTTTGTTGTTAAAAACAAAGACCTTGTTGCATATGAAATATGGAAAACAGATAACTTGAAAGCTCCGGAAAAAATGGTGAGTGTTGATGCTCAAAAAATGGAGATTGAGAGTTTTATAAAAGAAGCCAATGTAATGTTGGGCGATGCCAAGACTCAGGGAGATATAAGAGAACTCAAAAATTTTCTGGCCAACGCTTTAAAAAATGATGAACGAGTGCCGGCATCAAAAATAGTTAGTATTTCGGCACAGGCTGGCAAGGGAGAAAAACGGAAATATTTGATGTTTGTAAACAGTGATGCCATTGACGAGTACTCTAAGAGGTTTGAAAACTTTATAAACAAGAAAGAATTGAATTTCAATATTGTGTTTGTTTCAAGTTATGAAGATACTGTCAGGACGTTAAAAGGTGAAATGTTTGATGGTATGATGGCCCAGTATTTTAATAAAGGCAAGGGTGCGATCAGAACTGACGAAATGTGTGAGCTTGCGGAGATGGTGAAAGGCAATGTTGTTGTTATACTTCCTTGGGAATTGAGAGGTAGCAAATATGTTTCGAAAATGTTTGAAAGTGGTATGACGGGGGTTTTTGACAGGGATGCAAGGTTGGCTGAGATCCTTTCACTGTTGGAAAAGAGGAGAAGTGAAAAAGAAGAGAAGAAATATTTAGGATTGTAGTGTAGTCAGATTGCTGTTGGGTGATACGGAGGAACTATATGGAATTAAGTGAAAAACTTGAAAATATGCTCGGTGAACTGGGGCAGCAGGCTAATATCGGCTCAATGTATCAGAACAGGGCAAAGTTAGAGAAGTTCCTTATACAGCTCAATCACGATATAATGAGCGGTAAAAAGGAACTTGTTGATGAAGAAGTTGACAATGCTTTCAGAGAGTATAATCGTCTCGGAAAACTTATAGCGGAGGCTGAAAAGGCTGATTCGGGGAAAGGGGCGTAATTAGCTTATGAATACGGTGAATACATTAAAGGCTAATGTTTTGGGAAATAAGTTGTATGAGTATCGTACAATGAGAAATATGAGCACGGAAGAACTTGCTCAAAGAAGTGGACTCAAACAGTTTAGAATAGAGCTAATTGAAAAGGGCAGTCAGTTACCCGGGGATGATACTATTAAAATACTTGCGAGGGCGTTGGATGTTCCGGAGAGTGCGTTTTTAGTATTTGGAATTGATAATGTAGAAGAACTTATGCGTATTTTTTTTGAAATTGAAACAAAATTTGGACTTTATCCTGACTGTGCGGGTAGTAGGGCTTGCTTGCGTTTTAAGGAAACGGAGGCTTTTAAACTTTGTGTTGAGCCGTTGTTAAAAGAATGGGATGATGCAAGAAAAAACCCCACAAATTATCCGAGATGGAAAGCAGAGTTTACTGCAAATGATCGTGCTGCAATAAGTGAACTTAGAGAACGGAATAGACAGTTGGTTGCTGATAACAATTATTTGATGAATAGGGTGAAGGAACTTGAAAAGCAATTGGCTGAAACTGTTAAGGATAGAAATTCGGCTCTTATTGGGAAAAGCAGGGCAGAGGTGGATGATAATTTGAAAGTGTTTGAGCCGGCAGACAAAAAGGAGAGAGAAATTTTTGCAAGTATTATAGAAAAGGCTAAGTCGAATGACAAATTGCCCGATGATTTTATGGAGATACCTGAGTGTGAGGAGAATGAAGTAAAGACAGAAAAAACCAAGCGTGGTCGCTCAAAGAAAGATATAGATTTGGGGGATGGGCTTCCTTTTTAAGTTTTGAAACATATGCAGTGCTGAACCTTGACAACTGAATATCGAATAAACTGATGCTGAAAAATGAAAGCGTTAGGCGGTTGTGATAATATCCTCTGCCGAGGGTATTATTTCAGCTGCTTAACGGTATGGATATCTAATTATTTAACTTGCCATCTTGTAGTGTCCTCCTTCCGGGACGCTGCTTGTTGGAGCCGTCCAGGGTTATGCTCTGGGCGGCACCCCCTTTGTCTTGGTGAACTGTTTTTCCTTTACAAAGGGATATGCGTGTGCTATTTTAAAATCAGAAACAAGATGTTGTGTATGTTTCTGAAACTTGACAATATATAGCACAGAAAGGATTATCAACTTATGAAAAAGATTATAAACATCACAATGAAAGGGCTTGCGGCATTACTGATAGCCTGCATAATGGCGGGCACAGTTGCTTATATCAAGCCTGCTGAGGAAGTTCAGGCAGCTTCCAAAAAAGTGACAAGGCTCGCATTTATCAAGGGCGTTGTCGATGCAATGACGGGGCAGGAGTGTTCGGACGGACACGAGCTGACTTTCACAAAGAACTCTGACGGATCCATTGAAGCCGGAGAGATAACAAAAAAGAAGTATTCAAAGAGTGATATTGCAAAACTCGCTAAAAAGTATAAGGTTGAGACCGCAGATGCACAGTATATTGCTTGTGCTATGGCATACGGAATCATAACCAAATCTACTTTTAAGAGTGTTAAGTCAAAAATCACTGTTGCGGCAGCAGGTATCATTCTCGCAAAGGCAGACAGAACCATAAGGATTGCCGAGAGAAGATATACTGATGAACAGATAAAAGAAGGTATGTCGATGATCGCTGATATCAAGAAGATCAAGAAAGCATCACAGAGAAAACTCTTTACCGAAGCATATATGGACGGATATTTCTTTGGGAAAAAGACCGGTGACTATGTTGATGCAAGAAAACTCTCTCCTACATCAAAGCTCACTGCAAAGACCGCAAAGAGCCTTTATGCTATGGTAAAAGACACTTCTAAGAGGTATCAGTTATCTCCTCACTATCAGATGTTAAGGAATACAAAGAAGAATCTGCCTAAGAATAAAGAGTGCTACGCATATATCCTTGACAGCTATCCTAACGCATATTATGAGACAGGGTGGCACGCTATGGAGTATCAGAAAAATACATGGTTTGATATGAGAGAAGATGGCGTTACTCCTAAAGGAATTGGTGCCGGAACACTTGAGCAGAGGCTTGTGCGACAGTTTGGACCTACCTTCGTGTATCCTTATGAGATGGACGAGTATTTTTCAATGGAAACATCTGATGATTGGAGACAAAAGCCTAACAGGAGTTCAAGGAGTTGGGATGTTGTATCTCAGTTGAGAGAATCCTCGATAGAGTTTTATGAACTTGCCTTAAATGTCAACTATAAGACCATAAAGGACGACAAGAAGTGGCAGGAGAAGATGCTGAAATATATGTCTCAGGAGCAGATTGACTCATATATCGAAACTTGTATAAAGAATAAGACTATTATCGAATGTGATAAGGTTTCGGCTGATGAGTCAGGTGCCTACTGGTTTGATGGTCATCCTTATCTTAAGATTTATGCTCATGTTAAGATTACATCTGATGCACATATCGAGGATGCTTCACATTGGGATGATGAAAAGTATGGAAATCTCTTCGCTATAATAAGGGGTTATGACTCGGATTTTATGAGTGTTGAGAGTTCAAGGCAGGATTTCTATAGGGCAAAGTATAAGAAGGGCGAGTGGTTTGATTTCTTCACTGTGACGGAGGGTGCAAACCCTGCTGTTGATAAAAACCGCCCTTACGCACTTGCCGGAACATATAGTTGTACATCTATAATGGCAGATATGACGGGGCTTTATAAATGGCTTCTTCCTGCTGATTATTAAAAGTGAAAGGAATATCTATGGAACATAAGTTTAATAAGAAAGGCATTAGGGACAGAATTCTGTCCCTTTTCTGTGCCGTTTCTATTGTTGTTGGGTTGGTGTCGGGCTTCGCATCTGGTAAAACATATGATGCTGAAGCGGCTTCGTTCACCCGAACGATAGAGGGCGGCGGTACGATAGAATATGATTCTGATTACCAGACTATTACGTATCAAAAAGTTCACGACAGGGCTACGAGTGATATACAATATTATACAAAGCATTTTATACTGTCTTTCAAAAAGGTAAATTATGGTGATGACCTTTCTCCGTTTAACCCTGAAACCGGAGCCGGAACTGTTCCGAAGTGGACGGATATCGACATGGGAGTTCAAAGTGCCATGAAGCAGGCTTATGATACAGGTATGGTAATGTTTGACCTTGATTTTAAGGGCGGTAAGCCGGGCGAGAGCTGGGAACGTGATGATATTACAGATACTAATGTTGATTTTTGTTGGTGGGATGATATTGGAACAAAAAAAGTTACTACCACTTATAAGTTTGATGCTAAAAAGGTATATGAATTCCTTGAGGAATTTGGTACCATGAAGACCGATACTCTTTATGTCAGCCATATCTTTGCTCTTAAATGGAGCGATGATTTTGATAGTGATGATTACCATGACGGTTTTCATAGGCATGAAGAATATTGGGTGCCTCAGAAACTAATAAATATCGGTTGGAATCAGGGCGAGACCACAAGAGATGCGATCAGGAGCTGTTACAATGTTCCTGTACCGCTTTCGTGGAATGCTACTGTGAATGTTATTTATTATGATGAGAATACCGGTTTGACTGTGTGTGCTGAAGAGGGTGTAGCCAGCCAGGTAATGCACGACGCTTCCAAGGATGGTTACACCGTGCCCGATACGCCTGTTATCATCAAGGGAAGAGTTGTTGATTCAAACGGTATGTACTGGGCTACGGCAAAGAGCACTGAAAGGCCGGCTATGCTTGTCTGGTCAAAAGGGAGTTCTCAGAGCCTTGATGCTGAGGTTGAATATATAGATATAAACATTCTTGAAGTTGCAGCGAAGAGTGCTGCACGTATGAAAGCTGTTGCGCTGAATAAGATTGGTGTGGGGATTTCAGAGGATGACCTTTCTGGCATAAAGAAAAAGGATATTTCTTCGCAGGACAGTATCAAGAAAAACTATGGCAAAACATTTACATATAATCTTAGTACTTCGACGATGAGTAGATTTACAAATACGGTAAATATCTATATGCCTGTTAAACCTGCTGGTGCTGCTGTATATTATAATTTCTATGATTTTGACAGCAGTAAGGCTATACCTAATACTGAGAAAGTTCTTGCGGGCTCGTTTAAGGAGGGATCGCTTGCAACTGTCGCTTTCAGCCTCGGAGACCTTGCAACCAACTGGCAGCTTAGGGATGCTGGAGCTTTTGATGTTAATGCGGCAACTGTTGAGGAAATAGATACTTATTCCGAAGCAAAGAACCATTCCTCAAAAGCTACTGACGGGACTTATCTTCCTGCACAGCAAACCTATACGATGAAGAAGACCATTGAGAACGGCAAAGCTTATGTAGTTTGGATACCTCTTGTGAAAAAGGCTCCGAAGAAAGAAATTTGGGTTGCATATTATGACTCAAAGAATAATGTGCAGGTCGGAAATGCTCATAAGGCGAGCGAAGCCGAAGAGGGTGCGAAAAATGTTGTTGTTGATGTTTCTCTGCCTTCCGGTGAGAGCCTGCCCGATGGATATACATTTGATGCAGAGGGTGCTTTCGATATTTCAGACGCTTCTTTGAGCACATATAAGCAGTATTCTTACGCAAAGAATTATTCTGCGAAGAGAACTGGAAGTTATGCTTACCCGAATTATACTATTTCCAAGATGGATACTGGAAAAGATGTAATTGTTTGGGTACCGGTTAGTGATGGGGGTGATACTCCTGTTAAGGTCTATGTGAGATATATCACTGTTGACGGAAAGACTAACCTTAAAGAGACAACCGCTCCCGATGCAACGCTCGGTGCTGAATATACATACACTGCCGATGGTTCAATAAGCGTTACAAAGGACGGAGTTACTACAACCTATATGATCGCTCCGCCTGAGAAGTATGGTTCAAGACCTCCTAAGGCGGTTTACAGTACGAAGTCTGATAATCTGTCAGGTACTAAGTACACTACATCAAATAATGTAACAGCTCTTACTTTAACAAGGGATGATAAAGATTTCAAGTTTACGGCTGCTGCCTCAGGCACAAAGGCTGTCAAGATATTCATACCGATGATTGAGTCTAAGGCTACGAATGTGCGTATAGTCTATATTGACAGTAGCACGGGTGCACAGGTCGGAAGTATGGTAGAGAAGAATGATATGGCCAGAGGCGATACCATTGTTCCAAGCACAACGCTTCCTTCCGGTTACGAGGTGGATCTGAGTGCTGATGCGACATATAAAAGGCTTGCCGTATATAAGGAAGGCTCTGACGGAATACAAAGCAATTACAGTGAGGCTAAAACGAAACTGTCACAGAATAAGGTGAAAGAGATTTCGTTCCCTAATGCTGACAACTGTAACTGTGACATACCTATCACGAGTGGTGAGAAGCTTGCGGTAAAGGTATTTGTGCCTGTTAAGCAGAAAACTGTTGCAGGAACAATGCTTGCGGCGAAATATTACTACATTGACAGTAATGGTTTGTATCATTTCGTAGCCAAGGATGTTATATGGAATAGGGAGTCTGCTAACGGAAGATACCCTTATGATTCCATGTGCCATGCTGAACTGAGAAATACGATGTATGTTGGCGGTACCGCTTATGAGCCGTCATATTGCGAGGGTATGCTTTACGGAGGCAATGTACTTTATGGTTCGGAAAAGGCATATAGTATAGATAGTAAGCTTACTGAGAGTCAGGGACTTTTAGGCGGAGTTTTTGCGAATGCTTATAAATCCAACGATATGTATCAGCTTGACTTCCAAACCGAGAGCAGAGGTGAGTGGTATGTTGCGTATATTATATTAACTCCTACCATTGTTGATACAAACCTTGTGGTGCATTATATAGATGCAAATGATGGAAGTCCTATATATACTGAGACTGATAAGGAATACCTGAAAGTAACAAATAAGGTGCAGACTTGGACCGGTATCGGAGGCGAGCTTACATATGGATATTATTTCTCCGATAAGCTGAGGAAAGTTGTAAACGATGATAGCGGAAAGCAATATACTCCTGTGTATTTTGTAGATAAGGAGCATGTTTCTGAAAGAACCTGCCACTGCAGCGATACCAGGGATTTCTTCCAACTGATAATGCAGGATGAAAATAACGATAATGTGCCAGAATGGGGTTTTCGTCAGCATCTAAGATACTGTACAGAGTGTGGCGGCATTGTCGGTTACGAGTCGTCGAGCCTTAGTGCTGGATATGGGTGGAGTCAGCCTGTGACGGACAGCGGTGAACATAGGACTATCAGGACGTTCAATTATCCGTATGCGTATAAGACTAAGATGAGTGTAACCAGTAAGACCAGTGGCATATACACGCATGATGTGGCATATGGCTCTGCGAGTGAGGTTAAGTTTGACTTTTTTGAAAATAGTGACGGCAGTTTCCGTTTCTATTTGAAGAGTGATACATATCTCGGGTATGAGCAGTCAACTACGGACAGTTCACCGGACAGAGCTGCCGGGGGAAATGTTATGGTAGTATATATTCCCTGTCTGCCTGCTGAAACAACCGGATACAATGTGAGGGTAAAATACATTACTCTTAAATCCGATATGAGTGCTGACCAGGTGATAGCAGAAGTTGACGGCGGAATGGCAACGGTAGGTGAGAAATACACTTACACCGGTGCGACAAGTGTTTCAAAGGACGGCGTTACATACAATGTTCTCGGTGAGGGTGAATGGCTTGCTTATGGTTCAAGCAAATACGGACAGGCTAAGGGCGATACATCCAATGTGAAAGGCAATCCTGCCTCATATGACGGAGGCTCGTCTTGGACCACACAGAAAGTTTATTCACAAGAAAAAGACGGAACACTCTATATACCTGTTGCGGTAGGTATGAGCGTCAAGGTTAAGTATGTTGTTGTAAAGAGTAACAAGACGATTAAGAAAGTTGTAAAGGAAGTAAACGGCGGTGCCGCCCAGTATAATGCAAAGTACAGATATACGGGTGATGTTATCGTCACTGATGAATCAGGTAAGGAATATGTTGTTGTCGGAGAGGGAGAAGCTCTCGCTTACGGCTCCAACAGTTATAAAGATGCCTTAAACGATAGTTCAAATACTAAGGGACATAAGTCCGTATTTGACGGAACGGATAGATGGACTTCCGCAAAGAAGTATAGGAGTTACGAGAACGGAACTCTCTACATTCCTGTTAAGGAGTCGATACCTGTTACTGTCATATACTTCACGCCTGTAAGTGGTGGTGGGTGTGCTATTGTGGATGCCTTGACTAAGTTTACGGAATCTGCTCTGCCGGGAATACCTGGGGAGAGTTACAAGACTATACTTCGTTCCACCATTGTTGCTGACGGCGAAACATACACCATTAAAACTGCTCCGTCACCTATGCCTGTAACGGGTACATATCCGTATGGTGTAGTAAGTGATCATAAGATATGGTGGGATAGGGGCAACGGAACCAATATAAGAAGCGGAAACACTGCTGAGACCACTATCCCTGCAGATGTTGACGAGTTCTATATCCTTGTGCCGGTGGAAAAAACAGGTCCCGAACCTCCCGAAATTCCCGATCCCGATCCGGATAAGGGGAAGAAGGTGCTTGACGATACGCCTAAGGCTGTTGTCAAGTCGGATATTTACGAAGTAACAAAAGCAATACCTTCTACTGAGGATATTTATACAGAGGTTACCGCAAAGCAATATCTGTATGCTTTCAATGCAAAGAATTACGCAGGACAGAAGTCATACAGTGTGACAATAACTCAGGATTTGACAGTTGTATCTGCGGATGATCCTGATGTTGTTATCTCGACAACGCCATTGTCAAAGAAGGTAACTGTATATAGGAATTATAGCTACTGGACGATAGACAGTTTTGCACTGTATGTTCCAGAAACAGGATTTGTAACAAATATGTCACTTGCTGACGAGACCGAGATGGAAGCAGCATTCCCCGGAACCCTGCCCACGATTACCAAAAAACAGTATAGCGGTGAAGCAGGTCATATTACAGAGCCTACCTATAATTCATCATACAGTATGACGGCTACAACTATCACGGAGGGACAGACTTACGATTTTGACACGGTTGCGGAAGCGTATGCTTCGTCAAAGGTCGGAGAAATTTCTTGTAAGAATGATTACTTTAAGTTTGGTGACAAGGTAGTGCTCAGTGATGCCGCAAAAGATACTGCTGCCGATGCACCTACGATAAGCAATCTTCCCGATGCAACTTCCATTTCTAATGTTAAGGCTAAGTCGGGAGATTACAAGATACCTGGCGAGAGAAAGAATATCAAGTATGACTCCGCAGGACGAGTTAAGTATGTTCTTAAAGACAGTGTTGGAACTCAGGATGCCGATATGACATTGACTATCGCTGACATCAACTCTGTAAAGGTTCATACGCCTGTTGTAGCAAAGCTCGCTATCAGCGAAGACAATCTGAAATATGTTCAGGATGTTAATGCTGATAAGACAAAGGCTCATGCCGTTGTCGGAAGATCCGAGTCAGCAGGTTCAACAGGTTATGAGAACTCAACTAATGACTTTGTTCTTGACATTGACTTTGCAAACGGAAAACATATTTCTGAAAAAGGCTATGGAACAAGAGCAGATTATGATAAGTATGTCGCTGGATATGGCTCGACTGTAAACGGAACGGCTTACCCTAAGGGCGTACTTGTAATGTTCGACTTCGATGTTATGGCTAATGTTGGCGGTGATGCTGATGAGAGCAATGATATCTATATTCCTAAGGGAGTATGGAACAGAGTATATCCGTCATATTATGTGCCTGAGTGGGCAGAGCCGGGTACGCATACCGTTAAGGTGCGTGTAGTGGCTGTGAATGCAGAGGGCAACGAAGAAGATGAGCAGAAGAATAAGAATACCACTGATACAAAGTATGTGGCATTCGATGAGGCAAAGATAGAGATTTCGGGCAAGATCTACGGACTTACCCTTACATCTAACACATCTACGGCTCCTGACTGGAAAGATGTATTTACTCTTTCGGGCAAGATTAAGTGGATGTATCCTACAAAGTACGCTGACGGAACTTATCTTGACGGCTTTGACAAGGATATGCGTTACTACTATATGGCAGGTATCAGGAACGAACTCGGTCTTACGATGAAAGCAAAGGTATCTAAGAAGATAAAGGATGCCGCAGGAAAGACCAAGACTGTCGAATCGGTAGAGAATAAGAACAGTAAGTATATCTATCCTCTGCTTGACGGCAGCAGCCCCGCATTAAAGGGTACTGGTACTTTGAAGTCAGGCTATACATGGAACTTCCGTGTAGATACTGTTGGCCGCCAGACTGCCAACGATGCTTCTAAGCTTGTCGTTATACCTACATTCTACTGGCTGTCTAAGGACGGAACCACAAGAGAGAAAGTAGATCTGTGGTACTCGGACAAGGTGAACGGAAAGACATATAATTTCATCAAGGCGGGCTCCGACCTTGATAAGCAGAATGTGTTTGTTGACTATGCTCTTTCGGATACTATGGGTATTCCTGCATCCGAAACCGCAGATGTTCAGCGAATAAGAGGAGATAAGAAAGAACTCTCGAAGAATGTAACTGTATTCACTTACGGACTTATAGAGATGCCTCTTAACTTAAAGACATTCTCCAACTCGGTATATGCTAACCTTATGAAGAATAAGGGCACGAGTTTCACTTACGATCAGCTCTTACAGTTAAAGCAGACATGGTATTTCAAGTATGCTTTGCCTGATATTTACCATATTTGTGCAACGGGAACTGATGTTGAGACTTATGCTAAGCAGAATGGTGGCGTGACATACAAGGAAGACTTCTGGAAGAAGGACGGATATTTAGTAGTACATTTCGATATTGGTGCCTACGATAAGATTGGAAACCTTGTACTGACATACACTAATACTCCTCAAAATGTAGCTGACGGAATGTGCGATATGTGGGCTATGGAAGGCTATGTAAACAATAGAACGGACTCTAACGGCAATAACTTTACATTCGTTGATGGTGATGTCATTGTCTGCCGTCTGCCCGGCTCTACTACACCTCCTGGTGGTGGAACGCCTCCCGGAAATACACCTCCCGGAGATCCTAATCCGCCTACAAACTCATCTGAAGACAAACTTGTAAACAGAACTAACTAATCAGTGTTTGGCCTTGGGAACCAAAAACTTTTTAGATTTTTATAATAGTTCAATGCATTATAACCCTCTGCTTTTCCATATTGGAAGGGCAGAGGGTGTGGGGATAACGATGGAAACTCTTACAAAAATGGATGATTATGGTTACAGGATTGAAACTTATCAGGTGTCTCCTGAGTTAGTTAAGACATTGATTGATAAGCGTGCGGACATCTTCGATAAATTACGCAAATACGCTGAACTCTGTATTGATATGGTTTATGAAGAGGTTGAGGAAGATCCTATTTTCTTGTCCTCATATCTGTATATATGGGGTTCAGGAATGAAAGTGCTTCATTGCAAGAAAAGGAAGGAAAAGGGCGGTGGAGCGTCTGAGTATGCTTGGTTTCTGGAATTTATCCAGGATGATCTTTGGGTTGATACCGAACCGGAGGCGGTATGCGGAGAACTTACGAATTTATTGCTGGACTTCTGTAAGGCATACAGAAGATTTGATCAAGGCAAAAATATAAGCAGGCACGATTACTGTGTTCTCCCTTGCGGAGAAAATGCCGTTGCGTTTACTAAAAATTGCGAATGTGTAGAACAGAGAAAAAGCGAGGTTGCGATGCCAAGCGATTAAACTGCCTTGCAAGGGAACAAAAAATAAGAAAGGCGGCACTGACTTTCGGGCGTGCGGTCTTTCTATTTTTATTTTCTGCCACTGTTCTGATTGACTTCTATATTACCGTAAGTTATAATATGCTCATAGGTCAGGTTGTTGACCTTCCGGAAGGAAAAGCCCGTTGCGGAGTTCAGCCGAGGCGCATTGTTATGTGAGAAGCTGTTGTACGCACGGAACCCTTAACTGAATATTTGGCTCTTTGAGCTGTGTTCAAGGGTGCAAAACAATGTGCTGGTCCCAAGAGTCTCTGAGCCCTTTGGAGGGTTGTGTTCAGTGGGTACAGACCAATCATTACTACACTCTTGTCTTGACTTAAAAGGGTACAGAGCAATCACAACACTCTTGACTTAAACGAAAAGGGCGGTTTCCGCTCTTTATTTTTGTTCTGTGTTGTCTTGCTTTAATTCCTCTTGTTTTAATTCCTTCTTGTATTTATAGAATGTAGGTCTTGTGCAGTCAAGAATGGGGAGCAATGCCTTGTCGGACATATGCCCGTTAAAGTCCCGACTGTATTCGAGGATGTTCTTTTTTACTTCTTTGGATTTTTCAGTTTCTATTTTCGCTCCTACTTTCCGCCCGATATGTTTTCCTTTTAATTTGGCTGTAAACAACCCTTCTTTTGTTCTCTGACGGAGATCGTCGAGCTCTTTTTCTGCCTGGTCATAGGCTATCTGTATGCTTTTCTTTGCAAGGAGCATCAAAACTCTGTTGGTTGCCGCAATGTATTCGTCTGCGATTTCATTTCCCGTAAGTTCGATGCTTTTAGAAAGGGTTTCCTTGTAAACTTTGGTGTTGATGTGTGGCTCTTTTAAGAATACAAGGTTGATTTCCCTTTTGTAAAGGTCTTCGTATGATGCAAAGCCTTCTGACGCATTCCTGCTCATACGGCTCACGGAATCAAAAACTATCGTATCGTCTTTCTCGACCTTTGCGAGCAGTTTTTGCAATTCTTTCCTTCCTCCGTAGTCGGAGCCAGTATGGACTTCCCTGATTATCTTTGCTGACGGGTAGGCTTCAAGGATATTCCTTACCTGTCTCTCCAAATTCTGTTTTGGGGTGCTTATTCTTACATATCCGTAGATCATGTCTTTATCCTCTGGGCTGTTCCGGTTCTTTTATTTACTTCGGAGAGCATTTCTTCAAGTGTTATGACAGAAAAGGTATAGCCGCTGTTTCTCCAGTCGTACATTCTGGCTCTTTTCTCCTGCCATTGATGGTAGTCTCCTTTTTTGGTATGAAGGAGTGCCTGGGCGATATCTTCTTTCATGTAGTATCTTTTGATCTTGCTGATACTGCGTTCTGCCCCTAAACGGGTTTTATAAGAGTATCTTTCTGCAATTCCAAGTTCGTGGTCTGTCAGAGGACCTGAATAGTACATTCTGTCCGAATTGTAAAAGTAGTCTATGTCACAGTCAGTCCCTGGGTTGGAGTTGTGGACTTTTATAACATATCTTTCTGCGTACTCACTGACTTTTGCTGTGTCTGCTTTGTTTTCCATTTTAGTTTCCTTTCCTTGTAAGTATATTTATAAACCCTCGTTTAATTTTGTACTTTATATTGTAAATCTTTGAACAGTGGTTGTCAAGGAAAAGTGCGTAAAATAGGGGCTTTTGAAAATCGGACCTTAGGGTTTTAAGAGTTTCGTTATACTACGTTTATTTTTATACTAAATAAACGGGTGTTTTGAGTAAGCCTGACATTTTTCTCGAAAAGTCAGGCAAAAAGTCGGGCAATGGCTTCATTTTGTGCCTGAAAAGTGTTTTTCACACTATATGTTGTGCCGAGCGTGGATGTATATATTCTGCATATTTTGTGTTGACATTTTGGCTGATTTTTGTATATAATGTTTAAAGAGTTTTCACATCGAAAGGGTGGCTGATTTTATGGCATCGGATGCAAAAAACGTGCATTTCAGATTTGATAATGATATGATCGAGGATATTAAGAATGTCGCTATGATGACCGGCAACTCAATGACTGATATTGTCAGGGCGGCTATTAACAGGGAGCTTTTCCAGTTCCGTAACAAGAACGGACGGGTTAAAGTTGTCCCTGCCTTTTGGGTGTCCGGCGTTTCAGACTATGATAAAAAGGTAGCTGAAAGCGAGGGGCGTGAAGCGGTTGAAGAAAGGCATAACTGTTATGTCATTGATGAAGAAGTTATGTACGGAGAGCCTTATTTCAGTGTTTATGATAATAAAACAGGGCAAGTGATGAAGATAAAGAAACCGCTTGTTGAATTCGCCAAAGAAGAAAAGAAGTCCTGATATGCGTCTGTGGTGAACTGTTTTTCCTTTACAGAATGTGTGGTTGCGTGTTATACAGTAACCAGAGGATAATATCCTTAAATAAATATCTGAGAGGAGAAAAGACTATGGGTGCTAATATAATGAGCCTTAGGGATAGAATAACCTGCGTAAAGGAACTCGGTGAACTCGGGGGAGCAAACGAGCTTAAAAAGATAGAGAAGAATGATCTTTCGGGATTGTATCATAACGAGGAGAGGTCGGCTTGTGACGATTATCTGTATATGCTCTACGAGAGGGAATACCAAAAGGGTGCGAGGTTCAGACGGCAGCAGGACGGGAACAAAGTCATACCCGTTCAGACATCTTTCGTGACCAATGAAAATTACGGCAATTATGAGCTGGCTTTTGAAATGGGACGGAATGCGAGAAACAAGAGTGCCGTTATGTTATGGATAACAGACAAGGATCTCAATGCACTTCTTGAAAAGGTAACGGATGAGGGTGTCCGTGAAATGTGCCTATGTTCGTGGATGGCGGGATTTCAGTTTGAAAGCGAAGTGTTTGAGCCTGTTTCGGTTGAGACCGTGCCGGTGCTCAGTTACGATAGAATGATGGATATGAAGTCGGCTTTTGATAATGATGATGAGCCTGAGCCCGACACTCCTGCAGGGAAAGCATACGAGGCTTACTGTGATTGCGTAAAGCATTTGCAAGAGGCTGATCTTTATGATTATATAGGCTGTCTGTCCTGCCCTGGTATGTTCAGACTATGGGGACAGAGAGCAGAGAAGTACAAGAGCGAATCATTTGAGGATTGCGAGCTGAACTGTGCAGATGCCTGCCGAAAGATTGAAGAAGAATGTGGCAGCAGCATAGGTGCTCTTGAAGAATATTATGTAGTGGAGGTGCCCGTCAATGAAGCACTTCGCTAAGGACTTGAAGATACTGCACAAGGCAGTCCGCCTGTATGCAGATGAAAAGAAAAGAGAACAGCCGGGAGCAGAGGCACTTCTGCATTCTCTCGGAAGTATGTTTGCCGATGAGTCGGGGACTGTTGTTTCGGTGTGGGTTAATTACAACAACAATCCCATGACATTTCCTAAGGATAACGAAGATAACGAAGAATATCGTGGTGAGCTGAGGGATATGGCAGAGGATATTACGGACAGTGAGGGCTTTGGTGGAAATGATAAGCAGATTTATTTCCTTAAAGTAAAACTCGATTCCAAAACAAATTATGGAATTGCCGTAAAATTTCCCGACAAAATGAAAGATGCTTTAAAGGAAGAGATCTCGCTTGCTGCTAACGAAGTTTTCTCACTGCCGAGAGCAGTGTTTGAAAGGGACGAGATAAAGAAAAGACACAATCCGCTCGGACTTCCGGAACTGACATATTATAAAGATGTTCTCCGTGAGTATGACGGTGCGGTGTTCCTCAGACCGAGGGGCTTTTCCTCAATGGCTGGCGGGATGGCTGACAATAACGGCTTGGATCCTCTGATGGGGCTTTACAAAGAATATATGGAAGTGATAAAGAGCTGCCGAGAATTAAGGGGAATGTGTGATTTCGCTTTTGACTCTTGGGCACTGGTGGTTCTTGTAAAGCGTGGATGTTCGGGACTGATGCGTCTTAACGGATTAATGTCGGAACTTTCGGAGTTGGGTATCGGAGAAGCCTATGAGATACAGCGTAATATATTTGATTGTGCTAATGGCCGTGCGATGAGCCTTGGCGATCTGCTGCTTGTAAGTATGCAGATGAACAAGGACAGTATCGCAAAGGGTAATAAGTCCTATCCGTCACAGAGAACTCTTACGGAAATGCGTGACGAAAGGCTGAAAAAGGAAACTGGCAACGAAAATAACGGAACTGAAAACAACAATACCGGTGATGATAAGGGTAATTCAAAGCAGCCTGACGGACAGGGTAGCGAGGAGAGTGGCCCCGAAAATCAAAATAACGAGGCAAATGATGTTTCGGACAATAAAGATAGCGGTGATTCAAGTGTGAACCTTGATGATATGCTTGATGATAATAAAGAAACTGAAACAGAAACATCAAATCCTGATGATAATACGGAAAACAGTGCCGATGCGAAAAAGGTAGAGCCGACACCGAAAAGTGAGGGCACGGATCCTATTGCGATTTTTCAATTGTTTGGTGATGGAACATAAAGTATTTTCGTTGTTAAGGATAAGGAGCTGTAAATGAAAAAAGTAGTCCTTACAATATTTGTATTGGTTCTTTTACTCGGCTTTTTCCCGTGCTTTAATGCAAGTGCCAAGAAAGGCAAGTCAGAGGAAAAGGCGAGTGAGGAAACCGTGTCTGCCGATGAGAATAAGGAAGAAACGGAAGAATCCAAAGAAGAAGCGACAGATACGGCTGAGAGCGAGGGCGAAGACGAGGGCAAGAGCGAGGCTTACAAGGATATAAAGGACAAGGTATGGAACAATACCGATGAAACCCTTGCCGAATTGATGGAGGGTGCAAAAGAAACCGGACGGAACATAACTGACGGCATATGGAAGTATGTATTTTATATGTATGATGTTGTGTCTGCCGTATATCCCGGAGTGTTTTTCTTTTCTATCCTGATCGGCAGCGTTGTGGCTGTTATGTCTTCCAAAAATAAAAAAGTAAGAAAGCGTGCGATAGTCATAGGAATAATAACAATACCTGTTGTGCTTACTGCGGTGGTATATATACTTCCTTATATATATATCAGACTTTCATAATATGAAAAATTAAATCAAGGTCAGGTTGTTGGCCTTCCGAAAGGAAAAGCCCGTTGCGGAGTTCAGCCGAGGCGCGTTGTTATGTGAGAAGCTGTTGTACGCACGGAGCCCTTAATTTAATGGCCCTTTGGAGGGTTGTAAATTTACAAGGGTACAAAACAAACTGTCAAGTGTTAAAGCTGGGCAGCTTCCTTTGGGGTTGTAAATTTACAAGGGTACAAAACCAGTCAGGTAAATAAACCGATGCTTTTCTCTTCTTTGGAGGGTTGTGTTCAAGGGCACAGAATGTACGGGCAGACTTGTAAAAAGAGTATATTGTCCGTGAAATGCTCACGGAAGATATAAATAATAATGAGAATGTGCCAAATGGCACGGAAAGCGAGGAAGAATGAAAAAATATTCTTACACAGATTTCGGCAGCGGTATAGTTCTGCCTATTGCAGATAAGGTGCCGATCAGCGTGCAGAAAGAGCAGTCCGTTAATGCGGACATTGAAAAATTCAAGGAGATGATGGAAAAGAAGAAGACTTACAAGATAAAGTTCTCTTCCGTAAAGGCTAACGGAGACCTTGAATGCTACGAGAACGGGATCCACCTGATTATGCCCAATATTGAGATTAATGATTTGGTTGAGAAAGGTATTCAAAAATCAGGTGACAGGGCTCCGAGATATGATGCAAACAAGAGGGAAACCTATCTGCTCTACCAGTATCCCGTAAAGATCGTTTCTGTCGATGAGAAAAAGAAAGAAGTTGTTGTCAGCTGGATCAAGGCTAAACTGAGCGACAGGGACAGGGTTGAGAGAAAAATCCGAACAATGGTGGATATAATACAGCCTGAAAGACGCAATACCGAGAATGAAGTGCAGAACGAAGTCCTCAGGATATGCAGGGAAGAACTTGCCGAAGAAGTTGCAAAGATGTCTCCCAAGACACAGAAAAACTTCCAGAAGAAACTTGTTCACGAGAAGCTCATAAAGAAGCTCGAAGAAAAAGGCGTTGAACTTGTTATTGTTCAGGCAAGAGTTGTTTCGGTTGACAGGGTTGGCTGTATCATAAATCTCTGCAATTACGATATACCCGGATACATCCCCAAGTATTTCTGGTCTTTCGGATATATAGACGATATGCACAATGTAGTGGAAGTCAACGATCCCATAGATGTTGCGGTGCTTGCGTATAAGAAGAACAAAGAGGGACAGAGCATTCCGATCAGCGGGAAGGGCAAAGGAATGTATCTCTGTGCAAGAACTCCTCTTATTGATAATCCGTGGGAAGAGGAGCCGTTCCGTTATACAGAGGGCGATATAGTAAGGCTTACCTGCACAAAGGTGAAACAGCATAATTATTTCGGAATAATCGAGGGCAGCGACTTTGAGATCTACTGCGAACTTCCGAATGAAGAAAGAAACCTGCGGATCATTGAGGGCGAGGAATATGAGTGCCGCATTTACCGCATAAACAAGGATACAAAGCTTATTAAAGCGAAGACAATAAAGAAGGTGAAACCGGCAATGACCAAGGCTTGACCTTCAATAAGGGGGTAAACAAAGATGGCTGAGTTAACGGAAGGACAAAAACTCACGAAACGGTATATAGACATTATGAAAGATAATCATGCGTGCCATTTCGTGTGCCGTGACGGATACATATTTGACAATTCTCCGGCTGCCGGAAGGGGCGAGTTCGAGAGGATTATGACCGTGATGGATGTTAGGGATTTTAAGTTACAGCTCCAAATACTCCGTTACCTTGCGTGGGTTTCTTATGCTGATATGCAGATGATAATCAGGCTTGCCAAGATGTTCGAGGCTACACAGGAAATACCGAATGTGGTGACGAATGAGGGGCATTTGGCATCGCTGATGACCACGCTTGTAAAATCGGGTGCGGTGAACAGAAGAAGTTACCGAAGATATGACGGGGCGATAGAAAAAGGGCTGTTTTACTGCTACTGCCTTTCTGACAGAGGAGCAATGCTTTTCAAGGATCAGACATATTATTCTGAATATATCGAGGAAAACCTTGTAAAGAAAGGTGACCTTGAAATCATGAAAAGGCTTGCTGTAAATTATATTATGACCAAGTTTGCACCCAGGATGAAAACGTGCGGTCACGAGGTCGGTTATTGCCGTAGCGTTCTATCGGAAGGCGAAAAAGGTATAAGAAGGGTTCTTTACGGAAGTACGGAGAGCGAAAAGTCATATACTGTTATGGAGCCTGCGTTTTACAAAAGAGATGCAGAGGCTATGACGGAGGAAGAACTTGAAAAGTGGTACAACAAAAGGATCCGTTTCTTAAAGGAAAACTTGCAGACGAGCGGAGAGAACAAACAGAAGGTTTTTGTACTGATAATCGAAGATTCGAGCTGGCTGAAAAGGGCTTATCTTGACTATATTGATATAATAGACATCTGCGATCAGGTTTATGTGACATCGGAGGCTCTTGCGAATTCATATGTCAGCGGTCCGAGCCCGTTCCTGCTCGTGAGTCTCGAAAAGGAGACGGCAAAGAAAAGAATGAAAGAGGCTAAGACAACAGATGTCCGTTCTCTTGGGAATGACCTTCCGCTTAAACTTGAGGCAAAAAAGGAAGATCCGCCATTCCTTCGCCGCAAGGGTGTAGAAAAATAGTGTGAGATATAGGGCTTTCCGTATCATATACGGGAGGCTCTTTTTTGGACTTTTTTCTGGACTTTTTCGGTAAAAAGTCCGGTACCCTATGTCCGGTTCGAGATATGAGATATCAACATTTAGTTTAGGGTACGGAATAGCACCCTTAACCTGTTGGCAGTCGGGAACCCTGCTGCCTTGCGTCCCCGGTATTTCCCTTTGGGACTTGCCCGCTCCCTTATCAATCTCTTTTTCTTTCCTTTTTCCTTTTCTTTCTTTTTCTTTTTTCCTTTCTTTTTCTTTCACACTTTCGGTTCTGCAGACGCTTCGCTTTTTGCTAAGAGAGTAAGGCAGCAGTGCGTCCCGAGTGCTCACGCATTTAGGGTGCTTTACCGTACCCTAAACTTTTTGTTTTGGTGAACTGTTTTTCCTTTACTACCTATTATAATATGTGGTATATTCGGGGCGGAGGATAGCAGCCTTATTTGAAAGGAGAAGCGTATGGAAAATATAATTGAATTTCTCAGATGGTTCCTGAACACACCCAAGGCTACCGTAGGTTTTGCCTGTATCGTGATCGTGGCGAGCATGTGGGCATCGGGCATCTCTTATATGATAAAGAACAAGAAAAACGGCAGAAAGGAGAGCGAAAATGGCTGACCTTAACACAATGTATCCGTCCGACACTGTTGGGCTTATGGAGAAATATATATCGGGCATAAAGGAAGAACACGGAAAGAATGCAAGGAAAAGGGTGTTTGCCGATTTCTTTGAGGCTACCCACAAGGATCTGCTCCGTGCCGACCTTAAAACTCTTGAAGATTACTGTTCCCATCTTGCCGAAAAGGTGCGTAGGGGCACTTACAAGAACAGCACCGCCATCAAGGAGCGTAAGATCATCGCCGCATTCCTCTCCTGGTGTATGCAGCAGAAAGAGTCGGGAAACAACGATGTGCCTGACGGCTTCACCAACAATATGCTCTCGATAAAGTCTGCCGAGATAGGCGAGGAATATCATTTCAACCGAATACCGAGCATGAGTGACATAAGCAGCCTTGTAGGGTGGCTGAAAGAGAATGACAGACAGATTCTCACCGCCGTTATGCTCTCGATGAAGTGCTTTCTTAAAACGGGCGAGATACTGAAACTCCGGTGCGACAACTTTGCCCGTGAGGACGGGGGAAAACTGTTCATAGTCCCTGACAAGGGTGACCGGCACAATCTCATCATAAAAGTCCCCGAGGATATTATTGATCTGATCTCCGAACAGATCTCCGTCTCTCTGGCTAAATATCCCGATGAGAAAAATGTATGGCTGTTCCCGTCAAAGATTTCCAAGGGCAAGAAGCACTGTTCGGAACAGTGGCTATCTAAGAAACTGAAAAAAGCGTGTGCAGAAGTCGGCGCGAAAGAGGTCACATTCAATTCGGTAAAAAACCTTGGCGCAATCAATGCCGTTTCCAACGGAGCAGATGTAGAAAAACTCAATGACAGTATGGGATATAAGTCAAGGGCACATATAAAGAGACTGACTTCCCTTAATCTGCACTTTGATACTGTCGGAGCAGACTATGTGCACATAAGCCTTAAAAAAGATGCTGTTAATACTTAATATGTTGATTTTAGGATTGTAAAAGTATATAATGGATATACAAGGTCAGGTTGTTGGCCTTCCGAAAGGAAAAGCCCGTTGCGGAGTTCAGCTGAGGCACATTGTTATGTGAGAAGCTGATGTACGCACGGAGCCCGTAACTGAATATTTGGCTCTTTGAGGAGTTGTGTTCAAGGGTACAGAACATATTGACAAATTTTAATATTATATATATCTTTGAAGGGTTGTGTTCAGAGGGTGCAGAGCAATAACAGAATATTTCGGAATAACAAAATCGTATTGGAGAAACTATGGGAGAAGTATCAAACATAACGATACCTTTAAAAACAGAAATATGGCAGGAAGATGTCCTCAGTTCACGCTTTAATGTGTGCCGTGATCTTTACAATGCTATGCTCGGTGACAAGCTGAGGGTTCTTGAAAAAATGAAGTCCCAGCCGGAGTATTTGGATGCCGATGAAGTCATTAAGACGGTTCAGGAGTGTAAGGATGCGTCTGAGAGAAAGAAACTTAAAGAAGAACTCGGATATAAAGAGGCTTTCGAGACAAAGAGGCGGCTTCATATGGAGTACGGCTTTACCGACTTCGGTTTCAGGAAGATCGCAACTAATTACAGAAGTATTTATGCGGATATAATACCTACAATGCTTATGCAGCTTTCCATTGCCGTGCCTATGTGGTCTGCTTTCGACAAACTGCTCAACGGAAAGGGCGAGTCTTTCAAGCGTGGTTTCGGTGATGATTCGGGAAAGGCGAGGACTGTTCATTTCAAAAAGCGTGACGGGATAAGGTCGCTCGTAACTGATGGAAAGAGCGGGATCCGTGTGCTTGACGAATGTGACAAGACCGCCAAGAAACTTCTCGCCGGACATCCTTACCATATCCAGGTCAGTTCAAAGAAAGGCAAGACACTCAATATCCCTCTTAAATTCCCTAAAAACAATCTTTTCTTGCAGGATATGCTCGGAAGGGATATAAAGCAGGTGAGAATAGCAAGGAAAATGGTCAGAGGAAGATATAAGTATGACCTGATACTGTGCGTTGACGGAAAGCCGGCAGAAAAGCGGGATGCGAAAGGAAACGCAAAGCATATTGTAAAGGCCGCACCTCTCGGTATCTATATCGACACAACGAGCATCACGATAGCCGAGAATGAGGACAAGGTTGAGACGATAAAACTCAGTGCCGGCAGCAGCCTTGAAAAGTATGATGAGAAGATCAAGGAGATAAACCGAAAACTCGATGCTTCAAGACGTGCGACAAATCCCGATAATTACAACGAGGACGGAACTTCAAAGAAAGGCGAGGGTGGTGAACAGCCGAGCGAATATACAAGGCTCAAATGGGTTTACTCCAACAATTACAGAAAACTCCGCAGTCAGAAGTCTAATATAGAAAGGGTTATAGCGGAGCGTAGGCAGATGAATGCCAACACCATCGTCCACGAGATACTGGAAAAGGGTAACAATATCGTCATAAACGATATGTCATTCGCTGCCATATCGCAAAAATTCGGTGGAAAAACAATATCAGAGAACGCACCTTCTCAGATTGTGGCAAAGCTGATGGAAGTTGCCGAAAGATCGGGCGGATCCGTGAGAAAAGTCAAACTCCGTGCTGACAGCGAGGACAGGAAAAAGGAAGATTATCGAAAGGATTTTGCGCTCACTCTGCTCAATATCTGCAAGAACAGTGGAGATGCGGAAAAAGATTGATTTAGAGCGTTGTTAATGCTATAATATTACACAGGTCAGGTTGTTGGCCTTCCGAAAGGAAAAGCCTGTTGCGGAGTTCAGCTGAGGCACGTTGTTATGTGAGAAGCTGTTGTACGCACAGAGCCCTTAATTTAATATTTGGCCCTTTGGAGGGTTGTAAATTTACAAGGGTACAAAACCATTATGAGAGAGCTTTTTTCATATCTTTCCTTTGGAGGGTTGTAAATTTACAAGGGTACAAAACTTTGATTCGGTCAGATATATACCTTGCCACCTTTGGAGGGTTATAAATTTACAAGGGTACAAAACTAAAGCGGTTTTGAGGAGAGACGGAGCCCAGCCTTTGGAGGGTTGTAGATTTACAAGGGTACAAAACACTTAATCATAACCAAAGCTTTTTTCCGCTTCCTTTGGAGGGTTGTGGATTTATAAGGGTACAAAACAGATGTCTTCGGTCTCTTCCGGTTCTTCCGCCTTTGGAGGGTTGTAGATTTACAAGAGTACAAAACGAAGGCTGTGTTGTTAATGCTCTTGTATTGTAGGGCACAGAGCAGATTATACTATCAAAAATTGACGAGAAAATAATAGTGAAGGGGAGTTGTTTCGTAACGGCTTCCCTTAAATTTTCCTTGCAAAAAGGCAAATTGTATGATAATATCATTATGTATTATTTTCTTGTTGCATGTGGAGTGATGTTTGCTCTGCCTTGTAAAATTTCCTGTCATATGTCCTATGAGCAGGTTTGTTTTAATGTGATGAGAAATGGCATATTATTTATGATGTGCCAAAAAGTAACTAATGTTATATTTTTTAAGCAACGATAAGAGCTATCATCGGATACGCTCTTTTTTTTGTTGCAGAAAGGAGAATGCCATGTATATGGTAAAAAGTACCGTCCGTGAGGACAGTTCAATCACGAGCGAATTTATTACGCTCGAAAACGCTGCAAAAGGTTTCGGTCTTATGGCTGACATCGTAGCAATGCAGCTCTTAAATGGAGAGTGTTCGGGTAATGATAAGAATTGCACGAACAAAAAGATCACCTGTTTCGTTGCCGAGGGTGCTAACATTGTGGCAGAATTCTCGGTTGAGCAGGTTCCTGATGTGAAGGAGGTGTGACTATGGGAGCACAGAATAACTTAGCTATTAAGTTCCGTGTACGCTTTCAGGTTTTAAACCAACTCACAAGGAAATATTTCAAGTCAGAGGCAATTGTCGGCTCAGTCGATGAGTGCAGACAGCGTTATGATCTTACTGATGAGGATTATGAGATCCTTAGTGTAGATCAGGTCTATGCTTGACTTGAAAAACAGTAGTTCAAAAAATGAAGAAGGAGGATGCCTGTCAAGGAACAGGCGAAAAGAAAACAATGAAGAACTACAAAGAAGTAATGAGTGCCGGACGTGGTGCTGGTACAGACAAGAGTTATACTGTGGCTTTTGAGCCCAGTTTCAAACTCACAAATGTTTCAGAGACGATAGTGGTGTTCGACGGGAAGGCTGGACTTGCAATCAAGTATCTTCCAACGGGCGGTAAACCGCTGTCGGGCTTCATCAAGAAGTCAAAGCTTAGAAAGGTCGTAAGGGCTGTTAATAAGGCTGTTGATCTTGAATTTGAAGCAGAATTGCATCCTGCTGCCATTTCAGAGCCACCTTACATCTTTAAGATGGGGAACGGGTTTAAGGGAAAAACTCCCGGGCAGTGCCTTCTTGAAGGTATGTCTGAGGAGCAGCTCTTAAATCAAAGAAACTGGATGGCGAATAATTGCACCGGAAAGTTCGCTGAGGCGAATCGTAAGGGCGTTGAAGCCATCGACAAGGCGTTGGAGCAGTTCAGGAACGGCACTCTTACGGAACAGGGACAGAACACGGGAGTATTGACTATATTCAAGTCAGGCCCCTCGTATCTGCCTAAAAAATTGCCACAGCCCTATCAGACGGAGGGCTGGGAAATGGATATCATATTTAACGTGAACGATAGAAATCCGTGGTCTATTACATGGACTTCTAAAACAGTAACCGTTCAGGATAATGTGATAACCGCATCCCAAAATCCCGTCTATGCTTCTGTCAATCTGACTGATGAAGAATTCCTTGATGGTTTTGATGAAGCTATGGAACTTTTCGCAGACATAAGGCAGATGTACCGCCCTGCAAGAATCGCCTATTATGCGGAGCATAAAGACGATTGGAAGTTTAATAAGGAGGGCTATAACTAATGTAGTTCATGTAACACAAAGGAGAATTTTCATCAAGGGAGGTAATAACGATGAAAGCAAAGAAAAAAAGAGTTAACTTTTGGGGCAAACCCGTCTTAGGAGAAGCACCTGTGTACAAGAACAGTAAGTGGGGTTGTTACTGTTTAGATGGTAATACTGTTTGGGCTGAACCCTATTTTGAAAAGTTCAGACAGCCTAACACAGACGAATTTGGCTTCGACAAGTCCAAGGATCTTGACGGAAATGGCAACTATAAGGTTGAACACTGGCTTAAACCCGGTGACCTTATTTGCCGTTTTGGAGGTCCCCGTGGCTCATACACCACGGCAATTGGAGCTACTTATGAAATGGTGGGTTTACCTTACTACGGAGCAACCTGTGAATTTCACGTTTACAGGGTAAAGAAGGAAATCAGAGTTATGAAGGGGTATGTTGCCCCTATCTTTGATTCTCCCGGCGGTGCAGTTCAGTATCATCATATTGATGAGAAAATAAATGCGGAAATCGCTGCGGGAAATCTTGAAGAAATCGACGATTTTCTTGATTTGGTTAAAAATAACAAATAATTAACTTTAACTAATGACTAAAAAATAATAATGGAGGACAATTTTTATGGCAATGTTACTGGATAGTTTCAAAGAGTTATTCTTTGACCTCTTAAACGAGGTCCTTATCCAGGAAGGATACAATGGCGATTATGCCATTGTATCCCCTGCAAATGCAGGTGAAGTAGGAACAAGTAAGCCGGATGGCTTTACTGTACTGCTAAGGGGGACTGGCTCTATCACCGTATTCGATATAGAGCGTGGTCAAAGAATGCACGAGAAAGAATATGGCTTGTTAGATGGTGCGACAGAACTTATGAAGCGTGTTGCTCTATCGAGGCAAGAATATCTTGAGTTGCAAGAGGCTTTTATTAAAAAATTGTTAGAGAATAATATTAAATTATAAGGAGAGGTAAAGATGAATAATCAAATTTTTGTTAAGAACGAAATCCGCAAAGGATAGTGTTCAAAAACTATTTGTTGGTACATTTTTGAAAAAGACATTTTAAATTTAAGGAGGATACTGTTGAGTTAATTTTTCTTGATCAGTAAAAAGACGCTGTAATTATAACTTGCCTTATTAAAGGCGGTTATCACTTTGGGGCTGGCTATGCCAGTCCCTTTTCTATTGTAAATCAAATGAGAATGTCTGTTCATCGGAACGGGCGGAAAGAAGGTAAAAATGAATAAGGAAACAGTTTTTGATAGAGCACAGTACCCTAATGGCAAAAGGAGTGTGGAGTGGTTCCATAACCACTTTGACCTTGTTCTTGCGATAATCAAGAATAAAGGTTATAAGGAACGTGAAGCCGTAAGGCTTGCATGGAACATCTTCGAGGACACGGACTGGAAGAATTATCCGGAGTGTCTTACTGTTGAGCAGAAAGCACAGCAGATGCTCTCAAAGGAAGATTATGAGAGACAGTGCTGTGAGTCTATGCTTGCAGCTATGGACGAGGAGCCTGACGGCTACGGGAAAAACCACTATTTTGTTACAGTGGATTCTCCCGATAAACTTGCGATTGCTAAGGTGCTCATTGACCTTGGTATTCGTCCCTGTGATATTAACAGGGGTTGCAGGACTCTTATTTCGGGCGTAACTTCTTTTGATATCTACGGATATTACGAAGAAGAAGTTGCGAGGATCCTTTCGGAGAAACTTCACTGTCTTACATTCGTTGAGGATGCGTGGGATTGTGAGGGGACTGCCGTGTTCCTTGACGGAGAGCTGGCAATATACGGCGATGATTATCTTGCCGATATTGAATTACGCTCTACTGACACTCCCGATTGCTTTGATACCGAGTTCAGTGTAAAACGTCCCGATGGGACTGCTTTCGCAACCGGCGGTGGTGGTAGTGTTCACCTTGATAATCTCGACAACTATCTCAAACCTCTTAACTTTGACCGAGAAGCCTTTAACAAGGAGTTCGGTTATGTAACTCTTTCTGCGAAGAACAGGAGGAGAGCCGTATGAGAGCAAGGGATAGCAAGAGAGCGGTTAAGGCACAGAAAGCCTTAGCAGGACGTTTAGATTTCATTTTAGATCTCTATGAAACATCTGATTTCGTGGAGATCACCGGAAAGGTGGGTGGCGATACCGTCACTTACCGAGTACGAGACGATGGCAGCATATCGGAAAGATAATCTGCCGATACTTTTGGTTAAAACCCATTGGGGTTTAACAATATAAAAATAAATTTATAAGGAGAAGTAGCCACCAAAGATGTGGTGAAAAAGAAGAAATGACAGTAACACAGTTTAAGGCAGCTCTTGTCTGCCAGAAGAAGTCAAAGTTAATGAAGCTCGGTGCCACAGAGGTATCCGAGGAGATGTCCTGGATGTCGAACATTCAGGATAACCACTTGTCACAGTGGTTGAATGCAGAGTCAGTTGATGCCGCTATCGCACTTATCACCGAACAGATTGAGAGGATTGATAAGGAGTGGTACAGCGGTGATGCTGAGTGGGCTGCTGCCAAGAGCAAGTTCTATGAGCAGTTCACAAGGCTTGTGGCTTACTTTAAGAATAACGGGTACAGTATCGTGTCGGGTGTTGAGAAGTATTCTTATCAGTATATTACGGACAAGATAGACCTCACCGCAACTGACGCTAACGGAAACGTGCATAAGATAAGGTTTGATTTATATCATGCACCGGTGCACACGGCAAAGGCGAAGCAGGACAAGAATAAGCCCCAGTTTTCGCTTGACCTCGTTATCCCTGCCATTGCTCTCGGAGGAGACGCATATTATGATGTATGGTATCTGAGAGGCAAGGATGATCAGGGAGGTAGGTATCCCGAGTTTGAAAAGCGTCCAAACTGCAACATCATTAGTTTCTGTTATAAGGACTATGATGTAAAAGCTGCTTTGAAATCTGCGATTGAGTATTCAACGGCTGAATGCACTCCTGACGATTGTAAGAAGTGCAGGGTTTCAGACCTGTGCAAGGGTTATGCTCCCATACCCGAGGGTTCACCTGTTTCTGCCGAAGATTCGGGCTCTGTGCCTGTACTTACTGAGGCTCAGGAAAAGGTGGCGAACTGGGTAAATGGAATGCTTGCCGCTATTGCGGTTCCCGGTTCGGGTAAGACTTCCGTTCTTATTGAGAGAGCGGTTCGCCTTATTTTAATCGGTATATTTTCAGGGAATATTCTTTTCCTTTCACACACCCGTAAGGCTGTTGAGGAAATAATAAACAGACTCGCAAAAAGGCTTGGCGTTTCAAGGGATGATGAGAAAATGCCCGTAGTTATGACTTTGAACGGCTTTGGGTACAATATACTCAGGGACAATGAAAGTCTGTTGGGACATAATCTCAAACTTGCTTCTGATGGTCAGAGAAGGGAACTGCTTGAAAGAGTTTTAAACGATCCTACTGTTCAGAAAATCAGCGGAGTTAATTACGCCGTGATGAAAGGTGACTACGGTCTGCTCGACAGAGCTGATGCGTGGGTATCCTATTATAAGGAAAATGGGGACGAGAAGTTTTCGTCAAAGTTCCCCAAAGTAGATCTTTTTGGTGTCAAGGCTGTATCTAATACACTCGATGCTCTTTATGAGGAATACGGCTACATTAGGTATGACCAGCAGATAAGGCTGGCAGCTGAGATGCTGAGAGAACATCCTGACCTTGCAGAAAAGTATTCAAAAATCTATCGTTATGTGATGGTTGATGAATATCAGGACTGCAATGCTGAACAGGATGAGATGGTGCGTCTCCTTTGCGTACACAACAACCTTGTGATTGTCGGTGACGATGACCAGGCTATCTATGACTGGCGTGGTGGAAGTACCGACCACATTATAAGGTTTGCAAAGGGCAATCCTACTGTCATTATGGCAGATAATTTTAGGACAAATAAGCCTATCGCTAATCTGTCAAATCTTATTATCAGCCGTAACCAGAAGAGAATCCCGAAGCAGATTGTGGCAGGAAGGGATGCACAGAATAAGCCCGCACTCCTTATCAATCCTTCCGACAAGCAGATTGTTACTTATATCGGTGCTTGTGGCAAGAGATATGGTGGAGGAAATGTGGCTGTTATCGCAAGAGATAACAGAGTTTTAAAGAAAATCGAGGACTTGCTTTCAGAGTATGGTATAAACCACGCAGCAAGCAAGGATTATCTGACGGACTCAAAGGTATTTTCTCTTTTAAGAGATGTGCTCAGAGTACACGAAGATGGCCCCGATGGAGCATCTGAGGCTTTCGCAAGGCTGTATGCGTCCGAGTGCGGACTTCCGGACTTAGAGGCTGGCTACGGGGAAACCTTCCATCAGATGCTTGTTAGAAATGGGTTGATTATCGACTGCAACGATACTGTTGCAAATGCAAAGGCTTGGATTAATTCCGAACTTCCGTCTGCACAGTTCGGTCAGAAGCTCACAAAGAGCTACAAGATAATCAATTACGGCGAGAACGCTTCTGCCATTATCAAGGATCTCTTTGATGTTTGGTTTAGCGGTAAGGAGAATGAATTGTCCGTTCTCCGTGTTATCCTTGATATGTTTGAGGAAAGCATGGTTATGAGTGCTGAAAATGCTCTCAGAGATATGGACGTTCTTGTAAAGTACAACGATAAGACCAGAGTTGACTATGACTACGGTCCTCGTTTCATCCGCTTGCTTACGGCACACGATGCAAAAGGCAAGGAATTTGATGCGGTTGTGGTATTGAATATTGACGATTTCATCAAGGGTGGAACAGAGGAGGACAACAGGGTTCTCTATGTCGCTGTAACAAGGGCTCGGCACAGCCTCATCCTCACTACTTCCGGTGGCGAGATGGAAAATGAAATTATATCACAGATCGAATCTGCGGTACAGAAGTGCCAGTAAGTAATTTATAAATTGCTTTAACCTGCTGCCTTCCCTTTCAAAAGGGAGGGCAGTTTTTTTATTGCCTTTTTGTAGGTTTCTGACAATTTGCCATCTTGACAATCAAATTGCCGTATGCTATTATACTTTTGTATTTATTTTTTGTTGCATTTCGTTTGTACTTTGAACGGACTTGTAAAATTTCCAGTTAGGTGTCCCCTGCTGGTTTGTTTTGAATGCAACGGAGAATGGACGGATTTTATGTAAATTCGTCAATAAAGTAACTTTTGAGCGATACGTAGTGTATGGCTCTTTTTATTTTACAAAAAACAAACAAAGGAGAAGTAGCCCTACTTGATGTAGTGGTGAAAAAGAAAAAATGAAGAAGATGAACAAAGGCTATGTAACTATCAATTTCGGTACTCAGACCAAGAGTGGTTTCTATTTTTGGTTCTGGACTGTGCTTAGTGTGGTTGTAAGTTTACTTACTTCTGCAACTATGTCAGAGGCACCCGGAAAGGCACTCGTTGGAGCAACATTCCTTATGGTAGGTCACATTTTGTATCCTACTGTTGAAGCATACTATGGCGGTTTCGATCATAGTATCTTCTACGGTTTCACCGCAAAGGGTGTTCGCTTTTTCGATGGCGTGTTAGGTATCGGTCTCTTTATCGGAGCTGTACTTAACATAATGCTGTTCTAATCTGACATTAACCTGCTTGTCAGGTTTTTGTAAAAATCAAGAAGGAGGATGCTCACTTATATGTGAGCGAAAAGAGAATGTGTGAGAAAATGAACAACAAGGGTTACTCGGTGTTGGAAGTGCTTTTTAAGGTGCTTCTTGTGCTTGTGGGTGCGTTAGTGCTTACGGCGATTTTGGGCGAGCAACCCGTGGCAGCCTCAGAGACAAAGGTGTCTTATATGGGCAATCTTTTGGTTGCCGGAGAAAGCACCATTGATGATGTTAAGGCTTGTTACGACCTTAAAAAGTCAGGCAGACGTGCATATGACATCATAAAGGACGGTGAGCCTATTGCCACAGTGAAGTTCACACAAGAGGGAGTCTTAAAGAAGATCACAGTCAATGATGATTTTCTTGGCGGACTTCTGAAGAAGAGTAACGCACCGGCTTATTCCCGTTTTGGTGAGGATCTTGCTGATATGGGTTTGGTTGATGCAAATACTCTCTTAACAGGTTCCCGTACACCTGACTACTCAGAAATGAGTTTGAAAAAGGACGGGATGAAAGTTAGTTGGAACTACGATCTTTACCGAAAAAACGGCAAGCTCGAAGGAACGCTAACAAATGTGATGTATCATTCGGGTGAGTGGTACATATTTATCACATTCTAATCACCTATTGAGTGTATGATTGCCTCGTATCGGACGGGGTGGCGTAGCTGCTGAAAGGGCGGGTACCTAAATAAGCGATAGCATGCCATTACCTCCGTTCGATTCGGGGGCACTCGATTTTTGGTTGCAGCCAGTTGAGCGTGTCCTTTCCGGGCACGCTTTTTTTATTTGTTTTTTATTCTGAAATCGGCTTTTGTATAAATTTCCCTTGCTTTTTCCTATCTTATATGATAATATTTCTTTGTATAAATTCTTGTTGCATGTGGAGTGTACTTTGCTCTGCCTTGTAAAATTTCCTGACGGGCTGATCCGTGCGGGTTTGTTTTAATGTGATGAGAATATCGGAGATTTGTTCTCTGATGAAAAGTAACTTGTTAACTGCGTTGATTTGAGAGCGTACATCGGTATGCTCTTTTTTTAACGCCAAAAATTGAAAGGAGTGATAATTTTATGAGGGAGGTGATTGCTTATGCTAAGTTTGTGGCTTGGTAACGAGCCTTACCTCATGAACTCTGAAATAAAGAAACAGAAGTCCGTCCTGCAATATCCCGAAATGAATTTCATTAAGGGTGAGCTGGATGCTTCAACTTATGATGCCTGCTTTACTATGGCATTCTTTGATGATGCAAGGAAACTGTTTCTTTATTCGGAGCAGAAAAACGCATTTCTTGAAAGTCTTTTGGATGCTGATGATATCCCAAACGATGTTGTCATAATCCTTGTGGGTGATCTTGACAAACGCAAGACATCCTACAAAACGGCTGAAAAGAAAAAACTGTTCAGATATTTCAACAGGCTTGACTACAAAGGGTTTAATTCCTTTTGCCGTGAAGCTCTTGGCGATTATCCGATCAGTGCAGAGGATTATGCGTACCTCTGTGAGAGAATGGCGTACGGAAAGCGTCCTGACGCAGACCTGTACACCATAAAGCAGTGGCTCGGACAGATCAGTTCCGTTTCACAGCTCACAAAGGAGATTATCGACCATCTGATACCCGAGTATTCGGAAGATGATGTATTTCGTTTAATCTCTTATTTGGTGAGAGGTGACGGAAAAGGTTACTTTAAGCTGCTCGACAGACTCCTTGAAGGAGATCCCAAGGGTGGTATAAGTATCCTTTCTGTACTGCTCCGTAATTTCCGTCTTGCATATAAGGCGTCGATTGCGAGCGAGAATGAACTCGGTATTCCCGAGTGGCAGTTCAAATCTGTCCGTGGTGTAGGCGAGGAAAAGGCAAGGAAAGCAATGATGCTCTTGCAAGAGGGCGTGAACAGGATAAAAAGCGGTTTTCCGCAAAAGCCTGTTATCACTGAAATATCCTGCCGTATCCTCTGTGACTTAAAAGCGGATTAGTTCCGCAGAAGGAGGAGAGTATGACGCATTTATCGTCATACGACCTGACTTATGAGTATGGTGATGGTGGGGAAGATGTCCATACCATCTATGCCTACTCACCAGGTCAGGCAGAAGCAGTTGCCGAACTTTGGTGTGCGGAAAATGGCGTTGGGCTAATCTGCATCGAGAAGTCGGTTAATTATGCTCAGGCAATCTGAGTGTGATTTATTTAGCTACAACAGACCAACCCACCCTTTGCGGTGCCGGTGGCGGTATCAAAAGTCCGTGCAACAACACGAGGATATGAGGGGCTTGTACCTTCATAGGCCGACAATTGAATAGGAGAATGTACCCGACACGGAACGGAGTGCGGTACGAAAAGAAGCGTCTATCGAGACGCACACAAATTGAAAGGAGAAGTAGCATTGCAATGCGATGTGAAAAAGACGAGATGTCATTAAAGATTTTTGGAAACGGAAGATTAACTGGAACACCCGAGGTTCGTTACGCTGCACAGGGAGCAGAGAAGAGTGCGTGGGCACGCTTCTCAATCGCAAGTGAGAGAGCATTCCACAAGGAGGGCGAGCAGGATGCTGATTTTATCGAGTGTAAGGTATTCAATACCAAGCTTGCAGAGTTTGTAGAGAAGTATCTCGACAAAGGACGCAAGATTACTGTTTTTGGAACATTCAGAAATGATGATTACTTAGACAAGAACGGTAACAAGGTTAAGAAGGATACTATCATAGTTGATACCATTGAGTTTGCTGACTCCAAGCCTGCCGGAAACGAGCAGGGCACTCAGACGGTTCAGCAGAATACTACTCAGGTTCAGCAGAATACTCAGCAGAACAAGCAGAATGTTCAGGTACAGGCTCAGACACAGGCGCAGAATAATGTTCAGGCGCAGCCCGCTCCTCAGCAGATGGCTGCTAAAAACAGGGCAACTAAGTCCGCTCAGGCACAGGTTCAGCCTCAGGCACAGCCTCAGACTCAGCCTGCTCCTCAGCAGTCCCAGGCACCTGTTGTTCAGCAGAATGGTAACAATGCATTCCTTGATTTCAGCCACTTTGGAGATCTTCCTCTTCTGAATTGACAAAAGGAGGCGTGACCTGCCACCTTTAAGAGCAGGAAAACTTCCCCGTTTGGGACGGCTTTTAAGCCGTCTCTTCGGGGAATTTTTTTGTCAGAAAAATAATATTAAATACAAAGGAGAAGTAGCTGCCATCGGGCAGTGAAAAAGAATTTATGATGAGTAAGATTTTAAGTCTCAAAGAAGGTGAGTCGGGAATAAAAGAACTTGCTATATACTCACTTCCGCCCAAGAAAGCAATGGTCTGCTTTATAGAACAGTTCATAAACAAGAACTGGAACACCTGGGAATACCCGGAGGAGATCGAGGGTATGAGGGAGTCAACTACTGTGGGCAACCACTGGTATTATGATGTACCGAAGATGGATGGAAACGGAATCTCTTTTGATACCGCTTTCGCCGCATATCCTGCCGACACCTTTGTACTGGGGGTGGTATAATGGCAAAGCCTTTTACTGATGAATTTCAGTTAAATCTCGAAGACTTTTTCAAGAGCCTTATTTCTGAAGAAAATCCTGCCCCTCCCCGTGTGAAGAAACCTAAGATTGCTAACGAGTTTGGCAATAAGATAGGTGGCTCTCGCCGTGATATGTGGGCTAAGGCTGTTTCGATTTCCGATCTGTCGGAAATGAACGATGCTGAAAAGGAAACTTTTGTAAAGAAAGATACCGTATGGCCAAAACCCGACTATGCGGCACTTCTTGCAGAAGGTCGCTCGCTGGCAGCAGTTTACTATATAAAGAAAGTAAGAGACAGTATTGAGAGCAAGATTACATCGGCTCGATTTGCTAAACTTTATATAGAGGCTGTAAACGAGATTGAGAAGGGTGTTCTTGAAACAAGGACGGATGATGATATAGGTGATTATTGGAGCGAACTTCGATATGATCCTAAATTCGTCGAGGACAGGAGTGGAAGGTACATTACGCCTACCGACCTTTTCCGTACTGTCGGTGTAAGGAAAGTGCTCAAAGCACTCCAATATACCGCATGGAAGTGCAATAGGGAGGCAAAAGAAAAAGGCTTTCTTCTGTCTGATGATGAAAAACTGTTGCGCAGTTATCATTATGCCGTTATCCCGACAGATTCTTATGAGCTTGACGATAGAAATGGAAGTTTCTGGATCAAGTATAAAGATGCTGATGGGAGAAGTAGATGTTCCGATGTGCTAAATTATACGCCTGAGATTGCCGAGCAGATTGAGAACGGCGGTTATATCCTGCTTGTTGAGAGCAAGGTTATCGGTGTGTATGAAACTGAGGATGAGGCTGACGAGTGCCTTATGAAAACATTGAAAGAATTGAAAGCGAAAGAGAATAAGCCTAAGACAGAAAGACGCAAGTCATTCTGTTATGAAAGGCTTGAACAGCTCGTGCAGTCCAATGGGGACGAAACCGAAAGGACTGGCGAGGATTATCTTAATACTTTCAAGTTTTACGGTGGGGAATTTGGCAACTATGTCAGTCAGAATGAAAGAAGAAAAAACCTTTCAATGTGTTACACTTCCTTTATGAACATTGCCCGTGCTTTGAATATTGAGCCTTCCGAGGTTTCTCTCGGTGGTAAATTATCCATTGCGTTCGGTGCAAGGGGAAAAGGGAGTGCGTTAGCCCATTACGAATCTCTCCGGGATGTTATCAATTTGACAAAACTTAGGGGAGCCGGCAGTCTTGCCCATGAGTTCGGACACGCTCTGGACTTTATTTTTGGCAAGAATATATGCGGAAAATCCTTTGCGAAGATGTGGGATGATTATTCCGTGGCTTCGTTAAAGAACAAGTGCCCTGAGGCTTATGCAGTGCTCAATACGATGTTGTATCGTAACGGGCATTACAGTGATTTCTATAATTCGTCAAGAGCGATGGATAGGAATTATTCAAAAGACTCGGGCGGTTACTGGTCTTCCGGTGTTGAGATGTTCGCAAGAGCATTTGCTTGTTTCGTTAAGGACAAGCTGAAAGAACTCGGCATTCAGGACGATTACCTTTGCGGTCACGCTGACGGTGCCTGTGGCATTGACAGTGCGGGTAACAAGATAGTGGCTGTCCCTATGGGAGATGAACGTGAAGAGATAAATGCTGCCATTGAAACGCTGATCAGGAAACTTTTCAGCAAGGAAGAAGTGGCAGAAGAAACAGCATAAGTTTATGAGGGTGGCTCTGCTGCCCTCTATTATATTTAAGGAGGATATTCTAATGAATAAGAAATTAGAGTTTAAAGACATCGAGGCTCTGCGTGATTGCGAGGAGCTTAAAAATATGTGCAGATATGAGTTTAGAAAGGTTCGTCTTGGTGGCGAGGAAGTGTATGCTTGTACCACTAACCAGCAGTATGAAGATATTATATGGGGCGGTGCAGAAGGAATACTTGAACAGCTTGACGCTCATTTTGGCTCCTCAGTGGCAGATGTTGATTTTGCTTCTGAGATCAGGGACTTTATTCTTGGAAGGCTTGAAAGCCGTTACAAGATGAAGTTGGTTGATGTATTTGAAGAATATTAAAAATTTTAAGGAGGATGCAGATATGCAGAAAGAAATTTATAGTCATGAGCTTGCCGTAAATATAATTGATATTGTAGAGGATATGCTTGCCGAGAAAGGCGTAGCACCTCTGCCCGACACCTGTCAGCGTGAGTACGAGGATGAAGCGATTATTTACGGTGAGACGTTTGGGAAGTTAAGCGATGATATTGAGAACTGTATCATTGCCGAGCTTGAATACTGTAACGCTAACTTCGTACCGGGCAGATACAGAGACAACGAACCCGACAAATCCTCCCAGCCTTTGCTTAAAATGGCGTATGAAGCCTTTGAGCTTAAAACGTGGCTCATCGGAAATAGGACTGGCGGAACAGCACCGTACCGCAATATACTTTCATCAAGACAGTATGAGCATTGTGGTGTGGAGCTTGCCGAAATAAGATATCAGTGTGATGAACTCTGTGGTTTAATGGATAGTCCTTACCATAATCTTGATATCGGAGAACATATTGTTACATACAGACTTTATGGAAAAACCCTGTTATGTGATGGTATTGATGATATTTTCGATATCGGACATTGGCCGGAGGATGAAGAATACATCAAGGAGTTTGTGACCAAGTGGAAACTTAATTATCCGGTTAAGGGTTTAGAGAGTATGTCCCAGTTGGAAAAGGAACTTCATAGGTGTGTTTCGGGTGTGTCTGCAAAGGTTAAGGATAAAATCTCAGAGTGGGCTCAGAATAAGATTAAAAGTCTTAAAAAACAAGTCCTTGAAGGCAAAATACTCGTTGAGAATGGTGTGGCATACTGGGCAGAAAGTGGCAATGTTATTGCTGACGAGGTTGCCGAGGCACTTTCAAATGCGAGATTTTCCAAAGCGTTTGACGGAATGGACTTTACTTTTGACCGAGAGGCAACGGCAAAGGCAAGGGCGGATCAGTATGCTCATTGCGGTGCTAATGCTTAAATTAAATTGAAAGGAGAATAATGATATGTTCGTAGTAACAATCATTGATAAGAATGAGGGTTTTATAGTCCCTCAGGATGGTTTCTTTAATTCAGAAGTATGGAGAGAGACTGTCACAAAGTTATTTAACAGCAAAGACGATGCAGGGGACTACGCATATTGTGAGTATATGCGTTTTCTTAACTGCACAGGCTATGTCCGTGGAACAAAAACGGATATAAACGGCAACTACCTCTGGTGGTATAAGGAGTATTTTATGTATGATTTCCTTAATGAAACAGGAAGAGAAGTCATAGCAGATGAAAAAGGTTATGTTGCGTTTGAACTCACGGAAGTAAAATCTCCCGAGCCGAACGAAATGAAGGTCGTTACATCTGCGGGTGTCCTTAAAGCCAGCAGATCTATGGATGCCGGAATGCCCGGTATCGGTATCACGCTTTTACCTGCAGGTGCCGAGCCTGTCGAGAACAACGAGATAGATGTTGCTCTCGCTGCCGTATATGAAGAATCCAATTATGTCACAGACGATAAAGAGCGTCCTGTTGATGTAGTTATACATCACTGGTGTGGCGAGGGTGAAGATTGTACGGGCAAGGAGATAATCCGGAGTGAAGCGGCTAAAAGGAGGTGCGGCTTATGACAAGGTTTATGATGGAAATGAGCGGTAACCTCGGTGATTTTTGGAAACGAAATGCGTTAGAAGAAGTTGCCAAGATGCAGATGAAAGTTGATGCCGGTGATGTTGCTGTTGACGAAAACGGAGCTGCGTACTGGAAGAGTAAAGGCTCATACCTTATGGATGATACTGCCGAAATTCTTTCATATACAAGTTTTAAGTTTGATGTCGAGGCAACGAAAGTAGCCCGTGATAAGCAGGTTGACGAGCAGATTGCGGAATACCGCAAGAGCAGAAGAAACCATACTTATTCTGCCGAAGAACTGTACGAAATGCGTGCAGCTTTCGGTCCGGGTACTACTGTGGTTGATGTCCTTACGGGCGAGACTGTTGCTGTTTTATGATTTAATTTGTTATTTTTGAGACCTTCCGTTTGGGAAGGTCTCTTTTTTTATGCCTTTTTCCGTTTATGCTTGCATTTCTGCTTGTTTTATGCTATTATTTCTGTGTATGAATTCTTGTTGCATGTGGAGTGTACTTTGCTCTGCCTTGTAAAATTTCCTGACGGGCTGATCCGTACAGGTTTGTTTTAATGTGATGAGAATGGTATATCATATGATATGCCGAAAAAACAACAAAATTTTAAAGCATCGTAGAGCGTACATCGGTATGCTCTTTTTTGATGCAGAAAGGAGAATGAGATGAAAAAGTCTCAAAAAGAAGAAAGCTTTAAGGATTACTTCTTGAAACAGATCAAGAAGAAAAACCTTAATAGCGACAAAAGTCTGCTTGCTGACTTCGTTAATGCGTTGACAAAGAGCGACTATTTTAGCATTCTGTCAAGGTACAATCGTACTGAAATACTCAACTTGTGTGTGAATACAGTTGATATTATGTACACATATCTTGATGGGAGGGGCGTTACGGATTACGCTGTTTATAACCTTCTGCGTGGGTTTAACGTGGCTGGAAAGAGGAGGTGTGGATTGGTATGATTATGAAATCTACGCTCGACCTTGAAAACCCAAGTGTTGTCAAGGTAGTTCTTGATGGTCAGGATGATTTTGCAGGACTCTGTAAAACAATCAGCAGAGAGGATTATGTCCGCCTCATATCTCGAAAGAGTGATGGGGAACCCGTAAGAACGCACATCCCGAGATTGCCCCAGGGAACTCTCGACCTCGAATGGGGTGACGAGAAAAATTATTCGCTATCGGTCTATGTACCTGCTGATGTTAGACCTACTTCATACTTGAAGGAGAGTAACTCGCAGATGCTTCCCTTTCCTAACCTCATATTCTATTTTGAGGTACATCAGGGAATGATAGTCGATAGCCGTGTCTTTGCTACCCGTGACAGTTACAGAGCGGTGGGTAAAGATACAAAACTTTGTCATTTCCCTTACGGAAATGTTTACCCCGAAGGTGCTATCTGCTGGGGTTCAAACCAGGGCGTTCAGAACGTCCAAAACGGAATAAAGGGCATTGAAAAAGTGATCGGTATCTTTTTTAACGGCATTATGAACAATGACCTTTATAATTCATCAAAAACCAAGCTGAAAAAGAACAGTCTTGAAGAGCTCTTATCCGATATGGTGGAAAAAGATTCTTTCCCGTCAGATATACTGGCGGAATCCTGCTCTTATGCAAAACTTGGTCTTTGCGGTGAACCGTAGTAACAATGAGGATGGGGCATATGTCCCCAAAAAGCACATCGTCCATCGGGACGAAAAAAATTAAAAAATATTATAAAAAGGAGAAGTAGCCACCAAAGATGTGGTGAAAAAGAAAAATCATGAGTAACGAAATGAACAATCAGTTTTCACTGAACGACCTTTTCGGAGGTACAGTAGGTTTTACACCTATCGCAAAAGCAGAGCCTAAGAAGGCAGAGAAGAAGCCTGAAAAGAAGACAACACCCGTAAAAACATTGGAGAACATGAAGTATGACCTTCCTATAAAGGTTGTTACGGGTTACAATTCCTTCGATATCGAAGGCGAGGGCAAGATCACCCTTGAAGAGTTAAAGGAGAAGATATTTGCTGTTCAGCAGATGTTTGCTCCGGCGATAACAAAGGTTGATGTTGTCAAGGGAGTTGCAAAGGTTAAGTTAAAGAGTCTTCCGAGACCTGACCTTAAACTGAATAAGCCGTACACGATTGTCCTTAACGGCATTTCGTGTGAACTTAGTCCTTCCGATGATGAGGAGGAGGAAAAGGATCTGGCTGAGGCAGCTGAGGAAGTATGGCTTGGAGAACACCCTGAATTTGCCGGATGCTCCTTTATTGCTGACGAGAGCAAGGGTATCGTTGTGCCCGTAATGCAGCAGAATGTTAAGGAGTCCGTTGACATTCCTTTCATTTATTCTGTATTCGGTGCAGAGGGCGGTATCATTACCGAACAGGATATCACAGCAATAGAAGGGAAGGTTCTGTATAGCGAAGTCGCTTTGAAGATTGGAACAAAACTTGGCATTGATGTGGGACTTTGTAAGACAGAGGATGGAACTTATTATGCAGTGCCTACAACAGACGGAAGCACTACCAATAAGAACTCTAACTCATCGGATGCAAAGGAAAAGAAGATCCCGACAAATTGCAGAGTTAGTTTCTATGGTGAGAAGCGACAGGTGACTCCGGAAGATTTTGGCGGAGAAAAGGAAGTTACGGAGAAAGTATTTTTAAAGTGGGTTTGTTCAGCAAACGGCGGCGGACACGATGAGTTTGATCCGAGCCGTGGCTCTTGGGTTGATTATGACGCAAAGAGCAAGCTCGCTATACCGAGATTTAAGGCAGCCCGTAAGGGTGCATACATTATTGATGATGAGGGATACCGTGTGCAGGATACTCCTGTCGGATTGTTCCGTGTCCTCAACAATGTGCCTGAAAGCGAGGGCAATTCTTTTTCGTATCACCTTCCGCTGATCCCCAAGAGTGTGTGGGGGCCTGTTGCTGATTTTTTTCAGTGATGGGGCGTGCGAACAGGGAGGCTTGTGCTCAAATTGCATTTGATACCAAGTCAAAGACCTGGGAAGTCATAGTCCCAAGGCAAGTGTGTACCTCTGTTAGTGTCGATTACGATCCTAACGAGGCAATTTCACTCACGGCGTTTCGTGAGAATTTGGTGCTCGTGGCTGACATTCACAGCCACCATAAGATGTTGCCGTTTTATTCCCATACTGATGATGCTGACGAAGTTGGCGTTAGATTGTACGGGGTACTCGGCAATCTCAGAGGAACATCCTACGATATTATCTTTCGTGCCGGAGCTGGCGGTCATTTTGTCCGCATCCCCGCAGAAGATGTACTTGAAGGTTATGCTGAAAGAAATGACAGTTCTGATCGTCTTTTTCCAAGGCAGAATGTTCCGTCAGAGTGGTTTAATAAACTTACTCTGTTAGATAACAGTTACTTATAGAGAGAAGGAGCACGGTTCTGCTGTGCTCTTTCTTTTTTTCTAAAAATCAAATGAGAATGTCTGTTCATCGGAACGGACGGAAAGGGTATTAAATGGAAAAATTAAATTACCGCATTCTTATAGTGGGAGTTGGTGGAACAGGTGGGCTGCTTGCCAACTATCTTTGTAAGTCACTTGCGGGAAGTGACAATGTAGATATCGCATTGGTAGATGCCGATGTGGTAGAAAAAAAGAACTTACTTCGTCAGCCTTATACTCTCCAAGATATAGGTGAGAGCAAGGCTTCCGCACTTGCATCTGCATTGACGGATGTTTATGGCTTAAACGTAAGAACTTTTGATAAGTATATTGAAAGTGACGAAGATGTGGAGGATTGCTTATATTATGGTAGCCCAATGCATTTTTACGATTACAATGTCATAAATATTGTCTGTGGATGCGTAGATAATCACGCAGCACGAAAGTGTATGCACGATTATTTTGTGCGTAAGAAGTCATCGAGGCGTATGGTTGAGGTGCCTTTACTGTATGTTGATTCTGGGAATGAATTTTCTTATGGTGAGGTTGTATATGCTGTCAAGGCTAAGAATGGTAAAATCCTTTCACCTGATAAGCTGTACTATTTCCCCGACCTGTTCGATGGTGATGATATGACTCCTCGCTCACAGGAGAGTTGTGAGGTGCTTAATGACAGTGCACCTCAGCATCTTGCTACCAATATGCTTGCGGCTAATATTATGCTGTCTGGTATTTTGGGACTTATACAGAACGGCACTATGCCGTCCGGTATGGTTACTTTTGATTCGGGTATCAGTGGTGGCGGTTTCCGGGTAAAACAGGTACCATATGTCCCTGAGCCTGAAAAAGAAGATGAGCAAGAGAAGGGAGGTAAAAAGAATGGCAAGACGAGGAAGACCAGCAAAATCTCAGCTTAAACAAGATATACGGCTTATGCTAAGACATATGTCTGAATATTGTGATCCTGGGTTTTGGATAAGTGAAATTTCTTATTTGCAGGAAAACGGTTATTATGAGGAGCCTCCTGCAAATGAATTTGAAAAGATTTTAAGAGAGCTTGAAATGGGTGATTATGAGATATGCAACTGTTTCCTTGCGGCGAGACAGCTTGTTTATCTTCTTGCCGAGAAAGAGGGTGTAATTCCGAAGTTCAGCAATGTTATTGGCGATGATGAGGGATTATACTCAATAAAAGAAGCAACCAGCGACAGTGGTCCGTATTATTGCAGAAAGGTGGAGGATCTTGCATTCCGTTCTGCTATGCAAAAATATGGGTTTAGTTTTCCTGACGGACTCAACTGGTCTGGTGACGAACAAGACAAAGGAGAGATAAACGATCAGTGGTCAAATCTTCGCCCAGAAGTTCTAAAAAAACTCGCTGAAAACAGAGAGTTTATGGATGGTCAAGCATCTGAAATGCTTTCGGATATGATTGAAAGAGGAGCAGAGCCCGAAGAAATTGAAAGGTTTATGAATAATTCGAGTCAACAATTTGATTCGATGTTATGCCTTGTTAGTGAGAAGATAATTTCTTACATTGCAAGATATAATAAACTTCCCGAGGTAATACGGGAAAAAATTTCTGATAAGGCGAAAGAACTCATCGAAGCACATGACCGAGTTAGTACAAATGCTTGTGAAGTAGGCTTTCTATCAAACGAGGGAGACAATATTACGCTTGATAACGGAGTAACCGTGTATGTAAATTATATGCAGGGTTACTGGGATGGTGACGGGTATGGTTACTATTCTAATAATTACATACACGCACCGGCGTTAGAGTGTTTTGAGACAAATACCATCTTTCTGATGGAAGAAGCTCATAACATTGCAAAGAAGTTTGTGCATGTGCTTGTCGCTGCTGAAAAAGAAGCAAAGGAGTACAGACGCACGCAAAAAATCGAAAAGGTCAAGAAGGAAAAGCGGATAATGAGACGATTCGCTAAAAAACTTGGCTTTGAGATAAAAAAGAAACCTTCTGAAAAGGTTTCATAAATAAATCAAAGGAGGATGTCATAATGAAAGAAGTGACAGAAAGAATTTTTAATGAAAAGGGTGAGGAGATGGTAGAGATCATTATCGAGGAAACTCTGACCTGTACTTTCGAGATACCCAAGTCCCGCATTAACGAGGTTCCGCAGATGTATAAGAACGGAGAGCTCGTTATTGATACACCAGACGATTGTTCCGCACGTTTCCATATCTGCGGAGATAACGAAAAGTGGGAAGAGATCTGAGGTGATCATATGAGGGACAAGACACCTGATGTAACCCGAACAGAGGCAAAGGCAATCGAATTTTACGGACACTGGCTTGTATTCACCATATATGGTATTCAGGTAGTGACTGATGAGCCGTTTGATGAAAACGGGGAAGTAAGAAATGATTTTCCTTGCCTTGATACTCGGGAAAAGAGGCGGTACATCCGTATCGTCAATCCTGCTGCCGTAATCTCGTTAGAGTTTATGGGTGGCAACACAGTGCTGTTCCCCGGCGGTGCATACAAAGAAGATGAGTATGTGGAGATCCAGGGAATATCCAACGGCAATGTTAGAAGCTGGCGGATAAGAAAGGGAGAGAAACACTCATCGAAACGCACTGTTTCGTGGGCTTCACCGGTTGGCAGTAACGGGTTTGACCTTTTTCTTTCTGAAATGCTCTGTTAGGGGGTGTTTCTTATGGAAAGGGACGGTATCCTTATTGTCAGCTCTGAATTTGGCGTAAAAGCCGATAGCAAAGCCGCTACTGTATATGTTTACGGGGAACCGGTAAGAACATATTATAGGGGCAGGCTTACAATAGCAGAGGTGTATGACGATCTTGTGGAGTGCTTTCACAAGAAAGAGCCATATGCCAAAAAGAAAACTCTCCGCCGTCTCGCAGTCCTTGTGGCTGGTAACAGAGGCTTGGGCGGAATAAACTTAGCCCATCGGGGCACACTAAATGAGAGGAGAAGTAACCGCATATTGATGTGGTGAAAAAGAAAAATGAAGAAGTTAGTTCACATCGCTGCTGTTGCAGCGTTTTTTGTAAAGGAAACCCTTGAGTGGGTGCTTGTAAGTATGATACATATGGCGTTCTGGATACTTATGACCGTGATGGCTATGGGTATCGGTATTGGTGCTGCCCTTTTTATATATGGAGGGTTTGATGCCTATATGCAGTACGGTGAAATGATTTTCACAATGGTACTCCATTTCGGGTGCCTTTTTGGAATCATGTTTGCTATTGCTCAGAGATGTGCAAACTACCTTTCCCGTCTTGATATTGAAAGACAGAGAGAGGAAGAGAAAAAGGCAAAGGAGGTAGAGGCGTAATGCTTGGAATTTGTATAGATCCCAAAACTTATCTCAATGCTCCGTTGCTCGTGCACATTGATGAGCAGACTGATGCTTTTATAAAGCACGATGCTGAAAGCCTTGCGGCTGCTGTAATGTATTACGGCAGTCAGGGTAAGGATATTAATGTAGTAAATGTCTTTGATGAGCCTGTGCTTAGTTCATTAGGTTTCTATTTAGACAGATTTTACGAGAACGTGTCCTTTACCAAACAGGATTTTCTTGAATTCCTTTTGCCTATGCAGGAGGAATTAAATATTCCCGAGAGCGAAGATAGTTTCGTCTGGAAGGAAGAAGATTGACTTTTGGGGCGGGGATTTTTCTCTGCCCTCATTTTATCAAATTAAGAAGGAGGATGGCATACCATCGTGTGTGCCGAAAAGAAAATGGCAAATAGAAGATTAGTTATGAAGCCTTATTTGGGTTTCAGCATTACCCGTATTAACGGATGCAGATATGTTGCAAGCAAAGATGGAGATCCGTCAAAGGAAACTATCTATGCGTTTTCACGCAACAGTATCAGAGGTGCTATCCGTAGTTCCGTAAAGTGTTCGAAAGGGGGTGTCTGATATGTCAATTTATAGACGTTATGAAGATCCCCGTGCTCTTGAAGCTCAACGTGATTCATTAAAAGAACGCATTGAGATTGATAGGATAGAGGCACTTTGTGAAGGCCGTGAAGTCAATGTTGACCTTCAGATTGAACTTCTTGAACTTGAAGAACGCATCAATTTCGCTTGGCAGGACGAGGAGTACGAAGAAGACTGCCGCCGTGCCGAGGAAATGGAATACGGCAATAGTGAATACTATCCTTTCGACAACGAATATTGCGGTGGAGAAGAGGAGGAATATGAATTATGAAGATAATATTCAAGAAAGTTTCTCCGAACTTCCGCAATTTCGATTACATTATGTTTCAGTTCCTTAACGGAGATGAGCATTGTGTTTCTGCTACCAAGGTTACGGACTATGACGATGAAATGGTTGAGTCGGTGATAGAAGTTGACGGCAGTGAGGCGGAGGGTGGTACCGTGAAGATTAAGGGTATGCCTATAAAGGAAGCCCAGCTCGTAGATAATGACGGAAAAGAGTTCGTTGTGACCGGAGACAAGGTTTTCGATTACATAGACCGTGATTCCGTTTGCTTTTACGATGAAAAGGCAGACTATAACGGGTACGATTATGTGCCTGAGTTGATCAACTCAATAAAGGGCAAGCTCCAAGAATATAATTCCGATGAATTTGGAAGTTTTTATTACTGGGGCAAGATAGACTTGTGTTCTATCGGACTTGCCTATACTACGGTTGACAACGAAGACTTCGGGTATAATGATGTGCCTGTTCAGGTAAGTCTTGACCTTAAATCTTATAAGATAACAAAATATCTTGATGATTATGAAGTCAGCTCTGAACAGTACAGCCCCGAGGGACTTTTATATGCTGTTGAGGGTATCTGTTTTGATGAACTTATCCGTGTCTTTGATCCGGAGTGGGAAAAATACTCTGAATATATTGCGAGCACGGAGAATGACATTCCTGACGATGATGGCTGGGATGCGTTTGTTGTTGCAAATGCCTACGGCTCTGACGAGGACTATGGTTCTTTCGGAGACGAATATTAGAATTTGAAGAAGGAGGATAGGGCGGTCTTTATGGCTGCCCTCAAAAGATTATGAATATGCTTATGCGTTCTGCTCTTGAACGTTGTGTCGCTCACGAGCAGAAAAAGATTGATAATGATGTGTCCAGGAACGGACACAAGTATCATAGAGGCAGGATCAGTGCCATGAAGTCACTTGCCGATGAAGTGGATGGGGCAGCAGAGCGTAAGATGGTTTATGTCTGCTCTCCGTTTGCCGGCGATTATGTGGCCAACACGGAAAACACCAAGAAATATTGCAAGTATGTGATGGATCAGGGCTATGTGCCGTTTGCTCCGCATATTATGTTTGCAAGTTTTTTAGACGATACTGATCCAGTCGAGCGTACTAAGGGATGTACGCTCGGTCTTGAAATGCTCGAAAGGGTTGACGAGATTTGGGTGTTCGGTGATAGGATTAGTTCTGGAATGAAGAATGAAATTTTATTTTCCGAGAAATTCAACATCCCAGTTAAGTATGTGAAGTATGTTAAATAATTTAAAAAAGGCACCCTTGTTAAATAAAACGGGTGTCTTTTTTTTATTTCATTTTTTCAGGAACTCATCGCATACTTTGTAATCGGAGAGTAGCGTTATGTGTCCTGAACTTTTTGCAAGCATAAGGTTTTCTGTTTTCTCGCCATCAATTCCGTTCTGACGTATGTTGAATATTTTTCTGCCGTTGCGTAGGTATTTATTGCCTTTTAGCCATTCTGACAATAGATTGGAGTAGTTATCGTGCATAGAATAGAGATTGGGGTTTTCGTTGTGAAACTGAATTGTCTTGTCAATGTCAAAATCCCGGTCTATGTATAGTTCAAACTCTTGGGTTTCAGGATTGATGAAAAAGATCATTTCCTTTATCTTATTGTAATACTTATAATTTGCGTTATCAGTGTTTATGTCGATTGCTCGCTTGACTGTATCTGTGACTGCTGCCGTACATTTCCTTATGTGTTTATGCAGTTTTCCGTCTTTTGCATCTTCCTTTGCCAGTTCATCATAGAACTGTGAGGTTACAAGTTCCCTGATTGATGTCCGTATTGCTTTATACATATTGTTTTCTGTTTCTGTTTCTTTGATTGTTTTTTTATCCGTCAGCGATACTTTATCCAATATACCTTTTTCAAGGATTTCATAATGAAGGCAGCAGGTGTCTCCGATGCTTGCCTTTTCTGCCCATATGATCAGCTCGTTTCTCCTTTTGTGTGTGCTTGACCAAGTTTTTGTATGAGATATTCCTTCGTATGTAAAGATTTCGCCTGTCCTGACAAGTCTGAGCGTAACAGTTTCGTAAACCCATCCGCTTTTATACGATGTATCTTCCGGTTTCTTTACAAGCTCGAATATATCTTTTGGAAGTGTCGGTATGAAGTTGTTAGAGCCGTTTGCCATATTGTTTCTCCTTTGTATATTTTGTTGTGTTTAAATTATATAACAGCGTAAAAATACTTGTCAAATCAGGCGGTCAATCATTAAACTGTCGGTTGCATACCATACTGTGTTATTCTGTGTTAAATCGTCCCAAACAGTCACATTTGGTATGTTAAATCGTGTTAAATTAGGTTGTTTTATGTTAAAAAATGCAATTATTAAATTTTTATAAACTGCCTTTGGTGAGTGAGTAAACCTATAAAAATACTCCCGAACTGATAAAAACAGTACGAGAGTATATTAAAAATATCAATATCGTAAAATCTAAACCGTATCGCTCTGTATAGTGGCATTGTTGTCCGTCTTTTTTTCGTTCAATTTTTGTTTAGTTTCTTCAAGTAGTTGTAGGGAGTTTTGCAGTATCGTGATCTCTCGCTGTGTTCTTTTTATCTTTACTTCTATGTCTGATATGATTTCTTGGCTTAAATCGTTGTAGCTTACATCTTCATCTAATGCTTCTTTTAATACATATATCTTTGCTATGTGACCGGCTTCCTCTATTGCTTCAACATGTTCAGGTAGTGGAAACTGTGCTCCCCATAACGCATATTCCCTTGTCTTTCTCTCTATTTCCTCAGTCGAATCCGTGTCTAAAACTTCGTATTCTTTGTATGCTTCATGCCATAATTTCAAAAATGCTTGCATTTTTACATAGGCGGCTACTTCTTCGGCTTTTTGTAGATAATTTGACTTTTCGGGAATGCTTTGTTTCAAATCTGGACCGAGTGTTACTGATTTAGCCTTTTTTGTTCTCATTTTGTTTCCTTTCTTGTTGTGGAAGAGAGTATTATAAAGATAAAATATAAAGATAAAATATAAAGATAAAATATATTAAAAATATAAATATATATTATTTCGCTAAACGCAGATTTAACGAAATAATATAGATTTATGTAGACTATGTAGACTATGTTAGCCTATTTTATTCGTTATAACGCTTGTAACGGAAATGTTCCTTAAAGCCATCGTTAAAGAATGAACTGTCTTTGTTTATTGTGCCTTTTTCGCTTTCAATATCCCAAGATCCGTCAGCTTTTGGAATTGCAAGATAACTATGTCCTTCAAGCCAGGTATCGTCTAAATCGGCAGTGCATATTATTGTGATGTTTTTCCCATAACTTTTTCTCCTTGTGTCTTAAAGGATTATGTCTTGATTACCAACTGTAATATTGCCATCGTTGGTAAAAACTATTGCCAATCCATGCTCCGGATCATACTTATAGTTGCACATAATGGCTACTTTTGGGGCTTTGTCCCTTGTTACAAACAGGTAGTCGGGTTTGATGTAACTGAATATATTATCTTTTTTAAATTCACTCCTTTATTCGGTGTCTGCTTGTTTTGCCTTTATCGTGTCAAAAAGGATGTGGAGTTCCTGCTTTACCGCATCGGCTGTTTTCTTGTCGGTGTCCGTATTTTTCAGTGCAAGAGCCACATATCCTTTAACTATGCTGTTGAATGCTCCGCTGTCAAACATATCGTATATCATATCGTCAGAGCTTGTGCCCAAGAACGCATATACCACTCTTTTTCGTTCGGCTTCTTCCTTTGGGATCTCGCCTTTTTCGGCAAGCATCAAATATGTGTCTGCCAGCTCTATAAAGTATTTATTCATTGTTTATCTCCTTTTCAAGAGTTTTCTAAGCCCTTGTTCTTAAATAAATTTCAAAAAATGTCTGCTCTCACAAAAGCGTACACTTTGAACTCAGATTTGCGTTTTTTGTTCATTTTGTACGCTTTTCTCTTTTTAATTGTTGTTCTTGTGCTCTTTTTATAGTTACGCTACTAACCATTCTCTTGCTTTCTGCTGAACATCGTTAAACCATTCTTTTTCGTTTTGCGAAATGCTTGCCTTATTCTTGGCATACTCGCATAATTTTTTTATCTGGCTGGAATCTGGTACATATCCGCATTTGGCAGTCTGCGAAACCATTTCTACAAAAGTATCTAAATTCAGTGGGATTATCTCCGTAGTCCCGGCATAGAAACTTAGATTTAACTTATACATAGTATAGCAATATGCAACTGAGGCTTCGCTTATTGTGGGTGCTAAAAAGAAGCAATACGATTCTTTGCCTGTTTCTTTTTTTACCTTTGCCAAATGTCTTGCTATGGGTTCTCCTTCCATCTCGTACTGTTTTGCACCGCTTGATGTGGTGACCTCTACCGTTAAATTAAAATCTTTGTATTCGCAAATTATATCCGCCATATTGCCACCGGCGGTACTTAAAGGCTGTCCTTCATCATCGAATTTCAGGTTTGCTTTAATATCTCCTCCGTCCAACATTGTCATTGCTCTCCAAGTATTCCATTCAAGCATTAACGGAGTATCAAAGAAGTTCTTGCCCTTTATGTCACCGAAAACACTTATAACATCCATATAGTCCTTAAATGTTTTTAACCGGCCAACTTGATTTTGAATGATCTGAACTCTTTTTTTGTTGGTTTCCAATTTTATTGCTTTTTTCAGTTCGAGAGTGCTTAGTGAAGTGTCTATGCCATGTTGTTTAGCATAATTTTCAAGTATATCTCGATTATCCGTATATAATGCGGGAATGGTGGCATCAAACAAGTATTGTTTGTATTTTTTCTCGTCATTGATATATACGGGATCGCGAACTATATTGTTTAGATAATATCTCACCTCGTCTTGTTTGTCGGGTATGATTGAAAGAGAATGTTTTTTCTGAGAAATTGCTATAAGACCGGTTTCTCTTAGGTAGCGGAAACAGGCATCGGTATAATCACGCAAATTTGAGCTTTTTGTCTTAATGAACTTATCCAAAGAATGTTCGTCCGACTCTCTTGTTTTTACATCTCCACTTTCTATTTCTTCTTTATAGATAGATGTGATTTCCGATTTTATATACTCTCCCAGAAATATTTTATAGTTCTGATTGCTGTTTTTCCTTTCTTGCCTGAATTTTTTTATCTTGTTTACTATTTCATCAAACTTTCTGTAATCTGTAAGCTGCATTCCGAATAGCATCAATTCGTCAAAGCTAATCACATCAAGTTCATCAATTAACCTTAAAATTTCTAAATAGGGTTTAACATAATATGTTCCTTTTATTTCTTCCGTTTCTATATGATACGGAGAAGGTATTTGGAATTTTAGCAATTGTCTTAGCAGGGCTTCCTGAGAAAGTTCATCGTCTAAAAATTGTTTGCCCGGTTCGGTCAACTCTACTGTCGGTTTTAAATCAACAAATCCTAATGCTTTGGGACCTCTGTTTATCCTATCTCTTGCACTGAATGCGGGATCCTTTGGTTTTGCCACATTCATAAATGTCGGTTCTTGAAATAGTACATCCATATAGTCTTTTTGTGTTTGAGTATTCCATTTACACCCCGTAAATTTATCTGTTAGCAATTTTATCTCGGGGAACATTTTCATAGGACTTCGGGGAGATGTCACAAAGAAAAGCACTCTTCCGTTTATGCTGCCCATATGTAGCAAGCCTCCTCTCCTAATAATTCATTACAACAATGTGCTTAGACTCGGATTTAAATCTGTTTCGGATATTTACGGCATAGGACTTAAAATACTCGTCTTTAATATAATCCTTGTATAATTCTTCTGTGAGTTGGGTTTTTCCTATTACCATAAGAGCCTTGCATTTAAGTTTTTTGTATGCTTCTGCCAAACGCCTGTGTTCGATTTCATCAAAGCCGTTTTCAAAAGAGATGTTTCCGTAATCATTAAATATGCAATCATAGGGTGGATCCAAAAACATAAAATCATTCTTTTTTGCCATCTTAAAGGGTATCGTAAAATCTCCCGTGAGCAGCTCCGTTCTTTGTAATAGCCTATGATGTTCTTCCGTAATCAACTGCGTGTTGAAATTCTGATACCTTCCGAATGGAACATTGTAATCGCCCTGAGCGTTATATCTTATCATTCCCGAATATGCGGTTTTATTTATGAAAAAGTATGCTACCGAAGCTAAATACTCTGATTCTGTTTTGTGGTTAAATATGTCACGCATATGATAGTAGAGTGCTTCATTCTTGTTTTCTACCCTTTTTTCCGGGGTTTTGGCTTTCAAAGTTGAATACTGCTTTTGGTTGTCTTCGTATATGCTTTGAATTTCATCAAGTTGTTTCCTTACAGTATCGTAATTATCTCTCAGTTCTGTATAGAACTGCATAAGTCTCTCGTTGACATCGTTGACTATGGCTTTTTTAGGTTCTATGTGAAAGTACACTGCACCGCCACCGAAAAATGGTTCGTAATAGGTGTCAAATTCCTTTGGAATATATTTCTCAAAATGGGGTATCTCTTTGGATTTCCCTCCACGGTATTTTATTATCGGTTTCATTTTTCTCTCCCCCTTGTGTTCTCGGCAGTTCTTCCGAGTAAATAATCTGTGCTTGTTTCAAATATGTCTGCGAGCTGTATCAGGGTTTCAACCGGAAGTCCTCGTACTCCTATTTCATAACTTGAATAAGTGCGGCGGTTTATGCCGAGCATATCCGCTACGGCTTGCTGAGACAGGTTTCTTTTTTCTCTTTCTTCCCTTATTGCGTTTGTAATTCTCGTTGTTTCTTTGTTTCGTTTTTTATTGTTGTTTTCGCTTTCTGGCTTGTACTTGGCTTTTTTTAGTATGTATTCAGCATGGTTTCTTTCTTTTTCTTCGGGATCCTTCTTGTTGTTCTGACAGTATTCTTTGTTCATTTCAAACCAATCTTCTAATATGGATTCCCATTCTTCGTTATTGTCAAATGAAAGCGTGATGTGTCCGTTTTCTTTTTGAATTTTCATCCCGGCATATTCTTCAAGTTCAAAAAGCAGGTGACTAACCAATGCAGTGTTGGAAATATCAAAGTCGAAGATGGAGTTCTCTTCTACTTTTAATGCGTTTGCTATGGCTTTTAGGAATTCCTTGTCTCTCGGGATCTGTTTGTTGGTTTCGTATTGTCTTATCCTTAGATTTGCTGACTTGACTGGAAAGCCACACTTGACACCAAGTTCTTGTTGGCTCATATCCCGTAGCTTGCGGTATGTCCTTATTCTGTAACCAGTTGTGCCTTCCTGCCCTTTGTAATCTTTGCAATGTGCCATGGCTTATTCCTCGCTTATTATGTTCATATGGTCGAAACTTACATTTGGTTTTATTTCTATAATACAGTTTGTACCTTTTCCGTGCATAGTCCCATTGCCTGATTGCACGTCAAGGGCAGTGTTTTGTGAATTATAGAATACTACTGTCACCTTTGCGGTCACTTCTTTGTCATCAGAGGTTTGTTCTAAGAGCAGCTGAACAGTGCCATTATTGTTCTTTGCCCCGACAATATTATATTTTTCGCTTATGCTTTTATTTGTTCCTTCGGGCACATAATCTTGCCAACTGTTCTTTGTGTTTCTTTCGTTTATTGTCTTGGTTATGCCATAACCTGCCGCTAATATCGCAACAAACATTATGGTAATTATTGTGGTTACATAGGGTGAGATCTTTCTTCTCTGAGGGGTGTGAAATGCTGAAAGGTCTATGTCGGCAGGAGTCGCATCCTGTACCTTATCTTGTGTTGTGGTCCAAGTTGACAGTTCAAGTCCTGCTGCCTCTGGTTCTTTTAACTGATTGCTGTCCTGCATATTACACCTTTCCTTATATGTCTTTGCCAGGATATACACCGAACTCGGGATGCTCCGTCATTTTTTCAAGTATGCGGAGTATCGTTGTCCTTACTACTGTTTCCATACCTCTGATCTTATTCCTTGAAACATAGTAGGTAAATTTGTGATTTGCGTTATCCTCTTTCCATAGTCCCGACTCGTGGATCCTGAATATCTCATTTTTTTCAAGCGTGGCATAGATTTCTTCTTTCAGCACATTCCATTGTCCGTCTTTGAGTATATTCCCGATCTTGACAGTAAACGGGAGCTCTTCGGGTAAAAGCACTCTTGCTCTTGTTATCTCGGGTTTGTCATTTATGATTGCCATACAGTCTTCTTCTCCCGTGCCCGGACGAAATGACCTTGCGTATAACATAAGTATGTTCTTTTCCCTTGTGTCGATATCCTGGGCGGATGTGGCTGCTTTCTGTTCCGCAAGGACTACTGTCTTGCGATACTCTTTGTCGGACGGCTGTATGATCTCTGCCTTTATCTTGCATTTATTCTTTATGAGAACGGAGCATAAGGCTATGACCGAACTTGTTGTTATCTTTCCGAGCTTATAACTTATGTATTCTGCCAAGTTTTCAATCTGTGCTTCGGTAAGAATGTTCTTCTTATCTCCGATTTTAAGCATCAGATAAATTCCCTCGTAGTCTCTGATGTGTATTGCATCAAGGCATATACCCTGCCTGTTCTGTTCTGCCTCAAAGCAGAGCCAGTCAAGTCGCTCGCCGTCAATGATGGTATCGTATCCATTTTCTATCAGTCTGTTATCTTCTATTGTTGGAATTATCGGAATTTCTTTTCCGAAATTCATAACTTCTTCGTTGAGAGGTGGCTGTTGCTCTTCTTTTTTCTTTTCGGGTGCGGCTTTCTTCTTTTTTTCACTGGTCTCAGTTTTGGGCTGTGCTTTCGGACGGGAAGATTTTTTATATACTTCTAACTGTTTCTTTATCTCGTCCCTATACTGCTTTTTGTCGCTGCTATCCGAGAACGATGCGGTATATAGGTATTCAATCTTGTGTTTTATAGCCCTGTTATCTCCATTTGTGCAACAGGTTGGGTTGAGTGTCTTCCAAGCGTGATACAGCTGATCAGACTCGATCTGTGAGCGAACTTTCTCTTTCGGGCTGAAAAGCGTTCCTGCGCATAGATAGGCGAGAGCCTTATAGAAAGTTCTGTATATGGTGACATATGCACGGCTGCTGCCGTTCTGTATGTTCTCAGATGATGTAAAGCATTCTTCGATAAACTTCTTCTGTTCTTCTTTTACCGGGAAAAAGGTCTTATCATATTTTGAATTTAACAGGTACAGTAACAGTTCCTTTTCTTTCTGTGTGTCCGTTTTGTTTGACGAGGTGTATCTCGTACAGGCTCGACATATGGAATCAAGGTTGTACTTTTCCTTTATGTATTCACAGTTTGTTGTTTCTCCCTGCTCAGGCCACGGCATGTCCTGTGCTCTTTCTTTTCTTCCGCTTGTCAGATCATACATAAAAAGAAGTTGCTTTTGTGTTTCTTCTGGCAGTTGGAAGTTTCTGCACAGCATTATGAGGTCGCTTACTCTTTCGGGATCATCGCTGCCAAGTATGGCTCCGTGACATTTAATATTGTCGGATGTGCTGAACTCCGTCTTCGTTTTATTATCTTCTTTCTTCTTGTCCTGCGTACCCATTCTGCCCCGTCCTTTCCGGTCAGATTGTAAAAGAACCATCGTCATTGCTCTTTATGTCGATATAATGTTTCATATCGACAGTGTTCCTTATTACATCATTTCTTGAAAGTGTGACTCTGAACCCGTCATAATATCGGTTGTTGCGTGTGGGCTTGATTATCACATGAAGTTTTGTTATGTCAACTATTATCCCTGACATTACAGTTGATTCATCGTATCTGAAACTTACTTCGTCTCCCAGTTTGAAACTTCCTACGGTTGGTGTCTTTTTCATATCAGATGTCCTCCGCACTGACTTTGTTCCCTTCGCTATCGACTACAAAATATTCAAACTTGCCCTGAGCAGAGGCAGGTGTTGAGTAATCGAGAAAGCGTGTGGTTACTTTCTTCGAGTCTGATTGTGTTATGTTAAAGTCTGAATAGAATAGTTCGTCAATACCTGTCTGATTTACAAAATCCACTGCCGACTCTACTGATGATACAAGATAGAGAAAGTGTATCGGAATATATTTATCGTTTCTTCTTATTCCTTTGAAATTGCTTATGAACTGTGCCATCCTTACACGTTCCGATGCGTCACAGGATATTTCGGAGACCGATACCAGCATCGTGCCGTCTTCCACATCTTCCCCGGTTACAACCATAAAGTTGTTTAGATATATGCTCTGATTGGTGGCGGATATATTGATTTTTTCATAATCATAGCAGGCTATATTTGCTTTTGGATATTTCTTCTTTATTTCATCAATAACCTTATCCATAAATCCTGAAACACGAGGCATAATGAATTTAGCATACCGATTGAAATTTTCTGTTACCACAACGGATATGCCGTTTTGAGGGAATACGCTAAGACTTTCGGAACCGTCTTTCTGCATATGCTTATATAACATTTCCCGTATCAGTCTGCATCTCCTCGCTGCCATTCGGGTTTCGTACTGTACTGTCTCGTGATTGTCGATGTACCTTTTAAGGTCATCTATGCCTGAATATAAATCGTGTCCTGCATCCGAATAGTCTTTTAACAAGTCCCTGATTGCCGTATATGTTTTATATTGGCTGTTGCGTTTATTGCACATACTTTTAATGTATTCCAGCAGTTCGTTAAGGGTTTTAAGATCCTGTTCTTCCATAATCTCTTTTACCTTTTGGAAAACAGTTACTGAGGCTGCGGTATCTATCTTTTTATTTCGTCTCGGCTTGATCTGTGATGTTATCGTTTTGGGGACAACGCTTATTACGAGCTGATGTTTATGTGGGTTTTTTAAAGACGAATAGTATGTTGCGTATTTTTTTATCTTTTTGAAAAATTTTGCTATCGTCTCCGAATTACAATCAACTTCAAATATTGCAGTGTGCCCATCTACAAAAAGGGCAACTCCGTCTGCTATATTATTTTCATCATCGTTTGAGCTTTTTTTATACTCTCCTTTTTCTGCCTTTACCTTTCCTGTTTCTTCAACACATTCTATCGGTGGCTTTCTGTGTGCCATTTCTATTCCTTTGTACCAATCGAAAAAGCTGAATGTTTTTAGGCTCAGGATGGTGGCGGGTATTCCGGCGATCTGAAGGTCATGAAACCTTACGCTGCTTGCGGAAGTGGATTTTATTGATATCTGAGCAGCCAATAAATATTCTGTTGGGAACAACGCTCTTATCTCTGCGTATGTTGCTCCGGTAAGTGCATAGTAGGTTTTCCCTTCGCATGCGTAACGGCGGACCTCATTCTTGTTTCTGCAAGCAAATGCTGTAATGTAAGACTTACAACAGTGTGGAAACAATGTTATAAAATTGTCAATGGTTATGTATCTGTACTTTAATAAATATATGTAGAGCACTTGCTTGACAGAGAGAAAATTCCCATCGCCATATACAGAATAAATACTGCCCGTCATATCGTAATACAAATCCCTGAGAGAACTGTATTCGGGATCTTCTTTTTCGGGAAGATACTCTATGCCTCTCATATCGTAGTACGAGTCTATTATCCTTTCGGTCAGTATGTACTTTGATTTCTGAACCGTGTTTTCGTCAAAAGCCATTTTACACCTCTGATTTAATTAGTTGTTTGTAAGTATATCACATTTGCCGCTTGTGTGCCATAATTTTATGCAAATAAAGCCCGTATTGTTATGTACGGGCTCAACTTCGCTTGCGTACCGTCTCTCGTGCTGTTAAATCTTTACGCTACGCAGAATTCATCATATTTAGATACTTTGTTAAGGAAGTCTTTTGGCATCATATTGAATGCTTGGCAGATCTTGCTCAGGTTTTCTACTGTGGGTACAGTGTTTCCTCTTGGACATTCCCATTTAACCACTATCCTTTTTGAAACACCGATCTTCTTTGCGAACGCTTCCATACTCATTCCCGATGCAGACCTTGCTTCCCATAATACATTTGGATTCCATTTAAAACAAGTGGTTCCGTCATTTCCATCAAACAGGACTGACAGGAGGTTGTACCACTGTTCCAGTCTCGGAGAATGTGCCCCGTTCTCGATGTAGGCAATATTCTTCTCGCTCATTCCGGTCATTTCTGCAACCTGTGCTCTTGTAAGTCCTAATTCTAATCTTCTTCCTTTGTAATCTGTCATGTGGTTTCCCTCCTCTCAATATTGTATCTTTTTTGTGTTTATCGGTTGTGTTCTTTCCTATTATATTGCAGTTCTGCTCTTGCCAGCCAGAGCGGAGTGTCTGACATTACTTTCGGGAGTTCCTGCATTATCTCATCGTGAAGTCTGATTACCGATGCTTTCTTTTCATAATCTCCTCGCTCCGCTATGTTCCTGAGTGTTTTTGATATATAGACAGGTACGAGATCTTTTATCTCTTTCTCTCCTATCGGCTCGGGCTGTTCAAGTTCTTTCATTTTCTTATTCAGGAGCTTTATCTCTGTTTCGGTGAGTTCGCTGCCGTACTGGTTATGGTTGGATATAATTCTTTTAATTATATCTATCATTATCACCTTGCCGTCCGAGTAGAAGTCCTCGTCTTTCCAGTGCCTGATGTTGGGCAGCAGCTTTTCGTTGGCTTCGGGGTTTGCATCGAAATACTCTTTGTATCTTGTGGCTGTCCTTGTGCTGATCCCAAGTATTCCGGCTATGCTTACCTGAGAAGTGTATCCGCTTTCCCTTAATTCATAGTATGCGAGCTGTTTTATTTTTATTAAAAGGCTATCGTCTTTTTTCCTTGTTCCGTTGTTACCCGGTGTACTACTCTCGCTCTCTGAGAAGCCCGTATTGGCGTTTTCAAAGTCTGTATTGCTTTTTTTGTCTTCCATGGGCAAGCACCTCTATTTCCCTTTCTGGCTTCATTATAAAGCCATATTATAATTTTGTCAAGACATTTTTATAAAATGGCTTTATTAACATAACGGCGTGTATTGTTGTGCCTGTCTGACGATATTCCTTTTCCTTGACATCTGACATTCTTTCATATTATAATAATGATGTTCTTGACAATCTAATATCTTGTAGGAGGTGCTGCATGTCGGTCAATCCTGTTAACAATAGTTCTAATATAAGCAATACGGCTCAGGCTCTTGTCAATGCTGTAAGTAAAGAGTATGTTGAGCGTGCAAAGGCTGAGGAAAAAGAAACCGAAGCCCTAAAAGACAGTCTGAAAACATATCACAAAGATACTTCCAAATTACTGAAAAATATTCTTGTGTATGCGGTACTCGCAATAGCTGCGGGTGTCCTTGTTTTTGCACTGATTTCCTGTGTGAACGCTTTTATATATACTGACCACTCCCGTCTTTTGTCTATATATCTCATAGAGGGTATGGTTGTTCTGCTTATGGCGATGATAGTCGTTTCGTCAGCGTGGCCATACTGGAATTACCATAACCGCAAGAAAGTTTTTATAGTCCTGATAACCGCTCTTGCCGGGGTTTTCTTTCTTGAAGTTTTGTATAAGTTCATTTCTGCGTTTATCGTTCCCCTTCTCCTGCTGCCCGAACCTAATAAATGGGTAACGGAATCTAAATGGATGTTCCTGATAAGATCCATAACGATTGTTCCGTCTATGGTGGGCACAGTATTCTTTGTGCAGTGGTTTTGGATGTTTGCTTTTGACCGCTTCGTTTTCCAGGATATTTGCGAGTTCAGAATACTTAACCACGTTGATATGAGAAAAAACAAGAAGTGGTGCTATGATGCGATAGTTGTGAGGAAACTTTCTAACGGGCGTAAGTGGGTTATACAAGAAAATGACCGCTATATGCACTGGCTCGTAAACGGAGGTACCGGTACCGGTAAGACTTCATCCCAACTCATACCTATGATAAACGGAGACCTTAAAAAGAGGTGCCAGAATGAAGATATGCAGAAAAAGATGATGTTTAAGGCTCTTAAAAGCGGACTTTTCCGGCTCTGCCGACCTGTCACTGACGGAACATTCGGTTTTGATGCCTTTGTCCCTGCCGAGGGCAAAGAAAAAGAGGCTATGGACTATATGAAAAGCGTTATGAAGAAGTACAGGAAGTGTGGAATAACGGCAATAGGTCCTGATGATTCGCTTTCCGATGTAGTGTATCAGCTCTGTGAAGGAAAAAATATCAAGTGTAACCGAGTGGATCCTATCACAGATAAAAATACTGACGGACAGGACAAGAAAGGTTTTATAGGTTTCAATCCTCTTTATATCTCACCAAAGATACCTTCTTACAAGCGTAATCAGGAAATTGTAAAGCGTGCAACACTGTTTGCCGATGTTATGCAGGCTATAAATGAAATGAAAGGTAAGGGTGATCCCTACTTCACTTCCATTAACCGTTCCATGACGGTAGCATTTTCAATCTGCTTATGTGTTACTATGCCCGAACTTGATGGCAGGCAGCCTACTCCTGCTGATGTTCAGGAAGTGGTAAACGATTTTTCAAGAATAGACGAAAAGGGACATTCATATTATCAGGCTTTGCTTGAAAAAAATGAGGAGCTCGGTGACGATAATGTTTACGGCTTCGTTATAGACTTCATTTCCTATGATATTTTAGGCAAGGGTGCCGATAAAATGATGGAGCAGTCCAGAGGTCTGCGAATGCTTATGAACGAATTTTTGACAAACCCTCTGATCCGCCGTACCCTTTGTGCTGACGAGGCACATACGATTGATATGGATAAAATGCTCGAGGAAGGTCAGATTACGGCAGTCAACTATGCTCTTGAACTCGGTGAAACCGACTCAAAAGGTTTCGGTCTGTTCTTTCTGCTCTCTTTCATTGACGCAGTGTTCAGGCGAGACAGTGCCGAAGGTGCTAACACGATACCTCACTTCCTTATCATTGATGAGCTGCCGGTTATCATACATCCACAGTTTGAGCGTGCAATATCCCTTTTCAGAAAGTATAAGGTTTCTATTGTCGGCTGTATCCAGTCGCTCGACCAGATGGAAAAAAATGAATCTACCCGTTATCTCCGTGATGTTCTTATGGGCGGCTGTGCTACCCATACTGTTTACGGACGATGCGGTGCCAATGAGATGAAACGATACTCCGAACTGGCGGGAAAGAAATATGAGGTGTCTGTTCAGGAGTCTCAGTCTGAAACTTCTATTACAAATGATGATCCTAACCTTTCTTACTCTACCCGTGAGTCATTGCAACAGCAAGATGCTCTTGATGCATCGACAATCCGTAACAGAGCGTTCCAAGAGGTGACAATGTTCACGGTCAAGAACGGAAACCTTGTACCTCCTTTTTATGGCAAGGTTGACTTCCTTGATGCGACAGAGAAGAACTGGATGAAGCGTGATAAATTTGATTGGACGCAGTTCTATGATAACATAACCCCTGCCAAAGTAAAGGTTGATGAGGCAGATGTCGAAGGTGCAAAAAAGTTAGTTAGTAAAAATTCGACACAGGTGTCCGGTGATGAGGACGATGATGATGACCTGTCATTTTTGTTCAAGCAGACTTCTAAAATTACTATCGGATCCTCCGGTGGTGATGAAGATACATCTGATTATGTAGCTGACGCTGCCCCTCAAAATCCGAATGATACCGATGCAAGAAGTGTAATTTTTGAGGATACCATTAAAATTAACAAGGATAAAAAGGCAGAGCGCGGCAGTTCAGAAAATGATGATAATAATGATAGCGGTGCAGTAAGTTTTTGATGTGGGATTGACTTGTAGTTTTAATGTAGTATTGATGTAGTATTATACTACAAAATTACAGTTTAATTTCACATCTGCAAAAGCCCTATTCCGTAAGGCTCGGAGGCTCTTGAAAAATCTCGAAAGAAGCTGAGACTTCTATACTAAACTACCCATATTTTTCGAGCCATCATTTTAGACCTGTTTTCAGACCTAAAATCACTCCGTTTTCCTTATCTGATTTTTGAGCTGTCAGCGTCACTATCCTAATCCAAGTTTTCTCTTAATCAGATTTATGTGTGTCTGATTTTCTGATTTTGAGTTTAGGTTTTCAGAGTATCGAGTATCCAAAAAAATATCTGAGTGGTGTATCGGATTTATGATTATGCCATCCTTGATATTAAGATTATGTACCTATAAATTATCTGACAATTTGACTTTATTCTTATCATATTATCATTCTGAAATTATCTCTGTGACTTTTCTGATGATTTGTCATTTTGTCATTTTATGTGAATGTTAATTTTGATCCCTTGATAATTTTAAGTTATGTGTGAACTAAAATTTTTAACCTGATGTTTTGGTTTTTGACATTCAGGAACTCAATTTGGTTTGAGCTATTTTTTCCGGATGTGATGTTTGGAAGATTTGAAATTTTTATGTTTGCCGATCAGCTCAGATCCGTTTCCGAAGTTTCGGGATTAAAGATTTCGATTTTCGGGTGCCGATGGACCTGACCTTGTGGCCCGGTGATTCCGCTCTGTGTTTTTTCTTTGCCGAATTCGTCTTCCGTCTTTCAGGAGCATTGGGGGCAGCAAGCGAACATATGTACGAACACTGTGGAGCGTTCCAAGTCGGCTCGGAGCACGGGGCGGGCGGCAAGGCAACGAGGTAAAGTGGTAAAGTGGTGATGCGTTGAAGTATCGACAAGGCAGCAGCACGGGGGGGGCAGAGGGCTCAGGCAAACGAACATATGTACTGTTTGTGGTATACAGAGGTGGAGGCGAACATTTGTACCTGCTGCCGATTTAAGAAATAGGAGTATTGTTATGGATGAGAATTTAAACAGTGTGCTTGATGTGGAAGTCAATGTATCTGATAAGACGGGAAGATCTCCGTTCATTTATTTGGAGAATATGGGTATGGAGGAGGAAGAAGGTCAGAAAGAGTGCTCGCTGCCCTATTTCCGTAAGTGCATTGCCGACAATGTGATATCTAATATCAAGTTTGACGTATTGAAGTGCGTTTACAAGCACGCTTATCTTAATAAGTACATTCTCGGCAGGATGCTGTCGGAGAAATATCCAGAGAGTAATCTTAAAGATGCTATCTCTTGGCTCGTCAAGAGGGGCATGCTCCACAGACTGAAATTCGTTAAGGACGGGTATGTGTCCCGTTACTTCTATTGCGTGGGCGAGGGTGTTGCCAAATATATGAAAGGCGGTACTCCGAGAGTTGCTGATGCGGTCTCTGCCATATATGATCTCTGCCGTGCCCAGTTTGCCGCCTGTGCTGAATGCTATGACGGGTTTGTAAGAGCAGATATACATACCGAGTTTATGATGGTCAATGCTAAGAACGTGAGAAAGCAGTTCGATCTCGGCTATCACGCTGTCATTAAGTGCGGAAGCGGTAAGAGAATAACCCTTCTTGCCATTGCCATAAGGAGAAGTCCGGGCTGGCAGACAGAGTTAAGGAATGCTCTGTATATTGCAGGAGCATACGCATCGCAGAACGGTAGGACTTTCCCGGTGCTGATCTGTGAGGACGGCTCGCATATGATTGAAGCTGCCAAAGTAATTAGAGAAACCGCCTCAGACCTTCTCGGGCACAGGATCCTTTTCACTGACGATCACAGTACTGCCGAGTGGAATCTGAACAATGCCCTGCTCATATGGGACGGGAACAGGAAGTTTGAGTCTGACGAGGAGGACTTTGCTACTTTCTCTCTTGAAAATATATGAGGCAGCAGGACGAGAACTGAATATTGCATTTGATTCATAAAAAATCCCCAGGCGATAGGGCTTGGGGATTTTTCTTTAACTTCGGATCTGTCATTTGGCATTCTTAATTATTTTGTTATTTCATGCAGTAAGAGTTCAATGGGGTAATGGTTATTCATACGGTCATTCATTTCCTGTTCTTCGTCATGGTGCCATTTCCTGTTCATTTCGCTTACCAGGGCATCTTCTATATTCTTTTTGACTTCATCGAATACGGGTGTGTCTGATAATCGTCCATGTACTAAAACCTTGATATTGTTTATCGAATGATAGAAATAACATTTATAGCTGTATGATGTTGAAGATATAGTATCTTCAACGATTTCGTAGAAGTACCCTAATACCGGAACTGATTCTTTTATTTCTTTATCTATTTTTGGGGTGCGCTTATAAATCTCTTCTATCAGGTAAGGGTTTATGCTGTAAGTATGTACTTTTACCTTATCTGTAAAGTCTTTGCTGACTGTAAATGATGAATGGTTATTTGCCATGCTGTTCCTTTCTATGTTTTTAGACTGTAATGCGCCCGATAGGGAAGGGGTATTGTGATTTTCTTCATCGTCCTTGATTTCAGACTCATAGTAGAAATAGAAGTCACCAAGATTGTATCCTGTAAGTTGCTCTATTAGTCTATCCCAAACTAACATTTGCATATCTTCTCTAAATGATGTCCAATCGTCCAGTTCGTCACAATCTTCTTCAGATTTGTGATCCTTTACCAATACTTCTTCTAAAAAGGCGGATAAAGAACTATATTGACCGTAATCAAACCCTAACAGACTATCACTACTATTCAATATATCTTCTGATGATATTGTAAGGTCGTATTCTGTACTGAATTTTTTACTCGGATCTGTTTTGCCATAAACTCTGAAGCCTTTAAAGTCTTTTATTGAAGGATATGCTTCAATGGTAAATTCCTGCCAAAGAATGTCAGAGTCACTTAAATTACCTTCGTCTGTGATTAATGCTCTTGCTCCCCAGTCGTTTACCCTTATGAAATTTCCTTTGAATCTCTTTCCTTGGAGAAATTTTTTCATTTCCTTGTTGCATTCTTCAGGTGTTGGTGCCGTTATGCTGACTTGAAGCTGATAATACCTGTCATGAGTATACATAAATTCGACATAATCTTCATAGGCCACTTCAATTTTGCCAACCGTATATTCAGGCAACGGATAGCTTTCCATTATTTCTGAAAACCTACCGTATTTACGTTCTTCTTCTGTCTGACATTTCTGCATCTTATGGAGCAAGAGCCATGCCCCATCATCATCTTCTAACAAAGGTGAGATCGTCCAAAATTTAGTTATTGCTGTTACTTTCATGTGCTGCCTCCTTTTTTTGCTTTTCGATTTCAAGTTCTTTGAGACATTTTTCTACCCATTCCCTGCTGTTTTCTTGCGTGCTGTCTCTGCCTCGGGTACAGAACTCAAACCATTCCCGGTTTACTTTGCCAGCTATCGTAAGGCAGTAGGGGAACTTTTCTGAATATGTTTTGTTAAGGTTTTTGATAATGGAGTATGCTTTTGCTCTTTTTGTGCCAGTTTTTTCCATTACTTCCTCAACTTCCATAAATAGGCTTGGCATTGGCTCTCCTTTCTTTGAGATTTTCTGCTTACAAGCATAATCTTATAGGGGACGCAGGGGGTTTGTCAAATCTCGTTCCATATATGATTTTTCAATATTTGCACTAAAAATGCGTGTATTCCACCTATTCCATGATTTAGGGCAGAATTAGGGTATTTTTACTCTTTTTCAGACAAATATTTTATAAAATTTTAATAATTTAATAGGGATTTTGGTTATTAGAGATCTCTTACATAATACTGACACTCTGTCTTGATGAAATAGTGCTTAAATCTACTGTGCTCGTCTTCTCTTTTAATATATCTGAGTTTGCAGTAACTGAAGGCTCTCATTACCTGGGTTGCGTGAAAAGGTTCATTTCTTCTGCGATTTGTGTTTTTCCTTCATAGTCAATATTAATGATTGTTTGATTGCTGACCGTCCTGCAGAGAAAGACTTCTTCTCCGATATTTTTTGCATAGCTGCAGAGTTTGGGCAGCAGCTGTGTCGTTGAAACATTCAGTCCTATGTATTTTCTCATATTGCCCGTTTCATCAATGTATCCTACAATCTCGACGGCCAGTTCTTCGCCTGTAAAAGGACATGCAAGTACGCTGTGAATGAGGCTTTGTGGAAGGTAACCCTCTATCCCGAGCCCACACAGATTCAGCAAGCAGCGGTGCAGTGATGACAGGACTGACCTTGCCGGTACTATTATAGGTATTTTCCTGCTGCCGTTCGTTCTTTCCGTTATAAGTTTCTTTATATAAGCAGCTACCTCCTTTGTATCGTTCAGCTCTATATTTATATTCTTGAAAGGTTTTGGTGACGTGAGGGAGGCTGCCTGGGGCTTCGGCTTAAACTGCTGCTTCTGTGTCTTTGAGGACCTGATGGGTTCCTTTTCGGTCTTCCTAATCTGCTTGGGATCCGGAACAACCTGATGTTTTTCTGTGCGGTGATCCAATATGATATGTGCCTTGCTACGATTTATGAGTACCTTCCTGCCGGTTTCCTTCTTGACTGGCTGAAGCTCGTTTCCGCTCTGGGGGGTTCTTGCTGTGCCGGGCTTCTTCTCAATGGGTTTTGCCAGTATTGCACACATATATGCTTCTTCGCTGTATGTTCTCGCAAGTTCTCCGAGCTTCTGTCTTGTGAAGGCACCTCTGTCAATAGGTCTGCAGTCATGTGTCCTCAATAGGATACGTGTTCTTCCGAATGCATCAGAGTATCCCACTACTTCTGTTTCCACTTTCTCGCCTTCCTGATATACGTGTTCGATATTCAGAGGCTCGGAAAGACTCTTTGGAAGATATCCCCTGATCCCCATATTAAAAAGATCAAGGTAGATACAGTCATTCTCTATTTTTGTAACTTTTGCCGGCAAAGTAACCGGAATGTGCAGAGTATGGTCTGCTCTCTCCTTAAAAGATGTCCTTAGCTCAGTAGCAACTTTTTCTTTATCCTGTTTTGTCATTTTGCGCAGAACTCCTTGCGTCAGCCTTTTTTATCTTCATAATCAATATCAAGTAACCTCTCGAGCATATCCAGCACATACAGCGGGCACTCCCTATGCTGAACTGAGCCTGTTTCCCAGTTCTCGACTGTACGCTTAGGTATCCCGTAGCGGTCAGCAAGGTCTTTTTGTGTAAGTCCCTTGCGTTTTCTCATTTCTCTGAGCCTGATTGCCGTCTCGCTCAATTCATTTTGTGTCATTTTCTCTCCTCTTTTTCCTGGTCGGTCTTTTCTGCGCCCCTGAGCAGCTGTTCGTACCATTCGTCTATTATGCCTTCTGTCTGGTTAAGCGTTAACTTTCATTATAACATGTTTTATATATCTATTCAACAAGTTATTTTGATGTGCCGAACTGATTCGACATATCCCTACATTGCCATAAAATAAACCTTTTCGCTGCTTGTAAGGTGGTATCCGTGACAGTTCTCACACCAGTAGTAGTCGAGCTTCCTGCCGCGCTCCTTTTCGAAGATCTTGCGGTATTTATTGGCTGTATGCTCGTCCTTGTATCTATTCTTGCTGCCACACTGCTTCCATAGTCCGTGTCTCATCTTCTTTGTCATATTCTGTCTCCTTTCTTCTTAGGTTTATGCCGGATGTCGCTTGTTACGTGTCCGTCCGGCAGTATCATACTCCTGTTCCATGCCTGCATTGCTTCGTACATATGCCCGTATGATTTTGTCCTTCTGCCGCAAGTCGGACATGCTACAAAGTATTCGTGACAGCCCCTGAATTTTTTCTGTGGATTTTCTCCACAGCGACAGATATACAGGTTTATGGACTGCTCAAACCTGTCTTCCACTGTCAATCTGACTATTTCGTCCTGGCTTCCGTGATAATCCGGTTTCCCGTATAGATCATACAGGCACATTTGTCCTTCCATATGTTTCGTCCTCTTTTTTATGCAAAGTCTGAGTCAAACCAGCTCTCGCCGTCTTCGTCGTAAATAATATATCCGTCATATGATGCGTCCTCAGGGATGTGTGCATCGGATGAGGCAGTGTACCTTTTGCCGTTTATCACGAAGCGGTCACCCGCTTTGAGACGCATCATTTCCTCTACTGTTGTGTTCCTTACCGCAGTTGCTAACATCCTGCATCACCTCTTTTCCCTTTTAGCAACTATATCCTTTTCGCTGACACCGTAACCTGCTGCCAGCATTCTCCTTGTGCTTTCGAGTTCCCCGGCGAAAGTTCCTCTGACCGTATATGAGCCGATTTCCTTATCGCCAAGGTAAAATACTATCCACCATTCCATTGCCGCCTATTTGCCCCCTCTCCGTGTCTTATATGGCGTGTTTATACTCCGGCATCTGCCTGATCCTTCTCGCAAGCAGATCTACAACCTCGTCAGTGTACTTACAGTTCTCTATCTTGCGCCTTATCTTTCTTCCATATCCTATCATATCTTTTCCCCTTTCAAAGTCAGATTTTATTTCCATTTTTCATTCTCTAATTCTTTTGGTTCCATTTGATCCCACTTATCAATATCTGACTGAGGGATTTGAAATATTCTTTCAAAATCTTTACGATTACCTTTCATTTCATTTTCAATCGCAGGAAGAAGCGTTTGATAATAACTTTCCGTAACTGTAAACCAATCAAATTCAGCTATGGGTTTACAAAAATTGTTACTTATTATCCATCTTCTGTAATCTCTTACAGCATGAATAATATTTAATGTGCCTGTTTTCATATAAATCTCCTTATCAGTTTATCCTTGTTTTATAGCACGGAACATTTACCATTTCTATGTTTAAATCCTTGTAGCCATCCGTCCGTACTGCAAGCTCTGTCGCACTATCGATCTTATTGTCCCAGCCATCGCATGACAATTCCTCATATAACGATTCTACCTCATCCCAGTCGGCATAACCCGGAAGTTCGTCTTTACAAATCTTCTCTGCTGCAGGTACGTGAAAATCCTTAGAAGTTCCGATCTTGTCAAGAAGTCTCTTAAAAGTATTTACCCTGTCAAGAAGCTCGTTCAGTTCCGCATCGCCAATCTCAGTGTCTGACGTGATAAAGATATCGTGAGAGAAAGGCTCATCGCCCGAGGGACAGTTTGCCTCATCAAAATGTAAGTGGTATAGGTATTTTTTCATTCCGTTCATAATCTGCTCCTTCTGCCCGTCATGCCGTTAGCCCAGCAAGTCTTTTATAAATCATATTCACATTCAGTAACCATCATCAATCCTTCAGGGTGCTTTCTTGTCGGAAGCACCATACACTTTTTAAGTACCTGCTGCCGATCTTCTTCTGCAAGGCTCGTCAGCTCTCCCTCGTCATCCGCAAGGCCTGTTATGAAAAGGCTCCCGGCAAGCATTCCGTTTCCGGCACCGTCAACCGCTGACATCAGCGGATCACTTATAAGCAGCCCCTCTTCATCACAGATAATGTTCACAATGCTGTTGCCTATCTTTCTTGGGACTATCTCTATAAGGCTACAGTTTAATAGCTTGTAATAGGTTTCAAGCTCATCATCCACTGTAATCACGGATGTTTTCTTGTTCTTGGTATCCACAAATATTCCTGTTATCTTTCCCATATTATTCTCCTTAATCTTTAAGCCCGTCCTGCTGCCATATCAGGTGTTCACCATATCATCGTCAATGCCGGCTTCCTCTATGTAACCGTCCGCCTGGTTCTCGTTCTCGAACACGTGCAGAACGCCCTCGTGCAATACAGTCCACTTGTTTCTTGTCTCTGAATATCTTTTCTCTGCCATTTCTCATTATCCTCCATTCTGGTTTTCACTTTAACTTTCCGTCTATCACTTCACGGAACCCTTTGTAATCTGTTACATATATGCTTTCAAGCTTGTCTTCGTCATTCAGTACATGGAACACGTACTGTTTCTTGTTCGTGTCAGGATCCCACGCATTGTACACATACATATATTTGTACTGTCCTACCTCGTATATATTCCCGATGTATTTTTTGTATGTTTCTCTTGAAGTCTTATTCGTATTCACTTCCCCTGGTTTCACTTTTCTCATATCAGCCACCTCACAGATCCTCAAAACAGCCGCCAGCCGCTCCCTCGTCCATTCCGCTTGCAAGGCACCTTGCATACCTCTGCTGGACTCTCCACTCGACCATTTCCCTTGCCCTTCCGTACTCCTTACTGTTAAGGCCTCTGCCCTTTGCTCTTGATTCAAGCTCGCTCGCCTCTTCAATGAGCGCTTCCAAGTCGTCTGAGTCGTTTATCGTGACACCGAGTATCTCAACCGGAGTTTCGATCTTTCCCTCGTCTATGTCGTAGCCTATGCACTTCAGCTTATCGAACATAGCCTCAAGATTGAATATCCACCCCTCTTTGATGCGGTAAAGTTTATCTGCCATCTTATCCTCCTTAATGTTCAAGTGCCCATTTGAGCATCCTTTCCTCTATTTCTTTCCAGTTATCGTTACCCTTTTCCACGTCCTTAAGGGCTTCTTCGTAATCTCTTGCAAGCTCGATGCTCTGTGCATCGTGTTCTTCCATCGTCATGCCCGTAAGATCTTTCACACCGAGCGATGTTAATGTCTTGTGGTATTCCTCGCCGATATGTGACCAGCAGTTCCTTATCCAGTCTTTAAGAACCTTAGCCACCATATCGGCATTTATGGGACAGTCCCATGATAAGAGCTGAAGCACAGCCTCTTCTTTTGCCTCCTGTATACTGTACATATTCTCATTCCTCTTCTTCCTTTTCCATAAGTTTCTTTGCTATCGTGTCAAGTGACCACCCGGTTATCAGTATCACTGCATCGTTAAGTCCGTTCCTGTATTCCGTGCTGCCGTTGAGCCAGTTCCCGACAAGCCTTTCATACATCTTCCACGTTGTAGTGGTATCGTCCATTAACAGCTCCGCCATATATTCTGCTGAATCATCGGGATCTACTTCCTCAAGGCTTTCTTTCAGTATTTCTTCGTCAGGATTTCCGACAACTGCTTTCTTCAGCTCTATCATATCCGACAAACTGTAATTATTTGTCATTTCATTCGGCTTGTTCTCCAGTATCCAGTCAAGCATTTCCTCAAAGAACTGCTTCGCCTCGGCTGATCCGTTCTCATAGTCTTTAACAAGATGTTCTTCCTGCCAGTCTGCCTGCAGCACTTCATCGCAGAAGTCGTAATCATCGGGATTGACGTTTATCTCCCTGATATCGAATTCACAGCTATCAGCTATGAAATAGTTTCCGTTCTCAAGGCTACCTGTAAAGATGTATATGCCGCCTCCCGAATAACTTGGTGTTACTGATTTAAACATCATTCCTCACTCTCCTCTTCATAATCTTCGATCTCTCTCTTGAGCTGATCGAGCCACATTTCAACATTGTCTGCTACGTACCTTGCATCGTCGATGTTCTCGATGCTTGCATTGGCTACACCTTTCAGGGTGTCAGCCGTAGCCACGATATCGCTTAACTTAGCCATATTTCTTACCTCCGTTAGTATTTTATGTATTTGTCTTTCTGATATTATAATACCACTATTATAGTGGTATGTCAAGCATAAATTTATATTTTTTTCAATAAAAAAAGACACCCACACACAGCCTTAGCTATGTATGGGTGTCCCTTATGATATCAGTTTTTATGCGGAGAGTTTAACTGTAACAAAGTCAAGATTAGCCTCTGCACACAAAACTTTCATGGCATTCTGAACCTCTGCATTGGGTGCAAGGAAGATCACGCTGTCTCCCTCGTCAATCCTCTTACAGAGCGCAGCTATGCCGGAAAGAGTGTCGTTATCCGTTAACTGCCAATTAAGTCTGTCCTGATTGGTAGCCCTTTCATTGATCTGTGCGAAAAGGTCGTCCAGATCATTGAAGGTGTTATTGGAATTTCCGGCACTCTTTTGAACAGCATTTTCTACAACAGTTTCCTGAGCCTGTTCGGTCTCCTGGGGAACTTCGGGTTCTGCTGCCTGCTCATATGTTTCAGGCACCTGCTCCGAGATATATCCCTGTTCACCTACAAAACACTCGGGAAGATCCGTGTCACCTACCGGGCAGAATCCGTCAGCATACTCCTCAGCCATAGCATCGGCATAAGCATTGTATTCTTCCTCTGCGGTTGCACAGTATCCTATCGCCGGCTCGGTCCATTCAGCAACGAAATCTTCGTCCGAACATTCCTCATCGGCAATATCGTCAAGCGGATTGACCGAATATGCACTTTTGGGCGCATCAGCCACCTGTTGAGCAAGCTTTTCTACGAAAGCCTGCTGTTCATCTTCTTCTGTCTCATCGACAGTTTCCGTTTCTTCTTCCGCAACATCTTCGTCCACGCTCTCCGTTTCTTCAACAGGAACGGCAGCAGGCTCGGATGCCACAGGTGCGAATCCTCCGCCAAAATCAAAGAAGTCTGTCTCAAAGGCCTCTGCCGGAGGCAGTGCTACGGTCTCAAGCTCAGGCTCTCTCTGAACGGGAACAGTTCTCTGCACGCTGGCAGCAGGACTGTCCTTGACAGATACGGAAACGCTACCGGACATGATCTTACTGATTATATCCTTTAATTCTCTTATTTCTTCCTCGGCTCTTGCAAGCCTTATGGAAAGATCCTCTGTCTTGCCGGAAGCGGCCTTAAGGAGCGAAACCGTAAGTATACCCTTGTCAGGGCTGTATCTTACCTTTTCATAGGTTTCCTTCAGCACTTCCGCAAGTCCGAGTGCAAGATTTTCGTCAACTTCCCAAGCACGAAGCTGTGAGATGTATGTTTCCGTGCCCTCAGGCTCTGCTCCTGCAAGTGAGCGTAACTTGTCCGTTACCGCAAGTATGCAGTCCGAAAGGACATCAGATATCTTCCTGCCCTCAGAATACCACCTGTCTATATTGTTGACTATAAACCGGCGGTTGTTTTTGCAAAGAGCATCAAGCACCATAAAGATCTGCTGCCAGCTCTCTGCTCCTAATATTTCGGTCGCACGTGCCTCTGTAATGTCAACCTCTTCACCCATACAGGTTTCAAGAGCCATAACAGCGTCACGCACTGAACCCTCTGAATGCCTTGCCATTATTTCTGCGGCACCCTTCTCAAGCTTTGCTCCCCATTCATCAGCGATTCCCATAAGGTGAGCTACAAGCTCTTTCTGGGATACGGCTTTGAAACGGAATTCCTGGCACCTTGATCTGATAGTCACGGGGACTTTCTGAGGATCAGTTGTGCAGAAAATGAAGATACACCACTCGGGCGGTGTCTCTACGAGCTTCAGCAATGAAGAAAAAGCGTCACTGCTAAGACAATGACATTCGTCTAAAATATAGACCTTTTTCTTAAGGTCTACTGGCCTGTAATTTGAGTCCTCTTCAATGGACTTTGCAAAATCGACACCATTGTTTCTTGCTGCGTCGATCTCTTTTACATCCATAGCCTCACCGGACTCTATCTTACGGCAGTTTTCACAGCAGCCGCAAGGCTCTCCTTCAACCGGAGAAAGACAGTTAACGGCTTTTGCAAGGGTTCTTGCGGTAGTTGTCTTTCCGCTTCCCCTCAAGCCGTCAAAAAGATAAGCATGCGCTGTTTTCCCAGTGCGCACCTGGTTTCTGATGATGCTACCGTTAATACGTGCAGCCTCACCTATTGCCGACGAAAATGTTGCCGGTCTTTTCTGGTTAGCAAGGGATTTCATACGCACACCTCCTTTCCCTGCTCTATCGGTCTAAAATGAAAAATGCTTTTATCTGTCAGTTCATCGTAAGTGAAGATGATCCTCGAAGTTCCGATCATTTCACTATCAGGCTCACAGAAATAAAAGCTTATATCCCTGCTGTTACTGAGCTGAGTCACAATTCCCTTAAAGCCGTCCATAGAAACAAGTTCCGTGATGGCTCTGACATAGAAATCTTCACCGGTCTCAGCATCATACAGTTTGATAAGTCGTGTAGGCTCAATGCACTTTATGGAGATCTCTCTTACATAATCCCTCCAGTCGCCTTCTCCCACACAAGCCCTGCGGTAATCGTCCCATTTTTCACATGGGACTACGTTGATATAATCAGCATCTAAGGGCATATGCGATGTACATCTGTACATTTTACCGCTTAAGTCCCTTAATGTGTCTCCAAAGTATAAAAACTGGGAAAGTTCTCTTTTCATAGAGTTCCACCCCCCATCTTCTTTACTTCCTGTTCCGTGTAAGTCTTGCCAAGAGGCTCGACTACAAGGCCGTTGATATCTGTAAGTTCCGCAAATTCGTGGATATGGTAAGTTCCTCTGTACGAGAAACTTCCATCATCATTTACCCTGTAAAAAGTGAAGTGATAATTGTCACCATAAGCAACAGCTATCCTTTTCTCACCGTTTACAGATACGAAATCAAAATTCTTTACGATGAATTTGATATCGTATTTCTTGTTCACGAAACGTACAAAATCAGCCACTTCAATGTCCTCTATCGGTAAAAGTACCTCAAGCTCTGACATCCTTGCAGCCTGTTCGGAAGTAAGCTCCTTCTTCTGTTTAGCAGAAAGAAGTCTGTCATACTCGGAAACATTTTCTGTTCTCACTGCAGGCACCCTGTCAAGTCCGCCCTGATGGCACACCTGAACCTGATACCTGTTTCCATTTTTATCCTCCACCACATTGTAGCGGAGAAACTCGCATAGTTTTTTATCCATTTTTTTAACAAGGCAGTCCTACACCTGCCCTCTCCTCCTTAATATTTTTATTTGTCCCATCTATCATCCTTGATAGAGTGAAGCTCATCTAACGGGATGCCGTAATCATCACAGGTACCCGTGCACTCATTCTCGCTCTTTGCCTTCCATCCGTCCTTGCCCCCGTGGGTTGCAAAGACGAGCTTGCCGGACTCACGCTCAAAGATAAGGCACGATTTTGTACTGGGTGTGTTATTCATAGACCAGATCCTCAACAATGCGTTACCCATCGCCGTCATCGTCATGTCTATCTTACCGGTCTTATTGGAAAACCGAAAAAGAACATAAATTTTCAAACAATCTTCTGGCTTCATTTTTATATCCTCCTTAACTTTTAATCCATCACACTTAGCGGTCAATCTTAACAGCCCATCCGTCAGCTCTGAAGAAAACGCTTGTGCATTTCTTTGCACTGCTCTTCAGATCGTAGTGGAAAGCCACATGGAAATCCGATGCGGCAGCAGTAAGTGTACTCTCCGTGCTTGTGCATGAACTTGAAATGGTGTTTACCTGGGGATAGAGAGAACGGATCTCATCACCCGACTTGTCGAACTTAGGTGCATTTCTGAAATAGAAAATGCCTCCAAGATAATCAGCCGAAAGCGAGATCTTCTTAACAACCTTCTGTCCATTAACCTTTTTGAAAGTAACGGTAGCAAATACCTCATCCCCGAGGTATATTTGGCTCTGTTTCTTCGTTACCTTTTCCAGAATGATTCCGCCACGGATCATTTCATCCTCGGTGATCTGCCCTGGGACAATCACTGTCTTCTCGTAAGCCATACGCACCTCATTGGCAGATGCCTTGATGCAGCTCATAGCAAGAACAGTAACAACAGTAACAAATAACATAGCTAATATTTTCTTCATTTTTTAAGTCCTTTAGTCCCCTTCCGATGAAGAGGACCTGTCCTTTCTCCTTTAATTTAAAAATGCGTGACTTACCGGTCACGCTCCGTCAGCCTGTCCTATCTTCCGTTGAACAGGCTCAACTATTAAGTTGTAGGAATCCGCATTGGGATCTCCCCGGAACACGACGGTTATTTGGCCACGCCATCGTCGCTGAAGGTACGCTGCCTTCACTTGTTTTTCTGCATACAGAGGTTATCAGCCACTATATACTATTCTCCTAAGATGGTCCTCTGTCTCGAGCGGAAACATCCGCAGCTCCTGACTTTCCCTTTCACAAGGTCTGTCCTGGTAGCTTCATGTACGTTTCCGCAGTCACACTTACAGATCCATCTTGAGCGCTTTTTCCCATCCCGGTAGGCAATAGGAATATCGCTCCTTTTTATTACGGTTAGAAACCCGAACCTTTTTCCTGTAAGGTCGTTTCTCTGACTAAAACTGTTGCATCCGCAGCTTTTAGTCCGTCCGGTCAGAAGCTGAGACCGTCTTACAGCGGATTCCTTACCGCAGTCGCAGTGGCAATAAAAAATGGAATCCGTTCTGCCGTTGGGCGCAACATATTTTTCAGGGCTCTTTCCAGTTACGGTCAGTTTACCGAACTTCTGCCCTGTTAAGTCTCTTGGATATTTCATTTTCATACCTCTTAAAGATTTATAAGGCAGTCAAGGAAATCATTCTTTCCGTATGAATTGGATCTCCTCATCAGTTCCTTATGTCTCTCAATCTCATCAAGCATATCCAGTGCTCCCTCTCTGTCAATGTCTGCGAGCAGGAGCTGGCAGAACATATCGTAGAGACCTGGGACGAATTCGCCGTACACATCAAAGAAGTTTGATGTGTCTTTCTCCTTCATTTGTCCGAACATGCTCAATAACTTCTTTTTGTCGTTTATAAAGCCTATTATGTCGCTTTCAGCCTCATAAACGAGCTCTCCTAAAACTTCGTCCTCCCTTGCCTTGTCAAGCAGGTTCGGATCACCGCCCGTAAAGTAATACCAGCTTTCTGAAAGACCGGGGTTTTCCTTTTGAAAATCCTCGATGCTCATAGGCTGGCACCATACAAGCACGCTACGGCTCTCCACAGTGGCCAATAACCGCTGTTTCGACACAAAGATGAATAAAATATCGTCTCTGTCCTCAAGAGCCTTTAATAAGGCATTCTGACAGTTTACATTAAGTGTCTCAGCCTTGTCGAACAATACGGCAAATCCGTTCGACGCTAAAGACAATAATGCAAGAAGCTGACGGATATCATCGATCCCGACTTTTTCACGGTACCTGAAGAACCGTGTGTCAGTATCAAGACTGTCAGCTTCTGTCTGTAAGTGGGCGGCCGCATAAGCCAAAGGCTCTGTCAGGTCGCTCGCACCGTAGTATATTCTCCCTGCCATAATCAGCCTCCTACAATCTTACAGCCGAAATATCTACTGTAAAACGCCCCGTCATCCTCGGGATTTTCAGCATTGTGCTTTGAAACCTCGAAACTGAAAGCATCGGTATCAGCCGACATCTTATCAGCAAGGAGCACTATGCGAGTCTCGAGACGTCTGGTACGTGCACCGGTATTGTGGCAGCAGAGTACGATATTGGTGAGCAGAGGGAATAATCTGTTCCATTCTGCTGCCGTATCGGGATACTGCTTTATGATCGCACCAATGACCTGCTGGAGCATCTGAACGCCCCTGTTAGCCGGATCACTGTACAATGCCACATCGGTATACTCCCCAAACGGGAAATTTTTATACTCCGTGACCTTGCCGAAGTCATGGAGAAGTGCGCCGGCAACAGCAAGATCCCTGTCTGCGAAATTGGCAGTTCCGTAATAATCGGACTGCTGCCTGCAGATAAGATCCGTTGTTTCAGCGGTCTCAACGCTGTGTGCGAGAAGGCCTCCGGCGAAAACATGGTGACGTGCCCCACCGGGCAACATTCTGAAGCGGCTCATATAAGCCGTGAAAACAGACCTGAGAAGCACGTTCAGGTTTTTATCCGCGACTGAATTTATGAGGTTATTAAGCCTCTGTTCCAGTTCAGCGGATTTTTCACTTGGAAGTGAGGGAACATAATCCTCTGCAACTTCCTGATCAGTTGCGATAATGTTTTTGCACTTTACACGGACACTGCCATTATAGACATCCGCAAGACCTCTGACCTTGACGATCTGCCCTTTCAATGCAACCGCATTCACCGCATCTTCTCCGAAGATAATCCCGGAGAGTTCTCCTGTCTTGTCGAATAGGACGAGATTAGCCCACTGCTTAGACAGGTTCTTTGAGAGTTTGATGTCTTTCAGCAGAAAGCACTCCTCAAACTCTTCGCCTATCATCTCATCGGATGATAGCTGTGATACGAATAGTTCCTTACTCATACCACTACTTCCTCCTTTCATTTGGTTTTTCCCATAAAAATAAGCCATGCAACCGATGTGCTGGCTCTTATATGGGTGGTTTAAAATTTTTTGCGTAAAAAAATAACGCCTCCTCTTGCATTGAAACAAACCCTAACGGATACACCATTGGGGAAGGTTTAATAGAACTGTTTTGGAACAGCTATGCAATAAGTAAACGTATACGCATATAATATAGCATGAAATAACCGAAAAATCAAGAAAAAAATAAAAGGCTTCCACTATCCCACAAGGGCAGCAGAAGCCGAAATCTTTTATCCATAGGATCTCCTTTCAGGACCGTAGTCCAAATATTTTCTTGTTGCGGAAAGTCTCAGTCTTTCCATGTGCTGATCGGGATTTATTACGGTTCCCTTGTTTTCCGCCCGTCTTTCCGGATGCCTTTTATGTCACTATGAGTACATCGGTACCCTTACCACATAGTATCGTGAAGCCTCTTCATCGAAACGACGCTTTGATGATGCGTTTCTAAGAGTAGCCACAGCTTCAGCCTCTTCTTTCGAAGAAAATGCTGCGACTGGCTCTATAGTTCCGTTAACGTACTCAAAACACCAGTCGATATCTTCCGAGTCTTTGACCACTATGTATATGTACTTTTTCATAGTATCACCTCCTTTTGTTTTTAAATATTTTTATAGTTTTTACAAATCGCCAGCCAATGCTGACGTTTGATACGAAAGAAAAAAAGGAGAAGCCAAAAAGCTCCTCCTTATGAAAAAAGGGTGATCAGTCCTTTCTTAAAATTATGACAGCATTATAAGTAAGAATGAACTGATAAACAGTCCGGCACCTATAATGCGTCCTCCGTACTTGACTGCAAGGAGCGGAATACGGACAAGCCCTGTAATACCGCCGTAATACTTCTCAAGATCCTTCTCAAGATCTGAAAAGATAAATAGAAAAACGCAGCCAATAATAGTTTTGTTTGGAGCTTCTTGAACACAGCTGTATGACAGATACAAAACCGTCATCATAAAGATGATATAACTGATATACCAACCACAGCTCTTCTGCTCTCTTTTTTCCCATCCTTTAGAACGGGAATAGTTCAATCTTTCTTTACTCATAATTATTTTCCTTTCCGCCCGTGTCATTTTAGGGCAAAAAAATACCAGAACACATTTAAGCTGTCCTGGTTTATATTCTTTAGCTACTTATGTGCTCAAAAAGGGCACAAAAAATAGACCTCTCCGTTGTATTGGAACTAACCTCATATGGTAACCCACAGAGGAAGGTTTAAAAGTACATTCGCAGGAATGTAATACAAGAAGAAATCTAAAAACAACTAAAAGATAGCATATATTTTCTGAAATGTCAATAACAAATTATAAAATAAAAATCGGATATGCCGATATGACATATCCGTAAGTCTTAAATCATTTATCTCCATTAAGTGCATCAAAGTATGCCTCAAGGATCATATTGGTAACATAGTTGTAGCTCCTCTGTATCTTATTTGCAAGATCCTTGATGTTTTTATCCGTCTCGGCTGTCATCCTGAGCTGTGTCACGCTTGAAAATTTTTCAGTGGTGCTCCGTGATGTAAGAGGCGGTATATATACCCCTCCGGGGATATCGTTGATATCGACAACCTTTTTGACCGCTTTTGTTTCCTCTTTGACCGGTTCCTTTACTTCATCAGCTTTATCGGCTTTAGCGGAAACTTCATTTTTAGGTTCAGCGGCAACCGGCTCCTCTTTCTTCTTAGGAGCAGCCTTAGGTTTCTTCTTATCTTCCTTGGCACTCTGCTCTGCTGCCATGTTAGCCTTATTCTCAAAGGTCATGCCCTCTCCTGCCTTAGCCGTTACTTCGATCTCATCGTCATCGTCTTCCGTGATGAATGAGCCGACCGCTTCCAGGCTGTCCGCTGCCTTTTTCATTTCTGCCTTGCTCTTGTTGAACGCTTTCTTAGCCATATCACTTTACCCCTTTCTTCTTTCTCAGTTCTTTCAGATCGTGTAACAGTTCTTCCGTGAAAGCTGCATAATCCTGTCCTGCGTTTCCTGTCGGATCATACTCGCCGAGCCACTTCCTGAAATATCTCGCCTCCTGGACTGAACAGTTAGCCCTTATGGGAGTCTTGAAAAGTTTCACACCATTCGGTTCGAGAACTTCGTCAGAGATCTCCTCCACGAGTGCCTTGTAGATATTAAGCGAAGTAGTACATCTCGTAATGAGCGTGCCGGCGATCTCAATCTTCGGGTTTGCCCTCATCTTAATGGCATTGATTGCACTTATCAGATCGATAAGACCTGCCTTGCTCGCTCTTTCTGCCTCGGCAGTCATTACTACACTGTCGGCAGCCATTAGTGCGCTCATCAGCACCAGTGAAAGCGAGGGCGGTGTGTCTATTATGCAGTAGTCATAATTGTCTCCCCAGCTCTCAAGGGCTCTGTGAAGTATTTTTTCGCTTCCACGTTTCAGTATCTCTTTTTCGCCTTTCCTTATTTCTTCCTCGCTCCCGACAAGGCCTTCAAGAGTTGCGATCTTCTTGTTTCCCGGTATTACGTGCAGATTGCTCATATCCGTTGATTCGTAGATCAGCTCGTACATTGCATCGTGAATCTCGCCTTTCCATTTGAACAGATCAAGGACATCCTTATCTACTTCCGCATAGGTTTCCTCATCGAAAAGGTTTTCTGTCGAATTGATCGACGGATCAAGGTCAACAAAAAGCACTTTCTTCTTTTTGTGCGCAAGGGCATATGCGAGATATACCGCAGTGGTGGATTTACCGACACCGCCCTTCTGGTTCGCTATTGCTATCGTGATCAAATAAACTTACCTCCTTCGTCCTGCTGCCTCTTCATATCAGGCACGTCCCGGTACCGGATACGGCAGTGAATATGTTCTACGTTCTTCAGTATATTACATTGAATTCCGTTTGTCAACAAAAATGTTATCATTTTAGTTACATTACATAATGATTTTAGTTACATTACGTAATGATTTTAGTCTATACCTATATTGATATTGTTTTCATTATGTTTTTATATTAGTATTTTACTATTATCATATTGTTATGAATTTATTATCATACTGTTATCACTTTATAACTATACTGTTATCATATTCATATTATATCAATATCGTTATAGTATGTTACTGATTTCACATCATAATGATATTAAGTTGACATTTAATAAAGTATGTGTTATCATTATAGTATGTTATTAGTTTATATCTATATTCAATTTATTATCATACTATATTGATATTAGTATCATACTATATTTACATTGGTGAAACAAACTTGGATCACACATGTAATCATACTATAATCATATCAGTATCATATTAGTATGTTATCATATTGTATTTAGTTATATACTATATCGTAACCATATTGATACTATAAGCAGTATCAAATTTAATATTGACATTTTTCGTAAAACATATTATTAAAATAGCGGAAACACTATGTTCACAGTGGCAGCAGGACAGGAGAGCGTTATGGTAGATTACAACAGACAGGTTCAGATCAGGATAGTGAAAGTTGACGGAATAGAATATTGCTGCACAAGGCCCGGATATTACTACAAAAAGGCAGCAGTGGGGCATGAGAGGATATCGCAGGAAGAATGGGAAGAAGCTCTTGCCTGGGCATCGGATATGCCGGAAGAGAAGAGCAGTAAGACGGATCCTGAGAAGGAACAGACACCGCCACCTGTGGAAGAGGAGAGCAGTGCCGTATCTGAAACCTTAGATGTCCGGCAGGGAAGTAACGAGATACCCGTAGCGGTGGAAGAGGAGAGTAGTGAAAACAGCTTCTGGGACGGTTATATGTACTGATCCGAACAGTCCGATCGCCTTGATAGGCACGGGCTGTTTTTAATTTTCAAATAATGCTTGAAATTTTCGGAAAAATCTGTTATTATGTGCGTGTTAAGAGTTTTCTTACTGTGGCAGCCTAACAAACTGCAATAAACGGATTCTGATCCGTTTTAATCCATGCCAGCTGGACTTAAATCCTTGTCCATTGGTAAAAGCGCCACAGACTAAACGCTGTGGGGCACTTTCTCGTGAGGGTGTCCTTATTTAATTTTTAGGAGGTACTAATTAAATATGGGAACAAAGTTTGAGTTTGAGAGGCTCACCGCATTCGGTGAAGTATGTCCTCTCTGTGGCAAACCGGACTGGTGCACTCGCCTCAGGCCGCATGAAGACCTGTCAAACCTGTATTATTCCTGCATGAGAGCTGGGAACGTCGGATTCTCGCAAGAAGTCCGTACAAGGTTCACAAGCCCTATAAACGGGAATGAATATGTGGTGATAGGTGCAAAAGAAACTTCAGTCATATTTCAGGAGCTGTCCGACTGGATGGCACATAATCCCGGAAAAAGACTGAAAGATGGGACTACAGCCCCAGGTCAGGGCTCTTTCTCATACAAGATCCCCGAGAGAAGAGAAATGACTGCGGTACCTGAAATCCCGATGCGTCCTGCTGCCGAGCTGGACGAAAGGTATCGTTACTTCCTTAAGCAGCTCAAGCTTGAGGAAAAGCACAGGAAGTACCTGTACGCTGAAGGGTTTTCGGATGATATGATTGAAAAATATCAGATCAGATCCGTACCCGAGAATGACGCATATAGGTACAACTACCGTACCTACAAGAGCGTCAACCCGTCAAGAAAGCAGATAATGCAGAAAGTTGCCGACGCATTCGGCAATACATTGGCGGGAGTCCCTGGTTTTCATACCAAGGATGACGGAGTTACATGGACCTTTGCAGGTCCCGGTGGTATGATAATACCTGTTCCTGATATCTACGGGCGGTTCATCGGAATGAGAATACGAGTAGATAACAGGTGGCGTGATTCCGAAGGTCATACGATCTCGAAAGAGCAGTATGAGAAAGAAAAGGAATTGGCTGCAAAGACAGGGAGACCTTGTACCGCTAAGGAAACCGGCAAGTATATGTGGCTTTCCTCGACCGGCAAGAAAAACGGCAGAGGCTCCGGTTCCCCGCTCGGATATTATTATCCTACAAGCAGCGGAAATCCCTATGCTCAGAAGATGGTCTACATAACCGAGGGAGAGAAGAAGAGCATAGTTTCAAGTGAAAGGCTTGGGCTTATGTGCATCGATGTCCCCGGTGTAGGCAACTGGACGAATCTCTTCAAAGCGGATGAGGAAACCGGGATACGTCCCGTTGATATCCTAAAGAAGAGCGGAATCAGGCTGGCGGTAGTCGCCTATGACGCAGACAAAGAGAAGAACAAGATGGTTCTTAGTCATCAGGATCAGCTCGTTAAGAAGCTCCGTGATGAAGGTGTCATAGTCGGTGTAGCCGAATGGAGCATGGCTCTTGGTAAAGGCCTTGACGATTATCTCGTCAACGGAGGAGGTCAGCCCTCGATAGAACTCATAATGTGAGTTCTCACTATTTACAAGCATAAAGAAAAAAGTCATCTTCAAAACAAGATGGCTTTTTCTTTTTGTCAGATATTATATTATCAGCTTCTTTTTTAATTCAGCTTTACTTTCTCGAGCTTTGCCGCAAGCCTTTCCTTTCCGTCAGAGTTCTTGATCCTTACGACAGATTTTGTCTCGAACAGATTATTCCCGATGTCCCATGATACCGTGCCCGCATCCGTACAGAAAAGGACTTCCCTGCCTGCAGTCTTTTCGTGTCCCGCAAGTACGCTTGCCATATCCTGCATATGTTCGTAATCTTCACAGATACATACAGGTATAGATACAGTCTTTTTTCGGGTTTCAAGGCAGAGGGCAAGCCTTACTCTCTGCACCGATTCTTCCCACCAGAACGGAAACCGGCGGACAGGTATCGCAACAAGTCTGATCCTGAGTTTCTTGCCTTTGAGCACGGCACTGTACCCGAGATCGAGTTCCTTTCCCTGCTTTCTCAGCATCAGCTTCGTATGAAGAGTGGACTCCACGAACAGCGGGCTCGACTCTGCTGCCAGTGCGAATTGGTTCCGTGCCAGGTAATTATACGCTATGTCGATACGCTCACGGTACAGGCTTGTTTCTATGCCGCCACGGATCCGCATATATTCAGCCACACCCTTATCCACGCTGTAGAAATACTTGGTGATCGTGTTTCCGTAATTGCCGTAGAGCTTCTTGAGAAAGCCTCTCTCAACAAGAAAGCTGATCGCATTGGATAGGTTGCGCCCGTCCGTCCTGCTGCCGAGAGCCTTGTCGATAAGGAATGTGTTCATAAAGCTGAAGCGATATACGCAGGAAAGTATATTCAGCTTGAAGTCGTCAAGGCTGCCGTCCTCAACCGAATCACGCACATAGGCAAACCTCGCCTTCTTGTCGCTCGTGGCAGAGTCACGCATAAGGCACACGCCCTTGTGGAAGATGAACGAGGATACTCCACAGCCCTCGTACAGTTCCTGAACATACAGTTCAAAATTCATCAGTATTTATATCCTTTCAAAACATTTGTTCGTTTCTTTTCGCTCGCCCGTCGTTGCAAACATATGTTCGCCTTTGCGCCCCCCATGCCCGCCCATGCCGGCAAGCGTCAGTTCATGAGCAAAACCTTCAGCTATGAGAAAGCCAGGGCAAAAGCCCGCAAAGAAAAAATGACAAGGCCACGTCCCGCTCCAAAAGCAAACTCCCTGGCACCCTTAGACAGAGCATAAAGCCAAACCACACCCAGCCAAACAGCAAACGGCAGCAGTCCATATATCCGGTATCGGCAACCTTCCGACAAACACCCGTCAGCTCACCCCAAACACCAAATCGGCAGAAGAGGACAGGAAACAATCTCCGGCAAACTTTTCAAGGCAAAACGTTCAGATCACAAGCTCAACCAACTTGATCAAACATCAAACATAAACTTTTGCTGATAAAAAAAGTACAAAAAATCAGACAATCATAAAATCAAAATTTCAGATCACAGCATCACATAAATCACAGATCAGAATAAAATGATAAATGCCACAAAGGAACATCAGAGATATGAGATACTGATCTCAAAATGGCAAAAAATGATAATCTGCAGCATCAAGATTTAGTCACACTGATAACAGGAAAATTGAAATTGAAATAAATCGGAATAAGTTAAAAAGCAGCTCATCACAGTGAAACAGAAACACATCAACAGGCATACATATATGGCAGGATTTAAAGGCATAAAAACAGTCCATAAAAGAGGCATTTTACACGCAGCAAAGATTAAGCATTAAAATACGTTCAAAAAGTTGGTTTAAGTCTGCAAGATTTGAAACTTTTTCACAACCTTCAGTTCCTTGTGTCTGTAGGGCTTAACCATTTTTCAACGCTAAAATGTATTCTAACGGTTAAATTTCAATATTTATGTGTATTCTAACGTGTATTCAAATGTGTATTCATATATGTATTCTAACGTGTATTCTTATATGTATTCTAACACATATCGCTATTCAGTTTTTTACGCTGTCATTGCGTTACCGTATCTGTATCAGCATCATAATACTGATAATCTTCCTCGGTAGTATCAGTTTTATTTTGAATAGATTTAGGCTCATTACTGCCACTGCTGCCATCGGCACCCTTACCGGAAATCTCACTTGTTCCAGTCGTTTTTTGCGCCTGACCGTCTCCGGAAGTTCCCTGCTCACTGACGGGATTTTTACCAAAAGCAGTCCTTAATTCGTTCTGCATTTTGGTACCCTCATCAGCATATTCACCAACAGCCCCTTCCTCTACTTCAGACATTCCAACCTCAAATCCGCTACCCGAAGTTGCCTCTGTTACGCTTTCACGACCGGCACTATATGTACCATCGGCATTAAAAAGAACAACATCATCGTCATCATCTTCAGCAGCCTGAGCTTCAGCCTCAGCCACATCAGATTCCGAAACCTTACCCGTCTTGGCAGGAAGATCACGCTTATAAAATGTATTCCAGTCGTACTTAGTTCTCTTCATCACATTTTTCTCCGTCTTGTCAAGGAAGTCAACTTTGCCTAAGAACGGAGGTATCAGATTGCCATCGACAACAGTGTACATAGTTATCTCTTGGAACTGTCTGTTTCTTATCAGTGTCGGATCAAGCACTTCCTGTTGCACCATTGTTTCCCTTGTTGAATAGGAGAACGACGGATCATCTTCGGTTATACTCGTCTCGCTTTCGGAATACTGCTCCTGGCTAACCCATTCCTTGCCGGCAAGCTCGCTGTATCTTCTCATTTCATCAATACCGCATCGTCCATAAACGAAATGATGAGAGCATCCGCCCATCAGCACACCCTTTAAGAACTTTGTTGTCTCGTTTTTCTCCATCTGGTCGAGTGACTGAAGACACCCGATTATAGAAACCTTATATTTACGGAAAAGGGAAATCGCACGTTCAAACTGTGAGTGGATGATGACCGGCAGCTCGTCCACTATCAAGAAGTGAGGTATGGTATTCGCACCCTCTTCGCCGCTTCTTCTGAAAACAGCATCGATAAATGACAAAAGGAAGAACAGACCGAAACCTTTTGAGTCGGTTTCACCTAATTCAAGAGCATAATTCACAGCTGTTATCTGTCCCTCTTCAAGCATACGGTCCATATCAACAGTATTGTCTTCGGGAGCACAAAGGGTACGACGGATAAGCGGGTTTGTAAGGAACTCGTTCATCATCATTCGCAGTCCTCTTGCCTGTTCCATCATCTTCTCGGCACCCTTTCCGAGTATATCGTATTCTATGAAATCAAGTACGAATCCGTATCTGTTGTCACCATATTCGGTATTAAGGCTCTTAAGCCTTTCAGCATACTTCTTTATCTTTGTGAAATTATTTACCATCTCCTGAACATCAGCCGGAGTAGGCTGTCTGCCTTCCATGCTCGGAAATGTGACGCATAGGCAAATACTGAACGCAACCGTTACGGATCTGTTGATTGATGTGAAGTAAGGATCACCCTTACCCTTTATCTCATTGATCGCCTGCATGACATCAGCGAACAGTGTAGCACGCTTGACAATCTCACGGGTTTTCTGCCACTCGGGGATCCTGGGTGAGATATAAAGGGGATTAAAACCAACAAATCCCTTCTTGTCTTTTCCGTCCGTATTCCTGTCAGTCAGAGGATCTACCCTGTTACAGGGTATGCCCTTGCTTTCGCACAGCCTGTATGTTTCATCGGAAAGCGAATCATCAGGACAGATTACCGTTATACCGCAAGTCCGGTATCTTCTTTTAAGATCCTTTACCACATCCTCAACCGATTTATCAACTACGGTAAAATACTCGACATTGAAATTCTTATCGGTTACAGGTCTGTTAAGTACGACTTTGCCCTCTTTGAGAAGCTTGTACATGATCTTTTTCTGTATATCCTCATTCAGGCAGCGGGTTTTCAAGTCCCCGTTTATCATAGGAATAATTATCGAGCTTGTCTTACCGGTACCGGTAGAACCGTTTATAAGTCCGTGCATATACCTGTCATTCTCACGGATCACATGAATCCTTCCATTAGACTGTCTTTTCACTACGCAGGCATCATACTTATACTTCTTATCTTTTCTAAGATCCACGTGATTAAGTATGCGGAAGCTGAAAATCTGATTAAGTACGAACTTGTCGAATGCGAAAATAGCCATATTCTGAACAAAGAAACCTGTGCACACGAGCGTGGGGCTTATCGTAATTATCCTGATAAGGAACATCCACTTATCCTTTGTGATCCATTTATTAGGCTCAGGCAGTAAGAGCGGTGGAACTATAATAGCCGACACAACGGTATATACCATTTCCGCGAACGCAATCCCGACAAGCATCAGCATACAGATCACAAACATCTTCTTCCTATGATAGAAGTTCCAGTACGGCCACGCAGAAGAGTAAACGACAGTGATCACGCACAATACGAACATGGCAGCAGGATAGTTCACCGAACATAGCCTGGTATAATCCGTATAATAAAATGCTGACATAAGGCTCGCAAAACAATAGACCGACACTCCAAGGGAAAGGAGCAGAGTAGCATAGACCGCTATGTTCTGCATTACCCTTTTTGAGTCCTTATGATAAACCTTTGCACTTTTCTCGTACTCCTCGAATTCCTTTTGTTCTTTTTTGAAGTCGTCCTCATAGGTAGTGTTGACTTTAGATATGAAATCCGAAGTAGTGGTACTGATCTCCACATTGTTTTCGGTATTAGTGTTTTCCGCTGCCATATAGCACCTCCAAATAATGTTCCTCTATTTATAATAACAGAACATTTCGGTCTTTCTTTGCATATTTTCCATAAAATAACAAAAAAAGATGAGAAAGCGCACCACAATTATACGCTTCCTCATCATCTTTTTGAGCACATTACAAACTTATACTGCGATATTGCACTCGTCAAATCTGTCCTTTTCAGTAAGGAAATCCCTTACATCAGCTCCGAGAATACAGCACAGCCTTCCGATGTTTTCAACAGTGGGAACCCTGCCATTGTAATCATTCTCCCATCCGGATATCCTCTGGCGGGGCATATTCATCTTTTCAGCGAGCTGTTGCTGAGTCATATTGTGTTCCGTTCTTTCTCTCCTGAGAGCTTCGGGATCCCACACATAATACTTACTGCCGTCATTAACTCCGTCAAGTATCGTACACAGAGCATACCAAGCCTCAAGGTGAGGTGACCTTGTGCCTTTTTCTATGTAGTTGAGAGCCACTTTTGAAATACCTGCCATTTCGCAGACCTGTTCCTGCGTAAGCCCAAGCTCCATTCTTTTTCTCTTGTAATCTGTCATATTTTCGTTAACCGGTGTCTGTTCACCGGTATCCTCCCTTCTCCAAATCTTCCTATCTATTTTTCAGCATCTCCTCATATTTCACTACTTTCTCAAGCAGCACCATCACATACTCGGGTGCCGGGTTATGATATTTCGGGTTCTCTGTTTCCCACGCCGCAAGGGTTCTTTCCGGTATGGAAAAAGCCTCCGCAAGCTCAGCTTGAGACATTCCAAGCTTATTACGGAGGCTTTTGATCCTGATTGATGTATCGTCTGATTGATATGTGTAAGTTCGTTTATTTCGCATCTGCTGCCTCCTTCTACTTTTTATATACCACATACAATGCAGTATTGTCAAGCATTATTTTTACAATTTTCAAAATATTTTTACCTTTAGGCAAAAAATGTCCGAAATGTTCTGTTATTATAAATAGAGGATATACAACACGAAAGGCGGTCACTATGGATAGCAATTTACTCACCGAAGGACTGATAGACAAATATATCGAGGAACAGGCCAGCGACATGACACCTTATCACAGGCTCGCCCCCAAAGGCATTGAGGCAGAGGATGAGCAGAAGAGGATACTTATAAATCTCAACAAAAAAGTCCTTAAATCAATGTACTCGCCATACACAACCAATGATGAACTTAACGCCACGGACATAATCGGGATCCTGCTGCTCCATTTTCGCTTTATGACACCGGAGCAGTCAAGAATACTTTTCCCCGGATTCTCCGAAAAAATCCTATATAGTAAGAACACAAAACAAAGAAAGAACAGCATAGCCGATTCCGTTCTCATATCAGAGGGCGGAAAGTCAAAATGCTACTTTCTCAACGCGTCAGGTTTTGACAGATACAGGAATGGGAAATTTGGTCCATCGGAAGAATACCTATCTGTCGCAAGGATACCTAAATACTTCTCAAACACCGGCATTGAAGGAAACCAGCCTGGCACAGGCGGTAAGCAGCTCCTTCACAATGTCAATTTAAGGGACGTTCCCTATAAATGCCTGTCAATATCTGAATATGCACAGTTCGACTGGTACACTGGAATAGCACTCATTACAGGATATACACCCAGACAGTCAGTACAAAAAGCAATCGAAGATGACCTGAAGCGTACTCAGGACAATGCTTTTCAGTCCAACACCAAAGGCTCGCTCATAGCCGATGCGGTAATGCTTTTCAGGACAAACACGTTCATAGTGGAAGAGGACAGAGGAACGGAGAACTCCGAAAAGTTCAAGAATAAGATATCTTCTTATGAGAGATACCTTGAAGGGCAGACCGACATTCAGAACATACGCCTGCTCGTCCCAGTGGACTGCGGTAAGGAAGATAACCGTTCCATCGCCACCGGTTCCGGCACTCGTACCATAAAGAACATCGACATCTATATAAAGGAATATGGAAACAAGGATCTGCGCATTCTCTTTGAGGAAATCAAGGAAAATCCCCACGGCATAAGTGCAAGGAAACGCACTGCAATGCTCAAGCTCCTTAACGAGTTTTTATCCGACTTTAATGGTGAACAGACTGAAAGAGCATTACAGTTCAATGACCTTAAAGACTTTGTTTCTCACAAGGCAGAGTCAAAGAAAGAAGCACTCGCAAGTGACCGCACACAGAAAAATAAGAGAAGGCAGCAGAGCATACTTAATATGTTCAAGGAACTTGACGTTCCGAACAGCGGTCTCCGTAAAAGCATACTGTCGGGTGTCAGTCTCACCGTCACATCGACATTTAAGGATCACGCATATTTTATCACTCCCTACGAGTCGGGATACCTCAGGAAACTCGCAAGAGAGATAGAAGAGAGCAACGGCATCAAAAAAGGAAAGGCTGAGATAAAGAGCAGCTTGATGATTGAACTTAACGGCACGCCGATCACGTTCAAGAACTGTATCAGGATCCAGTCGGACATCAATCGTCCTGCACAGATCTATATCTTATTCGAGATATCGTGTAACTATGCCGACTACTGCAGGGCAAAGATATTCCTTGAAACCATATCTTCTGTTGACACGAACACGCAATACCACGTGTTGCTTCTCGCAAACGAGATTGCCGAGACCGTAAAATTCGTCAGGGAAACCAACCTCACGGATATGCACTGTCACGATATGGAAATAACATTTCCAAAAAAGAATGTTTATGTACGTTTCTACAGCTACGGCCAGCCTAATATGTCATACTTCATACCCGACAAAACAGGACTGCCACATCCCGTAAGGAGTCTGTAATGGAAGAAGAAAGAAAAAGAGTTTACGAAAACTATTGCATAGGTGATGCCATCCGTTTCAAATACGAAGACAGGGAAATGACAGGAACCATAGAGTCGGCTACCCAGCATCAGATAATCATCAAGCCGGACAAAGAATGCGGAAGGTTTTATGACGGATACCGGATCACCATATCAAAGAATGATCTCTATATGTCACACGCCGAGATAAAACGAAAGAGCAGCACACAGGAACTCACAAGGAACGAAGATGGAAGCTACTCACTGTAAAGGAAGTTGAACCGATATGTCAGAGACAAACACTTCCGCAAAAACGATGTGCTTCAATACTCTGGTAGCAGAGCAGACACCCGAAGCACTTGCCGATGCGGTCAAACTATGCAAGCACCTTGGCTATACGGATGAGAATATAGAGGACCTGTTATTCCTTACAGAAGTCACCACCGGGCACAAATCCGATATAGATGTCAGCTCGGTATCATCTGAGATAAAGGTAAACTGCAGCTATATCCAAAATAAATACTGCCTCAACAATGCCTGCAAGGTCTGTCACAGCAATCCCGAATTCAATGAAATGGCAGAAATGCGTGAAAGGAATATGCTCGTCCACCTTATCAATGCCAGGACAAACTGCGGTTTTTTCACAAAGAACAAAAGCAAGACGGAAAAGATAAAAGAGAAGTTCGTATCATATATAATGAGCGCCACTTCGGACAAAGGAGCACCCGTATATCTTCCTTTAGGCAGGGATATCTACCACCTTCTCGTACAGGAAGTCACCAAGTCGCAGAAAGGCGTTGATCAGACAAAACAGATAGTCAAGCGGGAAACCCTCTATGACAACTGGCGGTTCCTCAACTCAGGATACTGTGATGCGAGCGGCAACAACGCGATAGCACTCGGATACATAGACTATATTTATACCACCAACCCTAAGGACAAAGACGTTGGCACCTTTAAGGAGCTGGCCGAATACTTCAACCCTCCTGCAGAAAAGAAGAAGAAAAGCACCGAAACCGTCAAGGAAGAACCTAAAAAAGCAGAAGAGCCCGAAGCCCTCAATACGCTTGTGGCTGATCCGCACGACTTCGATGACCTCAGCCTGATACCCGGTGCAACATTTCCCGAAGTACCCGATGATAAAGAAGATAAAAAACCCGAGACCTCAGACAACACTCAAACTGAAAACACCAGCGAGCCGGAGAGCATAACCGTCGACAGCAAACCGGAAGAACCGGCAGAAGTTCAGGAAACCACACCTGCTGCCGAAAGTGTACCCGTCAAAGAAGAACCATATGAACAGACACCGCCCGATGATACGGAATCCGAATTTGATTATGCTGAACCGGATCCCGAAGAATTATATGGTCCGTCCGGGCAGGCTGAAACAATTTCAGAGCCGGCATCAGAAGAAACAGCCAAAGAAGCTGTCGAAAATAATAATGACAATCAAGAAGTTCAGACAGAAGAGCAGCATCCCCAGGACGAACAGGCTGAACCGATGCTTAAATCCGTCGAACTTGAAGGCGATATAGAAATCCCCGTTACAGAACCGGAAGAAAACGCCAATGATTCCGACCGGATGATCCCCTCTGTAAAGTATGCCATATTCAAAGACAAAGAATATGCAACCCTCGACATACAGAAAGTACAGTCGGTCATATCAGAAATGAACAGATACACGGCATCAGCCACTATCGACATAATACATTTTTCGGAATATCAGGGAACATATGCCGTAATGACAGCACCAAAGAGCAGATATGCTTTTTCAATTCAGCAGTTTTCTTTTATGAAAAACCTTTTCACGCAGGAAAAGTTTACCATAATGACCGGAAACCTGTCAGCTCTTTATGCCGTCCTCAGATCAAACAAGCTCACCGTTAAGGCAAACCTTGTACAGCCCAGCGACAAGGACAGGGAAAAATATCTGAACATACTTAAAAGCGGCGATATGAGCTTTGACAAAGTAAAAGGGTTTGAGAAGATCGACAAGGTATTCTCAAATTTCTCAAAAGCATACTCGCACTCATTCCGTCCCGGCACGGGTGACGAAAGCTGTATGAAGATGTCCGGCGGTCTCCCCGAGATAATCACGAAACAGTTTACTGATGATGAGAACGAGTCATTGCTGCTCCTTACCATAACAGACAAGACTATCCCCGAGCAGGGATGGAAAGCAATCAAGTATGATGTCCTCGCATCAATGGAATACAACGAGGTCTTTTCAAAGCACAAGTCAAGGATCCACTTTGTCGATGATGAGGCACAGACATTCACATTCGTTGTCCCCCGTGACAAGATACGCTCACTCCAGACAGTGCTCGTCATACTGCTGCCCCTCATACTTGACCGCCTTGACTGTGGTTCGGGTATAGATTTTAAGGTACGCAAGGCTTTTAAAGCACAAACAACAGACCAACCTATCGGAGCACAACAATGAAACAACTTGAAAACGAAACCGAAAGATATTATCTGCCCGATGAACAAAAAATAATGAATATGGCAGAAAGCAACATAGAGCAGCCACGCATGGATACGCCTGCCGACATCGACCTGTCGGATTTTAAAAAGCCGAAACAAAGCCTTGGATACAGGGCAGCAGTCATATTGTTCATCGGAATCGTGGTAGTAATCATCGCGTCGGTCCTCCTGTTCATACGCTCAAAAATGGAAGTCAGCGGAACCCGGCAAAACTCATGGGCTAAAGACTATATTGTTGAAAACTCAACGCCAACCTTCAGTGGCAGCTACAAGGTACTCGGGTGCCGGAACGGAGAGGGCTGTATCGAGATACTCCTTGAACAGACATCTGATGATCCGGAACTGCACATAAAGATAACGGCAGTCTTATACAAAGGCTCTTCTGCGGTAGAAGCTCATACCGGAACCGGAAACCTGCACGGGAAAGGTTCTTCCTGTATCATAAACCTGCCTGTATATGACAGCGGATATGACAGTGTGACATTCCTTGAAGAAAAATCATAAACAACAATAAAAATATAATCATGAACACAACATCCGCTACAACGCAGTAGTGGATGTTATTTTATCTTATGAGATAAATATTATATAAAAGATTATGTTATCATTATTCTATCGGAAGCCCGAAACAGCGTAGCATCAACGCTTGCGAGAAACGAATTGAGAGTAAAAACACGGATAAAAAGAGCAAATATTATGAATTGAGAGTAAAAACACGGCAAATAAGAGCGGATTCACGGATATTAAGAGTGATTTCACGGAAAATGAGAGAAGTATCACGGTAAATATCCCAAATATGAATTAAGAGTAAAAACACGGATAAATAACTTCAAAAATACAAAATGAGAGTAATATCACGGATAAGAACAGCAAAAAAATCTGCGAATTGAGAGTAAAGGCACGGACAAAAATGCTTTTCAGAACAAAATGAGAGTAAAAACACGGTAAAAAATAGTTGAAAAATAAAAACCAGTATGCTATTATGAAATGAGAGCAAAAACACGGTAAAAAATCCACACTGATACGAATTGAGAGTAAAAACACGGTAAAAAAGGGGCGAACCTCATGAACAATTTTGACCTTAAAGAGGCAAGAAACCGTCTTGTAGCAAAAGATAACAGGATGATACAGAAAGGTCTGTTCTCCATGAACCTTATGGAAAACAAAGCCATAAACTATCTTGTCTCAAAAATTAAGCCGGATGACGAACCGGGTTCCAAATATATATTCAACTGTAAGGAGTTCCAGGCATTGCTTAACTGGTCAACTGCTGCCGATTCCTACGGACGTGTGAAGATCATGCTTCAGAACCTTGGTGATATGAGCTGGTGGATAAACGATGAGCTCAACGGACAGAAAAAAGACATTCTGTTAAGATGGTTTCATATAGTAAGAGCGGATCCCGGAACAGGCGACATAGAAATCTCGTTTGCGGAAGATACTTTCCCTTATCTGTGCAAACTTCAGGAAGGCCGCGAAAAAGGAAACTTCTTCACAGCATACAAGCTGCAGAACGTAACTCTTATGAAGCATGTATATTCACCAAGGATCTATGAGCTTCTCAAATCTTATCAGTTCAATAATCAGAAGTGGACTTTTGAGAACGGAACCGGCACAGAGTTTGATATCCAGAGAAGGATAGCCGACACCGAAATGGACAGGAAGAACAGAAAGAGCAAGACTGAAGTTCCTAAAGGATGGGCGAACTGGCATATCTTTAAAAGGGACGTGCTTGATCCTGCGGTAAAGGAAATAAATCTCTATACCGATATCAAAGTAGCGTACACAGGCAAAAAGGAAGACATACACCGCCGTAAGACAAGGGCAATCCGCACGATAGAGTTCTATATGGTAGGAAAGACCGAACCCGAGCAGATAAGGACGGAAGAATATATCGACGCCGAGTACCGCGAGATAGAAGAGCAGGACAAATTCCACCAGATGACCTTGGAAGAGACATTCTTTGGTGCTCATAAGAAAGCACAGGAAGAAGAAAAGAAATTTAAGGAGAGAGAACAGGCCGAACTCATGGAAGCAGAAATAGAAGATGCTATTGAAGGTTCAGAGCACCCGGTCCTTGCAGAATTGCTTTACGACAGGGGAGCAGACTTCGATCCTGATAAGATTGATTATCTCTATCTCCTGGCAACCGGCGAGAGAGCAACCGGAAAGTTAAACACCAAAGACGCAAGAGAGCTTTTTGCCTGCGACTATGTGATATATTATTACGACCAGATCAAGGCCACTGCCGAAGAGACGAAAACTACTCCTTACAGAAGACTGATCGACTGTATCAAAAAAGACTACGACAATGTTGCAGAAAAATACATAAGACAATATGAAACCGATCCCGAAAAAGTATACGGATCCATAAATTAGAATCGGAGATAATCAAAATGGCAAAATACAGGACATATAAAAACGGAATTACCGGCGCAAGGTATAAAGGCTTTTATATCATAAAAGGTTCCGAAAAAGGAAAATTCTCCGTATTGAGAGAAGACAAATCCGTATTTAAGGATTCCCTGTATGATTATAATGACTGTGAATGGGAAATTGACAAAGAAACCTCAAGCGAACAGGAACTTGAGCAGATGCAGCGCCTGTACGATAAAGAGATTTACGAACTCAGCGAAGCCTTTGTCAAGATAATGCAGAAAAAGTGGGAAGGACCACTCACTTCGGAAGAAGAGAAGCTATATAAGCTCGTTGAAAAGATCCGTGCCCGCAAAGCAGACGAAAGGAAATTCTGATGCGCCCAGTGGCAACATGCTGACAACCAAAGAAAAGGTCAAAGAAAGGATACAGGATGATACCCACACGCATACGTGAAGAAAGAGCACGGGCACAGCTCACTCAGCAGGAAATGGCTGATTCACTCGGCATAAACAGGCGGACATATTCAAGTTATGAAACCGGTGCCCGCGGGCTTCCCATAGATATGCTCGCAAAGATTGCCGATATTTTTGGAACTACCACAGACTATCTGATCGGAAACACAGATATAAAAAGCCCCAATAAAGCAAGAAAGCCAAAGCCGATAAAGAAACAGTTCTGGGTTGTGACAAAAACTAAAGCAGTATTGTCGGCAGCAGCTGATGATATCGCGATAAGTGAGTCCGTGCAGGAAGGTTCAAAGTGGCTCGCTTTCTACGAACCTGAAATCAATGATAAATTGCCCTGGAGAGTCAACCATAAGCATCTCAACATAAGGGTAGCGGAAGATAAGTTTAAAGAGTTGTTTGAGAGCATTAACCGACGAGGAGAAGAGCATGGTAGTATACAGAGTAGGTGACAACTTCTATACCGACAGCAATATTGCAAAGCAAGTTGCTATTGAGAATCCGCCTGCGGTCATTTGCAGTTACGAGTTTTCCGGTGAGATAGAAGGCGGCCCTTTCACAAGAGAAGACCTGAACGGAGAAGTGAAAGAGCGCAGCATTATACTTATCTCAAAATCCGCCGACGATGATACCACCCTGGCATGGCTGGAGTTTGAGAAGAAGAAAAAAAAGAAAGATATAACACAACGAAACAAGGGAGGATAATCATGAGAAAGATACTGGCTTGTTTTCTAATTATCTGTATGCTATGCGGATGTTCCTCACGGCAGGCCGCACCGGATAATACAGTTTCCGAAGAATCGAGTAAAGATGCATGGACTACGGAAGATTTTAAGGTTTACGATAAGGACGAGAAATTATACAACTACCCGTTCAACTCTACGCTCAAATTCTACGACAACCTAAAAGGCATAAGAAATTATTATGAAGAATTAGGAGAAAAGAACCTCGAACTCCACACAAAACGAGGGATATGTGCTCACGCATCTGCAAAAATAGTATTTGAAAACATAAACCTTGACAGCTTCGAGATCCGATTATCCAAATGGCCATATTTAGGCTCTTTGACTGATGAGCAGAAAAAGATAGAACAAGACTACCTTTCAAAATACACCGACAAATATCAGGCGGTAAAACACACGACAGATCTTCCCGAGGAACTTTCACTCTATGTTCTGGCAAACTTCTATGACAATGGCGAAGGACAGCTGATTCCATATCCTGCCGGAGAAGGCTCCTATTGGTCAGATCAGATACTTTCAAAAGACCAGTACAGCCTGCTATGCTACATTAAAAACGACTACATCTTTGAGTGGCACATTGAGCATCACGAAGCATACCTCACAGACGAAGAATACGAATTATATCAAAAAGTTTCCGCAAAAGACTATAAGGCAACAGAAGAGGAATACAAAAAATATATAGAGATAACAAATAAACTGTTTAGATAAAAAGGAGAGAACAATGGCAAACAAAAGTCTAAACGCCGCTAAGAACGCAAAGTATGATGAATGGTTTACGAGGATTGAGGACATATCCGATCAAATCAATCACTTTGAGGATAAATTTAAGGGGAAAACAGTTTTTTGCAACTGTGACGATCCCACATACAGCAACTTTTGGAGATATTTCCACATAAACTTTGAATATCTCGGATTAAAGAAACTCATATCAACCCATTATGAACCAGGGAATGTTCAGACCTACAAGATGGAATACGAGGGCGGGAACGATATTGATTTTGAATACGGAAAAAAGACAATACTCAAACAGAACGGAGACTTTCGCTCAGACGAATGTATAGAATTATTAGACCAGAGTGATATATGTGCTACTAATCCACCTTTCTCACTATTCATCCCTTTTATAAGCCAACTCATAGAGCATAAAAAGCAGTTCATCGTCATAGGAAACGTTAACGCAATAACCTACAAAGAAATATTTCCGCTGATTCAAGATAAGAAAATATGGTTAGGTGTCGGATTTAAAAACGGAAACGCATATTTTAGAGTTCCGGACAATTTCGATCCGTCCAAATACGCAAAAGGCGTTTATGACGAGCAGACCAAAATGGTAAAATTCAGAAATTGCACTTGGTACACAAACCTCGATCACGCAAAACGTCACGAAGTTTTGGAAACACCATATTTATACAGCAAAAAAGACACATTATATCCAGAACTATATCCAAAATATGACAATTACGATGCTATCCATATCGGTAAAGTTTCAGAAATACCTATGGATTACGAAGGAGTCATGGGCGTACCGATAACCTACTTAGACAGGCATAATCCCGACCAGTTTGATATAGTAGGCGTATTTAACCACGGCTGCGATGGTCCGTGGGATTTAGCGAAATGCCTGATAGACGGCAATGAAAAGTATAAAAGATTAGCAATACGTAAAAGAAAGGATTGAAAATTATGGCACTAACAATGACGATCAAACTTGAAAACATCAAACTCCGTGACCTGTTTGACGGCTACGTGAACTCTGACGAAGACGGAGTTGTCGGCTATCACGGAAGGCTCGACATACGGCCAAAATATCAGAGAGAATTTATCTATGACACAAAAGAACAGATCGCAGTTATAGATACCATTAAAAAAGGCTTTCCCCTCAACACTATGTACTGGGCTGTTGCAAGGGATGAAAAAGGGCAGAAGATATTAAAGAACGGCGAAGAAACCTATGAGCTGATGGACGGGCAGCAGAGAACCATATCAGCCTGCGAGTTCCTTAACAACAAACTCGTTGTCAATTATCAGAAATTCTTTAACATACAGAAGTCAACACCCAATATTGCAGAGGACATACTTAATTATGAGCTGCAGGTATATATTTGTGACGGAGAAGTATCGGACAAGCTTGCTTGGTTCAGGACAATCAATATCGCCGGGAAACCTCTTACCGAACAGGAACTGTTAAACGCACAGTATACGGGTGAATGGCTGACAAAGGCGAAGTATTGGTTCAGCAAAACAGGATGCTCGGCACAAGAGACTATCGTAACAAAAGGACACAAGGCAGCAGATTATATGAATGGTTCTCCTATAAGACAGGACTACCTTTCAACAGTCCTTAAATGGATTGCAGACTATAAAGGACTTCCCGCAAGGACGGACGAGGGCGATGCGTATATGGCAGAGCATCAGGGCGATGCCGATGCCGGTGACATCAAATCATATTACACCGCCGTAATAGACTGGATCGGCGGGAAGTTTAAAGCATACCGCAAGGAAATGAAAGGATTGCCCTACGGATTATATTTTAACCGATACCAACGTGGCGAATTAATAGGTCAGATAATCGAAAAGAATGCCGACGAAATAGAAACCGAGATTGCAAGGCTTATAGCCGATGATGAAGTCGGACCGATTAAAGGTATTTATGAATACATTATAGACGGAGAAGAAAAACACTTGTCCCTCCGCCAGTTTGACGAAAAGACCGCTCGCAAGGTCTATGAGAAACAGCACGGTACCTGTCCGTACTGCGAAAAGAAGATAGGCGGTCACACATACCCTGACGGAAAGAACATTTACGAGTTCAAAGAGATGGAGGCCGATCACGTCCTGCCGTGGTCTAAGGGTGGAAAAACACAAGAGGACAACTGCCAGATGCTATGTAAATGGCACAACGGACATAAGAGCGATAATTAATCTGTTTATAAGGGGAAACACATGAATAGAAATTTTAAAGAACTTCTAAAAAACTGTGAGAAAAGAGTCTACACTTTTCAAAAAGACGGCTATTCATACCAAGAAGAATACGAATATTATGAGCTACAAAGATATATAAAATGTAACATTCATGGTTCTTTAAAAGATGAACGGCTCGGCGGTTCCGTCGAAGTATACATAAGAATCGACAACCTTACTCGCGAACACACCTCGGGATTCGGATATTTAGAAGTAATCCTTGATAGATGGAACAAAGGAATAGGCACCGCTCTTATGAAAGACGTTTTCTCGGTAATCAAGGAGCTGAAAGAATACTTCAACGTACACGACACTGTTCGTTTGACAGGCTGGCTTTTCATCACAGATAAGATAAACGGAAACTGGAGCAGGTCGGTACCGTTCTATGAAAAAGTTGGAATAAAAACGGGCACAAAAACAGAATTTAAAATAAAAAATACCGGAAGAATCATTGAAAGAGCAGACGAATTTTTAAGAGAAGTAGGAGACTCAGAAGGTACTGTAATATATCATATATGTTCTTGATAGCATATCACAAGTTTTTAGTTCAGATTGGAAGTCCAGCCTATACTTGTGAAAACAAGTCGGAAGAACGACAATTAAAAAGAAAAAGCGTACAAAATGAATCAAAAATGTAAGTTTGAGTTCAAACTGTACGCTTTTGTGAAAACAGACATTTTTTGAAATTTATTTAAAACAAGGACTTAGAAAACTCTTAAAAAGGAGAAAAATAATGAATAAATATTTCATAGAGCTGGCAGATACATATTTGATGCTTGCCGAAAAAGGTGAGATCCCAAAGGAAGAAGCCGAACGGAAAAGAGCGGTATATGCGTTCTTGGGCACAAGCTCTGACGATATGATATACGATATGTTTGACAGCGGAGCATTCAACAGCATAGTTAAAGGATATGTGGCTCTTGCACTGAAAAATGCGGACACCGACAAGAAAACAGCCGATGCGGTAAAGCAGGAACTCCACATCCTTTTTGACACGATAAAGGCAAAACAAGCAGACACCGAATAAAGGAGTGAATTATCTTGAATAAGACAATAGACTTAAACATCTGGAATAGAGAATTTATACTTGAAATCAAATTTGATTGTTATTCCGGCGAAGAAGTAACAAAGGAACAGGAAAACGCAATAAAGAATTTTACATCACAACAGGAATGGCTCAACAACGCAAAATCCATTGTAGAAGATTTTTGCAAGGAAAAGGTTACAGAAGATAAAAAAGTTAATATATTCAGTTACATCAAACCCGACTACTTGTTTGTAACAAGGGACAAAGCCCCAAAAGTAGCCATTATGTGCAACTACAAGTATGATCCGGAGCACGGATTGGCAATAGTCTTTACCAACGATGGCAATATTACAGTTGGTAATCAAGACATAATCCTTTAAGACACAAAGAGAAAAAATTATGGGAAAAAACGTCACAATAATATGCACTGCCGATTTAGACGATACCTGGCTTGAAGGACATAGTTATCTTGCAATCTCAAAAGCTGACGGAACTTGGGATATTGAAAGCGAAAAAGGCACAATAAATAAAGACCGCTCATTTTTTAATGACGGCTTTAAGGAACATTTTCACTACAAGCGTTATAACGAATAAAATAGGCTAACATAGGCTACATAGGCTACATAAATCTGTATTTTTTCGTTAAATCTGAATTTAGCGAAAAAATATGTATTTATATTTTAGATATACTCTCGTACTGTTTTTATCAGTTCGGGAGTATTTTTATAGGTTTACTCACTCACCAAAAGCAGTTTATAAAAATTTAATAATTGCAATTTTTAACATAAAATAACCTAATTTAACACGATTTAACATACCAAATGTGACCGTTTGGGACGATTTAACACAGAATAACACAGTATGATATGCAACCGATAGTTTAATGATCGACCGCCTGATTTGACAAGTATTTTTACACTGTTATATAATTTAAACACAACAAAACATACAAAGGAGAAACAATATGTCAAACGGCTCCAACAACTTCATACCGACACTTCCAAAAGATATATTCGAGCTTGTAAAGAAACCGAAAGATACATCGTATAAAAGTGGATGGGTTTATGAAACTGTTACACTTAGACTTGTCAGGACAGACGAAATCTTTACATACGAAGGAATATCGCATACAAAAACGTGGTCAAGTACACATAAAAGGAGAAACGAGCTGATCAGATGGGCAGAAAAGGCAAGCATCGGAGACACCTGCTGCCTTCATTATGAAATCCTCGAAAAAGGCATATTAGATAAAGTATCGCTGACGGACGAAAAGGTAATTCAAGAAACAGAAACAGAAAACAATATGTATAAAGCAATACGGACATCAATCAGGGAACTATTAACTTTACAATTCTATGATGAACTGGCAAAGGAAGATGCAAAAGACGGAAAGCTACATAAACATATAAGGAAATGTACGGCAGCAGTCACAGATACAGTTAAGCGAGCAATCGACATAAACACTGATAACGCAAATTATAAGTATTACAATAAGATAAAGGAAATGATCTTTTTCATCAATCCCGAAACCCAAGAGTTTGAACTATACATAGACCGGGATTTTGACATTGACAAAACAATTCAGTTCCATAACGAAAATCCTAATCTTTATTCTATGCACGATAACTACTCCAATCTATTGTCAGAATGGCTAAAAGGTAATAAATACCTACGCAACGGCAGAAAAATATTCAACATACGTCAGGGAATTGATGGCGAGAAAACAGAAAACCTTATGCTTGCAAAAAATTCAGAACACATAACACTACTCTCCGATTACAAGGTATGCGATGAGTTCCTAAAAAAATGAAATAAAAAAAAGACACCAGAAAAACCGGTGCCTTTTACAATCAAACAACCTCGCCCTCAGTGCTTTCAATATCGAAATCACAATCAAGAGTTTCGGCATATTCCACAGCTTCTTTCATTGTGGAAAAATCCTGGGGCAAATGAGAAGATTCACACTCCGGATCATACCCCTTTGGGAATACGGTATAGATCATACGGTATCCTCCTTTTTTGTCGTAAGCAGTAATGCTACTTCGACTACAATTATCGCAATGTCAAGAAAAGCCATTGCGACTAAAAACAACTTTTTCATATTGCATTTCACGGTGACATATGATAAGATAAAGACACAGAAGCGGATGCCAACCCGCTCCTGCGCAAAATTATCTCTGATCACTCAGAGAATATCTTGTAAAGCAGATACAGAAGTGATGCCACACTTCTAATAACTGACAGTACATGGGCCACCTTTGAAAGGTGGTCTTTGTTTTTCTCTATCTTGTCCATCCCGTTCTCCTTTCCGGTAAAGAGTCCGTCCCCCTATCAGGGGACGGCAACAAAAGCTGCCTCCCCTGGCAAGGGTGACCTCTCCTTTAATGGCGGTGGAGCTACCAATACGCAACAAAAAAGGAAGTCTCTTAGGACTTCCTTAACGCTTCTTTAAAAATGGTAAGACACACCAAGCTGTTTCATAATAGCGTTCGCGATGTGTCTTGACTTTATCTCTCCGTCCACAGTTGTCTGCATTCCATTTGCCGGATTATACCATATGTCATGGTCGCCTTTACCATGTCTGAGAAAAAGGCATCCGTTCTGACGGAGAACTTCTCTTACCTTCTTTTCGTATTCTGCCATTATGCGAAACTGCACTGGCGGTTTAACGTCACGAATATGAGTTGGTGATTAGAAACACCCCTAAGCTGAGCCATTTCAGGAGCAGCAAGCGTTACTTTCTTTATAAGCTCATCATAAGATGAAGACTCAAGGGCTATTCCAAGGCTATCGCAGATTGCACACCATACATCAGCCTCATCATCAAAAAATATATTTACTATATTATCCATGTCCGCCTTCTCCTTTCTTCTAAAAAACATTTCTATTAGTCAATATACTATGCCTTTTAGATTATTTTGTCAAGCATTAAAGAGTTACCCTTTGACCTGTTATCACATCGACAACAGTTTCGCCAGCCCCAAACGCTGCTCTCATTTCATATAGTTCTTCTGCACTGTATGAATGATTTTTGCGAGACTCACGATACGCTTTCAGGCTTCGCTCTGTCTGAGCGTCCCTCTTTTTCTTTGTTGCTTCAGGACTGAATGTAAAGTGTGTGTAAGAAAGTTTCTCAACACAATCTTCGGGTAGATAGTTTCCACTCCTCTTCCATTTCACGGCCCCGTCTTCCTCTGTCAGGATCTCGCCTCTGTCAGCCCGATCCTGCATCTTATTTATTTCTTCCCTTGCAGACTTAACCCAGTATGGACCAAGCTCGCCGGAAAGCTCCATCATAAAACGGCTCTTCATTTTTATACCTCCAAAGATTTTACAAATTCTTCGTAATTCTTTTCGTAGCAGCGCTCCATTTCCTTATGGAAAAGTTTCTCAGACTTTCCGAGCAGCGCAAGAACCTCTGTACGGACGAAATCTTCATCAGTGCTCTCACCATAAGCATAGCGGTATTCTACACCATCTATAGCCTTAAACACCTGATCTTCATTCAGATAGAAGGCTCCGGTACATTCATCACTTGAGAAAGGAACTTTGAAGAACTGTATAATTGAAAAGTTACTTGTACAGAAGCAGGTATATTCTGACCTTTTCAGATCATAATCATACTTCTTCTCCATCACAATTCTTTTGAGTTCTTTAAAACTGAAACCTGTTTTCTGCTCGTAAAGCTCACAAAGTTCAGAAAATCTCATGTCACTGTTTTGCCCGTAAAAAGGATTTAGAAAATCAAAATCCATGCAGTTACAGTTTTCGAGTGCAAGCACCATGATTTCCGTAAAAATGTGATACTTCTCGCAATCCTCTCTGAAACTGCATTCTTCATATGACAGCCCCAACTTCTCCATATATGGATAAGTAATGTCACCATCATCACCATCGATGCAAGGATCGCACATATACTCTGCTATTTCAACAAGCATAGGATCTTCGCTATCCAGTGGCTCAGGTGTAGTAAGATACTTCTTTATATCTTCATCACTTTCAAATAATGTAAAGCTGGTTGCTGTAGAGTTACTTCCGCCCATAGGCCAAAGGATATCTTCAGCAATATCATCCTCTAATTCCAGATCAATGTCGTTCTCCTTAAACTGTCTGTTTACTTCTTCTTTAGTAAACAGCCACCTGTAATAGTGACCACAATGTGCCTGGGCTACGCCCACGATATCGGTTGCCAAAATGTTATTTACATCAGTATTCATAATTTTTATCTCCTTTATTATTTTTTAAAATTGGGCGAACGCAAAGCATCCGCCCAAACATTTTTATATTTAAGTTTTTAATTTACCACAGATAGCATTCCGGGGTATCACGGTATTTCTTTATCACTTCGTACCAGCTTGTACAAGCAATACATCCATACTCTTTTTCTGCATTAAATTTTTTGAGCAGATCAAAATGATTGTCAAGTCCATGTTTACGCATAAACTCGGTAAGTTCATCAAATGTTTCAAACTCATAAACAGATTGTTCCCCGTAATTCCACCAGTGCCGGATATTAGCCATACACAATTTCAGCTTATATCCTTTATTTTCATCCATTACAAAGGGACTGCTCATACTTATCACCCCTCTGCCTCATCAATATCCCTTTCTTCCCAGGGATTTATTGTCACCGCTTTGCCGTACTCAGATGTTCTGAGCATTTTAAGCAGCTTGTCAATATCATTTTCCTCTGTATTGAAAAGCTCATTCAAGAATTCGACAACACACTCTGCACGCATATCGTCAATACTCTCTATCTTGATAGGCAGTGCGTCCCAATCACATACATCAACACAGTATGTGCCGAAATACATGGGATCGTTGGTATAATAAACAACATTCCCACATTCCTGTGAGTTGTATACGATCTCACAATCCGGAACATACTTCTCTGCAATATCTCTTATCAGCTTAAGAGCAGGAGTCCAAGCACTATCAACATTGATAAGCAACTGGTCATCTTCCTCCTGATACTCAACGTAAGAAACATTTGCACGCAGATAATATGGCTCCTTATCAAGTTCTGCTTTTTCGCAGAAATGCACCAACCTTGTTTCACTCCCATCAAAGAAATCAGTGAGACGCTGCATATTAACTCTATTCTCTGAATTTATCGTGATATAATTCAAACAGATATTAGCCATCTACCTCGCCCCCTTCCTTGATCAACACAACAGGGATATTGAACTTTTCAGCATACGCCATTTCAGCCTTCATACCGGCAGAAATTGTATCGCCATATACCCAAAGTTCATCGCATCGGTCAAGCATCTCAAGACCAAGTGCACACCCTATCCCACGCTCTGACGGAACGCCGTCGTTATAGATCTGCGTAAACATAAGGTGTGGGACAAAAGGCAACGCACCTTTTGAAATTGCGTCCTTAGCATACTTCCTCGCCCTCTCGGTATTCCCGAGAATATCCCCTGCGTAAGGCGAGCATACATAAACGAGTTTCTTTTCAGAAACATCTTCGTATGCCTTCGCCAGCTCGTTCATGGCACTTATGCGGTTCTTGTGATACTTCTCACTGCCGCCGCCAATCCCGATTTCGATTTTCCTCTGCTCCTTGGCTGTCAAATGCTCAAGGGCTCTCTTCATTATTGTATTCATGTTTATCCTCCTTGTTTTTTAAAAAAGGGCGGCACTTTTAAAAGTACCGCCCATAATTTTTTACCTCTCTGTAACAGTACCATTATCATACACACGGTACGTAATGGTATCACCGCCAATCTTACCCGTAATATCTACAAAACCGATAGCTTCGTAAACATCTAAGATAAAGTCAAGACGGCCGTTTATTATTTTTTGTGCCTTTATTGCCCTTGGTGAATCAGATGCTCTCATCCCATCACCTCCCCTTTATAAGCGAGATGACCTTGATTGTCCTTGAGCCATACTTCCGATGTTTCATCGTCAAGCAACGCTCTGACAACACCATGATCCCGACCTGTCAGATAAGTATTTGTAGAGCGATAATTCGCCTCCACCATAAGGAAATTCTCAATCTTCACAACATATCTTGTGTTGATCACAAACTCCTTATCACTTACCGCATCGGTCACAGTGAGCATCTGGTCTGCAGTCAGGTCTTTGGTCTGAATACGGCTAACGTATTCTTTCCACTGGGCACCGCCCATACCTCCGCCACAGCTCATCGTAATGACAGTGATCGGAAATAGATCCGGCGCATAGCACCATTCTGCAGGTGAACCGGGAAGAGTCAAAACATTATCTTCTAAAATTTTATAATCAGACATTGTTCATCTCCTCCTCTCCAAGTTCTGCTGCCATTTTCTTGCGCATTTCAAGTTCTCTCTGAGCCTTGCGGAGCTTCCTCTTGTACCTCTTCCAGAAAATCTTTCCTGTCGGATAAGTAACTCCGAAAGCTATTGAAAAAGCGAATACCTGAAAGAGATTTCTTCTCAAGAAATTTATGGATCCATCAAAGAAGAGTTCCATAAATAAGAAGAAAAACGCAAGACCACCAGCTACAAAGCATGATATGCAGATCATATCAAATATGAAATTGCATACCTTATCCATAAACATTTCAATTTTTTTTGCCATAATAGGCCTCCTATTCTCCGCTCTTGGCGGCAACATTTTATTTTTGTTTTTTATTCGGCAGCAATATTCTTGACCGCCGGTTTTGTTTCTGTTTTTGGTATCAGTTCACACTCTCTCATTGAGAGGTAATCACCCGTGCTTACAATTATGTGGTCCATAAATCTTATCCCCACAATATCAAGAGCCTCTTTAAGTCTTTTGGTGCAATTTATGTCAGGATCACTCGGACTCAGATCACCGCTCGGATGATTGTGTGCCACAAGTATCTGAAAAGCATTAGTCATCAATGCCTTAAAGACGATCTCTCTCGGGTTCATCGGGGTACCGTCAACCACGCCCCTTGAAAGCTCGAAAACACCCAAAAGGCGTTTCTTACAATCAAGACACATAAGATATGCCACCTCTTCTGTTTCTACATCGTGATTATATACATCACGCAGAACCCAGTAGGCATCTTCGGCAGTTCTTATCCTGTCAATCGGGGAATAATTTTTAACACTCACCCTGACAAGTGAGGGAATACGATTCTCTCTGTCAAGATAAGTTTTATATGTAGTCACTCTCATATTATTAAAATACCGGAGACGGTTTTCAGACCGCTCCGGCTTTCCTCCGTATAATTTTCCTTTGCCCCTGTCCGGTCGCCGATGCGGCCGTATCAGTAAGCCCTGTGTATATCAGATGTGCGAGTCTCTTCGCACAGTGCTCAGGCATCAGCGGGCCTGCCTCAACATATCTCTCTCTGGCATCTTCAAAAACGCTTCTGAAAGACAAGTTGACACCTTTGTAATATATCCTGTCCTCACGTTCATAGACATATACAATGGCAGCAGTCCTTTCGATGTTGAGCGATACGCAATCAGAAATTTTGTATCTCATGCAAACATCTCCCTGTATTTTTCCCAGCGAGCTTTTGCACCCTTAACGGCACGGCTGTGAAGAAACCTCTTTGCCTTTTTCTCGGCTTTATCGATTTCCTTTTCAACCCTGTCTATCAGCTTGTTAGCCTCTTGCATTGCGAAGATATTTTCAGGTCCGGCCATCTCAAAAGCTTCGATGACACTTCCGCACCCATATGCTTCGTAATCTTCAAAGTAAGCTGGTGCATACCACACGGGTATTTCCTCTCCGGTTTCAAGAGTTATATAGTCCGTCTCGGTTGCGAGACACTCATAGACACCGATAGGCGAGGATATAAAGCGAAGTTTCGCTGTCATCTTGCCATAAAGCTCTGCCAACGGCTGCCCTTTCTTTTTGCACAAAGCCGGCAGGCTGTGATATCTGCGCTCAAGTTCGAGAGCCCTTGAACTTGTTATGGAATAGATAGTTTCGGTATAAGAATCGTAGGTAAGTTCTTCTTCTATCTCCTCCGGTTCTATATCTCCATTCGCGATCCTTTTCCATAGCTCATCAAGTTTCTCAGCACTGTTATTGCGACTGAGGACTGCCTTTAAAAAACCCTGGTCAAGATCATCAACACCATCTTCTTTAGTCCAGTTGTACCTGGCATCGCATCCGAACCCATACTCACGCATGGCAGCATTAAAGGCTGCAGAATGCAAGGGATAATGCTCGTGCATCCTACCGTCTTTGCAGGATATCAGGTTCAGACTGTCTCTCAGACGATCTGAAAAGCGAGGAATCATGCCTTCCTTTTCCGCAACAAGCAACAGAAGCTGTTCCATTGCGAGATAGCAGTTGGCTATGCTCTCATCCCCACAATCAAGGGCAGGGTATTCAGCCATAAATCCATCGTCATATCCGTCGTCACGGCCGTTCTCTGCAAGGTAGCCGAGCTGTTCAACCCACCAGGCGTAGACCGCCTCTGGCTCATAGAAACTGCGTCTTATCCTATTTTTCAGAGAAACGGTTTTCTTGGCCTTCTTTTTATCTGCGGTTTGACTTTCTTGCATACTTATTTCCCCCTTTCTTCTTGGAATGCTCCTCGATTTTATAAGGGAAAGCACTCATACGGTACGTTCCTGTTATGCCGGAGTCGAAATTTACGATGCCGGTCGGGAACACTCCCGTCTGTATGAGCCTTGATATGCCCGAAAGCATTATGGTCGCACCCAACAGGTTTGTCGTGAAATGCTGTGGTGCGCTCTCGTTAAGTGCCTCACAGCTCTCCTGCGACCGTGGTGTCATATCCCCGTCAAACAGGTCCGGGAAATAATTCACCTTATCCGGTGCAAGAATCTTTCCATTATTCACTATACCGAAAACCACTTCCCCGTAATTGAACTCATTGCCTGAGTCCGCATAGAGAAGGGGCTTGTCGTATGCTGAGTCCCGATGGTTTTTCACAAAGTAATCGTGCATACACTTGCGTGCCGCATGATTATCCACGCATCCGCACAGGATACGCAGCTCCTTTATATCAGAACAATAATAATTCAGATCATTCTCCCACCGGTATACATCCTTTGCGTGTGAGAACATATCTGCTATGTCCTTAGCGTTCTCAATGAACCTGTCCTCGGACAGGACATTCAAGCCATACGCCTCAGCCAGTGCCTCAGCCAGTGCCTCAGACTTGCAGGCTCCGATATCTTCCTCCGTGTATGGCTGACGGAGAAGGTTCTTTGCTTCTACCACATCTGCGTCACATAAAGTGACACACACATCTTTTCTTTTTGCAAGTGTCTTGCAGAGGAAGTTTGCGAGAAGCCCTCCCGTTCCTCCGACACCAACTATCAAAATATTAAAAAATAATTTTTTCATTTTTATCCTCCTTGCCTTTCCCGATGAAAAGGTTTTCATTTTTCTTTTAGGCAAAAAAAGCGCAGGGAAAAATGTCCCTACGCCCTCTTAAATTTAAGATAATGTTACTGAAGTCTCAGATTGGAGACCTTGGTCAGCCAATCAAGAGGGAAACTATTAGACTTTGAGGCATCATTATACCTGTTCTCAAAACCCTCAAGTATATCCTCTGCAGGAATCCGGCAGAATCTTCCGCCGGCCCCAGCCCTCAGCAAAATGTCATAACTGGTTCCTCTATGATTTCCGAATACCCCGAACAGCCTTACCCCACGCTCATCGTTATCGTCAATAGACGAAAAAAATGCAGCCATGCGGTTATGACTGTGAATGTCTGCTACAAGCACCATTCCGTCCGAATAGGCGGTAGCGCTTATGGCAAGCTGCGGATCATAGTTTACGGATACCTGGCTTACAGTCTGTTCGGGAACGAGCACTTTCCACTCCTCCTTTACAGTATCGTAAGCAATTTGCACTACACCCTCGACACAGAACTGCGCCGAGAGATACTTAAAAAAATTAACAACGGCCCTCCATATCTTAGCAGGGATCTTAGGCAGCTTGTAGATAAAGCTGTTATCCTCAGATTCTGCACGGTCCTGACGTACACGGAAGACACCGATAGGTGTCTCCTGTACTCTGAAGAATACGCCATTATCCTCGACAATGGTATATCCCGCTCCCTTCTTTGCAGCAGGGAAACGAGGAATAGCGAGGTTCCTTTTCTGATCGAAATCGATCCAGGAGCCACGATCCTCTGCAAATTCGTCATGACCTCCTCCTGTAGGGCTGCATACCCACTTCAAGAACTCCTTTTCAGTCACTTCTGCCTTACCGCCGAACATAGAAGGATCAACAAGGACACGCTCGCCATAGAACACTACGGTACAGCTCGTACTGATCTTCTTCTCTTCCTTTGCGGTATTAGAGTTCTTGCTATTGCTGGAGTCTGTTCTCGGAACTGCATAGATGATGTTTCCGTCAACAGCCTTGCAATATCCGCAGGGTACTCCGAGCTTTTCGGTAAGATATGTTTCCAACCTGAAGCCCTGAATTTTTCCGTCAACAGCGTCCTTCGACTCTGTTAACTCCTCAACCTCGCCTCCGAAAATCTGCCATCTGATAGGCAGCTCTAAAGAATCCGTTGCAAGTCCTGTCTTCATAATAGGAACCACAATAGCCTTGTCCTCATCAACAAGGAACTTGCAGTCCTTAAAGTCAGGATACTGTGAAAGCCACGCTTCCTCAGCTGCGTCATTGACGTTTCTTGCTCCGCCTTCTTCATCAGGATTTTCATCAGCAGGCAGTTCAATCTCGAACCCGTTAAGGCAAATAGTGTATGCCTTATCAAGCTCTGCCTGTGAGCCGGGCATGGACTTAAAGCAAACCTTTGCAACCCCGTCTTTAACATCAACCTTTGTAATGGCTGGGGCAAGGAACTTAGCCTTCTCAAAGATCTTATCCTTGAGCTGTGCCAGTGTTACTTCTCCCTCTCCCTCAAGGGTGAAACTGCAGTATCCGCTCTTTACTGTTAAAGGAAGAGCGTACTTCTGCTCCTTTGCGGGTGCCTTTGCCTTAGGTGCTGCCTTAGGCGTTGCCTTAGGTGTCTCCTTGGCTGCTGCCTTAGGTGCTGTTGTCTTTGTTGTTGCTACGGGCGTGAATCCAAGTTCATCTGCCCCAAAGAAATCTGCCAGTGAAAGCTGGCTGTCAAATCCGTTACTCATGTTTTTTCCTCCATTAATTTAAAATATTTTGTAATAAAATAAGGCATCCGATGATGCCAGCCTGTGATACGCCTTAACCGATAGCGTCTCCCGTCAGTCTGTCCTATCTTCCATTGAACAGGCTTAAATATTCAGTTGTCATTTTCTCCTTACATCCCCATTGCTTTTGAGTATGTAACCCCTGCTTCCATAAGGATCTTGTCAGGGAACACATCTTCCTGGGACATTTTAGAGAGAAGTTCCTCAAGGGAACAGTTCAGTGTTACAGTACCGCCTCCGTTCAGGCCTCCCGGCTTATAGAGATCGTTATTCATAACAGCGTTGAAAAACGTCGCTATGACACCCTCCATATCCGAAAGGGACTTATGCCGTACAGCTCCGCTATTGGAACCCCAGCATATGCTCCCGGAATCGCCCCATACATTCCCGTAAGGGAATTTGTAGAGCTTTGTATCATCCTGGAGCGCCCTTGCACGAGAAACTTTCACCGCGAACACGGACGACCTCGAGATATTACCGCCTTCAACCTTGAACATAAATAAAAGGTTGGGATAAGGCAGCATTTTCTCGTTTTTTGCCGAAAGATAAGCAGTAGGCCTCAAATCCCCTGGGACGAATATGGATACCCTGAAATCGGTATCCTGCCCGTACCAAAGGTCAACCATACCCTGAGGTGCACGAGGCATCTTCTCAATCTTCATAGGCTCTTCCTTGCATCCCTTAAGAATACAAACAAGATCCTCGACCTTGATAGTCTTCTGATACTGCGTAGTCCCGGACTTTACCTTGACCTTAGCAACATCAGGCTTGAAAAGATCGACCTCGGCAAATAAGGTGCTGCCTAAGAGTTCTCTTTCACTCATACCAGACACCTCCTCTTCTTACCGGCTTTTTTCGCACCTACAAGATATTCGAGTATCTTATAGGTTCCTCCGTTGCATCCGAAGTATTGACAATAAAAATAATATATTGTCTCTGCTCCGGCAACCGAAAGAATTTCCTTTGTGCTATACTTGTTAACTATCGCACGGAAATCTTTCATTGTTTTTGCATTGAACACCTCAGTCAGCAGCTCTGTGTTGACCTTGGATTCACTGCCCCTTACTGCGCTTTCCTTTAATGCGTTAACAATAAAAGAAACCACAGCTGACACATCTTTTGCAGCTTCCATAGCTACATCCTCCTTTTTTCTTTCCTGGCATAAAAAAAGACCAGCTCCGCCGATGCGAATCTGATCTGTCTATGTCGGAATATTTTATTTTTTATTGATTTTTCAGAGCACGCTTTCGCAACACTCTCTCCTCTGCATTGAAACAAACCCCTAACGGATAGTTCCTTCGGGGAAGGTTTAATAGAACTGTTTTAGAACAGCTGTGCAGTAAGAAATCAATACACTTATAATATACCACACAGCAAAGCGAAAATCAAGGAAAATTTGAAAGGGAGCAAGCGCAAGGCATAACGTATCATAAATTGTAATTTCTATGCTCAGTGAAACTTCAATCCACGCATCTCATATGAGATGTAACCTGTATGACGGGATCTAAGATAGAGATGTAATTACTTCAATCCACGCACCCACATAAGATGCGACTTACCATCCTCATTACGACTTTTGTTTTCAAGTACTTCAATCCACGCACATAAACCATAATGCGACTTGTCCTATTTCTACATTACCACAAATTAAGAGAATGTTCAAGTACATTTGTTCTGTTGACAGTATTAAATTTAGGGGTGTACCAAATTTTTGAAATTAGACTTGATTTTTACACAAAAAATGATACAATAAACATACCAAATTTAAGGCTCCTTAAATCTTACACAGCAACAGGAGGCAGCAGGACATGACATATGGATACGCACGAGTAAGCACACCGACACAGAACATAGAAAGACAGGTCAGAAATATAACGGAAGGATATCCCGGGGCAAAGATCATCCGTGAGGTACACACCGGTACAGATTATTACGGAAGAAAAGAATTTCAGAAACTGATAAAGAAAGTAATCCCGGGCGACAGGATCATCTTCGACTCCGTATCCCGAATGAGCAGAGACGCAGAGGAAGGATTTAAAGCATATCAGGAACTATATGATAGAAATGTAGAGCTGATATTTCTCAAGGAACCGCACATAAACACGGCTACATACAAAGAGGCACTTAGCAACACGATAGCCGCAACCGGCAATGAAATAGCCGATGAATACATCAAGGCAACTAACCGTGTGCTCATGATCCTTGCCAGGCGGCAAATCTCCCTTGCTTTTGAACAGGCCGAAAAGGAAGTATTAGACTTGAGGCAGAGGACAAGAGAAGGAATGATTACCGCAAAGATGGAGGGGCAGCAGATCGGACAGAAAAAAGGGATAAAACTCAAAGTCAAAAAGGCAGCAGAGGCAAAAAAGCTCATACAGATATACAGCAAGGACTTTTTAGGAAATATGTCAGATGTTCCACTTATCAAACTTTGTCAATGTTGCCGGAACAGTTATTATAAATACAAGAAAGAACTCCGAGAATCAGAAAGCAACTTCTGATCACGCAATCCTCTTGACAAAGACACACATACAATATATAATATCTTTAGCAAGGCAGCCGACAGGATAGACCACACCTATCCAGTCCCCGCTTTCAGTATTGAAAATTTTAATAGTTTAAAATAGTCGCAACTTCTTGCCGGGAGGGGCGACTATTTTTTATCGTTAGGCTTGCTAACGAGCTTAATAATTTCGACTACAAGAATTGCAATAGTTAAGATAACCATGAAGATCTCATACGCAGTCATAAGCCACTCCTTTCCCTGAAAAACAGGAACTTAGAGCATAGCCGTCCTCCGGCTGCCTTGCTAAAGACAGTCTCGCACATTAATATAATAGCATCACAAACAAACCACAGTCAATTAAAGAATGGGTGCGAAAGCAGATCATATAAGCCCACATCAGAACACTTGAACAATTTAAAATCCCCAAAAGTGTAGAAATCTACATTTTTTGGGATTATGTGAAAAGCTATTCTTACTTTCTCCGACATTTCTCCGACATTACCAACGTCAGTGTCGGTAATTTAGGGCATTCAACAAGTATGTTCCTGTCCCTGCATATCCGCAGAGTCACACAAACTCTATCCTGAGACTTTTCCCCATTGCCTCGGCAAGCCGCTGAAGCGTCTTAATGGAAGGATTTGCGTTTCCGTTCTCCATCTTGCTGATGTCGCCTTGGGCTATACCTGAACGCTCAGAAAGCTCTTTCTGTGTCATGCCCTCTGCATTTCTGGCATCGATTATAGCCTGCATGATCGTAAACTCCGGTTCAAGAGCCTCATACTCTTTCCTGAATTCCTCATCTTTCATCTGTTCTGCGAGAAGCTCTTTAAATTCACTCATCTTTATCGTTCTCCTTTCTTGACATGTATTCAGCCCTGTAGCGTTTAGCCAGATCAATCTCCTCGGGCGGTGTTTTCTGAGTCTTCTTTACGAATCCATGTGTAAGCACGACCTTCCTTCCGACCACGAAAAAGTAAAGCACACGCGATATATCAGTCCCAACTTTTGCCCGGAGTTCCATTATTCCGTCGCCGAGCGGCTTTGAGGCTGGTTCCCTCAGTTTATTCCCGTTCTTTTCAAGCATTTCAATCGTTCTGAACATCTTGGCACGCATTTTTGTGTTCAGACCGAGCACGAATTCAAGAGTCGGCTTGCTGCCGCTTATCATAAAAAATCACTTCAAATTCCTGCATATATACACCTCTTGCAAATATAGGATTTATCCTATATTTGTTATATCCTATGGAAGTATTTATGTCAAGACATTTGAGGATAATTTATCCGGGGCGCTCTTTCAACTGCTCATTTAAAAACGACGATATAAGTTCAAAAATTTGCTTCCCCGTAAGAAAGCCGTGGCTGTTAGATCTGGCTTCTATTCCGAAAAGCAGATCGGCAACAGCTATCATAAGATTTATTGGACTTTTCAACAAAAAAGTCCAAAAAATCTAAATAACCCTAACATGATTTGTGCCACAGTGTTTCAAATTCAATAAAATTTGTGGCTCATATACGATATCGTCTCTCGTTTTATCTCATATATCATCAATTTAAAAACACCCTCTCACAAAGGGGAGGGTGTACGCTTTACCACGTTGAATTACGAAAAATTTAATTTATAACCCATAAAAAAATTTTTGGTTCCAAAGGCCCCTAAATGCAAAAACAGATTAGTTGGTACGATTTACCTGTTTATCCTCTGATGAGTTTGTAGGAGGATTTGGATCGCCCGGTGTCTTAGGCTTTCCGGGATCATCAGGATCTTCCGGATCATCAGGAGTACCGGGTGTAGTCGAACCAGGCAGTCTCAGAAGTATTACATCACCGTCAACAAATGTAAAGTTGGTGCCGTTGGTATCGGTTCTGTTCGTCACATAGCCTTCCATATTCCACATGTCACACATACCGTCTGCGACATTCTGTGCACTGTTGGTATATGTCAGCACTAACTTGCCATTCTTGTCATATACACCTATATCAAAGTGAATTACGAGATATCCCCTTGTATGCCAGAAACTCTCCTTATAGGTAACACCACCGTTCTTTTTCGCATAAGCCTCAACGTCGGTACCTGCAGTACATATATGATATACATCAGGCATCGAATACTTGAAGTACCAGTTCTGCTTGAACTGCATGAGCTGTTTTTCAGTAAATGTCGAAACCTTACTCTTGAAGAGTGAAGCATAAGTCTCATTCGGGAACGTCTTGGTATTTCTGCCAAGGCTTATCATTCCGTAAGTATATATAGGTGTATTCGCAGAGATCACATCCTTGTTTCCTCTCAGCGTTTCAACCATGCTGAGTTCCGACTTAGGTATTCCCATAGTCTCGGACAGGGCATAGTCGCTAAATACATTCTTCTTGTCAAGTTCACTGCCGACCTTGATGAGATTATAGGTCTTTCCGTCAATCTTGCCGGAGTACCATACATCAACCTTTTCCCTCTTCTTTCCGTCCCTGCTTACCCAGTAGAATGAAGGCACTACAACAAGCGTAGCGTTATCATTTGCGGTAACACGTCCTGCGGTCGATATCTGGAAGTTCCAGGTATAACCGCTCTTAAGAGTACCGGTTCCCTTTGCAACAGGGCTTGATCCGTCTATCAGAGGGAAGATATAGCGGTCACGCTTTGTTTCAAGGCTCGTCACGGTCTTGTCCTTGCCCTTGACCTTAACAGTCTGCGATACAAGAGTCTTCATGTCAAGTCCAAGCTCGTTCCTTATGCCCGCCATATAATAATATCTGTTGTTCTTATCGAAAGCATCAAGATATGTTCCGTCAGCATACTTTGTAGGATATGCCCACTTGATCCTTGACGATAAGGTGAATACATTTTCCCAATCGGGAGCTGTCGAGGTATTGGATGTAAGGGTAAGTCCGTAAACTTTGCCCGAAATCTCTATTTCTGCCTCATCATAAGCTACATAATTGGTGTCGGTCGTATTCTTGTTCTTCTGCTCCTTATCTTCCTTTCCTGCTGCGTTGATCGCATAGACGCATACCTTAACCTTGTATGTGCCAGGCTCAACCCATTCGGGAACATAGAACGAAGGATACATTCTCGTCCATGTGTCAGCGTAGATCACAATATCGTTCACCTCATTCCCGTCACCACCAACATCGGCTACAACATCAAACGGGAAGTTGACCATGACACCCTTAGGATAAACAGTGCCATTTACAGGGGTTCCGTGACCGACTATGTACTTGTCATAATCGTTTCTCGTCTTATATCCCTTTTCGTTGATATGCGTTCCGTTCACGTCAACATTGATAACGAAATCACTTGTGCTGTTCTCATAACCCTCACTGCCGTCAGAGTCCGAACGTCCGACAACTGCGTGAGCCTTTGTCTTATCTGCATTTACATCCTGCACATACTTGAGGTTATCTTCTGCTATGGTTATCTTACATAGTACCGGAGTATGTACTTTTACAGAATTGATATCAGGTATCTCGATAACGAGCTTTGCTGAATGTCCCTTTGAGGGGTATTCATCTTTCAGAACATAAGTAACCTCACCCTTTGAGTCATACTTGATGTTCGTTCTCGCCTCGGGTATCTGCTGTTCAGCAACCTTGACCGTAACGGTTCCTGCTGCCGATTTTCCAGGGACATTTCCCATAACAGGATCATCACCGGATTTTTCTTTCTGTGTAGAGTCAATAACAACCTTGTCGTTAATCTTTAACGTATCATTCTTGACCTTAATTTCTCCTATTTCATCATCAACAGCTGCGTTAGCAACAGTAGACGAGATATCATAGACAGTTCCCACTGTGATATACGCATCTGTCAGAGTAGTCGATGAGCTGTAAGTAGGTTCGGTAATATGATTTTCAAGCTTTCCGAGTATGCTCTTCTCTATCTTCGGAAGATCTTCCTCAAAGGTTGCCTTGAAATCGTCCTCAACCGAAGCATTTCTTACCCAAGCCTCGCTCGGTCCGTAAAGCACAAGGTCATCAATTACCCAGTAATCATAATATCTTGTTACAGAGCCGGTTGCCGAAAGAACACCGCTTCCGACTTCCTTATCGGTATCGTCCGGATCCATAGAATGAACCGTCTGATATACGGTCATGCTATATGTCTTGGAACCGGTCACGTTCTTCAGCTTAACGCCGAGCACATATTTATCAGTAGTTATCTCTGAATAGATGTACTCTGATGATGGTATCGCTTTTTCTACATCATAGATATCCGATTTTACGACTGCTTTAGGAGTAGGATCCCAAGCCTTTGATTCCTTGTCGGCATCGGGATCTAACACCTCAGGCGGCGGTGGTGCCACCTTCCTCACAGGCACGAGTATGAAGAACTCGTCCGCATCAGAAGGTATAATTGCCGTTATCTTCGTTCCTGATCTAACGTTCGTGTCATTATTGTGATCCCAGACCTTCTCGGTCTTTCCGGACGTAGGCCATGTTACACCATTCGGTGACGCATCGGCAACCTGATAAGTATCATCTCCGCTCGTTATAGAGGGCAGTATGGTTGTCTTATATGTCTGTCCGGGCACTCCGGAAGTCCCCGTCTCAGTCTTGACGATCTGCCCGGGCGTATCATCCAGCCTATTAGGTCCGCCGGTATGAGGTGTGAAATAGATTATTGTTACAGGAACGCCCGAATTAACAGGTATATAGAGCGTACCGTCCTCATACGAATTATACTTCTTTGCCGACTTCCACGTATCAGCTCCGTCAAAATTCGACTTATGGCCTTTACTGTTGCCTGTGTCAGCGAGCGCATCGGTATAAGAGTTGGATCCGTAAGCAAGAGCCTCGCCAGTACCTACAACGACATACTCTTTGCCCGAACCGTCCTTTACAGTGACATCGCCGGTGTAAGAATACTTCTTTCCATACTCAGCAAAACCTCCGTCAACAGTGGCAATCGTCTTTTTGATCTTGCCGTTTGCTTTAAGAGTAACATACTTGACAGTTACTTTTACAGCCGGAGCAACAGGTATATAAAGCGTTCCGTCCTTCTCCTGACTATAAACTTTCCTCGTAGTCCACGAAGCTCCGCCGTCATAGGTTGCGGGATTTCCCTTCACGTTAGAGGTATCGCCCTTAGCCTGTCCGTATTTGGCAGAGCCGTAAGCAAGCCACTCGTCCTTACCTAAGACACTGTAAGTAACACCATCTTTCTTCACGCTTGAAGCACCGGTATAGGTGTAAGCCTCACCGAGTGTAGCCTTTCCACCGTCTGCTTCTGCTACCACCTTGTCAGCAGATCCGTCAGCCTTCAAAGTTATGTACTTAACAGTAACATTGTACTGCTGGCCGCCTTCGGGTACGCAAGGGATATAAAGAACACCCAGATTACCCTGTGCGCTTGCATGAGGCATTGAAAATTCAGTTGATGTTATACTATCCTCATCAATATCATAAGCCTGTATCTCTAACACACCCTTGTTTGCATAGTTGATGTAGAAATCAAAATCAGCATCACTACACTCATAATAAGTACGGTCCTGAGTGTACACATCTCCCATCGGAGTAGCTATACTCCATCTCGTCTTATACGGATGGTTAAAACTGAACGTATGACACTTTGTATGTTCACCCGGATTATCATAAACAACACCCGAGCTTCCTTGCAGCGCATAACGTACGGGTGAGCCGCATCGGTCACAGTATTCAGTAGTCTGAAGTGAATATCCCCACTCACCGTACTGGAAATAATTCCATGACTTATTTATTGAATAGGAACAATCATATTCCTGTATCTTGTCAGGTTCCGCATAATATATAGGCGACCATGTTTTGCCATCTGCTCCGGTAACCTTTTCCCTTATCATTCCGTTATCAAAACGATAGCCCCATTCAAGATCAACGCCTACACCTACCCATGTCAGAGGCCCGTTGCTCGGCTGCAGGAACTGTTTGTCGGTTTCCTTGAATATTTCCGCACCCGTATCGGCATCAATGTAATGGATCACGAGATTGGTATATACAGGTTTTTCCGTACAGAGCACATAAGCCACATGCCAGGAACCCTTATCCATAGTCTTGAAGCTCAGTGTCTTTCTCTCATCATCATTTCCATACATACCTGCGATCGAAACATTTCCATAAACACCGCTCTTTGCGGCAGAAACATCAATCGTGTTCTCCGTGCCATATAACTCGGTACCGTCATCGCCATAAAGCATACCAAGGAATGTAGCCGGCGAATAGGTCTTTCCGTTATCAGCAACAAGGGTGTCTCTCAGCATAACGCCGCTATATTCAGTATCAAACTGATAACGTCCATAAGTTCCGCCCTGATTGTAAAGAGGTTCCTTGTCGATGAACTTATACTTGCCCGAGCTTGTCATATAGAAATACTTGACAGCTACCATGGTATCAGGAGTGCCACCCTGCTTAACAGGCACGAACACCTTTACGGCAAGTTTTTCATCATCGAGCATAGGAATATCACAGTTACAGTTATCGGCAGAAACGAAATCAAGATTAGTTAACTTTGAAGGTATCTTCGCTTTCGCATCTGAATACCCGCTCTTGATACCGTCAGAGTCGGTCTTATATACTGCGAGCCTCTTATATGTAGCGGACTCGCTGAGATCAACTGTATAACCTGTAGGAAGCTTGGTGCTCGGTATAATGGTATCACCTCGTCCGTAATCGTTGCTTTCAACGATACTTCCGACAGTAGCTCCCGTCGATGAGTCGATAAATTCTATTCTTACATTGGTTTTCTTAAATTCTACATAAGGAACAAACAGCTTTACAGCCTTGGTATCAGCCACAGTAGGGGTGAAGCTGTAATTAAGGCTATTTCTTGAAACATCATATCTGTTGTTTTTATATGTTCCGTTATATGAAGCAGATGACATATCATTGCTTGTTGTACTGTAGAGTGCCCTCGGTGCCCTGCTGCCGTACTGTGACTCGCTTGCAGGAGCATAAGTCTTTCCGTTGTATGTTATCAGCGATTCGGCAGTATGCGTATATTCCGTTCCGATTGTTGCCGTATCGCTTGCCTTAAAGTCCTTAAGTTTTGTACCCGTGTTGGTTACATACTGGATATAGACATTTATAGGCACACCTTCGCCCTTTGTCAGAGGTATCCATACAATAACATCCTTACCCTTAGGTATCTCGCTTATGGTGTACTTTGAGCCGGTGAATGCTCCCGTTCTCTTCGCTGTACTGTTCTTTGCGGTTGCATAAGAAATTACATTGCTGATCTTGGCAGCAGGTATATCGAATGCACCCGTGTTCTTGATCGCATATCCCGAATATTCGGTACCCGAAGGTATCTCGATATCCACAGCCAGGTTCTTATCACCCTCTTTAACAGGGGTATCAAAAGTTTTTTGGAACGGAGTTCCTACCTGCGTCAGCGTGTCGGCATCAAAGAAACCTACCCACACCTGTCTTTCAGGTGCTTTTTTCTGAAGAGGTATCCATATGCAATAAGTGTTGTCTGCCGCTATAGCTTCCCTTATGGTATATCTCTTTTGAGTAGGGGTATACACACCCTCTTTCTTTGTTGACATACCCTTTGCGTCGGAATATTTCTTTACCTTATCAGAATCTTTTCCATGCACATCGAACGCACCACTGCTTGCAAGCTCATATTCAGCAGCAAGGCTCTCGGGCACCTCGAACTGGCGTATCGTGTTAGTCGCACCAGTATCAGCACCAGCGACCTGAACCGCCTCTATTGATGAGAACCCCTTACCCGTATCCTTGTCATAGAAGTTTACGAAGATATCAGCCCCTGAACCCTTGACGGGTACCATTACCACCACTGTGTTAGTCCTGAGCGGAATATAGGACGCATCCAGCGTAATCGTAAACTGATGAGAGCCATACGATTTCAGTGCATAAGGCTTTTTAAACCACAGAGTCCTGTCAGCACTCATTCTGTCAACTACTTCCCTGTAAACGCCGGCTGAAATAGCTGTCACATAATCCTCATATCTGGTTGCAGTCTTGTCATTCTGTGCGCTCCATGTGTAGATCGGCTCTCTCGCACCATATTTGCTGCTATCAAAAACAACACTGTAAGGAGTGCGGTCATCCCCGAAGAGTGCTGCGTCACCGTACACATCTATACTCATAGGCCTTTTGTAACCCTCATGAGATCCGTCCAGCATCAAATAACCCGGAAGGGAGCGAGTTGCCACAATTTTTCCGGTATTCACATCATAATATTTTGCAGTTACAGTAGCAGCCTTATAAAGCGGAACACGGACATTGATACAGGTCTCCATACCTGCACGTATCTTTTCTTTATCGCTCCAACTAACGCCGCTCAGTATGCTTTCAATAGACCAGTAAGGATCGTATTTTGCCTTCTTACATACCGAATTACCCGAAGAACCAGGCCACTTCATAGCAAAGACATGGTTAATAAAAACCTTGTCCGTTGATGCGCTACCGCAATTTTCTATGAAATCATATATAAAGTCAGACTTAAAGTAATATGTGGTTATAACCTTATTATGCCTTTCGTCTACCTGATCCCACCAGTAGAAGTCAAGATGTTCGGTATCAATATCATTTGGATTCATGCTCTCGCCCTCTTCAGTACCGAACTGAAGATTAAAGCGGAGCATACCTGCTTTATACTTGGAAGTATCTATCTTCTTTCCATTAAGTATGTACTCGTCATAAGTCATTACATCTTCCAAATCTGTTGATGTAGTGATGGTATCAAGCGCGAGTACGAAATACTTGGTATAATATCTTATTTCAGACTCTGCTTTTTTATGTATTTTTTGATATTTGACAATCGAATGCTCGTCATCATACTCTATCTCGGTGTTCTCGTCTATGATAATGACATGTGCATCTGCCGAGACGCTCTTCTCCGGAGCCAGCCCGGCAAATAAACCGGCGAGCATCGCTATGGCAGCAAAAAGGGACAGTAACCTGTCCCTGATGCTAAATGTATTCAGTTTCTTTTTCATTTAAATTCCTTTCTCACTTCTTATAAGGCCAATCGAGGAGCCATGTATAAAGCCCTGCATAGTCTATCATAGGGCTTCTCTTTGAACATGTACCGCGAATCTCTCCATGACTACCTTCAGCTATGGCAAAGTAGTCAGTCCACTCGCCGAGCTTATATCCTGAGAGATATAACGGATCTCTTGTATAAACGGTTGAGGTCTCATTCGCATCAAGTATCATGAACAAAGGTCCGTAGTAAGGATCTCCGAGCCCGTTATCATGCAGTTCCTCATAGACATCCTCAAATTTAACATTCTTTAGTATATTATCAGAAACGACTTTCATATGAGCATATACCTTTACCTTAAACTTCGACTCACCCCAGTATGCAAGCGAAGGATCACACACAACTTTGTCACACTCAATGATTATCTTATTATTTACGCAGTGTTCGATATATGCATCAAGGTCTTTCTCACTCCTGTGCCCCTGCTTTACATAAACAAGCATCTTCTGATACCAGTCTTTGTCTTTCTTTATGGTACGATAATCCACATTGAGAGCGAGCATATAAAAATCCTTTACGGCTTCACAAGTAGCAACAAGCGATTCATAGTTGCGGTACTCTGAGTTATAGCCAGGTCTGTCGCCAAACGAAAGTTCTGAAGAAGGCGTTGCTAAAAACTCATCCATCTCACTCGGGAAGAATATATGGTCGTATGAGCAGGTCTTTCTCTGCTTAAATGTACCACCACCGGCATAAGGAGTCTTGCCATCAGCTCTCATGCTGAAGAACTCCGCATAGTCCATATTGTGCCAACCGGTCTCATAATATGCGTTAGGATATGAGTCAAGGATATACTCGTAAAGGTCAGCGTTCTTAGGCAGCTTCTTGGTGCTTACCCTTAACATCTGCCATGTATCTGAGAACTGATATCTCTTGCTCTTATCGGTGAGCATTGCTATCATTGACTTTGCAGTTGTCTTTGTGAGCTTTGATGTAGGACTGATCTTTCTTGTATCATTGTAATTGCCTGTGCTCTTACCCTTGATAAAGCCGTCCATATATGCCATTGCGACATATTTCTTCGATGTCTTTTTCGTTACTTTCTTAAGATCCGATATCCTGCTCTTCATCACGAGGTTCAGATCTTCTTCACTGTATTCCCTTGCGGTCAGCTTTGTCTCTGCTTTTGCAAGGATTATAGCGGCAGCAGCCACGGTGATCTTTGACTTGACACTCTTGAAAGTTGATTTTGTCATAAGTCCGAGTCCGATAGCTGCGGCAACTTTTTGTGCATCTTCGGTAGAGATCTTAAACTTCTTAGCGTAGCTCTTTACTGTCTTTGCCTTGATAGTCTTTTTCTCGATACCACCGACTGTCACGTTTCCTTTTCCGTCAACAGTAAGCTTGATGTCCCAATTAGCCGCATCTGTCGAGCCGACCATTGCATCAACCACTCCCTTGATGAAATCAAGCCTGGTTATCTTTTTCGATGCAGCCTCGGCTTTCTCTGCCGGCTTGTAATACGCTACCGTGCCCGCTATCAGGCAAATAGCAAGGAGCATTGCGAGCCCCTTAAATGTCCTTTTCATAATCTTCATATATATTGTACCTCCTTGTGGTAATGTAGTATATCTTGTGGTTTCCCTTTCTAACTTAACACTACCACAATCATATGGTTTTGTAAATAAAACTATGTGTGCGTTTTTGGGTTTTTAGGATATATATTATCATTTATACCATTAAACGCTAAAATGCCCGTATGGGCTTTCTACGGCCTCACAGGGCTATATTTAAATAGTAATTGTTCAGCATTTTTCATCAGGCACTCTATTCAGTTGTCAAGGTTCTGTATTACATTTTATTTTACGGAAAGAAGATCAGGCTGTATGCCCGCGCCCCTCTACTTCCGCTATAAGCCTCCCGAGACGGTTGTATTCACGGAAAGCATCGTCAACTTCCTTATCGTCAAGTTCCTTTTTACCGCTCACGATATCGTGGTTGAGCTGTATAAGGTATTTTTCAAGCTTCGCCCTGTTCTGATACAGAGTTCCTATGTTCGCCTGCTGCCCCAGCTCACCAAGCATACTTTCAAGTTTCTCGCTAAGATCCATCAGTCACCCCTCCATATCTCATCATATCCGAATGTTGTGTAGTCATTGAACAGTGTCATGGGAACGGCAGTTATCCGCATATCGCTTATGGAACACTGGGGCGGTACGGCAAGCACAACAAACAGTTTCTGCCTCATCGTTATTTTCCTTTCTCTTTCTGATACGGAACATATCTAATAATACCGCATAAGGATATGCGCTACCTGTTCTATTCTCCTTACACCCATAGCATACATTGCTTTCATCATTGCTTTTTTGTCAAGCATCTCACCTGCAAGCGTTCCCCTGAAATGGAACACTTCGGTCTGCACCCTGTTTCCCAGATGATCTATTCGGTCATAAGGAATGTCCTCAATTCTCCTCGCATACATCTCGTACACGGACTTAACAAATTCTGCCCGAAAACCGTCTATGTCCGCATTTGAGTGGACTACCGGCCAGACCTTGCCACTCATCTGCGTTTTTCGGAATTTTTCGGCTATCAGTTCCTCATCGGGACCTATCACGGGAGTGAAGACCACATCCCCCTTTGCATCTTTCTGTCTTATGAAATACTTTACCTCGGGAAATATCTCCGTCACTTCTCTCATTCGCCCTGCCTCGGCATCCGTTGCGCCTTTCGGAGCAAGCATTTTTTCCCTTGTAACAAGGCTGCTGCCTTTTATAGAACCAAGAACACCCCTCCGAAGCCCGGTTCCTCTGCAGAACCTGATAAGCTCATCATTGTTGATTGGTGAAAAATGTCTCACCACCTCTTCCCTGCTCCTCACGGTCTCGATCATATTCCTATCTGCGACCTCAAAATACTCAGCATCGCCACGCTTTATCCCGAACAGTTTACACAGCGCCTGTCTTTCAAAAACAACAGTCCAGGCGGATAGCAGGCTCTTTGCCTCTCCTCCGTCCTCTTTCCTTTTCTTCAGGAATTTGGGGACGTACTTCCTGGCTGCCCCGAGCGTATCACACTTAGGATGTTCACGCTCCATATAGTCAAAGAAATATCCGCAGTGCCTTGTATAATCCTTATAGGTACTGTATGAGAATATCATTTCCCCGTCAGTCCCCTTTCTTATGCACTCGCTCTTATCAGCGTCCTTACCGGCATTGTACATATTAAGGAGTCTGGCATTTCCTTGTTCCCTCAATCCCATAGCTCTCACCAACCTCACTCACTGTTCAGACTTTCTGTCAGCATATCGCTGAATTCATCTATGTCTTTCTGCATCTTCTCATTACGCAGTCTTTTATCGTCACCCAGAAAATCTCTTTTCCCCACTTCTTACCTTTCATTTTTCCCATCGAATTCCCGGTTTATAAATTCTTCAAACTCATCAAGATCCTTCTTAGCTTTTGCAAGCTTCTCTTCTGTAAATCCGTTTTTACCATCTTCTTCTTTTTGCTCGGGCAGGTTTTGCGCCTTCCAGATGTAATATGCCGCTAAATTGTTCTTTTTAAGCACAAGCTCCTTGTAGGCCATATCCCACTTCCTCATAAGCTGAAGGTTTTCGGTCCCCGTGTTTTCAAACCTCACGCACCAGCCGCCATCCGAATAATAAGGATGCAGCCCACACTGGTCTTCAAGTTCAAAAAGTATTGAAAAAAGCCTTCCCGTACTCCCTATCTCGCCTATGCCTGAGAACACACTCACCGGAACTCCGAGCGCTTTTGCGATTGCCTGGAGCGTATCTGCAGTAGGAACCCTCTTACATGATTCATACTGTGCTATTCTGACATCTTCTCCGCTATCAGGGAATCCGCACATTTGTCCCAGTTCTTTCATGCTCAGGTTTCTCAGTTCCCTCAGCTGTCTTATCTTCCCTCCGATAGTACCGGTACTGTAATGCTGTTTACTTTCAATCCTTTTCCTAAACGCCATCTTCCTTCTCCATCTTCAGTTCAGAACACACGAATTCCGCAAATTCATTCAGATCCTTCTGTATCTTCAAGTTGCGCACCCTTCTATCCAACACTTTTTCCATAGCATCTATCTCGCCCCTGTTCTCTTCTGATATCGACTTTATATCTCCCGACATTATCTTTAGTCCCGAACAGATCACGTCAATATAGTTCTCCGCACTGCTGTCAAAAGTTTTCCAGTTCCGGAGAATATATTTTCTCACCACCGCTTCAATAAGTTCCTTGAAGTCGAGCCTGTTGACATCGGCACATGCGTCCGTAAGCGATTCCGCAAGTTTTTCTACAAGCTCGTTTTTCTGCAGGTACGCAGATATGAAACTTTCCGATGCGGTCTTGTTCAATTCACTCATGGTTTTCTCCGCTTTTCTTGTACATCTCCATAAACTCAGTCTCCCACGGCACTATGCGGAACTCTATCTCCGTGCCTACGCCCGGCAGCCTCATTCTGTTCACGGATGTATCGCCGTCAACATGGATACCCATTGCTTTAACAAGTCCCGAGTCAGTAAGGTCTTTCTTGCTCATATCATCAAGGAGCAGGCAGTCATGGTCCTCAAAACACCACTCGATATACTCCTCGATATCTTCATAACGCCTTATTATATCTTCTGCGGTACAGGTATCATCCTCATGTTCTCGGATTTGTTCAACAACACCCGACTTTTCTATGCAGTACAGCATAAACGACCTTGCAGGCTCCGGCACACGCACCACCTGAAAGTGCTGACCGCTCATCAGAAAGTCCGCCTTTCCCCACACATCCGATTCGGAAGCATTAAGAACCTCAAGTCTGCACTCAAATTCTGCATTAGGTTCTTCATCCGCCGCCTCGTCAAGCTCGCTCTCCAGCAGCCTCAACAAGATATGCTCCATTTCAAGGTTTGCCTTATACACGCCCTTTACACATAAGAGCATATACAGGCTCACGAAAGCCGATGCTGAATTTTCCCAGCCGTTCTCAGGAGCGAATTCTATTTCGTGAAGATGCTCACTGAAATTCTTATCATTCCTCAGACGGCCAAGGTCAGTGTACTCCTCAATATGACAGTCCCTCCTCGGCTTATCCTCGAGATACGAATCATCATAAAGGTCAAAATATATTTCCAAGAAGTTTTCCATCATTTCCTTGATCCTGTTGTTTACGTGAACAAGACCTGCCGCATTCCACACATAGTCCTCAACGGGATAAAACATTTCGATCATAATATAAGCCCCTCTGAATTAGTATCCTTTTTCAATCTGAACACCGCCTATCTCAAAAATCCTTTAAGCTGGTCTAACGAAAGGGCGGTATCAAGTATGTCAGCAACATAAACGGCAGCACCGGGATAATTGTTCTCGACACCCGTGATGATGAATTTCCTCGGATCACCTTTTTTCTCAAAATATCCGAAATAATCCTCGCCCTCGTCCGATATAAAATACCTGAGGTCATCATCTTTCTTGAACCTGAGAAGTTTCGATATGTTCTCAAGGGTTTCAAGCTCTGCCGGAGATCTTGCGATCAGTCCCGATGACGATACAGCGTAAAAGCACAACCTTCCGACAACCTTATACGGCTGCGGCGAGCCTTTCCTTGTCCTCTGATAACGGAAACCGGACATTATTATCTTCTGCCCCTCGGCAAGCATATCTTTTGGATCCTTTCCAAAAAACTTCATAAATCTTTTCAATGCCACCGACAAGGTCTTTTCATATATGAACCACGAATATTTCTTCCCATCACTTCCGTTTACTGTCAGTGAGCAGGTATAATTGCCGTCTGCTTTCAGCCTCATATCATATCCGTCAAAGTCCTGATAGAAAAATCCCCACCCGTCAGTATCTACACGATACTCACGGAGCGACTTCACACATCCGTCTATGATTATGCTCTTAAGTCTTCCGAACAGTGCGCTTGAGAAGTAGTCAGCCGACAACACACCTTTTCCTACCGCCATTCTCTCATTCCACGTATCTATGTTTAGCTGACGCACAAAACGCTCAAGCGAGAAATATTTGAAATCGTCTTTCTGTTCCGTTTCCTCTGAAGGCTTACGTTCCTTGTCCGTAGGCTCATAAGGCACCGTAAAAGTGGAAGGTTTGAAGTTAAGGAATGCTCTCGTCTCACCGCTCGCTCCGTCCTGAACAAATGCGAATCGGCTCCTGTCCCTTGAGTTCTCGGCATATATGCAGTTCGGCATATGCGCATATCCTCTGTGTGACGGATATATGCGAAGATCAGATGAGATTGAATACCACAGTTTGCAATCAGAACGACAGCCGCAGTACATTCTCTCGTTCTGGTCGGATATCCTGTTCCTTAGTTCCTGTCTGTCAGCCTTGGTGAGCCACGCAGGATAGAAACGGCTTCCGTCATACATTATCAGTTCCTTATTGAGCATACACCCACTCCTTCCCCTGTCAGTTCAATTCTTCCACCTTTGCCCCTATCGGTGAAAGAGCCTCTGTAACTTTTAGTTCATTCAAAACCTTTTCCATAACACCTTCTTTAGCAGTCCTCTTGTCTATGCGGTTTAGTGCCTCATCATCAAACGAATATCCCGCATCGTGTACACGATACACTATCTCGCAGAGCGTTTTGCCCTTGCCGACACCACGAGTAGAAGTGAGTTTGTCATACGAAAGTCTTGTCAGCTCATCTATCCCGCACTCTGCACCCGTGAAGATATAATATCCTTCCCTGTTGAAGCCAAGCGCCTTTCCTACAGCCGTCAGCGTATTTCCCCTTAAGCAAAGGTCTGATACAAGGACGGCATTTTCTATCTCAAAGTGCCTTTCTATATCAGTTGATGCCTTTTTATGCACTTCACTTTGAAAAAACATTCCATTGAGCAAAAAGACATTCTTCCGGCCAAACCAGAACGTATCCTGAATCTCGGCTCCGCCCAGCTTTTCTAACAGTTTTTCATACTGGCACATATATTCCTGCCTATCTTCTTCTACATCACTGTAATCATCCACATTTGGAGTTATAACGGCATTTCCCGTCACTGAATACTGCCTGCAGCTGAAGTCATAAGACAATGTGCCCTCAAGAGCAATGTTAACTGTCATGTCACGCCATTCATAAGAATAATCGGCAAGGTTCACAAACCACTCCCATATGCTTATTTTCACATTCTTGTTTATGAACTGATCAAGAATAGGATCCCGCTTTATATCCGGCAATATCGGGCGGTCATCTTTCGGTATTTTATCGATCCTCTCGTCAAGTTTGCCAAGGCACAGTTCTATTCCTTTCTTTTCATCATCAGAACATCCCTTAAAAAGCATTTCAAGCTCCTGTCTTATTGAAAGGCTGATCTCATACTCTAATCTGTCATGCTCGGTAACATTCTCCATATATCCCACACCTACTTACAGTTATTATTCTTCAAAAAAGTCAGTTCCCCAAAAGCCTTTTTTGTTCTCCCTTGCATACTTCTGAGCTTCATAAAAGACATTATCTGCATACTTGGAATTTGGCTGTAAAGTAAACAGCTTCGCCAGTCCTTCCTTTAGCAGAAGTTCATTTATAAATACAAGTTTTCCGTCTTTCTCAGCATACAAGTAAACAAGCTCTCTACCATAGCGGTCTTGCGTTTCGATGTCTCTTTCCACCCATACTGAAGTACCCTTGGGCAGATATTCCTTCATGAACGCACTCGCATCCTTGCCCTCGGCAGTATTGGTCTTTCCCGAACTCTGCTGATATTCGTCAGACGCTACCGATTCGGGTGTATCAATTCCTATGTACCTGACACGCACATCTCCCCATTCTTCAAATTTGCAGGTGTCCCCGTCAACAACATAGCTTATGTGGTACGGACCATCAAGCACCAGCTCATCGTCCTGCTGCCAATCGGGAACATCGGTTATATCCGTGGGGATCTCCGTAGGAATATCGGAAGGTATATTTTCGGTTATCTTCCCTATATCTTCCTTGACCTTATCTTCTGCTCCTGTGATCACGCCCGAGGGTGTCGGTATCTCTGAAGGCTTTGGAGCATCGGAAATATCCGTTCCACTGTCGGATGTTTTTCCGGCAAGCTCGTCTGCGAGCTTATTTCCAGCCTCTCCGATAGACGTTCCGAGATCTTCTGCGAACTCGTTAAGTCCGTCACCGACCTTTCCAAAGAATTCACCTATCGTTCCGTACTCCTTATCGGGAATACTGCTTGTAGGCATCGGCATGTCTGTTGATACAAGATTTTCCTTTATGGAATCGACATCATTCTTTGCAGATATCAAAGCACACGAGGTAAGCAATATGCTCATCAGCAGGACAGCAGATACAAGAGCAAGTCTTTTCAGCATAAGCTCCTCCTTAAACGGACAGATTGTCTTTCTTGCTGTCCTTTTCCATCTCACGGACATACTGCCTGAAAATCGTCATGATTATCTCGTCCTCGGCAGACTCGTTAGTCCTGTCACGGTTCGCCCATTCATCGTCCGACATCATGCCTGCCTCTATGATCCTGTCAGTCCTTTTGTCACGCTTTTTATAAAGATCTGCGACGCTCTGGATATTATCAACCGTATTACTCATTTCCTAACCCTTTCATTTTTACCAACAGCTACTCATTTACATAACCAATAGCACCAAGGCCTGCCGCATCACCCATGCCGGCAGAAGGACGGGCAACCAAAACAACCTCGCTCTGTCCCCACATTTCTCTGTAAACAACATGACCTCTTGAACTCGAAGCATCTACAATCATCCCGTCACCCGCATAAATGCCTGCGTGATATACGCAAAGATAATGATCTGTTCGTGAAGGCTTTGACCAGAGAATGACATCGCCGGGCTGCATCTGACTTTCGTCATACCCGTTACATACAACAAGACTGTGTTCCACAAAGTAATGCGCAAGTCCGTTTGTGGATGTGTCTTTGCCCCAAGAAAGATCTATTCCAAGGTCTTTATATACCCTGTTCACAAGAGAAGAACAGTCGTATGAATTACTCCCATACCTGTTTCCTTGACTGTAAGTTGCTCCTCTGTCCACTATTTCAAGAGCCATATAGACACTCTGCTCTCCCTGTGAACCTGCAGCAAGATGAGTAAATGCCGAAAGATCAATATGCCCTCCGACATACGCCCCGGGTTCAAACATTTCCTCAAATACCAGCAGGGCAGCAGAAAACTTCTCCGGTTCAGGCATAGCTTCAAGGCCATTTGTGAATATCATTATCTCAGGCTCGCCCATATCAGTATAGCCGAAGAAATTATCAAACGCCTTAGACATCTCCGTCCTTGATAAGACCTGGTTATAATACCCATAATCATTTATGGTATCAAGCCTTTCACCATAAATATTATTGGTAGCCCACCCGTTTATGCTATTGAACAGCACTATCGGATAAAACCCTTCCTCCGAAATGATATCCGTATTATCATCAAGTTTGACCGGAGACGATGTATGATCGGCAGATGTATCTATCCGGCACCTGCCAAGCACAGATTCCCTGTCATCATACTTTATCTCTTTTCCATCCCATGTTCCATCCCAGAAATTTATCACCAGGGAATAACTTAGCATGTTTCCATAACTGAAAGCCATTTTGATGGCTTCCTCACCAATGGATAGTTCCTCATCCTTGCCTATATTTAATTCATAAAGTTCAAGATAAGATGCCATACAGTAGTTTACCTGCCAGGGCATGTGAAACGAGTTCATATATCTTCGCAGCTGTTCTCCATTCAGCACAGTCTCGACATAATCCGTCTTATCTTCTTCTTTTGAATTTGCAGCGATCCAGTCGGAAACTGCTTTCTCAAGAGCCTTTTCATCATCTTCCGTCCATGTAGGAGTAGGTATCGGAGTAGGAGTGCTTGTAGGACTCGGAGCATTTGTTCCCGTAACAGAAGGGGACGGAGTTCCGCTCCCTGTTACGGCCGTAGTCACAGTAACAGAGGGAGACACAGCAGATGTTCCTGTTGGAGTTCTTGAAGGAGTTCTTGAAGGAGTCCTCGAAGGAGTCCTCGTAGTCCCGCCTATTCCACCTCCCCCGTCCACAACTCCTATATAAGGATCTGCAGGTCTTGCAAACGTTTCTATCTTGTCCTCACTATCGGCACCGTTTTCCCTTACCGGAATACTACCGGGCGAAGCAGAAGAATTTGTCTTTGGAGTTGGAGCCGGAGGCGGTGTGGGCGCACTCGTCGGGGACGAAGTTCCTGTTGGAGCAGCTGTTCCTGTCGGGGTATCAGTTACCGACGGCGTAGCTGCCGCAGAAACCGCCGCATTGTATGCAGCCTCTTTTTCTGCCCACATTGATGTCCTTGTACTCGTTCTGTAAGCCGTGATTTCAGAATCTGACGGATGAGTTCTGACACGCATTTTTCTTTCAGTCTTGATTGTTATATCCTTAAAACGCTCGTCTCCGTCACCCTCAACACCGAAAGGGTTAAGGGTTCCGTTCACAAGGTCCTCAAAACCGTAATTTTCAAGCATCATATCCTTCTTGCTTTCCTCGGATACATTTATTGTACCGCCCGACTTCACTATATCCTCGACACTCTGTACACTTGTGGCAGTGGATGATGGTGTCGAGGCCGAAGTTAAAGATGCCGATATCCCATTCTTGTAATCCGCAACCCAGTCAGATACTGTAACCCCAAGCATTGCCGGAAACGAGGCAATAATAAGCACAAAAACAATAATGAGTATGACAACTATCTTTAAAGCCTTGAAAGGTTTTTTCATCTTAGTGAGCGCACTTTCGCCGCTATCAATTCCGACTGCTCTTTTAAGGGCATTTTTTAAGCGTCCCACGCTGTTCTCTCCTTTCAGGTTTTACTAATGGCAAACACTGTCATAAATTGAGGTATCACTTGTGCGCTCCCGTATCGGGGAAACAGTAATCACACGCATACGCTCCCTTTTCGGCACAACCTCTCTGTGACGAACTTGTGTCAACTATATTTGAAGCGTGAGTACATTTATCTGTTCTGTGATATAAGAAATTATCGTCTATGTAGAACAGCTGTATCATTTCAACTTCTGCACTCGATATCGAATATCTGTTGAATACTTCATCCGTTCCGGGCACAGGATAGCCCTGGAAGAAAGCTATAAAAGACGTTCCGTTGGTTGCCCTTAGATATGTCTCGGCATCGAATGACGGAATAGAAAATGAATAAAGCACTCCGTTCTGCTGTGCCACATAGTTATGTGCGTTACAGTAATATGCCAGATTATTTTCAAGAGTAGTTGCCCTCACATTAGCCTCGGTATCCTTGAAATCATCGCCATGTGTGAGCAGGCTCCAATAGTTCTTTGGTCCGTAGAGCGTTGATATGATATCAATATATTCAAGCTCTGGCACTGCGGTACCGGGATGTCCCGCAGCATAAACATATTCTTCGCATTCCTTTAGGAAATCGTCAACATAGATTATGAACAGCTCGTCTTTCTTGCCATGCACGATGCCCTCGGCATCATCAACATAACAGGATCCGTTTCCGAGAAACCTTATCACGAAACCGGTTGCACGATATCCCGAAGGTGCTGACGTTTCCCTATGGGTAAAGGTTTTCTTTTCCGTCCAGCATCTCCTTGTGTCAAGGTTGCCGTCAGATCCATATACTATATCATCAAAGCAGATATAAAAACCGTCTGGCTCCGTGATACAGATCACCGGAACATATAAAGCCATATTTTCTCTCGAAAGAGGCATATCTGTTATGCCAAAAGACGCATACAGTGAATCGAAAAACGCATCAGTGGCCTCTTCCCTTTTTAACAGGCTCGCTCCCTCCTCGGTATCGAGAAGTCTGTCCGTAGCTGCGACTACCGCACGGTCAAATATGGTATTCGTCACCTCGGTATTCTGTGCCATATAGTTCTTTTCCGATACATTTAAGTCGGTCATCGCAACTATGGCAATCGCAAATATGACGAACACGATCGCAAAATGATAGAATTTCATCTGTCTTTCCTTTCAGATGTTACCAGTCAAAATCTCCGCCCGACGATGAGGGTGTAGGTGTCGGTGCCTTGGTAGGCTCAGGAGTGGAAACAGGTTCATCAGTAGGCTCAGGCTTATTCTCTGTTGTAGCAGCTTCGGTAGGTGTTGCCGTAGCCTTCGCGTCCTTGTCCTTTTTATCTTTCTTGTCCTTTTTTGTTTCCTCTGTCGGCACGGGTGTTGCGGACACTTTCTTTCCTGCTGCCTCGATCTTCTCTTTCGCTTTGGCTATTCTTTCTTCTTTCTTTGCCTCTTCCTCGGCTATCTGCTCGGGGGACTTGGTAGGCTTTGGTGTTGCCGTAGCGTATATCTTTTCAGGCTTAGGACTTTTTGTAGGTTCCTGGGTAGGCTCATTCAAGCCAAGAGTCTCGCTCACGGTATCTGCAACATCTGATACTGTATTGCTGATACTCTCTACAGAGTCTCCCGCAAACTGTTTAAGATCCTCACAACCGGTCAGCAACATTCCTGCCATAAGAAAGGCAGCAGCTTTGATCAACATATTTTTTCTCATGACTGTCTCCGTTCTCCTTTACGTCTTTCTTCTGTCGGCCTTGACACGAACCTTATCTCAAGTTCATATCCGAGAGCCGTAGCTATCTTAAGCATTTCATCTTCTTTCATTCTGTCAAGTCTCAGCTTTGTACTCAGCTGTGAGCACGTCCACCCACACTTCTTTGCAATCTCTGAATATTTGACTTCATCATCAAAGGCCTTCTGCCTTACAAGTTTTGCAAACAAATCCCAAAACCTCCATTTCCTGTCCTCTGCTTACAAGTTTCCGTTTTATGAAACATATCGCTCGTAAATATCCCTTGCTATACCGGTAACGGACTGCGATGCCCTGTAAAATCCGGTAGTTGATGTCCCTACTGCTGCCTTTGTCAGATCCTGTGCAAGTCCGTCAGTAGCAAGCTCTATCGTCACCTCGAACACATCACCTTTATTCATCAGATAAGCACCATTTCCGTCATATATCCTTGATAAAATTCCCTCGGTGTATGTCTCATCGTTATATGTCATTACATTGCCGGTAAACACTCCCGATTCATACTCGGGCTCGTATATGATCTGCTTGTGAGTCATCGTTACTTTGTAAACACCGCCCGTAGCTGAAAGTGCATCGGTGAACTCACGATAGAGCGTATCGTCTATATATCCTCTCGAGCACACATTGGTACAGAATTCATAGGTGAGCGTTTCGGCACCTTTCTGTGCGAGATAGTCACCTTTCTGCGCCGCCCAGATGATCGGAAAGATAAACATTACGGCTATCACTATCACTATGTCGGCAACTACGCCCATAGGCGAATCTTCTATCATTTTCCTTTGCCCCTTCCTCTTTTATCATTAACAACCCTGTTAAGTGCCTCTCTTGAAAGTTCTGCGGATCTCGCAAGTCCCCGCATCGGGTTTCCGAGTTTTGATATGGCATTGCTGAAATCCTTGTCCGATTTGTCTGACCTCATATATTGAACAAGAGCTTCCCTCGGAACCCTCGCATCAGCTTCGGTTATCTCTGAATACTGGCTCCCTCCACCGTACACATAAGACCATATCTTTCTTTCAAGGTCTTCCTCTTCTGCGAATATCGGCTCATTTTCAGGATTCTTGTCAAAACCGTTTTTCATCATCAGTTTTTTGAAACTTTCAAGATCTTTAAGGCATTCAAACTCTCTGTAATATCCGTACATGGAAAGCTCTGCCGTGAGCGAGCATTTGTTTTTATCTCCGCCCCACCTAAAAAGATCTTCCGGCATTTCCGAATAAGCCTTTCCATCAAGGAGCTGGTCTGTAACAGCCATCACCCTGTTATACATCTGCTTTCCGTTCTTCTGTTTCATTTCCCTGAGCGTGTTCCCGTCCGACATAGGTGAGCCACCGAACAGGTTTATCATTCCCATAACTATATTTATCAGAGCCGGGACGGATATCAGCATAAGCCTCCACACGTCCTCTGTTCTGTCAAGTCTGAGCGTAATCACCGCAATGATCGCAAGTCCGATACCGAGCACCAGGTTCACGATGCACCCTCCGGCTATTAGCAGCTTCGGATCCTTATCCATATCATCGGTACGCATAAAGCACTGACCGAAAGCAAGCTGCCTTGAAGGATATTTTATCACTTTTCCCTTGCTGAACATTATTCCCGATACAGCAAATCCCGTAAGTCTGTATCCCGAAAGTTTCCCAAAGATAAGATGCCCCGTTTCGTGAAAAAGGACTGTCAGCAGGGTGCAAAACCCGAACCACAGTATCGTAACAAGGGCAAGTGCCATAATATCAGCAAAACTCAAGGTATCCCCCAGTAATCCACCTCTTTGAGATATCCGTTGTCATCATATACGCAGTTCCTCACGTAATGAGGCGAGAAATTGAATGTGTAATTCTCCCTCATATAAAGGTTATAAGTATCTTTCTGAATCAGAACTCCGTCTATCTTGAGGTCATATTCAAGCTTGTCCGTCATAAGTTCAGCCATTACATCAGCATAGGTTATTTCCGGTTCTTCCGGCTCAACCCTGCCCTCTTTGGCAAGCGATGTATCGTAAGAGGAAGTGTCCCTTACATTGTCCGCAAGCGAATCTACGTTTCTGACAAGCATCATGAACACCGAGATCGCCGCACAGAAAATAAGTGCACCGACAGCAGCATACATAAGTGCTTTAACACTGTCAGACATATTCTTCCTCCTTTCAGTTTCCTGCTATCCAGCCCGATATATATTCCTCGGGTTCTATGTGCGTGTTCAAAAAAGCATTAGCTATCCTTGACGCAGACGATTTTGTTCTCGCTTTTATCCTTACAGTAACGGAATCACCGGAACTTAAAGGCCAGTAGCCGTCAGTCGCTATCCCGTCAAGGATCTCATTCGTGTAGTACATCATCGGGGTATCAAACCTTGTATCATCAGCCTCGTCAAGTCCATACCTTTTCGTGCCAACCATTATCTCGACATCGTACACTGCACCCGAAACTCCTATTGCCTCCATCAGCGTAATGTAATCAGCCTCGGTGATCCTCTTTGCCCTGCACACATCAGACACCATTCTGTCAAGTGCTGCCTGTGTGTTCGTGCCTACCGATTCAGCCTCCGTCTTTGCTATGTACTGCAGAGGCAATATCACGCAGAGGATAATTGCGAGCAATCCCGCCACATATCTGCCAAGGGCAGCAGCATTTCTCTTAGGTACCATTTCTTTCTCCCTTACCAATCTTTCTTTCTTGTGTTTCGAGTCTCATAAATAAGCTTGATAGTGTCATTGGACGTATCTTCAAACCCTTCGACTATCATTTTCTTCATATAAGCGAAATAATTATCAGGCTTTCTGTCCTCATTTTTTATTTTCGTATAAGCCCTTGCAACAAGTCCTATATCTCCATCGGCGGTTTCTATAAGCTGGCGTATCTGAGTCCTGCTCACCTTGTTATCGCAATGCTCCTGAAGCTCGCGCACAGCAACTGCCTCTTTATACTTTTTCGTATCGGTACGGGTTTTCAGATAGAATATCGCTCCCTTTACCGAATGCGATGTTCCAACCTTGATAGGCTCCATCTCAACCGAAAATTCATATTCCTCAACGCTGTTTATCCGTTCAAGCCACGGATCGAGGAGTTTTCTCTTAAGCTCGCCCCATTTAAAATATTTGCCGGTGTTTTGGGAAAGAATTTTTTCAAGCTTGTCAAAATCCGGCGCTTTCTTCTTCAGCTCGTCCATAAAAGCCTTGTTAGTCGTATAATCTGTTTCAAGCCCCATGAAAAGCCTGATCTGCACAAGATGTAAATGGACTTCACAAGTTATCACATCAGTTGCGGGATCCTTCTGCTTCGCAAGGGTTTCAAAATATATTTTTGCAAAATAAGTGCTTAGGTTTATCGCATAAGAATCATCAAACGAAAGCACAGTGTCCGTCAGTATGCTGTGGAAATTTCCCGTCATATCAATCAGCTTTGCCTTTTGGTCTGAATTCCATTTAATATACCAGTCACCCGTACGATAGTTATACATGGATTGTACTATCATGGCTACGGCTCCCTCTCCGGGCGGACAGATGATGGAACTTTTTATCAGCTTCTGTGTATTCATCAGTTCGTTCAACATCGTTCCAAGGCTTTTTGGATCATACTGCCTGCCGACTCCGAGTGAAACCAGTTCTTCCTTGTTTCCGTGAGATACAAGCCCATGCTCATACCACTCAGCCCCTTCACGAGTCGGAAGTTCTTTTATGAAATTCTTTCCTACAAGCTGCATCTGACAGCTGAGGAGATCCATATCTGTCTTATAGGCAGCCGAAATGCTGTTATGCTGGTTGATAACGGCAACACTGTAATCTTTATTGACAGTTTCCTGTTTCTTTTTTCTGCCCATAATAAAAACCTACTCCTCTACAATGATGAAAAATTTCATTCCGTGAATGAATGAGACCGCTCGCCGGCAGCTAATCTATATCAATAATAAAAGAGAATAATACATCATAAGATAAAAGGTAATAAGTACAAGTCGGATCTTCTCTTTATTTAGGAAACAGGACTTTCCCGTATTCCCTAAGGCGGAACACGATTTCGCTGTGTATAAAAACCCGACCTGAACGGGTTTCGCTATGTATAAAAACCCGAGCTAAATCCGTTTCGCTATGTACAAAAAACCGACCTAAAACACAATCTCGCTATGTACAAAAACCCGACCTAAAATGGTTCGCTGTGTATAGAAACCCGAGCTAAATCTGTCTCGCTATGTATAAAAACCAGAGCTAAATTCGTCTCGCTATGTACAAAAACCCGACCTGTTCACGATTTTTATTCTTTTTTATGCTAAAAAACAAGAAAAGTTATCCACACAAATCTATATATGGATTATTATAAACAACAAACCACAATATATTGTAATTTGAGCCTATCGCTATGTACAAAAACCCGACCTAAAATGGTTCGCTATGTACAAAAACTGGAGCTGAAAAATGTTCGCTATGTACAAAAACCCGACCTGAACAGAAGTTATCCACAAGTCAATATCATTTACCTATATGTATGATTTGATATTATGCACATCACAATATATAGTATAAATGTACAAAGTAGGCAGCACACATTAATCAGTACAAAAGATTTTCGCTATGTACAAAAACCCGACCTAAATCCGTTTCGCTATGTACAAAAACCCGACCTAAATCCGTTTCGCTATGTACAAAAACCCGACCTGGAAATGTAAAACAGCTCTTTTCCTTATGAAAAACGACTCAATTTTTCACAAGCAAAGCAGCTATTTTAAAAACATAAAAAGCCCACGCTGTCCCCGGACGACATACTTCAATCCACCTTATATTTTGTAATCAAATATAAGGGCTAATCATCACGGCCATACCACCGGGGCAGGGGGATCCGCCCCGGTATCGGCATGAACCGCTTGAGGTTGTTATATGGTTTGTAACTTTAGTACCCTATTTTAGGAACGGCTCACAGGACTTAGTGCTGTGTGAAGATGATCTCCGTCACCATCTGGTTATCATTTTTTACGACCTCACCCCTGAAAGTTCCGGTCTCGTTGATGTGGTTATTATCTGTAGGTGAATCAGCAAGGGTATAAGTAGTAGTAGAACCCTGATAAGATACGCCTGCTGTGTTGAGTTTTGTCTTAACTGTAACCTTAACTGTACCACCTTCTTTAGCCATATCCTTGATTACTTCAACCACCTTTGCACCGCTGACATCAAGTCCGTCATACATGGTAGCATTGATCTCTGAATATTCAGAAGTAAGCTGTGTGTACTGTGTTGTACCACTGTTGATAGTTGACTTAGAAGTGTTCGCCATGTACAATGCGAGGGCCGAGAGGATGACCGCGATAATTACAGTAACTGCTAAAATTAAGCCCTTAACACCGATTTCAATACTGTTACGTTTGTTGTTCATTGTTTTTCTCCTTTTTGCAAAAAGTAAAATAATATGATATTGTAATTCGCACCCAAACAGGGCGGGTGCCACCCATAGCATCCTATTTCTTTACGAATGTCACCGACGTGATAACGCCGTTAGCGTTCTTGGTGACCGAGCACTTATATCTTGCCGTAGGCTTGACATAGGCACTGCTTGACGAATCACGGAGCGAAGATACCGATGCACCATTGCTATATGCCGTACCACTGATGACAATCTTGAAAGGTCCTGTCTCGCCGGATCCGTAGTCTCCAAGATGTTTTTTATAAAAGTTGACGACATCCGCGCCTGTGACCTCAAGCCCATCGTACTGCATTATGTCGCTGTTCTTGATATCGTCAGTCATATCCGTCATGTTCTCGCCGACAATTCCTGACATCTGGTTTGCCTGCTTAAACTGGACGAAAAGGATTGAGATCACGACAACGGCAACGAGCACTCCGGCAGCCATCAGCATAGCCTGTGCAGGTATATCTGCCCCGTTTCTGAATTTCTTTCTCACCAAGTTCTCCCCCTTTCTGCTAATTTTGCCTTATCACCACTCGGGCGACTTTCCCGTCATTGTCAGGTCTTGACGAAATCAGGAACCTTCCAGACGGATTGATATATCCTTCAGCCATTATCGGCTGTTCTGGATCATAAGTAGGGACTTCTTTCTCGCCGTCAAAATTATATATCTTAACGGTTCCGTCAAGGGTGTGTACTTCAAATATGACCGAATGCTCCTTGAATTCCCTTATTCCCTCAGAGACGGATGCCCCAAGCATTTCCGTACCGTCTGCAAAGACGAGTGAGGGATTGCGGTATCCGAAGTCCGTGTCCTTGATATCTTCCATTGAGCCACGGACTACGAAATACACGATAACTGCTATTATAATGCCCAGTGCGGTGAGCACCGCAGCGAGCTTGTAAAGGAAACTTCTTCTCTCATCCATCAGCTGCTCCTTTAGGTAAGAGTTGAGATATCAGTATTGTAAGCATTGAATATCGCAACAGATCTTATCAGGAACGGACAGAGCAGGTATCCGAAAAGGATCAGACCGCCGGGAAGTACCGCAAGGATATTTGCAAGCGTGCCCTCCTGGTCGAGAAGTATCTGTCTTTCCAGTTCTCGGTTCTCTTTGAAATTGGTGATCTCAGATGCGATTTCTTCAAATGCGTCTTCGATACCCATATCATCAACCATAAGGAAGCAATCTACTATCCTGCGGAAACCGACATACTCCTCGGCAAGATAGAGCTCCTGGAGAGCCTTTATGTCGTTTACGTTGAACTTGTTTATACAGGTCTGCAGGCTTGGCTTGAAGATCTCTGCAAAGTTTTCCATTTGTTCGAGAAGTGTCATTGACGACATTCCCGGAACTTCCTTTAACATAAACAGGAGTGACTGGAACTGCAATACTTCGTCCTGCATCTTGTTCTCGGTAAGCGACTTTCTGAACCTGAGCATAAGGTTAGGATAGTTGAAAGCAAGTATCGCCGAAACAAGTATTACCACGCAATCAAGCCAGCCGAACACTTCGCTGCGGTAATTATGTACTCTTGTCAGTACCTCGACAGTAGCTACATGAGCAACAGCATCGGTTCTTATTCCAGGCTCACGTCTTATCATCTTCTCGACTTCCGTCTGAAGAAGCTCATCAACCTTGTACTCGTTTTCTATTATCCATTTGGTGTACTGAGGAACAACCCTTTCCATAGCCTCAATCTGTTTTCCGTCAGCCGATGTGCTGATATTTGACAGATCTGCGATATCCGTAAGGACAATGTTTCTTGATTCGATATGTCCCAGTGAGAGAAGTATAACGAGCACCACAATCGTTATGCAGAAGTAAAGGCACTTGAGCATATAAAAAGTTCTTACAGTGTACTTCTCACAGAGTCTTTTCAAGGTATCGGTGATCCTTAATGCCTTTGAGTAGTTATGGTTTATGATACCGTTAAGTATCTTATTGAAAGGGAAAAGCGATGCAAGACGCTCCGCAAGGGGATATGTCTTTTTATCAAGTTTATCTCCCTCTCTCAACCTTACAAGACAGTTAAAGCAGACAATGGTTATTACCATTATTATGCCCTTAATGATGAAACCGGTATGTCCTGAGTAGAAATTGACAAGCGAAGGAATTGTGTCCTGTCCCCACCACGCTATATAAGGTACAGCTATGAGCGGGAGACCTGCTGTAAGGGCAAGTCCTGAAAATCTGTGTCTTCTGCGTTCAATGTATCTTACTTCCGCCTGAACATCGTTACGGCACTGGATTATCGAGTTAAGGAATGCAGATCCTTTTTCGGTTTTATTATCACCCGCTTCTTCTACTGTCTCGGCAAGCAGGAGGAATAATTTAAGGAACTTGTGATAACCCTGTCCCATATACTCTCTCGTAGCTGCATCAACATCGGGTGCGGTCATTACCTTGTAAAGCTCCTGGGCGTGACCTCTCATTATCCTGTCACATTCTTCCCTTGCAGCATCGATACCGAGCTTTGCCGATTCCGTCTTATAGAAATAATGCTTGACACTGCAAAGGAACGAGTCAAAGGACTTAAGGAACTTTATCTCGAGCTTGGCGGCAGCAGAACACACCATTTCCATGCCTACTATATATGTAATGATGAGTGCGGTAAGGAATGTGTACACTCCCGGGTTCAAGCCGAATATAAGCGTTAGCGAAATAACGGCAACAACAAAGAGTTTCGCCAGTATCGACATCGTGAGGAAGCTGGACTCTTTATAATCGCCCGGATACATCAGGTCATATCTGCGGCCGAGTATCCTGAGGTAGCGCCGGAAAAAAGGAATATGGTCGAGGAAGTCGTACATATTGACGAACACTCCCCTCGCCCCGACCTTCTTGTTCACGAAGATCTCCTGGGCACTTCTTTCCTTTTTGTTCTTGGCACTTATTATCACCGCCATTATGACAAGTATCACGGCGATTATGCCGAGAGTTATCATTATGACGAGCAATACTTCATTTGACATAGGCCACCTCCTTAATTCCCGCCGTTATTGTTGTCGGGATTTCCGATGCCATAATCTTCAGGGGTGGCATATCCGTTCTGAAGCTCAAATTCCATGAAGTTTTCTTCATTCTGATCCATGGCGATATCTTCAAAACCTGCATACGGATTAGCATATTCATTAGCGTACTCGTCATTGCCGGGGGTTTCGTAAGCCTGTTCATCATCCTGTCTTGCCTGTTCAGCCGACTTGAAACCTTCGTCAAAAGCTGTCACGTTCTTCATCGCTATACTGAGGTTGTATCTTATCTGATCAGCTACGGCAGTACCGGCCTTTTCAGCGATAAGGTTGTAAGTATAGTCGCTGATATTGCCGACAACACGATACTGCATATTGTCATGGTCGAACTCAATGATGTTGTTCAGAGTGTAGAAATGCCTGTCGGTAGAACGCTTATAATATTCAAGCCTTGCAGCATCCTGACCTGTAGGGTAAGGCTTTTCTTCTGAAGGAATGATCTCTGTGATTCTTCTTATGAAGAAATTTCCTTGCAGATCCTTTTCCGTATGAACATCAAAATTGATGATCTCGACAATCTGCTTTTCCGCTATGTTAACGTCATTGATTCCAAATTCCTCAACGAGAGCGTTACGGAGATACTCGATCAGCTTCTCGGTTGTCTTATGGTGAAGCGTTGTCACAGCCATACGTGAACCGGACTGTGCTACCTGCACATAAGCACCGGCAATCTTAGGCTCGTTAACCTCACCTACGATCATTATGTCGGTATCCATCTTCTTTGTTCCTGTGATGATATCGTAGATCGAAACATCGCCACGCTCCTGCATACAGTGGATGTTCCTGTTCGGATACAGGTTGTTAAGATTTAACTCGAATGAAGTCTCTGCAGTACGTATCGTATAGAGAGGGTTCATATATCCGACAAGGGATTTGAGCATTGTTGTTTTACCGGAACCCATGTCACCTGAAACAACAAAGTTCAGCTCGCCCCTTGTGATCGCCTCGAGCAATGTGATAACGATACCACGTCCAAGATGAGTGATAAGGGTTTCGATATGTTTTGCATCAGCAGAGTCAAATTTACGCACATAGAATACGTATCCGTCACTTACGGGTTCACGCGCCACCACGACACGGGAGTTGTTTTTCATTGTGCCGTGCAGTATCGGATTCTTTTTCGAGAGCACTTTCTTGATCTCAAACTGGTATATCTTCTTAACAACAGACTGTAAGGTTTCTTCGTTCCTGAAACTTAAGAACTTGAGCCTTACTGTACGGCCGTGGTAAACACAGTAGATTACATCGTAGTGTCTGTCTGCCATTGTCTTTGTTGAGTCGGTTACCATCAGCTCTTCAAGGTAGTTGTACTCAACTCTTGTCCTACCACCGACACCGCCAGAAACACCGTCAAGCGATTCGTCCATGAGCACGAGGTCTGCGACATCGTTTCCGTAAAGGGTTTCATAAACACGCTGCACCACTGTGTTGAGCTTATCATCAAAGTTTCCTGTGAATTCGCAGGTGTTATAAGCTTCTTCGATATCTTCCTCATCAATGGTATAGATAGGTCTTCCGTCTGCTACGGGCTTAGGCTGGAGCCAGTTGAATGCCTGTACCATCCGGCCAAATACCTTGAAAGCATATTCACGGCGGAAAAGAGTGTAAAGATATTCAAACTTCTCAACAGCCGTCATCGCATCGGGGTTTGAAAAAGGGATTACCTGGTTAATGGTAACTTCGTCAACACCGAGCCTTTTGGTAAGCATTTCCTTTATATAGTCCTTTAAGAAATCCCTGTCACCGGCATCACCAAGGCAAGCCTCACGTGTAGCCCTACGGAGTCTGACCTGCTGCCTTTCACGTTTCATACGCTCTTCACGGTTAAGGTTAAGCTCGTTGTAGTCCATTGTAGCCACATCATTTATAACCGCCTCACAGGTCTCGCAAAGGTTCTTAAAGTGGAAATGGTCTTTCTTCCAGTCTTTCTTCTCTTTTCTCCTCTTAGCTGCCTGATCTGAAAATATCAGCATCAGCACTACCGCAAGGAGAGCAACTGAGATAATGATTATAGCTGGCATTTTTCTCTCCTTATTTAATCTTCTTTACGGCAAGCTCGGCTATGTCTGCTGCCGTTTCCCTCAGAGCCTCGAAAAAGTCAAAATCCGCATAATCTTCATCGGCATCTAAGTTTGAATGGATATATTTAAGTATCTTGTTATCCGCAAGGGCATCCATGTACTGTGTACAGTGGGGCAGCCCGCCGGAATTCTCTTTAGTGAGTTCCTTATAGAGCTTGCGGAGGTTCTTCAAGGTGTATTTGCTGTACGGATCATAGGAACCGAAAAGATAATAGATCTTCTTTCCTTTCAGCTTCTCGTTCTTAAGCACAGACTCTATCATATCCCTGCTCTGTCGCATTGTCACGATGACCATATCGCACTCGCCGATAACCTTGAGCGACTGTTCATTATCACCGGAGTTTGTATCTACGAAAACGACATCATAATAATTCTCGATAAGGGTTATGATGTGTGTTACCATATCCTGAACAACCCTGTTCTCATAGGACTCACGGGAACTTGCCTTAGTTCCTGCCAAGAGATAAAGGTTCTTGCTTACTTTTATCGAACAGTTGTCAACCTGTTCCTCTGTAAGTGCTCCAGACTTATAAAATCTCATTATCGCATCAAGACCGGTATCACGGAAGAACTGCTCTCCGTCCTCTACTTCACCAAGGAGCGGACCTTCGAGATTGTTCATATTGTAATGCGTTTGCGTCACGAGGACTTTTTTATCCATCAGCTCCGAGATTGCAACCGAAAGAGCAAGAAGATTTGCTGTCGCACCGGTTCCGTGAAATGGACTCCAGAATGCTACTTTCATCTTTATTTGCCTCCCTTCGATGCTTTTTTAAAGATTGTCTCGGCATCCTTGAGCGACAGGTTCATATCCTGCCGGAGTATCCTGAGCATATCTACGAGAGATTCCTGATACTTAGCCGAAATATTATTGAATGTATAAGTGTTGTTATGTTCTGCGATGACCGCACACTTCTGGTCGTGTGCATTCTGCGGAACAGGAAAGACATCCTTGATCTTTGCATTCTTTATCAGCTCGTCAAACTGTTTTCTCACAGCGCCGGTATACTGCTTTACAAGAAGAATTATCCTTGTGCCTGCGTCCGTGAAATCGGACCAGTCTGAAGAATTAAGGGCATCAGATACAGCTTTTGATTCCGATGCGATTATTATCGTAAGTGCCTCCTCGTTGTCAGGGAGACGGTCATAATCGTAAAGTCTTATACAGGTATCGTACTGGCCTGACGAAGCCCTTGAATAAGTATATCCCGTTCCGGCATAGTCGATTATATCCTCAGCGGGATCTATGCCCTTAACATCGGGCACAGCGGAACGCATACGCCTTTCCCTTGTGTAGTCACGGATAAACACTTTTCTGCCCGTATATGTGAGCAGACGTGTAAGATAGAGAACTGTATCGCACATATCCGTTCCCATTATGTTAATGTCTGTCATAGATTATCTTCCAGCCTTTCAGTCAGTTTCCATATCATCCCATAAGCCCTGTCCATATTCGGAAGGAAGTTCACTTCCGGCTATCGAGCCACTGTGATTTACGATCTCATTTCCCATAACTTCTGCCTCGGTCGCTTTTCCAAGATATCTTCCTGTCGAGTCATACCAGGTAAGGCCATCGTTTGTATGAGGTAAAAAGTCGTTAAGTGCAAGCTCACGCTGCTGACGGAGTTCTGCTGCAAGGAACTGGCTTGCCACGTTGACGATATTAGGGTTGTCCTGGATAAGGGCAGCAGTCTGTTCGCTCGGAACATAGTTAGGTACAGAAGGATCCTGAACAGTAGGAAGAATGTATTTAGTAACATAGATCTTCGCATCGATTACACGCTCATCAATGTTTCTGTAAAGATAAGCGTCAACGCAAGCTGAGTCCATAAGCAGGATCTCTTCTTCAGTAACCCAAAGGTCGCAGACTAATTTAGTCTCGTTAAGTGCTTTAATCTGCTTCTTTGATAAAATGATCTCATCAGTGCCATCCGGCCAGAGAATCCGGACATCGACATAATCAGCTGTATTTACATTGGATGTGACAGTGATATAATCATACTCAACTTCACGGAGTTCGGTATCGACTACCTCGCCGGATACATAAGCCTTTTTCATTTCGGTACCGGCAGGAACATCAACGAGCATTGTCTTTCCAAAATCCTCTTCGCTGATATAATCGGCTGCGTCCGTAAGCACTTCCCTGATGTCGAACATATCACGCTCGATCATAGAGCCGGCATGGATGCCCTCTTTAGCGACATATACTGACCTTGTTTTTGACATGATCTTTAAGTTCAGTTCACTGATCTGCGTTTCATATGAGCCTTTCATCTGCTCCTTAACATGGAAGAAATACCACACACAGACTCCTACGCAGGCAAGTATTATTACTACCGCAACAATGGTGAGCAGGGCGTTTCTTCCCTTTCTTGATCCTGTTTTCATTTAAAAAATCTCCTTATATTTTAAAATTTTTAGGTTCTTTATTTAAGTACGAGTTTCCTCATAAACTCTGCCGTCTTGTCATCACATCTGACGGGCATCTCGCAATCAGGCATACAGTGTATGTCACGTCCGCCCACTCTGTTATACAGACCATACTGCTTAAGTCCCGAGGGTGTGGTCATAGGTGCGAGCAGTTCTATCTGTCCTGACGGATCTGAGTCCGTATCAAGGATTTTCACAAGCTGGTCGAGAACTGCAAGTCTCCACGGTGACGCATCAAACACGAGATATTTCTTCGTACATGAGATAAACAGCTCTCTGTTTCCGGGCACATTTCCTTTCGGTCTGCTGACCGCATTGGAATAGGTACCGAAATCGATCACGACTATCTGATACTGCGGACGGAAGTTTGTAGCAAACTTCTGATATGTCATTCCGTAATAAACATCTATGCCGTAGAGGTTCATCCTGCCGGAACCGTCTTCCTGGTTAAGTTCTTTGGCAAGATTAGCCATATGCTTTGTAGGATTAAGCTCAAGCATCGCAACCTTGTAATCCCGTCTTACCGAATCGGCAAGCATCAGACAGGTATGCGTTACGCCATTGCCTCGCTCTGCGCCAAATACGGCAATATCTTTTGTACCCATTATCTCTATTCTTACGGCTTGTTTCTTACGCTTTACCTTAACAGCACCTTCAAGACCGAGATATTCAAGCAGCTTGTTCTGTTCGGGTATCTTTAAGTCAAGGAATGTTACCTGCCCCTCTACTTTCTCTCTCTTTACGGGCGAATACAGAAGATCGCTCGATAATGCGGAAACTTCGTTGCCCTTGTCACTGACAGCCATAAGATAAGGCTCTATGCCGGATGCCTCAAGCACCTCTGCTGCCTCACGGATCCTTGCCATGTACCTTTCTTCTTCTTCCCTGTCGAAAACGAGCACCGCTTTCGTACAAAGGTTGACTATTCCCAGTCTCCGTGCTTCCTCAAGGGTACATCCGGTCTCGAGCACTATGTTGTCGCTCGTTCCGTTTACCATAGCAGCCACATTCTGAGGTGTGGGGGTTATCTCTCCGTAAGCATCGTTCGCAACATAAAAACTTATGTCGGAATAAAGGTTCCTTACAGTAGAGAAATCAGCTTCGCCCTTGTCTGCCATATGGGGTACTGACTTAAATGACGGACCGATGTTTTTCTGCAAGCCATACCTTGTGAACACTCCGTGGGTACTTCTCGGAACCTCTATATATGTAACAGGCTCATACTGTGATAATGTCTTTGCAAGCTGTACGGCCGTGGGTATCGCATCAAAACCCTTGTATATGCCGAAGATACCGACCACACGTCTTGACACCATCTGTCGTTTTACAACAGTACGCACATTGGACTCTGCGATCTGTATACGCTTTTCAGCCTCTTTTGCTTTTCTTTCGGCCTCACGCTCGGCTTCTTCCCTTGCCTTTCTTTCAGCCTCTATCTTGGCACGGTATTCAGCCTCTATCCTTGCGCTTTCTTCCCTTGCTTTTCTTTCAGCCTCTGCCCTTGCCTTTTCAGCCTCTGCTTTCAGTTCAGCCTCACGCTTTTCCTTTTCGGCGAGCAGTTTCTTTTCCTTAGCCTGCTGTTCTTTGAGAAGTCGTGCTTTTTCAGCCTCGGCACGTTCTTTCTCTAACTGTGCCTGTTTTTCAGCCTCGGCAATTCTCCTGGCATCTTCCTTTGCCCTTTGTTCAGCCTCGGCTTTAGCGTTCCTCTCAGCCTCTTCCCTTGCTCTTTTCTCGTTCTCGATCTGTTTCTGATATTCGGATTCCAGACGAGCCTTTTCCTGTTCAGCCTCGGCAGCTATACGCTCCTGTTCAGCCTTTGCCTTTGCTTCAGCCTCCTGCTGCTCTTTAAGGAGCCTTGCCTTTTCAGCTTCGTGCTTTTCACGTTCTTCTTTCGCCTTACGTTCAGCCTCGGCTTTCTGACGCTCGTTTTCTTCCTTTAAGGTCTTTGTTGCCTCGTTCCTGATCTTCTCCTCACGCCTTATGCGTTCTTCATCAAGAAGACGTTTGCGTTCAGCCTCTGCCCTTTCCCTTTCCGTAGGACCGGCAGCAGGGCTTTCAGCCTTGACGGGTTCCCTTTTGGGTGCCGGAGCATCAGCCTTTTTCGGTTCAGGCTTTGGCTTGGGTTCTTCTTTCTTGGGTGCGGGAGCATTAGAACTCGAAAAACTGATATCAAAGAACTCACTCAGTTCTTCCGTGTAATCCACATCATCAGCCTCAGGCTCTGGAGCTTTGACAGTTTCTTTCTTCGGCTCATCTGCGGGTTTCTCAAAAGCCTTTTTCGGAGTTTTGGGTTTGTCAGAAGTATCATTTTTAATATTGACACTCTTTTCTTCTGCCTTAGGCTCTATCTTAGGCTCTGGATTAGGTTCTTTTTTAGGTTCCTGTCTGACTTCCTGCTTAGGCTCGTCTTTCTTCTTTCCGAAAATACCGCTAAACAGACCACCCTTTTTCTTCTTATCTTCTTTGACCGGCAACGGAGGAAGATAAGCTGCAAGTCCCGGGAACTTCCTGAGTTCGTCGATCATGTCAGGTTCAAGGTCGTTGACCATATCCTTGACTTCCTGCATTGAGACCTTGCTCGCGATATACTCGAACCTTTCCTTTAAAGGCCTGTCCTCTCCTGTTTCAAGGTATGCCTTGTAATTGGCAATGTTCTGTGCCGTGGCATACTGGGGAAGCTCGTTAGCCTCCTTTGCCGAAACCACGGTATCAAGGATCCCGTAATATGCCTTTGCCTCAGCTCTTTCCCTTCCTTCGTCAAGGAGTCCCATCAGTTTTGACGGCTTGCTCTCCGACGCATAGATCGCATCATAGACAACCTCGATGAGCAGTGAGTTAAGGAACACCCCGCCCTTCAGCTCATCAGGAACTATGACTACCATTGACATATTCACGTTCGTATTATGGAACGAGACTATCTCTTCTGCGGTAAAAGGAACCGCACCGAGCTGATACTGTATTATCATGCCGGTGTAATCTCCGTCGGCAAGGAGCTGCCTTACCTGTATGACGGATGTGGCAAGTTCAAAGGTATCTTCCCTTTTCTTCTTCGCACAGTAAGTTTCGAGCTGGCGCTGTACCTCGCCAGACTGTACAGCCAAAAGTATCTTTCCCATGTATTTCCTCTCTTAATCCAAGCATTTCTTATGGACTTAAAAATGTCCCTCTATTTATAATAACAGAACATTTCGGATGTTCTTTGCCAAAAATACGCAAAAAATTATAAAAAATCGATAAAACTTTTTGTGGCGTGAAAAATCCCTCCCGATAGTCTTTAAGGGAAACCTCAAGACATCAGGAGGTATCCCTGCCGAACACGGGACTGTACCGGCAGGAAGGCAAGTTTATCGCAACAGCTAAAAGCTACTTGTTGCCACAATATCAGGTAAACACATTCGGACGCATCTCAGGATGTTCACGATAGAACTTCTCCATAGGGTGCTCCCTGTAGAACCTTTCCATAGGATCCTCAGTATCCTCCGGCTCACTGTTGTTTCTTGGATTATACTGCTGTCCGCCCTTTACGGCTCCACCTACAAACTTATCAGAAGAAGTCTCACTTCTTCCGCTACGGACTCTCACATCCTCGATCCCGTCCACATTGTTCTCGTTAATGTTTCCTATGTCCCAGCCACCATTACGGTCGCCACGTTTCATATTTTCTATCATGCCGCTGCCGATATATCCGTCAGCAGGTGTGAAGTTCTTGCGTTTCTTCTCGTCATAATAGCTCGGGGCAGTATATCCGTGATGGATCTTTGGAAATGCGTACTCGAGGTTTTTGTAATCCGCATCAGACATTGTACTGGGTTTAGTGAAGAAGATGCTGCCGTCAAGATCCATTCTCGCCTCAGCACCCATTCTCATGCAGTCGTGCATAGCGTTCATCGAATGGAGTTTCGAGTCCGCAGGTATGTATGAACGATCATATACCTGCGCCCTGTCAGAATTAAGCATAGCCGCCCCTATGTCGGCATAGCGGGCATACTCGGTAACCATTGCAGCCTCTTTCTCTTCCATACTCATATCACTGTTGATGATGGAGTCAAAGTTTGCATGTATCGTATTAGCGAATTCCGTATCATTTGCCATGATATTATTCATGGTATCCGTCGTCGAATACCCTATGATTCCGGCACGTATATCCCCGTAGATAAATTCGTCACTCATATCAACAGGGGCAACAGGCCCGGAGCCGAAGTCTTCAAAACCGATACCTGGATCATATGAAGTAGCGGCATCGAGCAGCGAAGGAGAAACACCGGTCTGAGAACGGCCCCTAATCGCACCACCAATATTTTTAGCAGTCCTACCAGCATACGCATAAGCCGTACCGGCAGCATTGCCTGCAGCACTTCCAAGTTCCGAGCCAACCGCCATACCGCCACCGGCCATCATCATGGTCGCATTCGGACCGAGGAATGTTCCGGCACCGAGACCGATAGCACCACCCGCTACACCACCGGCTACACCACCGGCAGTCTTAAACAGTGTCTGCGCCGCAGTTCTTCTCGCACGTTCCCTGTACATCTGCGCCATTACCTGCGGGCTGACATTCATACCTCTGGAAGCCGACTCGAAGTTGTTGATGCCGCCAATTTTCCTAACGAAATTATCGACCTTAGGATGTTCCTGAAGAAATTTTTCTTCCCTCTTAGCAACACCACTGATAAAACTTCCACCAACAGACGAACCTTCAGATGAGCCGGAGGAATCAAACGTCTCAGCCGCAGTATCCTTAAGAGGCGAATCCGCAACCTTGTTTCCAAACGCAGATGCTCTTTCTTTCCCATCAGGCGTAATAGAGCCGAGGGAATCACCTGAGCCACCAGAAGTTTCTCCGCCCATGCTTGCAAGCCCGTCATACAGTCTGGCATTCGCCCTGTCAGCCCTTATGCTGGAAATACCCGAAGCAACATTGCCGACAGTATTCCGTGCGGTCCTTGCGACAGCGCCGATAGCCCTTCCACCGGCCATGATGGCACCAAGACCGACAAGCTCGGCACCCGTGGAAGAAGAAAATCCGAGCAGTCTCCTTATCATTCCGCGCGCCGGGATTATGCTCATGCAGAGCAAAAGCTTTACAAGGTCTGATGCCACATTGATCTTTGTCGCAATCAAAGGAATAACGAAAAGCACCGCATCAATGAGCGGAGTCGTTATGATACCAAGAGTAAATGTTACCCACTCATTCAGAACCTTATGGTCACGGAATGAGAATATGACAAAGAGAGGGAAAAAGGCAAACATAATCGTCATCGCCGCAGCCATGCCGATATATACAAACGCAAGATAGACCGTAATGATTATCATACCCATGTATTCACAAGAATCTATCAGGCTGTGTGATGTAGTTGCAGCGTTCTTGAACTGGTCGGCAAGAGAGCCCATTGCATCAAAAACGGAATCATCCATGAACCCGTTAGCTATCGCATGTAGCACAAGATCCCTCAGATGGATGAACATATCGACAAGGTTAGGCATTGCATACAGAAGGAAGATGGAAAGTATGACAAATCCGATGTTTTCCTTTAATTTGCTCCTCGCCCGTGCAGAAACGACCATGGACTCCTTCACAAGATAATATGCAAAGAAGCATAGTATGCCGATAATGAAGATGCCCCTTAAGAGAACATATATCATGGAACCGGCAATGCCGTACATATTGTTTGTCTCAAGCTCAAATGAAAAGTTATTAACCGTGACACCAACATTGGAAGTATTGCCTGTCTGCACCCTTCCGTAGATGATATTCTCGAAGCGTATGGTGTTGCCCTCAAGGATGCCCCTGAGTCCGGTAGAAACATCCGTTACAAGCTCTGCAAGGTTTTTCTCGATAGTGCCGGCCTTTTTCTCGTTGGTAACAACATTATTGAAATAACCCTCCGGAACCTGAGCCATCTGTTCACGGACCTTTTCTCTGATAGTTGCGAGATAATTCAGTCTGTCATAGATATACCAGTAAACAGCAGATTCATTGGTATCCACAATATCACTTTTAAGAAGTCGTTTTGCGGTACCTCTTATAGAACTCTCTGCCGATAAGGTGGCATCATATGTAAACACTTCGTCAAGCCAGCCTCTTTCCATATATTCTTCCATACGTCCCGACACTACAAAGCGAGTCATTTTATATACAAAATCCTTATAGACTTCTGCAGTTCCGGCCGGATTATCAAGATAGCTGGGATAGCTCCTGTAAATTGATTCAATATAATCAGATAAAGCCTTAAGCTTTACGGGACGGGAATCAACAGGAGCAGAATTGAGTTCGTTGACGAGAGCCTGCACAGTGGGAACCCAGCCTATATCGCCTGTAGGACTAAGGAACGAATCACGTAAGTTGCCGTCGCCCCATAGGTCGTTAAACGTAAACGTAGCCGCAAACCCACCCGCAGCATAATGCGCAAAGTTCAAATCTGTGCCACGGTCAGCATTACCCAGACGATAAAATATCCATGAAACCCAGTACCATTCATAAAGACCTTTGTTTGTGTCAGCATTTAAATCGCTGTCGCTGGGCTTTCCGCCTCTGTTGTTGATAAAGTTTTTCTGAATTTTAATCAGCAACGGCTCCAACATAGGCTGCATTACCGAGAAATTATTTCCACCATAGATATCCCCTACAGTAACGTACCCGTTCGCGTCAGTAGTTGTTGCGAGACCGACATCAATGGCATCAAAAACTCCGACTTCGTTATAAACATTTTCTATACCCTTAAACCAGGACTCGTCAAAAGCACCTGCGCTTACAAAGACAGGTGTCATATTCATGATTATCAAGATCAGGCATAACAACACCGCTAAAAAGCGGGGCATACTCTTTTTAAGCATATCCGTTCTCCTGGGATATCAAGCCATCCCGTGTTCCTGCATATATTTCTTTCTCTTTTCAACATCAGTTTCCACAAACAAGAATTCCGAATCCTGAAGATAGTCAACCTTTACAAAAACAACCTTGTCAGTATCTATAAGACAGACCTCGCCCTTATGTGACTTGTCCTCAAGGTCGTTAGGATCACCGCCGAGCGTAAGCACCCTTGACACCGCTGACGGCGTAAGTATAGTATTTTCACGCAGATATCCTGCATCTGACGCATCCTGTTTCAGCATGAACACGCTCGCCACGTTCTTGAGCATTGATGCAGTTTCTTCATATGAGGCGAAATCCCTGTGATTCTGCGTGCAGATCCAGATAGACGCATTATTCTTTCTTGCGGTACGCACCTGATCTGAAATAAACTTCCTCGTAAGAGGATTGGGGAACAGACGGTGCGCCTCGTCAACGATAAGGCATATCTTCTGGCTGTCCTTGACATTTTCAGAGTTCTTTTTGATGAAATTTTCCATTAAAAAGTTCATAGCGACCTGCTGCCCCAGTATTTTATCTGTATCAGGCAGATCGGAAATATCTACGTTTATAAAAGGAGTATCACGAGATACCGCCATTGAACTCTGTCCGTCAAAATATCCTTTCGTACCGTTAAGGTATCTTATATTCTTCCCGGTCATTTGGCGAAGGCTGTAATCCTCGGGGGTACATATTTCGTAAGTGTCCCTGTCGTAATAAAGGTTATCCACCATGTCCGCAAGCGTATCTACAAGCATCTGGTACGCCACAACATGCTCGTCTATGGTATTTGCCTCCTGTGCGCGCAACACCCAGAGATAGGCTTCGCTCATAACGGGCAGAGGCTTTCTGACGACACCGGCCGCACCGCCGGCAGTGTACAGAGACTGAGGATCCCCGTCATATATTCCCTTTGCAGCATAAAGCTCCATTATGCACTGCGACAGTATGGATTCCATCGCAGTCCTGAGTTCATAACCGGGCTCCCGTTTATTTCCTATAACCGCAGACATTATGATATCCCTTACAGTAGCACATTTATCGGTAAGTTTGAGAACATCAAAGTCACGTCCGAGGTTGGCATCATATTCTTTCTGAACATCAAGCTCAAATATGTTAAGTCTGTTATTGGAATTTGTCTTTAGCTGGAAGTTTACACCGCCCATTTCATCACAGAGTGTTGAATACTCCCCTCTTCCTCCCGATTTTTCCGTATCAATACAAGCGAAACGGAAACCGAAATGACCGAGACGGCCTGCGAACATCTTGATAGATGCAGACTTACCGGTACCGGTCTTGCCTACAAAAGCACAGGAATAACCGTTATGGCTCGCAGCATACGGAGTCCAGAGGACGCTCTCGCCTGTACCCATGTTCCTGCCGATAGGTATCCCGTCAGGGTGTGAAAAGAAACTGTTGGTATGATTGAATATGGTAACAACCGCTTCTGCATCAAATACGTGCATTTTAACGGGAGTAGCCTTAAACATAGAGAGCTTACCGGAATATATCTTATTATAAGGTCCCGATGACAGATAAGCTTCTGCCTGCATACCATAGCAGCTCGCAAGTTCTATCCCGACTTCCTTTGCAACGGAAACAAACTCTGCGGATGAAAGGTCAAGCTGTTCAAGGCTTTCCCTTGTAAGCGTGAAAAGAAAGCCCACATCATACCACTTGGTTTTTCCCGATGAAAGCCGCATTGCATTCTCATTATTTTCAGCAACCTTAACCCTCATCTTATTGATAGTATATGCGACTCCCGATTTCTCAGCATCAAGCAGCTCTGTTTCATCTGAACGCATCTTATTCTGCATGAGTTTCTGAGACTCCGACGCAGACATCGGACGGATAAAAACGGAAGATACCACCTTACGGAAATTAAACAGAGGAGCAAAAGTGGAAGCAAAATCTACATTCATAGGCAGACGCTCTATATAATATGATCTTGCGTATATGCCGATACCCATATCATTTATATAGAAATGATCCAGTGAATTAGGATTTATACCATCGGGAGCAAGCCTCGTCTTAATATTCTCTGCCTTTAACCGGTTACTTCCCTTGTACTGTCCGACACCACTGCCTATAACAGCCTCATCACTGTCTGGACTGGTATTTCTCTTTCCAAAACCGAACATCAGAATGTCACGCCCCCTTCATCAATATATTCTTCTTTTGGCTTATTATCGGCACCGCTTCCTATAAGAACATCATCGTCATCATCCTCGCCCTCGGGCAGCTGTGTCTGTTCAGCCTCTGCAGCAAGAGCCTCCTGCCTTGCCACGATACGCTTCCACTCGTCAGTTTCTTTTATCTTTTCATATTTCTTCATTGCCCCTTCATAATCTACAAGACCGCTAACAAGCCTGTCTTCGGCATTGGAGCCGTCAAAGTTTTTATAAAGGTCTCCTCCGAGCGGATGAAAATGTCGATAATTAAGAGCAAACAGTTCGGCATCGTTATCTCGTGAACATTTAACATTAGCTTTACCGAGAGCATGGCGCATCTGCTGGATCTTGTTCTCAAGAGTCTTGACAGCCTTTTCGTAGATCTCGTTATCTGTTATGCCTGCAGGGAAATCCTGGGGATTAAACTCCCAGTCAATTATATATCTCTCCTCTTGCAGGGGATTTGCATTACGTCCCGACAGTCTTGTCTCATAAGCTATCAGCGAGTCAAGATGTCTGATCTTGTTGGTACACACATCTATCTGACGGCTCAGGGAGTAAAGAACGTTCTCAATATCTCTTTGAGCATCCTCGCTTGTAGCCGTCTTTAACTTGGCCCTGAACTCTACAAACTGACTGTATTTGATATTTCTTTCCTCAAGCCTCTCCTGTTTTATCTTCTGGAAATTCCTGATCTGAGAGGTAAGGTCCAGCGCAGTAGAATCGATACGCATCGTAATGGGCGACTGTATGGTATTGATAAATCCGTAATATGCCCTCTGTGTACTTAAAATCTCTTCCTCGCTCGATGTAAAGAAATCAAATCCCTTACAGTTTATCGAGGCTATGAAGCGATCCTCTCCGTCAAGCTTGACAATTCCGTTCCTTATCTCTTGGACGGGAATGAAATCTTCAACAGGAAATGTCTTGCCGCCTTTTTGTACGGTATCGTCAGATGAGGAAGACATTCCCTTTTTGCCTTTCTTGCCAAATTTGACATATAAAAAAACAGCGGCCGCACCGAGTACAAGCACTATCAATACAACCTGGAGTATGCTGGTTATGGTTTCTATTGACAACATCAGTTTCCGTCCTCCTCGTTCTCTTCAAAAATACCCTTGAAATAATAAACTCGGGATGTCCTACGGAAGATTTTCCTTATCAGCACCATATAGATATACTGCCCTCCACCATTATTCCGGTAATCTTCTACCGAAAGCTTGACAGTAGTGATCAGGAAAAGGAATATCTCAAGCACAAGCCAGAGAATACCGCCCACGACGGACGGCAAAAAGGCACTCACAACAGAAAAAATCAGGTATCCGGGCAACAGTCCCACAACGCAGGTAAGCAAAGAACGCTTGCTGAAAAACTTCAGCCACTTCTCCTCATCTTCCCTTAAGTCACCCATGGTAGGGTGTGAAAGCGATTCCATCGACATGACCTAAACATCCTCCTTATAGATTTGAGATAACGGCAAGTATATAGCCGAAGAAATAAGCAGACGTGAATAGAAAGAAAGCGAGCACGATTTTTTTGGTGAGCAGAGATTTTGCTTCTGCCCTTATATTAGAGCTGCCCGCCGTAAATTTGATCAGCGTTATCAATAAAGTTACGATCACTCCAATTATGCCGACAGTCCTCAAAAGCTGATATATGCTAAGGGCAGCAGTCTGAAACTCGCCCGTAGTCAGGTCAGCGGCACTCACTGAACTTCCTCTAAGTATTTCCCAAGGATCGTTAGAAAAACTCATAAACCCCTCCTACTTCAAAAAATTGTTGGCAATGCCTTGTATAATCATGATTATCGCACTGATACCGGAAATAGCTCCTGCACCGATAAGCACGGCCACGAGTTTATCCTTGCCTTCCTGGCGCTTGCGCCCGTTGCCGGAAGCAATCTTCATTCCCGCAAAGATAAGCGAAATGGTTGCAACTATCAGCCCCACCGTTATCATAAGCCGTATCATGGAGGCACCGTCAGACGCTACCGTTTCTCTGAGTCCTCCTATACCGACATTTTCTTTTTCTGCAAGACTGTCATCAACAGCTTTGTTGAACTGTTTGGCAAAATCTGTCGCATTAGTCAGAAAAACACTAAACATATCACACCTCCGATTCCTATGCTTTCAGAAAAGGCGGTATGCCCGCCTCTCCGGAAAACACAGGAATATTCCCATTTATAATAGAAATACTCCCATCATACAATTAACTTATCATTTATCACTTTTCTCTTCCGTCGTCAGAGTTTCCTGAAGAGAACCAGCAATTTTCTGTGAGAATGCAATGATGCCGATAGCACCAAATACGATTATCGCTCCTATGATAATAGCTACGAGATTCGACTTAGCTTCCTGTCTCTTGGCGCTATTTCTGGTTGTAAACTGAAGACCTACTATGATAAGACCGATAACAAGGAAGATGACCGCAACAGTGATGACAAGAGTCCTCGCCGATGCGCCAGCGCTTTTCGCTACATTTGTGGTGTCTTTAAAGATACCTTTTCCATCATCAGTAAACAGTGAATTAACGTCAACACCGCCTGCGCCGGTGGGCGTGGGATCAGCCTTTGCGGCAACATTGGCAAAAGCAGACAAAGAGATAAACAGTACAGCAAGCATTACAGCAAACTTAGATAAAAAAGATTTCATTTGGAATTTCCTCCTTTAATAATGTGTCAGGGCACATATTCGTAAATTACCCCTCTATTTATAATAACAGAACATTTCGGTAATCCTTTGCGCCCTTTCCGAAAAAATCTTCAAAAAAATTGGAAAAACTTTTCCGAAAAATGAAAATTCCTTCGGAAAGAGCGCACGTCAAAACCTGCGGCACAGGCTCCATAAAAGGAACCTGCACCGCAAGAAAAACTAAAAACTAAGATCAAGCCTCAGCTTCTCCCTCAGACTTTTCAGCCGTCTTGGTTTCAGCCTTGGCAGCAGGAGCACTCGGCTTACGTCCCATAAGGAATGCCGAACACATCACAGAGCCTTCACCATAGAAAAGACACATGTTGCTTAAAACACGGATCTTCACGGTGTTTGCTGAGATGTTAGTTAATACTCCTCTGAGGAGGGTTGTCTGTAACATAATGCTGTCACCCTCTCCGACAGTTGTAACCTTTGCATCTATTGCCTGGGGATTTGCCTTTGAACCGGTAAGTAACTGAATGTTCTCTCCCATCTCCAACTTCTGCAAAAGAATGGACTTGATGCTCTCTGTTGAAAGAACTTCTGCAAGTCCGATAGCTGCCTCAAGCTTTTCCTTTGTCACTTCTATAACGAATGACTCGGGTGCTGCTACAGCAACTCCGTCATTGACCATTACCTTGGTCATAGCGGATACGGGGAACTTGGTTTCATTTAATGCCACGATTGCGAATGTACTTTCTACATCCTTGAGGATGAGGTACTTCTTTGTGAGCATCATTGAGAGTGTTTCCCCCTTAAGTGCATTGATAGCCTTCAGGAACCCGTTTCCAACGAAGAAGTCCTTAGAGAACTCTTCCTTGGTCATAGCTTTGAAAGCTGCCTTTACACTGCTCTGTGCCCCTACGTAGGTATTGGTGGCATACAGTAAGTAGCCACTCTCTGTTGCACAGAACTGAACGCCGTTTGTCTGTTCGGTTGATGCACCTACGGCGTATGAAACTGACTTGAGAGCGCCCTGCATTTCCTTTAAATTAAAGGAAATTGCACATAACGGATCTGCCTGTGCCTCTCGCATATCGATCTGTGACATGCTCTCTGCACGTGCGAGACCTGCTGAACCGTTGCCGTTTCTGATAACAAGCTGGTTCTCGGTACCTTCAATATCAACTTCTGTAACTCCAAGGCCAATATAGGACTTAATGATGCCCTGAAGCTGTGAACTTTTAACGATGTAACAAGCATCCGGCTCTGCAGTTCCCGGATACACATAATTCTGTGTGATCTGTAAGCCAGCGCCATATGACTGGAAGCATACAACATTAACTGCTGCACCTTCCTTGTTCTTGGTCTGGTTGAATTGGACTTTCATCAAGTCCTCTTTTCCTGTAGCTGCGGATACCTTTGTTACGATAGCGTTTAAAATTTCAACTGTAATCTTCATTTTTAAAATTCGGTGCGGTCTTATATGCCCTATTCCATATAAGATCCCGCATCTTTCCTCCATAAATTTTTTATTATTTTTATTATTTTAAAATATAATAGGGTTATCGGATGATCACGCAACAAAAAGGTCGAACAGCGAAAGCTGATCCGATGCAATCTTCTTCTTGTCACGCTTTCTCATCACCTCAGCCGCCTCTGAAAGTGACTTAGCCTCATCAGCGGGAATTACTCCGAAGCCTTCAAAGAACTCGGCCAAGAACGGATCTTTATCATCCGCACTTTCGACATTCTCGTCAGCAACAGGAGCTTCAGCAACAGGTATCTCGAACTCAGGCTCTCCGATGGGAGCTTCGTCCTCAGTACTGTTACCGATTACAGAACAGAAATCGTCAATAACGGGTTCTGCCTTGGCAGCAGGATCCTTGCCATATACTTCACTGTAAAGACGGGTTTCACTCGGTCCGTAAATGGACTCGTCGATTCCGGTCTTTTCATTAAGTCCGGCAAAGATGCTCGATGCCTTTTCAGCATCGTTTTCTTTCTGTGCAGCAGCGTCCATTAAGTTCTGCATAAGGATAAGTCTCGGATCTACGGACTGAGCCATAGCCGTAAGACCTTCCATTGAGAACTTGCCCTGGATAGAGCTGGTCGCTATCTGCTTTTCAGCCATAAGCCTTACGATTTTTGCCTGGTTGGTGTTACCATAGCAAAGGTAATAGGTACGGCACTCGGCAGTCTGGTTAAGACGGTAATGTCTTCTTGATGCCTGCCAGAGAGTGAAAAGAGATGTTCCGCACTCATAGAAGATAAGTGTCGGATAATTATATACAACCCCGTTATACTCAAAAATAAAGTCGAGACCTGTCTCGACGTTCTTGGGGTTTGTTATAACTACCTTAACTCCATCTGCTGCTTTCTTGTGGATCCACTCCTCACGCTTTGCAGCGGAAGGGGACTCACTTCTCAGTATCTCGACTTCCTCATCGAGCAGACCACAATATTCGCATATTGTTTTCCTTAAACGCTCTGCGAGTCCGGACTTGGTGAATTCGAGATATACGAATACACGTCTGCCCTCATCGAGTTCATCATTTATAATGTTAACCATCTTCTCTTCCTTGGGATAGAGACGGTCAGCATCGAACTTGGTAGTGGTACATACCACTTCACCCGACTTCGGGTGAATTATCTCTTCCTTGTAGCCCATCGGAAGATCGGGATACAGTAAAGAGAAATTAAGCATTTCCGAAGATAACGGACTAATAAAAGGCCCGCCAGCCTCGTTTTTAAGCCTTGCAAGAGTTTCCCTGTATGCCATATCAACATCATCTTCCATGTCAACGTGTACCACCTGTTCCTTAAGATCAGGCAGTTTGTTCGACATATCCGTGAGGTCGAGGAAAAGGCATATCGGCATCAGGATCTCGCCGAATATATCGGGAGAAATGCCGGGAACCGGTGTAGGCTCGCCTAATTTTTTACCCTTGCTCATCTTGTTACTCCAACCGGACTCGGACACTGAAAACTTTGTTTCGGTAGTTCCGTATTTTCCGGTGAATTTTTTCTCACCGCATTCGCCAGCAAAGGTATATCCGTTCTCTCTCATGATATGGGGAGCAAGTCTCCATAATGAGTAGAAGATATCCCTTGCAAAACCGCCTGCAATAGTACCGGTAAGACCGATGCTCTGCCTTGACGATTTAGCGATTGCGTGCATTGCGATACCCTGTGCGGTACCGCCGCCCTTATACTGGTGAAGCTCGTCGAAGATCGAGAAATCGAAAAAGCCGTGAAGCTTTTCCTTGATAAATCTTGACGGAGCCCACTTACGGGACTTCATAGGATTTGAGTCCTCTATCCCGTCGGTAATTATACCGTTCTGGAGATATGTGTCGGCCTCATAACCCTTGAGAACCCAGCCGGTCTCACGATCCTTCTTCTTCATATTCTTGAAGAATGAGATCTTGTGCCAGCGTTCCTCTTTCTCTTCACCATTCAAGTTCCTGACAAGCGGTTTCCATAAGGAAGTACCGCAGCACGGACATTTCTCGTTGAATACCGTAGGATTCATAAAATCCCAGGGCATCATAGGCTCGTCCTTGCTGTTTCTCATCAGCTCCCCGCAAGCAGGGCACTGAAGACCTGTCTCCTTCTTAAACTCTGCGCCATATACACGGCGGAAGTCCAAAAGGGAACGGAACCTAAATTTCTTCTTATCTTCTTCGGGTGCATCCTTACGGCATTCACAGACATCACCGATGCGAGCCTGTGCGCTTTCAAGACTGTAACTCTTGCCACAGCACCTGCACTCATAACTCTGCCTACGCCTTGTGATGAGCTTGTAAGGTGCGGGTTCAAGCGTACACCCTAATTTAGCAATGTCCTTACCGACAATGTAAAATTCCTTGCCGTTTCGGGCAATGCCTTTCTGATAGATCTTCTCGCAGTCTGCGAGACTTTCAAGGATCCAAACCTTAGAATAAGGAATGTTCTCCTCAATTTCCTTTTTCCACTTCTTAACGAGGTGGCCGGGGCACATAACTATGACTCGATAATTTACATTACCTTCCTTAGCGTGTGCCTCTTCGGGTGTCCCGCCGTGTTCAGCAAGATATCTCAACGCAAATACCTGCTCCACGATCGAGATAGCCTGTATTGATTTACCACTGCCCATCTGTTCGATGAGCCACAGTGACTTCTCCCTGTCGTGGAAAAAATTGTCGGCAGCAGCATTAACTACTGCACCCTGCTGCTTGTAGAGCTTTTTCTTGCCCCACAAAAAGCTTTCCTCCACACCGCCTTTAAGCCCGTAATACGGCTTGATCAGCTCACGTACATTCTGTACAAACTGTTCGCCATATTGGAGCCTGTACGAGTCAAGGTTTGTTAAGACCATTGGCATCATACACTTGCCGGACGGAGTTAAACTAATCTCACGGTACCTGACACCTTTCTTCAGGATCTCTATCAGGTTGTCCTCTGTAAGCGAAGTATCCATTCTGATACCTCTTCGACCATCGAGCTTGAATTTCTTTCCGTTAAATGAACAAGTAGCATCAGGATTATTCGCCCTGATCTCTACGTCATCAAACGCAAAACGCTCACGGATGAGCTGGTTTTTAACGTATGTCATCCATTCCTTTTTTAGCGGGAGATTAAACTTTCTCATAAGATACTCATACAATCCCTCACTGTAATCTTCCTCGCTCTCACCGAATATAACGGACTTAAGAGCATTGGAATAAATAAATGACATATTGTCTTTTTCCAAACCATCTCTCAACTGGGAAAGTTTCATCTTCCAGCCTTCTTTGTTTATGGATTTATCTGTCTCGAAAGAGTAATAATTTCCATTGTCGTAAAACCCGTACAGATCATAAGGACGGGCATCAACGAGCTTCAAAGAAGCCAGACTTGTGTGATGCAGCTTTCCTCCCAGGAAGTAGTACCTTTTGTACCCTCTTGCTCTCTGCAGGATTAAAATATCGGCACCTGAGTCGATGCCGGATCCTGCACTTAATTTTAAGTTTCTCATTTTTCCTCCTTGCCTGTCCGATGGCAGGCTCTTATTTTTTTTTCTGGCTACACTACATAAGGTCTGTAATAAGCAGTTCCGGATATCCGTCAGAACCCATAATCTGCTGTGCGACCTTAATCGTTATCGAAGCATGGTCAACTTCGACGAATTCCATTTCCCCGTTCTTTCCGTTTTTCTTGGGACGAAGCTGTTCGTCCTTCTTACGACGGACGGAACCACGCTGGAGATGGTAATTTCCTTCTTCTTCGGAACCAACGGCTCCGGCTCCTACACCACACGTTGCCTGCATAGCAAGGTGCGATTCGGAAAGCTTTGTGGGCGGCCTGTACCTTACAGTACTTGTGAATTCCCTTGTGCCGATAGCCTCACCGATGATAGAATCGAGAGAGTGGTCTTCTGAAACCAGTTCCTCCCATCTTTCAGGATCAAACTTTCTTGATCCGAAAGTAGTGAGTTTCTCAGAATACGAGGGAAGCACCTCTATCTTCTCGCCGTCATAATCTTCGGGGAGATCTTCGAGGTTTTTGCACTTCTCAAGGTAATCTGCTAACTCCTCTTTAGAATAACCGTTTACAGCCTTGCGGACGCAAATTATTGCAGTCTGCTTGAACTGATCGTAAACCGGTTCTCTAAACTTAAAAAGGAACTTCACATCATACCTCGCAAGTAAGATCCTTGCGAACTTCTCGTCCTCAAGGACGTACTTAGGCACTATAAAGCACCCTGCAGCACCCTTGGCAAGATGTGTGTACATTTTCTCTACGAAAAGCTTTTCGTAGCGGTCATGCTTTGCAACATCCTCACCGTAAGGCGGATTAGCCCAGAAGCAAGAAAAGAAACTGTTCTTGCACTCAAAGGCAACAAGATAGTCGGAACATACAACGGCCTCGTAACACCCTTGGGCTTTGAGGTCCTTGACTGTCTCCGGCTGAAGCTCGTTAACGAACAGTTTTCTGTTCGGGCATTCAGCGGTGAAAGCCTTTAATGCAGCTCCGTCACCTGCGCTGCTGTCGAAACAGCATACCTCCTCTTCAGAAGGAAAAGCGAAAAATTTCGCCAGGCTTTTTACGTGGGGCAGATCAGTATAATATGCCCCTGCTTTTGCGTCGTTGATCAGAGATCTTGAATAAGTATTCTGACTAACGACATTTTCTGTGTTGTAACTCATTTTGTTTTTCCTTTCCGGGCAATAAAAAAACAGGCCGTTGAACACCGATGCGTCAAAGTCCTGTAATCTTTTACCCTATGCTTTTTTAATTTTTTAATGCGTTTATACGCACTCTCCTCCTTATTGTAACACACCCCACAGATACACGAAAAAAAACCTCGTGGTGAGGAAAATTTAACAGAACACTCTTTGGAATGTTGTTCAATAAGAAATCTATACACGGATACTATACCATACCATACGCCAAAAATCAAGTGTTTTTTAAGATACGGTACGCACACAAGGGAAAGAAAAAGGCACAAAAAAAAGAGGGATACCTGCATAAAGCAGATATCCCCCAAAGGTAATCAGAAAATCAAACAATCTTCTGTGTGACCTGATCCAAAATGGATAAGAAGTCACTCTCATATTCACTGCCGAGAGTAGTGCATACAAGCGTATGCTTTGCTCTTGTTACAGCAACATAAAGGACACGTATGTCCTCGTCACTGCCACCCTTAAGGAACTCATCAGCGTTAAGAATAAGAACAGCGTCAAATTCTTTACCCTTAGAGTCGTGGGCGGTCAACAGACGGCAGAAACCCTTTCCGTAATCATACTCGATACGGGAAGTGTCTTCGTACTCAACAAGCGTATCCATAAAGGACAGTGCCTGTTCGGGAGTACATATACAGCCTTCCTCAAACTTGTCAAGGATCGTGTCAAGAACGACAAGCTCATTCTGAGTACCGGAAAACCAAATATTGAAGATCTCTTCCACAACCTGGGAAGCACCCTCGCCATAGTTTATTGCCTTGTAGCTCTTCATGAGCTTTCTCCCGAACTCTGCTGTGGGAAGGTCTGAATTGAGCCAAGCCTTTGCGTTAGCAACTGAGTCGTTAACGTCAAGGATAATACCGGCACGGATAAGTGCATCGGCATATGACTCATCAAATTGCGCCATAACAGGGGCGAAACCGCACTCGGAAATGAAAAGCCTCGTGAAAGATTCGCTTGCATGTAAGGAACCTTCGGCATGGAGCCTCAGCACGTCCCTGATAACGGAAAATACCTTACTGTCAATGAGAAAGTCCTTGCATTCTGCATGGACAACTCCATTCTCTGTAAGCACTTTTCCGAATTTGTTCAGCGTGGGATTGTCCCTCGCTATAACAGCTACATTTTCTCCCCCGTATCTGTTGCAGAGAGCAGCAAGAGTACCGATGACTTTCTTTTCATCGGGATGAGGATATACGACAGGCATATTTGCCGCCTGTCTTGTAGCTTTGATCTGTTTCTGGATCCTTTCCCTGCTCTGGAAGATAACCGCATTCCCGACATCAGCAATCTGCTGGTTGGAACGGAAATTGGTATCCATTATGACAGTAGGGTACATTTTTGACAGGTTCATGAGGTATTCGTTGGAACCGCCACGCCATCCGTAGATCGACTGGTCGTCATCTCCGACTACCACAAGGTTGCCGTGTGCCGCAAGCATACGGACCATTTCGTCCTGTTCCTTTGAGCAGTCCTGATACTCGTCAACCATGATATACTTATACAGTCTTGAGTATTTTTTAACAAGCTCGGGATGTCTCTTAAACAGCTCGACAACCATTCTGATCTGATCATCGTAACGGATATATCCGTACTGTTCAAAAAGGATATCAAGCTCTGCTGCCACAAATTTGAGTGAAGGAAGGTCAACCTTGGGATTAACCTTGGCGAACTCTGCCTCACCCATATCCTTAAGGTTAGTGATCCAGTTGTCAACCCTGTTCACAAGACCGAACTTGCCGTTCATAGCAGCGTAGTTAACACCGCTGATCTTCTGAACTGAAGTGTTGTTTAAAACGAGCTTGACAAGTGCCTTACGCTCACCATCGCTGGCAAGTTTGAGCGAACTGCCGAGCAGTTTCTCATTGTCTTTTAATATATCGTAACCGAACCCATTAAGAGTTCTGCATACCGGCATATCAGGATCATTGACATCTTCTATTCCCAGCCTCTTCGCAATCCTTTCTGCGAGTTCAGCAACAGCCTTTTTTGTAAAGCTGAGATTGAGGATGTTTGAAGGATTAACGCCAATGGCTACGAGATTGCCGTTGCGGTTCTCTAAAACGTATGTCTTTCCTGCCCCTGGGACAGCAATGACAACGAGTGTTCCGTCAACCCACTGTATTACCTTGTTCTGTTCGGGAGTTAAATTCCTTTCACCACCGCCTTTTACTTCTTCCTCAGAGATGTAGGAAACGGGAGTTTCGGAATATCCTTTACAGATCGAACGGCATTTACAGCCATCGCAATCTTTTTGATCGCACTCACGCTGCCCTTCCTTCAAGGCAGTCTTATATGCGATATCTTTATCATATCCCTCAAAACAGAAGGATACGACATTCGCTCCGGCTTTAACCTCGAAAGGCGGATATTTCCCACCGGAATCATTCTTGCCTTTCAGGTACCAGACTTCGTATATTACGGAGTCATCGCCTAACCCGAAAGACGGGAACAACAGCTCAAGTGCAAACTGGGGCTTGTTAACATCCTTAACCGCCCTTGTGCTATAAGGATTGACATGAAGCATATCCACCCTTACCTTGTGCAGTTTTCCCTGCTTGTCGAGATACGAGAAGTCAATCTTGTCATTGACCTCGGTATTCTCACCGACCTTCACGGTATATTTTTCTTCTCCATTGTTCAGCTTTAACTCAGACATGAAAAAGAAGTCACAGAGCCTGTTCAGCTGTATCCTGAACTTCTCCTCTGCTGCCTGACGCTCAGCCTCGCCCGAATACCAGGTCGGCTTAAGCTCGGAAATCATCTTCTCAATGTTTTCCTTTGCCTGTTCGGGTGTGCCTCTGAACCACTCGGGTATCTGTCTCCTGACTCTCAAGAGCCAGTCCATTTCTCCGTTAGGCTCAAGACACCCACAGTTGGTAATAACATACTTTTTACGGCAGAATAAGCCGTACTTAAATGATGAAACTGTCATCGCTTTTTTCTCCTTTAGTTTTAATATTTTTTAAAAAGATACCGCTATCCCCTTACGGAACAGCGGTATTATTTACAGTATTATGCCGGGTATGCGGCCACAACCATATTCTTGTCACCAAGGCTCTTTGGAAATACATCAAAGTACCAGTGATCCTTTACGGTCTGGCTTTCCCTCATGCCCTTTATCTCCTCGGGATATTCCCATGTATTCCAGTTCTTGTTTATGAACTGTTCAATAAAGCAGACAAGAGCCTTTTTAGGCGGGAGCGTGTACTCTGCTCTCTTTCTTATATCCGGCTCACCCTCGGTAAGGGTGTAGATTATGGTTACTTTAGAGGTGTCTATCATCAGTATTCACCTCCTTCGTAACCCTCACCTGCATACCATCTCCTGGCAGCAGCCTGATCACGCTCTTCATCAAGATTTCTCCTGAACATCTCGAGCGCCGAGGTTTTGTAAATGGGACGCACCTGTTCAACCCATTCGTTGAACATCTTTTCGTCCCAGCACTCCACATAGGAGTCACCGCCCTTGTAGTAGTATTTCTGTGCAAGGTCAATGAACTCTTTGTAAGTTAAAGGAGTACGCTTTGCCATTATGCAGCACCTCCTTCCGCCTTTTTATTCTGTTCAGCTTCGGCTTTCTGTCTGTCCCTCTTGAACGCAAGGGAAAGAGCCTCACCGCCTATGTCACTGTTGTCCTCTTTCAGTGCCTTTTTGAGACACTTCTTGAGTTTTGCGTCATAGTCGTAGCCTATATCCTGAGATATCTTGTCGGCTATATCAAGGAACTTATTCCTGTAATAATAGTCGTACTGAAACTCATTTATAGGGAGCTGGCCGATCTCTTTTAGGACATCGAAACCTTTGACATAATCGTGAAGCATTGCGATGATTAGGACAAGATCGCCATAGGTGATCTTTACATCGTGGTAGCTTATCGGACTTGTCTTTAAGTTAACGACTTTATCCAGGGAAACGACAGCATCGGGCGAGCCTTCCTGCATCATATCGAACAGGTTGAGCCAGCCGGCAGCTGACAGCTTGGGAGTTAGATCTTTCATATATCACACCCCCTGTAAGCCGAGAGTCCTGCAGAAAAACGAATTTTCCTCACAGAAGTCTGCGACATAAGTTTTTTCGTCCTGCTGCTCAAATCCGTGTGTGCGGAAACAGGACTTCATAAATGAAGACGGAAGGCTTGCAAGGAACTGTACCCAGACCTTGCCGCCTTTTAAGGTCACTTTATACTCTCTCATATTTTTTTCGCCAAAAAAGGGCACACCGATGTGCGCCCTTATGGTTACTTCCTCCATTCATTTTTTGTGTTTTCCCCGCTCGGGGAATGGTCTTAAGCTGTGTGCCCGATAATGCCCTTTGCGGACAGTATCTTATAGCCGTACTTCTCACAGAAGCCGGCAAAGTCAAAACCAAGCTTACATAGGTATTGCTTGATTTTGTCGAAATGAACGACACCACTTCCGCCATTGGCAAAAATGGTACCGTCTGGACGCTTGACATAAAATTCCGTGTCAAAGTAGTCCTCTTCACCGCCCCACGCTTTCGCATAGCCGATGAAGTCCGTGCCTGGCACTGCTGCCTGTCCGTTCTTGAAGATATCGGTTCCGTCATTGGACCAGGAATCTTCGGTCAGGACAAGGCATTGAAGCATTTCCGATAGCTTCCTCCCAACCTCGGGACAATAATATCCTTCGATTATGAAAGAGATCGGCTCATCAGCTGTTCGCTCGATTGCCATACTGCTTACATCTTTCGGATTTATTCCGATATTGATGAGTGCACGTGCTACGGCTTTCTCATTGTCCGTATCCACAAACACATTGTAATATGGATTGACAAACACCGCATGAAGCCTCTTTAGGCTCTTTAGCATTATGCTTTCCTCACGGGCATCAGCCTCCTCTTTGGTGATCACCATATCGGCACGCTGTTCTATCGTGAGACCTTTACCATAGTTTAGCCAGTCTGTCTCATCAAGAATGTTCCAGACGAGTCGGACTGCCTCGGCATCGGTATAGCCTTTCTGCTTCATTTTACCGAAACAGAAATCATATTGCTCATGCAACCATCTGACCTCCCTCGTCGCAAATGCGGGAAATCTTATTTTAGAATTTGAATCTCTCATGTTATTTTTCCTCCGTTAATTTGAAATAAAAAATAAGACTGTCTGCGAACAGTCTTAAATTTGACAACAGTTATTAGTTTTTAAAAAATATGGATAAAATATTCAGTAAAAACTCTCCTTTCATTCATTATTATTTTGGCATTCGCCTTTCGGACATTTGCTTAACCTCTCATTAAGGTCATTGACCATTAAGAGATATTCTTTCTCACTTACAGCTATCTTCTTGAGGGCTGCTTCTGCGGCCAGAGGAGCCGGCAGACAAGATTTAACACCTTGTCTGCTGCCTCTTTCCACATCATATACATTGTAGCTATCGCCACAATCTTCTATATAGGTAACGCCTTCTTCATTCCCGTTACCCATCCTGATCTCGTCGGCATGTCCGTACTCGCCGATAAGAGTCAAGAGCAGCCCAAATATTGACTGCATTTTCGCCATTTTAAGATCCTCCTGATTAAATTTTTTTTCGTCGGGCCCTTATGTCCCGGTCTTATTAAAAGTGTCTGATGTGACATCCTTGATCTTCTTGTCGATTAAAAGTTCCTGAAAGCTATCAAAGAACTTGAACTGATCCCCGCCACCTTTTGAATTAAAGATAGGAGCAACAATTCCCTTATCGACTTCGATATCTTCGAGCACCTCGTAAACGTGATACTCGCATGTCAGTTTTTTGTAAGGAAGTCCGAGTTTTTCGTACTCTGTTCCGGGAACAGTACCGAAATAACCCTTGACAGGGCCTCCGAACCTTGCAAATCTGAACCCCTTAGGTAGGACTACTCTCTCCTTATAATCTCCACCGGGCATTGTGACGGTTTTGTCAAAGCCGTCCAGATCAGAAACATTATCGTCTCTGTACTTGTCCCAGTGAGGCTGAGTGTAGCCCTTTACAGGATGATAAGTCCCGAAATCAGGGTTTTCGTAATCAGGGAAATTAAAGAGCCTTTCCCCATTTACATTATACACTTTATCATGTGTTTTTGCGAAGATGTTTTTTAAATCCATTACGTCCATCTTCTTGCCTCCTTTCATTTGTCCAGATAAAAGAGGCCTGTGCATATTATAACACACAGACCTCAGATATCAATGTTAATTTGCAGCTCCGGCACCGGTTTTATCCGTTGTCGGTTTGTCCTCTTTCTGATCTCCAGTCGTCCTTATGCTCGATATAGTATCTCAAGTGATAAGGAATATATACATCCTCGACCATTCCGAGAATCTTCTTGGTCTTATACAGACCTGTTTTGTACTCAGTGACCGTTAATGAAGCATTTTTCGTAATCACGTTAGATGCTCCGACGATCACATTGTCCTGTATCGTGACCTGCTTAGAAGTCCACGATACTTTCCACGGGTTGTCATCAAGGAAATGACAGTAAATATTCATTTCCCAGCCTTCCGTCTGATAAGGCTGTGGAACGCCTTTCTTCGGGAAATATCTGGGACCGCTATCATAGATCTTGAAAGCGGCAGATGCACCGGCAGATTCAAGCTTGCCCTCACGGAACTTCTGCACTGCACGGTCGATCGCCTGAACTCCCATACGGTTCTGTTCGGCAAACTTTCCGTTACAGTTCTTTTCCATGTAGGCTCTCTGCTGCATAAGCTGTTCTACCGGCATACCTTCAAGCAGGCACTGCTCAGGGGACTTCCCCTTAAAGCCGTTTCCCATCTTGAACACATATGGGACTTCAGCCTTGGCAGCAGGGTTCAGCTCAAGCTCGTACATCTTCCAGTTCGCAAACTGGATCCTGTCATAAACATCCCAAAGCTCATTCACGGATATAAAACCGCTCATAGGCCCCTGTCCGACATACTTGACAGCAAGTCCGGACTTTTCCGTCAGGACATTGATATCCTCTTCGATAGGGTTCAGCTTCAGGACATCCTCAAATACAACCCGGTAAGGTCTTTCGGTACCGGCTCCGCGTCCACACGAGAAAACTTCAGTATAGTTCTTCATGCGCCCACCTCCTCAATGCCGAATTCTGCAACGATTGTACTGTCAACCACTATACGGCGGAAAACCTTACCTGTGCAGTTTACGATCTTCGGAGAGAAGCCTTTCTCTCTATAGATCACCTGCGAGAAGATGTTTACCATTTCCTTAATGGCATCTTCCGCATTTCTTTTTGTCCCGAATTCTGGGACAAGGACAGGATAATTGCTGTCCTTAACAAAATTTTTGACTTTGAACATAACAAAGCCCCCTTTCATTTAAATTGGCATAAAAATAAGACCTTCATATCCTATGATATAAGGTCTTTAATGCCGGTTAATAGTTTTTCGCATTGCATACGCAATACACTCTCATTCTTATTGTAACTGACCTCTCGCACAAAAACAAAGCCTGTGCGGAGGAAGGTTTAATAGAACTGTTTTTGAACAGCTGCGCAATAAGAAATCGATACACATACAATATAGCATAAGACAGGGAAAATTGCAAGAAGAAAAACATAAGCGCTGCCGTAAGCACTTTCCGTCTGCTTAGGGCAACGCTTATATGGTATTCAGCCGAACATCTGCATATATGCCGCATTCTGCCGGTTCATCCATTCCTGAGCACCTTTCTCTGCCTCTATCCTCTGTTTTTCAAAAGTCCTGCATATCTCACAAGCCTTTGTGATCTCATCTTCCCAAAGTTCGATCGTATGGGCACAGGCCTCATCAAGAGCCTCTGTAACTATATCCTTGTAGATGCCGTCCTCGGTCTTGTTTTTGATCGCCTCACGCTCTTCCCAGAGATCTTCCAGCCTGTCACGCTCCGATTCGGTTATGTAGTCACATCCGTAAGCCTCTTGGATATCCTGAAAGCGGTCATATTCTTCAAGAGCCTTGAACCTCGGGGATTTGAGCAGGGCATCTTTTTCAAGGGCAGCCTTTTTGCTCTTTGCTCTTGTCTTTTCCTTTATATACCTTGCCTTTGCGTCCATTATCAGACCGCAGGCACGGTTCCGTGCCATACGCAGTTCCTTTGCCGTTTTCTCTGCCTTTTCTTTCTCGCTTAAGAGTATTATCCTTGTTTCATCCATCTTTTTCACCTCACTTACAGCACAAGCTCTACGAACATATCTTCCGAGTTCTTTCTGCACCTGTAATCTGTTCCGTTGCATCTGATTATGTATCTCATATCGCCCTCTACTGCCTTATAGCTCCTTACGAGCGTACCGCAGAGGCTTTCGCCGTCTCTTGTTAAAAACCATACATCCATTTCTACCCCTTTCCCCGAGGCTCCGTAAAGGAGCCCCGGCAATGCCCCTGACTAAGATCTTGTTTGTGTGTGATATAATTTTTCCTCATTAGGAAGTGCCTTTTTAGGCTCTCTATGCGTCAGACGGGACAAATATTGTTGTGTATGCCCTTTCGGGCGGTTAACGGGTTTCTATAGGGCTTTCTGCCCTCACAGTAAGCTCTGCATCGCCGAATCGAGCGTGTACCCGCAGGCGACCATCGCATTTATGTGCTCTATGTCTTCCGGTCCGAAACCTTCGTCCTTGAGCTGCTTTGAGATATCACCGCCGGCCATGTTCATCAGTGTTTCCTTCTCGCTGTCGCTGATGTCTATGTCCGTCCAGTCGGTATCCTCGAAGTAGTCGGGATCGGTCTCTATCGTTGGCGAGATCGAAACACAGGTCTCGCCGTCCTTCTCGATGCTGATCTTCAGCTCTCCGTGTACCGCATTGTCAAAGAACTTATCGTTAAGTCCGTGCTCTGTCCTCACGTCCTCAAGCATTTCCTTTGGCATTATGAAGTACATCTCGATATGTCCGTCACCGAAGTCCGCACCATCATCAAATCTGAACCTGCCCACATCCATATATTATACTCCTCCTTTCCTATACATACCAGCCTCTTTTTACCATTTTGTTTCCTGTGAATATCCGGAACGCTTCTTTACGTTCCCTTGCAAGTCCCAGTGCTTCAGCCACCGACCTGCACCTGATCGGCTGGAAGATGTAGCCCCATTTAGTGTTGAAGACTATCTCACAGGGTTTTGCCTTTGCCATATTTTTCACCCCCTATTCGTTTTCAAGGATACCGACAAGCTCAAGTACGCTCATCTGCTGTTCCCTGCACCCTCCGGGATCATAACCGTATTTTTCGTAGCAGTAGTTCTTACATTCCATATACCTGTCAAGAGGGAGCAGATGGAGAGCTGTCTGAAGGATTCCGCCTATGAAGTGCGTCCTGTGCTCTTCAAGGTATTTTTTGTCCGTTACGTTCCGGCTTTCCTGAAAATGCTGGTCGATGGTCATCTTGATCCTTTCGGTCATCCATCCGTTCATGCTTCCAACCTTTGCCATTGTACTGTCACCTCCCATATACTGTACTTCCCTCTTTCTGATTATCATTATACCACTATTATAGTGGTATGTCAAGAGATATTTTAAATTTTCACGATATATTTTACGGAAAAGCAGATAAAAAACGCATAAAAAACAGACGGCAGTTGCACCGTCTGTTCCGTTTTCCTGTTTTTCAGTTTTCATTCCCCGTCTTTCGGGATCATTGCCGTACCGGATCTCACGTCAATGTTGATGTACTGTCCGGTATCGACGAAGTGCATCGGCAGGGACGTGAGCTTCTTTATGTGTCTGTGGTTGCGGTAACCCATGCTGTCGGCAAGCTCTGTGGGTTCTGCTCCGTTCGCTATCGAGATCACGGCTCCTGCGTTTCTCAGCCTGTTGTAGCTCACTGCCTCTATGCCGGCATTTGCGCACGCCCTTTTAAGCCTTTTCTCAAGTCCGTCAAGGGATATCTGCTCTCCCTTTCCGTTGTTGAACAGATAACCGCCGTCAGGCACCGAGACGAGAGCTGCGTCTATCACCTCGGCAACGTCCTGAGGTATCCGTCTCGGCAGTTCCTCTCCGCACATTATGTAGGTGTCCCCGTTCATATCGTCCATTATGTCGGATTTTTTAAGCGGGAGCATAACGCCGGTCTTTAAGTGGCATTTGAACGAGAGCATGACTGCTGCGAGCGTCTGGTTGTCGCATTTCGCCTTGAGATACCCTATCAGCGTGTCGATGTCGCTCACTGCGGGCACGTCCTTGAAATATATCTGCTCCGGCGGTTCCTCGAGCCTTGACGATGCCGTCCTGTCCGTGAACGAGTCGGGCACAGGGCTCCCCTCTGCCCCTCTTCTCTTCATGAGGAACTGGGCGAAAGCAGAAAGCACCCTCTGGTTCCTTAATGCAGTCCCGAGCTTCATTTCTCCTGCGCCTATCCTTGATTCGAGTTCCGTGGCATAGAGCTGGTAGTCGGTTTCTTCCGCACGGAGCATATCGGCTCCGGTGACCGAGTGGAAGTCCCTGAATATCCTCGCCCTCGCCCTCTTGTCCGCATCGGTCTTGATCAGCTCCATGTACTGGCTGACGAGCTGGCACACGTCATCGGGGAAAATGTCAGAAAGATCGTAATTCATATCCTGCACTCCTTTATTCAGTTGAATTTGTCAAGGGTTTCCTTTCTCCTGCGCTCTTCCTCGTCCTTTTCCTCTTTCATCCTCTTGCATCTCGAATACTCGTATATGCCGCAGCATATGGTGATGGTTGCGAGCGTGAAGATTATTCCGGGGAATGTCACGAACATGAGAGCCGTGTCCCTGATCCATATAAGGAAATCTGTCATAAGCCCCTCCTTTGCGGTGCCGTTCCTTTCAGTACATTATAGCGTTGCCGTAGGGATAAGTCAACTGTTGTCCTTCTTGTTCTCCATGCTGTCGATGAGCAGCATCATGTCGTCATAAGAGCATCCGTCGAAGTAGCCGATCACTTCCGAACTCTCGAATGTGATCCTGCTGATCTCGCCGTCGTCCATATCTGCGAGCCAGAGGTCAGCCTTTTCCCTCGTGTCGAAATATCTCTTCTCGGGTTCCCTGTTTCTTCCGTTCATGTAGGCTCTTGCCTCATATAAAGTAGTTTGTGCCATTTCAGTATCCTCCTTGTCTGTTGTTATAGGGGATCCGCACTGTCCCCTCCTGCTGCCATCTTACCACGGGGAGAGAGCAGAGGTCAATTAAACAATGTGTGCGTTTGAGTAGGAAACTTCATATTTTTGTCTAAAGTAGGGGGACAGATACTCCCGACGGGGCACTGCTGCCCTATCACCCTTATAAAAGATATAATATACTTCCGGTTTCAGGGGACTGCGGCGGTAAGATCAGAAAAAGGAAAAGAAAGAAAAAGGAAAAGAAAGAAAAAGGAAAAAGAAAAGGAAGAAAAAACAGAAAGGAAAAGAAAAAGAAAAGAAAAAGTCAGGCAAAAAGTCACCCAAAAAGTCAGGCACGAGGCAGGGGCAGATGGGCTGAAGCCAAGCTCCCCAGCAAGCCGGGGAACAAAAGAAATTATATAAGGAATGGCAGCAGGATCTATGGGAATGGAAGTCGGGAGTATCCTACCCCTACTTTAGACATAAGTATCAGAATCCATACAGTTTTTTGCCGGTCAATAAACGAAGAAAAAGATCAGCTTTCAGGCAGTAAAAAAGCCGCATCTATGAAAGACACGACTTGATTACGGTGATACGCTTTGAGGAGATTACGAGCTTCAATCCACGCATTCCATATGGAAGGCGACCATCAAGGTCAGGGTTAATAAACGCTGGTACGACACTTCAATCCACGTACACAAGTACGGCAATAATTAGAATAAGGCAAGCATTATTTGAAACAATCTTCAATCCACGCACCCCATGTAAGATGCGACCAATTATTCATATGTTACCCTCTCTGCTTTACTTCAATCCACGCATCTACATAAGATGCGACATTGAAAAAACATATTTAGTACATCTACTTTTGACTTCAATCCACACATCTAAATAAGATGCGACGCTATATATCATCCATCAAGAATCAGATTAACTATACTTCAATCCACGCACCCGCATAAGATGCGACATACCCATTTCACCAGTGTGAAAATGCTTAAAACTTCAATCCACGTACCTTATTCGGCACGAAACAACATAAACCAACTCTGTCACCAGATGACATACTTCAATCCACTCACCGAAAAGTGAGAAAAACTTCTCCAATTATGAGTTCTTCAATCCACGCACCCACATAAGATGCGACCATTACATATTTTAATTATCTGTGCGTCATACGAAACTTCAATCCACGCACCTACATAAGATGCGACATCACTATAGGCGAATATGCAAAGGCATATTTGACTTCAATCCACGCACCTATGCAAGATGCGACTAACCTTAGAACAAGCTTTTGAAATGTTGATGACTTCAATCCACGCACCTGCATAAGATGCGACGGTTGGCGGAAAAAATTTAAAGGAGACCTATTACAACTTCAATCCACGCACCCACATAAGATGCGACATTGAGAATTGTGCGGCGACACTATGCCCCGATACTTCAATCCACGCACCTATGCAAGATGCGACAAAACGAACAATAAAAGTAAGAGTGATTATGAACACTTCAATCCACGCACCTACATAAGATGCGACACGAAAGATTGTGGAAACTTATAAATGATGATACTTCAATCCACGCACCTACATAAGATGCGACGAGGAACAAAGTGAAAAAAATTAAACTGTATACTTTACTTCAATCCACACATCTATATAAGATGCGACAAGAGCCAAAAAAGTAACCGAAGATGACGACGAAACTTCAATCCACACATCTATATAAGATGCGACTAAGCCCGGATTCATCATTATCAGATAAAGTATATACTTCAATCCACGCATCTACACAAGATGCGACTTAAAAATCTAATCAGAAATGCATATGACAATAAGACTTCAATCCACGCACCTATGCAAGATGCGACATTACCTTGACCGGACTGTCCTTATCAGAGAGACTTCAATCCACGCACCTATGCAAGATGCGACAATAAAGCGTTCTAACATAATTCCTGTCTCCAGACTTCAATCCACGCACCTATGCAAGATGCGACCATTAAGCATATATCGGGCTCTTCGATTCCAAACTTCAATCCACGCATCTTCATAAGATGCGACTTTTTTGGCACTAAAAGCAGAAATATAAGGAGTACTTCAATCCACGCACCCACATAAGATGCGACAGCCGGTAAAATAAGGATCAGCCCGCACTTTTCTACGACAACATACCACTAATAAAAGCACAGTTATCCAAATCTATACCATAAAACACCAATATTAAGGTGCGAAGCACCGGGACTTTCTACGTCCGTTATAGCCTCGCACCTTATTTTTACCCCTCGATCTCGAGCAGTATTTCGTTGACAAGCTCCTCACAAGCTCGTTTAAGTTCGGGGAACTTTCTGTCACCGAATACCCTGCCCGTCTTGACATCTACATAAGTTTTGGCAGACCGCATCTCTTTCGCCCGGCCGTTAGATATCTGCTGTCCGTTAAATTCTGCATACTTCACATTACCAGTGTCATAATACGCACAGTCAAGCCCAAGGTTCCGGCTGTTGATATAAAGCCGGTCTATATTATCGGGATTATACCGCCGAAAACCTCTTCTAAGGAAAGCCTCTATCTCATCTTCCCTTATCGGTCGCTCGTCCATTGGTCTGCCTCCTTTCATATAGATTTTATCATATCATACAATATCAGATATTCGTGAATTCTTCAACCTTAAGGCCTTCAAGTTCTGCAGCAATAAATTCGTAATCATCAATGCTCTTTGGAACCTCAACACCCTCTTTAAGCTTTGCGGTCACGCTCCTCTGTACCTTGCCCGAAGGATACTTGCCGTCAGGACAGCCGTGATCCCACCAGTACATCTTTACAACTTCCATGCTTCCCTCGGGACGAGCCGATGAAGCATCGTTGTCGAAAAGAGTCTGAAGGCACTTCTTAATAACTTCCGCATCCTTTTCACCGAAGCCTGTCTTCTCGGAAAGCTGTGTATTGATCGAACCGGCAATCTTGTAGAGTCCGAAACGGACAAAGGATTTCTTTCCGATGGTATCGGAATCACGCTTGCCTACGGTCTCACTGTTGGTTGACTTTGTTATATCCATGCTGACGATCTCGACAGGATCCACACTCATTCCGATCTGCACCGAAACAGGTCCTTTTATACCGATCGACACGCTCTCGCCGCCCTTATCGCCTTTCTCGGCTTTGTATGCAAAAAGCTGACCGAAAGAACGGACATCAAGCCACTTTGCACACGCATCTTCCGCGAACTTTATCTTATCCCCGTAACTGTCAAGCTGTCTTGCTCTGTCCTTTAAGCAAAGGTACCCGTCATCCTGCCTGCCTTCGGACTTGACGAATATATCATATCCGAGATCCTGCATCCTGTTACGGATCTTACGCTTGATGCACACATCAGAAATTATGCCGTAACCATCGTAGTCGTTTCTGGGACCGCCACTGTTAACATCTCCGTTAGGATTACACATCTTAGCCACTGCAAAGACCACAAAATCTTTCTTGCTCTGTAATTTTTCCATTATTCTTTTCTCCTTATCATTCATATTTCTGCCAGCTGCGGCATCCCGCATATGCAGGACTTCCGCATCTGCCTAAGCATAAAAGCTACTTACAAAATTTCATTCTTCAATCCACGCACCTATATAAAAGTGCGTCAATCAGCGTTATCCTCCCCTTTGGGAGCCTGTGTATACAGACTCTGCCTTTCATCGTTGTAACCCACAAGATAATCTTCGTTCAAAGGCCTATCCGGTTCGCCTTCCGCATCCTCCACATACAGCTCACCGATCAGTCTTTCATAGTAACTTCTCGGATCCCTGTCGCTCCGCTCGAATTTAGGATATGCCCACTCCTTAATCCTCTTGTACAGCTTTTTGAAAGCACGTCTCGGTCTGCCGCAAAGCTCGCGCTGAACAGAAAGCACAAAAGAGTCATCTTTGCCGGGGAAAGCACGGGTTTCTATCTGCTCAAGTATGGCAAAAAGTGAACCATACATATAATCACGGCTTTCCTTATTCACCTTGCCTTTCGTGAGGCTTATGCACATGCACGCAGCCTTTAAGAGCAGGCCTCTGTTACGCTTGCTGTATGCACTGAGGTTTCCGGCATTGAGAACTATTGCCCTCGTTATGCTCACCGGGAACTCGCCGTTGCCGTCATAATAAGTGATAAGATCCTGCATTCCCCTGTTATTCAGCGTATCCGGAGCCTCAATTCTCTGCTTATCCTTGACACCTATCGGACTGCCGTAAGCAAGGTCAACAAGCGTTCTCATCGGAATGTCCCCGATAGAGAGTTTCCATATCGATTCTTCTTCGCCCTCGCCTGCCTCGCAGATATTATAATAGGTAATGGCAGTCCTGCCGGTTGTCGATACATCGGCTATTGCACTGATCCTCAGCTTTTTTCCCTCTGAAACAAGGTACCATAACGCAAACGCTCTCGTATCCAAAAGCATTCCGTGGGAGAATTGCCATTGGAGTGCATTATGGAACTTTTGTGAACTGACGTATCCGGCACTCAAGGCTCCTTTTTCCGAGACGAAATTTTCGCCCAGGAACGTAAACTCATTGGAATTAACGGACATTATCTTGGCATTTCCGCCTGCCCTGATCACTCCTTTGGGAAAATTGTTTTCGGCCGGAACCGTTATCTCCCCGGTCAGCTCGCAGAGTTCAGTACCTCTTGCGGATATAAGGCTCAGATACCTTTTTATATGACAGTTTATAAGCTCCTCATCATATCTCGCTGAAACATCACGCCAGTTAACGCTGCCATCATCAAACAGCCCCTTACCCTTACTGCATACCATAAAGTAAATGACACCGCCGCCGATCTCTTTCTCAAACCCCTTGTCGATTAGGTCTCCGATCACTGAGCCGCCCTCAAGGTATCTGAGTACAGCCGTAACGGAAGGATGACTGAATTCCGACTGCTCCCACTCCCTGAGTTTTCTCATAAACTCGGCATTGTGAGCCTTTTTGCCTTCCGGCGGTGGAAGCACATAGTCAGCCTTGTCACACAGGCAATGAGGTCTTACCGATGCCCCCGATCTTCCCCTTGATGTTTCGGTCACCGGTATCACTACCATATCCACGCACTTCTTATCAGGTGTACGGGCATCAATAAACTTGCCGTCAGGGGATATTGCGATCTCGATATCGGGTGTCACCACGGTATGTCCTACCGGAGCCATCGGTCTCCAGGGCACTCCGTCGATCAGCGGTGCACGATTCGTACCTATATAGCTGTCGTAGGTTTCAATGCAGCTCTGATATAGATTCATATATCGTCCTCCATAAATAAAGTTACTTTCCTAATTTCATGAATATAAATAATCAAAATTACAAATTGTTTCCGAATGGTTTCATCTGCATTGGACGTATAGCCTTGCGTTTTTCAGCAGGTATCTCATTCGGCATAGGGTAGCTTATGATACCGTCAACCATTTCTGCATTCCAAAACGCTGAAGTGAGCATTCCCCTTGTGAGTGCGTCAAAAGCCTGGTCGGGATATATCAGCCCGTAGTACATATTGCCAAAGCTCTTTATGCCCGTGCCGTCATAGTATCCTTCTCCCGCACCGAACACGCAGGGTTTCACATCTGCCTGACACTCTCTCTTGCCGAAATAAACATCACGCCTTGCTCCTTTTTTAATGAACCTTTTTGCCATATCGTAATACTTGATGACATTCTGATCCTGTTCAAACTCGCTCTTCCGGTTAGGATTAAGCTCAAAGTGTGCCCTTACCTGATACCTGCAGTCACGGAGATATGTATAATATGCAAGGTCGTTACCGTCTGTCATATAATTAGGCAGCTTGATCTTAATTGTCTCCATACGGATAGGATTGAGTACCCTTACCTTGTCAATGTACCATTCGATCGTCGGTTTCCAAAATACAGACTTCAGCGCACCCTTTATCGCCTCGTAAGTAGGTATCTCATATGTCTTTTTCTCACCGCCCACACCGAGCACAGGATCGGTAAAGATCGCATAGCTGCCCGAGATCTCAAAATCAATAGCATAAGGCTTTCTCTCTATGTTCGTCATTTCTTTCTTCACCTCCTTCCAGTTTTTATAAAGCCACTATCATATGTTATAGCGGATTGTTAATAGAATTTCCTATTTGTTTACTGTACTCTTAATACTTATTTTCTACTAAGTATTTCCTTATAGAGCTTTTTCAATTCAGCTTCATCCACTACCGAGAATTCTACTTTCCAAAAAGGCCCTGCAAAATCTGTTATTTCTCGACGCATATTTTTGTCATTAAGTGCATCTTCTTTTTTCAGATACCCGTCTTGCAGCATTTCATTAAAACAATCTTCTTCCATGATAAGTTTAGATGGAGTTCCTATCGAACTTACATCCTCTAAATCTGCAAAACCGCTTTTGTTTGCAACGGCAATTATATTTCTTCTTACATTTCCGCTGTCCATGTGTTCCTTTGCTATAATATAAAACATCTTAATTACCTCCTATGATTATCATATGTTATAGTGGCTTGTAAATAGAATTCCCTATTTGTTTACTGTACTCTTCTTTTTGAGCACGAACGGAGGGTTCAATGCTTTCAAGTCTATCTTCCCTGCATACTGCAGATTAGGAGCGACTTTCAGGAACGGAGCCATCTTCTCGCTCTGTCCGGGTTTTACCTTCATAAGAACCTCGTGCGTCACAAAAACAAGGTCACAGTCCGACACAACCTCATGATACATAAAATAAGCATCTTTAAGATTGGAACTGTCCTCAACAATGAAAACGAGTATCTTTCGTCTGTCACCGGCACGCTCCTCAAAGAACTTTTTAAGGAACTTAGGTCTTTTCTGTACATGCTGCTCAAATTCCTCATATTCTCCCGAGAGCTTGTTCCTACGGAAGAATACCGGCTCAAAGACAGCGAGCATATCATCGTCCTCAACGGTACCGTACACGATCTGTCTGCGTTTTGGGTTCTCTATCTTCTCGCACCTGCAGAACTCAACCTTTCGGCCACCGCACATTCTCTCCGTCTCGAGCATTATAAAATTGGCTGCAAGCCTCTGCATTACCTCTATCTCGTTCTTGACGATAAGGCGGTCTTCAAGGAACTTCTCGGACCAGGTCTTTTCCTTATAGAGAAAAATGCCATGCTCCGTGAGGAAGTATGTGCAAAGAGGGGACTCATCAGTGTTGTCCTCGCCTACGGGGACATACCTCTTCTTGCCTATCGCACCGATAGAGCAGAGCTGCCTCATCATCTTGTCAATACGGTTCTTCTCGGTCACCACGTTAGGTATCAGATCCTTTTTCGCATAGCTCGAAGCCATCTTGTACATCAGGGGCATATCGGCAAAAGTGAGCATAGTCGCATAGCGGAGAACCTGAACTGTCTGATCGAAAGTTTCCATTAAGGAATACCGGCGCTCAAACTCTCCCTTGTCGCATATCTCATCATCTATCATCTTGTACCCGTCCCTGACGATGTACTCGCACTTCTCGGCTTTCATTATGCCGATATATTCTTTCGTAAGTTCTTCAGCCATAGTCAAAAGCAAGGGGCAGTCGTTGTCCTGCTGCCCCTTTCCCCTTTCTGTTCAAATCAGGTCTTGGAGAGTCTCGGAAGGACTTCCTTCATAGTCTTTGCCTTTAAGAGCTTGGTCTGTGCATTAACCCTGTACAGATAGCACTCATACTCTTTGCCTTCGATCACCTTGAAGTCCTTTTCTGCCTTAGGATACTCGCAGTAGATCTCAAGGTCTATACCATCTATGAAACCGAACCAGTTATGATCCTTTACATCCACGCACTTTACACGGACATAATCTCCCTCTTTGAAAGGAAGCGTATCCCACGGGTTAGGTATCAGCGGAGTCCTTGCGCAAAGGTACATTCCCCTGACTTTCTGAGCCTTACCATTCTTTGTATATACAGGAAGTGAAGTACCCTCTTTGTACTTTCTGTACGCAAATACCTCAACATCCACTATCTCGTTTACATTGACTACGGCACTGAGGTCGTCCATTCGTCCGTAAGTCCAGTAATTTGACGGAACATAACCGGGAATATCATAGCCGAGAAGATTGATCACGCAGCCTCTGTCGTCTGCAGAAACTATCTGTGCGGGAACGATTATCTTATCCATTCCTCTTTCTTCTGCTTCCTTGGTCATACCCTCATGGATAAGTTTCTTCTCAAAGCTGTTTCTTGTCCTGGGACTCATCTTCTCAACCTGCTCTTTAAGCTCGCCGGCGATCAGCTCCTTTACTTCTTCCCTTACGACATTCTCGATCTCTTTCCTGTCAGCCTGTTTCTCGTTAACCATGAACTGAAGCATCCTTGCCACTTTGTCACGCTCTTTCATCTTGACGGTACGCCATGAAACGATGACTTCTTTCTTCTTCTCGTCAACTTCGACGATATCTACGTTGTACTGGTATAACAGGTATGTGCTTCTCTTTGAGGCATCATACTTCTTGTTATTCCTCATTGCGACTTCGGCAAGGTCGCTCTTGACTTCCTCGTTGGGAAGTATGATATGGATCCCGTTCTCGAAAGAGTCAAGGTCACCGTTCTCGTTTACACGCTGGAACGTGATCTTGTACTGTCTCTTCTTTGCTTTAAGTGTCTTGAAATACTCAAGGCTTTCCATCACGGCATCCATCTTTTTAGCCTCGAAGGACTTCTTTCCTACGAGAGGCGTACTGATGCCAAAATTGGTGTAGCTGTACGTCATAATGCTTTTTCCTCCTGGTCGTTATTGTGTGGGCCATGCCCTTTTTTAGCCTGCCTCAGGCGAACTTGAGATACAGGTACGGCATGACATAGACGAACAGTGTCAGCAGCACCGGTACCGTTATCAGCCCGATAAGAATGGCACGCTTTCTCCTTTTTTTATTCTTAGACGATAGCATCGCCACTAAGAATCCCGTCAGCATGGATATGACAAGTGCAGCCGGATAGATAGCGTTGACCACATCGTAGATATGGAACACGAACACCCAGCCGGCTCTTATCGGATCCGTCTCTGCTATGGATTCGCCGGTTTCCTTCACGCTCTCGAACAGCTCGCTCATAGCACTGTCATCACTGTCCCATATCTTCTCTTTTATGGAATCGTATGCGCTCCCGCCCTCTTCGGCAAAGGAATCGTCAGTTTCCTTGACCTCCACATCAGCCGCCTTTACATATGCAAACGGCACGAGGAAAAGGCTCAGGACAGTTATCATTAAGAGCATTGAAATCTTTTTCACGGCACCCTCCAAAATTTAATGGCAGAGAAAGAAATCCTGTCTCGGATCAGGAGACAAAATTACCCCTCTATTTATAATAACAGAACATTTCGGAAAGTTTTTGCTTAAATGACGTAAAAATTTTTAATTTTTTTTAATTTTCTTCGGGAACAAGATAGAAATTCATGAGAGCAGTTCTCTCACTACTGCACTCACCATTGATGCACCTGAATGCTTCGGGACAGTCCGTACCGCAGTCGTCAAGAGGTGTGTCCTCGTAGTCCTCAAGCCTCTCGTCAGCTGTCCTGAACATACCGGGGCAGGTAAGGCATTTGATGAAATCGTCCCTCCCTATGCTCCTCACATAATTGACAGCCTCACAGTATGCGAAGTATGCCTCGAACTCTTCATCGCCCTCTTTAGGTTCCTCTCCGTCCTCGTACATCTCACGGATGCGGCACATCCTGTCGTAATCAAGGACAAGCCTTGCTCCCGGCTCTTCCTCGCTCTTCTTGATCTCGTCCGCATATCTGAAGCCGGCGATCCAGCAGTCCATGAACGCCATATCCTTTGCCTCGATCCAGTTCCACGAGCTTGTGTCGGCAATCATAGGCTTCTTGCACCATTCAAGAAAGTTGTTGTCAACGAGCCATGCCGGAACCTTTGACTGTTCACGGAAATCCCTGCCGAACTCAAAAGCGGTTTTAAGCTGTGAGAAGTCGAGCCTCGGCCTGTCCTCCCGTCTTATGGATACTATGCCCTGGCGGTCTGCTTTTCCCTGATGGTATGCGTTCTCATACACAGCAAGCATCCATACGTTGCAGGCATTCCTGTCCTCGCTCTGCTTGTAGAGTACATCTTCAAGCTCATCCTCAACTCTTTCCGGCATCTTAAGACCGTTAAGCCCCCTCAGATGTCCGAGGAACCTCGCATTGTCGATACGGTCCCTGAAAGAATCATATTTCTTTTCCATAGTGATACCCCCTTGCTGCCATGATGGCAGATTGTTTTCAAGAAAAGGATATCATTTAATATTTATATAAGTCAATAAAACTATGTATGCGTTTATTGTTCACTGTCGGGGATCTTCTCCGGTATCGGGAATATCGCCTCGTCACTGCACGGAACAGCTATCACGGCTTTAGATATCAGATCGTTCTTCTGTACAGTCACTGCTGCCCTTCTCCCGTTTTTCTTTTCCCGCTGTATGCAGTTATAGAAACCGCCACAATCTGAAGCCACACGGTATCTTCCGAGCAGCCTCACATTTCTCAGCCTGTCCCTATACAGCCTCGCATGGTCGCGGATAGTGGTCTCCTCACACCCTCCGTCAGTCCTGAACAAAAGATAGTCTTTCCCGGTTTCAAGGCTTGTAAGATATTTAGGCATAAAAGTAGCCTCCTTTACCCGTTCATCTTGCATAATAACTTCTCATTCCTTCAAGGGCACCGGCAGAGTTTAGCAGTTCTCCCAGTTTCTTCAGCGTCCTGTCGAGTTTCCTCTTGATCGTGCTCACGTGTTTCTCTCCGAGCCTGTAAGCAATCTTAGACAAGCTGAGCCCCTTGTAGAAACGCAGATCGATCAGCACCCGTTCTTCATCGGAAAGTATCTTAAAAGTCTCCCTCAGCTTTTCCCTTATCTGTTCCCTGCCTATATTGTCGAGCAGATCGTTAGTAGGATCGTACATAAGCTCTTTGGGGAGCGTTTCGCCCACTATCGTGTCACCGTCATCGTTTTCTTCTTCATTATATTCTCCAAAGAAGAACACTATCCTTCCGCCGGTGATCGCACCGGACTTTTTAAGTTTCCTGTACTCCCACCCGTGAAGTGTTCCACAGCTCAGTTCAAGACCAAGGTATTCGACAAGCCTGTTTTTCAAGAAAGATATGCAGGAGCCGAGGAAATTGTCGCATTCCGTAAGGTCAACCTTGTACAGATAGTCCACCACCTCGCTCCTTAAGAGCTGGCAGCAGTCGTCACAGTCAAGCTGATATCCGAATTCCACGTTCATATCCTTTACGATCCGGTTTATCATATCGTCCGTGTATCCCCAGAACACCACTTCTGCCTCTTCCGCATCCTCGACAGCTTCATTAAGTTCCTCAAGCTCGTCAAGCACTGCTGCCTTCCGCTTTTCGTCGCAGTAGTTCCAGCCAAGCAGATCAAGGCACATGCGGGCATGTTCACCTGCCTGCATACGCCTTATCGCATCTATTATGGTCTCATTCCTCTTTCTGTTCTTTTCTGTCACTACTTCCCCGCTTTCCGACTTCGAACAGCCACTCCGTAGGCCGTGCAGTCATCCTGTCACCGGACACGTCCAGCATACCCGCAGTTTCCATATAACAAATAACTTCATCGTTAGTGCTCCACACCGGGCAGTTCATAGCCCTCCGCAGCACACTGAAGCTCTTTTTCCCTATCTCTTCCATCACCGGTGACAGCACACGGTCGTAATATTCCCATACAGTGCAGCAGTTTTCGGTAGTCCAGCACTGTACGGCTCCCCTTTTTCCCCATACATACACTTTTGAATCAGGATGGTTCACGAAATAGGATATGATTCTCTGTATCTCGGTCTTAACGCTCGCCCTGCCGAACTGGTGCTTTTCGATAGCGATATCTACATTTACCAGGTCAGCTCCGTTATTTTCCCGAACAGGTATCTTTATCACTCTTCCCAAACGTCTCACCATCCTTTTCAAAATGTGTACTTTTTCTGAAAGGATATACAATATCTTGTGGCTGTTTAAAATGCACAGTGTTCTGCATTTTAAATGTTGATTTTTTGTTAAATTTGTGATAAGATTTTATAAATTTACGAAAATATTTTTC
>JAEEGG010000282.1_pt1 | contig 246699 bp, 207 predicted proteins | sample 9134161 | NCBI WGS metagenome assembly JAEEGG01 (sample SAMN16246543, study PRJNA631951) | gut metagenome | biome: gut microbiome; feature: rumen; material: CR-attached | host: Bos | place: Iran: Karaj | collected 2018-10 | reverse complement strand
GAATATTCGCCGTTTTACTGGTGCTGATGAGCCCTGGCTCTATTTTGTCACCGATTGTCGTAGATCCAGGCCTCACAATTATGATTTAGTCCAGGGACCCGTGGCCAACGACAAGGTGTTTACGACTGTCAATCTGTTCGAGAGCGGGGTCTTGAGTGCCGAGGCCGCCATTCTGCAACTCAAGGCCTACAAAACCTATGATCAACTGTCGTTCCATACTGAACGAGTAATCGGCACATTGAAGTTCGTGGAGTCATTTGAAGTATAAAACGATTGAACCTTGAACTTTGTGCCGTGCTTAGGCTGCCGAGCTTGATGAGGCAAGGCTGCGAGCCAAAGGCCGCGAACACCTTAGATAAAAAACAAGTCGGTGAGACAACACCGCTGAATAAATTAAATGAAGTGAGTCAACTTTGAACCTTGAACTTTGAACTTTGAACCTTGAACTTTGAACCTTGAACTTTAAACTTTGAACTTTGAACCTTGAACTTTGATCTTTGAACTTTGAACCTTGAACCTTGAACCTTGTGCCGTAGGCTGCGAACACCGCTGAATAAATTAAATGAAGTGAGTCAACTTTGAACCTTGATCCTTGATCCTTGATCCTTGAACCTTGAACTATGATCTTTGATCTTTGAACCTTGAACTTTGAACCTTGAACCTTGAACCTTGAACTTTGAACTTAGATCCGGATGGCCCAAAATCTAAAGACAATGAACAAAATATTCAAAATCTCAAACGCTGTAATCATAGCAATCTCCTGCCTCCTTGCCGCTGCCTGCCACAAGGACACCGGCACCGCCAAGGTGCACGTCAATGTCAACGACTTCGCCATCAGCCAGGAGGAGATATCCAAGTCCTCCGAGAATGTGGCCGACTACGCAGGTGTCAAGGCCATCACGCTGGCCTTCTACAAGACATCAGACGGCACCGAGCAGTACAAGACCACCCAGATGCGTGCCGATGCCACCACCTACACCACCTTCGGCCATTTCGACCTCTCCCTGCCTATGGGCAGTTATACTATGGTGGTTCTCGGCTATGGTCTCAACGATGGTGAGCCCGCCATTACCCTCACCAGCCCAACATCCGCCACCTTTGGCAACAATCCTGCCCGCGAGACCTTCGCCGCCACTCAGGCTGTCAACATCACCAACGCCAACGACGACGTTGACATCAGTGCCACCCTCAGTCGCGTGATTTCCAAACTCAAAATCACCTCTACCGATGGATGCACCGAGAACGCGGTCAACGTACGCACCACCCTCTCAGCCGGTGGCAAGAGCTTCAACCCCACCACAGGCCTGGCCACAGCCAATGCCGGCTTCAGCAATGTGCTCCCGATACAGAGTGCCGTGGGAAACCCCACCAACTCCATCACCTACCTCTTCCTCGCTACCGATGAGCAGACAGTGAACGTCACCATAGATGTCCTCGACGCGGGCGGCAACTCCATCTCCCATAAAGAGGTCAGCGGCGTGCCTTTCAAACGCAACCGTATGACAGTACTTACCGGTTCACTTTATTCCTCCGGCAGCAACGGCTCCTTTCAGGTAGAGACCGACTGGCTTGATGACTATAACACTACATTCTAACACTAAAGAAATTGATTAATTAACCCGCCATTAGCCCGCCTCCACGCTGTTACTATTTACCGCAGAAATAGCAGAGATAGCAGAAAGGTCTAGTGAAAAAACTCAGACTTCTTAACGAAGAATTGGTGAAAATCTTAGTCGCAAGGTGTAAGAAACTTGACGGTGCCGAATAACTTCAGCCCTCATACCTCATACTTCAGACATCCTAAGCTATTAAGCACCTAAGCAAACATCTTCCATCTTCCTTATTACATCTGACATCAGATAACATCTTCCATCTTCCATCTAACATCTTCCATCCGTTATCGTACCTTTATCGTACTCTTATCGAAATCCTATCCCGCGAAAGGCCGAAACAGGGCGGCGCAAATGTTAAAAAAACACTTAAGCAAATAATCTATTAAGCTACTAAGCTACTAAGCAATTAAGGTTCTTCCTACAAATGCGTAGGTGATACACAATAAAAGAAGCTGGCATTTCGTATTGTAAATGCTAAAAAAGGTACGGAATGGAAACCAGCTTCATGTATCATTGCCTCGGGATCCGGGATCAGGAGTGCACATGCACGCGCTACGAGGGCGGCAGGATAATCTTTGAAATAAGAACGAGAGAAGACAAACTTTATTGTCCCAAATGCAAAAGCCGACATGTAATTAAGAGTGGCAGCGCTGTCAGGCGATTCCGGAGTGTGCCGATAGGGTCGCGCCAGATAATACTCGAGATGACGGTGCAGCGGCTCGAATGCAAGGACTGTGGGGCGATACAGCAGGAGAGGGTCCATTTTGTCAGAGGCAAGGAGCGGTACACCTACCGTATGAAAAGGTTTGTGCTGGATCTGTGCAAGATAGGCACGATAGCGGATGTGGCCAAGCAGGTACATATGTCGTGGGATACGGTGAAGGACATTCTCAAGGCTGAACTGGGGCGCAAGTACAGCCGCCCCGACCTCAAGGAGCTACGTTACATCGGCATCGACGAGTTCGCTGTGGCCAAGGGGCAAGTGTATATGACCATTGTGGTAGACCTGGAGTGTGGCAGGATAGTGTATGTCGGCAACGGCAAGGGGGCGGATGCGCTGGACGGCCTGTGGCCGAAGCTGGCACGTGCAGGATGCAGGATCGAGGCTGTGTCGACAGACCTCTCCGAGGCTTTCATCTCCGCCGTCAGGGAACACCTGCCGGATGCCGTACAGATATTCGACCACTTCCACATCGTCAAACTGATGAACGAGAAACTCGACAAGGTGCGGCGCGACACCTACAACCAGGAAACCGACGAGAACAAGCGCCGCCTGATAAAGGGGCAGCGCTGGCTGCTGCTGGCAAACGGCGACAACCTCTCGCCCAAGGCCGAGGAACGTCTGTACAAGGCCCTTGACATCAACTGCCCGCTGGCCACCGCCTACTACCTCAAGGAATCCCTACGTCGTGTATGGTGGCAGGAAAACAAGCAGGATGCTGCAATCGTACTCGACGACTGGATTGAACAGGCCAGACAGTCAGGCCTGAAACCAATCGAAAGCATCGCAGACACCCTCGCACGACACCGTAAAGGCATACTTGCCTGGTACGACTACCGCATCTCCAACGGAAAACTCGAGGGCATCAACAATAAAATCAAAACTATGAAACGTCAAGCCTATGGCTACCGAGACATGTCCTTCTTCAAACTCAAACTCCTATCTCTACACGACTCCTCCTATCCATTTAGCGGATGAACCGCAATTAAGCTATTAAGCATATAAGCAACAAAGCTATTAAACGAATAAGCAAACTCGTTCCTTCGATGTTCCTTCGAAGTAGCTTCGATGTGGGTTCGATGAAGCCAACATCGTCGGAGGATGCACGGAGCATCCACGCTACATCCACGCTACATCGTCGGAGGAGGTACGGAGGGGAACGCTTGAACCCTTGAACCCTTGAACGCTTGAACGCTTGAACCCATAAAAAAGCCCAATTAACGGTTAACAGTTAACATCCGAACCACATGAGAAGCTTTATCGAAGTATAATCCGAGCGTAATAGTTCGGTAGGCTAAAAACAATATACATCCATATAAAGTATATCCCTATGACAAACGAACAGCAAAAAAATGTATTTCGAATGGCCGCCATCATATATGGTAGGTCAGATAGAAGTATGTCTATCAATAAATCGCATCAACGGGTTATTGATGATGCTTTGTATTGTTATGGAAAAGAGTCTGTATTGTTGACTGAACTTATTGTCTATATTAACCGTGAGTATCTTCTGCTATATTCACCAGAAGAAATCATTGGTATAGTGGTAGATGGCCGAGATGCAAAAGATCATTATATGGCTTACTACAACAATGATAATGAATTGGTCATCTCACTTACTCCTGAGTACAAAACAAAACTGACTCTCATTTGCGGACAAAAGACGCTATATGATTATATTGATGAATTTATTGCCGTATATGAATTAGAAGCTAACAAAACCAAAGACTTATTATTACGTTTCTTGTACGAAATGTTTACCTCTAACTTAGAGGGCTATAAATTGTTGTTGCAAGAAAAGTTTGATGCCATTACCTCTAATGCCCGTTATTCAGAAGAAGAAAAAAACAGAGTCAATGACTTCCTGAATTGGCAAGATGAAGGGAAAAACAAGGCGGTGTATGATTTGGCTGGCTATTCTCTTGAATACTGCATGATGACAAACAAGAAGAATACCTCCTTGAACGTTCAGAACTTAAAATACAAGTCTTTTTACATAGATACAAACATCATCTATCGTGCTATAGGGTTAAATGGAGACAACTACAAAACCAGAGCTGACTTGTTCCTTTCAAAGTTTAAGGACGTTGGCGAAAAACTGGTGATAAGTCAAAGTACATATATTGAATTCCTTGATACGATAGATTATTATATAGACAAAATCGAACAGTCCCAGCGGCCTAAAGTTCGTTCTCAAGTTATCAGCGAATTTATTAACGAGGACAGTATTTTTCTTTTCTATCACAAATGGTGCGTTGGAAGACATAATCGCGATTCCCGTATTTTCCGCGACTGGATTATGAGCGAATTCGACTCTTTGATGGCGAAATATAACATAGAGAAAGACGAGAAGTATCCTTACGACAAAGAAGCGCGTAAGAACGATATTGATGATTATGTAGAGAGTATTCATTCAAACATTCTCGACAAACCAATAACATCTGCCGTATATGATGCCGAGAATGTGCTGTGGGTCGAAGAAAAAAGAAAAGGAAGCACAGATGATATATACCAGGCCAAAGCGTTTTTTCTGTCTTCTGACAATGGTCTAAGACGGTGGGATTATCAACGAAACTTTCGAAGAGTGCCTATTGTGATGTCACCTAGCCAGTGGCTAAGCATCATACTTCACTATGTCGAGCGCACTTCCGACGATTATAAAAGCTTTGTAAGTTTTCTGACTATGAACGTGCGTACAGAGGTTTGGCCCATCGAGATGTTGACCAATGTCATTGCAGGGATAGCTGAAGCCACCAACGACATCGAACAGCAGCAATACCTTGTTCGAAATTTTATAGAAAGGAATACTTTCGAAGAGATGGAGAACAAAACCGATAAGGAAATTGAACATGAGGCTGAAACGTTTGCAAAAACGGAACTTGAAAAACGTATTGAGGTGCTTGAGGAGAGTCAGACCCAAAGTGAGAAGTCGTTGAAACAGACTCAGGAAGAATTATCAGGAACCCAGAAAGAATTAGAGGCAGTAAAGAAAGCTGGAGAAAAAGAACGTGCCAAAATACTTGCCGAAAAGGAAGAGGAAATACGCAAAAATAAAGAAGCAATTTCAGAAAACGAGAGACTAAAGGAAAAAATAGCGCACCAGGAACTAAAAAAGTGGAAGTCTATAAAGATTATCATTTGGGTGTTTGTCCTACTATGTTCGGTATTTTGGGGTTCGATGATTTATTTATGGAAAGATCAGCCATGGAATTTTATGGCACAATTAGTGGCTTTTGTTGACAGCTTGGGAACTTCATCAGCATCAAGCCTTGGTAAATGGCTGTTAGGTCTTCCCATTGTACTGTTTGCTTATTCAGGCGGTATGATTGTAGATGCTTGTGATATGGATGAATATGACAAAAAGCGATTTAGGCTGTTTTGGAAATCAAAAAAAAGAAAAATAAGATAACAGAGAAAAAATATAGTCTTTACAATCAACCGAAAATAAACAATAACAAACCAACAGATTACTAATGGAACTACTTTTGAATATTGATGAGCTGTCTGATATTACCAACGATGGTTGGAACGACTCTTTTAAGAAAGAGGAAGAGCAGCAGATACGTAATGTTCTTCAGATGGACGATGTTACTAAGGTGGCAAGAGTAAACATAGGGCCGGGCAGTGACTTTATGACAATTCTCACAGTTGTCAATACTGTGGTTGAAACATTTCTTATTGCCTCAAAATTGTTGGAGGGTAGTGAAGCATGGAAAAGGTTGATAGGAAAAATCAAAGGCTTCATTTCAAAGAATCGGTTGGTATCGATTGACGAAGAAGGAGCCAAAATATTAGCGATTAACTATATTGTGGAGCATTACTCATACGACTCCATTGAACTTGTTGATAGCCATGTTATCAATATTGCCGAAGTATCGTGCAAGCCTGATGCTTCTTCCGAATTGGCCAAGAAACCTCACAACTATTACATCCAAACCTATCGTATTAACGGAGAAGACAGGCTTATTCTTGGTGTCCGCTCTGATGGCGAAGTTAAGCTAATAAAAGCATTCGACTTAAGCAATTACGGGCTTTATGAGATTAGATGATTTGTAAATGACTAAACAGTGGCCACCCGGTCTTTACGCGCAGCTGGAGGACGCTGCTGGGGCGGAAGGGTCATCCACACAGCCTTGATGCCCCAGACATGAGGGGCTGGCTCTTATCAGGGTCTCTCATTAATAAAGGTTCAATAACCTGGTAACCCTGTCCCTCTTTTTTAGATTATTAATAAAAATCACCTATATGAAGAACATTATCATTACCGGTGGAGCCGGATTTATTGGCAGCCATGTGGTGCGCCTGTTTGTGAACAAATATCCTGAATACAGAATCATCAACCTCGACAAGCTGACCTACGCAGGCAACTTGGCTAACCTCAAAGACATCGAGGACAAGCCGAACTACCGCTTTGTGAAGATGGACATCTGCGACTTTGACGGTGTTCTCAAACTGATGCAGGACGAGAAGGTTGATGGCATCATTCACCTTGCCGCAGAGAGCCATGTTGATCGCAGTATAAAAGACCCATTCACCTTTGCACAGACCAATGTGATGGGTACGCTGAGCCTGCTGCAAGCAGCTAAAGCTTATTGGGAATGCCTGCCTGAGAAATATGAAGGCAAACGTTTCTATCATATCAGCACGGATGAGGTGTATGGCGCATTGCAGATGACGCATCCAGAAGGTATAGAACCCCCGTTCACCACCAAGGCTTCAAGTGGCAAGCATCATCTGGCTTACGGTGAGAAGTTCTTCACCGAGGATTTGAAGTACCAGCCCCACAGCCCATATAGTGCAGCCAAGGCCAGCAGTGACCACTTTGTTCGTGCATTTCACGATACTTTTGGAATGCCAACGATTGTGACTAATTGCTCGAACAACTACGGCCCCTATCAATTCCCTGAAAAGTTGATACCGCTCTTCATTAACAACATCCGTCATCGCAAACCACTTCCTGTCTATGGCAAGGGTGAGAATGTGCGCGATTGGCTGTTTGTGGTTGACCATGCAAGAGCAATAGACATTATCTTCCATAACGGAAAGATTGCTGAAACCTATAACATTGGCGGCTTCAACGAGTGGAAGAACATTGATATTATTAAAGTCCTTATTAACACAGTTGACAGACTCCTTGGCCGTCTAGAAGGTGCTGACATGGATTTGATAACCTACGTTACCGACCGTGCCGGTCACGACCTTCGTTATGCTATTGACAGCACCAAGCTCCAGAAAGAACTGGGCTGGGAGCCAAGCCTGCAGTTTGAGGAAGGCATTGAGTTGACCGTGAAGTGGTATCTTGACAACCAAGAGTGGCTCGATAATGTCACAAGCGGTGATTATCAGAATTATTACGAACAAATGTATAAAAATCGATAATTATGAAAGGAATAGTATTAGCCGGTGGTTCTGGCACAAGACTTTACCCTATCACAAAGGGTGTCAGCAAACAATTATTGCCCATTTACGATAAGCCGATGGTCTATTACCCCATCAGTGCTTTAATGCTGGCAGGTATTAGAGATATTTTGATTATCTCTACTCCTTACGACCTCCCTGGCTTTAAACGCCTGCTTGGCGATGGCTCAGACTATGGCGTTCATTTTGAATATGCTGAGCAACCCAGTCCCGATGGTCTTGCACAGGCTTTCATTATTGGCGAAAAATTTATCGGTAATGATAGTGCCTGCCTTGTCCTTGGTGACAATATTTTCTATGGAAGTGGATTTACAACATTGCTTCGCAATGCTGTGAAGGATGCCGAGGAGAACAAGAAAGCCACCGTATTTGGCTACTGGGTCAGCGACCCAGAGCGTTATGGCGTGGCAGAATTCGATAAGCAGGGCAACTGTCTCTCTATCGAAGAAAAACCAAAAGAGCCGAAGAGCAACTATGCAGTAGTTGGCCTTTACTTCTATCCCAACAAGGTTGTCAATGTAGCCAAGACCATCAAACCTTCTGCCCGTGGCGAGCTTGAAATCACTACTGTCAACCAAGAATTTCTCAAGGACGGAGAACTAAAAGTTCAGGTCTTCGGACGTGGCTTTGCTTGGTTGGATACTGGTACACACGACAGTCTCAGCGAAGCTTCTACCTTTGTCGAAGTTATCGAGAAGCGTCAAGGCTTAAAGGTCGCCTGCTTGGAGGGCATAGCATATCGTAATGGCTGGATTTCTGAGGAAAAGATGCGTGAACTGGCTAAACCCATGCTCAAGAATCAATATGGCCAGTACCTTCTTAAAGTAATCGATGAGATGAAGGAAGATATTACATCGCTTAGTTTCACTCATCCACAAATGTCTGGACCGAAAGCATAACAAAAGATGACAGAAGTGCGAAAACCTCGTAGCTCCAACTTGGAGTTATACAGGATTATCTGCATGCTGATGATAGTGGCGCACCATTATGTGGTTAATAGTGGACTGATAAGTGCAGGTGGTCCGCTGGTGGCCTATCCTGACGCACCTAATAGTATATTTCTACGGCTGTTTGGTGTATGGGGTAAAACTGGCATCAATTGCTTTTTGATGATAACAGGCTATTTCATGTGTACCAGCCAAATCACGCTGAAAAAATACATCAAACTAATACTCCAGGTCTATTTTTACAACATTATTATATTTTTGGTTTTCCTATGGTTTGGTTACGAATCAGTCTCGATAACTCGTCTTGCTAAGTTGGCTCTGCCTTTTTGGGGGTTTAGCAATGGTTTCGTTAGTTGTTTCCTTATGTTTTATTTGACCATTCCTTTTTGGAATATCTTGATAAAAAACATGACTAAACGACAGCATGTATTATTGTTAATGCTATTGCTAACATGCTATACTCTGTTTGGCAACCTCCCCACGTTCAATATCACCTTCAATTACATTACTTGGTTTGGAGTTATTTATGTTATTGCTTCATACATCAGGCTCTATCCTACACCTGTTTTCGAACGCAGGACGTTATGGGGCTGGCTCACACTGGCATCAGTGTTAGTGGCAATGGTTAGTGTTGTAGTTATGAATAAGTTGTTTGCCAAATGGGATTATTTCCTCGCTGATAGCAACAAGATTTTTGCTGTTTTGGTTGCGGTCTGTTCTTTCCTATGGTTCAAGAATATGAATATCAAATACAGCAAAGTTATTAATGCGTTTGGAGCCGCAACTTTTGGAGTGCTGTTGATACATGCCAATAGCGATGCTATGCGGGTTTGGCTGTGGAATGACACGATTAATACTATTAGACATTACTGCCTGCCGTTAGGCAACCTAATTCTATATTGCGTAGCGGTCGTGCTTGGAATATTTGTCGTATGCAATCTAATAGACCAATTGCGCATAGCTACGGTCGAAAAATGGTTCTTCCGTTGGTATGATAATAAGGTGGCAGAAAAGGCCGATGCCTGTATTAACAAACTGACCAGAAATAATCTGTAATAATATGAATAATAAACAAATTACGGTGACCTCCCCTCTTTTACCAAGTCTCGAGGAGTTTTCTGAGATGCTTAAAGAGATTTGGGCAAGCAAATGGATTACCAACAACGGACAAATCCACAAACAGTTGGAAAAGGAACTGTGTCAGTATCTAAAAGTGCCGTTCATTAGTCTGTTTACCAACGGCACACTCCCATTGCTCACTGCGTTGCAAGCTTTGCGTATAACTGGTGAGGTTATAACTACCCCATACAGTTTCGTGGCTACAACCCATAGTATTTGGTGGAACGGCTGTCGTCCTGTGTTTGTGGATATTGAGGAGGAAACCTGCGGTATTGATCCTGAAAAGATAGAGGCTGCAATCACCCCCAAGACCACAGCCATTATGCCTGTACATTGCTATGGCAAGCCGGTGAAGATGAAACGAATTCAGGAGATAGCGGACAAGTATGGACTGAAGGTAATCTATGATGCAGCCCATGCCTTTGGCGTTGAAGTGGATGGGGAAAGTGTCCTTAACACTGGTGATATGGCTACGCTCAGTTTCCACGCCACTAAAGTATACAACACTCTCGAAGGTGGTGCTTTAGTTATGCACGACGAAAAGACCAAACAGCGCATCGACTATCTAAAGAACTTTGGTTTTGCCAACGAAGTAGAGGTTGTTGCTCCAGGTATAAATAGTAAAGTCGACGAGGTACGTGCCGCATACGGTCTGCTGAACTTAAAACAGGTTGATGAGGCTATTGAAAAACGCCATCAAGTGGCCGTCAAGTATCGTAAAGCCCTGCGTAATGTTCCAGGCATCCGCTTCTTCGATGATATGCCTGGCGTCCGTCACAACTACAGCTATTTCCCCATCTTCATCGATGCTGAAGAATACGGAAAGACCCGTGACGAGCTCTACTTTGAAATGAAGGCAGCTGAAGTGTTAGGCCGCAGATATTTCTATCCGCTAATCAGCACATTCAGCACCTATCGTGGCTTGCCGAGTGCCGCGCCTGCAAACCTCCCTGTGGCCACAAAGGTTGCTAACGAAGTTATTTGCCTTCCTATGCACCATGAACTGTCAGATGAAGATATTGATAGAATTTTAAGTTTAATAGTGAAATGAAAAACATATTAGTTCTTCCCGGAACACAGTGGCAGGTTCCGCTCATTGAGAAGATACAGGAAATGGGGCATCGTGCTCTAGTGGTTAACCCTGACCCGCAAGCCCCGGGCATGAAAAAAGCTGACCTTGCTTTGGAAAGTGACATCTTTGACAAAGAAAGAGTCATTGCCTTTTGCCGTGAACAACAGGTGAATGCCGTGATGTCAGACGAATGTGACATTGCCATGAATTGGGTGGCCGAATTGGGCTCTATCTTCAAAGTTCCCACTCTCGATGAAGAAACGGCAGCTCTCTATACGGATAAGTTCTTGATGCGCGAGTTCAGTAAGAAGCATGGGCTGCGTTATCCTGAGTATAAGTTCTGCAAGACCGTTGACGATGCCATCGCTCTGCAAAAAGAAATCAAAAAACCCATTATCATCAAACCTCTTGACAGTAATGCAAGCCACGGAGTGTTCAAGTGTAATAATGAGGAGGATATACGCAAGCATTTTGACGAATCCATGTCCTTCTCTCGTGTCGAGAAGTCTGTTTTGGCAGAGCGTTTTATCGTGGGTACTGAATTCACCATTGATGGTGTGAAGACACCCCATGCGCACTATACTATGGCTATCAGCGAGAAGAAACATTTTGCCCACAACGAAAGCATTGCCAACGAACTGCTATTCTCACATTACAATCCCAACTTTGACTACGACAAGCTGAGAGCCACCAACGATGCCTTTGTGATGAAGAGCAAACTTCAGTTTGGTTTTACTCATGCTGAATACAAGTATGAAGACGGTGAGTTCTATCTCATCGAAATCGCAGCCCGTGGTGGTGGAAACATGATTTCCAGTTGCATAACGCAGTACATGACAGGTTATGACACCTATCGTTATTTGGTTGAGTGCGCTACGGGAAATGTCCATGATGAGGATTTCTCTTTGCGTCCTGAATACAAGGAACGTGCTGCCGTGCTCAAATTCTTTGAAACTCCTGGTGGCGGCGGTAAAGTGAGAGAAATCAAAGGCATTGACTATCTTGAGAGCGAGCCCGATATCAAGCATTATCGTCTGAATTTCAAGATAGGCGATACCATTGAGAATGCGCTCAATGATTCCGTGCGCATTGGTTTCTACATCATTTGCTCTGAAAGTATGCAGAAACTTCGCGAAGTGATAAATAACATTGAAAAGAACTTCCAGATAATTTACTAACGATTATGGATACTGCAACTATTAAACAACAAGCCCTCGAACTGATTGAGGCTAACAAGATTTCGACCACAGAGGTGGCTGATGTATTGGGCAAAACTGGTCAGATTGAGGGAGTACACCCTTTGAACCCACAGATGTTCAAGGCTGGTGAAGTGAAGGTAATTTATGCCATCAACAACAGCAACTATGAGGTGCATAAACAGTTGGCCGAAAGCGATGACATTAAGAATAAGATACTTTTTATCTATAATGTGAATTGCGACCGTGCTGTGTTTGGCGACCTTGTTTCCAAATACATTATGCTCTATAAGCGCGCCAAGGCTATTGTTATCAACGGCAAACTGCGCGATGCGCATACACTGATCAAGGAAAAGTATCCAATTTGGTTGGAGGGTGTCAGCCCTATTGGTTGTGTGAACCGTCCTAATGGTCCTGAAATTGACCCCACGTTGCTGCAGGAAATCAAGGACAAGTATGACGGGAGCATTATGGTGTGCGATGACAGTGGCGTGGTGATGATACCGAAAGACAAGATTGACGAGAAGCTCCTTACCAAGCTTGAGTTTATCGAGTTCCAGGAGGATATTTGGTTCTACTGTGTGGATACTTTGAAGATGAGTACCTTCGATACAGTATGCAAAAAGAAGTATTTGGAAGGTGGACTTATTGATGATAAGATGCTAATAAAACTGAATGAGATTCAGAAAAACATGTAAAACACAGTCATTAATGAATAATCATAAAATCAAGTAATAATGGAAAGAAGTATAATATTAGACGACCTCTTAAAGGACGGTTTTTCTCTCAAGTATGCAAACTTTTATCTGCGTATTGTAGAGAAAGAGAACAATAATCCATTGTTCAACAAAGAATACACACAATGGGCTCATTCGAAAGGCTTCTTGGCATCATGGGCAGGTTATTATGGTCTGACAGAACAGAATTATAGAGATTATCTGTCTGACTATGATTTTTACAGAGTTTGGCCGCTCAATGACTGGACAAAAATTTGGGTAAACGATAAGTTAACCCTTAAGTTCTTGCTTCAGGGGACTTCTTTGGAGTGTTTGATGCCTCAATATTATTATTATTCAACAAGGGAGCAGCTACGATGCTTGCCAGACACTAAAAATGACAATTCTATTGAAGGGTTCATTCAAACTCTCAAGGAAGTGGGAACTTTTGCTTGTAAACCTAACAATGGAACCATGTCTCAAGGTTTCTTCCGTTTGTCATACGAGGGTGGAAGTTTCTTTATCAACGAAAACGAGGTGCCTGTCTCTGAAATTAAGAGTTTTGTAACCACGCATCCCAACTATATTTTTACAGAATATCTTATTCCTTCTAGTTTCTTTAGAAGTATGAATCCATTAATCCATACCATTAGGATTAATACTATTAACAAAAATGGCAACGACCCGAAAATTATTGGAGCGTGGGTAAGAATTCCTACTAATAAAACAACTGATGTAAACCGTGCTGATTTAGGTAATCCACAAAATTTTAACTTGATAACTCGTATTAATATCGAGACGGGTATGTTGTGTGATTCAAAACTGGCGTATGCCAATTATTTGGTTGATACTGATAAGCACCCAGACACAGGGGCGGAATTGACTGGGAAACTTGAAAACTGGGAAACACTAAAGAATCAAATTTTGGAGTTTTGCTCAAGATATGGCACATTGGAGTTTCTTGGATTTGATTTTGGAGCAACAGATGATGGCTTCAAGTGTATGGAAGTGAACACCCATCCTGGTATTATGTACGATCAGATGTATTTGCCTTGGATGAAGGATGAGTTTATTGGTGACTATTTCAAAAAGAAAATCGACGCGATAGACAATATGTCCCAGAATGAAAAAACAGCACGTAATTCAATTCGATAATCATGGAAACATTCACGTTGAACAATGGTGTACAAATGCCGTGTGTGGGCATTGGTACTGCAGGGCTTCCTAAAGATGCTATTGAAAGAGTGTTAGGAACCGCATACGATTGTGGCTATCGAATGATAGATACTGCATGGCACTATTTCAATGAGGAAGAGATTGGAAAAGCATTGAAAAACCTGAAGATACCTAGGGAAAATCTTTTCATCACATCTAAATTGCATTTTGACGACCTATTCAAAGTAGAGAACAACACAGCTATTCAAGTAAAAACCGTTAAAGAGGCTTATGAGGATACACTCCGTCGGTTGAAAGTTGATTATTTGGATTTATTCCTAGTCCATTGGCCGTGGTTTAACTTTGATTATATGTATCTGGAAATTAATAAGTTATACAAACGGGGGGGGGTAAGAACTATAGGGGTTAGCTCATTTGAACCGCATCATCTTGATATATTGTTAAGTAAAGAGTCGACAGAAGAAGTGGTTGTGCCTGCTGTTAATCAATTTGAAATGTCACCATTCGGCCAAAGAAAGTATTTGACAACTTATTGCAAAGAACGTCATATACAGTGTGAAGCTTTTTCCCAGTTTGCAGTACCATCGGGTGCTTCGTCCTCTTTGCTCTTGGATAATGAAGATCTTGTTGAAATAGCAAGTTCGCATAACAAAAGTTCATCACAAGTTGTCTTGAGGTGGCTCTATCAAGAAGGTGTGGTTTGTATTCCTCGTTCGAAAACGGAAAGTCGTATTCGTGAGAATATTGACATATTTGATTTCCAGCTGTCTGATGAAGAAATGACCATCATCAGATCATTGGATAATGACCAATACACAAGACCGAGAAAATTAAAAAAATGACATTTACAAACAAAAAACTAGATTATGCAACCGTTCTCGCATTGTTAAATCAATGTGAGAATAGTTTTAAACCGCCGTTATCTCAAAACATTCCTTACACAATGAGCGATTATGCAAAAAAACTATCCGAATTTGCATGGTTTATCCTGTGTGTGGAAGGCGACGAGATAATAGGTTTTACTGCTTATTATTTGAACCAGGAGGGCGGTTTTGCCTATATTCCACAAATATGGGTTTCTGATAATCATCAGAGAAAAGGGATAGGTGCCAAAATGATGGATGTTTTAATAAAAGAGACACCTGATTTTGTATATTCAATCCGACTTGAAGTAAGGAAGAATAACGAAAAAGCAGTGCCCTTCTACAAAAAAATGGGTTTTATAATCCTTGAAGATAACGGCGGCAAGATTCTGTTAAGGAAAAATGTCTAATAATACTGTACTTCTAAAGCACTATAATAACACAATAAGAGATGGCAGAACAAAGCTTAAAAGATAGGACGGTAAAAGGAGTTGGCTGGAGTGCCGCTGACAGTTTACTCAGTCAAGGTATTACTTTTATCGTGGGTCTAATTTTAGCACGCCTTTTAAGTCCAAGCGAATATGGACTGATAGGTTTGGTGACAATCTTTATCACTGTATTCAACGCCATTATAGACAGTGGGTTCTCTCAAGCTATAATCAGGAAGAAAGAGGCAAGCAATGATGATTACAATACCATGTTTATTACTAATATGGTATTGTCTATTTTGATGTTTGCTCTGCTCTATATAGGTGCGCCAGCAATTGCAAATTTCTTTGATCGGCCTGAGTTGGTCGCTCTCTCCAGAGTGATGGGCATAGTACTAATAATTAATGCTCTTTCCATAACTCAAAATACCGTACTAACAAAAAAACTTGACTTTAAGACAAGGACTAAGGCTTCTTTTATTTCAGCAGTAATGAGTGGGATAATAGGGGTGCTTATGGCTTTCACAGGATTCGGAGTTTGGGCCTTGGTAGGACAACAGATATCCAAACAACTAATAAATACGGTTTGCTTATGGGTCTTTAACCGCTGGTGGCCGAATTTTACATTCAGCATAAAAAGTTTTAAGTACATGTGGGGATTTGGGTGGAAGATGTTGGTGAGCAGTTTATTAGATAATATATGGAATCAACTATATCAGGCAGTTGTGGGAAAGTTCTATTCACCCGCTACATTGGGGCAGTATTCCAGGGCGAGGGAATATGCTAGTATTTTTTCGACTAATATACAGTCTATTGTGGGGCGGGTGTCGTTCCCTGTCTTGGCCGAAATACAAGATGATAAGGATAGATTAGTTGGGGTTTATCGCAGGATTATTAAGGTGACAATGTTTGTAACTTCAATATGTATGATATCGATAGGTGCTATTTCTGAACCATTGATATATTGCTTAATAGGACCGCAATGGCATCAGGCTTCTACTTTTTTACCTCTCATTTGTCTGAGTATGTCGCTATACCCACTTCATGCCATTAACTTAAATATGCTAAAGGTGCAAGGACGATCTGATCTTTTTTTAGGTTTAGAAATTGTTAAGAAGATAATAGCAATTGGGCCTATATGCTTGGGAATTTTTGTTGGTATCTATTGGATGGTTGCTGGCACGGTTGTTATAGGCTTTGTGTCATTTTTTTTAAATTCCTATTACTCTGGAAAATTATTAGGTTACTCATCTTGGATGCAGTTAATAGATGTGGCTCCTTCTTATGCCATAGCTTTCATAATAGCAGTTTCCGTTTACTTCTTGAAATACTTATCAATTTCATATTGGATAATTTTGCCATTACAAATAACCTTAGGCATTGTAGTTTTCTTTGTTATTGTCAAAATAAAGAGAATTCCTGAGTTCGAGGATATTTTGGGGATACTCACCCCGTTCTTAAAGAAAATAAAAAAATAACAGATAATGAATACACAATTCCCGGTATATGTTTCGTGCCCGACGTATAATCAAGCTGCGTATATTAAAGATACTTTAGATGGTTTTTGCATGCAGGAAACATCTTTTCCTTTTATTTGTGGTATCATTGATGATGCATCTACAGATGGCGAGCAGGCAATTATCCAACGCTATTTGGATGAAAATTTTGATATTGAAAAAAATATCAAAAATGATGAAACCGAAGATTATGTTAGAAGACTCGCGAGGCACAAGATCAATAAGAATTGCTTTTTCATAGTTGTGTTTTTGAAATATAACCATTATCAGATAAAGAAATCGAAAGTGCCGTATGTGGCAGAATGGAGAAATAATGCTAAATATATGGCAATTTGCGAAGGCGATGACTATTGGATAGACCCTTCAAAACTTCAAAAGCAGTATGATTTTCTCGAAAATAATACTGATTGTAGTTTGTGTTTTCATGCAGATGTACAGTTGTATCCTAATGGAAATCGAAAGGAAACACGTCCCTCTACAATAAAGACATTCTACTCTACTACAGATGCCATTTTAGGAGGTGGCGGCTTTATGGCAACAAATTCAATGTTTTATCGTAACAGTTTTTTCCTTGATGAAGAGACCCCACTATTCATAAAGAATTGTCCCGTTGGAGACCTCCCGAATATGTTATACTTGGCATCAAAAGGAAAGATTGGTTATATTAATGAAACCTTGTCCGTTTACAGGGTTACAGCATCTGGCTCGTGGACAAGTGGTCAGAATACAATAAGAGTGAAATGGAAACACCATAAGTCAATCCTTAATATGCTTGAAGAATATGATGAATATACAAATTACCGATACCATAGTGCAATTAATAGAAAGAAGAGAATAAACAAAAAAAACTTCTATACAGATTGCTTAATTGCATTTATTAAATTTGTTTTGCATTATAAAAAATAATAACATATGAAAGTGATTATTGCTGGTGACTATTGCCCGTTGTCAAGAGTCGCGACATTATATGAAAACAAGGAATTTGCAGCAGTTTTAGGTGATGTCAAATCAATAATTGAAAATGCAGATTATTCAATTGTGAATCTTGAATGTCCTGTATGTTATGGTTATGGGAGTACGATAAAAAAATGTGGCCCTAGTTTGAAATGTAAAGATTGTGGCGTTGAGGCATTGAAGTGGGTGGGGTTTGATTGCGTCACTTTAGCCAACAACCATTTCCTCGATTATGGCAAAGAAGGTGTGAAGCAAACGTTAGAAGCATGTGAAAAATATGGTTTAGAGACTGTTGGCGGTGGAATGAACTTTCAAAATGCGTCAAAGATTCTGTATAAAAGAATAGAGAGTAAGATATTAGCAGTCATAAACTGTTGCGAACACGAGTTCTCCATAGCCACAGAAGATACAGAAGGTTCTAACCCCCTAAATCCAATACGCCAATATTATGATATTATTGAAGCTCGCCACAAGGCAGATTATGTAATTGTGATTGTTCATGGAGGTAATGAGTACTATCAGTTACCATCCCCGAGAATGAAAGAAACCTATCGTTTTTTTATAGATGCCGGTGCAGATGCTGTAGTTAATCATCATCAGCATTGTTATAGTGGTTACGAAATGTACAAAGGAAAGCCAATTGTTTATGGCTTGGGAAACTTTTGTTTTGAAGCATTAGGAGATTATGATTTGTCTTGGAATGAAGGTTATTTGGCAGAATTGAATTTTGAAGAACAAACATCCTTAGTGACCATACCATATGTTCAATGCAATCATGAACCGATTGTTCGTAGAATGGACCTAAGAGAACGCAAAATGTTTGATGATACAATTTCAAAACTGAACAGCCGAATTAACAATGATGATGAATTGAGAAGTTGTTATACCTCTTTTGTAGAGCAGTTTAAGACGTTAGTGGAAATAAAGCTATCCCCATATTCTTCTAGGATTGGGCAAAGCTTATGCAGAAGAAAAATATTACCCTCCTTCGTTTCTGATAAGCGTAAGATAGAACTGCTAAATTATCTTATGTGTGAGTCTCATTTTCCTAAGGTAATCAGTTATTTAACAACCGAATAGTATGATTGGTTCACTGTTCTTTACTATTTCACTTATTCATTACCAGGCATATAAGTTCTCACCCCACCATGTACGGAATTTAATTCTCTCTGACGTTGATGAAATGAACAGACGGACAGGAATGAATAAAAGTCTCTTATTTTGGCTTGTTGACCAAAAAGCTTATCGGAATTTATTCTATTATCGCATCGGCTATAAGGTTTCGAGGTGCTTGAAATATTTGTTAAGGCCGATGGATGATTTCTACATCAATTTTACGATTGAGAATTTTGGAGGTAGTGCATATGTTCTGAATCACCCCTATGGAACAATAATCAATGCGAAGTCAGTAGGTGAGCATTTTACTGTCTGCCAGTTAACAACAATAGGAAATGGCAAACATGGTAGGAATGATTTGGTACCTACGATAGGAAACAATGTTACTTTGGGAGCAAACGTCAATATCATTGGTGATATTAAAGTAGGGAATAACGTTATTGTAGGTGCAGGTAGTGTAGTTGTCAAAGATGTTCCTGATAATTGTGTGGTGGCTGGTAACCCGGCAAAAATAATCAGATACTTGGAATGAAAAAACATATTTCAGATTTATTTATTGGAGCGTGGTGTCTCTACTATTTGCAGGGCACGCTTTATGAAAGTGGTAGCATTATTTCGCAAGGACTAATGTTATTGTTAATAGTAGTGTCGCTTTACTACTTTTTGTATGCCAATTCACAATACAAGTTACCAAAGGCACTTAAAGCACTTAATATCCTAGTCATAGTATTTACAATATATGGTACAATAAACATTCTGTTTGGAAATGGGGTAAGCTATGTGGCTAATTACACTTACTTAAAGGCTATATATATGTCTTTGCTACCAGTATACCCTTTTTATGTTTTTACTAAAAAGGGATTGTTGACTGAGAAATCATTGCGATTATGGGTTTTTGTATTTATTCCTGTGGCAATTGCTTCCTTTTATCGAGAACAACGTGAAGCATTGATAGAAGCGGCAAGTCTGCGTAGTACTCGAGAGGAGTTTACGAATAACGCTGGATATATTGTATTGTCAATAATACCTTCTATTGTGATATGGCATAAAAAGCCTCTTATTCAATATGGATTGTTGGCCTTTTGTATGGCTTTTGTGCTAATGGGAATGAAACGTGGCGCGATATTGGTGGGCGGAATATCTGTGTTATATTTTGTATTTAGTTCATTCTCTGGCCAATCCTCGAAGACAAGAATAAGATATTTAATACTTGCAGCTTGTCTTGTGGTATTAGGTTACTATGTTGTTATGCGAATGCTGGCAACCAGTGACTATTTTGTATATCGAATAGAACAAACGCAAGAAGGAAACTCCAGCGGAAGAGATGTTCTTTATTTGAGTTTGTTAGATTATGTGTTTAATAAAACGAATGTTTTTAGTTTCCTTTTCGGATCTGGTGCTGATGCAACTTTGAGAATAGCAGAGTATGCACACAACGATTGGCTGGAAATCGCGGTTAATAATGGGATAGTGGGTGCAATTCTTTACCTTTTTTATTGGTATCAGATGTATAAGACGTTTAGGAAATCGAAAAATGATGTTAGGAAAAGGATGTTAGGACTTTTTGTTATTATATATTCTATTAAATCCCTCTTCTCTATGTCATATAATGATATTACGATATACGCTTCGATTGCATTAGGCTTTGCTCTTGCGAATGATGAAGGAATAATAATACGAAAAAATGATTAATACAAAAAATTGAATTAATATGAATATAGGCGAATATGTATTTCAATACTTTCGTGAGCCAAAGAATATTCTTATCGGATTATTGAATCATTGTGGTGGTATATTAACAGATAAAGCATTCCTTAAGTGTCAATATTATCTTCAAATGGGGAAGAAACTTGACATAGATAATCCGCAGACTTATAATGAAAAGCTACAATGGTTAAAACTGTATAATCGTAAGCCCGAATATACCATAATGGTAGATAAGTACGCGGTAAAGGATTATGTCGCCTCGAAAATAGGAGAAGAATATGTCATTCCAACATTGGGCGTTTGGGATAGACCGGAAGATATAGATTGGCTCTCGTTACCACAACAATTTGTACTTAAGACAACACATGGTGGAGGATCTACCGGGGTTGTTGTATGCAGGAATAAGAATACTTTTGATAGAGAAGAAGCAGTAAAGAAATTGAATAGAAGTTTGAAACAAGATATCTATAAAACATTAAGGGAGTGGCCTTACAAAAATGTAAAGAAACGAATAATAGCGGAAAAATACATTGAAGACAAAAAAACAGGAGAACTTGCAGATTATAAGTTTTTCTGCTTTGATGGTGAGGTCAAAGCCTTATTTGTGGGTACAGAACGTGGGTCTGGAGATGTAAAATTTGACTACTACGATTCTGAATACAATCATTTAGATCTAGTCCAATATCATCCAATGTCTGACCACCAATTACCGAAGCCGTGTAACTTCGAATTGATGAAAAAGCTCGCTTCTCAGCTCTCTAAAGGCATACCACAAATCCGGGTTGATTTGTATGAATGTAATGGTCGTGTTTATTTTGGCGAATTAACATTTTTTCATCATGGAGGTATTGTACCCTTCCATCCAGAATCTTGGGATTATACATTTGGCAGTTGGATAACACTGCCCTCAAAGACAAATTAAATGAAAATACTTGTAATCGCACCGGATTATCCAGATGATGTGCGTTCTGTGTTCTTTTTTGTTAAACAATTAGTGGACGAATTAGCATCTCTTGGACACTCCATCCAAGTTATAGCCCCTTATAGTTTAACTCATAATAGGCGGTTTATTAAGTCGAAAACCACTTATTTCATTAGAAATAGTAAGGTGATCGTGTATCGACCCAAATTTATTTCTATATCGAACATAAGAATAGGCAAACAAGGTTTATCGGATTTAATAAAAAAACGTGCGTATAGAAGGGGATTTAGTATGCTTGAGGAGGCCCCCGATATAGTGTATGGCCATTTCTGGCATAGTGCCTTTATGGGTTATAATTATGCAAAATCTAAAAGACTTCCACTATTTGTTGCGACTGGCGAAAGCGAAATAGATTTTAGGAACGATTGTGACGAAATAAAAGCATTTTGCGATTATGTCTCTGGTGTTATTTGTGTTTCCACAAAAAATAAAGAAGAAAGTGTAAGGTTAGGGTTGACAGAGAACAGTAAATGTGTAGTTATTCCAAACGCAATAGATTCAAATTTGTTCAAAAAGATAGGAAAGAAAGAATGTAGGCAAGAATTGGAACTTCCACAAGATGCATTTATAGTGTCTTTCGTTGGGTGGTTTAACGAAAGAAAAGGTTCAGAGCGTTTATCGGAGGCTATATCAAAACTAAAAGGAACGGAAAAAGTCTATTCCATCTTTATTGGGGAGGGACAAAAGAATCCCAATTGTGCCAATATACTTTTTAAGGGTAGACTTTCACATGATGTGATCCCCAAGTATCTAAATTCAGCAGACATTTTTGTGTTACCAACTTTGCAGGAGGGGTGTTGTAATGCTGTCATTGAAGCGATGGCCTGTGGCTTGCCAATTGTTAGTAGTAATCTACCGTTTAATTGGGATGTGCTTGATAATACCAATTCTATCATGGTAGACCCAAACAATATTGACGAAATAGCAAATGCAATAGAACTATTGCATAATAACAGTGATTTGCTGGGTGTTCTCTCAAAGGGTGCCTTATCAACAGCAGCAAGCTTAACGATTACCAAACGAGCTCACAGAATTATTGATTTTATAAATGAAAAAACAAGGAATAATTTATAATGGAAAAGAAAAAACTTTTGATATTGCAATATGAATTGTCCGCGTATAATGTCCCCGTCTATAATGAAATATCAGATTATTATGACTTGACTGTGGGTTATTATTTGAAGGATAAGTCGAACCAGCAATGTAATTTTAAAAAGAAACATTTTGAAGTAACTAATTTAGGACCACTGGTTTTCGTCAAAGGTTTTTTTAATTATGTCAAAAAATATGATATTGTTAGTATTATACCAGATTTGCATATTGTAAATTATTGCTTATTGCCATTTTTTAGTAGGCGTTATAAGGTTGTAAATTGGAGCATAGGCTTTAGAGTTAGTTATAAACATCCTTACATTACTGACAGAAAACATGTCCTTGCAGATAGAGTGTTCCAAAGCATACTTTCTCATTGTGATGCGTCTATTTTTTATATGGAGAAGTCCAAAGAGTTTTGGAAAAGGACGAGCCTTGATATGAAACGCGTTTTTGTTGCACCTAATACGACAGAAGTTGTACCTATAGTATTGGAACCTGAAAAGAAAAAGAATCTTTTGTTTGTGGGTACGCTCTATAAAGGTAAAGGTTTGGACAAACTTCTTGCATCTGTAAAGGAGGTTGCTGATAAAGGTTATAAGGATTTGAGGCTTACTATTGTGGGCGATGGAGAATGCAGAAAAGAGTTGGAAGACTATGTGGCAGAAAATGGATTGAAAAGCAATGTCACTTTCACAGGTGCAATCTTTGACGAGAAGGTATTGGCCAACCATTTTGCTGAAGCGTTACTTTGCATTTCTCCAACACAAGGTGGTCTTACCTGTCCCAAAAGTATGGGCTATGGCGTGCCATTCGTGACAAGAAAGGATGCCATCACAGGAGGTGAAATCTACCATATTACCCCAGGTGTAAATGGCATCATGTATGAAAATGATGAAGAGCTAACCTCTATTATTGAAGACTCGTGTAAAAATCCTCAGAAATACATCGAGATGGGTATAGCTGCTAAAGATTATTATGATAATCATGCAACTATTAAACATATGGCGCAAGGTGCTATGAATGCCTTTGAATATGCTTTAAAACGAGAATAATAACCAGAAATATATTGGGACAATGACAATTGACGATTGCAAAATCATTCAACTGCCCAAGATCACAGACCCTCGTGGAAATTTGTCTATCATTGAGCAGATTAAACAAATACCCTTTGAGATAAAGAGGGTACATTGGGTATATGACGTTCCTGGGGGATATGACAGGGGCGGTCATGCATATAAAGAGACAGAGGAGTTCATAGTGGCTCTTTCTGGCAGTTTTGATGTAGTAGTAGATGACGGAGAAAAGCAGAAAAACTATCAGCTGAACAGATCGTACTTTGGTTTGTATGTCCCAAAAGGTATGTGGAGAACTATGACCAATTTCTCCACCAACTCGCTGGCATTGGTTCTTTCTTCGACTGAATACGATGAGAAAGACTACGTGTCAGACTACGGGGAATACAAAGCATGGCGAAAGGATAGTTCAAAGGTGCCTACCATCACGGATGCCAAGACCTCTGTCAAGTTGAACAATCCGTTAAGTAAGAACATGCTTAACGAAGCCAAGAGCGTGTTTGACTGCTCTCTCTGTGAGCTGAACAAGATGCATGATGAGGAGGGCAACTTGACCTTCATGTACGAGAATGTACACGTCCCCTTCAATATCAATCGTGTGTTCTATAGCTACGACATCCCCGGTGGTGAAGACCGTGGCGCTCACGCCCATAAGGAGTGTCACCAGTTTATCATTGCAGCATCAGGAGCCTTTGAGGTGGTCTTGGATGACGGCATCAACAAACGCACAGTCCTTCTGAACAGACCTTTCTGGGGCCTGCACGTGCCTCCTGGAATATGGGCATCCGAACAGGGATTCTCCTCTGGTAGTATCTGCTTGGTATTGGCTTCTCATGGCTACTCAGAAGCTGACTATATCCGCAATTACGAGGATTATTTGGAATATATTAAGACTCAAAGATAATGGTTAAATTATTAGATTTACAGGCCATCACCGCCATACACGGTGATGAGTATAAGGCAGCGGTAAACCGCGTGATTGATTCTGGCTGGTTCCTTCAGGGCAACGAGAACAAGCAGTTTGAGGCAGACTATGCCAAGTATATCGGAACAGGGCATTGCATTGCCGTTGCTAACGGCTTGGATGCACTGTATCTACTGATGCGAGGCTACAAGGAACTGGGTATTATTAAGGACGGTGATGAAATCATTGTTCCAGCCAATACCTATATTGCTACCATCATTTCCATTACCCGCAACAATCTTGTGCCGGTACTGGTTGAACCAACTTGGGATAATCTGGAGATTGACATTGACAAGATTGAGGAAGCCATTACCCCAAAGACCAAGGGCGTGATGATTGTTCACCTCTATGGCCGTGTGGCATACAATGACAAGCTCGGTGAGATCTGCAAGAAGTATGGTCTGAAACTGATGGAAGACTGTGCCCAAAGTCAAGGTTGTGCTTGGAAAGGTGTGAAGACAGGAGCTTTGGGAGATGCTGCAGCACACTCTTTCTATCCAGGCAAGAACCTTGGAGCTTTTGGCGATGCCGGTGCCGTGACCACCAATGATGCAGAACTGGCAGAAGTAATCCGTGCCGTAGCCAATTATGGTAGCCAAAAGAAATATGTGTTCAAGTATGTGGGTATGAACAGCCGTATGTCGGAGCCCGATGCAGCTGTGCTCGATGTGAAGCTGAAGTATTTGGACGAGGACAACAAGAAGCGTCAGAATCTGGCCGCCTATTACTATGAGCATATCAACAACCCACTGATTACGCTCCCCAAGCGCATCGCTGACGAGAACAACGTCTATCATCAGTTCCCCATCTTCTGTGAGCGTCGTGATGAGTTGCAGGAGTTTCTCAAGAATAACGGTATTCAGACCTTGATTCACTATCCAATCCCTCCTCACAAACAGGAGTGCTATAAGGATTGGAATAAGAGGAGTTATCCTATCACTGATAAGATTCATAATCAGGAATTGAGTATCCCGATGAATCAGGTGGTGAGCGAGGAAGAGGCAAAAGAAGTGGTTCAAGTACTTAATAGTTTCAAGTAAAATGATGAATTTCTGCACTTTATTTGATTCTTATTATATTCTAAAGGGATTGGCTCTTTATCAGTCATTGGAAGATGTGTCAGATGACTTTCATTTATATGTGATGGCCTTTGACAAGGAGTGCCATGACAAACTGAAAGCACTGAACTATCGTCACATGACCGTAGAATTAGTGGATGATTTTGAAACTCCAGAGCTTTTAGAGGCAAAGAAGGATAGAACAAAAGCTGAGTATTGTTGGACGTGCGGGCCGGCAGTGATATGGCATTTTATGAAGAAGTATGCCTTATCAGATATTACCTACTTGGACTCTGATTTGTTCTTTTTGGGTGACCCTAAAATAGCATTTGATGAGATAGGTGATAACTCCATAGCTATAACAAAACAAGGCATCTCAAAGAAGAGTGAAGAGTTGTATGGGAAATATTGCGTGCAGTTTATGTTTTTCCGCAATGACGAAGAGGGCTGCAAAGCTTTGGCATGGTGGAGAGATTCATGTATTGATTGGTGTTATCAGCGGTTTGAGGAAGGAAAGTACGCAGATCAGAAATATTTGGATCAATTTCCGGTTAAATTTTCAAAACTTTGTGTGATGAAGAACTTGGGAGTTGGGGTTGCACCTTGGAATATGCATCGATATGGATATAAAAAGGATGCTATAACTTACGAAGGGAAAGACTATCCTGTGGTATTTGTTCACATGCATGGCCTCAAGTTTAATATAAAAGACACAAAACTCAGCATTTGTTCATACGATGATATTATTACAGAAAAAGACAAAGAGTTCTTCTATAACCCTTACGCTAGTGTATTGGTGAACTTATTGAATGGAATTTACGGTAAGGGAATAAAAGAATATGAGATAAGCGGCATTTCGGGAACTAGACGGTTTTACTATAAGTTAAGAGCAGCGTTGAGAGATGTCAAGTTTATACAGTATCTGTATTTCAAGGTTTTCAAACGTACATATCAAGGTCACGGAACAATTGTAGAATGAAAAACTAACTAACAGTTATATGGATTTAAAACTAATGTATATTACAAACAACCCGCAAGTTGCGCTTATTGGAGAACAATGTGGCGTTGACCGATTGTGGGTTGATATGGAATGGATGGGAAAGGATGAGCGACAACCAGGAGATACAGTGAAGTCGCACCATACCTTAGACGATATTACTAACCTTAGAAAGGTATTGACGAAGTCTCAGCTAATGGCCCGTGTCAACCCAATTCACAACGGCTCCAAGGAAGAGATTCGCGAATCGATTGACCGAGGTGCTGAAGTGGTGATGCTGCCCATGTGGAAAACTGTGGATGAGGCGAAGCGCTTCGTGGATTATGTTGATGGGCGGGCAACGGTAAATCTGCTGTTGGAGACAAAAGAAGCATGGGGCATCCTCAATGAGGTGGTAACCATTCCAGGAATAGATGAAATCTACGTGGGATTGAACGACCTGCATCTGAGCCTTCACAAAACCTTTATGTTTGAGATGCTTGCAGACGGGACGGTTGATGAGATCTGTGACGTGTTGCGAACCAATAAGATCAAATATGGCTTTGGCGGTATAGGCCGCATTGGTGGAGGTATGCTTCCGGCAGACCATATACTTGCAGAACACGTGAGACTTGGCTCACAAATGGTTATCCTTTCAAGAACCTTCTGCAACACCAACCTGATTCACGATTTGGATGAAATCAGGGAGGATTTCCAGAAAGGAGTGCAAGACCTTAGGGATGCTGAGAAACTGTACGCAACCTATTCAAAAGAGCAGCTGTGTGGAGTTCATGAACAAGTAAAGGAAGAAGTGGCAACAATTGTAAAGAAACTAAAAGAAAACTAATATGAAGTTCTATTTTTTCATCCGTAGAATCATTGATACGATTATTGCATTGATAGCATTAATCATTTTATCACCTGTGCTGCTGATTGTCGGTATTGCCATTTGCATGGAATCAAAAGGTGGTGCTATCTTTAAGCAGAAGCGCATAGGGTTGAACGGGAAGCCATACGATATGTACAAATTCCGTTCGATGGTGAAGAATGCCCAGAATATGGGTACGGGTGTTTATAGCTTTGAGGGCGACCCGAGAATTACCAAAGTAGGACATTTTATCCGTCGTACAAGTATTGATGAGTTGCCTCAGTTATGGAACATCGTGAAGGGTGATATGGCCTTCATTGGTCCTCGCTCTCCAGTTGTGGGGCATTTTCCTGAATGGGACACCCTGAACGACGCCTACAAGAGACGCTTCACTGTATTACCAGGCATTTCTGGACTGGCACAATGCGTTGGCCGCAATGATTTCGACTGGGATGAAAAAGTGAAGTGGGACAATATTTACATTGACAAGGTGCAGAAATATCATATCCTGTATGACATCAAGATATGGTTTATGACCTTTGCCCGTGTGTTCTCAATGAGCGACGTGGCAGAGAAGCAGGAGAATATGGAGAAGAACAAACAAGGAACAATTGGCGATAACAAATAAAACTTAATGATATGGCAAAGACTGATGTTGCAAACAGACTAATCTGGTTCAAAGGTCAGATAATAAATGTGAACGATGCAAAGGTGAACGTGCTTGCACCTACATCGCAGTTTGGACTTAATGTATTCGAGGGCATTCCTTGCTACTGGAACGAAGAGCAGAAACAGCTCTATGCCTTCCGCTTGGATGACCACTACGACAGGCTTATCCGCTCTGCCAAACTGATACAGTTTGACAGCAAATACACGAAGGAGGATTACAAGAAGGCTCTGGTTGATACCGTTAAGGCCAACGAGTACGACGAGAACCTGAGTGTGCGCCAGACGCTGTTTGTGGACGGCTTTGGTTCTTGGGGAAGTGAAGGGCCGGTGGAGATGTTTGTGGCTCCTATTCCTCGTGGCCGTACCGCAGCTGAATACAACAAGAAGGGCTTGAACTGCTGCTTCACTTCTTGGCGCAGAATCAGCGATGAGAACCTCTCACCGAGAATCAAGTGTGGTGCCAACTACATCAACAGCCGTGTGGGACAGCGCGAGGCTTTGCGTAATGGCTATGACACCTGCATTTTCCTGAACGAAGTGGGCAAGGTGGCAGAAGGCCCCGGCAGTTGCTTCTTCATGGTGAAGGGCAATCAGTTGATTACCCCTCGTTTGACTGACAGTGTACTGGAAAGCATCACTCGTGACACGGTGATTAAACTGGCCGTCAACGAACTGGGAATGGAGTTCGTTGAGCGCACTATTGATCGTACAGAGGTGTATATGGCTGATGAGGCCTTCCTCTGCGGTTCCGCTATGGAAGTGACACCTATCTATACTGTGGACAGGTATGCCATTGGTACGGGTGAACAGGGTGCAAAGACCAAAGCCATCCACTTGATGTACTTGGAATGCGCACAAGGTAAACTGGAGAATTACAAAAACTGGCTGACTGCCATCTATTAAGAAAGGATTGAATTATGAAAATAACATTCATAACAGGCCATCTATGCAAAGAACGTCATGCTCTTTTAAACGAGTTGGCTTTGGATTTAGGCGAATATGGGGCAGAGGTGACGGTTATCACCGGCTTTCCTTCGCGTCGTATCTCGGAAGAAGTGAAAGACTATTATCTTGCTCACCCCGTGGAGCAGATTTCACCCAATGTGGTTGTGAAGCGTGTGGGTAGCCGGAAAGGTGAAGGTGGCGGTTTGTTTGACCGTATGATAAAATACGCCAAACTGACTTGGACTATTTACAAAGAGGCCAAGAAGACACCAACGGATGCTTATTATCTTTATAGCTCACCGTTCTTCATTGGATGGATGGGTTGCAAATTGGCCAAGATTGCACCTACAGTCTATAACGCCCAAGACCTGTTCCCTGATACACTGATTAAGATTAAGGGGTATGGCGAGGGGAATCCGATGATTAAGTTCTTCCGCAAGATGGAGCGTAAAGTGTACAAGAAGAATACTCGCATCATCACCATATCGGAAGAGATGAAGCGCACCATCATGGCGCAAGAGTGTCCTGCCGACAAGATTGATGTTATTTATAACTGGGCAGACACAGAAACGCTTCACCATGTGGAAAGGGCGGATAACAAGCTGATGGACGAACTGAACGTTCCTAAGGATCAGTTCATTGTTTCCTACGCAGGAGATATTGGTCTGTTCCAAGGCTGGCCGGTGATTGTTGAAGCAGCTAAAAGGGTTCATGCAGTAAAGCCGGATGTCCTTTTTGTTATTATTGGTAGTGGTTCATATAAAGCACAACTCGAAAAACAGGTTGCAGATGAAAAACTTGATTTCATCGAAATCAGACCTATGCAGCCCGCATCGAGATGCGCTGAAATCTATAGCATCGGTGACTTGGAATTGGTCTCCATTGAACCTGGACTGTCCAAGATGGCTTTGCCTTCCAAGACGTTTGTAATTATGTCTTCGGGTTCTGCTGTACTCTCTTTGGTTGATCAGACCAGTGATATTGCCCAGCTTATCAAGTCACTTGATATGGGTTATACGTTGGAACATGGCGATCCGGAAGCGCTGAAGAACGTCATCCTTGAAGCTTACGAAAAACGTGACCACCTTACAGAGCAGGGTAAGAATGCCCGCAAGTTTGCAGAAGAGAATGCAGCGAGAAAAACACAGACTAAGAAGTATTACGATGTAATCAAGAGTCTGGTTAAATGACACCAAGAGACGTTTTTCTCTCTTTAATACGATTGGGAATAGGCTGTCAGGCAAAACCCCTGAATGGGTCAAGTTGACTGGAATGCCGTAGAAGCTCTTGCTATTCAGCAGGGACTTCTGGGCGTGATGGTTGATGGTATTGACTGCCTGCCATTAGAAGCAAGACCACCCAAGGAGGTTCTCTTGCAGTATATTGGTCAAGTAATGCAAGATGAATCGCGCTATGCTGTGCAACAAAAAGCTGCCGTTGAAATGGCTTTACTCTTCCATGAGAACTACATTAGAACGTATGTGTTGAAAGGTGATGTGGTAGCGGAGTGCTATCCAAGACCAGAACACCGTGTTAGTTCAGATATGGATTGCTTCTTGTTGCCGGATCAAAGTGATTTCGATGCATGGTCGTTAGGAAATGATCTAATCAAGAATAGTGGTTATGAAATAAGAACAAGCTTCTATAAAAATAGTACGTTCTTTCTGCCTGGACTTACTGTTGAGAATCATAAGTATATGACCCCATTCAGGGGGAATAAGAGACAGGCATTATATCCCGAATATGAACCTTGATTTGGGCGATGCGTCAATGAACCCGGAAATGGATGCAGTAAACTTAGACGAGCTCCCCGATTCAATATTTGATCTATTGGAAAAATTCAACGCAAGCCACCCAATAAACAATGAAACGCAGTATTGCTTATTTAAATGGAAAGGCGAATGTTTTATATTGTGGTTGAAATATAAACGATTGAACGGAACGGGTGATGAAGGCTTAGAAGTAAGGTCGTTCTACAAATGCATAAAGGATGAAGACCTTTCTAAGTTTGATGATGAGAACTGGATTGATTTATCTAATAATTTTTAGATATTGTATGGTTATCTAAGATAATATAGATAATTTAGAAATTAAAATTTGGATAAACACAAAATAGAACTATAAATATGGAAAAGATTGACCTTAACAACAAAACAATACTGGTAACGGGTCATGCCGGATTCATCGGGAGTAACCTCGTGAAGAGGTTGTTTCATGATATGAAAAGCGGTACTATTGTGGGCATAGACAACCTCAACAACTACTACGACCCGAATCTGAAAGAATACAGGCTTAGAGAACTTGAAACTCTAGACCCTCAGTTGCTAATCTATTCATCCATCAAGGGAAGTATTGCCGACAAAGGATTGATTGACAAACTGTTTGCTGAGTATAAGTTCGATGTTGTTGTCAATCTTGCAGCTCAGGCGGGTGTGCGCTACAGCATTGAGAATCCAGATGTTTACATCGAGAGCAACATCATTGGGTTCTATAATATCTTGGAGGCCTGTCGACATAACCCTGTGGAGCACCTCGTGTATGCTTCGTCAAGTTCTGTCTATGGTGGCAACAAGAAAGTGCCGTTCAGCACCGACGACAGGGTGGACAACCCGGTTTCGCTGTATGCCGCCACCAAGAAGAGCAACGAACTGATGGCGCATTGCTACAGCAAGCTTTACAATATACCCTCCACAGGTCTGCGCTTCTTCACAGTGTATGGCCCTGCCGGTCGTCCCGATATGGCCTACTTTGGCTTCACCAACAAACTGTTGAAAGGCGAAACCATCCAGATTTACAACTATGGCAACTGCCGCCGCGACTTCACCTATGTGGATGACATCGTAGAGGGCATCGTTCGAGTGATGCAAGGCGCCCCAGAGCGCAAGAAAGGCGAGGACGGCCTGCCCATACCTCCGTATGCCGTCTATAACATCGGTGGCGGCCAGCCTGAGAACCTGCTCGACTTCGTTCAGATACTCCAGGAAGAGCTGTTGCGTGCCGGCGTCCTGCCCCAGGACTACGACTTCGAAGCCCACAAGCAGCTGGTCCCCATGCAGCCCGGCGACGTCCCCACCACCTATGCAGATTCCGAAGCACTACAGCGGGACTATGGGTTTACTCCTAAAATAACGTTGCGGGAAGGTCTGAGGAAGTTTGCGGAGTGGTATAAGGAGTATTATGGGTAATACTATCAAATTCTAAAGAAATCATATTGAACAACAAATAAATAAGTATAACAATTTATCATTCTAAAGAACATGATTAATGTAATTGGACTGGGCTACATTGGACTGCCCACAGCATTGATGATGGCTTCCCACGGCGTGGAGGTCATCGGCACGGACTACAACAAGGAACTGGTTGCCACCCTCAACGCTGGCAAGACTACCTTCAAGGAGGACGGACTGGACGAGCTGTTTCAGGCTGCGCTGAAGGCGGGCATCAAGTTCACCACCGAGTATCAGAAAACGGACATGTACATCGTGAGTGTGCCTACGCCTTACGACAAGTTCTCCAAGAAGGTTGACGCCTGCTACGTGGTGGCCGCTGTGAAGGAAGTGATGCGCGTCTGCCCCAAGGGTGCCACCGTGGTGGTCGAGAGCACCGTCAGCCCCGGCACTATCGACAAGTTTGTGCGCCCCGTGATCGAGGCCAACGGCTTCCGCATTGGTGAGGACATCAACCTTGTGCATGCCCCTGAGCGCATCATCCCGGGTAATATGGTGTATGAGTTGTTGCACAACAACCGCACCATTGGTGCCGACAGCCGTGAAATTGGCGAGAAGGTGAAGCAATACTACGCCTCATTCTGCCAGGGCGAAATTGTGGTCACTGACATCCGCACCGCTGAGATGACCAAGGTGGTGGAGAACACCTATCGTGCCGTCAACATTGCCTTTGCCAACGAGCTGAGCCGCATCTGCCGTCACGACAATATGGACGTGTATGAAATCATCCGCATCTGCAACATGCACCCGCGTGTCAACATCCTGCAGCCAGGCCCGGGTGTGGGCGGCCACTGCATCTCGGTTGACCCCTGGTTCCTCGTGGGCGACTATCCGCAGCTGGCCAAGGTAATTGATGAATCAATGAAGACCAACGACTATCAGCCCGTGTTCGTGCTTGAGCGCATCCACGAGATTATGGAGGCGCACCATATCACCGACAACCGCCGCGTGGGCCTCTACGGCATCACCTACAAGGAGAACGTGGATGATGTGCGTGAAAGTCCAACCCTGCAGATGATAGACATCCAGGAGCGTCACTTGGCCCGCCCGCTCAAGAGCTTCGACCCCTTCTTCACCGACAAGGCACTTGTACCAAACCAGATTCTCGACTTCGACCAGTTCCTCAGCGAGGTGGATATGGTGGTCATCATGGTAAAACACGACCACATAAAGCAGAACTGGGACAAACTGAAAGGCAAAGTGATTTTGGATTGCCACAACATTTGCCCGCTTGAAGGAGTGTATCATATTTAATGGTTCAAGAGTTTAAGAGTTCAAAAGTTCAAGAAATGAAAAAAGTAATGCTGGTCTTTGGCACAAGACCCGAAGCCATTAAAATGTGCCCGCTGGTAAAAGAGTTTCAGAAATACCCTACAGAATTTGAAACCATAGTTTGTGTCACAGGCCAGCATCGCGAAATGTTGGACCAGGTGCTGCGCGTCTTTGAGGTTACGCCTGACTATGACCTCAACATCATGAAGCAGGGGCAGGACCTCTATGACGTGACCGCCCGTGTGCTTACGGGTATGCGCGATGTGTTCAAGGAATGCAAACCGGATGTGGTGCTGGTACACGGTGACACTACCACTTCGACCGCTGCCGCTTTGGCAGCTTTCTATCAGCAAATACCCGTGGGTCATGTGGAGGCCGGTTTAAGAACCCACAACATCTACAGCCCCTGGCCGGAGGAGATGAACCGTCAGATTACGGGTCGTATCGCTACCTATAACTTCTCACCTACGCCTTTGAGCGAAAGTAACCTGAAGGAAGAGAAAGCCCAAGGCCAGATTTACGTGACAGGCAACACGGTTATTGATGCTCTCCACATGGTTGTCAGTAAGCTGAAGACTGACAAGGCTTTGGCAAACGAGCAAATCAATGTGCTTGCTGGGACTGGCTATGACGTGAAGCGTCTGGAAGGTGGCAAGAAACTGGTGCTGATTACCGGCCATCGTCGTGAGAACTTCGGTGACGGGTTCATCAGTATGGTGACGGCTATGAAGGATTTGAGCGAGAAGTATCCTGATGTGGATTTCGTCTATCCTATGCACTTGAACCCCAATGTGCGTAAGCCCATCCACAAGGTATTTGGTGAAGACTTGACCCGTCCGAATTTCTTCTTCATTGAGCCGTTGCAATATCTGGAGTTCGTCTATCTGATGGAGAAATCGACTGTGGTTTTGACAGACTCTGGCGGCATTCAGGAAGAAGCCCCTGGCCTTGGAAAGCCTGTGCTGGTAATGCGTGACACTACCGAGCGGCCTGAAGCTTTGGAGAGTGGTACAGTTCATCTGGTAGGCACCAATCATGACCTGATTGTTTCAGAGGTTTCCACCTTGCTTGAGGATGCTGCCGCCTACGAGCGCATGAGCAAAGCCGTTAACCCCTACGGCGATGGCAAAGCCTGCGAGCGCATTGTCCGTGTGCTGAAAGGCGAAGAAGTGGATCGCTATGAAGTTTAGAGTTGCTCACTTTATTTGATTTATTATAAGGTTTTCGCGGCCTTCGGCTTAGAGTTTAGCGTTTAGAGTCAGTGGTAAGTTTAGAGTCGAAAGACGCTTTACTACAACTTGTCAGACTTGGGATTGGAACATCGAAAGACGCGAAAATCTCAAAAGACATTGACTGGGAACCAGTCGAAGCTCTTGCGGAAAGGCAAGGGACGTTAGGCATCATGTATGATGCGGTTCAAGAGTTAAAAGGTTCAAGAAGTTCAAGTCAGGAAAATCTTCCTCCTCTTACAACTTGGCTGCGGTGGATGGGGAAAGTGATGCAGGGGTATGAGCAGCGGTATGCGCTCTATAGGAAAGCGGTTGCTGACTTGGCGGCTTGGTATCATGCCCACGGCTATCGGATGATGGTGTTGAAGGGCTTGGCTTGCGGAATGGATTGGCCACGGCCTGAGCATAGGCCTTACGGGGATATTGACATTTATCTGTTCGGGAAGCAATCAGAAGCTGACGAAGAGATGGTTTCAAGTTTCAGGTTTCAAGATCCAAGTTTTAAGATTGACAACTCGCACCATCATCACACGGTATTTGAGTGGAATGGGTTTACGGTGGAGAATCACTATGATTTCTTAAACGTTCATCATCATAAATCGAATGTTGAGCTTGAAGCGATTCTTAAGAGTTTAGCTCACACAGACAGTACTTGTTTTCGTCACACAGATAGCACAGATAACACAGATATTTGTTTGCCTCCGGCAAACTTGCATGCGCTTTTCCTAATACGGCACTTGGTGAGCCATTTTTCGGGGGCGAGTATGAGCCTGCGGCAGGTGCTGGATTGGGGTTTCTTTGTGAAGGCACATCACTATGAGGTGGATTGGAAGTGGCTGACGGAGGTGCTGGAGAAGTACCACATGAAGGAGTTCTTTGATTGCGTGAATGCGATATGTGTTGAGGACCTTGGATTTCATCCTTTGGAGTTCAAGGGTTTAAGAGTTCAAGAGGTTCAAGGGTCGGAAATGAAACAGCGGGTGCTGAATGATACTTTGAGTCCTGAGTTTAGCGAGGAAACGCCAAAGCACGTTTGGAAGCGGGTGCCGTTCAAGTATAGGCGGTGGAGGGCGAACAGGTGGAAACGGGAGTTGTGCTACGAGGATGGCCAGTTACACAGCTTTCTTGGAGGCGTATGGAACCATTTGCTGAAGCCAGCGGGGATATAGCTTACAGCTTAGGTGCTTACGGCTTAAAAGGGTTTGAAAGGTTTAAGAGTTTAAGGTTTTATGAAGATAACACAAACAATATTGGATGAATTAACAGCGAAGGCCAAGGAGAGTCCTCGGCTTCGCATGAATATGGATTTGCGCAACAGTGAGAGCGACCAGTCGCAACGTATGCTCAACGCGATTGAGCCTGGTAGCGATATGCCGATACATCGCCACCAGAAGACTTCGGAAACGGTGGTTTGCTTGCGTGGCTGCCTCGTTGAGGAATTCTATGACGAGCTGGAACGTGTTTGCACAGAGTCCATCGAACTAAGACCCAATGGTCCGAACGTTGCGGTGAATGTACCGGCAGGCCAATGGCACAGAGTGTGGGCCAAGGAATCGGGAACCGTGCTGCTGGAGTGCAAGAATGGAGTGTGGAAGCCGCTGACGGACGCTGATATTCTAAGGGTTTGAAATGTTCAAAGGTTCAAGAGTTCAGGGTCAACGCATCTTGAACCGCTTGAACGTCTTAAACCTCTTGAGCTTTTAATAGAGACAATTAACAAAATCATAAATAACAATGAGTGTATTTAAAGACAAAGTCCTCCTTATCACTGGAGGCACAGGTAGTTTTGGTAATGCAGTGTTGAACCGTTTTCTCCGTACTGACATCGGCGAGATTCGTATCTTTAGCCGCGACGAGAAGAAACAGGACGATATGCGCCACGACTTCCAGGCGCGTATGCCTGAAGTGGCCAACAAAATCAAATTCTACATTGGCGACGTGCGCAACAAAAGTACTCTGAAATACGCTATGAAGGGTGTGGACTACGTGTTCCACGCTGCGGCATTGAAGCAGGTGCCCTCGTGCGAGTTCTTCCCCATGGAAGCCGTGAAAACCAACGTGATGGGAACGGACAACACCCTTGATGCCGCCATCGACGCGGGTGTGAAGTGCGTGATTTGCCTCTCGACCGACAAGGCGGCTTACCCCATCAATGCAATGGGGATTACAAAAGCTATTGAAGAGAAGATTGCTGTTGCGAAATCACGTCTCTCAGGTGATACCAAGATTTGTTGTACACGTTATGGTAATGTGATGTGTTCACGTGGTTCGGTTATCCCTCTTTGGATTGACCAGATACGCAAGGGCAACCCCATCACCATCACCGAGCCTTCGATGACACGTTTCATTATGTCGCTTGAAGAGGCTGTGGACCTAGTGCTGTTTGCCTTTGAGAATGGTAAGAATGGCGACATCCTCGTGCAGAAAGCCCCGGCTTGCACCATCCAGACCCAAGCCGAAGCCGTGGTGGAGCTCTTCAAGCACCAAGCACCCAACACCCCGGAGATTCGTGTCATCGGCATTCGCCACGGTGAGAAGATGTACGAGACCCTGCTCACCAAGGAGGAGGCGGCCAAGGCCATTGACATGGGTAACTTTTATGCTGTGCCTGCCGACAACCGCGACCTGAACTACGATAAGTACTTCAAGGAGGGCGACGTGAAGCGCGCCACCATCGAGGAGTTCAACTCGAATAACACGAAGCGGCTGAACCTCGAAGAGACCAAGGAGAAGATTGCCTCGCTGACGTATATTCAGAATGAACTCAACGGCATCCCCAACCTCGTATAGTTCACACAGAAGATAATTATGTCACACAGATATCACAGATAACACAGATATTGCTCGCTGTTGGCGAGCTGGCTGCCGCAGGCAAAAAATCTGTGAAATCCGTATAATCTGTGTGAAACAAAAAACAGCGTAGCTGCAACGAAAAAAAGAAAAAAGAAATAATAATCAGTGCGAAATGGCAAAATTTCAAGATAATGGAAAATTGAAGCTGTTAATCATTGTGGGCACACGCCCCGAGATTATCAGATTGGCAGCTGTAATTAATAAATGCAGGCAATACTTTGATTGTTTGTTAGCCCACACTGGTCAGAATTATGATTATAATCTGAATGGGGTCTTCTTCAAAGACCTGAAGCTGGCCGACCCCGACATCTACATGGAGGCCGTGGGTAACGACCTGGGCGAGACGATGGGTAACATCATTGCCAAGAGCTACCAGCTGATGGTGGAGGTGAAGCCCGATGCAGTGCTGGTGCTGGGCGATACCAACTCGTGCCTCAGCGTGATTGGCGCCAAGCGACTCCATATCCCGATCTTCCATATGGAAGCTGGCAACCGTTGCAAGGACGAATGCCTGCCTGAGGAGACCAACCGCCGCATCGTGGATATCATCAGCGACGTGAACATGGCCTATTCAGAACACGCTCGTCGTTACTTGGCTGATACGGGTCTGCCGAAGGAGCGCACTTATGTGACCGGCTCACCAATGGCGGAAGTTTTGCATAATAACTTGGCTGAGATTGAAGCATCAGACATCCATAAGAGACTTGGCTTAGAGAAAGGCAAGTACATCCTTCTTTCAGCACACAGAGAAGAAAACATCGACACCGAGAAGAACTTCATGAGCCTCTTCACCGCTATCAACAAAATGGCTGAGAAGTACGATATGCCGATTCTCTACAGTTGCCATCCTCGTAGCCGCAAGCGTTTAGAGGCCAGTGGCTTCCAGTTGGACAAGCGAGTGATTCAGCACGAGCCACTTGGCTTCCACGACTACAATTGCCTCCAGATGAACGCCTTTGCGGTTGTTTCTGACTCTGGCACTCTTCCCGAGGAAAGCAGTTTCTTCACCTCAGTAGGCCATCCCTTCCCGGCAGTCTGCATCCGCACCAGCACCGAGCGCCCCGAGGCCTTGGACAAAGGCTGCTTCGTGCTGAGCGGCATCGACACCGTAGGTCTCTTGCAAAGCGTTGACGTGGCAGTGGAGTTGATCAAAGACGGCAACCACGGCATCCCGGTGCCCGACTATGTTGACGAGAACGTCTCGACGAAAGTTGTTCGCATCATCCAGAGCTATGTGGGAGTGGTCAACAAAATGGTCTGGAGGAAATATTAAAACATATAATTGCCATGAATTAGCCGTTAATTATTCATTAATTGGCTTCGCCTGATAAAATAATTAATGAGAAATTTATGGTCAATTAACGGGCATTAACGTTAAAAAAAGAGAAAGATGAGAATTTTGGTTACAGGAGCAAAGGGGTTTGTTGGAAAGAACCTCTGCGCGAACCTCCGCAATATACAAGAAGGCAAAGACCGTAGGTTTCCCGACCTGAACATCGAGGAGATTTACGAGTATGATATTGATACCGACCCATCGCTGTTGGACGGCTTCTGCGAGAAGGCCGACTTCGTGTTCAACCTTGCTGGTGTGAACCGTCCGCAGAACCAAGAGGAGTTCATGCAGGGCAATTTTGGCTTTGCCTCGACTTTGCTTGATACACTGAAGAAGTACGGGAATAAATGCCCAGTGATGCTCAGTTCAAGCCAGCAAGCTAGTTTGACAGGTCGTTTTGGCAACTCTGAGTATGGCCGAAGCAAAAAAGCAGGTGAAGATTTGTTCTTGGATTATAGCAAGGAAACAGGTGCCAAGGTGTTTGTCTATAGATTCCCGAACTTGTTCGGCAAATGGTGCCGCCCGAACTACAACTCAGCGGTGGCGACCTTCTGCAATGCCTTTGCCAACGACCTGCCTTATACGGTCAATGATCCCAGTGTGGAATTGGAACTGCTCTATATAGATGACCTCGTTGACGAGATGATAGCCTGCCTCAAAGGGGAGGAACACCATTGTGAGTTTGAAGGACTGGAAGTGCTGCCTAAGGCTGACGGCCGCTATTGCTATGTTCCCACGACTCATAAGATTACTCTGGGTGGAATCGTTGACCTGCTAAAATCATTTGCAGAGCAACCTCAAACCCTAATGATACCTGAGATTCCAGCCAGCAGTTTCGCCAAGAAGCTATACAGCACTTATCTCTCGTATCTCCCAAAGGAGAAAGTTGCTTTCCCATTAAAGATGAACGTTGACGACCGTGGCTCATTCACCGAGTTGGTTCACACCCTGAACTGTGGCCAAGTGAGCATCAACATCTCCAAGCCCGGCATCACCAAAGGCCAGCATTGGCACAACACCAAGTGGGAGTTCTTCATTGTGGTGAGCGGTCACGGCCTCATCCAGGAACGCAAGTTAGGAACAGATGAAATCATCGAATTTGAAGTCACGGGCGACAACATCCAATGCATCCACATGCTCCCAGGCTACACACATAACATCATCAACCTCAGTGAGACCGAAAACCTCGTCACGGTGATGTACTGCAATGAGATATTTGACCCCGACAAGCCGGATACTTACTTTGAGAAGGTGTGAGATTTCTTCAACGCTAACGATAACCCTAACGAGCTTACAGAGGTGGTAATTCTTGATGCCAATGGAGAACAAAAACGCTCAACGTAGAACGTGATAGATAGCATTCGCAGGAATGCCTTGAAAGCGGCAGCGTACTTTTTGAAAGCAAAGACGGAAAGTACAAGCCGCTGAGAGAAGAGGAAATAATGAGTTTGTAAGGATGATGAACGCAATAATCTCACATCAAAATGACCAGAGCATCCTGGATAAACTGAGTGCTCAACGTAATCTGTACAACAAAGCGAAAACACTTAGAGGTGTTCGGTTCGGTCTTGGTGTCTTTCTTATTGTATGTTTGTCAGTTTCCAGGCTGATATGGGCTGATTGTGAGATTGTTGATACTGCATTGATTATTGCAACTGCTGTAGCTTTGATTGCTGAACCTCTTCTTGAATCAACAATTAATAAGCGTCGTGTTTTAGCTGCACAGATTCAACAGCGTTTGGACAACGAGTTGTATGGCTTCGAATGGGATGATTGCGTCTGCGGAAGAGAACCATCCGACGAACTGATTTGTGACCTAAAAGACAGCCCTGTTGATGAAAACCTGAAAAATTGGTATGATGTGGGAATAGGAAGCATTGTAGACGAATATGTTGCCATTCTGCTATGTCAGAGAGAAAACATATCCTACGATTCTGGTTTGAGAAGTTGGTATGTTACTTTGTGTGCATGGGTGGCAAGCATCTTAGCTATTCTCGTAATCGCATTGTCTTTTGTTGAAGGATGGGATATAATGAAAATCCTCGTATTCGGTGTGCTACCGGCCATACCTATTGCTGAATGGTTTACTGTTATTTTTCAGGATAACGCATCGGATAAAGAGCATTTACTGGCTCTGGAGGATTTGGTGAAGAGCGAAACTGAAAAAACGATATTAGGGGGAACGGTATCAAAGACAACATTACAGAAAATACAGAACCTGCTGTTTCTACATCGTAAATCAGGATATTTGATACCGAGTTGGTTTTATAGATGGAAAAGAAAACGTTCGGAACAAAGGGCAGCCTATTCGGTCAGTGAGTTTTTGAAGAAATATAAAACTTGATATGGAAACACTCAATACACATTTAGTGGCTGTAGCCAAAAGTTTGATTCTTACTGATGTTGAGAATGGGCGCATAGCCACGTCAATCACGACACTTCAATCAAAGCTTAACAGTTACTTTGGCAATGAAGTCACAAAACATTTCAGATTCGGGTCAAGTGTGCGCGAAACGATACTTCCACGAAAGGTAGATGAAGGGTCGGATATTGACTATATGGTGGTGTTTAACAACCAATACCAATACAAGCCTGCAACGTTATTGGAGAAACTACGCCGGTTCGCCAATACTTATTATAGCCGGTCGGAAATATATCAAAGTAATCCGACTATGGTGCTTGAACTGAATCATATCAAGTTTGAACTTGTACCGGCTTATCAGTCTTCTTTTTGGTCGGATTCATATTTTATACCGGCACCATCGACAGACTATTCCGATTGGATGTCCACAAACCCCTCTGAGATTCAGAAAAAGGTTAATGAAGCAAATAACCGATATAATTATCAAATCAAGCGACTCATCCGTCTGTTGAAATACTGGAACGTGAGAAACGGGAAGGTCTATTCTTCATTTGAATTAGAAAACCATATAGCGGGGCGAATGTTTTGGGGCTGTACATCGTTAGAGGATTACTTCTTCGATGCTGTAAACGGGTTGCCTACATATTCGCTGCCTCAATATAAAAAAGATAAGGTGACAAGACTGCAAGAAACTGTGGCCAGAATAAAGAAGGATTATTATACTAATGGCAATAAATATCTTGCGTTGGTAGAGTTGGAAAGTCTGCTTCCGATGCCGTAATGCGGTCTGTGATTCAGGAAGCGTTAAAAGAGGATACTGTAAGATGACGCAAGATGAACGCTGGCAGGCGAGATACAATGAGGTGAAAACCTTCATTGAGAAGAATCGCCGTAAACCTTCCAAGTACTATGATGAGGAAAAACTGATGGTTCATTTCTTGAAACGTAACAGGAAGCTGATGAATGCGGGGGAGTTGCAAGAGCCTAGATTGGGAATGTTTAAGGAACTGCTTGTGTTGACTGAAAAGTATAGAAGAAAGAATCAGTACGAATAATGTTTGCGCTATGCTAAAGCTTATTGCGATTCAAAATATCAAGCCCGGTAAAAAGGAGATACAAATTCCGAGACGGTATAATAATATCTGTAAGATATTACAACCCGACTCGACCTATTTCCTTTATAAGGGATATTCTATCGCTGAAGGGAAAATAACTAAAAGGCCCAAACCTGTGTTGGAGGGGCATCTTTATTCTGATTCAACCCCAAACATAGACATTTGTGCAATAGTTGGTAGGAATGGTAGCGGAAAGAGTTCGATAATAGAGCTTTATTTGCGTTTGATGAATAATTTTGCTTATGTATGCCATCCGGCAATTAATAATGGAAGATTATTCAATACGCAATTTGTGTGTGATGTCTTTGCAGTTGCTTATTTTGACGATACGGAAACTGATAGATGTCATATTGTAAAACAATATGGTGCAATCATTGAGTACATGATTGATGGCGAAGTTATTTTCAGACATGATTATAATAAACCATTAAAGGTACCAGGAATGCCATTGGATGAATTCCCATCCTCTGATTTGGCTAGGGAATGCTTGAGCTCTTTGTGCTATACAATGGTAATCAATTATTCGGCTTATTCCTACAACAATGAAGACTATTTGCCTGAATGGAATACGGAGTTTAATAATAGTGCAAAAGATGAGAGGACCGAAGCGGAACGGATGGAGGACAGATGCTGGATTGATTCACTCTTTCATAAGAATGATGGTTATCAATTACCGATTGTTCTTAATCCATTCAGAGAGAATGGCATGGTTGATTATAACAACGAAAGAGAGTTAACTCAAGAACGTCTGTATGGTATGTCGTTATTGACTGAATCACCTTTGGATTTAATATTGGATGGTTTGGTGGTTGACTTTTTTGTGTTTGACGTTGATGATGACCTAAATCCAGTGGGTAAAACGACGTATGCATCTTATAAGGTACTTTCGGAGTTGCTTATCTTACGTGCTATTAGTAAAATGAGTGGCAGCCAAACAGAACATAAGGCAGACGAGGTGGGCAAACAAATTGTTGGAACCTGGAGTAAATGTTTTGGTATTGATTTGGAAGCATGCATTGTTGATGAGATATTTGATGATGGTATTAAGCGTAATTCCAATGTATTACAGGCTGTCAACTATATAGTCTATAAAACATTAAAAATAGCTCATACATATCCCAATTATCAATACTACAGTAATATCGGGCAAAACCTGCAAAAAATCGAGAAATTTGTAAAAGAGTTATTTCAAGATAATAGCCACATCACTCTTAAGATTAGAAGAAGCATAGCTTTTATCATATTTCGACATTACAAAAACGGGGAGTACTCTGTTAAAAAGTTCAGGAAGTCATTGTCACGAACCTTACCTAATCGAAAGTCAAAATATGCGAAAGCAAGAAAAAAATATCCAATGGAGCGCTATGAGGATTTGCCAGAGTATGAGTGGTTGGATAATGATTTTATGCCAGCATCTTCGTTTAAGGTCAATATGTATCTTAAGGACACTAAAACGGGCGGTTCCCTTATTAGCTTCTCGGCGATGAGCTCTGGTGAGCGTCAAATTATCAATTCGCTGTCAACGATGGCATACCATCTTTCAAATATTGATTCTGTATGGGATAGGGCCTCTGATGATTCAGATGAGATAACTTATAAAAATATTTGTGTGTTTTTTGACGAGATGGATTTATATCTACATCCAGAGTTTCAGACAAGGATGATTGATGTAATGCTCAAGATAATACAAGGCCTTCATCTGAAACATATAAAAGGAATTCAAGTGATTTGTGCCACCCATTCTCCATTTATTCTCTCTGATGTTTTAAGAGACAATGTTTTGTATTTGCAAAAAGGAAGTGAATACAAATTAGATAAGAAAATACGCACATTTGCTGCTAATATTGGGGATTTGTTGTGCAACTCATTCTTTATGAACGACGGGTTGATTGGCTGTTTCGCTAGGGACAAAGTGGAGTCGCTTGTCAATTGGCTGGAAAATGAAGGAGATAATGCAAAATGGGATGTCAAGCCAGCAGAAGAATTTGTCGATTTGGTAGATGACCCGTTTGTTAGAATGCAATTAAAGATGATGTTGAAGGATTACAAGAAGGAAAAGGAACTTGCGGATGCGGAAAATTAGGATTGATGCAGATGTTGAAAGTATAGCCGGCGAGTTCCAGTTGGAGCTGGATAAACATAAAACTGAAATCTTGCAAGCTATAGGAGATCTTTTGGGAAAGTTTGACGGCAGTCATTCTTTGACCAGAGGAACTGCGGCCTTGAATGCAGTCGACGTGAAGAAGTGCTATGATTACATAGACAGATTAAAAAGTGACTATGCTAACGGCTCGCTGACACTAATGAAACCAAATGATTTCGAGAAGACCCATCAGGTATATAATGGATATTTGAAAGACAAGGAACTGAAGTGGAGCGTAAGCATAGACGGCGATAAGGCAACCCCATTGCATAAACGCCTAACGGTAGCGATGGGATATCAGGAAATAGTAAGAGATGAGATTTATCCACCGCTGATGAGGAAGATGGGCATCAAGGCCTGCGTGTATTGTAATGCCAACTATACTGTGTCGGCTGAAAAAGGTAGCGGGAGAGGCTATTTTGAGTTGGATCATTGGAAACCAGAATCGAAGTATCCGTTTCTATGCACATCGTTCTATAATTTGCAACCATGTTGCCCCCATTGCAATAAGCGCAAAAGTGCAAGTAACAAATATGAATTCCTGAAATTATACGAGGAAGATCAGAACGAGCCGCTTGACGTATTTGAGTTCCGGATACCCAGAGGCAGTATTGTTCGATATTTTAATAAGTTGGATACCAGCCATATCAAGGTAACATTCAAGGCAACAGATGCCAGTTTGGTTAAATTAAGGGATGACGCAGAGGAGAAGTTCGGAATAGAGGGTATATATAACGAGCATATCGATGTAATAGAAGAAATGATGTGGCGGTCAAAATTCTATGATAATGTTATAGTAAGATCTATGACATGGTTATTTGGTAAACGCAATTCAATAGTAGATGTTGCACGTTTCAAACTGGGTACTTATGCTGGCGAGGATGAAATTCATAAACGACCTCTGACGAAGATGATGCAGGATATTGGTAAACAAATAGGGATTATTTAAAACCCATTTATTGATTAAGTTTTTTCGAATATGAAAGAATACAAAATAGTCAGTGTTGAATCCAGAAAAGGTGGTGTGGGTAAAACTACTGCGGCTTTGAATATCGGTTATCTTTTGAAAGAAAGATATCATGTTCTTTTGCTGGATATAGACATTACAGGTACAAGTATCCGGGCTATTCAGGAGTCAAGGTTCTGGATGAACGATGCTCGTCTTCTGACTGAGGAAGAGGGTAAACCCTTAAACCTGTTGCAATACTTCACCAATTCGTACCTCAAGGGTGAGGAGTTGTTTTCTTTTTCATCCAAACAAGAGGCCGGGAAAGTATGCGTTTATGATGATGAAATCAATGTAATAGCTTCAGAGCTATATGGTGATGATGCCTCGTTACTTTACAATCCGTCATTGCTTTTGGATAATCTTCACGTTTATTGGCTTACAAAACTTATCACATCTATATGCGAGGGCTTTGCTAATTGCTTTAAGGATAGAAAACCGAGTGTCATTATTCTAGATAATTCACCTGGATTTGTTGGGATTGGCAAGGCTGTACATGATATAATGACAGATATCGGACCGGAACGGGCAAAATTTATTACGGTATCATCTCTTGACATTCAAGATTTTGAATCGAGTTTGAAATCGGTGTGTGCTTTACATCGGCAATATACCGATAAGTATTATGGCGCAAGGTATCCTGAGACTCAAAAAGGCGACGAGAAGTTTTACGCACAGGTGCAATTGTCTGGAGATTCCGAATATATTTACTATCGTACACAAAAGAGATTATCTGACTTGAAGTCATACCAAGGACTCATATTAAATAAAGTGGCAAAAGGTATTGTGGAAGGCCGTATAAGGTACGACTTTAAGAAAGGTCTGACTCCAACGCTTGAAGATATATATGAGGGTTTGTACGAAGGCCAAATCAAAGATTATCTTGTTCCGTTTGACAATGTGTTGTTAACCCAATTTTACGGTGTCTTTGAAGAGAAACAGGGTGCTCAAAATGAGAATCTGTCAACATTAAAGAAACGATTGGCAACCATAGAATGGCAGATAAAAATGTTGGATGAACTGGATGCCAAAGTCCTGCCATACGATTTGTTGCGTCGTGCAGATGGTTTTGATAAAACCATAGATACACTAAAAGGAGCTTTAATTGCCAGTGGCTATGATGTGATTGCATCGAAATTCAATCCCGACTGGTCTCCCGTAGAGCCGCTACGTAAGATGATTGCCGTTTTGAAAGACATTGGCTTTACTTCCGAAAGTTTTGAACTCTATGTCCCACGGAGAAACCGCATGGAGCGTGAAATGGGTTATTTCCACGGAATAGCATCAAAGGCCGTAACCTATGCGGGTGAGCAGAAACAGGAACTTGTGTGGCTCGCTTCTGCCGTCGCCTCGGTGGCAAGTGAGTTGAGTTTTTGTTATTCGAACAAAATTCTGTGGAACAATAGGCAGACGTGGAGAAGTAATGAGATCTGGGGCGCCAGCAAAGAAAAATGGGCAAATATGGTAAATGACGCATTGACAGATTGGATGTTAGGTATTGCTGACGGTTATTCTAATTATAAAAAAGAGAGACCGGCGTTGGCCGCTTATGTATTGAGCGACGATGCATCAATTTATGACAATTATTTAGGTGAGTTATTTGACAGGGCGGAATTCTTTTCAACATTGAAGTCATTTGTTAGCAGATTGATAGATTTGGGGTCAGATATGCAGACTATGGTGAACTTGATTCGTGCCATAACAGTCAACAATGAAGGGAGTTTTTCCATGGATGTTGATTTTGTACCATTTCTCAATCATAAAATAATCGATAAAAAATATGACTATTCGCTGGCTAATGATATGATGTATAGCGAATTGCGCGATTCTGACTATATGGCTTCATTTAAGGAGGTCCTTGGTAGAGTTATTCACAATTGGGGATTGTAGCATATGGAAATGAAATTCTCGTATGATGATTTCCGGGCGAATTATCTCCATAGTGATGCCTTAATGCCTTTATCACCACTCAAACCGTTGGATATAATTGATATGGGCAAATATGACAAGGCTTTGGATGAATGGGGGATAGAGAAACGAATCAGGAATACCTTCGATGAGCTTGAGCGACGATTGGGCTCCAATTATTTCTCGGAATTCGAACGTGTTCAAACAAAGGTAAAGGAGTATGGCGCGTTCATGTTTCCGTTGTACAAAATCCTTTTCACTGACATTGCGTGTGAAGACTGGTTGTCGTTGGTTGACTTTCACAAAGGGTTTAGTCGCGACCATTCGGTACACCAGCCTTTGACAGCGTATATTGTATGCAAGCTATTGGGTGGTGGCGATACAGCGAAATCGTTCCAAATACAAGGTTCTTCATTATTGGACAAAGCGCTTGATGTCATAATTAAGGGACAGGACGCCAAATATCTTCGAGACAGGCTTGCTTTTTATGACCCTTCTTCAAAGCTTCTGTCGGGAGATAGAGAACTGTGGAAGGAGGTGTTTTATCAGACGGCAATAATCACGGCAATGTATCATGACTTGGGTTATCCATGGCAGTTCATCGAAAGGATGCACGATTTTCTGAAAGATGATGTTTTGCTTTGTGGGCGTTTGCCAAAAGGTAGTTCTGCAATACATTCATACATAGAGGCGCACAACGAAGAGTTATTGTTCCGTCCTTTCTATAATTACGGGGTAAATGGTGCTTCTACTGCTGATATTAATGATGAATTGTTCGAACATTTCTTACACAATTCACATGGGCTACCAGGAGCTCTTGCATATCACGCATATAATACCGAGTACTGTTCAAATAAACCAACTAACTCTTTAGGACTCATTAAATTCTGTCAGGAGTGGAACTGCCTTGCAATTCTGATGCATGATATGCAAAAAGCATACGCCACAAAGGGTTCAGGATTTCCTCGCCTTGATTTCAATACAGACCCGCTGTCATATATTATTGCATTGGCAGATACTTTGGAAGATTTCAATCGGCCAAGTGCTAATATTGTCAAAACCGATGTGGGATGTGAGATAAAATATACATTCCCTTCGCTTTCTGTTGAATTAATAGAAAATAATGGCGATGCTGAAATCCTATTTCAGGTTAATCCGGCCAACCAGGCTCAACAAGAAGAGTTTAAGCGAGAAGACCAGAAAAAATTGTTTGACCAACCTAACGGTTATTTCGATTTGGAATCTGTTGGATTGAAAACTGTAACGATAAGATGTATGTGAGTAAACAGATTTTCATGCATCTTCATATTGGGAGATGAAACAACACTTTGTTCCAAGATGTTATCTTAAGCGTTTCTCAGATAATGAGAAATACATCTATACATACGACAAAACAAATAGTAAAAGCTATAGGGCTTCGCTGATGTCGGTATGTTGCGAAGATGAAATGTATACGCTCTCGGATGAGTATGTTGCTAAAACAAAGGAAGAAACTGGTGCAGAACTAAACAACTTGTCCATAGAGAAAGATTATTTTGCCAAAGAGATTGAGTATAATTATTCAAAATTTTTATCGCAGATTGATGAGATAAAAGCTGAGTGGGTAGAGGGGAAGGGTTATTACAGACTTAACCATTTCGAAAAGAAAGAACTGGCACTTCATATTGCCACACAATATCTAAGGCACCCTTTGGTTGGTGAGGCAGAAGTGGACAATTATGTTCGGTTTGAGCAAGCAGGTGTCGATATGTTCAAGCATATATTGGCAAAGCAAATCAATAATGAGGGGATTGAAAAACTGAATATAAAGGTAGAGAGCGAAAGGCCTGCGCTTCATGCGATGATGACCTATATGAATTATGACGAATTGATGGAATGTGCCGAAAAAATGGCTAACAACAATTTCGTGTTTTGGGTCAGTAAAAACAACGATTTCTATACGTCGGATTTTCCAGTTGTGGTAGAACCTCATGTAAAAGATGTTGGTTATCGGTATTGTGGTCTTGTGCAATATGGTGGGGAAATAATGATGAGTCTGTCACCAAGTTTGGCAATTTCAATTTACGACAGTGGCTATTTTAAGGGGAAAGAAGAACTGGACGCGACCTTTGTCGTTGCTGACGATAAAGAGATTCGCAGGCACAACCTGATGAATTATTTCTATGCCCAGCGACATGTGTTCAGTTACAAGAATGATTTTAACTTGATAGATTCATTTCGCCAGATGAATGGAGGTGAACATGTGTTTATGACTCCACATTTGAAGGCGGAAATTGTTAGTGGATTAGGGAAATATTGAAGATATGGAAAGACGTACCACAGCAATTTTAGGTGCAGGTGCTATTCTTGATTTTGAATTCGATGGTATCTTAAAACCGACAACAGGCAATATCACCAAGGCTGTTGCGGAGCAAAAGATACAGGGTTTTGATTTGGATGAATTAGACCTGATTAAGAAGGTTTATGACAGAATTGTCGAGTATTCCCGTTCTGAATATTTGAGGATGCACCCGGCAGAGAGGTTTTATGAACCATCTGTGACGTTTGAACATCTGTTTGATGTGATTGAGACTTTGCATTCTTATAATGGGACATGGAAGCATGAGCAATATCCATTTCCACTGATTTCCACTCTTGTAAAACCAGAATTGCATTTTGAGACGGTTGAATATTTTAGGGCGATGCTCGCTATCATTGAGAAAATTGTAGAGATTGTTATTGCGTATGATGAGCAATTCCGTGGGCAATACAATGAACTGTGGTATAAGGAATTTTGGAAAAGATTTAATGGTGCGTTAGACGTTTTTAACCTCAATTATGATACGACGGTTGAAAGCAGTCTTGGGGATTATGTTGACGGTTTTGTTGGCTTCACACAAGATTATGAACGGTTTGTGCCAGAGGTGCTATGGAACGCAAGTGCAGATAAGGCAACGGTTAACCATCTCCATGGATGTGTCCTTTATAGGGATACCAATCCCAAACCGGTCGAATTCCATTACAGCCATCGCGATTTATACAAGTTTTATCCTGACGTATCAAAAAAGGCGCTCTTCAGTGGTCAGTGGCTGCCGAGAAATCAAGTAGGGGAGACCATCCTCTATTCTCCAATAATAACAGGGTTGAAGAAAACAGATAAGATTTGCTTTATGCCACATAGCATATATCATGCGAGTCTTGTGAAGAAGATAATCGAAAACCCCACACTGCTTATTTGTGGATATTCCTTTGGTGATTTGTATGTGAATCAGTTGTTGCAAAGGCACAAACTTGTTCATGACAAAATGCAGAGAGTGGCTGTTGTGGATAAATGGCCCGACTATGTGAATGAAGATTGTATAAGTCTCTATAGGTACTTTATGGATCATACAACTGGTGGTTTGAGGGAGTTTGTGGAGAGGGTGACAGAAAGCGGAATTGCACCTTTGGACACCTTCAAACAATTCAAGCAGGTCACGGATGGCTGTTGGGAATCGCCCGATGGGTCATTGAAGTTGTACACCAAAGGATTTAAGGCAGCTGTTGAGGATAAGCAAAGTGATTTGTTGGGCTTTTGCAAGGCTGGATAGTATAAAGGAACAGTTTAACAGATAATAACGAAAACACAATATAACAATGTAGAATATCTTAGTGACGGGTGGTGCCGGGTTTATCGGCTCGAACCTGATAAAGCGCTTGTTTAAGGACGTGAAGGGCGCAACGATTGTGAACATCGACAATATGAATGCCTATTACGATGTGTCGCTCAAAGACTATAGGCTGGCGCAGTTAAAAGTTGAAAGTGAAAAGTTAAAAGTTGACTATCACTTCGTGAAAGGCGATATTGCTGACAAAGCGTTAATCGACAAATTGTTTGCTGAGCATAAGTTCGACATCGTGGTGAACCTTGCAGCCCAAGCTGGAGTTCGCTACTCAATTGAAAACCCTGATGCTTACATCCAGAGTAATATCATAGGCTTTTACAACATTCTGGAGGCTTGTAGGCACAATCCTGTGGAGCACCTGGTGTATGCATCATCATCGAGCGTCTATGGCGGCAACAAGAAGGTGCCGTTTGCGGTGGAGGACTGGGTGGATAACCCCGTTTCGCTCTATGCCGCAACGAAAAAGAGTAATGAATTGTTTGCCCATTGTTACAGCAAATTGTACAATATTCCGTCAACAGGCCTTCGCTTTTTCACTGTTTATGGCCCCGCAGGTCGTCCCGACATGGCTTACTTTGGCTTTACCAACAAGCTGCTGCGTGGCGAGACCATCCAGATTTACAACTACGGCAACTGCCGCCGCGACTTCACCTATGTGGATGACATTGTGGAAGGCATCGTGCGCGTGATGGCCAAAGCCCCCGAAAAGCGCAACGGCGAAGACGGCCTGCCTCTGGCTCCATATGCCGTCTATAACATCGGTGGTGGCCAGCCTGAGAACCTATTGGATTTCGTCAACATCCTGCAAGAAGAATTGCTCCGTGCCAGTGTGCTGCCACAGGATTACGACTTCGAAGCACACAAAGAGTTGGTGCCAATGCAACCGGGTGACGTTCCTGTCACCTACGCAGACAGTACCGCTCTCGAAAGAGATTTTGGCTTTACGCCTAAAATCACTTTACGAGAAGGGCTGCGTAAATTCGCTGAGTGGTATAAGGAGTATTATGGTTGATTAGCTTACGGCTTACTGCTTATGATGTATGCTGCGCAGTACCGCTAATCGTATCACTAACTATCAGCACGAGAAGATAGGCTTCAACTACCGTATGAGCAATATCTGTGCCGGCATCGGTCGTGGCCAGATGACTGTTGCTAACGACCATATCGCACACCACAAACACGTTCAGGCTCTGTATGAGGAGCTACTGAAGGATGTGCCGGGCATCAAAGTACACGGCAATCCCGACAGCCGCTATGACTCCAATTTCTGGCTCTGCACCATAACCATCGACCCCGAGGTGCGTATCAAAGGTCAGGAGAACGCTTACAAGACCATCGTGACAGGTGCTGTTGGCGGTGCCGCCGGCGTAATCCATGCCGCGGAGAGTGCCCACACCGACTGCGAGCCCAACGCCAACGTAGAAGCCCTGCGTGTTATTATGGACCAGGCACAGATAGAGGCCCGTCCGGTGTGGAAACCGATGCACAAGCAGCCGGTCTATCGACGCGGCGAGATTCAGGTTTCAAGTTTCAAGATTCAAGATCAGGAGTGCCTCTGCGAGACCTCTGAGACTAGCGTTTCTTATGTCAACGGTGTCTCCGAATCTTTGTTCAAGATTGGTATGTGCTTGCCTGCCGGACCTTACGTGACGGATGATGATGTGAAATACATTGTCGAGACAATAAAGAATGCAATAATTTGATAATCAAAAGAACGTTTGAGAATATAGATTATCCGATAGTGTCCCGAATGGGCAGTGAGTTGCCAATTCAAGGTATTGGCCTGAGTAAAATGAGGCGTCATTCGGACTCATACAGATAATTTTGAAAAAAAAACGGGACGAATCCCAACTGGGATTCGCCCCGTTTTGTTTATATCCACCCGCTTTCTTCGTGATTCCATTGTCACAGTTGATTCTGATAACAAAAAAAATTGTACTTTTGCACTCGAAAAGGAGGCTGTAATATGATGTTTTTTGTAATCAATAATATGAAGAATAGCGGGATGGATCGAAGGTGGATTTCGCCTGGAACGGTCTTGGCAAGTCGGATAAATGCATTGCTCTCTTGAAGAACTAATTTGCTCGGCTTGTGCCGCATTTGATTTGAGACATAAGATGAATATAAATTTGGAATCTGTCGGTCGGTTTTTTAAAAGAACAAAGATGAAATCACTATTTAATATATACTACATCAATTTTGCCAAGGTTTACGAGATTAAAATGATGCTTGGTAATGAGATCTCTACAATGAAAAATATAGAACATGGGCAAAGCTCTTCGATAGGTGGCCGGGTGGATGGAAGTCTGAGATTTAATCTGTTTGCACATGGCGGTGGCGCAGAAGGTGAGATCAAAGGAGAAAGGGGCGGCTCGCAAAAGGTTATAGAAACATTTGAGGTGAAAACAACGAAGTCTATTATTTTGAAGGAGATATTGGATGACGCCAGGAAAATTGATGGTTTCGGAAAAGTTCACGAAGGTGAATTGGTGGTGATAGACAACGTTCGACTACAATTGCAAAACGAAGCCGAACTACGAATAGCAAAATTTATTTCCGATGGTTCGCTTAAAGGGTTTGTGGCTCCTAATACGAATGGTTTGGATCTGAACAATGTATTCAATTCTTTGTTAAAAGATTATGCCTATAAGTTGAAAGGCAGTATCGGTAAGGCCAAAGACCAACTGATAATAAAAATACCCTTTACTTTTGAGAACGAATTCGAAAGCGGTTATAATGTCGATGACATGACAATAGGAAATGTGTCGATAGTGGGTATTTATAAAGGTCAAATCCACCCCAAATCACTTAAAACGAATATGGAGTATTGGTCTGAATTGGGAGTTTATATGAATCAAAATCAGAATGTTGATTATAAATACTTCCATTACAGTAGTTTCCCTTCGGACGAAATTTTCGAAAAGCAGGATTCTTTCTATAATGAAGATGCGGGTTCCTTGTACCATTATGTGGATTTGCTTGCCATTATTCAAAATGTCCAGATTCGTGAACAATGATAAAAAGAGATATTTCCTTATACAGTATTGAAGACTTCTATGTCTATGTGAATCAGCAAGAAGCATTAGGTAAAAGGGTCCAGTCGATTTCTTACTTCAATAAGAAAGAAAAGATTGATACATTGAATCCTTTTCTGGATATCATAGACTTGTCGGCCTATTTGGAAATTGAACTCGGAAATCAGGCTTTGTTTGAGGAAATGCTACCTTTGTTCCCCGCAGGCGTTGTTTTTATTGCGAATGTCAAGCTGGAAAAAGAGGTTCGTGAAAAACTTAGATTCCTCATTGCTGAAATTCATTATATTGACTTGGGCGGTGACAGTAATAAGAAACTGACGGATTCTCCTAATAAACTTGTCAACAAAGTGACAGATCTGTCCCCTGATGGTTTGGAGGTGTTCCTTGCCAATTTTAATCAAAAACTTTATGGGCATGAGAAATTCAAACAGGAATTCCAAACAGTGGTAAAAACATTTAGAGTGTTTAATAAAATCGGTGAGCATAACATTCTGTCCTTCTTTCTGATGGGTGAATCGGGAATCGGCAAGACTGAGGTTGCTCGCGCCATCCATCAATGCTTGGGCGGAAAGCACAAGTTGGCAAAGATCAATTTCGGAAATTATAGCAGCAAAGATGCTCTGAACTCTCTCATCGGTAGTCCGCGCGGATATATAGGTAGTGAAAGCGGTGAACTTTTCATGAAGGTTAAGGACTCGGATACGGGTGTCATCCTGATCGACGAGTTCGAAAAAGGTGATGCCATTATCTATAACTATTTCCTGGATGTGTTGGAAAACGGCAAGATGACAAATTCGCAAGGTGAAGATATTGATCTTAACGGATATATCATCATCTTCACATCGAATCTTACACCTGATGGTTTTGATCATTTCTTGTCTCCCGAACTGAGGTCGAGATTTAACTATATAGGCATATTCCAATCGCTTAAAGAAGAGGACAAGGTGAAGTTCGTCAAAAAAAGAATGAGCGATATCATCAGTAAGTATAATGCTAATTACGATATAAAATTACCAAGTTATTCGCATGCTGCACTTTGCTGCAGGATTAATGTCAATGATTATTCCAATATGAGAGACCTGAATCAAAAAATCAGAGAGGTCTTCGTCGATTTCATTGGTGAGAACCAAATAAAATGAGTTATTTATGCTTATGACTGACCGACTGCGAGAAGAACTTGCGGCTCTGCCTGTGGCAAGGGTGGCGGGAATGCTGAACCGGACGTTGCTGGAGGGGAAGGATGCTATCGTGACGGCGGCTCCGGGCGCGGGCAAATCGACCTTGCTGCCTCTGACGGTGCTACAGGCATTGCCGGAAGGAAAGATTGTCTTGCTGGAGCCGCGAAGAGTGGCGGCACGGCAAATCGCGTCGCGTATGGCGTGGCTGCTGGAGGAGAGCGTGGGCGAATCCGTTGGATACCGCATCCGGTTTGAAAGCAGAATATCAAAGCAGACGCGCGTCGAGGTGGTGACCGAAGGGGTTCTCACCCGTATGTTGCTCGACGACCCGGCGTTGGAAGGGGTGGCGGTGGTCATCTTCGACGAGTTCCACGAACGGAGCTTGAACACCGACGAGGCTTTTGCTCTGACAAGGCAGTGCCAAAGTCTGTTAAGAAATGACCTACGACTGGTGGTGATGTCGGCCACCATCGATGCCACGGCGATAAAAGAGGCGCTGCATTGTCCTGTGCTGGAGAGCGAGGGTCGGATGTTCCCCGTAGAAGTTATACACTCGCAGCAGGAGGCGGATGCCTTCAACGTTTCGCAACTGGTGGCCAAAACCATCCTGCAGGCCCATCGCGAACATGATGGCGACATACTGGCTTTCCTGCCCGGTGAGGGTGAAATACGCCGCGTGGCGGAACTTCTGAACGATACGCTCGCACCCACCAAGATATATCCGCTTTACGGTCTTCTCAGCAACGACGAGCAGGCACGGGCCATCGCTCCGAGCAGGGCAGGGGAGCGCAAGGTGGTGCTGGCAACCCCCATCGCGGAGACCTCGCTCACCATCGAGGGGGTGCGTGTGGTGGTGGATAGCGGCCTTTGTCGCAAGATGGTCTACGATGCGCGCAGCGGACTGAACCACCTTGAAACTGTCCGCATCTCGATGGATATGGCTACACAGCGTACCGGTCGCGCCGGACGTGTGGCTCCAGGTGTATGCTATCGTCTGTGGAACAAGAACACCGAAGTTCGAATGGAGTCTGTGCGCAAGCCTGAAATATTGGAGGCCGACCTCACCTCGCTGATGCTTGATGCCGCCATCTGGGGCGAACGGAAAGTGGAGAGCCTGCCGTGGTTGACGCCTCCACCCAAAGCGGTGCTAATCCATGCCAAATCATTGCTGACCACCCTCGGGGCTATAGATGACACCGGTGGCGTGACGGAGTGGGGGCGTAGGCTGTCTAAACTGCCCTGTCACCCGCGTGTCGCACAAATGTTGCTTTCGGCAGATACGCCAGAAAAACAGTCACTTGCATCCGATATCGCCGCGTTGCTGGAAGAGAAGGACCCGATGGCTGGCGATGGTGATGTGTCGTTGGCCCGGCGTCTGGATGCATTGCGACACGAACGCCAGTTGCAAAAATCAGGTCGCTGGAACCGTATCGTCAGGATTGCCAAGCAATATGCCGACATGATACATTCAAAAGAGAACAATTTGACGGTGAACCCCTTCGAGGTGGGTGCCCTGCTGGCTTCTGCCTACCCCGAACGTATTGGCAAAGCGTGGAAAGAGGGTGTCGGTACTTTTCAATTGTCTGGTGGCGAACTTGTTGCAATAGATCCTTCTGATGCGCTGTCTGGAGCGGAATGGATAGTGGCAGCATCGATGCACCAAAAGCAGGGTGGTGTGGGCAAGGTGTTTCTGGCCAGCATCGTGGACCCCACCGATCTGCAAGCATACATCCGTGAGCGTAAACTCATCAACTGGGACAGCAAAGCGGGGGCGGTAGTGGCCAGAAAAGAGAGTCGCATAGGTAATATCTTGCTGGAAACGAGACCTCTGAGTGGTGATAACCGCGAGGCAATACAGCAGGCTGTTTGCGAGGCCGTCGTCAAGGAAGGACAATCGTTGCTCCCGTTCACCGACGAGGTGCAGAATCTGCAACGACGGATAGCTTTCATCGCCTCCCGCCATCCAGAAATGGAACTGCCCAAAGTGGATGCCGAAACCATCTGCAAAAGCGCTGTGGAGTGGGGACCGCTCTTCATAGGAAAAGCCTCAACAACAGCTGAGTTGAAGATAATCGACCTCAAGGAAATCATTTGGAGCCGTCTCAGTTACGACCAGCAACAGACCGTGGACCAGTTGGCTCCAACGCATGTCGTCGTCCCTACTGGCAGCCGCATTCGTCTGGAATATCGCATTGGCGCTGAGGTGCCTGTGTTACGTGTGCGCCTGCAGGAGTGCTTTGGGTTGCTTGACACGCCACTGGTCGATGGCTTGCCTGTATTGATGGAACTGCTTTCGCCTGGCTTCAAACCTGTACAACTCACCAGCGACCTGCATAGTTTCTGGGAAACAACCTACTTCGAAGTCCGCAAAGAACTGCGCCGCCGCTATCCCAAGCATTCATGGCCCGACAATCCGTTGGAGGCTGATCCTGTAAGGGGTGTAAAACGAAAATAATGAGTAAATTAAATATTTCAAAGTAATTGTTCCGGTGTGATCTGAAAAACAGGAGTACGATATCGCTAATAATCCAATAAACAGTATATTATATTTAAAAATGCGGGCCGTTTGAACTTGTTCAAACGGCCCGCATTCATTCCTATCGATTGTATTTTTTGTCGATTATTCTTGTGAGGGTACGGGCAATTCTTCGGAGGTGTACTGCTTGCGGAATCTTTTCGTGCATTGCAGGATAAGGAGTACGAGGGTGGTGCTGCATTCTGCAACTGGGACTGAGAGCCAGAGTCCTTTGTCTCCGAGGAGATTGGGTAGGATCATGTATGCTGCCACAACAAAGACGATGCCGCGAAGCACAGTGACCAGCACTGCCAGTCCGGCTCGCTCGATGCTTTGATAATAACCTACCATGCAGATATTCACTGCCATAAAGATGAACCCCAATGCGTAATAGGGGAGACCTTTTGCTGCAATGGCTCCTGCAGTTTGCCCTTCTTCGAGAAAAATATGCGTGATGGCAGGGGCGAAGAAGTAGAAAAGAACCGTGATGACGGAGCCTATCAATATGCTGACAAAGAGGCTGAGTAGTAGTGTTTTGTGTACACGCTGCTGCTGGATGGCTCCATGGTTGAAGCTGATGATGGGTTGGGCTGATTGGGCTACGGCGTTGTAAATCATATAGACCAGCGGAAAGAGGTAGCATGCCACACTGTAGGCGGCTACACCGTCATTACCGATATGCTGTTTGAACATCAGGTTGCCCGAAAGCATCATCACGGCCACTGCCATTTCGCCGACCAATCCGGAGGCGCCCATGCGAACCATATATCCCACATTGCGCAACGAAAGCATCAGGCTCTTCCGTGTTCTTTTGATTTTATAAAAGTTTAATTGCTTGGTCTTGAATAGCATATAGTATGCAACCATAAGTAACGCTACAAGTCCTCCGATGTCGGTGGCCAGCGAGGCACCCATCAGTCCCCAATGACAGGGGAATATGAAAATATAGTCAAGCACAATGTTGACCACGGCAGGAATCATATTGGAAATCATGGCGTAGCGGGGCGATCCGTCGAGCCGGATGACAAAGAGTCCGATGCTTTCGACCATCATGAACAAACAGGTGGGTATGAACCAGATGTAGTATTCGTAGGCGGCGGCATAGAGCGACCCTTTGGCTCCCAAAAGGTTGAGCACCCCTTGGGGAAAACAGTAGCAGATAATTCCCATCAGCATGGAGGTGAGGATGCCTGCTGTAAATGCTTGTGTTACATTGATTCGTGCGGCCTTGATGTTGCCGTGCGACAGGTGGATGGCGGCTACCACACTGACGCCTATGCCGAACATCATGCCGAGACCGCTGATAAGCATCATGATCGGGCCCACTAGGTTGATGGCGGCCAGACCTTCCGCACCGATGCCGTGTCCGACAAAAATACCGTCGGTGAAGATAAATGCCATGTTGAATAGCATGCCCAGCAGGGTTGGAAAGAAAAATTTGGAGAAAAGGACTCCTATGCTGGTCTTGCCAAAGTCAATGCTGTCTCTGTTGTCTTTCATTTTGTCTGTCTGATAGATATTTTAGTTTGTTTCAAGTATTGGTTTATACAAAAAAGATGAAATTTGAAGTCTGTTTGGAAATGCAAAGATACGAAAAAAGTGGGTGTTGGTCCGGAATGATCTGTCGGAATGCGATTTCGATTGGAATCTATTGAATTAATATGGATATTTTCTTTGATTTACAGTATACTAACAGTGGCTGTTCATTGCTTTTTAAATTTAAATTCATTGTAACTGCTTCCAAATGCTGATTTTTGTGTATTTTTGCACACTCAATTTTATATATATCACTTTTTTTAAGATAATAGTTTAGCATGATGAATATCACTCTGGAAAAAATGAACTTCGGCGACTTGCAGTCGTCCCTTATCTTCCTTTATGGCAGCGATGTGGCTGCCCGCAATTTGCCGTTCAAACGCGACGAAACAGCCTATTTGGAAGCACGCCGCAAAGAGGATGCTTCCTCCCTGGTGGTCTTCAACCGCCTTCCCCATAAAATCTATGTGCAGAATTTTGACAGTGAGCTTCCTACTGCCGAATCGCTCGAAAAGCTGCGCCGCGCCGCTGCTGCAATACATAAAATGCTTTCCGATGAGAAGGTGCAGCGTGTGGCTCTTGCAGGCGAGGGCATCATCCCCGAAGAGATGGTGGCATTTTTGGAGGGTCTGCACATGGCCAACTACCGTTTTGACAGATATAAGAATAAAAAAGATACGCTCCTCACCGATGTGGCGGTGGACAGTCTCGTCGTGGAGCCCAACGTGTTGGAGGAAAATCTGCGCTTGTGGCGCCGCATTGATCGTTGCCGCGATTGGGTCAACGAGCCGGTGATGTACCTCAACGCCGCGCTCTTTGCCGATCAGATAAAGGCCGAGGCCGAACGTCTGGGCAATGTCAAGTGCACCGTGCTGGGTCAGAAAAAGATAGAAAGTCTGAAGATGGGCGGTCTGTTGGCCGTGAATCGCGGCAGCGAGGACGAGGCCCGCTTCGTGGTGCTGGAATATAAACCGGCCGACCGCGTCAACAAGCGCCCTATCGCCCTGGTAGGCAAAGGTGTGATGTACGACACTGGTGGTCTGAATATTAAGCCTGGCGACTACATGTTGGAGATGAAGTCGGATATGGCGGGCGCCGCCACTATGGCGTCGGCTCTTTTCGCTGCCGCCGAAAACAGGTTACCGGTCTACCTGATGGCCTTCCTGCCGATGACCGACAACCGTCCCGGCAAGAATGCCTATGCCGCCGACGATATCCTGCGCATGTATGATGGCACCACCGTCGAAATCACCAACACCGACGCCGAGGGCCGTCTCATTCTGGCCGACGCCATTGCCTATGCCGACCAGCAGAACCCGGCGCTGATTATCGACGCCGCCACCCTTACCGGCGCTGCCGTCCGCGCGTTGGGCACCTGCGCCATCGCCGCCATGCAGCAGGACGCCGCATCGGCATATAACTTGCTCAGCATCATGGGCGACCAGGTCTGTGAGCGTCTTGTGCAGTTCCCCTTCTGGAAGGAATACGACGAAATGCTGAAATCGGAAGTGGCCGATATGATCAACTGCAACCTTGGCGCTCAGGCTGGCACCATCACGGCGGGTCGTTTCCTGGCCCATTTCGCCCACCATCCCTACATCCATCTCGACATTGCCGGCGTGGCCTACTATGCCAAGCGCGAACACTTCTACGGCGTGGGCGCCTCGGGCTTCGGCATCCGTCTGCTCTACGCCTTCTTCCAGATGGTGGACCAGCTGAAAGCGTAGCTTTGAATTGATGAAATAACAAAATATTGTCATAACGATAATTATAACAGCAATATGACCAAAAACGAATCGCACAAAATAAAAGTGGCCATCACCCATGGTGATATCAATGGTATTGGCTACGAGGTGATCCTTAAAACATTCTCCGACAGCCGCATGATGGAGCATTGCACCCCCATCCTCTATGGCTCGACCAAAGTGGCTTCCTACCACAAAAAACTGCTTCCCCAGCAGCATCAGGAGCTGAATTTCTCGGCCATCCACGACCCGTCGCAGGCACAGGAACGCAAATTCAATGTCATCAATCTGGTCGCCGACGAGGTGAAAATCGACATCGGCAAGTCGACCGATGTGGCCGGAAAACTGAGCCGCATGGCTTTGGACCGCGCATGCGAAGACCTGAAGAAAGGGACTGTCGACGTGCTGGTTACCGCTCCGATCAACAAGAAGAACATCCAGTCGCCCGATTTTGACTTTCCTGGCCATACGGAATACCTTTCCGACAAGTTTAACGGCAGGTCGTTGATGATGATGGTGTGCGACCGCATTCGCATCGGCATCGTGACCAACCATTTGGCCCTGAAAGATGTGCCGGGTGCCATCACCCGCGAACTTATGCTCGAAAAAATCGAACTGATGCACCAGTCGCTGAAACGTGACTTCGGCATCCCCATGCCGAAAATCGCCGTGCTGGCCCTCGACCCCCATGCGGGCGACAACGGTGTCATTGGTACCCAGGATATGGAGGTGGTGAAACCCGCCATCGATGAGGCTTTCTCCAGCGGCATCCTGGCCTATGGCCCGTACCCGTCCGACGGCTTTTTCGGCTCGAGCGAGTTCAGCAACTTCGACGGCGCGCTGGCGCTCTACCACGACCAGGGCCTCATTCCCTTCAAACTGATGTCGTTCACCGAAGGCGTGAACTACACCGCCGGCCTCGACATTATCCGTACCTCGCCGGCCCATGGCACCGCCTACGACATTGCCGGCAAAGGCAAAGCTAGCGAACAGTCGTTCCGCCACGCCGTCCATTTGGCCTGCGACATCATGCGCCACCGCCGCGAATATGATGAACTGACCGCCGACCCGCTGAAATAACGTCCACTTCCCATCCTATGAAGAAATTGCTTCTGCTCGATGGCATGGCCATGGTCTACCGTGCCTACTATGCGCTCAACCACAATCCGCGCATGAACAGCCGCGGAATGAACACCTCCGCCGTGCTGGGATTCACCACCACACTCTACGACCTGCTGCGCCAGCAGCAGCCCACCCATTGCGCCGTCTGTTTCGATCGTTCGGAACCTACCTTCCGCCACGAACGCTATGCCGAATACAAGGCCAACCGTGAAGCCATGCCTGAGGAAATCCAGCAGGCGCTGCCTTATATCATGCGGGTGCTCGACGGCTTTTCCATTCCGGTGGTGACGTGTGCGGGCTACGAGGCCGACGACCTGATCGGCACCCTGTCGCGTCAGGCCGAGGAGGCGGGATTCGACCTGGTGCTGATGGTGACGCCCGACAAGGACTTTGCCCAGCTGGTCACCAACAAGGTGCACCTCTACCGCTTCGGTCGCAAGGGAAAACCCGACAGCATCTATACGCCCGTCGAGGTTTGTGAGGCGTTCTGTGTGGAGCGTCCGGCTCAGGTTGCCGACATCCTGGGGCTGTGGGGCGATGCGGTGGACAATATTCCGGGCATTCCCGGAGTGGGGGAGAAGAAGGCCAAGCAATTGGTTCAACAGTTTGGAAGCGTGGAAAATATGATTGACCACGCCGACGAAATCCGCAACGAGAAACTGCGCGTTCTGGTACACCAATATGCTGCACAGGCCCGCATGTCGAAAGAGTTGGCCACCATCTGCCGCGAGGCGCCGGTGCAGTTTGACGAGACCAGCCTGGCGGTGACCCGCCCGGACTATGACCAGCTGGCAGCGCTCTTTACCGAACTGGAATTCCGTGCCTTCGCCAACCGCGTCTATACCGACCTCACCGTCAGCGATCCTGATTTGGCGCAGAAGCTGAAACTGCGTGCCAAACCGGGCAAGGCGTCGCAGCCGGCACCCAAACCCAAGCCCCCAAAGCCTGCCGACCCTTCGCAGGCATCGCTGTTTGGCGACAACGAGGAACCGGTGGAAGCGGCCGACGAAACGCAGCCGTCGGCGTCCGACAGCCATCGGCAGCTGGCTACGCTGCAGAGCCTGAACGACCTGCAGGATCGCGATTTCGCCATCTATCTGGATGTCGACCCCAAAAAACATATCACCAAGGGCATCGCCTTTGCCACCGGCCCGTCCGACTCGTTCTATCTGCCATTCGACGGCAACGAGTACTTCTCCTTCCTGCAGTCGTCGCTCGGCAATCCCGACACGCGCAAAATCTGCTACGACCTGAAACAGTTGAAGCACAGTTTCATCGACCACGGCGTCAGCATTGAGGGCGAGGTGTTCGACGTGATGCTGGCCCACTATCTGCTAGACCCCGAAGCGCGTCATTATCTTGATTTTATCTGTTCGGCCGAGCTCCATCTGTCGCTCGACGAGAACGACCCGGAATATGCCTATGCGGCTGCCGAAGCTCTTTATCGGCTGTATCAGCCTATGAGCCAAAAATTACTCGACAACGACATGATTGCCCTCTACCGCGATGTGGAGGTTCCGCTGGTGGATGTGCTGGTGGATATGGAACGCGAAGGGGTGCGCATCGATGTCGGCGCTCTGCAACGTTATTCGGCCGACCTCAGTGCCCAGCGCGATGCCATCGAACAGCAAATCTACGATTTGGCTGGCGGTCAATTCAATATCGGTTCGCCCAAACAGTTGGGCGAGGTGCTCTACGAACGGCTGCAGGTGACCGAGAAACCGCCGCTCACCGCCACCAAGCAGTACAGCACAGCCGAAGAGGTGCTGCAAAAACTCAGCGACCGCCATGCAATTATTCCGCTCATTCTCGAATACCGGTCGCTCAGCAAGCTCATCTCCACCTATCTTGACACATTCCCCAAGCTGATTGACCCCCATACGGGGCGTCTCCACACCATCTACAACCAGGCGGTGACCGCCACGGGGCGTCTCAGCTCGTCGAACCCCAACCTGCAGAATATACCCATCCGCACCGAACGGGGACGCGAAATCCGTCGCGCCTTTGTGGCCCGCAACGATGAATACCGCATCCTTGCGGCCGACTATTCGCAGATAGAGCTCCGCATCATCGCCTCGCTGGCCCACGATGAGCACATGATAGCCGCTTTCGCCAACCATTACGACATCCATGCTGCCACTGCTGCCAAAATCTATCATTTGGATATTGACCAAGTCAGCAAGGAGCAGCGCCGCAACGCCAAGTCGGTCAACTTCGGCATCATCTATGGCATCAGTGCTTTCGGGTTGTCAGAGCAGCTGGGCATATCCCGCAAGGAGGCCGCCGCACTGATTGAGGAATACTTCGAGCAGTATCCTTCCATCAAACGCTACATCGATGAGAATGTGGAATTTGCCCGTGCCAACGGCTATGCGCAGACCCTTTTGGGTCGCCGTCGCTGGCTGCATGAAATCAACAGCCGCAATGCCGCACAACGCCAATTTGCGGAACGCAACGCCGTGAATATGCCCATACAGGGTACGTCGGCCGACATGATCAAGATTGCCATGATACGCATCTGGCAGCGTTTCCGTCAGGAGAATCTGCGTTCGCGTATGATTCTGCAGGTGCACGACGAACTGGTCTTCGATGTCTACAAGCCCGAGGTGGACCGGGTCAAGGAGATTGTCCGTACGGAGATGGAGAACGCCTTGCCTCTCAACATCCCTGTCGAGGTCGGTATCGATGTCGGCGAGAACTGGCTGGAAGCGCATTGATTCTGAAAAAAAGTTGTAAAGTCGTTGACAATAAAAAAGTTGAAAGCCGAATGACAAGCGCATTCCGGTTTTCAACTTTTTTTGATGAAGGGTGGGAGGGGGCTACGTCCATGCCTACCTCACAAACAATTCGACGTCAGTTGTTGTAATGGATTTCTTCCAAGTTTTCCTGCACCATGTCTTTCAGCCAGTTGTACACTTTTACGTCGTTCATGTCCATGCCGTCGAGCGCCTCTTTGATTTCGTCGGTGTCGAAGACGAATTCGCCGTCGTCGGTGATGTGGGTGTAGATGATGTGGATATCCTGATGTGCGGCGCAGAGCATGACGATGGTGCCTGACAGGTCGCCCATCGGCGGACGGTCCCAGTGGTCGTGCCGGAACCAGAAGTGAAGCTTTGTCCCCTTGCCGACCTCGCTTTCCAGGGTCATCCCGCCGCCGCAGTTCTCGGTGTTCATCTTGATGAGCGGCAGTCCCAAACCTACCTTGCGGGTGGTGCGCGAGGTGGTGTAGGGGTCGGTGACCTTGGCCAGAAATTCGGGCGACATGCCCTTGCCGTTATCCTCGATGGTGAAGTCGTATATGTTTTCCTTCAGGCTGTCCTTGATGGTGAGTCGCACCAGCGTCGAGTTGGCGGCGGTGGAGTTCTCCATCAGGTCGTATACGTGCATTGCCAGTTCTTTCATATATATTATAATGTGTATTGATGATAATAAGGTCGGTACTATTGGTTAAAATTTGCTGAATTCGCATATCTCCAAGTCTTTGGGCTTGTCGTCGAGCACTAATCTGACGAGGGTGGCTTTCTGGTGGAACCCCTGTCGTCCGGCGGCACCTGGATTGATGTGGAGCATGTTGTAGCACTTGTCGTACATCACCCGCAGAATGTGGGAATGACCGGCAACGAAGATGTCGGGTTTCTCGCTTTCAAAGAAGGGGAGCAGCCGCCGTTCGTAGTGGCCCGGGTAGCCGCCGATGTGGGTCATGATGATTTTCATCCCCTCGCGTGAGAACAGCTGTGTTTCGGGCACCACGTTGCGCAGATCCCATCCGTCGGTGTTGCCATAGACGGCCACGGTGGGTTTGAACTCGCGCAGCTGATCCAACACACCGGGTCCGATGTCGCCGGCATGCCACAACTCGTCGCAATCGGCGAAGAAAGTGTACACCTGCTTGGGTATCGTTCCATGCGTATCTGACAATATTCCAATGCGTTTCATTTTTTATCTTGCCGAATAGTCTATTCTTCGTACTTTTGCAAAAATTTTTGCAAAGATACATAAAAATCCCGATAGACACGTCCATACATGAAAAAATATCTTCCGCAGCTGCTTTTGGTGGTCTCGTCCGCTTTCTGGGGCGCTTCGTTCATCTTCACCAAAGGCCTTTTTCTCAGCGAACCAGCCATCACGCCATATATCATCCTCACCTTCCGTATGTTTATCGCCTCGCTGTTCACCATCCCTTTCCTGGCGCTGACCCACAAGTTGGAACGCATCAAGAAAGGCCATCTGCGCTATTTCTTGCTGCTGGCATTTGCCGAACCCTTTCTCTACAGCATCTGTGAGACGACAGGCGTGAAGTATGTGTCGGGCAGTCTGGCGTCAATCATCGTCGCCACCATCCCACTGTTCATTCCCTTTGGAATGGCGCTGGTCTACAAGGAACGGCTGCGTTTCCAAACAATCTTTGGTGTGCTGCTTTCGCTGGCAGGTATCGCGCTGATGTCGCTCGACGACAATTTCTCCTTCAGCGCCGACCCAAAAGGTATTGCGCTTCTGGCTGGCGCTGTTGTTATTGCGGTTGTCTACACGCTGATTCTGGTCAAGATTTTGAACCATTACCATCCGGTGACCATCACCAGCTACCAGAATCTCATCGGGTTGGTTTATTTCCTGCCGTTGATGCTGCTGACGGACCACGACAAGCTTCCGCTGCTCTCCTTCTCGCCCCACATGCTGCTCTATTTGGCATTCCTCGGAATCTTCTGCTCCACGGTGGCCTACATGTTTTTCAACTACGGTATGCGCAGTCTGGGCGCCACTGCGGGGTCGGTCTACAACAACATCATTCCCGTCTTCTCGTTGCTGCTGGCCTTGATGATAGGGCAGGAGTCGTTCAGCATCATGAAGGTGGTCGGCATGGCGGTGGTCCTGGTGGGCCTCACGGTGGCGCAGCGCAAAGGAAGGAAAAAACAGCCGACACAATAATTCGCACAATCGTGCGTTTATGTTATGGTTCCGAAAATCGGAAACTGCAAGTTCCTATTTAAGTAAAGATTGATGAAGACTATAAAAACCAATATATTGGCATTGCTTGCCGCCACGCTGCTGGCTTCTGCCTGCGACCGCTTCGAAAGCGACCAGACGGCTCCGGCCTACCTCAAAATCGACGCCATCACCGTAGTGGACAACAGCGCCGACTCGTGGAGTTCTGAATCGGGCTTTTTCACCTGCGATATCGATGCTGTCAACCTTATCGTCTGGCAGGAGGGCGATGCGTCCGAAACCAATCTGGGCACCTTCAACCTGCCCTGTACCGTGCCGGTGATGAAGCACGGCAACATCGACTATGTGCGTGTGGTACCCGTGGTGCGTCAGAACGGCATCGCCGGCAGCCGCATCGCCTATCCTTATTATAAGACCATCACCCTCGACGACGTGACCCTCACCGTCGATTCGGTCACCTGTTTCGACACCATCCGCACACAGTATATGCCCAGTTCCACCATGCGGGTGGTCTGGTCCGAATTTTTCGAGCCTGGTCCTAGTGCCGTGAAGCTCGACACCGCTGTGCAACGGCTGGTCTACAAACCCGACACCATCCGCTCGGGCTACGGCTGCGGCGTTGTCCGCGTGCCCGACAGCGTGATGAGCATCAATTTCTGGTCCGATTCGACCTGCAACGTGCCGACACCAGGTGTGGCGCTCTATCTGGAAATGGATTATTGGAGCGATTTCGACTTCAGCGTGGGTCTGAACAACCCCATCTACAACGGCGGCTCGAACACCATCATGTCGGCCATGACCATCTTCGGCAAACCCCAAGCCGGATGGCAGAAAATCTACATCAATCTGGGTCGCATCTGGGGCCCCCGCTACCGCTACTATCCCCATATCAGACTCTTTTTCTCGGTCTTCAACCCCAACGGCAAAGCCGGCAACCTCTATATCGACAACATGAAGCTGCTCACTATCTGATACTTCGCTCATCCAACTAACCCTTTTCTTCCATCATTATCTTTCCACTGTTTTGAACAAAAAACGACAGACAATAAAGTATATGGCGTGGGATTTTGTCGCTGCCATTTTGGCGTGGGCGGCATTCTTCCTGTTCCGCAAGGTCGTCATCGACAACGATCGTTTCCAGGATGTCAACCAGGTGTTTCGCGATTCCAACTTCTGGTGGGGCATCGCCCTGCTGCCCGTGGCGTGGTGCTGTTTCTATGCTTTTCAGGGCACCTACAAGAATGTGTATCGCAAATCGCGCCTCAAGGAATTGGAAATGACGCTGATGGCTTCCGTTATTGGTGTTATAGTCATTTTCTTCACCTTGTTGCTCGACGACCACATCTCCTCCTACCACAACTACTACCTCAGTTTCCTGATGCTGTTCCTCTTCCATTTCGGCATCACCTATCTGGGCCGTCTCGTCATCACATCGCACACGGCCAAGCTGGTCCACACCCGTCGCATCGGTTTTCCCACGTTGTTGGTCGGAAGCGGCCGCAAGGCCTTCACCACTTTCCAGGATCTTGAGAACCAGGCGGTCTATTCGGGCAATATCTTTAAAGGTTTTGTACAGGTCAACGGACATGTCGACGAGGACTTGCTTAAGGTCATGCCGCGTCTGGGGTCGTTGTCTGACATCAATGCCATCATCGAACAGTATCATATTGAGGAGGTTATCTTCGCTGTGGAGGACTGCCAGAACGACAAAATCAACCAGATCATCTTCCTGCTGGACCGTCGCGACGATGTCCTCATCAAAATCACGCCCGACCTGCGCGACATCATCTATGGCACGGTGAAGATCAACTCCATCTTCCATTCGCCGCTCATCACCATCAATCCGCGCCCCATGGAGGAATGGCAATACAGCGCCAAGCGCTTGCTGGACATTCTGCTTTCCCTTCTGGCGTTGGTGCTGCTGTCGCCAGTCTTTCTCGTCACGGCCCTCATAGTGAAATGCACCTCGCCCGGCCCCGTATTCTATGCCCAAGAGCGTATCGGCTACCGTGGCAAGCCGTTCAAGATGCACAAGTTCCGCTCCATGTATATCGACGCCGAATCGGCCGGACCCGCCCTGTCCAAGGACGACGATCCGCGCATCACCCCCTTCGGCCGCATCATGCGCAAATATCGTCTGGACGAGATTCCGCAGTTCTACAACGTGCTGAAGGGTACCATGTCCATCGTAGGACCGCGTCCCGAGCGGCAGTATTTTATCGACCAGATAGTGGAACGGGCACCGGAATACTTGCTGCTGCAGAAGGTGAAGCCTGGCATCACCTCGTGGGGTCAGGTCAAGTACGGCTATGCGGAGAATGTCGACGAGATGGTGGAGCGCCTGCGCTATGACCTGCTCTACATGGAGAACATGTCGTTGGCCACCGATATCAAGATTCTTCTCTACACGGTCATCATCATCTTCCAAGGTCGCGGCAAATAGTCTGCCGTCGCATCCTTTCATCGTCCCGGGCCGATGGCATCTGTCAGCGGCTGCAAATGGTTCGTTCGGATGGTGCCGTGTTCCCCAAGAATGATTGGTCATACGGCCATGCCTGACAAAAAAAAAGTTGGTTCCGCATTGGAAACCAACTTTTTCTGTTTTTGATGAAGGATGGCTTATTTGCCCAGCAGGCTCATCACCTTGGGGTAGATGAATTCCCACTTCCACCATGCTGCTGCCGCGGCGGCGAGAATCAGCAGGATGATGATAATCCAAATCCATCCATGACGTTTGCGGGGGGCGGGAGCCGACTCCACTTCGTTTTCCATGGCTGCGGCCATCTCGTCGGCGGTTCCGACGACCTCCTGCTGGGCAGCCTCGATGGCGGCCATTGCTTCGGCGCGATCGGAGTTCGCTTCGGCTTCGGGCATTGCTGCAGGCGCTTCAGGAACGATGGGTTCAGTCTGCTGTGGTTCGGCGGGAGCGACCACGGGTTCCGGTTCGGGCTCCGGAGCCGGTTGGGGGTGGTAGTTGCCCGAAAGGACAGCCTCCATCGTCTTGTGCGAATTCTCGTCACTGATGGCTTGGGTCACGTAGTTGCCTGCCGACAGCTGCACGTCGCTTCCGCAGTAGGGGCATTTGGCCTCATTGTCGTAGAAGGGCCGGCCGCATTTTTTGCATTTGATCAGTTTCATAAACTTATTGGATTAAGGATTAAGAAAGGATGATTTTCTTTTTTCGATTCTCTATTATTTCAGGTGCTTGTCGAACCAGTCGATGAAGTTGCGATGCCAGAGCAGGCTGTTCTGGGGTTTGAGCACCCAGTGGGTCTCGTCGGGGAAGTAGAGGTAGCGGGCGTCGAGACCGCGCAGCTTGGCGGCGTTGTAGGCTGCCATGCCCTGCGAAGCGACGATGCGGAAGTCGAATTCGCTGTGAACCACGCAGAGGGGCGTGTTCCACTTGTCGACAAAGAGGTGGGGCGAGTTACTGAAGCTCTTCTGGGTCTTGGCGTTCTTCTCCCAATAGGTGCCACCGAGGTCCCAGTTGGTGAACCACAGCTCTTCGGTTTCGAGGCACTGCTGGTCGAAGTTGAACATGCCGTTGTGGGCCAGCAGGGCTTTCAGACGGCGACCGTCCTTGTAGCCTTTCACGTCGTGGTTGTGACCGGCGAGCCAGTAGATGCTGAATCCGCCGAAGCTGGCGCCGCAGCCGCCCAGACGCTCTTTGTCAATCTGGCGCATGTTGTCGGTGAAGTAGTCGGCAGCGGTCATGTAGTCCTGCATGCAGAGTCCGCCGTAGTCGCCGCTGATAGCCTCGGTCCATTCCAGTCCGAAGCCGATGGTGCCGCGACGGTTGGGGGCGATGATGAAGTAGCCGGCGCCGCTCATGATTTCAAAGTTCCAGCGGGTGCTCCAGAATTGCGACACCATGCTTTGCGGGCCGCCTTCGCAGTAGAGCAGGGCAGGGTAGACCTGCGAGCTGTCGTAGTTGTAGGGGTAGATGAGCCACGTGAGCATCTCTTTGCCGTCGTGGGTCTTGATCCAGTGCTCTTCCACCTTGCCCATCTTCACCTGGCTCAGGATGTCGTCGTTGAAGGTGCTCAGTTTCTTGCCTTCTGACTTGTCGTCCTTGATGTTGTAGGTGTAGAGGGTGGCGGGGTATTGCATGCTGACCTGGTTGGCCACGATGTTGCCGTTGTTGCAGAGTTCGAAACTGTTCACGTTGTGGCAGCCTTTGGAGATCTGGCGGAAGGCGCCACTGGCCAGGTCGCAGGCAAAGATTTCTTCCATGCCGCGGTAGTAGGCCACGCCGAGGATTTCCTTGTCGTCGTTGCTCCAGCTGATGCCGGTGAAGTTGTAGTCGAATTTCTCAGCTTTTTGCGACATGTTGGTGCGTTCGCCGCTCTTGAGGTCGAGGACCATCAGCTGGATCAGGTCGCTCTCATAGCCGTCGCGTTCCATGCTTTCCCAGGCTATCTTGCTACCATCGTGGCTGAAGACGGGGTTCTGGTCGTAGCCCATGATGCCTTCGGAGAGGTTCTTGGTGGTGCGGTCGGCGATGTTGTAGAGGTAGATGTCGCTGTTGGTTGAGAGGGCGTAGTCCTTACCGCTCTTTTTGCGACAGGTGTAGGCTATCTGTTTGCCGTCGGGCGAGAAGTTGAACTGCTCGATGCCGCCCCAGGGGCGCATGGGGCATTCGAAGGTGCTGTCGACGATGGCGACGGCGTTTTCAATGTCCACGGTGCCGTCCAAGTTGGCCAGGAAAATCTGGGGGTATTCGTCCACCCAGCAGTCCCAGTGGCGGTACATCAGGTCTTCGTTGATGCGGCCGGTGGTCTTGTCGAGACCTTCAAAGAGGGGGGCCACGTCGTCGGCGCGCTTCACGGGCAGGTCGGTGATGTAGACCACCTGTTTGCCGTCGGGCGAAATCTTGAAGCCTTCGAGACCTGTTTCAACGGTGGCGAGCAGCTTCTCGTTCTTGCTGTTGACGTCGATGCTGCGCATCTCGTTTCCGCGGCAGAAGAGGAGGGTGTTGTCGTCCATCCATGCGGGGTTGAATTCGCTTTGGGCGGTGGTGGTCAGCCTGATGGCATCGCCGCCGGCGGTGGGCATCACGTAGATTTCGGCGTTGCCTTTGTTCTCCTCAATGTCGTAGTAGGTGAGGGTATAGGCCACCTGTTTGCCGTCGGGCGACACGGCGCTTTCGCCCATCTTGCCCAAAGCCCACATCACTTCGGGTGTGAACTGTCCGTTTTTGACTTCGATTTGGGGCTTTTCGATGACCTTGCCGTCACCTTCGGTCCCGTGCTTCGCACACGACGCCACCAGCGCCAGCGAAGCCATTGCAATGCATAGTTTTTTCATCTATTTTAAGCGTTTTTGTATTATTGTTTGTCTCTGAAATAAAATGCAAAAATACAAAAAAGTTGGCAATCGCGGCCGCTGTTCGTGCATTTTTTTATTTTGTTTTCCTTTTTCTTATAAAAACGGGCTCCTTTTTCACGGAAGAAATGGTTCTGTTCGCCCTGTTTTCATCCGTTGTGCGCCGACCCTCCCTTGCATTGTCGACGCTTCCGTCACGAAGACCGACGTTCTGTTTTCGGGGCAGCTCATGGGCTGGGTGGGTTGTCTGTTGTCGATTCAAATTGTGGAGGTGTTGTTTTTTAATTTATAATTATTTATTCAAAAAAAGTGTACCTTTGCAATCTCGCAAAAAGGCTCCAAACAATGGGGTTGTGTGCGTATTGTTTTGAAAATAATTGTTTTATATAGTATTAATTTAAAATATTATCATGAAAAAAACACTTTTATTGCTTATGACAGCAACCGTGATGACCACTGCCGTCAACGCACAGAAGGTCACCTCGGGCATCACCATGTCCAACTTGGACAAGTCGGTGAAGCCTACCGAGGACTTCTACCAGTACGCTTGCGGCGGTTGGATGAAGGCCAACCCCCTCGACGCCGAGCATAGCCGCTACGGTTCGTTCGACAAACTGGCCGACGACAACCAGAAACACCTCAAGGAGATCATCCTCGAGACCGCCAAGGCCAAAAACGCTCCCGGCAGCGTGGCCGACAAGATCGCTACCCTCTACAACATCGGTATGGACTCCGTCAAGCTGCAGCAGCAGGGTGCCGAACCCATCCAGCCTTACCTTAAGACCATCGCCATGCTCCGCACCCGTGAGGATGTTCTCAACCACCTCAGCCAGCTCCACAAAATCGGCATCGACCCCTTCTTCGGTCTGTTTGGCGAGGCTGACTACGAGAATGCCAAGATGAATCTGGCCTGGCTCTATCAGACCGGCATTGGCATGGGCGACCGCGACTACTACCTCAAGGACGACGCCACCAACCGCGAAATCCGTGAGGCTTACCTCAAACTGATGACCAAAGAGTTTGCCCTGTCGGGTTACGACAAGATGGTCCGCATCGAGGCTTCCGAACTGGCCGAAATGGTGCTGGCTATCGAAACCCGTCTGGCTCGCGCCATGTACGACAATGTCACCAACCGCGACCCCTTCAAGACCTTCAACAAGATGACCGTGGCCGAGGCCGACGCCAAAGTGCCCGCGCTGCGTCTGCCCCTCTACTTCGCACAGATGGGTCTGCCTTCGCTCAGCGGCCTGAATATGGCTCAGCCCGAATATTTTGAGGAAGTGGCTGCTGTCATCTCGTCCGAGTATGTGCCCATGATCAAGGCTTACTACGCTTGGCAGGTCATCAACACCGCCGCCGGCTATCTGAGCGACGATTTCGTGATGGCCAACTTCGAATTCTATGGCCGCACCATGAGCGGCACCGAGCAGATCCGTCCCCGCTGGAAACGCTGTGTCGGTACCGTCAATGGCGCTATGGGCGAGGCTCTTGGCCAGCTCTATGTGAAGAAATACTTCCCACCGGAAGCCAAGAAACGTATGGTCACCCTCGTCGGCAACCTGCAGGAGGCTTTTGCTCAGCGCATCAAAGAGGCTGACTGGATGGACGATATCACCAAGAAACGCGCCCAGGAAAAACTGGATGCCATCCTCGTGAAAATCGGCTACCCCGACAAGTGGCGTGACTATAGCGGTCTCGAAATCAAGAACGACAGCTACTTCGCCAACATCATCCGTAGCAACGTTTTCGATGTCAACTATATGCTCAGCAAAATCGACAAACCCGTCGACCGCTATGAATGGCAGATGACCCCGCAGACGGTCAACGCCTACTATAACCCCACAACCAACGAGATCTGCTTCCCCGCTGCCATTCTGCAACCTCCGTTCTTCGATATGAAGGCCGACGATGCTGCCAACTATGGCGCTATTGGTGTGGTTATTGGTCATGAAATCACCCACGGTTTCGACGACCAGGGCCGCAACTACGACAAAGAGGGCAACCTCAACAACTGGTGGCAGGAAAGCGACGGCGAAAACTTCACCAAGAACGCCCAGGTGCTGGTCGACTGCTTCAACAAGGTGAAGGTGCTCGACGATCCCGAAACCTATGCCAACGGCGCACTCTGCCTTGGTGAGAATATCGCCGACAACGGTGGTCTGCACATCAGCTACCTTGCCATGCAGAACGCCATCGCCAAGAAGCAGGTGAAGACCAAGAACATGGACGGTTTCACTCCTGCCCAGCGTTTCTTCCTGGCCTATGCCGCTGTTTGGGCATCCAACATCCGCGACAAAGCTATCCTTCAACTCACCACCATCGATGTCCACTCTTTGGCCCGCAACCGCGTCAACGTCACGCTGCCCCATATCGCCGAATTCCACGAAGCTTTCGGCATTAAGCCTGGCGACAAGATGTGGCTGGCTCCCAAAGACCGCGTCAAACTTTGGTAAAACCGTTCGTCGAGCCATCGACGACCTACAATAGAAAAAGGTCGGAACCCTTCGCAAAGTGGTTCCGACCTTTTTTTTTGTGCGTCTCAGCAGGAGGTGGTCAGACTTGCCCCATGGCTTTCTGCATGAAACGTTTGGTGTCGATGATGAAACGTTCGTGCAGCCCTTCGCCGATCGGCCCACGACTGTCGAAAGCGCGCACGCGAAACACCAGTCGGCGGCGGTCCACCTCAATCAGTTCGCTTTCGCACCACACCTTCATGCCGATGGGGGTCGCCGCGCTGTGGGTCACATTGATCAGGGTGCCTACCGTGCCTTGTCCGGGTTCCAGTTGGGGCACCACGCTTTCGTTGCATGTACGTTCCATCAGGGCAATCATCATCGGGGTGGCGAAGACCTCCACCAGGCCGCTGCCGATGCGCGCAGCGCTCATCTCAGGGGTCACCATCTGCTCCAGTCGTCCTTTGATTCCTTTTTCTATCATAATGTCAGTTGTTTTTGTTTTCCGGAATAACGTTTTGGCGGCTCCGTTATTACGCAAGGCGCTGATTTTTTCTGCGTCAGGACAATAATAATGCGCTTTTTCCGTTTGAAAAAATGGATACAGATTGCCGCCTATGAATATCATCATCACTACCACCGACTCCATCGAAGGGGCCACCATCACACGCTACATCGATGTCTTACGCAGCAGTGTCGTGGTGGGCACCGATTTGGCGCTGTCAGACCTTTTCTCGGGCACGAACCAAAAATACCGTTCACAACTCAACAGCAGCTACGACCGCGCCATGGTCGACCTGCGACTCAAGGGATTCTCAGTCGGGGCGGATGCCATTGTGGGGCTCCATACCGACTTCGAGGAGATTTTCGGCAAGGGAAAGACCAAATTTGTCGTGTCGCTTGTCGGCACCGCCGTGAAACTGGACTGCACACAGATGCCCTCGCTCAAGGCCCACACCGATTCCGTGTCGGTCGACACGCTGCGCCGCCAGCAGCTGATGCTGTCGCTGGGCAACAAGATGAAGGACGACAACTATGCCCTCAATGCCTCCGATTGGGGCAACATACTGAGCTATTCGCTCTGGGACCTGGCGCCGCTCATCTACCGACGCTATCTGCTGCTCTCCAAATCGACCATCAGCAATATCACCCTCAGCGAGAAGAAACTGCTGATGGACAATTTCTTCCCATTCCTCAATAGCATGAATTTTGAGGATGCGGCCAGTGTGGTCTATGCCGATGTCACCACCGACCCTTATGGCACTGCCGAAGTGATTCGTAACTGCCAGCTGTTCCATCCCGCCAAGATTGTCGAGCTGCTTCACCCCGACAACAAACACTTGGTTGTCTCGCTGCTTGGAGCCGACAAGCCGGACTATACGGAACAGGACCTGCAGCAGATGCGGCAGATAGCCCGCTTCCTCGACAATCTGCCCGACACGGGTCACTACATAGAAGGCAAAGAGTCGCTGTTCGGCAAATCGGGCACCATGCTTGTCTGCGAACGCGGTCACACGACGGCCGTCGAACTGGGCGGACACTGCACCGAGATGCTGGACCACGGCCTCGGTATCTGCAACCTCAATGTGAAGGGCCTCACTGAAACAGAAGTCAAAGCCATCGCCGCCTTCAACCAAAAAATTGAAATCCTCTCGTCCCTGCTCAACAAGTAAAAGTCTCGTCCACAAAGTTCTGTCCAATCAGAAACCTTGAGATCGCCATACATTCGCCGTTCTTTTTTTTGCAGACTTCCCGACCGCAATCCTACTATGGTTGGCTCATTCTTCTGCAGCTAAATGCATTTCCGACGATCCTTCTTCGTTATTTATGTATGGCTTGATTGTTTGTTCCACATCGTTCTTGAACTTGAAGTACATTGCCTTGGCTGTGGCTTCCATAACGGTTTTGTAAAACTGTGGGTCTTCAAACAGTCGAGCGAAAGCGTCCATCTGCTCGGTGTAGCACTTCTGAGCCACCTTGTCAAAGGTCTTCGGGAAGATGTTGTGTGCAAACATATTGACATCAGAAGTCTTGGCTTGCTTAGCCAGAGTCCACAAAAAGTGATAGCTTGTCTAAGATGATGTGGCTTTGCTGATAGTGGGTTCTATATGCCTGAGTGGGGGCATTTCATGGCTTGTCTTGGCGTTATTGGAATCAATCTTGGTTTTCGACAATAAAATACGTTGACTGCATGTTTTTGCACCCTTATTGTTGTTAGAGGATGGCGTGTTCGCAGTCCTTTTGCATGGGGGATGAGGTTTCAATCATGGGTTTTTTATTGGCGGATGGGGCGAAAATCGGATTTTTTTCGTAAATTTGCAACGTTTTTCGCACCTAATAATGATGCTTTATGAAGCGTTTTTTTGTTTTAATCTTTGCTTTAATTATCGGCTATAATTATACTGTAGCTCAGAAAAATATAACAATCAAAGGTACTGCTGAAAACGGCGTGGGCCGCAGGGTCGAGCTCTACAAAGTGTCTGACTATATTTCCAAAACCGAGGTGCTGCTGGACACTTTCCGCATCGGCGACGACAAGAAATTCGACGTACGCTGCTGGGCCAATTACCCGATGATGGTCACCATGCAGATTGAAAACTACGCACAGTCGTTCTACGTGGAACCGGGTCGCGACTATGTGGTCACCATTCCTTCGTTCGACTGGACCATCGACGAGTCGCGTAACGTCTTCCTCGATCCGGAACCGCTGCCGCTGTACTTCCAGAATATTGCTGCCAATGACATCAATCTGCTGATCGATAGCATCGACCGCGTCATTGCGCGTTACATCGACGAGCATGCTTTCTATTTTGACCAGAAATTTCACCCTTCGGCCTACTATTTCGACAGCTTGGTGCTGACAGTCAACAGGCTTTGCAACGACACGTCGAACGATTTCGTGAACCGCTACCGGGTCTACCGCCTGGCGGAGCTGAAATTCGACATGAAGTTCGATTCGCGTCGTAACTTGATTAATCAGTTCATCAAAAACAAACCGATTCTGTATTACGACGAGAACTACATGTCGCTCTTTTCGGCACTCTACGCCAACAGCATCTCGAAGGGTACCAAGGACATACCGGTCTACCGACTGGCCCATTGGGTGTACAATCTGGACTTGGACACTTACCTCGATTCCATCGGCATCGACCCGCTGCTGCGCCACGAGCAGATTCGCGAACTGGCTGCGCTGCAGGCCCTGCAGGAGTCGTACTACAATTTCCGCTACTATGATGCCGAGATGGTGGTGAAGATGATAGAAAAACTGGCTGCCCGTACCAAATTTCCTGACCATAAGGTTATTGCATCGCACATACTCAGCGGCTTCGACAAGCGCCACGAGGCAGAAGAGAAGGAGGTGTCGTTCGAATTGCCGGATGTGGACAAAAACATGGTGCGGCTCAACGACTTGCGCGGCAAATGGGTCTACTTGTCGTTTGTGCGGGTGGGCGATCAGTCGTCGCTGGCCGAGATTGAGACGATGGCACATTTCAAAGATTCGGTGTACAAGTATTTCGACAACGTGGAATTCGTGACTGTCGATTGCGACCGGGAGTTCCAGAAGATGTTCCATTTCCTGAAGAACTCGCGCCACGGCAACCGCTACGACTGGAAGTGGCTGCACTTCGACGGGAACTACGACATGCTGCGCCATTTTCAAATCTACAGCTACCCGTGGTTCGTGTTGCTCGACCCCGAGGGACGCATTGTCTACGACGTCACGCCGGCTCCCAGTTCGGGATTCCTCTTCAACGCTCCGTGGATGGTGCAACGCCAGCCGGAACACAATCCAGGACGTAGCAAGTTCGGCCGTTGATTCACAGTGGTTACTGAATCTTCATAACATGTTGAATCTTAATTATTCTCACCCACTGGATAAAAGTTGAGATTTCATGGTTGAAGAGATTCGGTTGCGAAACGAAAAACATTGACATCTTTTAAACGCTTTCTCTGGCGAAAACGTTTTTATCATCGCATAACAGAAAATAAAAAGATATACATACAATAATGATAGATAATACTTTACAACAAGCCATATCGACCGCTCTTAACAAGCTGTACGGCATTGAGGCCGCACCGGAGAGCGTTGTGCTGCAAAAAACGAAGAAAGAATTCAGCGGTGACTATACCGTTGTGGTTTTCCCCTATGTGAAACAGGCTCGCAAGTCGCCCGAGGCGGTGGCCAACGAACTGGGGGCTGCCGTGAAAGAGGCGCTTCAGGATGTGATTGCTGATTTCAACGTCATCAAGGGTTTCCTGAACTTCACTGTTTGCGACGACTATTGGCTCGCATTCGCCAACAGCATCGCCAACAATCCGCGCTACGGCCTGCAGGAGGTGGACAAGAGTGCCGCTCCGGTGGTCATAGAATACTCGTCGCCGAACACCAACAAGCCGCTGCACTTGGGCCATATCCGCAACAATTTGTTGGGATGGTCGGTATCGCAGCTGCTCACGGCCAACGGACGTAATGTGAAGAAGGTGAACCTGGTCAACGACCGCGGCATCCATATCTGCAAGTCGATGCTGGCTTGGCTGCGTTTTGGCAACGGCGAAACCCCGGAATCGTCGGGCATGAAGGGCGACCACCTGGTAGGAAAATACTACGTGGAATTCGACAAGCACTACAAGGCTGAAATCAAAGCACTGATGGAGAAAGGGGTAGAGGAGGAGCAGGCCAAGAAAGAGGCTCCGCTGATGGTTGAAGCCCAGCAGATGCTGAAGCGTTGGGAGGACGGCGACCAGGAAATCCGCGACTTGTGGCAGAAGATGAACAACTGGGTTTATGCCGGTTTCGACGAGACCTACCGCAAGATGGGTGTCGGATTTGACAAGATCTATTACGAATCGAATACATATCTGTTGGGTAAGGAACTGGTACAGCGTGGATTGGATATGGGTGTGCTGTTCCGCAAAGAGGATGGTTCGGTGTGGTGCGACCTTACCGACGCCGGTCTGGACCAGAAGTTGTTGCTGCGCAAGGATGGCACTTCGGTCTACATGACTCAGGACCTCGGTACGGCACTGCTGCGTCAGAAAGAGTTTGGCGCTGACCAACTTATCTATGTTGTCGGCAACGAGCAGGACTACCACTTCCAGGTGCTGAAGATCGTGCTGAGCCGCCTCGGATTCGATTGGGCCGACAAGGTGTACCATCTCTCATACGGCATGGTCGAACTGCCGAACGGCAAGATGAAGTCGCGTGAAGGTACCGTGGTCGACGCAGACGACCTGATAGAGGAAATGGAACAGACCGCCGAAGAGATGTGCCGCGACAGGGGCAAGAACGACGACATGTCGCCAGAACAGCTGAAAGAGCTCTATCACATGTTGGCGCTCGGTGCACTGAAGTATTTCATCCTGAAAGTGGATCCTACCAAGACCATGTTGTTCAATCCGGCCGAAAGCATCGACTTCAACGGCAACACAGGTCCGTTCATCCAATACACCCACGCACGTATCCGTTCCATCATCCGCAAAGCGGTAGGAGAGAAGGGTCTCGATTTGCACGCTGTAGCCCAGGGATATGCCATCAACGACAAGGAACGCGACATCATCAAGCTGCTGCACGACATGCCGTCCATCGTGGCACAGGCTGCTGCCGCCTACAGCCCGGCCATGATTGCCAACTATTCCTACGATTTGGCCAAGGCATTCAACAGTTTCTATCAAGATACACCCATTCTTCGCGAAACCGATGCCAACCGGATGCTCTTCCTGGTACAGCTGTGTGACGCAGTGTCGGTCGGACTGAAGAATATGATGTGGATTTTGGGCATCGAGGTGCCGGAAAGAATGTGATCATTGGTAAAACTAAACAATTAAAGATTAGAAATTTGTATGGGTAAGTCGGGTAGGGGTTCGAACTACAATTTTACTCCGAACCGACTTGCTCAGGATTGACTAAGTATATGTTCTATCAAGAAGAAATAACACTTTCGACGCTGATCTGCGACGAGGACGACAAGTTGACCCTTTGGGGACTGGCACGTCTTTTTCAGGATGTGGCCGAGGATCATTCCGAGTCGCTGGGCGTGGGCTATTGGGGGTTGAAACCGATGCTTCGTGCATGGATTCTTACTCGCGTGTATTATAATGTTTTACGACTTCCTACGGCAGGAGAGAAGCTCACCCTTCGCACATGGGCGAAACCGGATAACGGTCTGATTGCTCCGCGCGATTACCAACTGATTGACGCTGAAGGAAAAATATGTGCTGCAAGTGCTTCCAACTGGGTGGTCCTGAATATGGAAACTCGACGCGTCTGCCGTTTGGGTGACATTATAAAACCTTACGAGAAGCTGAACGAGCATGCAACGAGCGTGGAAAAATTCGACAAGATGCACGTCGACGAAGATTTGCCGCTGATAAAACATATTGATATTCCTTATTCGGCCATAGACCACACTCATCACGTGAACAACGCAGAATACATGAAATGGATATGCGATTCCATTCCAGAAGTCTGTAAGCAACACGATGATCCGAGCCGTCGCGAGATTGCCGAATTTGACATCAATTACGTGAAGGAAACCAAATATGACGATCCAAATGTGAACCTGTATGGGAATGTGGTTCATGATGGCGACACTGACGAATGGCAGTTCCGGCTGACCAATAGCAATGGCGTAGCGGTTCTGGCTCAAGTAAAAGTCAAAAAAAATCTTCTATAGAATTATTTTTGTTTTTAGTCACGTTCAAAGATAACACAGAAATCTTTAAATGATTACAGAAGAACATAAAATCCCGCATCACAAGATGCGGGATTTCTTCTTGCGCAGACGCCAACGTGTAGGGGCGTTTTTCTATTATCAACTTAACATAATAGAAATATGGTGCCGTTTGGGCTATAAAAAAAGCCCGTGGTTGGACGGGCTTTTTGGTGTTTGAATTGGATGGTTGTTTTTTAACCGATAGACAAGGCTAAATTAGTTTTTTGCGCTTTTTTCCAATTCGGCGATGCGAGCATTGATGGGCTGAGCTTCTTTGAGCAAGTCCAGACGGACGTAGCAGGTTCTCAGCGACGACAGACCGTTGTAGAGGTTCTGGCGATTGTAGGTCTGTTCTTCGGGGCTCAGACCGTCGATGTACTGGATGGCTTTCACCAAGTAAGGAATGGCTTGTTCGAAGAAATGGTTGCTTTCCTCGGTGAGCTTGTTGATGGTGATTTCGTCCTCTTCAGAAATGCTGCCATTGTTGGCCATCTGGTTGATGGCTTGGATTTTTTCGGCGGCGCGGTTGTAAATCATGATGCCCATGCCGTAGTTGGCTTCAAACTGGTTGGGTTGCAGTTCGGAGGATTTTTTGTAGTTGGCTTCGGCTTTGGCATATTCGTGAGCCTCTTCGTAGATGCTAGCAGCGGCGCAGAGCAGAATAGGATAAGATTTGGCGGTGTCCGAGAGCTCGGAGACAGCTTTCTCGGCCAGTTCAACACCCTTGGTCTGGTTGCCTGCCCAGATGTAAGCGGAGGCAAGCAAGAGGGATGCATTGGGGTCGCCCGTCATGACCTTGGTGTAGCGTTCGGCGGTGCGGATCACCTTGGCGGTGTCGTGAGCCTCTTTGTACAAGCCGATCATGGTGTTGTAGACGCGGGGCAGTTTGTCCTCGAAGTTTTTGAGCTTTGGTTTACGGACCAACTCTCCATAGTATTTTTTGACACCATCATTGTCCTTGAGCATCTGGCAGCTATAGCCGGCGATGTAGTAGGCGTTGTTAGCGAGGTCGCTTTCGCCCGAGTTGTTGGAGATTTTGATAGCTTCTTCGGCCTCTTTCAGGGCGTTAGCGTAGTCGCCTGAGTTGAAAAGGTCGCAGCTCTTGTTGAAGAATTCGTTGCCGATGAATTTGAAGACACCATTGTTGCCATTGGTGTATTCGCCTTTGGTATCGAGTTCCTTGCAACGCAGTGCGGCGTTGTAGGCTTTGGCACACCAATCCGGATCGAGGTCTTTGAATTTCGACTTGGCTTTTTTGGTCTCACCGCCAATCTGGCTGTAGATAAGACCGGCGTAGTACCATGTTTTGGCATCGTCTTTCGTATCCTCGTGGACACATGCCTTGTCGATGGCGGTCTTGGCTTTGTTCAAGTAGCCTCTCTTCAGATCAGACATAGCGCTCTGCACGTTCAGGGTTTGAGCGTTCACGGCAATTGCGAGAGTTAGAAGCGCTGTAAACAATGCGATTTTTTTCATGTTGAATAAGATGTTTAATTGTTATTTCCTTAATTTGTATGTTTGGCTTTGTTATTATTGTGCAATTAAGAAATATTAAGAAGTAAGAGGTCAGTCTTGGGTGGGGGCGTCCTCCCCTACTCCATCGGTGGGGGTGATGTTACTTTCAATATTTTCAGTATTTTCTGCATTCTCGACATTCTCGGCCGGTGTGTCGGTGAGTTCCTCATCGGGTTCGGCGTCGACCTTGGTGATGGAGGCGATGGTGTCTTTGCCGCGCAGGTTGATAAGCTTGACACCCTGGGTGTTGCGTCCGAGAACACGCAGGTCGGAGACATGCATGCGGATGGTGACACCGGAGCGGTTGATGATCATGAGGTCGTTTTCGTCGGTGACGTTGGTGAGGGCGATGATGCCGCCTGTCTTGTCGGTCACCTTCATGGTGGTGACACCCTTGCCGCCACGGTGGGTGGGACGGTAGCCGAGGTTCTTTTCGGGATCGTATTTCAGCTGGGATCGTTTGCCGAAGCCTTTTTCGCTGACCACAAGGATGTTTTCGTCCTCGTCGTTGGTGCAGAGCATGTCGATGACGTAGTCGTCCTGAGGGGCGAGGGTGATGGCTTTCACGCCGGAAGCGCTGCGACCCATGGAGCGGAATTCTTCCTCGTGGCAGCGCACGACCTTACCCTGGCGGGAGGCGATGAGCAGCTGGCTGTTGCCGTCGGTGAGTCGGGCAGTGAGCAGTTCGTCGCCTTCGCGAATGCCCACGGCGATGATGCCGTTGGTGCGTGGACGCGAGTAGGCCTCGAGTGTGGTCTTCTTGACGATGCCGCTCTTGGTGCAGAGGACGATGTAATGGTTGTTGAGGTATTCCTCATCTTTCAGGTTCAGCACGTTGACATAAGCCTTCACCTTGTCGTCGGGTTCGATGTTGATGAGGTTGAGGATGGCGCGACCCTTGGAGTCTTTGCCGCCTTCGGGGATTTCGAAGGCGCGTTTCCAGTAGCAGCGGCCCTTTTCGGTGAAGAAAAGGATGTAGTTGTGGTTGGTTGCCATGAAGATATGTTCCACGAAGTCCTCGTTGCGGACGCTGCTGCCCTTGGAGCCCACGCCTCCCCTGCTCTGGGTGCGGAATTCGCTCAGGAGGGTGCGTTTGATGTAGCCCATGTGGGAGATGGTGATGACCACCTTGTCGTCGGCGATCATGTCCTCGATGCTGAAGTTGGAGGCGTCGTATTCGATGCGCGTGCGGCGGTCGTCGCCATACTTGTCGCGGACTTCGATCAGTTCGTCCTTGATGACAGACATGAGCACGTTGTGGTCGCCCAGGATTTCCTTGCAGCGTTCGATGAAGCGCATTTTCTCGTCGTATTCTTCTTGCAGTTTCTGACGTTCCAATCCGGTGAGCTGACGGAGACGCATTTCGACGATGGCGCGAGCTTGAAGGTCGCTGAAGCCCCAGTTGTCCATGAGACCTTGGCGCGCCTCTTCGACGGTGGAGGAGCGGCGGATGAGGGCGATGATTTCGTCCATAATGTCGATGGCCTTGAGCAAGCCCTGGAGGATGTGGGCGCGTTTTTCGGCTTCGGCCAAATCGAAGCGGGTGCGTCGGGTGACGACCTCTTCGCGGTGTTCGACGAAGTTCTGGATCAGGTCTTTCAAGTTGAGCAGTTGAGGACGGCCCTTGACCAATGCGATATTATTGACGGCGAACGACGACTGGAGTTCGGAAAGCTGGTACAGCTTGTTGAGGATGATGTTGGGTACCACATCGTGGCGCAGGTAGTAGACCACGCGGATGCCATCCTTGTCGGATTCGTCGCGGATGTCGGTGATGCCGACGATTTTGCCGTCCTTGACCAGTTGTGCTTGGCGTTTGATCATTTCCGACTTGTTGACGTTGTAGGGAATATCGTGAGCCACAATCATATTGCGGCCTTTGGCGTCGGTTTCGATGGAGGTTTCGGAGCGGATGATAATGGTTCCGCGACCGGTGGTGAAGGCCTCGCGGACGCCGTTGTAGCCGTAGATGATGCCGCCGCCCGGGAAGTCGGGGGCGGTGACGTACTGCATCAGGCCCTCGACAGAGATGTTGGGGTCGTCAATGTAGGCGATGCAGCCGTTGAGGACCTCGCGCAGGTTGTGGGTGGGCATGTTGGTGGCCATACCCACGGCGATGCCGTTGGAGCCGTTGATGAGCAGGTTGGGGATTTTGGCGGGGAGTACGGTAGGTTCTTCGCGGTCGTTGTCGTAGGTGGGCATCATATCCACGGTGTCCTTGTCGATATCCGCCAACATCTCGTTGGTGATTTGTTTCATGCGTGCTTCGGTATAACGCATAGCGGCGGCGCCGTCGCCGTCGATGGAACCGAAGTTGCCCTGGCCGTCGACGAGCATGTAGCGCATGGCCCACGACTGGGCCAGACGTACCATGGCGCCATAGACCGAGGAGTCGCCGTGGGGGTGGTATTTACCCAGCACTTCGCCCACGACGGTGGCAGATTTCTTATAGGCGGTGTTGTAGAAGAGGCCCATGTCGTTCATGGCGTAGAGGATGCGTCGGTGGACCGGTTTCAGACCGTCGCGCACATCAGGCAAGGCTCGGGCCACGATGACGGACATGGCGTAATCGATATAAGCCGACTTCATTTCGGATTCGATATCGACCTGAGTGATTTTTTCGTTTTCAGAAATCATTTAGATGTATTTTATTCTGTTATTTTCCAATTATTTATTTAAGTATTCATTATTTATATAGGAAAGCAAAAATACGAAAAAAAATTGATAAAATGGAAAACGTTAACTCTATTTATGAACCGAATAATAACAAGGGCACAAACGTTTTTGTGGATGCATGCGGAGGTCGGTGGGAGGTCGCTGACAGATTGTCATGTGGTATTCACAATAGCATGTTGAAAATATAGTTTGGCAAACAAATTGCAGGCGATTGAAATGTAGTAATTTTGGACTATGCATTCAGGTAACGTAATAGCTTGTTAAATCACTGAACTTTAGACTATTCTATGGAAGCCAAACTGAGCAAAAACAGCAAAAAAGTCATTGCGGACAGTCGCGACGAAGCCATCCGACTCAAAAATGGGCACATCGGTGTGGAACATTTGTTCTTGGGAATTATACGCGAGAGTGATTGTTCGGCCTATAAAATGTTGACCTCAATGGGGGTTGACATGGTGGCTATGAAGAGCCGCATCGAGTCGGCCATCGGCCAGCAGCAGTCCAACATCACCTTTACGGAAGAGAGCATGATACCCATGCTGAAGCAGACCGAGAAGGTGTTGCGGCTGGCCTACTTGGAGTCGACAAAGATGAAGGAGGGCGAGATCAGCACAATCCATCTGGTGCTGGCCATCCTGATGGAGAGCGAAAATGTGGCCGCACGGCTTTTGGAACGTGAAGGTGTCAACTATAGCAAATTCTCCACGTCTGTGCGTTCGCAGCGCGGCGATTCCGATGTGGAACGGCGCAATACCGACGACTATGAGGCCCGTTTTGAGATGGGTGACGAGGAGGAGGACGACTACCCCTACGCCAATCCCGACGAACCGTCGCGCAGCGAGGGTAGTAGTAAGAACAGCAAGACCCCCGCACTGGAGAATTTCGGCCGCGACTTGACCAAGGCTGCTGAAGAAGGCCGGCTGGACCCCATTGTCGGTCGCACGCGCGAATTGGAACGTATTGCCCAGATTCTTAGCCGCCGCAAGAAGAACAATCCTGTACTCATTGGCGAGCCTGGCGTGGGCAAGTCCGCCATTGCCGAAGGGTTGGCGCAGCGCATAGTGGAAGGCCGCGTGCCCCGTACGCTGTACAACAAGCGGGTCATTTCGCTTGACTTGGCATCGCTGGTGGCTGGCACCAAGTACCGCGGACAGTTCGAGGAGCGTATGAAGGCCATTCTCAGCGAGTTGGAACGCAATCATAATATCATTATATTTATTGATGAGATTCACACCATAGTCGGTGCCGGCAGCGCTTCGGGGTCGCTCGACGCCTCGAACATGTTCAAACCTGCGTTGGCCCGAGGTGAGATACAGTGCATCGGCGCCACAACGCTGGACGAATATCGCCAGTACATCGAGAAGGACGGTGCCTTGGAACGCCGTTTCCAGAAGGTGCTGGTGGAGGCCGCCACTGCCGAGGAGACCTTCGAGATTCTCAGCAACATACGTGACAAATACGAAGACCACCACGGCGTGAAATACAGCGACGACGCCCTGAAGGCGTGCATCAGCCTGACCGAGCGCTACGTCAGTGACCGTCTGTTGCCCGACAAGGCCATCGACGCCATGGACGAGGCCGGCGCGCGTGTACGAATTGCCAATGTACGTGTGCCCCAGGATATTATCGATATGGAGCAGCGTATAGCCGACGTTGTCAAACAGAAAAAAGAAGTCCTTGCAAGGAAAAGTTACAACGAAGCTGCCGCTCTGCGCGACCAAGAGCGTGATCTGACCGCCCAGCTGGAGGAAATGCGCCGTCAGCACGAGGCCGAGGAACGTGATAACCGCGTGTCGGTGACCGAAAACGACGTGGCCGAAGTGGTGGCCATGATGACCGGCGTTCCGGTGCAGCGCATAGCGCAAAACGAAGGCACCCGACTGCTCCGTATGGAGGACGAACTGCAAGGGTCGGTTGTCGGTCAGGACGATGCCATTCGCAAGATTTGCAAGGCTATACGTCGCAACCGTGCCGGACTGAAAGACCCCAACAAACCCATCGGAACCTTCATCTTCTTGGGTCCTACCGGTGTCGGCAAAACATACCTTACCAAAGTGTTGGCCAAGTATCTGTTCGACAGTGAGCAGTCGATGATACGTATCGACATGAGCGAATACATGGAAAAATTCGCCGTGTCGCGTCTGATTGGAGCGCCTCCGGGATATGTGGGCTACGAAGAGGGCGGACAGCTTACCGAGAAGGTGCGCCGCAAACCCTACTCCATCATCCTGCTCGACGAGATAGAGAAGGCCCATCCCGACGTCTTCAATGTGCTGCTGCAGGTGTTGGACGACGGCCAGCTCACCGACGGACTAGGCCGCAAGGTTGATTTCAAGAACACCATCATCATCATGACTTCCAATATCGGCAGCCGCCAGTTGAAGGATTTCGGCACCGGTGTGGGCTTCAGCACCACGGCTCGCGAGGCTGAGCGCGGTGAGATGGAACGCGATGTCATCGAAAAGGCGCTCAAGAAATCTTTCGCTCCCGAATTTCTCAACCGTATCGATGATATCATCTATTTTAACAGTTTGCAACGCGAAGATATCCATAAGATTATCGATATCGAATTAAAGGGACTCTTCAAGCGTATCCGCACGATGGGTTATGAGATTTCCATCGACGATTCCGCCAAGGATTATCTGGTCAAGAAGGGCTGGGATGCCCAGTATGGCGCCCGTCCGCTCAAGCGCGCCATCCAGCGTTATATCGAAGACGAACTGGCCGAGGAAATCATCAAGGCTGACATATTGGCAGGCGATACCATTCGGGTGACCACCGCGAAGAAAACAGCGGAGGACTCCCCCACCCTCGACGACGAGAAGATTGTTTTTGAGATAGAGAAAGGCGAAGCCTCCATGCAGCTTAGCGAGGTGATAAGCGAAGTTGTGTAAGATGATCGGCGCGGGTGATTAAGATATTTTTACAATGTTTCATGTTTGCAAGGTGGCTCTGTTGGGCCACCTTTTTTGTGTGATTTGGTATGAGGCGATCTCCTTTTTATGAAGATGTGGGCGTTTTTGGTTTTTGAGGGCTTGGGGAATGGATTTTTTGTGTATATTTGCAATTCCGATGTCCGGCGGTACGTTGCAGTGCAGTGGGGTGTCGGTCAATAATGTAAGTAAGCAAGCATAACAAGTCTCATGTCGAAAATCCATATTCTGCCCAGTTCGTTCGAGAAGCAGCTCGCGCTGCAGATGGCTCGTTCCATCAAGGCGGGTTTCCCCTCCCCTGCTGAGGACTATCTGCACGAATCGCTTGATTTTAACCGCGATATGATTCGTCACCCGGAAGCCACCTTTTATGGTCGCGTCGATGGCGACAGCATGGTCGATGCAGGTATCAACGACGGCGATATCGCCATTATCGACCGTTCGGAAGAGGCGGCCGACGGCGATGTGATTGTGGCGTTTGTCAACAACGAATTCACGATCAAGTTTCTTGACCTTACGCACAAGGCGGAGGGCTATATCGAACTGCGACCCGCCAATGCCAAATATCATGCCATACGTATTGACGACACTGACAACTTTGAGGTGTGGGGTGTCGTTGTATGGACCATTCGAAACTGGAAACACTGATACCACCATGTACGGCATTATTGACTGCGACAACTGTTATGTCTCCTGCGAACGTGTCTTCCGGCCCGACCTCAACGGGCGGCCGGTGGTGGTGCTGTCGAACAATGACGGCTGTGTGGTGGCGCGTTCCAATGAGGCCAAGCAGCTGGGGGTGAAGGAGGGTCTGCCCTATTTCAAGATGCTCCAAGAGTTTTCCGGACAGGATATTGCCGTTTTTTCATCGAACTACGAGTTGTATGGCGAAATGACCGCGCGGGTGGTCGAAATTATCCGTCAGGAAGCGCCCCGCTATTTCCGCTACAGCATCGACGAGTGTTTTGTCCGGCTGGATGGCATGGAACGCATCGATCTCAAGCAGTGGGGCGAGCGGCTGCACAAGCGCATCCGCAAGTCGGTCGGCATTCCGGTCAGCGTGGGGCTGGCACCCACCAAGACGTTGGCCAAGATGGCCAGTTTTTTTGCCAAACGCTATCCTGGTTACCGCCATTGCTGCCTGATAGACAGCGACGAGAAACGCATCAAGGCCCTGCGACTCTACCCTGTCGAGAAGGTGTGGGGCATCGGACGCCGTTATGCGCTTCGCCTGCAGTCTATGGGTATTCATACCGCCTACGATTTCGCGTCGCGCGGCGGCGAATGGGTTCGGGCCACGTTCAACAATGTGGTTGTCTATCGCACCTGGGCCGAGCTGAACGGCATCGACTGTGTGGCGGACGAGCAGATGGCCGCGAAGAAGAGCATCTGCACCAGTCGCAGTTTCAATGGTATGATTTCCAATTTTGACGAGCTGAAAACCCACGTGAGCAACTATGCGGCCCGATGTGCTGAGAAGCTGCGCCGTCAGCAGTCGGTGGCCGCCATTGTCGGGGTTTTTCTCAATACCAATTTTTTCAGGGATGACCTGCCGCAATACAGTCATTTTGAGGAGACGAACCTGCCGACGGCGACGAATGCCACCATCACTATTGTCAAGGCGGCCAATGCCGTGTTGCAGCGCATCTACAAGCCCGGATTCCAATACAAGAAGGCCGGTGTCATCGTGATGGGGATAGCGCCCTCATCGCCTGTGCAGCTCAACTTGTTTGACCTCGATGCGGCGCAGTTGCAGCGTCTGCGGACGCTTGATGCCATTGTGGACCGCATCAACAGGGTGAACGGATCGGAGACGGTGATTTTGGGAGCGCAGCAATATTGCCAAAAAGACGTCACTGGCAAGGCCACGCATTTCACCAATGCCATCCGTCACGATTTCCGCAGTCCCAACCCCACCACGCGCTGGAGGGATATTGTCGTGTTGAGGTAAGATGGTGGCTTTTATCGTTTGTTCGTTTTTCGTTCGCGGTTTTTTTCTTGTCTGCGCTTTTCCCATTGGCGGGCCTGGCGCAGTTCTTTGCGGGTGATGGTGCTGTTGCCCCAACGGTCGCAGTAGCCAACTATGCTCTCGGTGTATTTGTCGGGATTAAAGCTATTGAATGAGTAGAGACCGTCGTCTATCTCAACGAAGTCGTTGAAGGGTCCTTGGAAGAGGATGTGGCCTTGAAAGTCGATAAGGGCGTTCTCGCCATTGGCGAGGGTTGCGACGGCATGGTGGCGGTCGAGGATGTAGAGACTGTGGTATGTAGGTGGCAGCACCATGTTGAAGTTGCTGTCGACAATACCCCAAAGCGAATCTTGGCAAACGGCAAGGAACGGTAGGTCCCATGAAACAACATCTTCACTGTATTCCACGGTGAGGGCGTCAAACCGTTTCAGTAACTGGCCTTTGTAACCGTTGTAGACAAAGCTTTTCCCCCCGAAATCTTGTATGATAAGATAGTCTCTGTAGTAAAAAGCATCCATGTCTTCGTGAAGGAACGGTATCACAACGTTTCCGTTCGTGTCGATAGCACCATAATAGTGATGTTTCTTATTAGAATCCACTGTATCGCAGACTATCAGCGGCGAATGCTGTGGAACCCACTCATGAAATTCAATATTGGGAATCCGCAGATAGGATCGACGTCCCGTCCGGAGGTGAAATAGACTCCATTTGCCATTTTCTTTCAGTGCCAGTCGTCCCTCGACCACATTGACTATCCCTTCGTACCGACAGTCCAGCAATACGTTGCCATTCGTGTCGATGCAACCCATCAGATTGTCATCGTTGCTAATGAGGAAATAGTTGTAGAAGGGACCTGTAATATTATTATATGGACCTATTTTCACCTTGCCATCTACGCTTTGCACTTCCATGACATACCTGTTTTCGGAAGAGATGGACCTGAACATCCATCTGCGATCCCCCAACCAGAAGGGCTGGTCGTGGACAAAAGGGACAATGATATTGCCTGCAGAGTCAACGACACCGTATTTGCCCCTGCGGCAGAGGGTATAGGTGCCGTCGCCTTCGAAGAGACGTCCGATATGGCATGCACATTCACCAGTAGGGTCGTATTCCATAGGCAGAACAAACTTGCCACTGCGGTCCATGAACCCAATCAGACTGTCGCCCATGATCATGAGCAGGTCTGAGTTGTCCTGCGGCACGACATTGTAGTCGCCTTTGAGGAAAACATGTCCTTCGAGGTCGGTCAGCGTAACCTCATTCTTATCGTAACCGATAAAGATACCATTGGCATAGCTGGATCGAACGTATTGTTGCGAAAGCTTCTTGAGTTGGGCAATATTGTGCCTACTCGCCTTCTCACAGTTTTGAATCGTTTGGCAACTGGCTGTGATTGCTAATGCGAGTAGCGGCAACAGGATTGTTTTCATAGCTGACATATTCAAATATTATACAATATTATTCTGATAATTTGGGTCCGGCAAACGAAACTTTCTCTGTTTCTCTATCGGCGAACACTTTTATATCTTTTATACTATATGTAGCATTTTTTGCAGAAAATTTACAGCAAGTGTTGTTTTTTTCCAAACAAAAAAACAGCCAGGAGATGATTCTTCCAGCTGTTTTTTTTGACTTGGTTCTCTTATATTGTTCAGAGCTGTGGCCCTGCAGGCACCAAAGCTTTACCGGCTTCGTTGTAGGTGAACTTGTGGAAGTTCTTCACAAAGCGGGCAGAAAGGTCCTTGGCTTTCTCTTCCCACTGCGATGCATCGCTGTAGGTGTCGCGAGGATCCAGAATCTTCGGATCTACGCCCGGCAACGCCGTGGGCACCTCGAAGTTGAAGTAGGGTATATGCTTCGTCGGCGCCTTCTCGATGCTTCCGTCAAGGATGGCGTCGATGATGCCGCGCGTATCCTTGATGCTGATGCGCTTGCCGGTGCCGTTCCATCCGGTGTTGACCAGATAAGCTTTAGCACCACTCTTCTCCATACGTTTCACCAGTTCCTCGGCATATTTCGTCGGGTGCAGCTCGAGGAAGGCCTGTCCGAAGCAGGCGCTGAAGGTGGGCGTGGGCTCCGTGATGCCACGTTCCGTGCCAGCCAGCTTGGCGGTAAAACCGCTCAGGAAGTAGTACTTGCACTGATCGGGGGTCAGTATGCTCACAGGAGGCAGCACACCGAAAGCATCGGCGCTCAAGAAGATGACGTTCTTGGCAGCAGGACCGGCACTCTTGCCGTGCAGCGGCTGCACGATCTTCTCGATATGGTCGATAGGATAGCTCACGCGCGTATTTTCAGTAACGCTCTTGTCCTTGAAGTCGATCTTGCCTTGGGCGTCGACGGTAACATTCTCTAACAGCGCGTTGCGACGGATGGCATTGTAGATGTCGGGTTCGCTGTCCTTGTCGAGATTGATGACCTTGGCATAGCAGCCGCCTTCGAAGTTGAAGACGCCCTCGTCGTCCCAGCCGTGCTCGTCGTCGCCGATGAGGAGGCGTTTGGGGTCGGTGCTGAGGGTAGTCTTACCAGTGCCGCTGAGGCCGAAGAAGATGGCGGTATGCTTGCCCTGCATGTCGGTGTTGGCGGAGCAGTGCATAGCGGCGATGCCCTTGAGGGGGAGGTAGTAGTTCATCATGCTGAACATACCCTTCTTCATCTCGCCACCGTACCAGGTGTTGAGGATGACCTGCTCACGGCTGGAGACGTTGAAGGCCACAACGGTTTCGCTGTTCAGACCGAGTTCCTTGTAGTTGTCCACCTTGGCCTTGCTGGCGGTGTAGACGGTGAAGCTGGGGGTGAAGGTCTTCAGTTCCTCGTCGGAGGGTTTGATGAACATGTTGCGGACGAAATGGGCCTGCCATGCGACTTCCATGATGAAGCGGACGGCGATGCGGGTGTCCTTGTTGGCGCCGCAGAAAGCGTCGACGACGAAGAGTTCCTTGTTGCAGAGTTCGTTCTTGGCAAGGTCGCGCATCTGACGCCACACGTCTTCGCTCATGGGGTGGTTGTCGTTCTTGTACTCCTCGCTGGTCCACCATACAGTGTTCTTGGAGTTTTCGTCCATGACGATGTATTTGTCTTTTGGGGAACGGCCGGTATAGATGCCGGTCATCACGTTGACGGCGTCGAGCTCGGTGAGCTGACCTTTATCGTAGCCGGTGAGACTGGGGTCCATCTCCATCTTGAAGAGTTCTTCGTAGGAGGGGTTGTGATGGATTTGTTTGACTCCGGTGATGCCTAGGGCTTCGAGGTCTTTTTTGATTTTTTCGTTCATATTTTTGTGTGTATGAGGTAGGAGGCAAGTGTTAAGAGGTGGGGGGCTTGGGCTTTGGGGGCTTGGGGCTCCCCCACTCTATTTTTTCACCTTGCTTCTTTACTTGGGTTTTACTTGTTATTTGCGGGCGTCTTTGATGGCGGCTTGAGCAGCGGCGAGACGTGCTACGGGAACACGATAGGGGCTGCAGCTGACATAGTTGAGGCCGGCATGGAAGAAGAACTCGACGGAAGCGGGGTCGCCACCGTGTTCGCCGCAAACACCGCACTTGAGGTTGGCGCGGGTGCTACGACCGCGGTTGACACCCAGTTCGACGAGCTGTCCGACGCCTTCCTGGTCGAGGGTGTTGAACGGGTCGGAGGGGATGATCTTCTGGTCGACATAGTCCTTAACGATGGCGTTGACGTCGTCGCGGCTGAAGCCGAAGGTCATCTGGGTGAGGTCGTTGGTACCAAAGCTGAAGAATTCGGCGACCTGTGCGATCTTGTCGGCCACGAGGGTGGCACGCGGGATTTCGATCATGGTACCGAACATGTAGTTGATGGTGACACCGTACTTGGCTTCGACTTCAGCCTTGATGACGTTGGCGATTTCCTTCTGGTGCTCAAGCTCTTTGACGTTGATGGTGAGCGGAACCATGATTTCGAGTTTGGGGTTGTGTCCTTCCTTCATCAGTTCGGCAGTGGCGCTGAAGAGGGCGCGGAACTGGATGCGGGTGATTTCGGGATAGATGATGCCGAGACGGACGCCGCGGAGACCCATCATGGGGTTGACTTCGTGGAGGGCGTCGACGCGTTTCTTAACTTCCTCGAAAGAGATGTTGAGGCGTTTGGCCACTTCGCGCATCTTTTCATCGCCTTGGGGAGCGAATTCGTGGAGTGGGGGGTCCATCAGGCGGAAGGTGAGCGGCTTGCCGTCAAGCACCTTGAGGGTGGCTTTGGCGTACTCGCGGATATCCGGTTCGAGTTCGTCGAGCGCGGCAATACGTTCTTCGCTGGTGTTGCTGAGGATCATGTTGCGGAGCTTTTCGAGGGGCTTCTCGCTGTTTTGGCCATAGAACATGTGCTCGATGCGGAAGAGTCCGATACCTTCGGCGCCGAAGCTGACAGCGCGCATGGCGTCGTCGGGGTTGTCGGCATTGGTGCGGACGCCCATGGTGCGGAACTTGTCGACCAGCTTCATGAACTGCTGGAAGAGGGGGTTCTCGGTGGCATTGATCATCTTGATTTCTTCGTCGTAGACCCAGCCTTTGGTGCCGTTGAGGGCGAGGAGGTCGCCTTCGTGGTAGGTCTTGCCGTTGATGGTGACGACATTGTTTTCGTGCACGTTGACGTGTTTCTTGCCGAAGGCGTCGGTAGAAACGGAAGTCTGGTCCTTGCCGATTTTGACAGCGTCGCATCCGACGATGCAGCATTTGCCCCAGCCACGTGCCACGAGAGCGGCGTGAGAGGTCATACCGCCACGAGCGGTGAGGATGCCGTCGGCGGCACGCATACCTTCAACGTCTTCGGGGTTGGTCTCTTCGCGGACCAGGATGTTCTTGACGCCGGCGGCCTGATATTCTTTGGCTTTTTCGCTGGTAAGGGCGATGACACCCACGGCGCCGCCAGGACCTGCAGGCAGACCTTTGGCGATGACGGTGCGTTTCTTCTCGTCGTTGCTGTCGAGGATGGGGTGCAGCAGCTCGTCGAGCTGGGCGGGGGATATGCGCATGACGACTTCCTGCTCGTCGATGAGTCCTTCTTTCAACATGTCGAATGCCATGGTGAGGGCGGCGACGCCGGTGCGTTTTCCGACGCGGCACTGCAGCATGTAGAGCTGGCCTTCCTGGATGGTGAACTCGATGTCGAGCATGTCGTGGTAGTTCTTTTCGAGGGTTTGACGGATGTCGCAGAGTTCCTTATAGGTTTCAGGCATGAGCTCCTGCATGGAGTGCATGTGCTTGTTCTGCTCGTTTTTGGTGTCGTCGTTGAGGGGGTTGGGGGTGCGGATGCCGGCAACGACGTCTTCGCCCTGGGCATTGATGAGCCATTCGCCGTAGAACTGGTTGTCGCCGGTGGCGGGGTTGCGGGTGAAGGCTACGCCAGTGGCGCTATTGTCGCCCATGTTGCCGAACACCATGGCCTGGACGTTGACAGCGGTGCCCCAATCGTCGGGGATGCCTTCGATTTTGCGGTAGCTGACAGCCTTCTTGCCGTTCCAGCTTTTGAAGACAGCCTTGATGCCGCCTTCCATCTGTGCGCGTGCGTCGTCTGGGAAGTCGGTTCCCAGAACCTCTTTGACTTTCTTTTTGAAGTCTTCGGCCAGACCTTTGAGGTCATCGGCGGTCAGTTCGGTGTCACTCTTATAGCCTTTCTTAGCTTTGAACTCGTCGAGCATGTCGTCGAGCTGTTTGCGGATGCCTTTACCGTCGGCGGGCTCGATGCCTTCGGATTTTTCCATCACTACATCGGCATACATCATGATGAGGCGGCGATAGGAGTCGTAGACGAAGCGGGGGTTGTTGGTCTTCTTCAACATGCCAGGGATGGTCTTGGACGAGAGACCGATATTGAGGACGGTGTCCATCATGCCGGGCATGGAGCTGCGTGCGCCAGAGCGGCAGGAAACGAGCAGAGGGTTCTCAGCGTCGTCGTAACGCATGCCCATGATTTTCTCGACATTCTGCATGGCACTCCACACTTCGTCCATCAGACCCTTGGGCAGCTGGCAGTTGTTGTCGTAGTAAGCGGTGCAGCATTCGGTGGTGATGGTGAGACCTGCGGGGACGGGGAGTCCGAGCAGACACATTTCAGCGAGATTGGCACCTTTGCCTCCCAAAAGGTTCTTCATGTCGGCCTTTCCTTCAGCGGTTTTGCCTCCAAATGTATAAACGTATTTTGTCATAATGGAAAGATAAATTGTTGGTTTTTAAATATTAATTATTTATTTGATTGTCTAATGGAAAAGTGCAAAGTTATGAAAAAATGATGGAACCGCCAAATTTTTGGCGATGTTTGGCTGTTTTTGGATATCAATGGATGGTGTCTGTGACTTAAAAATCAATGGAATACGTCTGGCTTGATTTTTAAGGAGTGACCGTTGAAAATGGAATGGGAAAAAGCCTTTTCAGGATGTGGCTCTGAGGTCAGATTTGCGTAAGAAGGATGCGGGCGTTGGCCTCGTTGCTGTAGCGCGAACCGAGGAGCTGTTGGCGCTGGCGGATGTCGTCGTTGGTGAAGGGGGTCTGCATGAGGCGCAGCAGGGCTGCACGCAATTCGTCGGCACTGTCGGCGATGGTGCAGACGCGGTGCAGCTCGGTGCCTGCCACCATATTGCTGTTCACCAGACAGTGGCGTCCGGCGTAGAGGGAGTTGAGCAGTTTGAGTTTGAGTCCGGTGGGGAGGTTGGTGACCATGATTTGCACCTGTGCTTGGCTGATGAGCTTTTGCATGGTGGCTTCATCGGGATTGGGCACAACGGTGATGTTGGGATGGCTGGAGGCGCACTGGATGATTTGCGGAGCGGGGTTGCGTCCGGCAACGATGAAGCGGCAGTCGGTGTGGCGGAAGACATTGTTGATGAGGTAGGTTACGGCATCGATATTTTCGCCCACAGAGAGGTCGGCGTGGTAGAGGGCGTAGTCGCCCAGTCCCGTCAGGGAGACCACATGGTCGTCGGCGTGCGAGGAGGGCATGAGGACCACATTGCGGCATCCGAGCTGCTGGAAATGTGCGGCATCGGCTGTGGTGACGGCGAAAACGGTGTCGGCCTGAAGCAGTACCTGTTCGTAGCGGCGTAGACGTCGGGCGTCGGTGGATAGGTAGAGCCGACGGAAAGGGTTGGCCTCGACGCTGGCCAAACGTCTGTAGTATTCGTGTTCGACGTTGTGGGCGCGGACCATGATTTTGCGGCTGGGGTCGCGCCGACGCAACTCCTCGAGGATGGCGCAGCAGTGGAGCCCTTCGAGAAGGACGGGATAGTGGTCGGCCATGAGGTTGTGGACGAGTTCGTCGCTGCGTCGCGACTGGACGATGTAAGGTTTGGTGGAAAGGGCGCTGCGCAGACCGGTGCGACGCGGATAGTAGAGCACCTTGTGGCACCACTGCTCGAGGGCAGGAGACGGCTCGCGCCCGTAGGTGAAGCAATGTAGGGTCACCTTCTCCCCTAGCCTGCTGAGGGCCCGCAAGCGGTAGTAGACGTCGATGACGCCGCCATAGTCGGCTGGGTATGGGACATTGAAGGAGACGATGTGGAGCATGGTGGAAAAGGTGTGTTTGTTTGAGCGTATTTGGTTTCGTCGTCGGATGGGTTTACCGAGGGGTGCGTTGGCGTACGTCGACCGTCAGGTTGTCGTAGGCCAAGTGGACATGTGGCGGCAGGGTGGCTTGGACGGCGGCATGGAAACCCATTTCGTGGCTCATGTGGGTGATGAAGGCCTGGGTGGGTTTGCACTGTTCGATGACCTGGAGCGCCTCGGGAAGACAGAAGTGGGAGAAGTGCTTTTGTTGGCGTAGCGCATTGATGACCAACGTGTCGAGTCCGCCGAGTTTTTCCATCTCCTGTGGGTCGATGTGGTTCATGTCGGTGATGTAGGCCAGATGGCTGCCGTCGTTGTCGTCGATGCGGTAGCCGAGGACCGGCAGGTCCTTGTGCATGCCATGGATGGGAGTGACGACGGTGGTGCCGACCGCAAACGGACGGGCGTCGGTGACGTCGTGGAGGGAGACCTCGGGAAGACCTGGATAGATATGGGGTTCGAAGATGTAGTGGTAGTCGTGGGTAAGCGACTGGATGGCTGCATGGTTGGCGTAGACCTGCATGTTGCTCTTCTGTATCCAGTTGAAAGGCCTTATGTCGTCGATGCCGCCCACATGGTCGCGATGGGCGTGTGTGATGAGGATGGCGTCGAGATGGGAGACCTGATGGTGGAGCATCTGCGCCCTGAAGTCGGGACCGATATCGATAAGGATATTATGGCCAGCGCTGTCGACGACGAGTGCGGAGGTGCGCAGTCGCTTGTCGTGGGGGTCGTCGGAGTGGCAGACATCGCAGGTGCATGCTATTACGGGCACTCCTTGAGAAGTGCCCGTTCCTAGAAAAGTGATGGTCATACAATAGTCGCTTGGTGTAACAATGGCGGACAGACAGGCCGGAGGCTAGTCATTAACCGTTGAGGATGACAGCGGGCGGACATGCCCCATCAGTCCACTTTTTGTGTGAGTTTGAAACCAACACCATGGACGTTGACAATCTGCACGGAGGGGTCGGCCTTGAGATACTTGCGAAGCTTGGTGATGTAGACATCCATGCTGCGTGCGGCGAAGTAGGAGTCGTCCTTCCAGATTTTCTGTAGTGTGGAGGATCGGTCGATGAGTTGGTTGAAATTAATGCAGAAGAGTCGCAGCAGTTCGCTTTCCTTGGAGGTAAGCCGTTGGGGCTCCTCGTTTTCGAAGGTCAGGGTCTGGTAGTTGTAGTCGAATTTGAACTTACCAATGTTGAACTGGTTGTTTTCGGGTTTGTTTTCGTCGAAGGAGCGACGGATGGTGGCGTTGATGCGCGCCAGCAGTTCCTCCATGCTGAAGGGCTTGGTGATATAGTCGTCAGCACCCACCTCAAAGCCCTTGAGCTTGTCGGCCTCGAGCGATTTGGCGGTGAGGAAAAGAATGGGGATATTCTTGTCAATGCGACGCAGCTCTTTGGCCACGGTGAATCCATCTTTGACAGGCATCATGACATCGAGAATGCATGCGTCCATGCTGCTGTCCTTATAGATATCGAGCGCCTGTTGTCCGTCGGATGCCAAGAAGACAGTGAAACCTTTCTGTGTGAGATATGCTTTAAGAATAGTTCCCAGATTGGTGTCGTCTTCTGCAACTAACAATTTGATTCCTAAGTTCATATTTACGTTTTTAGTTCTTGAGACCACTTGGTCGGCCCTATAGAGGCGACGTTGGTGGCACTGTTCCAAGATTATTTACGTCTTTTTTAACTTAAAAAATCTTATTTTATTGTATGGCGTTTGTCATTTTTCTGACGAAAAAAATGTTTTTTTTGTTTTGTTTCAGTGTAAGTGGTTGGTGCTGTTGAAGGTACGAAATGCGAATTTGTTTGCCGATTTCTCCTAAAACTTCTTAAAGCACCTATGTTTTTTCAGTTTTTTGCGGACGATCCGTTCTGATTCCGACATTTGAGCATATAAAATGATCCAAAAAGTTCTTGTTTCAGTAGTCAATTGCCATTTTTCCAGCAGTGGGTTTGTATGCCAAGTGTGGCGGCGATGGAGCAGTTTTTAGGACTGTCGTCTATGAATAGGGTCTCTTGAGGAATCAGATGATGTCGTTTGAGTATGGCTTGGAAAATGGCGGGGTCGGGTTTGCGAAGGCCGAGCTGATATGAGAAATAGAGTTCCTCGAAACAATCGTCAAAGCTGATGTCGCCGCAACGCTTACGGATGTAGTTGAGAAAATGGGTGGCATTGACGACGTCGCTGTTGCTGAGGAGAAAGAGCTTGTGGTTCTGGCCCAGCCGGTGAAGGACGTTGGCAATGCGTGGGTCGAAGTCGACGACGAGGCTGTTCCAGATGTCTTGGAGCTCGTCGTCAGTGAGTTGGCAATGGAGTACTTGGCGCACATTGTTCCAGAACTGGGACGGGGTGATTTCGCCCCGGTCGAACGCTTTCACGCGGCCTTCACGATAAAGGGTCATATAGGGGTTTTCGGCGCTGATGCCCTGTTGGTGGAAGCGTTCGTTGATGCGATTCACGTCGATTTGCAGAAGGGGGCCGCAGAGGTCGATGATGAGGTTCCGGATCATGGCGTAGTGGCGTGGATTGTTCATTAGGGTTGGACGTGCACTTGCGGTACGGGGCAGAGGGCGCGAAATTCGGGCGCGTAAAGACACTGCATTTGGGTGGGAGCAGTGGTGAATGTGCCAGCGTTGTTGACGAAGAGGTCCATTTCGACGACATAGCTACCCTTGTTGATGCGGTCGATATAGAGGGTCGAGGCCGTGTTGGTGATGGCGGCGTAGTAGCTGAGCCCCCTGTTCCAGACCCAACCGCTGCGGGTGCTGACGGGTTCGAAGGCGGCGCAACGGGGCATTTTCAGTTCGAGGTATTCGAGATTACGGTCGGCGTTGATTTCGAGTCGGATACGTACCTTGTCGCCCACATGGAGCCGGTCGTTGCTTTTGACAGCAGTCAGCGAACCTTCAGAATTGACGCGGTAGAGGGTCTGCTTGAGCGTGATGCCCATGCTGCTGGAGGGGATTTTGTCCATTTGTTCGAAGTACTGCCAGTAGAGGGCGCCCCAAGCGATGCCGTTGTCGTTTTTACGAATGCTGACGTTGCCGTCGGAGGGTGTGATATGATCGCCGTCGACGCACTGGCTGACATGGAGTTGGAAGCTGCTGGTGTCGGTTTGAAGCTGATGGTCGCCAAAGGTGACGGAGATGAGCGAGGGCTGCATACGAACGGGGCTTTGCACCGAGTCGCCCACACCGATGAGGAGTGCCTGGATGGCGTTGATGGTGGCGATGTCGCTGTTCCAGTTGGTGGTCTGCTTTTGTTTGAGCAGCCATTGCTGCATACGGGCCACACTTTCGTAGTCGCCCAGCACCTCGGCAATGGTGCGGATGAGCATGGACTGGGTCTCGATGGGCCGTTGGCTCCAGAGCCAGGAACCCGTGTTGTCGCGCCAATACATGCCCATTTCGTCGCTGTAGAGCGCCTTTTCGCGAATGCGGGTGGCCATGTCGGCGGCCAGCTGGCGGTCGCCGTTACGGTTGAAGACCAGGCTGAGGAGCGACTGGCAGAAGAGCGACGTGTACTCCTTGTTGTGTTTCTTGGCGTTGTTGTAGAAGAAATCGAAGGCCTCCTGCTGGCTTTTGGTCAGCTTGTTGTCGGGATAGAGGCTGCGCAGGTAGAGGTAGTCGAGGTTGATGACATCGTAGCCTTTGCCCTTGATATATTTCTGATAGTATTTGTTGTTCTCGCGGTCGACATAATCCATGGCCTTGTTGAGTGCAAAGCGTGTTTTGCTGTCGATGGCAATGCCCATCTGGCGAAGCAGACCGAAGGTTTTGAGTATGTGTTGGGTGGTGTAGAGGCTACTTTCGCGTCCCCCTTCAATCCAGCTCCAACCGCCATCGGAACGTTGTGCATTGAGCAGCAGCGAGAGGTCGGACTTCAGCTGCTTATCGATCTTGTGGCGGTCAAAGTAGTGGGCCATTTCGTAGTGGCGCTGCTGTTCGTTGACGGCGTCGCGGAGCCATGGCGTCTCGTTCATGACGGTCTGTTTGATGTCGCTGTTGCGGTCGAGAGCGGAGAGGAATGCGTCGGGTTCGTTGGCCGACCATTCGTTGAACATCTGCTCAACCTGCGGGTTGTTGTCAACTACGGCTGCTGCGAGGCTGTTGGTGTAGATTGCGTTGGCCAGATAGATGGACGAAGGGTTCTTCTGCTGTTCGACGTAGGGGAGCGTCTGGAGCGCCAGCCAGACAGGATTGGGGGTGAGATCGAGTAAGAGTTGGGCGTGTTGGAGGGTGGATTGGGCATTGGGCGCATTGAGTGCGGTGAGGTGTTTCATCTCGTAGTGCTTCTCCCCTGCCCCGTTGATGTAGAAGGCCATGGACTCGGTGACCAGCTGCCGGTTGGGCAGGATGGGGATGGGTGCCTGCTCACCATCGCTGCACCCCTGGGCGCGGGCGATGACTTTGTAGTTGGTGACGAAAACATTGTCCTGAGGGACGGCGAGAAGGAAGGAAACTTCGCCGCTGGCGGCATCGTCGAGGACAATGGGCTGCACTTTGTTGCCCACAATCATGTCGACTGGGGTACCATCGGCGCCGTTGCTCATTTCGAGACTGACGCTGACAGACTGCTTCTGTCCGCTCATGTTGCTCACCTTGACCGAGAATCGGCAGGTGTCACCCTGACGGAGAAAGCGCGGGACGTTGGGGACCACCATGAGGCGTTTTTGGGTGACGGCTTTGTCGGATATGCTGCCTGTCCGCATATCAGGGGTCCAGGCCAGTCCTTGGATACTCCATTCGGTGAGGAGGTCGGGAACGGCGAAGGTGATTTCGACAAGACCGTTATCGCCACTGCGCAAGGTTGGTTTGAAGAAAGCCGAAGTGTTCATATTCTGACGAATTTTCACTTCTTCGTTGGTGTCATAATCAAAGTCGAAGGCGAAGTCAACATCACCACCCTTGGACAAGGCAGGCGTTGCTGGCGCGTTTTGCAAACTGAAAACTTCTTCCGTCTCAACCATCTCTTCATCGTAGCCTACCCCCGCCACCATGGCGACTATTTCGTTTGACGACAGTCGTTCAATATCATCGGACACGATTCGCGCTCCACTTTCCGGTGCGCCGATATCGATGATGCCTGCTCTTTTGCGGTATCTGTAGGGATAGCTGTACATATCGACAGACTTGAAGTGGCAATTGGAGAAGTTGTAACTGTCGACAGTTTTGTATTCGGTCGTTGTGATACTATGGTTGCTACTTCTGACGATATCACTGATAGTGCTGGGAAATGTAAACTCGGAGTAGTAATTGTACCAAAAATTGCTGCTCCAATAAAGGTATCCGTAACTATCGAGGGCATGATCGTACATAGTCATCATGAGGTTTGCATCGGCCGGAGTGCGCCCTTCATCCTGACGGATGGAAAGGGTCCAACGCTCGTTGTCGCCCGGTTGTAGCTTGTCGCGGAAAGTGCCCCATTGCAGTTGTAGTTGCCGTTCGGGTCGGAAGATGTCGAAATGGACCGACGTGCTTTGCAGACTGTTTTCTTTAATGGCTGCCAAGGAGACGGAAAAGCCACTGGTGAGGGTGTCGGCAACAGGAATGGTGAGGTGAGTGAAGCCACGTTTGAGTTTTAGCACGCGATGTGTGTGGGTGTTTTGACCTGAGATCATGACGAGAAGCGTGACGTCGTCGACTAGTGAACCAATGCGGATGACCGCGGTGTCGTTGACTCGGACACGAGGGTTGAGAGCTTGAGCGGTGATGAGTTTGGGCTCGACGAAAACGGTGGCAGAGGAGGGCGTGTAGAAGAAGAATTTGTCGTTGCGCAACGTGTCGCCTTGGGGGGTAATAGAATAGGCGGTGATTTTGTAGGCGCCGGCCGGCAGGCCGTTGAAGTTGAAACGGAATGGCTGTTTTTCGTTTACGGAGACGGATTGTTTGCTGACAGTTTGTCGGATGGGCCATTTGCTGACATCGGTGGCGGAGCCGTCAAAGTCGTCGTAGGGGAATAGTTTATCCATTTGCTCCAGGGAAATGTTGGACGGCAGCAGGATATTGGTGTGTTCTGCCCGGTTCTTCTTAAATGAGGGGTTCCATTTAGGATTGATGGGTGCGGAGAGCTGGCAGATGTCGACATTTACGTCGCCGGCAATGGCGGAACCTTCCAGATTGCAGAGTCGGACAGTGGAATAGCAGCTGTCGGTGGCTTCATAGAAAGTGGAAATGGAGAGGTAGGCGTTTTCGTATCCGACACTGACTGTCGTGGACGTTTGGTGGGTTTCGCCGTTGAGGTCGGTCACGGTGGCATTGACAGAGAATCGAAAAGCCGGTTTGAGGGTTGGGTTGATATTGGGATCCGGTTCTGGAATGAATTCGATGGTGAAATTGCCATTGGCATCGGTCGTGGTGGAACCATTGGCCACTGTCACACTTTCGGAGGGTGTCCAATCCCACCACCATCGCCAGAACGGATGGATCTCTGTGCGAGTGACCGAGTATTCCACCTTGGCGTTGGATACGGGCACGGCACTATAGGATGCTGCCAGACCCTCGATGCGAACCGGCTGCCCCAAATGGCGTTCCTGCGAAGGTGCGGAGAGTGACACGGTAAATTTGGGCTGCTTGTATGCTTCAACGGTGAAAGAATTTTCGTTCCCACTGCTGCATTGGCAAGAAGCGGATAGTATGTATTTGCCAGGCAGCAGGTTGGCATCGAGCGCAAAACGACCGGAAATTGCACCGAACTGGTCGGTCACCAACAAGAGGGAGTCAATTACCTTATAATTGACATCGAATAGGTCTACGCGGATTGTGTCGTTGGCAATGCATTGCTGCTGCATGCCCAAGCGGACGATGCGGTTATGGATGGCGGAAAAACCCACTGTGTCGCCCGGTTTGTAGATGGGGCGGTCGAAGTAGACAAACATTCCCGCACTGTACAACTCGGATTCCCATTTGTACCAGCTACGTTTTTTTATGATTGTACGACCTTTGTGTTTTACGCTGATAGACAGGTAGTCTAAGTGTTCCAGATTTTCGGCGTCTTCGACGAATGATGAGAAATCGTAATAGCCGTTTCGGTCAGTCTTAACCGAAGTCACTTTGTGTTTCAGCATTTGACGGTCTTTGTGGCAGTAAAGTGTCACGGTACAATTGGGGACAGGATGTCCGCTTTTGCGGTCGATGATGAATCCGCTTTGAGGTTTCTCGTTCTTGTCGGCTGGAATAAGTACGTAGTCATTGACTTCTAGAGTGTTGATGCTGTATGATTTGCAAGTGTTGCCGATGGGGATGGTTATGAGAAGGTATTTTCCTTCGGGTATTGGTGGTATGACGAAATAAGTGTTGATTTCACTGTAACTGTCGGGTTTGGCAATGGATTGACCCCACTGTTCGACGATGGGCTGTTTGAGGAAGAAGTCTAATTGATTGGCAAGGGTGCGTCTGTTATAGTGTTCCACATAAGGGATGATGCGAAATTGGACACTGTCGACATTGCGGGATTGCAGAACGCCCAACTGGTTTGTGGAGGACGGAAAACAGTCGTTGACATGGACGCTGATGGCCTTTTTTGTCATAATGAGACGCATATTGAAACAGGATGCGGCTCCAGGGCTGTTGGGATAACGTAGGAGGGCGCTGTCGATGCATGCCATCGCCTCTGCGTACTGTCCCTTACTGCGATAGCGTTCGGCCAACTTGGAATAAAACTGGGCGACGCAGGGATTGTGGGAGGGTTCGAAAAAGTTTATGGCGTCGCGATAGGACTGCATCGGGTAGTTTTCGATCAAAAATGCTGTCAGGTCTGGGATGTGATACTCTATGCGCGAGGTGAATTGGTCTGCGATGAGGGCGACAGGGACTGACGATTGGAGCAGGAGGCGCTCTTTGTCCTGCAGGCAAGCGAGGAGGAAAGCTGCCATTTGCCGTGTGCTGTCTGGTGGTGCGACAGTTGTCATGGTTGTGAAACGGTCGGGGGTTGCGTAAAGAAGGGCCGGATTGGCAAAATCGGAGGTGGTGAGTTTGGCGTAATTCAACTGCTTGTATATGTTTAATGCCACATCCAACATAACTTCGAACAGCGTGGGGGTGCGGTTGTCGTCTTTGCCGGTCTGGCAGGTGATGAGCGGTTCGTAGTCGGTGCTGGGAGTGGACAGGAGCAGGTGGCTATTACCGAGCGCCTGATATATCAAAGTGGCGACGGTGTCGCGGAAGCGGTTAGCGGACCAGAAGCAATGGTCCAGATTTTCCTCGTCGGACGGCAAATTCTGCGAGATACGGTAGCGGTTGTGGTAATAATAACTGCTATATTGGTTGGCCAAAAGCAGTTGGGCGACTTGGAGGTCGGACGACTGCAGATGGGGCAGCAGCTGCCGATATGTGGCGATGATGGAGTCGGTGTTGTTTTCCCTATAGGTGGCTCCTATCATGGCGATATGGTAGGCTGCGACAAGACATTGGTGCGAGTTGTGCGATTGCTGCGCTTGTTGGAATAGTTGTTGGGATAGTTTGTATGCCTGGTCGTAGTATTGCTTGTTGACCAGACTGTCGACTGCATTCCAGTTGTATTCCGAGGTTTCGTTTTTTTGCTGGGCTCTCAATGGGAGTGCCAGAAGAAGAACTGCAGCAAGAGAAATGAGCGTTTTTTTCATGATCGGTGCGTATGCTGAATGATGAATATCGAATGATGTAATTCGAATTTGGGGTGTTATTTATAGATATAATGATATGTAGCATTTTCCCTTTGAAATTTACAGGGAGAGAGAAATATCAGTATATATTGTAACGCACGTCACGTCGTTTTCGTATGTGGCGGGGTTTGCACAGGATGGCAGAGTAGAAACGAGGGGGGATGGTATAAAATGAAAAAAGAGGAATTTTCATTCCTCTTTTTCTTCGTGACTCCTGCAGGATTCAAACCTGCAACCTTCTGATCCGTAGTCAGATGCTCTATTCAGTTGAGCTAAGGAGCCATCTTTTGTTTCTCTCGAAATCGGTTGCAAAAGTACACACTTTTTCAATACTGACCAAATTTTTTTTTGATTTTTTTGAGAGAATTAAGTTATGTGGTTGATTTATTGCTTTGAAAAATGTAAAATTATTTTTCTTTGGGGCCGTTGTAATGGTACACTTCACGATAGAGAATTTCACGCATTTCGTCAAATTCGCCGTCGTCTAGTTCATATTTTGACATGACGATCATCTGCAACGTGAGGTTGTTTTTTCCATGATAGGAAGGCTGCCAGTATTCCTGTGGGTTGCGGGTGAAGCCAAGGTCGGTGTAGAATTCCAAGCGGTGGTCGGCCTGTTCGGTGGAAGGCAGTTCGGTTTCGAGGATCACCTGGTCGGGATACTGTGAGAGGAAAGCCAACATGGTGGCTTTGCCCAAACCGCGGTTGCGGTAGTCCTTGTCGATAGCGAAGTGTTCAATATAAGCAAATTCCTCGAAGACCCAGTATGTCAGAATTCCCAGTGGCTCATCGTCGAGGATGGCTACCAGAAAATGGAAACGCTCGTCACGGTCTTCGAGGCATCTAAACGGAGGACGCTCTTCTTCGGGGAATGCCGATTCGAAGAGCTTTTCTGCGAAATGGTGGTGTCTGGATTCAGACAGAGGTTCGAATTGTATCATTTTATTATGTTTGTATTTTTCTTTGTTTTTCGTTGTTTTTACAGTCGAAAGTGAAGGGTTGAGGTGCGGTTAGGAGTCGAAGAATGAGAAGTTGTTGAGTGCCACATTGATGCCTAAGGCATGGTGGAAAGCGAAATCGTTGTAGCCGATCAGATTGGCCTTGTTGTAGTGGAGGGTGTAGGCCAGCGACATGGCTGTTCCGGCAGGCAGTGTGAAGCCGATGCGCAGTGAAGCGTAAGCGCCATAACCGATGCCGCCCTGGTTGACATATTCGTAAGAGCCCACATATGACGAGGGAGAAGCTCCCTGCCAGACGTCGAGGATGCTGTAGCGTGCTCCGGCAATTTGTATTTCGCTGCTTTCAACCTTTGTGTTGTTGATGTTGGCGCCGGCAGCAGCCTCGAAGTCGAGTCCGTTGCGTAGTTTGAATTTGCGGATGATGCCCAAGTCGATGTAGATACGTTCTTCGGTGCCAGAGGTGGGGCAATTGACATATTGGTTCTGATTGGTTAGCATGGTGAGGTTTTTGCCGCTGTTGAGTAGCACAAGACCTTGCGCATGCAGTTTGGCATAGTCGAAGTTCACCTGCCAAGCCCAAGGGGAAGGGTCCAGATCGTAGCGAAATCCCATTCCCAGTTGGAATGCTGGTTTGTAGTAGGAGTCGCCATATTCGGCGACGGTAATCTGATGGTAGTTGGAGACGGCGCTTCCGATGAGGTCCTGCTCGGTGAGGTTGTTCCAGATGGAGTTGCCGTAGGATTCGCTGTAGAGGATGCGCTCCAGCGTGTTGGCGTTGTTGGGCGCCCCGTTGTAGAAATTGGCGTGAATGTTGTCGGGTCGAAGTACGCCGACATGGACGGTGAGCGAGAGTCCGCGTAGAGTGGCGCCCGTTTGGCGTTGGGCAGTGAGAGGAGATACGGAAAGACAAAAAGAAAACAACGTCAGCAGAAGCGCATAACGCAGTCGGATGTGCGTAGCCGACCGTTCGAGGACGGCAGTGGGGTTATGAAGTGCGACGGGTCCTGCGCCGTCGCTGCATCGGTCTCGGTCTTTGTCCATGGTCAGATAGCCTCCTTTTTCGAGGTTAAGATATTGTATAGCAGGTCGCGTGCACGGAACAGCTGCACCTTTACGGTTCCAAGAGGCATTTTAAGCCGTTCGGAAATTTCCTCATAGCTGAGTTCTTCGAAATAGCGGAGTTCGACGAGCTGGCGGTAACGTGGTTTCAACTGGTTCACCACTTCGCGAAGTATTTGTACCCTTTGTTCTTTGATGATTTCCTCTTCGGGGGTGTTGCTTTCTGAGGGGATAGGGTATTCGTAGGCGTTGTCGCTGGTGCGCGTGCGCAGGTCGTCGAGATAGACGGTTTGCAACCTTTTCTTTCTTATATAGTCGATGCAGTTATTGGAAGCGATGGAGAACAGCCAGGTGCTGAAGGCGTGGGTGGGGGTGTAAAGATGGAGCGAGGAGAATGCCTTGCCAAAGGCCTCAATGGTCAGGTCGTCGGCTTCGGTGGCGTTGTTGGTCATTTTGAGAAGCATGAGGTAAATCGGCTCGCGGTACATACGCATAAGATCGGCGTATGCCCGTTGGTCGCCGTTTTCGCGTGCGCGACATACCAGTTGGTAGTCTCTTTGCGCTTTGTCCGAAGGGATATTCAGGTTTACCTCCATCTCAAATTTTTCTTACGTAACGTCAATAAGTATAAAATAGTATTTGCAAATAGAAAATAAAGTTCAAAAAATGGAGCGAAAAATTGTATTTTACTGATATTAAATTTCTTTGCTAAAAGTGCACATGTGACAATTTGCCAAGCGAATTTCACAGCGAGCAGCGCTGCAAGGATTTGCCAGGGGAAAAGCTGTTGGAGCAGCAGGAGGAGCCAGGTGGCCCAGAAGAGCACCTGGGCGGCGGGATAGACCACCAGTTGGAGTTTGTCTTTCCAGTTGTAGTAGCGGCGGGTGGCGTATCGGTGAAGGCGTTCCTGGTGCCAGAGGGCAAAGGTGGGACGGGGTTCGGTGATGACTGCGGCGTTGGGGTCGGTAATGACCGTAGTGTTGGATCGGTTGGCGTTCTGGTTGACAAAGAGATCGTCAGCGCCGTCGGGTATGGTGTAGTGGCTGATAAAACCGCCTCGACGGAAGAAGAAGTCGCGCTGGAAGGCGAGGTTGCGACCCGTGGCGGTATAGGGGTTGCCGAGAAGGGCCATGCCAAGCGAAGAGGCGTTGAACATGAGATTTTCGTATTGTTGAAATGCGTGGAGCAGTCCCTTGCCTTCTTTCAGGAGGCTGTAGCCCATAACGATGGAGGCGCCGTGGAAATGGCCGCACATCATGTGGCTGATCCATCCGAAATCTTTAGGCACCGAGTCGGGCTCGGTGAGCAGGATGACGTTTTTGGTGGCGGACTTGATGCCGATGGAAAGGGGGTATTTCTTGCCGCGGAACATGTTGACATCCTCGGGGAAATTGACGGGTTTCAGTTTGGGGTAATTTTCCGAACACACACGGAGCACGAAGGGGGTGTCGTCCTGTGAGGTGTAGTCCACCACCACCACTTCGTAATTGGGGTAGTCCTGTTCGAGGAGATACGGCAGGCTCTCTTTCAGATAGTCAGCTTCGTTGTGGGCCACCATGACAACCGACACCGAGGGCCAGTCGGACGGGGACACCGAGTCGGGCGTAGGAATATTTTTGCCTTTGTGGCGGGCCGTACGTAGCCAAAAGAGGCCGTAATAGAGCGCCAACAGAAGGAATGCAAGCACAAGCAACACAAGCAAAAGCAATGTGTAAGTGCTGTTTATCACTGCAGAAAAATCCATTTTTGAGATGTTTTGAATGTACAAAATTAGTGATATTTTGGAAAATAGTTGTACCTTTGCAGCCAATTTTAGAAACAATTTATTAACATAAGTTTCATTTTCTCAATACAAATGCACTTCGACCTTCAGACCACTGACCGGCTGAGTGCCGCTCGAGCCGGCATTTTGCATACTGACCATGGCGATATCGCCACCCCCATTTTTATGCCTGTCGGCACGCAGGGCACCGTCAAGGCTGTTCACCAGCATGAGTTGCGCAATGATATAGGTGCTCAGATTATTTTGGGCAACACATACCATCTTTATCTGCGTCCGGGCATGGAGATAATCCGTTCCGCGGGCGGTCTGCACCGCTTTATGGGTTGGGAACGACCCATTCTTACTGACAGTGGTGGATTTCAGGTCTTTTCGTTGGCGGACAGTCGCAAGATTACCGAGAATGGCTGCACGTTCAAATCACATATCGATGGTTCGCGACACACTTTTACACCCGAAAATGTTATTGATATTGAGCGTACTATCGGAAGCGACATCATGATGGCTTTCGACGAGTGTCCTCCAGGTGAGTCGCCCTACGATTATGCACGCAAGTCGATGGAGCTGACCCATCGATGGCTGGATCGCTGCTGCACACGATTCCATGAAACCGAACCCCTCTACGGCCACGATCAGGCGCTGTTCCCCATCGTACAGGGCTGCAAATATCCAGATTTGCGACGGAAGAGCGCCGAACATGCGGCTTCGAAAGATATGGTTGGTTATGCCATTGGTGGTCTGGCTGTTGGCGAACCTACGGAGGTGATGTATCAGATGATTGAAATTGTGAACGGCATTTTGCCGAAGGATCGTCCCCGCTACCTGATGGGCGTGGGAACTCCGGCCAACATATTGGAGGCCATTACCCGAGGGGTGGATATGTTCGACTGTGTGATGCCCACTCGCAACGGTCGCAACGGAATGCTCTTTACTTGGAATGGCACGGTGAACATCAAGAATAAAAAATGGGAACACTGCTTTGAACCCATTGATCCCACTTCATCGGCCGAAGCCGACAGAGTGTACACTTATGCCTATCTGCATCATCTTATTAAATCTGAGGAACTGCTTGGATTACAGATTGCTTCCATTCATAACTTGAATTTCTACCTTAATTTGGTGACTACCGCACGCCAACATATTATTGAGGGTGATTACACCTCATGGATGGCTTCAGTTCTACCCCGTTTGATGGTGCGTGTCTGACAACCGATAAAAAAACAAAAAGATGGATGATCAGCAACACACATCGGCTCAGAATCAGTGGCCTCGTGAGAAAAAACGTCGTTTTGAGGAACTGTGGGAGGGGAAAGAAGATGGCTCTGACAACCGCATACGTCTCAGAGAACCGGTAGAGGTCTCCCCTGCCCGACGGCGCAACCGATTGTTTGTGGCTTCGATTGTGCTCTCGGCCATCATGCTTGTGGCAGCATTCTTATTACTCTTAAAAATCTATTTCGGCTAATCCGGCCCTTTCAAAAGAAAAGCAACCAGACGATAACTATGGCGAGCAAGACGATGAGAATTCCCTTGTTCGCCATTTTATTCAACGGGGAATGGCTGTTGTCTTTCTCTTTCCCGCGTGCAATCACAACATAAGGAGTGCCTTCGAATGAGAAGCGTTCCACTTCATGGACCGGATAAGGCATGGAGGCAGCGGAGTTGTTGAGCAGGGTGTTGAACGATGGGTCGGCCTCGTTGCAGTGACATTGCAATGCGGCATAGTAGCGTCGTTTGATTTTGTGACCCGTCTTGCGACGGGTGAACACCCGATAAGTGTCGGCAAGCGGATGCTTGCCGACACACGAATCGATGTGGTATATGTGTTTTTTGCTATGGACGCAGTCGTTCATGGTCTTTTATTCTTCGATCATTTTGACGGCAGCGGCAATGGCGTTGTCCAGTCCTGCGGCATTCTTGCCTCCTGCAGTGGCATAGGCAGGCTGTCCGCCGCCGCCACCTTGAATCTCTTTGCCGGCGGCACGGATGATGGTTCCGGCGTTCTTGCCAGCATCGACCAGCTGTTGTCCCAGACAGATGAGCAGTGAGGGCTTGTCGTTCACCACGCTGCCCAGCACCAGCGCCATGTTGTGATGGTTAGCACGCAGCTGCATGACAGCATCCTTCAGTTGCATGATATCGCAATCCATTCTTTTCGCGTAAATGGGATTGTTGCCCAATTCGTTTGCAATGCCATTGACGACCGATGCCACGCGTTCCTTCTGGAAGGTGGCAATCTCGGCACGAAGAGCCGCGTTGTCGTCCTGCAGTTTTTGGATGGCAGCAGCCAGATCTTTAGGATTCTTAAGCAGCGCTTTGGCCGCTTCCAACTGGTCCTGCAACGAGTTGGTGTATTGCTCGGCAGCAGCGCCGGTCACAGCCTCGATGCGGCGCATTCCGGCGGCCACAGCACCTTCGCTCACAATGCGGAAGGAACCGATATGGCCTGTGTTGTCAATATGCGTACCTCCGCAGAATTCGACACTGTCTCCAAATTTCACCACACGTACAAATTCACCATATTTTTCACCGAACAAAGCCATGGCGCCCAGTTTCTGCGCTTCGGCAATGGGCATGGCGCGGTGCTCTTCCAGTGCAATAGCACGGCGGATGTCGATATTGACCTGTTTTTCCACCTCACGGATCTCTTCCTGTGTCAGTTTGGCGAAATGTGAGAAGTCGAAACGCAGTCGCTGGTCGTCGACATACGAACCCTTTTGTTCTACATGTGTGCCCAGTACGTTGCGCAAGGCCTTGTGCATGAGGTGGGTGGCAGAGTGGTTGCATTGGATGGCAAATCGACGGCATTTGTCCACTTCAGCTTTGAAGGTGGCGTTGACGTCGGTGGGCAGTTTGGTGACGATGTGGACAATCAGGTTGTTGACTTTCTTAGTGTCAACAATGGGCAGCACTTCGTCGCCGACACCAATGGTGCCAGTGTCGCCCACCTGTCCGCCACTTTCGCCGTAGAAGGGGGTGCGGTCGAATACCAGCTGGTAGAATTCACGTTCTTTGGAACGCACGTGACGGTAGCGGACAATATGCACTTCGCTCACCAGTTCGTCGTATCCGATAAACTGCTCTTCCACATCGGGCTGCACCTCCACCCAGTCATCGTTTTCGACGCTGGCGGCAGCGCGTGAACGATTTTTTTGCACTTCAAGTCCTTTGGCGAAGCCGTCCATATCGACGGTCCATCCTTTTTCGGAGGCCATCAGTTGGGTCAAGTCGATGGGGAAACCGTAGGTGTCGAAAAGTTCGAAGGCAAAAGCGCCATCAATCACTTTCTCAACTTTCACTTTCTGTTCGCAAGCCTCACAAGAGGTTTCGCATTCAAGTGCTTTGGCAATGTAGTTTTCGAATTTCAGAATACCGTTTGAAAGGGTCTTCAGGAACGACTGTTCCTCTTCGAGAATGATGCGACGGATGAGCTCTTCCTGTTTTTTCAGTTCGGGGAACTGAGTGCCCATCTGCGCCACCAATGTCGGAACCAACGTGTGAATAAACGGCTCTTTGAATCCGAGGAAGGTGTATCCGTAGCGGACTGCACGGCGTAGGATGCGACGGATGACGTATCCCGCTTTGGCGTTCGATGGCAGCTGGCCGTCGGCAATGGAGAAACTCACAGCACGCAAGTGGTCTGCGCAGACACGCATGGCGATATCTGCTTCCTCGTTTTTGCCATATTCCAATCCTGCTTTGTGAGCAAGCTCTTGGATAAGTGGCTGGAATACATCGGTATCGTAGTTCGATTTCTTGTTCTGCATCACCATGCAAAGACGTTCGAAACCCATTCCGGTATCTATATGTTTGGCTTTCAGTGGTTCCAGTGTCCCGTTGGCCAAACGGTTGTATTGCATGAATACCAGGTTCCAGATTTCGATGACCAGCGGATTGTCTTTGTTGACCAGTTCCGCACCAGGGATTTTGGAGCGTTCGTCATCGTCGCGCAGGTCGATGTGGATTTCGCTGCAGGGACCGCAAGGGCCTTGGTCGCCCATTTCCCAGAAGTTGTCCTTCTTGGAGCCTTTCAGTATGCGTTCCTCGCAGATATGCTGCTTCCAGAAATCGTAGGCCTCGTGGTCCATGTCAAGTCCTTCTTTGGGGTCGCCACCGAAAACGGTGACATACAGACGATTTTTGTCAATGTGCATCACCTCGGTCAGAAACTCCCATCCGAAAGCTATGGCTTCGCGCTTGAAGTAGTCGCCAAACGACCAGTTGCCCAACATTTCGAACATGGTGTGGTGGTAGGTGTCATGACCCACTTCTTCCAAGTCGTTGTGCTTGCCACTGACACGCAGGCATTTCTGTGAATCGCATACACGCGGATAGGGTGCTGCGCTGTTACCGAGAAAGATATCCTTGAATTGGTTCATGCCAGCGTTGGTGAACATGAGCGTAGGGTCGTTCTTTACAACCATCGGCGCCGAAGCGACCACATGGTGGTTCTTGCTTTCAAAAAAACTGAGGAATTTACTCCTTATTTCGTTAGAAGTCATTAGGCTAGATTTGAGTTATATTTGAAATATATTTTTTTTCGAATAAAAATGGAGTATTTGAAAATCATGTCCGGTTCAAAACTCGTCACGTTCAACGAGCAGGATGGCGCTTTGTGGGACAATATAATATTTTTCTCCGTTATATTTGATTTCGACGGCGTTCTTCTGCATGAACAAGGCCAAATCGCCTGGTTGCACTTGAAGGGGCAGATATTTGGGTTCACGCTCCTTGGGGTTCCACGATTCGTCGCTTTCCATGTTGGGCAGAGCGTATCCCGGACCGCATTTCAGGATGTAGCCCGATTGGATATCTTCCTTCTCCTGATAGCCAGCAGGAAGATATAGACCACTCTTGGTCCGCTGGGACGCTGTGCCTTGTTGGATCAGTACGCGGTCGCCAACAATGACTAGTTTGTCGAGTCCGTTATGTTTGGATGATGTGTCGATGTCTATCATGGTCGTTCGTTGTCGGAATTGTAGGGGTGTGTTGTTTTTTTATTATTATTTATATATTTATTTGTCAGTTTGATAGTTTTGTTATTGTCGTTTTTTTAGACTTGCAAAGTTACACAAAAAAACATCAGTGGTGGAAAAAAAAGTATCGACTGTTTGTTTTACAGTGCAAGTGATTGTATAAGTGTTAGGTAGTTCACGTAGTTTTCCAATCCGCACCGCTCGCATGTGTCGTAGGGGTCATGATAACCGCCGTAGCGTTGTCCCATGGTGAGAATGAAGATGGCAGGAAGATGCTTGGAAAAGTGGTAGTGGTCGCTGTTGGGCCGATTTTTGCGGCGCCGTATTTCGGGAGCAATCTGCATGGTTTTGTTCAATTTTTCAAGCCGTTCTACAAAAGGCTCGGTCTCCGGCACATCGGCGTTGAAGACCATCAGCCCTTCGTCACCGCCACAAAACATGTCGATATTGATAAGCAGGCGTACCTTTTTAAAGTCAAAAACCGGATGGTCCACTGCGTACTTTGAACCGCACAGTCCGGTTTCTTCGCCACTGAAGAAACAGAAGACTTGGGTGTAGTGCGGGTGTTCGTTGACGGCTATTTTTGCCAGATTCATCACCGCTGCCACGCCGCTGGCGTTATCGTGTGCACCATAGAAGGTGACCGAATCGCCCATAGTGCCTAAATGGTCATAGTGGGCGGTGAAGACTATCATTGTGTCGACTTCGCCACGAACAACTCCGTAGATGTTTTGCGTCTTGTAGTTGGGATGGAACTGTGTGAAAATGTTGCAGTGGATCGTTTTGACACGTTTGGGCAGGACCTCTGTCTTCACTTCAATGTATGCATACCCGTGCTGGTAGTTGGTATAGGAGGGTGCATAAGTGTTCAGTTCGGGAAGCCCCACCATGACGCCTCTGGAATTGAATGGGTTGCGCCGCTGTAGGTCACTGACCGATTTCATGATGCGTTTGGATATGTCCAAATCGGATTTGGCATATTTGCTTGCGTCGACAAAAACAAATACGTCTTGAAGCAGTTCGTTGTTTTTCTTCAGAAACTTGCGCAATGCTTCGGTGTCGACTAGCACTTCGGGTTCGACTTGAATGACTTTGAAGTCGCCCCAAGTGGATTTGGACCATGCAGGGACACGAAAATCGGTGTAGGGCTGCATGGCTTTGTCGCCTACAGTCAGAGACAACGGTCCCTCCATCGAAAAAACGCTGAAGGTGTAGGGTTGGTAGTAATTCTCCACTAGCGGTTCAACGCCCAGACGGCGCAATTCGGAACGAAGAAATGAGGCTGCAATGCTGTCGCCACGAAATGAATAGCCTCTTCCATGAAAATCTTCTGAGGTGAGGGCTTTCAATATGTGGCGGGCATAGTTGGTGTCTTGAGCAAAGGCTGCCAAAGCCGAAAATAGGATGATGACGAAAAACAGACTCTTGATCTTCATGGTTATAAGCGTTAAAAACCGGGGTATTGGAAAAATAGCGTCGGTAATATGAGCAGGAATCCGATCACGATGAGAAACAGTATGAACTTCCATATCCATTTTACCCAAGTGGCATAAGGTATTTTGGCAATACCCAAACAACCGATAAGTACACCTGAGGTGGGTGTAAGCATGTTGGTGAAACCGTCCCCGAACTGGAAAGCTAAGACTACCGCCTGTCTGGAGATGCCGGTCAGGTCGGCGAATTGGGTCATGATGGGCATGGTAAGTGCCGCCTTGGCAGATCCGGACGGCATAATGATATTCAGCAATGTTTGGAAGACGTACATGGCACCCATCGACGTCACCTCGCCCACACGTGCCAGCGATTGTGTCAGACCGTAAAGAATGGTGTCGATCACTTTGCCGTCGCGCAGGATGAAGATAATGCCGCTGGCCAGACCCACAACCAACGCCGCAGAGAGTATGTCCTTGCATCCAGCCAGAAAGAGTTTGGCCAGATCGTCGGCTTTTTGGCTGTCGGCAATACCAGACAGCAGTCCCATGGCCAAAAAGAGGGCAGAGATTTCCATGACATACCATTGGTATCCCAATACGCCGACGACAAGATAGCAGACCGTAAAAACCAGCAAGTCGAGAATGAAGAAATGGACCGATTTGCGAAGGGCAAAAAAACCGGTTAGAACAAACAGACCCGCCAGAATGGGCAGCAGACAGATGTCGGCGCTGCCATTTCCGATGGCGATGGTGGTCTGTGGGAACTGAATGGCGCACCATATGAGCGCTGCAGAGATGAGCGCGTAGACAATCCATGCAACGCGAGGTGTGTGGTAGACCACTTCGGAGCCGGACTGCTGTTGGCTGCGTTCGCGCCAGTAACTGTCCAGTTTGTATACAGGCGATTTCTCGGGATGTTTTTTGACCCTATTGGCATAGAGCAACACAAAGACGATGCCGATGACGGTGAGGATGATCCAACAGAAGAAACGGTATTCCAAACCGGAAAAGATGGGCAGTCCGGCAATGCCTTGGGCAATGCCGATGGTGAAAGGGTTGAGCATGGCACCGGCAAAACCCACATGGGCTGCCACATAGCACATGCATACACCCACAATGGAATCGTAGCCCATCGATATGGCCAATGGGACGAATATGACCACAAAGGCAATGGTCTCTTCGCTCATGCCAAAGACCGCACCAAACAGACTGAAGATGAGCATGATAAGCGTGATGATAATGTTTTCGACGCCGATTCGTTTGAACAACTTGTAGCGGTTCAGACGCTGCACCCGTCTCAGGAAAGCCATCACGCCGATGTCGATGGCATGGCTATTGTTGAGAATCCAGAAAGCGCCGCCTACCATCAATATGAAAATGATGATGTCGGCTTTGTCGCAGAAACCCGAGAACAGTGAGGAAAACACCTGCCATGTCTGGGGAGCCCGGTCAACGTATTGGAACGAGTCGCCTTTTACCACTTCGCGGGTGCTAGTGGAGCCGTCGGCATTCGACACGCTGATGGTTTCTCTAACAAATTCGCCGCCCGGAATAATCCATGTCAGCAGGGCGGCGAATAGTATGAGAAAAAATACGATGGTGAATGTGTGCGGTATTTTCCTCATGTGGAATATGTGTTATCCTAATTGGTTCAGACAGGCTTTGACATTGTTTTCTATGCGGCTTTCGACATCTGTGCAGTCGTCTGCCTTGACGAATTTCTCACCAGTGATATGTTCGTACAGTTCAATGTAGCGATCAGTGATGCTGTTGACGATTTCAGGTGTCATCTCAGGAACTTGCTGACCTTCTTTGCCTTGAAAGCCGTTTTCCATAAGCCATTCGCGGACAAACTCTTTGGACAACTGGCGCTGACGTTCACCTTTGGCTTGACGTTCTTCGTAGCCGTCGGCATAGAAATAACGGGAGGAATCGGGGGTGTGGATCTCGTCAATCAGGTAAATCTTACCGTCGCGTTTGCCAAATTCATATTTTGTGTCGACCAGAATCAGCCCCTTGCTTGCTGCGATTTCTGTGCCGCGTTGGAAGAGTTGGAGTGAGTATTTCTCCAGCAGGTCGTAGTCCTCTTTGGACACCAAGCCAGTGCGGATGATTTCTTCGCGCGAGATGTTCTCGTCGTGACCCTCGTCTGCTTTGGTGGTCGGGGTGACAATAGGCGTCGGAAATTTCTGGTTCTCCACCATTCCTTCAGGCAGTTGGATGCCGCACAGCGTGCGGTTGCCCGCCTTGTATTCACGCCATGCCGATCCAGCCAGATAGCCGCGGACGATCATCTCGACACGGAAGCCTTCGCATTTCAGGCCTACAGTCACCATCGGGTCGGGAGTGGCCAGTTTCCAATTGGGTACAATGTCGGCAGTGGCATCGAGGAATTTCGATGCTATCTGGTTGAGCACTTGTCCTTTGAACGGAATGCCTTTGGGCAGCACCACGTCAAAAGCTGAGATGCGGTCACTGACCACCATGGCCATGTATTTGTCGTCAATGTTGTAGACGTCGCGGACTTTGCCCACATAGAGGCTCTTTTGCTTGGGAAAATGAAAATTGGTTTTTACTATTGCTTGCATGATATATAGATTACAATTAAAATATTACGTTTTGTTTGGTTTTCTGTGGTGATGAGAATTCGACAGGCAGTTCAGTGTAGCCTCTCTCCTATTCTTCCGATTCCAGCTGTTGTGCGAAAAAGGTGAAATTCACCTTGCCGTAGGCCCTGTGTTGCCAGAAGTGGGGATGAGATTCGAACGAGAATTCTCTCGGATGTTCCAAGATGAAGATGCCATCCTCGTTGAGCAGGTTGCGTTCGAAGACCATGTCGGGCAGACGTTCCAAATCGCGCAAAGCATAAGGGGGGTCGGCAAAAATAATGTCGAAGGTTTTGTAGGCCCGCTTCAGAAGGTCGAAAACATCGGCGCGGACCACATGCATGTTGTTGATGCCTAGTTGTGACACAACCGTCTTGATATAGTCCGTGCAACTGTTGTTGATGTCCACGCTTGTAACATCCTTCACGCCGCGAGATACAAATTCGACGCTGACAGCGCCCGTGCCGGCAAAAAGGTCCATGACGCTGCAGTCCTCATAGTCCACATAATTGTTGAGGATGTTGAACAGACTTTCCCGTGCCATGTCCGTTGTGGGACGCACGGGAAGGTTGGCCGGAGGGTTCAGGCGTCGACCTCTTAATGAACCGGAAATGATACGCATTGCTTTATGAGAGGATTACTGCATGACGATACAGCGGTATGTGCTGCATCTCGGGATTGGAAAGGGTCATTTGTCGTCCGGTGTAGAGTGCCACATTGGGGAGGAACTGGCGCATAGTCGAAAATTGCTCCCTGTTGATATTTCCACACACCGCAACAGTCACAGAGGCGTCTTCAAGATGGAACTGCTTGGTCAGATTGACGGCATGATAAAGGGTCTCATCGAAAGAATTGCACTTGAAAGTGTTGGATAGCTGCAGTTTTTTATTACATAGAACTGCGTAGTCCGACTCCCCTTCGCGAATATTCACAAGCAGAATGGAACGAAGGTCGCTGCTTTCCAACAGTGTCATGTTGGCCAGCTTGTCATGTTGGCAACGGATCTTGATGCCAGGCATGGCGATTTTGAAGGCCGACACCACATTGTTGGGCGCGGTGAATACAATCTGAGCTTTGATATCGTCATTGGTGCTGCTGTAAACTCCTTCGCCTGTGGCAATTTTTCCTATAGCCTCCAAATAGGAGCGCTCCATTTTTTCGTCGTATAGATGTTGGGGAACCCATACGAAATGGCGACTGACGACGATGAGTTCAATCTCTTTCAGTCCATAGGTGATGATGTCTGCTTCGGTAAAAACGGATTTGATGTCGAGCAGCAGGTCGGACATGGATGCCGACAAATTGCAGGTGACCTCACCGAAAGCAAGGAGTTCGTCGTGAAGCGATGTCATCGAAAAAGAAAATCCATTTGACGAAAGGCAAATGGATAATCTTTTTTCGTATGAACCAACGACTTTTTCTGACTTTATCAGAGAGTTGATGTTATACGACATAAAATATGATAAATTATTCAAAGTTACTTTCTGTAGTTGCAGAGCTGATGTCACCCACTTTCCAACCGCAGAATCTACCCATGTCTTTCAGTGTGGCTTTTTTGTTGATCAGCCATTGGGCGTCGCTACCGGTGAAGAGCTCCACAAATTTGTGGAATCCGGTTGAGTTGCTTTCGTTGGTGTAGTCAGCGTAGAGGTCGTCGAGCGTGACATAAGCCTCAAATGTGGGCAGTTTGCCACCTTCACCGGATACCGATGCGGATACCGAGTCGGCTTTGATGACGAATTTTTTCTGTTTGTTGGTGTAGGGCACATAGATAAGATCAACCAATTGCTCGTCGGAAAGGGTGAGCTTCTTGTCCTCGCGCAGTTTGTCGAGCGGAACAACCTTCACAACCTCTTGGGTCAGCCATCCTCTGCGGATTGCTTCGGATTCAGGCATGTCGCCGACAGAGTCGGGAACGTTGGGCGATTTCACTTTCTTGATAATGCTCATTTCCTGCTTGTGGAGGTCGGCAAGCAACGTGTCGAAATTGCCGCAATAAGTGCCGTAGGTGGTCTTGTAGGCTTCTTCCAGTGTACGGATGACTTTCAGTTTCTCACCGCATGCGTCGCGGCGGACAAAGTACTCAGATTCACGCTGCTGCGGACGGTTCACACAGAGGAAAATCATTACGGCGAGGAATACAATCAACACGCCGAGAATGCTTTTAAGGATAATGGATCCAGTCTTGCTCATTTTGTATAAATATTATATGTTATTGTCTAAATTTGAATTTGCAAATATACGAATATTTATTCAATCTCAAATGAATATGCGTTCTTTTTTTAAAAATGATTTGTATGATATATTGAATTTCAGTTTGTTATATATTAAAAAAGAATCATAGTTTGCTGTATTCCAAATGGTGTAGAGAGACATCGCAATCGTAGTTTTTATGTACGAATTTGGCTATTTGCTCGGCGCAATAGACTGAACGGTGCCGACCGCCTGTACAACCAAAATTGATCATGAGCCGAGTATAGCCTCTTCCCAGGTAGCTTTCGACTGAAAAACCGACAATCTTTCGCACTTGCTCCAGATATACTTCTGTTTCAGGATGCTCTTCAAAAAATTCGATCACCTCTGTGTCTCTTCCGCATAAGGGTTTGTACTTGTCTATCAGACCTGGGTTGGGCAAGGCTCTGCAGTCGAATACATAGCCTCCCCCATTACCAGACTTGTCGAACGGGATGCCTTTACGATAGGAAAAGCTGAAGATGCTGACAGTTAATCGTTCTTTTTTGGGGTTGAAATCAGGACTGTTGCAGATGGCTTGCCAGGTGGCTTTCAGGTGCGGAATTTCGATGGGGATTTGGATGTGTTCGATAATCCTTCCCAGGTTTTCGACTGCATAGGGTATGCTCTTTACAAAATGTTCCTTCTTTTCGATGACGCCTCGGAAACCGTATGCTCCCATGGCCTGCATGATACGTGCCAGCACATAGCTGTAGAACTTGGTGCGAAATGTTTCGCTGTTGAAGGCTCCATACGTTTCGGTACGGCTGTCGATATAGTATTCGAGCAACTCTTTCCGCATTGGTTCTGGAACATTCGACTTGGAACTGTAGAGTAGCGAGGCCAGGTCGTAGTGGGGTGCACCTTGACGTGCCCCCTGAAAGTCGATGAAATATAGTTCGTCGTCAACAAGCATGATGTTTCGCGACTGAAAATCACGAAACATAAAATACGTACAGTCGTCGTCGAGCAGATAGTCGATGAAACGGCTAAAATCTTTCTCCAGCAAGTCTTCGTCAAATGGTATGTGGAACAGTCGTAGAAAATAGTATTTGAAATAGTTCAGATCCCATTGAATGGCTTGTCGGTCAAAATGGGGACGCGGATAGGAATGGGAGAAATCTATATCGCGACAGACGTTTTGCATGACGACCAACTGGTCTATGGCTTTCTTGTACAGTTCACGCATGTCTTCACTCACATCAACTCCGTTGCTCTCTCTTGAGTTAAGGAATGTGTAGATCGATATGTTGCCCAGGTCTTGTTGCAGATAGATTTTGCGGTCGTCGCTGATGGCATAGACTTCGGGTACATTGACGCCTCTTTTGCGCATTTCTTCAGCGAAAAAGAAGAATGCTTCATTTTCAGTGATGTCCTGGTTGATAGTGGCTATGCATGATTTGGATTCTCCCTCCAGACGGTAGTATATCCTGTTGGAACCGTTGGCGGACAGTTGGTTTTTTTTCAGGCATAATTCACCTGACCATTTTTCGAAGAGTTGTTCCATGAGTTGTGTGTTAGATTGATGCTGTCGGAATGAGTTGGCGGAGGAGGTAAGTATGCGGGCCGTGGTATTATTTTATGCTTCGTACCAGTCGAATTGTGGCAATGACGAAGCCTAATGCAGCCATGAGGATGGTGAAGGCAGGAAACCGGCCCTGTCGGTGACGGTCGATGGCAACACCACCCCACACTGCAGCACCAATAATGACGGCCATCTCGATGCCCAGTGTGGAGTAATGTATCCAATGGTTGTCGTTATCCCTCTTCAAATTATGGGACGACGTTATTGTTTCTTGGCAGCAGCTTCTGCTTCTTGCTCGCTGGCGCGCATCTCGTTTTCCTTACGCACTTCGTCCAGCATACGGCAGGTTCCGGAGAACGTTGCGCCAGGCTCGATGCTTAGGCGGTTGATGAGAATGTCGCCTTTGACGACGGCGGTGCTGTTCAGCGCAAGCAATTCTTTGACGGAGGTGTTGCCGTCAACATGGCCGATAATGTTGGCATTTTGGCAGACGATGTTGCCTTTGATGAATCCGGATTCGCCGACAACGAGTTTTCCGTTCAGCGTGATGTTACCTTCGAGACGTCCGTCGAGTCTGAAATCGCCCGTAGCGGTGATGTCTCCCTTGATGATGGTGCCTTTGGCAATAGTGTTGATTGAACTTTCCATTTCTGCAAATTTTGCCATAAATTAATTCTTGATTATGTTGATTTCTATGATTTCCTATTTTATATAATAGTATTCGTAAAAACGCCTGTAAGCTTCAATGTTTTTCTGGTTGTAGAAGGTGTTGTAGTTGCGTGTGGAGATTGTAAAGATTTGGTAGTCATGGGGGTTGTATTGCGACAAGGGACCGCCGTCCAGCAGCAGGTGGGTCTTGTAGTTTTCCGCCTCTTCGGCATTTTTGAAGCGGTGTATTGTAATCAGCTGGATGGTGTCGGTAAAAAGTAGCGGACTGGATCTGTATCCACTGTTCGCATAGTTTTGCTGGTTGAAATCGCTTATGGCGTATTGTAGTTGTGTTGCCACAATCTTTTTGTCGTTGATTAGAATGGCCACGTAGTGCGTTTCGAGTTCCCGGTAACGGTACATCAGACTCTCGGGTGGCAGCTCTTCTGCGGGTTGTGTTGAAGTACTGTTGTTGTCAGTCTTTTCCGATGCCACATCTTTAGTGTTTTCAGCATATCGTGATTGGCCTTTGGCTTCGTCGTCTGATGAAATGTTCTCGAGCGAGGATGAGTAATAGCCGGTGCGCAGGTAACTCAACTGCTCTTTGGCCAGACCAACCAGCTGCGTAGTGTCGGGATAATCGGCAATAATGGATTGGAAAACGACTACAGCAGTCGAAGTGTCTCCGGTCTGGGCACACGACAACCCTTTCCAATAGCGGAATTTGCCCATTAGTGGTTGCTCATTGTAGTGTTCCAATGCCTCGTCAACATGTTTGATGACATCGTAGTATTTCTTTCTCCTGTAGAGGCTATAAACGGTTGCATATTCGTTTTGTGCCACTTCGCTTCGTTTGATGATCTCCAGATAATATTCGTCGTCGCGAATCATGTTGGCGTAGTCACTGTCTGGAAATCCCATGAGCACCATGTCTCTGTAGTAGTTGGCGTTAGGCGTGTTGCCTTGTTTGGTGTAGATGCGCCATAGCTGGTAGAAGGCCTGTGCAATCTCGTCAGCGTCGGGATAGTCCTTCGCCAGACGCAGATAGCATTCCAATGCCCTGTCGGTATTTTCAATGCCGTCATAGTAGATGTATCCTGCATTGAGCAGACATTTGGCTATCTGCATATGCATCGTGTCGCGCTGCCCCTGCGTCTTGGGCAGGTCCTTCAAATAGTAGGCCTCGTTGTGAGGATCGTTAGGATTGTCTTTCGGATTGATTTTGATTTCGTTGGAAGTGGAGTCGCTGTCATCTTCTTCCTCGTTTCCCATGTCCGACGATTCCGATCCGGGAATCAATGTGCTCATGGCAATCGAACTGCGTTTCGAGATGAACCAGTAGTCGTCAAGTGCGCGCATACCCCAGCGTTGGCGGAAGGTTTCCTTGCCTTTGCTGACCGTGTTGTGGTTGTAGAAATACCAATCACCTTGTAGTGTATTCTGTTGTGCTTGAGCGTCTTTGTTGAACTCTTCTATCAGTTTCTGTTCGGCCTCTTCTTTTTCGCGTTGGTTGAGTTCTTCTATTTTTTTCCGAATAAGGGCTGTGCGTTTTTCAGGACTCAAGTCGGCCATGGCCAACAGGCTGTCGTTGAGTTCAACCATGCGAGTGTTTTCCACCAATGCCGTCAAGGTGTTGTAGCGTGAGCGTATCTCGTCGAAATTGGGGTATCCGGGTTTGATGATGTGCATGGCGGTGTCGTAATAGCTCTGTGCCTCGTCGTAATTCTCGTACAGTTCGTAGAGTATGTCGGCCATTCGAAGAGCCGATTTCGCTTTTTGGGCGGGGTTGCCCGAAGCAGCCTGGACTGACAGCTTGTAGTTGTCGCAGGCTTTTTTTGCATCTTTCAAGCCCATATACATCTCTGCCTTGGCGTAGTAGATCTGGTCCTTGAATTCCTCGTTCTTTTTGTCGTTTAGCATACGGTCCAGTCCGCGCTCCAGCTTGTCGACATCGGTGTGTTTCACATCGGCGCACGATGCCATATTGATTCGGGCATTGAACTCCATCACGTAGTCTGGATGGCATTTCAGCACTTTCTCGAAATACTTTGATGCCGTAGGGCGTTTTTCCAGTTTCTGGTATATCTGCGCCATGATGAAGTAAAGACGGGCCTTGGTCTGATGGTCTGACACTTCGTCCAGTGCCAGACGGATGTATTGAACGGCTTTTTTGTATTTTTCCTGAGGAAGAACAGCCTCAATCATGGCCAGATAGAGCTTGTCAGCCAGCTTGGGGGTGAAGTTCTGTTTCCCCTGTTCGTTGACCAAACCGTCCAAGGCCAGCTCGGCGTCGCTGTATTGTTTCTCTTGTGTCATGCAGCGTGCCAGCAGTATGCGCGCTTCGTCGGCTTCAGGCGATCCGTTGTATTGCGACATTATCAGTCGGCAGGTATTTGCCGTCGCGGCATAGTCTTGTTTGTAGAACGTGGCATAGGCCGTCAGCAAGTAGCAGTTTTTCACATACTTCACATGCTCTTTCCCTTGCACATAGATGCTATGCTTCTTGATGCCCTTCACCCCTTTCTCTATGGCTTTGTCCATGTGGCTGAACACACCCATGGCTTGTTCCTTGGTGCCGATTTGGTACACGGGGAGTATCAGTGTGTAGTCGTCCCTGAAGGTTTTTCCCAAAGTGCGGACACCTTGTTTGTAACTTTCGTTGCCGTTCCACCATACATTGTAGTGACAGGTGGTGTTGTGATAGGTTATATTGGCCCACTTTGCTTTTTGGGTCGAACAGCTGCCCAACAGTACCGTCGCCAGTCCTGCCAGTGCCATAATGCTATTTCTTGCAAAGTGGGTCATTTTTTGTCGATAATATAATATATGTTAACGAACAATCGGTTCTCTTATTGTGTCGGCGTCGTGCCGAAATCATAATACGGGCTTTTATCAGATAAAAGAAGGCTCTGCCCGCTGGGTTTAAACGTTGAACCGAAAGTGCATGATATCGCCGTCTTGTACCACATAGTCTTTTCCTTCGACCGATATTTTGCCGGCTTCACGACACTTGGCTTCGCTACCTAGGGCAACATAGTCGTCGAATTTGATGACCTCAGCACGGATAAAGCCTCGCTCGAAGTCGCTATGTATAATACCCGCAGTCTGAGGAGCTTTCATTCCCTTTCGAAATGTCCAAGCACGACACTCTTTGGGACCTGCGGTCAGAAAGGTCTGCAGATTGAGCAGTTTGTAAGCTGCTTTAATCAGTCGGTTCACACCCGATTCTTTTAATCCCAGGTCTTCGAGGAACAACTGCTTTTCTTCGTAGGTCTCCAGCTCGGCGATGTCGGCTTCGATGCCAGCACCGATGAGCAATACCTCGGCATCTTCGTCTTTGACGGCATCCATTACCTGTTGGGAGTACTTGTTGCCAGTGACGACCGATTTTTCATCGACATTGCACACATACAGTATAGGCTTGGCAGTCAGAAGCATCAAGTCCTTGGCGGCTTCTTGCTGCGATTCGTCCAGTTTCACGGTTCTGGCGCTTTTGCCTTGCAACAGAGCGTCGCGGTAAAGGTCCATCACTTCAACCAGCTTCTTCGATTTGGGGTCGCCGCCAGTTTTGGCTTTCTTCTCCTCTTTGGCATACCGGTTTTCTATTGTCTCCAGGTCCTTGAACTGCAGCTCCAGGTCGATGGTCAATTTGTCGCGTACAGGGTCGATGCTTCCATCGACATGGGTGATGTTGTCGTCTTCAAAGCATCGAAGCACATGGATGATGGCATCGGTGGTCCTAATGTCACCCAAGAATTTGTTTCCGAGGCCCTCGCCTTTTGATGCGCCCTTTACCAGTCCGGCAATATCGACAATCTCGACGGTGGCTGGCACTACACTTGCTGGCCGTTCTATCTCAACGAGTTTGTTCAGTCGTTCATCGGGTACTGTGATGACTCCCACATTGGGTTCAATTGTACAGAAAGGGAAGTTGGCTGCTTGAGCCTTAGCGTTGCTCAGACAGTTGAACAGGGTGGATTTTCCCACATTGGGTAATCCGACAATTCCACATTGCAATGACATATCTTATTATCTTTGTTATCTTTAATGTTTAAAAAGTTTATTCTTCGTTTGAGTGTTTTCTTCCGTTGTTGGGCGTCCGGTCCGTTCGGTTAAGGGACTTGTCAATAGCTTCTTTCAAATTGTTCTAGCGACAAACGTTCCCGATCGGTCAGTCTGGGTTGTTGGACGGCTGGCGGTTGTTTTGTGGGTTCCTTCTTCGATTGGGTTTTGGAGGCTGTTTGTGACTTTTTATTGTCTTTATTGTCGGGTCTTGTTTTGGTATTTTCGGTGGTTTTTGATTTTTTATTGCTCGTAGGGGTGGTGTGGCTTTGTATGATCGTTGTATTTGTTGGTTTTGCCTCTGCCGCTGTTTCCGATTGCGTCTTTGTTATTGTTTTTGTTTTCGGTTTTGTTTTAGTCTTCATTCCCAAGTATGTTGGAGAGCCCGGATTGACATATTGTTTCATTTCGGACGGCGATTCGCCTTCGTATTGGGTTGTTCTAAGGGTGATATGGAAGCACGATCCGCGTTCGTATTTCACATAGCAAAGCCCCTCATAACGTATTTCGTACAACGCTTCGGCCAAGATCTCTTTGCAGCGGTCCACCACTGTATCGGTTTCGTTTTGACACAGATAGCGCTGGGCTGATATGTCAAAGGTAGTGCCGTAGATATGGCATGAGGTGTCGGTGGCGTTCCGATTCACACGTCGCAGGTTGCGTTCGCTTTCTTCGGTACGCAGTGCGCTTGTGACAATGACCTTGTATGCTCCCATATCAGGATAACGTTCATGCATCAGTTTTTGAAACCGGTCTCCGATATAGTGCAGCAGCAATACGGCTTCCGGAATCAGGAACGGACGCGAATGGTACATGGTGTCGACGTGATAGCACTTAGTGCTGAAAAGTGACACTAGTTCGTCACTCTCGGCGGGGTCGCCCAAGGTATGGGGGTTGATACCGATGCTTCGTGCGGCCGACAACTGGACGTAGTTGGAGTCATTGAACAGTTGCCTGTAGGTTTCATTCCGCCAATCGACAGCTGGTATGGCTTCCCGTTTGATGCGACGGCGGACCACGGTCTCCGACATGTGGTTTGTGTTGCTTTTCGGATGTTCACCAGTGATTGCGGACCATTGTTCTTGGTGTCGACCGCTTTCTGAGGATGAATTCCGGACTTTGCGGGCTGAAACAAACACCACGATAGCCGCTCCAAGACAAACCAACACGGACAGGTGTAGGGCTTTGCGCTTGACAACACCTTTCCGTCGGCTTTCGCCGGAGGGGTTCGTATAGGGGCGATACATCATCTCGCTATTGTCTTACAAAATGTTGACAAATCAGTATGTTGTTCAACATCGAAGAGAGAATAAGTGTGTCATTGGTCAGATGGTTCACCATCTGGGTGTCGATTCCGCCATCAGGCAATTTTTTGATATAAAGCGTGTCGCCTTGTCCGTTGACGCTCCATGCTATTTCTTGGTTCATCACATCAATCTGATGTTGGTGTCCGGTAAAACATGCGTTTTCGGTGAAGCAGCAGGAGTCGGGTGCCGGATTGTCATCCAATGTCCACACCTGATCGAAACCGAAGTCTCTCATATTGATGCAGTCTGCTCCGTAGCAGAATTTTTCCAATCGCCACGAACCTTGCAGTTTCGACGATTTGCCACATCCCGACAATGTGGTTATGGCAACTAGCAGAACGACAATTGTTTTAACGCTTATCCTTTTCATAACCTTAATAATATGTTTCGACTCTTGTTTATTTGTCCAATGAACGCGCGTAGTCAATCAGGGTATTGTAGTAATAGTTGACCAGATGGGGATTCTGTGTCGCCACTTCCGGCTCGTCGCCCACTAGCACAGTGGTCATTCCTGCCCTATGGCCGAAAAGCATGTCGCTCTTGGTGTCGCCAACCATGACAGACTCCTTCAACCGAATGTCGGGAAAGTCTCTGCGAGTTTGCAGGGCCATGCCGATGGACGGTTTTCGCATAAAAGAATTTGCGCTCTTCAGAGCGGGACAGTAGTAGATATGGTCTATCTTTCCGCCTGCACTATTCACCTGTTCCACAAACCATTGGTGTATCTTGTCTAAGTCGGCCTCACTCATCAGTTTCTTGCCGATGCCTTGCTGGTTAGTGACCATAAAGATATGGTCAAAATGGCGGGCAAAAATGGCCATGGCTTCCAATACCCCGTCAATGAGTTTGAAATCTTCCAGCCGTGTGACATAGCCGTCGGGAATGCGGACATTGATGACACCGTCGCGATCCAAAAAAAGTGAAGCCATCGTTCGTCTTTTCAATTGTTTTATCTATGGTTTGTATTCTAATCTTCCAGTTCTTTCTCAATGAGATAGGTGTTTCTTGTTGAAGAATTCCTGCAGATGAGTTCTCCGAGAAATCCGCCTAGGAAAAGCATGGCGCCAAGCAACACAAAAAGCATCGAAAGGTAAAACCATACACTGTTTGTCAGCGCAATGCGTCCGCAAAGCCGCAGTACGCAGACCAGTACCAGAGCTGCGAAACCTAGCAGGAAGCAGCAGGAACCTACCAGGCCGAAGAAATGCATGGGTTGTTTGCCGAATTTCGACATGAACATGATGGACATGAGGTCCAAGTAGCCGTTCACAAAACGGTTCAGTCCGAATTTGGTCACACCATATTCGCGTTTGCGGTGCTGTACCACCTTCTCGCCTATTTTGGTGAATCCGGCCCATTTGGCAATGACGGGAATGTAGCGATGCATCTCACCGTACACCTCTATCGATTTGACCACATCGCGCCGATAAGCTTTGAGTCCGCAATTGAAGTCGTGCAACTTGATGCCCGACATTTTGCGTGTCGTCCAGTTGAAAAACTTTGAGGGAATGTTTTTGGCCAGTTTGGAGTCGTAGCGTTTCTTCTTCCAACCCGACACCATGTCGTAGCCCTCTTCTGTTATCATCCGGTACAGCTCGGGTACTTCGTCGGGGCTGTCCTGCAGGTCGGCGTCCATAGTAATCACCACATCGCCTTGAGCGTGGCCGAAACCTACGTTGAGCGCTGCGGATTTGCCGTAGTTGCGACGAAATTTCACGCCCTTGTAACAAGGGTTCTTTTTATGCAATTCTTCAATGACGTTCCAGGAATTGTCTTTGCTGCCGTCGTCGACCATGATTACCTCGTATGTGAAGCCGTTGGCCTCCATCACTCGGTCTATCCATTCTGCCAGATGCGGCAACGATTCGTCTTCATTGAATAGTGGAACAACAATACTGATATTCATGTTATTATATTATTATTTGTTCTTGTTTGTTTTGGGCCGGACAATGTTTTTCTCCGTTCGGAACAACAATGCGGCGATAAAGGCTGTCATGATGGACATGACGGCTGTGAGGAATGTGCCGATAAGCGCCCAAGTGTGAAGCTTGTAGGTCCTCATGACGGCAATGGTTTGGGCTTTTTCTTCGGGGGTGCTGTTGCCTTGGCTTTCGTTTTCAATAAACTGCTGCATGCAACGCTCAGGGAATTCGGTGTCGATAACACCACCATAAAGCATCAGAAACAGACCGTAGACGATAGCGGCCACAACGCCCAATCCCAACCCGTAGAGCATCAGCTCTTTAAAGAAAACATTCTTCTCGGGCAGTTTTTCCCGATAACGATAGGCAAAAAAGAGGGTGGCTACCAGAAGGGCGATGTCGGTATAGAGCGAATGGGGAACACTGAGGGGATTGTAGATGATTTTCATGAAAAGGACTACGGCAACGAGAAAGAGTCCCGTCAATGCTCCGTCGCGTAGATAGGCGATCCTGTATCTTCCGTATATGTCTGATTGATATCTTCTTAATAATCCCATGGTATGCTATTATGCAATGCAAAATTACACATTTTCAGCGAAACAGCAAAATCTATTGTTTTATTTTAAGAACAACTTTGCAAACAACCAAACCGGCAAAAGGTAATCTGTCCGACAAAACATTTCAATTTCGTTTTGTCAATCAAATATTTCTTTGTATCTTTGCAAAATAAATACATTTGTTTTTATTAAGAATTAAACATTATTAATTAATTGACAAATACAAAGAAAACATGAAAAAAACTACATTTTTTGTGGTGTTTGCTTCATTGTTGATGTCTTCGTGTTTGAAAGATGGATTCAATGATTTCGACGCCTTAAATCACGACTTGGTCTTCCATGGCGTGGTCAACCCGACGCTTGGTGTGCCCATCGGCCAAGGCTCTGCCACGGTTTTCGACATGCTTAACATGGTGCAGCTGTCAACGGCTAGCATGGAAATTGGGAACGACAGCGTGATGACGCTGACCTACGACACGATTCTGAATACCCAAATAGACTTGAGCAATTCCAGCAAAAGCCGCCACGGGTCCAAAAGCGATGTCGTTTATGTGTCCCGCAATAGCATCGAAGGTGCTGTTGCCATCGACCTCTTTGACAATATCACCTTGCTCGATGAGGCCGACCTTGAGGTCGACAGTTTGCTGGTCTATCTGAAAGCCCACCTCAAGGCTTCGACCGAAGACAGTATCAGGACCATCAACGCTCTGCAGCACTTCCATGTGCAGGTCTACTATGACCAGCTTCGTATCAGTGTCCTCGGTAAGGACGATAACCTCTACAACATTCTCTCGCTCGACGACTCTATCCCTGTTGTCGATATTCTGCAGGGCGAAGATATCATCCTCTTCAACAATGTCGATATTAGTAATATGATCAACAAGCGTCCCAAGGAGATCCGCTATTCCGCAAGGATGAATATCGCTTTCGAGTCCGAGTTCTTCGCCGTGTTGGGCATCTCTGAGGATGAATTTGTTGCCGACTCCATTGGCGTCAATCTGGTTGACATCACTGCCGATCTCAAGGCCCGTTTCCCCATATCGGCCTATTTCAACAACATCCAGTATGAGACGGACATCGACTTCACTCATTCCGTCCATTTGGATGATCTTTCGATCGATTCATCCATGCTTTATCTGGAGTGCGAAAATGGCATTCCGATGGCTTTGGATATCCGCGCTTCCTTTATCGACAACAACAATAATGAAATATGCGTTGTCCTCGATTCGACCATCCATGGAGCAGTGGTGAATCAGGTCAACAACCGTTATATCGCCACTCAGCCTTTTGTCACAGTTCTGGGAATTCCTGTCGACAAAACCGTCTATGAGGCTTTGCTTAACACCACCAAGATTCGTCTGAAAGCAGGTCTGAGCACTGCTGATGTCTCCAGCCATCATCGTGTCGCAATTCGCGCCAACGACAAAATCAATTTGAAAGTATATGCCAAACTGAAACCCACCTATACGCTTGACTATGAATTGGGTGGAAACAATGATTCGGAAGGAGGTGACCAATGAAAAGACGTTCCATTCTTACAGTGACCCTTGCCCTTATGGCTGTTGCAGTTTCTCTGCCCCTTAATGTCAAGGCCCAAACCAGTAGCATTCTTTACGGATCTTCGCGTAACCCGCTGATGAACAGCGTTAATCCGGCATTCTTCCCCTCCAACTCCCGTGTTTATATCTCACTGCCGGGTGTGAATACCAATTTTGTGAGCCCGCTGGCTTATAGCAGCATCTTCCAATACGACTCTACCGAGAACAAGACGTTCATCAATGCCAACAACATCCTCGACACTTTGTCTGACAACGGCGCCATGCGTCTCGGCCTCAATGTGCATGCTGTCGGATTGGGTCTTAACTTCAACCGCTTCTTTCTGACGTTTTCAACCCAAGCCAAAGTCGATGTGGGCTTCTCCATGCCGCAGGGTCTGATTACGTTCCTCAATGAGGGTAACTATGGTCATGTGGGCGACGACTATATCGAACTGCTCGACGGTCAGTTGCTTACGGCTCGTGTCTACGGAGAGGCAGCGCTGGGATTCGGCATGAATATCAACGACAATCTTACCATAGGCGCACGCGCCAAACTGCTTGTAGGCTATTTCGACCTCTCCACCGCCGGCTCTTCGGCACGTCTCTATACTGCCGAGGACTATTCCTCCATCACTGGCGTCATGGATCTTCGTCTTAACAATACCTCGGCCTTAGAAGTTGTGACCGACGAGGTGACTGGCGAGAAAACATATAAGATCAAGAGCTACATGCCTAAAAACTATGGTATCAACCTTGACTTGGGTGTCCGCTATGCCACCGATCTATTCGAGGTGTCGGCCAGCATTATCGACTTTGGCCCAGGTATCCATTGGAATGACAATGTACAGCAAATTGTATCCGCACGCGAAGACAACAGCTTTACCTTTTCGGGTGTTGACGTTAGTACTATGATGAGCGGCGGTCATCTGGATTCCGCATACGCACAGACCCTCATCGACTCGCTTATGGCGCTCACCGAAACCAAGACTGTCGACGGTAGCGATTATTGGACATCCACGCCTACTAAGGTCAATGTCGGCGGTATGTTCCACTTCACTTCTGGTTTCAGTGCTGGTCTTCACTTCCATGGCGAATTCGACCGCGGTCTGACAAAAGTGGGCGAAGTCTTCAAAACCAAGACGACAGGTTTCTACAGCAACACCTCGCTCCTTGCCCGCCTCAACCTCTACGATTGGGTTGAGATTGTCGCTTCCGCTTCAGTCATCACCAACAACGGAAAGTGGAACTGGTTCAATCCCGGCGTAGGCGTTACACTTACCCCATTCCGTTCCTTCCAGGTGTATGCTTTCTTGGACTACATCTCCAACATCTACCTGATCGATGCCAAACAGTTCAACATATCTGTGGGTCTGAACCTATTCCTGGGTTCCAGCTCTGCCAGATAGTTTTGTAAACAAATCAAGGATATGAATAAGTTTCGTAAGTCGACAAAATCAGCCTCTTTGGCGCTTCTGCTTACGACCACAATGGCACTCCTCGGTGCCTGTAACAACGACATCGAGGAGTTCCGTTTTGTGGGCAAGGTGGTCGATGCCAAAATGTGCAGCACATCGCAATTCGGCTACGTTCTCGATATCGTCTCGCCCGACAGCCTGGGTGGCGAAATCATGACGGGAGGCGCTACCTATCATCATGCTGTGATGGCCTACCGATCATCGCGGGCCCTTCAAAAGGATGAAATGGTCTACGGTGTCGGCTATTTCACAAAGAGCTATGCCGCCTTGAATTGCATGGGTCTCATCAACAACGATCTGCCTGAAATGATATTGCTAAGTGTCGACGAAGACTCCACCGAATTTCAGAACTAATTACAACTAACCAACAATCAACGCCTTTTATACCTCCAACTAACATGTCAAATATTGTAGCCATAGTGGGCCGGCCCAATGTGGGCAAATCAACTCTCTTCAACCGCCTCATCGAGGAACGCAAAGCCATTGTCGACGAAATCTCGGGCGTCACCCGCGACCGTCAGTACGGTCATTCCGACTGGAACGGGAAACACTTCTCCGTCATTGATACGGGCGGTTATGTCATGGGCGGCGACGACGCTTTCGAAGTGGAAATCCGCAAGCAGGTGGCGCTGGCCATCGACGAGGCCGATATCATCCTCTTCCTGGTCGATGCTAAAGAGGGTCTGACCCCTATGGATGAAGACGTTGCCGACATGTTGCGTCGCTGTGACAAAAAGGTGTTGTTGGTGGTCAACAAGTGCGACACCGCTGCACGCCACGAAACCATCGGTGAGTTCTACGCCCTCGGATTGGGCGAACTCTACCCTATTGCCGGTATGACTGGCACAGGAACCGGCGACTTGCTCGATGCAGTAGTGGCCGACTTCACTGAGGGCGAAGAGGAGTCTGAAGATCCGCTTCCACGCATCGCTGTGGTGGGTCGCCCCAATGTGGGCAAATCGTCGTTCATCAACGCCATAACAGGCACCGAACGAAATATCGTCACTCCTATCGCCGGCACCACACGCGATTCTATCAACACACACTACAACCTCTTCGGTTTTGATTTCAATTTTGTCGATACGGCAGGATTGCGCAAGAAACAAAAGGTCAGCGAAGATTTGGAATTTTATTCTGTCCTCCGCTCGGTTCGCGCCATCGAGAATAGCGATGTCTGCATCCTTATGCTCGACGCTACACAGGGTGTGGAACAGCAGGACCTCAACATCTTCGGTCTCATTCAACGAAACCACAAAGGTGTAGTGATTGTGGTCAACAAATGGGATTTGATTGAGAAAGAAAATAATACGCACAAAGAGTTTGAATCGGTGATTCGCGAACGTATTGCACCGTTCGACGATGTACCCATCATCTTCACTTCGGTCATCAATAAACAACGCATCTTCAAAGTGCTCGAAACGGCCAAGCAGGTCTTCGAATCGCGTCAACGCAAAATCAGCACCTCCGAACTCAACGAGCGACTGCTACCCATCGTCAAGGAACAGAATCCGCCACCAAGTGTGAAAGGCAAATGGGTCAAGATCAAATATATCACTCAGCTGCCAACCCCCTATCCGCAGTTCGTTTTCTTCTGCAATTTGCCGCAATATGTGCGCGACCCCTATCGCCGTTTTGTGGAAAACCGCATGCGCGAAATGTGGGATTTCCATGGCGTTCCGTTCAATATCTATTTCCGCGCCAAATAATGAGTGAACTGCGTATCGACAAATATCTGTGGGCTGTGCGTCTCTACAAGACGCGCAGCATCGCCACCGATGCCTGTCGTTCAGGGCGTGTGAAACTTAATGGCGTACCCGTCAAACCTTCACACGAGGTGGCTGAAGGGGAAATCTACGAACTCAACATCGACCAGATGCATCGCACCATCCAGGTAAAAGCCCTTTTGGGCAACCGAGTTGGTGCCAAACTGGTCGAGAATTACCTTACCGACCTCACACCAAAAGAGGAATACGAGCGCATCCAAATGGCTCGCCAATATGGCTTCGAAAAACGCGACCGAGGCGCAGGTCGCCCAACTAAGCGCGACCGTCGCGAAATAGAAGAATTCAAATACAAATAATTTTTTTCAGAACCGTATGCGTATGGAGGCGGCAGGGATGAAGGAAAAACTATTTCCTAAGGCCAGTCCGCTGCAGAAAGTGGGCATCAGTTCGGGTGACATCTGTAATGAGAGGTTGTCATCAATCTGGAAGTCGAACAGGTGTCCAAAGACGTAGGCATCCAGTAGATTGAGACCATAGACGGCCACCGACAATATAACCGAGAGCTGGAAACTCTTATTATATGTTTCATACATATTATATATATTCGATGTCGGTGTGATGGCCATATCGGCATCTCGCGGCGTGTCATTGTGATTGACACGGTAGAGGTATTCGTCCTTATAGGACTTCATCTCCGTATAGTTGTAATAGGTGTAATAACCCATACCGCCCAACGCAGCATAGATGATGGGGATTTTCCATGCCTGATGGTTGTACACCTGTCCCAGACCCGGCAATACGGCGGAATAGATCAACGCCCTGTTGGGACTGTGAACTTTTTCCTGTGGTTGCTGCGCGGTTGCAGTCGAGGTGTTTGTGACCGTTCTTGCAATGGGACCGCGACGCCCGATGGTGTCGACGGTCTGTGCAGAAAGCGTTGTGGAGAAAAAAACGGAAAAAAGAGTAAGGCATAACAACCCTACTCTTTTTCGTGTCCGTATGTATGGTTTCGTTCGAATCAATTTTCTTTGATTAGTTTGATGATTCGTTCGAAATCCTTGTCGTTGTTAAAATGGATGGTCAGCGTTCCCTTGCCACGTCGGCTGCGTTTGATTTCGACCTCCGACTGAAGATATTGTCTCAGTGCGGAACGCGATGCGGCATGAGTCTCGGGCAAGTCTTCTTTCTTGCGGGTCGTGACGGGAGCTGCGGGTTTGGAAAGTTCTTTCACCATCTGCTCAGTCTGTCGAACGGACAGCTGCTTGTTGATAATGTCGTGCAATAATGCCAGATGAGTCTGTGTGTCTTCCACATTAACCAGACACCGGGCGTGGGCCATGCTGATTTGCTCGTTGCTCAGTGCCAGCTGTGTCTCGGACGGTAAGTTCAGCAGTCGCAAGTAGTTGGTGATGGTCGAACGATTCTTGCCAACCTTTTCGCTCAGCTGTTCGTGGGTCAGTTGGCATTCTTCAATCAGCGCGTTGTAGGAGAAAGCAATCTCCATAGCGTTGAGGTTCTCGCGCTGGATATTCTCGACAAGCGCCATCTCCATCATCTGGGTGTCGGTAGCGATGCGGATATAGGCCGGAATTTCTTTCAGTCCGGCCAACTGTGAAGCACGCAGACGGCGTTCGCCGGCAATGAGTTGGTATTTGCCGTCGGGCATTTGTCGTACTGTAACGGGTGTGATGACGCCTTGCTGTCTGATAGATTGGGCCAATTCTTCGAGAGCCTCCTGGTCAAATTCCTTGCGGGGCTGGAAGGGGTTGGCTTCGATAGCATCGACAGGAATGTTGGATATGGCCGTCGTCAGGTTGGCCTTCCCCATGGCGGCATTGATGTCGACATCGGGAAGGATGGAACCCAGTCCGCGACCCAGTCCTGTGGTTTTTTTCTTTGTTGGCATAAGTTTGCTATTCAATTACTTTAGTCTGTTCCTTAACCATTCTTCTGCATATTGTTTCGGCGCAGAATTTCGTTGGCAAGATTCAGATAGTTGATGGCTCCTGGACAAGAAGCGTCGTGCATGATGATGGAACGTCCGTAGCTGGGGGCTTCAGCCAATTTGGTGTTGCGATAGATGAGGGTGTCGAAAACCATCTGTTTGAAATGGCTGCGCACATCCTCCACCACCTGTCGAGCCAAACGCAGACGGGAGTCGTACATCGTGATCAGGAGTCCTTCGATGGAGAGCTTTGGGTTGAGGCGGGTCTGGACGATACGAATGGTATTGAGCAGCTTGCCAAGACCCTCAAGGGCAAAGTACTCGCTCTGGATGGGGATGATCACCGAATCCGATGCCGTAAGGGCGTTGATGGTGATGAGGCCCAACGACGGCGAGCAGTCGATGATGATGAAGTCAAAATCGTCACGCACCGGTTCCAATGCTTTTGCGATATAGAATTCGCGCTGTTTTTCGTTTACCAGATCAATCTCGGCACCGACCAGGTCGATACGGGTGGGCAGCAGCCAAAGATTGGGCGTCTCAGTCTCGACAATGCATTCGCGTGCGGAGACTTGTCCCAAAAAGCACTCGTATGCACTCATCTCTACCTTCTCGGGATTCACTCCAAGTCCAGATGTGGCATTGGCTTGAGGGTCGGCATCAATGAGCAGCACTTTGTATTCCAATACAGCCAACGAAGCGGAGAGATTCGTTGCAGTGGTGGTCTTTCCCACCCCGCCTTTCTGGTTGGCTATCGAAATAATCTTTCCCATAATGAATGATTAGAAATTGAAATCGATTCCGTCAATGACATTGTTGTCGTCTCTGGTTTCGCCCATGGCGGGTTCGTTGGCGAAATCGTCCTGTGGAATCACGCCTGTTTCAATGAAACTGATGGCGTTGTTGAGACCTTTCTGGAATTTCTCAAAATCCTCTTTATAGAGGAACATTTTGTTTTTCTCGAAATAAAATGAACCTGTGTTGTTGTCAAAAAGTTTGCGGCTTTCAGCGATGACGATGAATTTGTCACCAGCTTTCGTCTCTTTCACATCGAAGAAGTATTTGCGTTTACCTGCACTAATAGATTGTGAATACAATTCTTCTCTCGTTCTATTGTTATTATAATCCATAACTATAATTGGTTAAATTTGAATGGGCAAAAATACTCTTTTTTTTTCACATGCATGTCGTTTTCGGAAAAAAATATCAACATGGACATGTGGAATCCTTTTTTTAAAACTTCTTGTGCGTCATGATATCAAGCACCACATCGTCTGTCTGGTCCATGCCTTCCTGACCCAGACGTCCCAGATTGCGGATGGAATAGTCGGTATCCTTTTCCGAAAGTCCGTCGCAGGCGTCCACCACCTTGTCGTGCAATGCAAGTTCGGCGGACACGAAGGCGCTGTAAAGGCCTGTCGACATCTTCAGGGCACACGAGGGCTTGGCGCCGTCGCATACCATGCCGGCCAATGTGTTGATCATGTTCTTGATGGCATAGCAAATCTGGTCGAAGTTGCCGCCGTGCAGATAAGTGATACCTGTTGTTACGCCGATAGAGGCGTTGACGATTCCGCAGAGGGCCGACAGACGTCCGATTCCCCGCTTCACGTATATTGAGGTGAGGTGGCTGAGGATGAGCGCGCGGGTGATCTGCTCGTCGGAGCAATGTTTGGCCTTGCCGTATTCATACACCGGAAGGGTGCAGGCAATGCCTTGGTTGCCGCTTCCACTGTTAGAATAGACGGGCAGCGTGCAGCCGTCCATGCGCGCGTCCGATGCCGCCACGGTACGTGCGATGACGGTATGGACGATGTCGCCATCGGCGTTTTCCATCAGGATACGTCCTGTGTTCAAGCCGTATCCTTTCAGACCCTCGTCAGCGGCAGCGCTGTTGAGCTCCACTGTCTGGCGGATGAATTGTAGCTCGTCAATAGGCGCAGTGGTGGCATAGTCGTAGACGATACGTTGTGACAGGACTGGATCTTCGCCGCAACCGTTGTCAGACTTTGCGTTGTGGCAGTCGGCATCGACAAACACCTTGTCGTTCAATGCCACATAGATGAAATTGGTATGGCGCTTGGAGATGATGGCTTTGGCGCAATCGTTGCCTTTGCGGCAGATGCACTCAACGTAGAGCTTGTCCTCGCAGGGGTCCTTCAGACCTATTGTGATGCTGTCACCGTTATTGGCCAGCCACTCTTTCGCCCGCTGAACGACATCGTGCGGAACGGTCAGCACCTCGAGCTGTCTTTTGGATTCGCCTGCCGTAAGGGCGATGGCCACCGCTATGGGCAGACCGATCATGCCAGTTCCGGGTATGCCGACACCCATGGCGTTCTTAAAAACATTTTTGCTCAATAGCAGCTCCGTTGTGTCTGGCATGGAGCCCAGTGTCTCTCTGGCTTTGGCTACAGCCAATGCCACGGCACCGGGCTCTGTACATCCAGTGGCAACAACGACCTCCCTTTGAATCAGGGATTTGATTTGTTGACGAATCGTGTCGTTCATGCGAAAGGAATATTATTTTTCGTAGATTTTCTGCCAGTTCTTGTATTCGCGTTCACGCCAGGGACCGTTGTGGTACACATAGGAGGCGATGAGCGGAATGACCGTGGTGCCCTCGGCATAGACCATCTGCTGCAGCTCTTCGGACACTTTGCCCCACGAACCGGCTTCCAGCAGTGTGGAAGAAGAGCAGGCACCGTCACGCACATCGGCCACGGTTATTTGGATGGCGTATTTGTGCATCGGCACTTCGTGACCCAGAATTTCAGCGCAAACCACGGTGTCCTGAGCAAAGTTTTTGGGCGTGCCGCCGCCAACCATGAACAGACCTGTTTCGGGAGCAGCCATCTTGATCTTGGTCAGTTCGATGAAATCGCACACCGAGTCGATGCTCAGATAGGGCTTGCCTTCTTTGGCACGTTCCCACTGGTGCTTGCCGATACCGAAACCGGCCGAGCTGTCAGAGAAAGCGGGACAGAAGATAGGTACGCCACACTCGTAGCAGGTCTGAATCAGACTGTCTTTTTTCACGCTGCGACCGTTGTGCAGCCACTTGCCAAGCTCGTAGATGAATTCGCGCGAGCTGTAGGGGCGTGCTTCCAGCATGTTGGCCAATTCGAATGTGGCATTGTCACATGCTTGCAGCTCTTCCTCGTCGATAAATGTGTCGTAAATGCGGTCAATATAGAGCTCGCGGAGTTTGGTGTCGGGAATGACGTTCTCTTTGGTGCCGATGTAATGTTTGAAACCCAAGGCTTCAAAAAGATCCATGTCTATGATGGAAGCACCGGTAGAAACAACCACATCGACCATCTTGTTGCGGACCATGTCGACATAGACTTGCATACAGCCTGCTGCCGAAGTGGAACCGGCAATGGTGAGGATGTTGGTGCAATCTTTTTCAGCGCACATCTTCATAAGGATATCGGCGGCACGGGCGGTGTCGCGCGAGGTGAAAGACATGCTGCGCATGGCGTCGATAAGTTCGGTGGAATCGTACTTTTTGATGTCAATGTGTTTGACTGTTTCTTTGAGAAGATCCTTCTTTTCCATTTTGTATTATTTATTTATTATTGAATTACAAATATATATAATATTCAACTTGTTTTTTAGAAAATGCAAAGTTACGAAAAAAAGCCGAATGGACAAAAATAACTGATTTTTATGAATTAGGCTTCGTCAGAACATATCCTCGTTCTCATGGTTCATTTTAGAGTCGACAACAATCGACATGCCCTGTCCGGGACCTGCCTGGTCAAACGATTCGTTGGGGGCCAGCCCCGACGCCATGGTCACCCCGCCTTCGTAGTCGCGGTTTTCGAAACGGGCAAATTTGCTGACGAACTTCAGTCGCACTTCGCCCACCTCGCCGCTACGGTGCTTTGCAATGATGATGTCGGCCATACCGGCGGTGGATCCTTTGTCGTCCTCCATAATCTGGTAGTATTCGGGACGGTAAATGAACATGACGATATCGGCATCCTGCTCGATGGCGCCCGATTCGCGGAGGTCGGACAGCTGAGGCTTTTTTGAACCACCACGGGTCTCGACGGCGCGCGACAGCTGCGACAATGCCAACACGGGCACCTGCAACTCTTTGGAAAGAGCCTTCAGCTGCCGCGAAATCATGCTGATTTCCTGCTCACGGTTACCGTTGCGGGGCATGTCGTTGCCACCCTGCATCAGCTGTAAGTAGTCGATAAAGACCATCTGGATGTCATGTTGCTGTTTCAAACGGCGGCACTTGGCACGGAGTTCGAAGATGGACAGCTGGGGGGTGTCGTCGATATAGATGGGCGCTTCGGTAAGCACCTGTGAACGAGTGTACAACTGGTTCTTTTCCCATTCGGGCAGTTTTTCGCCTTTTTTGAGTCGGTCGCCCGAAATGCCCGATTCGCTGCTTATCAGACGCATCACCAGCTCCACGGCCGTCATTTCGAGTGAAAAAAATGCGATGGGTTTCTTCATGTCGACCGCAATGTTGCGGGCAATGGAAAGGGCAAATGCGGTCTTACCCATGGCCGGACGTGCGGCAAGGATAATCAGGGTGCCCGGTTGGAAACCGGCCGTCGTACGGTCCAGGTCGACAAATCCAGACGGCACGCCGCTGTAGGAACTGCCTTTGCTTTGGGCGGCTTCTATCTGCTCGTATGCGGTCTTCAACACATCGGGCATGTTGCGATATTCGGTATGGAAGTTTTTTTCGTCGATGTCCATCAGTAGCTGCTCGGTCTTGTCCAGCAGGGTCAGCACGTCGGTGGTCTCGTCGTAAGCGTCAGTCAACGTCTGGGTGGCGATACGGATAATCTCGCGTTGGATGAATTTTTCAGACAGGATGCGCGCGTGGAACTCGATATGGGCGGCGGAAACGACATGGTTGGACAGTTGGGAGATGTACATGCTGCCACCCACCTCGTCCAGACGTCCTTCCTTCATCAGCTGCTGCGTCACTGTAAGCAGGTCGACGGGTTTCGACTGCTCGAAAAGCGTCAGAATGGCGTGGAAGATAATCTGATTTTCGGGACGGTAGAAGTACTCCTCACGGAGCATCTGGATGATGTTGTTCAGCGCATTCTGGTCGAGCATCATGGCGCCAAGAACAGCCTCCTCTAGCTCTACGGCTTGTGGAGGTGTTTTGCCATTGAGCGAAAAGGCTTGGTCATAAGTTATTCTGTCTTTTCTTTTTGCAAGATTTTTCTGAGTCGTTTCCATGATGCAAAATTACGTTTTTTTTATTCAACACATGTTTTTTCAGACAATTTTTTTTCAACATGTGCGTTAGAGAGTATTGATTATCGTTCAAAAAATCTGTTAGGTTCACAAATATAGCCTCATGAAATTAGTCACCCGACATTTACGACCCATTGTCGCACTCTTTTTGACTGCCATACTCCTACCCTTCGCTGACCTGCAGGCTCAACGCCGCCATAAGCAGGTTTTCCGAGCCTATCCGGTGGTGGGCGCCACCGCTTCACAAATACGTGGCGACGAACTTCGAGGATTCAAAAAATGGGGCGTCACCGCAGGCGTTGGCACCATACTTTCGCTCGACGACAAGGACCGATGGGACTTATCGATTGAGGCAGACTTCTCCCAACGAGGCGCTTTCAACAATACCATTGACCCCTACAGCCTCTTCGACTTCACTCTCAACTATGTGGATATCCCTGTCGCCGTCCATTTCACCGACCCATGGGGCGGCATCACTATCGGCGCAGGACTCACTTATAGCCGTTTGGTGCAACAGCCGCATGGCGAAATACGCTATACGCCTACCTATTTCGTGCCGGACACTTCGGACATGTCTTTTTTGAAGAACGACTTCGCCGCAGTCCTCGATCTTCGATTCCCCATCTGGAAAGGGCTCACTTTCAATGTTCGTTTCCAGCATTCCATCTTGCCCGTCAAGAAGAGTTGGACCTTCACCGAATACAACCCGCTCTTTTCGGGCGGAAGCGACTCGTGGTCCAACGCGCTCTACAACTCCTCTGTCTCGGTCAGAATCTTGTATGTTTTTGGCGAACAAAAACATTACAATAAATATAATAAGAAAAAACGCTATAAGAGACGCTAGCCTCTGTGCAAGTTCCGCCTGTCTTGTAGCATCACAACCAATCGATTGTCATGGAACGAATAGCATTGTTTCCCGGGTCGTTCGACCCGATGACCACCGGACATCTGGCATTGCTGCAACGTGCGATGCCGCTGTTCGACAAAATCATTGTGGCCGTTGGCATCAACAAGGACAAGCGGAACGCCTATCCGCTCGACGAGCGGCTGCAACGCATCCGAATGGCCGTCAACAATATGCCGAATGTGGAGGTGGCCACCTATGAGTCGCTCACAACCGACTTCTGCCATGAGTGCGGTGCCCGCTTCATTTTGCGTGGCGTGCGTTCATTGTCCGACTATGAGTACGAACGCAACATTGCCGACATCAACCGCACCATTGCTCCCGACATCGAAACCGTATTCCTCTTCGCCGACCCTGCCCATGCGATGATCAGCAGCTCCATGATTCGCGAACTTCGCGCATTTGGCAAGGATGTCAGCGATTTCCTGGCCTGATAAAATCCAAGTCAATCCTTCGATCCTCACCCTGACAATGCTCTTCCTCGACACCCCCATCGAATTCCTTAAAGGCGTAGGTCCTGCTCGAGCCCAGTTGCTGCAACGCGAGCTGGACATCTTTACGTATGGGGATTTCTTGGAGCATTTCCCCTATCGTTACATCGATCGTTCCCAGATTTCCACCATCCGTGATATGAATATCGACGAGCCTTACGTGGTGCTACGTGGTAAAATCGACGAAATGCATACCATTACCACTGGAAAGACCACCCGACTTTCGGCTCGGCTCAGCGATGCAACCGGGGCCTTGGAATTGGTGTGGTTTCAGGGCATCAAGTGGATTAAGGAGTCGCTGAAAAGCGATGTGGAGTATATTGTGATGGGCAAGCCTGCCGTCTTCAATGGTCACATCAATATCGCCCATCCGGACTTGGAAAGAGCCGATCGCGAAAGTGCCACTTCAAAGAAATATATCCCCGTTTATTCGTCGACCGAGAAGCTGAAATCGAAGGGTCTGAATTCAAAGGGAATAGCAAAACTGATGGAGCAACTGCTCTATCTGGCCAAGGACAAGGTTCCCGAAACACTTCCCGTCGACCTGATTCGCAAATACAAACTTCCTTCGCGTGCCAACGCCATCGAAGTGATCCATTTTCCCCGCAACGCCCACGATATCGCCCTCTCCATGCAGCGCATGAAGTTCGAAGAACTATTCTTCCTTCAATTGGACTACCAATATGCCAAACACGACCGTCAACGGCGTACGGACGGATACCTTTTTCCAGTGGTGGGCGATCATTTCAACCGATTCTATAACGAACGGCTCACCTTTTCGCTGACCAATGCGCAAAAAAGGGTGGTGAAAGAGATTCGCAATGACATGAAGAGCGGCCATCAGATGAACAGGCTGCTTCAGGGCGACGTGGGCAGTGGCAAAACGCTGGTAGCGCTGCTTTGCATGCTGATAGCCGTCGACAACGGCTTCCAGGCCTGCATGATGGCACCGACCGAGATTTTGGCCACCCAACATTACCTCAACATCGCAAAGATGCTTGAGGGTTTGGGCGTCAGTGTGGAATTGCTCACGGGTTCGGTCAAGCCGGCGGCAAAAAGAAAAATCAAAGAGCGTCTTCAGCGGGGCGAGATCGACCTCCTCATCGGCACTCATGCCGTCATCGAAAAAGATGTGCAGTTCAAAAATCTGGGTTTTGTGGTGATTGACGAACAGCATCGCTTCGGTGTGGAACAGCGTTCCAAATTATGGACCAAAAATGTCCGTCCGCCACATGTGCTGGTCATGACCGCCACGCCGATCCCACGCACATTGGCCATGACCCTTTATGGCGACTTGGATTGTTCCGTCATCGACGAATTGCCGCCGGGTCGAAAGGCGGTCAAAACCATCCATAGCACCGACGCCCAACGGCTTAAGGTGTTTGCATTCATGCGCAACGAGATTGCCAAGGGTAGGCAGATCTATGTGGTCTATCCGCTTATCGAAGAGTCTTCATCGCTCGATTTGAAGGACTTGATGGACGGCTACGAGAGTATCGTTCGAGAATTTCCCTTGCCACAATACCAGATTAGCATCGTTCATGGTCAAATGGACAGTGCGGCCAAGGACTATGAGATGAACCGGTTCAAGATCGGACAAACACAGATAATGGTCAGTACCACAGTGATTGAGGTGGGTGTGGATGTGCCTAACGCCACAGTGATGGTCATCGAAAATGCCGAACGATTCGGACTGTCACAATTGCACCAGTTGCGCGGTCGTGTGGGCCGTGGTGGCGAACAGTCCTATTGCATTTTGATGACTGGCAACAAATTGTCCAATAGCGGTCGGGAACGCATCAACACCATGGTGGCCACAACCGACGGTTTCCGCATTGCTGAAGCCGACCTGAAACTGCGAGGTCCGGGCGACCTTCAAGGGCTTCAGCAGAGCGGCATTTTGCAACTGAAGCTGGCTGACATCGTCAACGACGAACCTATAGTGCGAGCTGCTCGCCAAAGCGTGCAGGAAATTCTGGAAAAAGATCCCGATCTGTCACAAATCGAACACGGTTGCCTGCGGCTCTACCTCAACAGGAACAAGCGGGGTTTCGCGTGGGGTAAAATAAGTTGATTTCTAAACGATTCAAAATATAATATCAAGATGCGAAAACAATTATTTCTTCTGCTGTTGTTTGCCGGATTGAACGGCGTTACATGGGGCCAGACCGAATCGCTGGTCGAAAAAGGCCGCAAAGCAGAGAAATTGGGCTTGCCCGATAGGGCGCTGAACTACTATAATCAGGCCATAGCTGACAATCCTGACGATGCTGAACCATATATCTGTCTGGGTCGGCTGAAGGAGAAGCAGACTTACTACGATGAAGCTATCGCCGCCTACCGTCAGGCAATTCAGATTGACGCAGAAAATGCTGAGGCTCATGAGCATCTCGTCGCATGCTATGTCGACAAAGGGGATTTCGATGGTTCCGCCAGCGGACATTTCGACGGCATTGAGGCACTCATCGGCATGACCGAGCGTGCCATCGAACTCAACCCGCAAAGCACCTCGGCCCATTGTACCATGGCGCTCATTTTCAATCACCAGAAAAACTATACGAATGCACTTCATTGGGCCAAGAAGGCCCTCGCCATCGACGAACGCTCGCCTCGTGTCCACAACACCCTCGGGGTCATCTACTACCATCGGGGCAACGATAACGAAGCATTGTCTGAATTTCGCAAAACGCTGAGCTATGACCCTGACAATGTGGATGCCTATTTCAACCTGGGTGTCATGTACACCAACAAAAACAACTATGAAACAGCCATCACTTATCTGAAAAAAGGTTTGCAGCGCGACAACAAGTCCATCAAGTTGTTTTACTTTTTGGGCATTGCCTATATCCAGCGTGGTGACGACAACAAGGCTGTGCAGTGTTACCAGACGATTCTTGAAATCGACAGTATGTACACACCGGCCTACAATCGGCTGGGCTATATCTATGGCAGAAAGGGTAACTATGACGAGGCGGTCGCCTATCACCAGAAGGCGTCGCGAATCAACCCGAACAATGCCGAATCGTTCAAATGCCTCGGGCAGGTATATACCGACAAGGGCGACTATGTCAAAGCGCTTCGCAGCTATCAGAAGGCTGTCGCCATCAACGACAAAGACCATGAGACCTACTGTCTGATTGCCAAACTTTATGCAAAGCAAGGCAATAGTGCCCGCGAAACGGCTAGTTACAAAAAAGCGGCCAAATTGGGCAACAAGGAGGCTCAGGCTTGGATGGTGTCGAAGGGAATGGCATGGTGACATGTCGGCAAACGGATGTCTAAACAATTGCTAATTTCTTGTTGATAAATTTTTTAAAGAGTTCTGAACGGCGATACAAAAAAGTGTATTTTTGTATGTTGTAGAACATTATATAAAAATGCCGTTGACTCTTGACAATGAACTTCTTGAGAGCGTTGCCCATCATTTGGACAAGGCGCAAAATATCGTGATTCTTTCCCACATGAATCCCGACGGCGATGCTGTGGGTTCCGTGTTGGCTTGTTATCATTGGTTGACCGCCTCTTTTTTTGCGGGACGGCCGCAACCACAAATCCATTTGATGCTGCCTCACCCCTGCCCTGTCTCCGAACGCTACCTTCCTGGCAGCGAACTGTTGCTGGATGCCGTGAATAATGGCTCCCAATGCGAACAATTGTTACGGGATGCGGATCTGATTTTGGGCGTGGATTTTAACAATGCGTCACGTGTGCTGCCTCTCGATACGGCATTGCGCGAAAGCAAGGCGGTGAAACTGATTGTGGATCACCACCACAATCAGGACAACGAACTCTTTAATCATGTCATTGCCGTACCCGACCTCTCTTCCACTTGCGAATTGCTCTATTGGGTTTTTTCACAGATTATTAGCGACAGTTCGGTGACTGACAATGTGGCGCGTTGCCTCTATCATGGAATCAACACCGATACGGGTTGTTTCGCCTATGCCTGCGAAGATGCATCTCTTTATGAGGCCACCGCGGTGCTGATGCAACATCCGCTCAATGCCGCCGATGTGCACAACAGGTTGTTCAACAACTATTCCGTCCGAAAAATGCGCATTCTGGCCTTCCTGCTCAGCCAGCGGCTCAAAATCTTCGAAGCCGACCATTTTGCCTATTTTTATCTCAATGCTGCCGACCTGAAGCAGTTGGAAGGATCGGCTGAGGATTTGGAGGGTATCGTCAATTACACGTTGATGATGGAGCCGGTACATGTGGGCGCTTTTGTGAAAGAAACGGATGGCAAGGTCCGTCTGTCGCTTCGTTCAAAATATGATTTCGACGTCAACGATTTCGCTCGGCGCCATTTTAACGGCGGCGGTCATACCAAAGCGGCTGGCGCAACCTCTCCTTTCGATTTCGACACCACGGTGAAGGTCTTGGAGACTAATATGTTGAACGAACTAAAAATACATTTGCAATGAAACGCTACGGAGTGCATATTTCCCTTTGGGCTTTCATGCTGCTGGCGACGGCTTGTCACAATGATCCGCCGGTGGTTATGCCGCAAGGCAAAAACACAACCGATCTGCGTCAGAACATGATCAACGCCAACCGCACCATCGCCCGTTCCGAAGAGACTTCCATCGACGAATACGTCGCCCGTCGCGGATGGAAAATGGCCAAGACTGGAAGCGGTGTCCGCCTGTGGGAATACGAGGTTGGACAGGGCCCTCAAGTGGCATACGAGGATAGCGTCCACATCGTTTACGATGTCGAGGCCATCAACGGTACGCCGCTCTATAAAGGAGTGCGCGAGGACTACGTAGCCGGACGCCGACAAGAGATGGTGGGACTCGACGAGGCGGTGTTGCGTCTGCACCATGGCAGTCGCGCCAAAGTGATTCTGCCGTCCAATTTGGGGTACGGCATAGGGGGCGACGGCGACCGCATTCCGCAAAGCACCATCCTAGTAATTGACTTGACAATAATGGACAAACACAAATAAGTCAAATAATTAATAAAAAAACGAACAATATTAAATTTCAAAAAAATGAAAAAAGTTGTCAAATTATTCGCTGCAGTACTGACCGTCGCGTCTATTAGTTTTTTCTGCAGCTGTTCTGGCGACAGAATGAAAACAAGTGAGAGCGGTATGACTTACCGATTCATCGAAATGAATGAGGGCGCTCAGCAAATCAAGGTCGGCGATCTCCCGATCGGCATGTGCACACTCCGTCTGAACGACTCAGTGATTGGCAAGACCGACGCTCCCTGCCGTCTCTATCCGGCCGTCACCAATCCTATGTTTCCTGGCGACATCAACGAGGGCTTGCTGATGATGCACATCGGCGACAAGGCCATCTTCGGTGTCTCCGCCGACTCGCTGGCAAAAAGGGGTATGCGTTTCCCCAATTTCTACAAAGAGGGAACGGGCATGATTCTCTATTATGAATTTGCCATCACCGACATCATCACCAAGGATGAGTTCGATCAGGAAAAATCGATCTACAATGAAAACCTCAAACAACAGCAGGAGGAAGAAAAGGAGATAGTTGCGAACTACATCAAGGAGAACAAAATCAAGGCCACTCCTACCGATGAAGGTCTCTATATTATTGTCAACAAAAAAGGTAAAGGTCCCAACAAGGTGGAAATCGGACGCAACGTCGCCATCAATTACACGGGACATCTGCTCGATGGCAAAATCTTCGACAGCAGCTCCGAAACCATTGCCAAGGAAAACAACGTCTATGACGCCTCTCGCAAATATGGTCCTATCAAATACAAAGTCGGTGAGACTTCTTTCATCCCCGGATGGGAACAGGGCGTTATCAATCAGCCCGCTGGCAGCAAACTGACCCTTATCATTCCTTCGTGGCTCGCCTACGGTTCCAAGGGTATGGGTGACATTCCTCCTTTCAGCACGCTCGTCTTCGACATCGAAATTGTCTCGGTTAATTAATCTTGAATGTGAATTGCCACATGTGATTCGCAAACAGACGAATAACCGAATCCATCGTAATTCATAATACACCATCCAAACTCACATAAATAGTACTAAAATGCTCAACATTGTTTTATTTGGGGCTCCCGGTGCCGGCAAGGGCACTCAGTCGGACCTTCTGGTCGAAAAATACAATCTGAACCATATCTCGACTGGCGATTTGCTGCGTAAAGAAATCGCCGACCAGACAGAACTGGGCAAGCGTATCAAAGGCATCATGGATGCTGGCAATCTGGTCAGCGACGACATTGTCATCGAAATGATTGACAACGCCATTGCCAAAGATACGAAAGGTATTCTCTTCGACGGCTTCCCGCGCAATGTGGCGCAAGCTGAAATTCTGGAACAGTTGTTGGCCAAACATGGTCGTAAGCTGACATGCATGATCAGCCTTGACGTGCCTCGCGAAGAGCTCATCCGTCGCATGCTCGAACGTGCCAAAGTGTCGGGCCGCAGCGATGACAACGAGGAGACCATCAAAAACCGCCTCAAAGAATATGAGGCAAAGACTTTGCCTGTGGCCACCTACTATGATGGCAAGGGGTTGCATGTGAAAGTCAACGGTTTTGGCGACATCCACGACATCTCGCAGGCTATTGTGGCCGAAATCGAGAAGCGCAAATAATCCTCGCTTCCAATCTTTGGTGGTGCGGATCTGACCGTCCGCACCATCACCAATACGAAATGTAACATTATGACCTCCAATTTTGTCGATTATGTGAAGATACTGGTGCGCTCTGGTAAGGGCGGCGCCGGTTCCGCTCATCTGCTGCGGGTGAAGTACAATGCCAAAGCTGGTCCCGATGGCGGTGATGGCGGTCGCGGCGGACATGTAATGCTGCGTGGCAACACCAATCGCTGGACGTTGCTCCATCTGAAATATACAAAACATGTATTCGCCGAAAACGGACAAAACGGAGGCCAGAATCTCTGTACCGGTCGCGAAGGGGCCGATCAGATTCTCGATGTACCGCTGGGCTGTGTGTGCCGTGATGCTGAAACGGGCGAACAACTTTGCGAAATCACCGAAGAAGGACAGACGGCCATTATCGCCAAGGGCGGACGTGGAGGCTTGGGCAACGACCATTTTAAGTCGCCTACCAACCAGACGCCTCGTTATGCACAACCGGGCGAACCTGCCGAGGAACGATGGGTGATAATCGAACTTAAAGTGTTGGCCGATGTGGGTTTGGTGGGATTCCCCAATGCAGGCAAATCGACCTTCTTGTCGGTGGTGTCCGCCGCCAAGCCCGAGATTGCGGACTATCCCTTTACCACACTTGTCCCCAATTTGGGAATCGTGAAATATCGTGACGATCAGTCGTTCTGCATTGCCGACATTCCGGGTATCATCGAGGGCGCCTCTGAAGGCAAAGGGTTGGGACTCCGTTTCCTGCGGCACATCGAACGCAATTCCATATTGTTGTTCATGGTGTCGTGCGAAAGTATGGATATCAAGAAAGAATACCAGGTGCTCCTCAACGAATTGAAGAAATACAATCCGGAACTGCTCGACAAACAACGCATCCTGGCAGTGACCAAATGCGACATGATGGACGAGACCATGATGAAACAAATGAAACGCACCTTGCCTCGTACGTTGCCGACAATTATGATAAGCGCTGTTTCCGGTTACAATATCACCGAATTGAAAGATTTAATTTTCAGCAAACTGCATGGAGAAGATTAAAGCATTGGACGAAGGCTTGTTTTGGTGGGTGAACAGCCATCATAACACCTTCTTCGATTGGGTGCTATGGGTGTTCAGCCAACCATGGAGTTGGTTGATAGTTCTGTTGGCCATTTATGGCATTGTCACCTTACGTCAAGACAGGAAAAGTTGGATGTGGGTACTTCTGGGCATCGCCATCTGTTTCTTGTTGTCCGACCAAATAAGCAACAATGCCATCAAGGATGGCGTACAACGCTTGCGTCCATGCTACGCTTTCGAAGATGTCCGTATGTTTCATACGGGACGGGGCGGACAGTATGGATTCGTATCATCGCATGCGGCGAATGCGTTCGCTGTTGCTGCTTTTCTTTCTTTTTGTTACGGGGGACGACGTCGCGGCGGTGATGTCGTCTCGACTGGCAATTGGTGGAATAGTCGTCCTAGTGGTTATCGCAGTCCGCTGCTGCCTTACCTGTTGCTGCTTTGGGCGTCCGTTGTATCCTACAGCCGTATCTATCTCGGAAAACACTTCCCGGGCGATGTCGTTTGCGGAGCTTTATTGGGATTGGGAATCGGAGCGGTGGTCTATTTTGCAATCTCCAGAATTCGATTGAAGATTTCGTCCAAAGCGGATGCATGAAGCACCCTGCGCTTGCGCTCTTCTGTGCCTGGCAACGAACGCGATGCCAAACACCAATATTCTTTCATCTTTCGCCCTTTGGCCTGGTCGCTGACATTCATCTGCAAGATGTTGTTCATCAATTGTATGACGAACTCTGCGGCGGTAGTGCAATGTGATGATGGGGCTGGCGTTTCCTCACCACCAAAATCTGCTGAAAACTGGTTCCGAATCTGCAATGGAAGCGTGGGGTTATATAGCACTCCGCGACCAATCATCACATCTTTTATCGAAGGGAACAATTGCATGATTTTCTTATAGTCATAAGTAGTACAAATGTCGCCGTTGTAGATGATGCGATGGCGAATTTCGGGAACAATCTGTGCCAGTTTTTCAAGGTCGGGTCGACCTGAATATTGTTGTTTGCCAATACGTGGATGTATGGTAATGTCTTTCAGTGGAAAATCATTGAGAACCGGAATGATATGGTCTATCTCGTCTGGACTGTAGTAGCCCAGTCGCACTTTTACCGACAGCTTCGGTCTGATTCGTGTCATCACGTGTGTCAATATGTCGCGGACCTCTTCGGGATATGGCAGTATGCCTGATCCTCTGTGCTTGTGGGCCACTCGGCGCATAGGACAACCCATGTTCCAATTCACTTCGCTGTATCCCAATTCATAAAAGCGATTGGCCAGATCAACAAATTCCTCCTTTTCGTGACCCAGAATTTGCGGCACAACAACCATGGAATCCTGGTTGACTTCGGGCAGTACATCGTGGATTTTCTTCTCCGCATCGTGCAGATTGCCATGGGTCAGCGACACGAACGGACTCACAGCATAATCGAAGGCTCCAGGATAGCATGTCTCATAGGTCTTTCGGAACAGCACTTCAGTGAGGCCTTGCATGGGCGCGAGAATAAGCATGGCAATAGGATTGACGATTATTTGCGACTGTTTTCCTGATCTTCGTGCATTTGTTTGCGCTGCTCGATGTATAGGCTCATACGCCCGGCCAGCTTCATGCCCGACCGCTCCACAGGACGGTAGAGCAACGAATGCTCCTTGGTCTCCCTGGTCAACACATTTTCCTGTATATCGATAATAGCCACATAGTATAGCAACACTCCCAAAATACATACGCCTTTCAGCATGCCGAACAAGGCGCCTGCCAGATTGTTGACGGCACCCACATGCACCAGTTTCACAAAGCGCTCAACCATCTTGGCCAGAAGCAGTGACAATATGATGACAATCAGAAAAATGATAAAAAACGATACGAGATATGCGTTCTCTCCTTCTATGCCGACCAAAGCCGACAACCAGTGCGCCAACCGTACGGCCAGAACGCTGCCTATGATGATGCCCATCAGTGAGGCCAATTCGAAAATCAATCCTCTTTTGTAACCTTTGTAGATGAGATAACCCAAAGGAATAGCGATAAGTAAGTCAAGAAAATTCATTTTGGAGCAGATGTATTTTTGTGCAAAATTACACGAAAAAAAAGAAATGGCAGATGCCATGGCAAAAAAAGAATGTTCAATATCAGAAATCACCGTTCAAACAATTATTCTTCGAAATAACAATCGCAAAATCTAAATATTTGGTTCATTGTTGTTTGTATTTGATGATACCATTGGCAAATGAAGTTAGGAGAAAAACTTTCTTATCTATGGGAATAGACGATTGAGAATAAAAGTAGAGCGATTGATAATAATCTTTTGTGAAATATTGTTGCTTCTTCTTTTAATGAAAAGCCATTTTTCTTACAAAATGCTAAGAAAATCAATGTTTTTTTGTGAAAATCAAAAAAAATACTATTTTTGTATTGACTTTTGAAATCATGTTGTAAGTGTAAGGTTCTAAATTTCTGTATTTTATATTTATTATATATATACAATAAGTGGATTTAAAACCTCCAAAAACATTAGGAAAACCTCCGTAAATGCTATAAAAACACGATTTCAGAGTCCAAGCAAAGCAAGTTCCAATAGTGATATGCTGTCATGGGACTGACGATGGGTTACCTATACCCATTTGCGAATAACCGACTATATTCTCCATGCTTAACTACTTCAATTATAGTTTGATTGAGAGTTTGGACGAGATTCAGACATCGTCACAATCACGATGTCCTGTTGTCGTCAATTGCCTGAATCCCCATTCTTTTGTGATTGCCCTTCAGGATACGGCGTTTCGTACGGCGCTGGAGCAGAGCGATTTTCTCCTGCCCGATGGCGAGGGCATCTGCATGACACTCAAACGCTACAAAGGTCAGTCAGTCCAGAAAGTGGCCGGCGACGACCTACATCGCTACATGCTTGACCGGTTGTCAAAATGCAATGGTCGTGTGTTCTACATGGGAAGCAATGAAATGGTGCTAAAACGTATAGTCGACCGCTTGAAGCTTGAGTACCCTACCTTGACGGTGGAAACGTTTTCGCCCAGTTACTGTGATGAACTGCCGAAGGAGGAAAGTGACCGCATCGTTGAAACTGTCAATGCATTCGCTCCCGATTTGCTGCTCGTCTCCATGACCGCCCCCAAACAGGAAAAGTGGGTCTGCCAATACGCACATCAGTTGTCAACCACAAAGATGGTGGCAAGCATTGGCGCCGTGTTCGATTTCTATGCTGGAACGGTAAAGCGGGCGCCCCAATGGGCGGTGGCGCTGAAGTTGGAGTGGTTGGTCCGACTGCTGAAAGAACCTCAGCGCATGTGGCGTCGCAATTTTGTCAGCACCCCCCAATTCCTACGCTGGGTGCACAAACACCGCAAGGAGATGTGACATCAAACATCGCGTCACACACAACAATCGTCAAACAATCATACATCATACGTAATCAGATAAAAATCGTAATCAAAATGAGATCGCTTTTCAAAAAAATGCTCATTATTTTGGCTGCTGCAACAATGGCAACCTCTTGTGGAACAGTGGAAGAGTACGTCCTCTTGAACGACCTGGATGTTGACTCTTACTACAGACTTCAGCCCATCCATGAATTGCACATCAAACGAGGCGACGAACTGCGCATTGTGGTCACCCACAAACTACCGGCGCTGATTGAGATGTTCAACAAAAAAATCAATTCGCTTGAGAATGGCGAGTCGCTCGTCAACTATATGGTCAACGAGGATGGGTTCATCAACTTCCCCTACTTGGACTCTTTGAAAGCTGAAGGCCTCACCTGCTCCGAACTGGAACAGACGATCTCGAAAAAGATTGAAGATGCCGGTTATGCTGTGGGTGCAAATGTGAATGTCAAGATCTGCAATTTCAAGGTTACCGTGATCGGCGAAAGCGGCACAGGTGTCTACACCTTCGACGAGCAGAATCCCACCATCTTCGATTTGGTAGCCAAAGCAGGATTGGCAGGTAACAACGCCAACGGATCAATGGGTGGTGTCAGTATCCGCAGAGATAAGATCCTTGTGATGCGTGAAGTGAACGGTGTCCTCAACTCCGACTACATCAGCTTGCTGAGCAAGGACATCTTCTACTCGCCCTATTATTATCTCCAACAGAACGATATCATTTATGTTTGGCCTTCGCAGACCACTATTCGCAGCAGCAACCGCATTGTAGACTTCTGGTTAAGTCGTTTGTCAATAGTAACAACAGCGTTAAGTGTAGTAACCTTGGTAGTGACACTTTTTGCCAAGAAAAACTAGCCGAATAGCGACCATAGTTCCTAATCCCACATTTCAAATCATCAAAAATCCGAACCCTATATGATAGATCAGGCAAAAACAGATACAGCTGTTAATGTACGGAAAAACACTAACAGATTTATCATACACAACATTATAGAACTTTTCCTGTCGGCATGGTATTGGATTATCGTGTCGCTTGTCATCTGTATGGTCGTGGCATGGCTTTACTTGAAAATGAGTCCGGACACCTACTCGGTGGCCGCCACAATGCAGATCAACTCGCCCACAACACCTCGCGACCAAGACGTGATGAAAGCTTTCCGCAGCCCCAGCACAGCCGACAAAGAGATTCATTTCTTCATGTCGCATCAGGTGGTGAAGGATGTCATCGAACAGTTGAACTTGACAGTGTCCTACATCAAGCCGCATCTTTTTTTGGATGAGGATTTGTACGACAAGTCGCCTATCGATGTCCATTTCATTGACAACAGCTACCCTGCCTGCAATTTCAATATCAATTGTCGCAACCAGGACTTCACCATTTCTACCATCGAGCGCGAAAAGGGACAACTGCCAATGATGTGGAACGGACATTACGGCGACACGCTGGTGACGCCCAAAGGAGTCATAGTGGTCGAAAAGCGTCCCGGATTTGCCGCTGCTGCCGAAACCGACATCGAATTGCGCTATCGCCCGCTCGACGAGGCAACGAATTATTACATGGGGCGCATGAGCGCCTCCATTGTGGACGAGGATGCTGGCAACATCCGATTGGCCATGACAGATATCAATCTGCAGCGTGGCATCGATGTTGTCAACTTGTGGATCGAATCTTACAACAAACATACGGTGGAATACAAAAACCGCGTGGCTCAAAACACAGCACAATTCATCGAGGAACGACTCAAGGTCATCAGCGTGGAGCTGTCTGACGTGGAAGGTGATTTGGAGCAGTACATGCGTGAGCACAACATCAGCGACGTGAACACCGAAATGGGCTCCAATTTCAACGATCGTAGCCAGTATTCGCAGTCGCGTGTTGAAGACCAGGTGGCGGTCAATATCGCTCGCGACCTGCTGAACAAGGTGAAATCGACACCATCCAATTCCATCCTGCCCAATATCGCCATAGGCAACAGCGCAATCAGTTCGCTTATCGAACAGCACAATCTGATGGTGCGCGACCTGCAAGTGATGATTGAGAATTCAAGCCCTAATAGCCCGATGGTGAGAGAAAAACAGTCGCAGTTGGAGACCATCCGGAGTACTATCATTCGATCCATCGAAAACCACATCCAATCCATTGAAATCCGCATTCGCGAATATCGCAATCAGGAGCTCCGCACCAGCAATGCCATCAACATGGTGCCCACCCAGCGTCGCGAGATGCAGTCCTTCACCCGTCAGCAGTCCATCAAGGAACAGCTTTACCTCTATCTGCTCAACAAGCGTGAAGAGAACGCCTTGAAACTGACCATCACCGAGGCCGACACGCGTGTCATCGACTACGCCTCGGGTGGTAAGATTTCTCCAGTGCCGTCGCGCATCTATTCCATCGCTTTCATCATAGCATTGCTGCTCCCCATCGGCGTCATCATGCTGATCAAATGGCTCGACGTGCGCATCCGCAGCAAGAAAGATGTGGAGGCCTACTGCTCCATTCCGGTCATCGGTATCATCCCAATGGTTGAAGAGGATGGTTCGCGCATCATCACCAAAAGCGGCAAGGACCGTTTCAACGAGACCTTCCGCATTCTGCGCAACAACATCGAATTTATCAACAACGACAACAAGGGCGGCAAGGTGCTGATGCTCACCTCAACCATGTCGGGTGATGGCAAGAGCTTGGTCGCATACAACATTGCACTCTCTTTCGCTTATGCCGGTCGCAAAGTTCTGCTCATCAACTCCGACATCCGTAAACGCGAGTCTTGGCATGGGACTCGTGAAAAGTACAAACGCGGTCTGACCACCTATCTGGCCAATCGTGAGGATTCTATGGTTGACTTGGTGGAAGACGACAGCATCTATCCTGAACTGAAAGTGATTCACAACGGTCCTATCCCACCCAACCCGGCCGAATTGCTGATGAGCAAACGCTTCGATGCTCTGGTGGATTGGGCCCGTGAAAACTATGACTATATTATCATCGACAGCGTCCCGGTCGATATCGTGGCCGATGCCACAATCGTGAACCGAATGGTCGATGCCACCTTCTTCGTCATCAAAGAGAAAACCTCCGACCGCCGTATCTTGATGGAACTGGAAGAGTTCTATCAGACCGGAAAACTCAAGAACATGAGCATTATTCTCAACAACTATAAAATCCGCAAACACAGCTATGGCTATGGCGGTTATGGCTACGGTTACGGCTATGGTTATGGCTACGGCTATGGTTATGGCTACGGTTATGGCTATGGTTACGGCGATGGCGAATCCGACTCAGAGAATGAAACCCAAACGAAATGATCTCAACCATATTAACTCTGAAAAATAAATCAAATCATAATGAAATATCGTTTTAAGACACTCATGTTGGGACTGCTTGCCTGTACCATGGCTGGCAGCCTCAACGCACAAGAAGAAAAAGATTACTATGTGGCTCGCGATAGGGCCATGCATGCCTCCGACCAAGAGGTGGTATCAGGAAAAAACAGTATGGGCTGGGTGCGTTCGCATTTCTTCGACGAATGGTTCTTCCAGCTGCAGGGCGGCGGACAGCTCTATTACGGTACTGACGACCGTGAAGGTCCGTTTTCAGACCGTCTGACAGGTAATGCCGAAATTCAAGTCGGACGTCGAATTTTCCCAATGTTCGGTTTTCGTGGCGGTCTGGGATATGGCTATGCACACGGGTTCTTGACCAAGGAACGCTACGCCTCTGGTGTGGACGGTGGCGCTGGCGAATGTGGCACCGACGCATTTGGCAACTCCTTGGGCGGTTACTACTGGGACTACAGCGACAATCTCCTCATGCAGAAATGGAAATACTATTATTTCGGTGTGGATTTGTTTATGGACCTGGCGATTTTTAGAGGTGCAGCAAACTATAATGAAAACAAGCCTTGGAACCATGTCGTCTACGGCGGTGTGCACACCAAATATTCCTTGTCGGAAACCAATGATAAGAGCCATCGTTCCGAATTTCACATGGGTTATATTTGCAAATACAATTTTCCCAACTTCGTCAGCATATATGCGGACATTCGCTACAGTCTCATCGAGCGGCTCTTCGACCGCGAATGGGTACGTGCTTATGAGACACCTGGGTTTGGTGTGGACAATGTACTGAATTTTCAAATCGGTGTGATGTACAAATTCCACATCCGTACGGAGGACGAACGCTCCATGTTTGTCAGAAATGTCAAGACGGAGGCCATCAACGAGGTGGAGACCCACAGTGTCCACATCTCCAAGTCCGACACCATTCGCTCAGTCTTCGAATATGATTCTACTTTGGCATACGATCAGGTGAATGTCGACACGCCCGAAATGCAAGCCTTGAAGGATTCACTGCTGAACGAAATCAAGAAACGTCAGGATCGCAACAAAAACAATTTCGAGGACGACCTGACCGACATTCTCCTCAATCAGCTGTTGCCCTACGAGATGGTCTTCTTCAATCTTGACAAGTGGGACATTCTGCCCGACCAAGAGATGAAGATTGACAAGATGGCACGTATCATGAAGGCTTATCCCGACCACAAATTCCTGCTCTATGGTTCTGCCGACTCCAAAACGGGTACCGTGAAACGTAACGAATTCCTGAGCCACCGTCGTGCTGATGTCATCTACGACCAGCTGGTCTACAAGTATGGCATACCGGAATCGCAGCTCGAACGTTTCTATCTGGGTGGTATTCTCGACTATACCCCCTTCGAACTCAACCGAGCCACCGTCATCATCATGGATCATCCCACTGTGAAGAAAGCGTTTGAAGAAATGAAGCAGCAAGGCAAAGCCGGCGGCAAAGAAGTCAACATTAACAACTGAAAACAATGAAAAGAACTAGCATCATACTTCTATTTTTAGCATGCGCCTTCCTTTTTGGCAACCGTCTCCAGGCGCAAAATGAAACACGTACACTCGATATCGACACAATTCAACAATCAGGTACCCATGATGTGGGTTGGATTCGGTCGCATTCTTTCGACAACTGGATGGTTGAAATCCAAGGTGGCGGTCATTTCTATTACGGCTTCGAAGACCGCAAAGGGCCTTTCTTTGACCGTCTTACCGGACAAGGCGAGATTCATGTCGGACACTGGATTTTCCCCATGGTGGGACTGCGTGCCGGTCTGGGATTCGGCAATTCACACGGCTTCATCTCCAAGTCCAGTTACCTCAACAACCGCACCCCACTGACTTCCGACTATGGTAACTGCTGGGGTCAGTCATTTTCGACACTCTATTCGGGCAACGACACCATTCACGGCTCCTTGGGCGGCTACTATTGGCCGGTGGACAACAACAACGATCTTTTCATACAAAAATGGAAATATGTCTACGCAGGTCTCGACCTGATGGTCAACCTCACCTATATGAAGCCCTTCGAGAAGGTGAATCTGAAAGCGCGCTGGAACCACATCGCCTACCTCGGATTCAATGTACGTATAGGTCTCTCCGAGAACCACCCTCAGAAATTCTCCAATTTCATCGGCTATTCTAGCGAATTTGGCGGCTTCAAGAACACCAATTTCGCTTTCGAGGGTCATATCGGTTATCAATGTCACTATGCTCTGACGCCTCACCTCAATCTGCAGGCAGGCGTGCGCCTCTCGATATTGGAAGGCAACTTTGACCGCGAACGTATTCCCGGTGTGGAATTCATGGGTCCCGACTGGGAACTTGCATTCATAGGTGGCGTATGCTACGACTTCGACTTCCGTAGCGAGAAGACACGCCGCAACTACTATGTCGAACACAATGTCATCCCCTACAATGCAGTGGAGATGCCCAAATTCGTTCGTTACATCCAACAGGAAGATATGGAGGTGGTGAAGATCACAGAAGTGACACATATTATTTATTATGACACTATCGACGACTCCATCTCCATCCGCCAACTCGATACCATCATCACCCGTCTTGACTCCATTCCCAAATTTGTACCTCGCGACAGTATACCCGAGGACGAGCTGCTCGATTCCATCCTCCTGAAACGCATGTTGCCCTACGAAATGGTTTTCTTCGATTTGGACAAGTGGGACATCCGTCCGCGTGAAGAGATGAAGATTGCCAAGATGGCTCGTATCATGAAGGCTTATCCCGACAAGAAATTCATCCTCTACGGCTCGGCCGACTCCAAGACGGGTACGAAGAAGCGCAACGACTTCTTGAGCAAAAACCGTGCCGATGTCATTTACAACCGTCTTATTATCGAATACGGCATCAAACCTGAACAGATGCGCAGAGAGTATCTTGGCGGTATTCTCGACTATGATCCGTTCATCCTGAACCGTACCACGGTGATTATCATGGACCATCCTGCTGTTGAAAGAGCCTTCAACGAGATGAAGTCTCAGCGTAAGGCTGGTGGCAACGTGGTCGAGTTTTAAGTGTGGCCAACAGCGGCAGATTGAAAATTCTGGAAGTACATAATGACTACGGGGCTTACAGCGGAGAGGAAGCCGTTGTGGATCGCATGATTGCCGACTTCCGAAGCATGGGTCACGAGGTGGTCACCTTGCGTCGCACTTCGGAAGGGCTGCGAGACAGCCTGTTCGGAAAAATCAAAGGGTTCTTTGCTGGAATCTATAGTTTTTCCGGACGTCGGCAGATGCGCCGGATGCTCGACACCTTCAAACCGGACCTTGTCCACATCCACAATCTCTATCCGTTCATCTCGCCCGCAGTACTGTTCTTGTGCAAGGATCAGGGCTGTCCTGTTATCATGACTGTCCACAACTACCGACTGATATGTCCCACAGGACTCTTCTTGCGCGATGGCAAGCCATGCGAGAACTGTTTGACCCGCGGTAATGAGCGCAACTGCATACGTTACAATTGCGAACATAGCCATCTCCGTTCGCTGGGCTATGCCCTTCGCAATATGGTGGCACGCAAGACACGTGCCTATATGGATTGTGTCGATTATTTCTGTTGTCTGACCAATTTCCAACGTCAAAAACTGATTGCGGCCGGCTTTGCGCCCGACAAATTGAGAGTTTTTCCTAACTATATTGAGTATGTTGAACCGGTAGCAGCCGCAAACCATGCCGACAACAACAATTATGTGGGCTATGTGGGTCGGTTGAGTCCCGAAAAAGGGTTTGACATGCTAATGGAAGTGGCTCGCCGCCATCCGGAGATTCCGTTCCGATTTGCAGGATTGCAACGAGAAGGCACCTCGGTGGAATCATTGCCCAATGTGGTTTTGTGTGGCCAGCTTAACCGGCAAGAATTGGCCGACTTTTATGCTGAAGCCCGTTTCATCGTCATTCCCAGCCGTTGCTACGAGGGTTTCCCTGTCGCATTGCTCGAAGCATCCTCATATAAGCGCTGTTGTATCGCGCCCCGTCATGGAGCTTTCCCCGATCTGATGACTGACGGTGTAAACGAAGAACCTGCAGGGTTGCTCTTCAAACCGCTTGATGTCGACGACCTGGAACGGCAAGTGGTGGGCTTGTGGTCCCATCCCGACCAAGCCCTTTCATTAGGCATCAAAGCAGAACAGAACTATCGCACCCGGTTTTTGAAAGAAAAGGCCAAACAATCTTGGGCTACATTCCTAGACCAAGTCGTCACCAACAAGACAACATTCAACACCAAATAGACAAATCATACATCAAAATGCGAAAGAACCGAATTGTAATAGATATCAATTCTGCCATACCTCTCTATAATCGAGGCTGGGTGTCTGGAATCGGACGAACAACCAAAGAATTGGTGGAGGCCATCAGTCAGATGGATTCATTGCCATTCGATGTAATGCTCTATTCGCAGAACACCAAAGGCATCGATGGCAGACGTATGAATACGCCATTCAAAAGTCGACACATCTGTCTGCCTCACAAGCCATGGATGAATCGTATGATTGGTATGACACATCTGCGTGAGTGGAGCACAGGCTATGACTTGTTGCATATTCCCCACAATTTTGAGTGGGTTCGCTGTCCGGACCGTACAGTAGTCACATTACATGATGCGATGTTTTTTGCGCAGCCGGATGAAGTCTTCGATCATGCCTATGCACAGAAACACTATCCGAAGTTGGCACAGCAATGCCGAGCCATCATCACTTGCAGCGAGTCGTCGAAACGCGACATCATGCAGTATATGTCTGTCCCCGAAGACAAGATATACGTCTGTCCATGGGGCTACAGCAAGGATTTGTTCCATCCCCAAGAGCACAAAAAGACAGGTCACCCCTATTTTCTGTCTGTCTCCTGCAGCATGGGGCGAAAAAACACCATGGCTGTAGTGAAGGCTTACGAGAAACTGGTGAAGCAAAAGCCGATGCACGAATTAGTGTTGGTATGGCCCAACACACCCAAAGAAGCACTTGACTACTGCAACCAGGCCCATCTGCGAAACCATGTCTATATCACGACCGACGTGGACGACGGACGTCTTAGTGTGCTCTACAATGAGGCCACCGCCACGTTCTTTCCTTCACGTTACGAAGGCTTCGGTCTTCCTGTTTTGGAATCGATGGCCTGCGGAACGCCGGTAGTTACCTGTCGCAACAGCTCGCTTCCTGAGGTGGGTGGTGAAGCAGCCCTTTATGTGGAGCCCGATGATATTGACGCCATCTGTCGTTATATGGAAGAATTTGAACAAGGTAACATGAATCGCGACCTTCTCAAACAAAAAAGTATAGAACAGGCCTCCAAATTCTCCTGGCAGCAGTGCGCGGCCCAAACTGTAGAAGTATACAAACAGTTGCTATAAATAATGAATAAGTCAATATTGATAGCCATACCCTGTCTGAAAGTCGGGGGCACCGAAATTCAGACGCTACGTCTGGTGGAAGCACTCACCGACAACGGCTATCATTGCGTCACTGTATGTTATTTCGAGTACGATTTTGCCATGCGGCAACGTTTTGAAGAGGCTGGCAGCAAAGTGGTATGTCTTTCTGCATTTGGACAACGTCCTGACGGACAATGGAATATATATCGTTTTTTGAAGTCCGGCTTGAAACGTGTCGTTGACGAATACAGGCCAAAGATTGCCCATGTGCAATATATGGCACCTGGTGCCATGCCCATCTTTATTTTGCATCGTTTGGGCATCAAGACAATTGTGGCCACATTGCATACCGACGCAAGCATCTACAAAAGCCTGAAGCTTATCCACTTCTTGCAACGGCATGTCGCTACAGCTTTCACTTGTGTTACAGAAACGGCAGAGAAGAATTTCTTTGGTGATAGCCGATTGTATGATAATGCAGAAAAACTGCAACGACACGATCATTTCACCATCCACAACTGCCTGCCAAATTCTTTTCGTTGGATTGACAGCCAAGAGATACAAAGGCAGCCTCATACGCCCCCTGTTATCGGGGTTGTCTCCCGACTGGAACATATCAAGGGTGTTGATTTTGTACTGCCAGCCTTTGCCAAAGTTTTGCGATATTTCCCCGATTGTCGGCTGATGATCGTTGGTGAAGGCAAATTACGCGAACAGATGCTGCAACAGCAACACGAGTTGTCAATTCCTGCCGCTCAGGTGATTTGGACTGGACGGGTGGCATACGAGCGCCTGGCTGAATGTTATCGTCAGATGCATCTTGTGTGGATGCCCTCGCGAAGCGAAGGCTTTGGCTTATCGGCTGTCGAAGCAATGGCTAATGGACATATAGTCATAGCCTCCGCCACTGGTGGATTGAATGAAATCATTCACGATGGGATCGACTCCTTGCTTTTCCCCTGCGGTGACACTGACGCTTTGGCATCGAAGACCAACCAACTGTTGTCGAATCCCGACAGATTGTTCCAGATGAGTACAGCTGCATTGGAAAGCTCCAAGCAGTACACATTCGAAAAATACAAGAAAAAAATAGCTTCGCTATATAACCAACTGAGTAATCTGTGAGCAGTATAGTTAATCTTCTAATATTCTTGGTGCTGAACGCATATTTCTTCATCTATATGTTCCGCTACAGCGCCCGCATCAAGGATCCCTTGAACAGCAGCAAATACCTGCTAATTGAGGGTACGGAGATGTTTTTTATCATACTATTTGCCACGGGAACCTTGGCACTTTCTTCTTCAGACGGAGGTCATGGAGCAGGTGGCGGTTTCAACCTGCAAGCCATACGCCTATTGTTGTTGGAAGTGGCTTTATTGATGTCCCTGTTTGTCTGTCAGGAGCGTCCTAAATGGGGTTTGGGAACGATTATGTATTTGATTTACATGTTGTGGTTGATTTACTCGTTGACCTACTGCAGTTCAATCGAATATGGTATTCGTTACATATTAAAGTATGCCTATCCATTAATTATTATGATAGCGGCATCAGCCTTGGTACGCGATGAACAGATTTTCCTTGCCTTGTGTGTCTGGGCACGTAGAGTGGCTATTGTGGGTGCTTTGATAGGATTTGTACCTGGCATCGGCTTTTTGTTCGGAGGAACTTTTTGGTATGCTACAGCATTAAACCTGAACTATGTAACCATATCCATCATGTCCTTTGCACTCTACTATTTCTATGGTAAAGACAAAAAAGATTTGATTTTGGCCATATTGTTTGTGCTTCCTTGCATTCTGATGGTTCACCGGAGTGGCTTGCTGGCTATGTTTGTGGGGTTGGCTGTTTTTATGTTTTTTAAGCACAAATGGATTTCACTTCCCTACATCGTTGGGGTATTGGCAATTGGTGTAGGAATTGTGTTTTATGTACCGGCTTTCCATGATAAAATGTTTTGGAGAGAAACAAGTGAAAAAGAAGTCACCATTCAAGATCTTAGACAAGGTAATATTTCAGAAGATGATATTCGAAATAACGGACGTGAGGCCATCTGGGAATTATTGGAACACGAATTCTATAAAGGCCACGAATTGAGAGGCAGCGGTATCGGCAGTTGTCAGAAATTCCTCTACGACAATCCGGCTGGCGTCAAGCAAACCCATGGCGATTATGTGCAAATGCGATGCGATACAGGTCAGATTGGTTTCTGGTTATATATGATTGTGGGCATCGCAGTTTTAATCCATTGTTTCTTGGTTTGTGCCAAATCCTATATCCCTGACCATATCAAATGTTGTGCCATGATTGCTGCTGGTGCGCTCGCAGGATGTTATGCGGCCATGTACAGCGAGAATGTGGTGACATACACCATGGCTTCAACCGGCTATCCGTTTGCACTCTATGGTGTCATGTTAGGCATGCTCTCCAAGGTGAAGGCCCCAACCTATAAGTACAAGGAAAGAGGTTTTAATTTCTAAAAAAAACACATCAAACCTCACATGATCTCTGTTATCATTCCATTATACAACAAAGTCAATACGGTCGAAAGAGCCGTTCGATCGGTGTTGGACCAGACTGTATCCGAATTCGAATTGATTGTTGTCAATAATGGTTCGACCGATGGCAGTGAGGATGTGGTGAAGCGAATCGACGATCCACGTATCATTCTGATTTCGCAACCAAATCAAGGGGTATCGATGGCACGAAACAACGGTATCGCCATTGCCAAAGGAGACTATGTGGCATTTCTTGATGCTGACGACGAATGGCGTCCCACATTTCTTGAAACCGTTCTGCGAATGAGAGAGAAATATCCTGATTGCGCGGTGTTTGCCACGGCTTATCAAAGGTGCAATGCAAGAGGGGTTTTAACCGATATTCGGCTACAGCAAGTGCCAGTGTCGGAGACTTTCATTCTGGACAATTATTTTGAAGTTGCTGCCACTTCCGATCCACCTTTCTGTTCTATAAGCGTGATGGTGAAAAAAGCGGCATTGCAAGCCATTGGAGGATTCCCCAAAGGCATACACCAAGGCGAGGATTTGCTTACATGGGCCCGATTGGCGGCCAATTATACAGTGGCTTATTGCCGTATACCGCAAAGTATATTCTATACGGGCGAAGATTCTACTATGGACAAGCCTAAACGGATACCGTCTGAAGCTGATGAAGTTGGTTCGGCTCTAGAATGCCTCTATAAGGAGCGTCCCAATTTGATAGGCCTGCGGCAGTATTTGTCGCATTGGCACAAGATGCGGGCCTCCATTTATTTGCGATTACCCAACGCATCGCGCAATTGCCGGAAAGAGATTCGCGAAGCGCAACGCTGGCACAAAAACAGAAAGCTCATCATTTACAAGATTTTACTATTTCTACCATACACTTTAAGAATCAAACTGTTAAGAAAACTATGAAGTCCCCGATTTGTTTGTTTGTATACAAACGAGTAAACACAACTAAAGCAATGCTCAAATCCCTGCTTGCCTGTCCGGAATGTGCGGAGAGCGAGCTCTACGTTTTTATGGATGAAGCGCGTAACGACACCGAAGCCAAACAGGTTGAAGCCGTCAGGGCCTTGTTTGATCATATAGACGGTTTTAGTGCAGTTCACCCCTACCCTGCTCGAATGAACAAGGGAATGGCCCGATCGGTCATTGAAGGCGTGACGGAAGTGCTGAAGCACCATGAATCTGTTATCGTTTTGGAAGACGACCTGGTGGTGTCTCCCGATTTTCTTGCATTTATGAACAAAGCCTTGGAAGTCTATAAAGAACGTGAGGAGATCTGGAGCATTTCAGGTTATACACCCAAGCTGCAGGCGCTAGAAGGAAGGAATCCGAATGGAGTCTTCCTTGTCCCGCGTGCGCAATGTTGGGGTTGGGGCACATGGGCAGACCGCTGGGAGACTGTCGATTGGGAAGTCAGCGATTACAAACGGTTAGCCAAAAACAAATCGGCACGCAAAACCTTTGACAGAGGCGGCAACGACCTCTTTCGAACGCTGGAAATGGAACGAAACGAGCGCATCGAATCGTGGGCAGTTCGTTGGGCTTATGCAGCGTCGCGTCAAAATCGATGGACTGTCAATCCCAACCAATCGAAAGTCCAGAATATCGGATTGAAGAGTTCGCAGAGCCATGTGGGTTGGCACGACGAGCGTCACATGGTGGAGTTGTATGGCAACACCACCGACATTGACCCCAATGTCCAAATCGACGAAAACCTGGTGAAATCCTTCAAAGAGCACCACGACCTTGGCATCATCAGCAAAATAGGCTATTTTATGCGCCTTCACAACTTAGGCTACGATTTCATCAAAGGTCTGTTTCATAAATAACATATATGTTTTTCTTCATCTCCAAACTCCTTAAATTCCTTGTTTTCCCATTCACCTGGGTTGTCGCCCTATTTATTCTATCCTACCTGGTGAAGAATAAGAAATGGAGACTAGGAATGTTTATTACCGCATTGGTCTTGTTGTTGGTGTTTTCATGTAAGCCACTGTTGCAGACTGCACAATATCTTACCACAAAAAAATATACCGAACAACAACTCCCCGAAAAATGTTATAAGGTGGCATTGGTGATGGGAGGCTATGGGCGTATGAATGAAAAAACGGGGCAGATGTCCTATATCGATGACCGTGGCGAACGCTTGTGGGAGCCCATCCGATTGTACCATAGCGGTTATGTGGAGAAAATATTGATTAGTGGCGATGCATCAATAAATGAAGATGCCGAGGGGAATAGCACAGCAGCATCTTTCATTCAATTCATGAAAGGTCTGGGTGTTTACGAGCATGACATTATTTTGGAACAACATGCCCGAAACACCACCGAAAATGCCACATATAGTATCGCCATACTCGATTCGTTGCAATACAGACCGGAAGATTGTCTGGTGGTGACGTCGGCCACGCATATGAAACGGAGCCTGGCCTGTTTTGCCAATGAAGGATGGACTGTCGATGGCTATGCAGTAAATATCTATCCAAAACCGCAATTAAAGCTTTTCTATTTCATTCCCTCATGGAAAACATTGACCGACTGGAACGAACTGATGAACGAATGGGTCGGAGGCATTGTCTATAATATTACCGGAAAATAAAAAATGTCAGCACTGGACATTTTCTTATAGTTTCATCCTTTCGCACATTTTCGCAATCAACATTTTTGTGCAATTTGTGCTCAAAAATATATATAATAGAGAACTGAGCTCTGATAATAACAGCGAAAAAAGCATCGAAAAAAATCAATTTGTGATCCAATAATCTTTAAACCTTTAAACAATAACTGTTAACATTTAACAAGTTTAAATGAAGACCCTTACTTTTCTTGTTCCTTGCTATAACGTAGCCCATTGCGTCCGTCACTGCATTGATTCGATACTTGTGGAAACAGTGTTGGACGACATCGAGATTCTGCTCGTCAACGACGGGTCGAAGGACAACACCCTGGAGATTCTTCGTGGATATGAGGGTCAATTTCCTGATGTGGTGCGAGTCATTGACAAGGAAAACGGAGGCTGGGGTACGGCAATCAATCTAGGCATCCGTGAAGCTCAAGGCAAATACCTGAAAGAAGTCGATGCTGACGATTGGGTAGACAGCCCAAATATTCCAAACTATATCGCTTTTCTCAATGAACACGACATCGACTATATAGCCACAGAATATACTGAATATTTCAAGGCTGAAGACAAGCACGTCAGACATTCCTACCAGGAAGACATTTATAACAAACCGATGTCGCTGAACGATTTCTGGGAAAATCACTCGACAGCTTGGGATTTTCCCATCCATGCCATTACCTATCGAACGAAGATGCTTCAGGATTTTGGTATGACAGTGGGCGACCGCTACTACGGTGACATCGAATATAATCTCTATCCCCTACCTCACGTCAAGACCATGTGTGTTTTACCTTTAAACATCACAGTCTATTTCCGTGGCAGTGACGAGCAGAGCACCAGCACAACTGGCTACGCAAAACACTTTCGCGACCATGCAGCAATGAGCCAAAGGATAACGAGTTTCTTCCTCTCTGTGCCAGATTTGATCCACCCCAATTTGCGTAGTTTTATCGAAGACACCGTCCGCGGCACACTTGTCCGCACCTACAACCTGATGATGTCACCCATCTATGCCGGCAAAGCAGAGGGAGTGAAAGAAGAATTGAAAAATCACGACCGCTGGCTGAAAGAAACCAGCAAAGAACTCTACGCCTACTGCGGTCGCCAACGCAAACACGGCGTAGCCTATATCCGCCTATGGCGCTGGCTTGGAATCAATACGCTAAATCTAAGCACAACTCATTGATGAGAAAACTCATTTTAAAAATACTGCTATTTGTCGTAATCCTGCTTATACCATTATGTGTGGCAGATTATTTCAAGACAAAAGAGTATCGTTCAAAAGATTACTATCCATTCAGCACGTGGAATGACATAGTGGACGGCAAACTGAATAGTGACACTTGGATTTTAGGCAGCAGCAGAGCTTGGGTACAGTACAATCCACGAATACTTGATAGCATTTTAGATATATCGAGTTATAATTTAGGATGTAATGCAGAGTTTATTAATCCTGAAATTCAATGCTTCGAAATAGCACGAGCATATAATAAAAGACCCAAATATGTCTTAGTAGATTTGTTTTGTCATAGTATGACAATGGATCTTACACCACGTTGCAAATTCTATTATACTCCATATATATACAAAAGAAAACTCCGCAATATCATAAGAAACAACGATAATATATCTTGGGAATATTTGTATATACCTTACTACAGATATAGTGAATGTAGTGGAGGAGAAGTTTATTTTACCGAATGCAAGACTTATCCTAAAAAAGGGTATGCACCCAACGATATTGTATGGGACGGCTCAGAATTGGATAAGACCGACTCTGTTTTCTACAATGCGGAGTCAGAAGCTATAGCATACTTGGACAAGTTCATAAAGAAGGAGCAAAATGATAGCGTAACAGTGATATTGATTCATTCCCCTTTTTACAGAGAAGGCTTTGAAAAGATTCAAAACCATCAAGAAATGATGACTATGTTTAAAAACATTGCAGATCGACATCATATTCCCTTTCTTGACTACACGAATGACCCAATATGCTACGATACCGCATACTTCTACAATGCAATGCATCTAAATGCACGTGGTGCAGACATATTTACCGCTAAACTTGCCCATGATCTTGACTCACTAAATATAATACCTGCACGAAAATGATACCAAAAACGATACATTACTGTTGGCTAAGCGGAGACAAAAAGCCTCGACTAATTCAGCAGTGCATTGACAGCTGGTCGAGAGTCATGCCTGAATATAAAATAAAATGTTGGGACAAGAATAGCTTTGATTGCGATAGTGTCCAATTTGTGCAAGAAGCTCTAAGTGTCAAACAATATGCTGCAGCCTCCGATTATATCCGATTATACGCACTCTATACAGAAGGAGGCATCTATCTTGACTCTGATGTACTGGTAAAAAAATCTTTTGACATCTTTCTTAAAAATGATTTTTTTTGTGGTACGGAGGCTTTCTATTCTGACAATAAACCGAAATACCGAATGGAAGCAGCCATAATGGGTGCAACAAAACGACATTCTTTCCTTAAAGAATGTATGTCTTACTACGAAAGAACTAGTTTTATAAAAAAAAATGGAGGATATGACAATCATAATGTAGTAATGCCCATTGTCATTAGCAAGTTTGCAGAAAGATACGGATATATTTATATTGATGAATTTCAAAATCTTACTCAAATAGTTATATACCCCACATCTTATTTTACAAACACATTAATTCCAAATTCGACTAAATCAAATTCTATTTATGCCATTCATCAGAATGCTGGTTCTTGGATTGACTATTCCGACCGCGGATGGTTGTTCCGTTTTTGCAAGAAACACGATTTGATGCATTTATATCATTTTATAGAAAACATACGGAAATGATTCCCAAGACTATACATTATTGTTGGTTCAGTGGTGACCCGTACCCTGACTTAGTCAAACGTTGTCTGCGGAGTTGGAAACAGATGATGCCAGACTACAAGTTGCGGCTATGGGACGGAAAAAGTTTTGACTTTGACAGCGTGCCATACGTGCGTGAAGCAATGGCTGTCAAGAAATATGCAGTTGCGTCCGATTACATTCGTCTATATGCTCTTTACACTGAAGGAGGTATTTATCTTGACTCAGATGTTGAGGTCTTTAAATCATTCAATGCCTTTTTGAATAATTCTTTTTTCACAGGAACAGAGCCTTATATCGTTAATAACATAATTTTTTACGACTTAGAATGTGCCATTATGGGTTCCGAGAAAGGTCATCCTTTCCTAAAAGAAGCAATAGATTACTATAATACTGTACACTACACCCCGGAAAACCATCCTACCATCTGCCACGCATTAGTTCCAATTCTTGAAAAATACGGCTATACATCGGAAAACAAATACTACAAACTCCGCAATGGCGTGATCATTTATCCTCTCGACCACATCCACGACAAGTACAGTTTCTACGACAAAAGCGCCATCCACTGGTGCCAAGGATCCTGGCTCGACTATCCAGAAAAAAGCCGACTATACTATTTCTGTGCCCGCAATGGATTGATGGGTTTCTACCATTGGCTGGAGCGTCTCCGCGGCACAAGAAAATAGGAATGACCGTAATAAGGGAACATAAACAATAAAAGCATCGTGAATATTTGTATTGTATCATCCGGCGATTTCTTTTCCGACTATGGCGGAGGGCAAGTCTACGTCCGCAACCTGGTGGACGAGCTGGCCAGTCGTACGGATATCAATACAAGCGTTATATCTTTCTCCTCGAATTGCAATACTGAAAAACAGGACTACAAAGGCGTCAGAGTCTTCCAAGTCAGCAATGAATCCACCTTCCACAATGCCTTGCAGCAAATACGTCCCGACATTGTCCACGCCAACGGCGAGAAACTAACGACAGCACGACAATGCAAGGAACTCGGCATCCCTTGCGTTGTCACCGCCCATCACGGTGGCCTCGTCTGCCCAGCTGGCACACTGCTCAACACCGACGATGAAATCTGCCACATTCCCGCCGACTACAGCCACTGCCTGAAATGCTACCTGCGCAACACCCCAACGGGACTGTTTTGGTATCCGCTTTTGAAACAATACAGTCAAGAACGATACAACAAGATAGGCCAATGTCTGGAGCGGTTGCCAAATATTCCGTTCCTCTCCCCTATCGGCCGCACTGGACTTATTGTTAGCCGCAAGCTTGCCGATTGGAAAGAACTATCTGAAACTGCAACACACTTCATAGCCCCTTCCAATGCGATGGCCGAAGCCCTTCGCAGGAATGGCTGTCCCGACAATAAAATCACTGTCATTTCTCACGGCATACCTGAACTTACCACAAGGCTCAAGGTTCAAAAGTCAACAGACATTGGAATTTCCAATATCATAAAGTTCTATTACATTGGTCGCATCAACTACGTAAAAGGAATTCATATCCTATTAGAGGCTTTTTCCTCAATTGAAATCAACAATATAGAACTCCATTTTATTGGCGGAGCCGGCAACAAAGACGAACAGCGATATATGAGCAGGTTGCAAAAAAAATTCAAAAAAGACAGTCGCATCATTTGGCATGGAAAGGTGCCTTACGAAAAGATGCCTGATGTGACAGAAGCTTTTCATTGTCTTGTCCATCCAGCCATTTACCTCGAAGTATTCGGTCTCAATATTGCAGAAGCCCTACAAGCCGGGAAATATGTCATTGCATCACGATGTGGTGGTGCAGAAATGCAGATACGCAACAATTCAGAAGGAATTTTGGTTGAACCGAATGATGTAAAAGCATTAACCCATGCTATGGAACAATTCGTATCAGAGCCAAAAACTTCAACATCAAACGTGATAAACATACACCAACACATTGATAATCTGATTGACCTCTATAAAACAATCACGCAATCAAAATGCCAAGCATAGCAGCCCTGCATAATTACCTTAAAAAACATCCCCGCTATTTAAGCACCTTTCTTAAAGACATTTGCCGTGTGTGGTGGTGGCGCATGCTGCGGCAACCTGTTGTGGTACTTACAGCTGAGAGTGGAGGCCTTGGCGATTATCTTTGGTTCAGAAGTTATTACAGAAATATAAGAGAACACTTTTTCCCGAAAAAAAGCCGGATAATCGTTGTCGGAATGCGACAGTGGACACCATTAGTATATGAATGGGACAGCGACCACACTACAAATCATTTTGACATATACCGACCATTTGAGAGTCCTGACAATCCATTGAAAATAGAAAGCTTCTTTTTTAAGTTATTCAAAGCTGATGTATATGTGGATTTTAGGACTCGCCATTTAAAGAGATTAGTCAAATCAAAGGAACACTATTTCGGACTTGGATTTCACGAGAAAAAACAATACTATGAGACTGCAAACAACGCTGTTATGTGCCAATGGTTCTCAATACCCGACGGATTCAAACATAAGCCACCACTATTACCTATATCCGACTCTAGACGCAAAGATGCCCTACTGAAACCCTATATTGTGGTTGTCGAAGGCGGAAACACCCAAGGCAAACTATCAGACAAACAAATAATAGCTATTGTTAAACATATTATTTCAAAAGGATATAATGTTTTTTATAATGGTGACTATCAAAGACTTCTCTCAACCCTCAACTCTCAACTACCAACTCTCAACTCTCAGATATTAGATGGTTATCAATATCCACTGAAAGAATATCCAACCATTATAGCACAGAGCCAGTTTGTTGTAACCGTCAACACTTTCATCTATCATCTCGCCATCCAACTAGAAAAGCCAGTGGTTGTAATCAGTGCTAACGAATACGAATCCATAAAGCTTGACGCCCAAAATCAAGCAATCGTTTTCAACAAAGAACTACAAGAAGCCTTCGAAAGCCATTCTCTAAATAACTATAGTCCGATCAATAATATTGGATTGAAAGATATCGACATTGCAAGCCTTGTGAATTCCATTAAAAAGATAGACATATAATTCTTGACATAATACTTTTCCCCTATAAATAATCATGCTCGTATCCATCATAGTTGTCACATATAATTCCTCCAAATATGTACTGGAAACGCTAAACAGTATTTCCAAACAGACATATTCTGAATTGGAATTGATCGTCAGCGACGACTGTTCCACAGACAACACATTGGATATATGTAAGAAATGGATAGATAATCATAAAAACATCTTTGTAAAGTCTTATGTAATCCAAACGCCAAAGAACGGAGGTATCTGCAGAAACTATAATTTCGCGCTGAACCACGCGAATGGAGAATGGGTAAAGTACATTGCAGGAGATGATATTCTTGAAGACAACTGCATAGAACGATTTGTCGCAAATATCAAGCCTGACACTTTTCTATACACTTGCATAACCAAGCACCTTCAAAACGAAACGGGTGAGGTATCATTATACAATACACGGATTCCCGATGCATCAGCATGGCGGCAAGCTCGATTTATGTTGAAATACCTTTACGGCATCAACGGCCCAACTATTTTTGTTGAGCGAGAGCACCTAAAAGATATCGGTGGTTTTGAAGAGAAATACCCAATGATAGAAGATTGGCCAATTGCCATACGGTATGCTACCGCAGGAATGCGTATTGGCATTGTCAATGAACCGCTTGTTCAATGGCGAATATACGGGAATAGCATTTCCCATTCCAACCACGCCTTTGCCCAATCGCTCCACCAGGCCTGGTACGACTACACTATGCGCTACTGCTGGCGATATCTACTACCATTTCACCATTATCACCATTGGCTGAATAATTGGATTACAAAACATCCAAACAATAAAGGAGGATATTTCTTACGGTTATTTGATATTGTCAACACAAAAAGAAAAATTCACCCTATACCCAAAGAACCATATATACCAATTAAAACTGCAATAAAATGACACCCAAACTAATCTGCTTGACCTCTGTTTTAAATGAGGCTTGGTTTCTCGACAGATTCATCCAATGTGCATCTTTGTGGGCAGATCATATAATCATCGGAGACCAAGGGTCAACCGACGGTTCTCAAGAAATCGCAAAAAAATACGAAAAAGTTATATTCTTCGAGAACAAACGTACAGGAGAGATGAACGAGGGTGATTATCGCACCCCTCTGTTTGAAAAGGCTCGACAAATTGAAGGACCTAAGATATTGATCACACTTGATGCTGATGAAATATTAACACCCAACTACGAAACAAAAGAATGGGATACCATACGTTCAGCTAAGCCAGGTACAATATTGTCATTTACATTGCACAACCTACACCCTAATGGCACCTATTGGCAATTTGGAGATGCCTATACAGGTTATGTCGACGATGGAGAACCGTTCAAAAAAGGTGTGATTCACGCTCCAAGAACAATTGTGCCAGCCGGGCACGATGTTTTATTATGTCACGACATCTGCATTCTTCATTATAAATTCATGGACTGGGAGCGAATGTTGAACCGCAATCGATGGTATATGTGCTTTGAAAAAGTATATGGTTTAAGTTACCCTATTAGCATATATCGCCGATATCATCAGGTAGACACCATCCCTGCCAACCAATGGCGACCTTGGGAAAAACAATGGACAGAAGGTTATGCACATTATGGAATAGAAATCACCTCCATCCTACACCAGTTTAATCCCATGTGGGACAAGCAGATTATTGACTATATGATTCAATATGGTGCCAAGCACTTTCGCCATCTTAACATTTGGGATGTCAACTGGAATGAAAAAGCAGAGCAACTCGGAATCAAGCACGACAAATCGTTCGCAGATCCTCGCCTACTATGGGAAAAGGCTGTCAACCGTTGGTTAATGCGTACACAGAGCAAACAGAATAAAGGCGGAGTGCATCTGTTAGAAAAAATATTGATGAAGATATACAAATGAAACTCTCCATCATCACCATAAATTACAATAATCGAGATGGCCTTCAAAAGACCATCGACAGCGTCGTCTCACAATCATTCAAGGATTACGAATGGATTGTCATCGATGGTGGAAGCACCGACGGTAGCCGCGGTTTGTTGGAACAATATTGGGACCACTTTACTTATTGGTGCAGCGAACCAGACAAAGGCATATATAATGCTATAAACAAAGGACTAAGGCATACTACCGGAGAATATGTCCAATTCCTCAACAGCGGAGACTGGCTGTATAATGATACAATTTTAGAAAATGCTTTTGCCTTTATAGATGGCAACCAGGACATCTATTATGGCAATTATGTCCAAGTCAATGATAGTGGGCGACTCAATCCAATTACACTTCCAGCAGAATTAGGATTCTTCTTCTTTCCATATAACAACATCTGCCACCAGGCCACATTCTATCGCCGTACGCTATTCGAAAACAATCCTTACGACGAATCGTTTTCTATTGTCTCCGACTGGGCAATGAACTTGAAACTGTTGTTTGAAGGTCAGACATTCAAGCATCTAAATCAGTTTATTGTCTACTACGACAATCAAGGTAAAAGCTCAGCGGTAGACAGAAAGCACCACGAAGAGCGCACTGCTGCCTTCGAAAAATACGTTCCACAACAAATAAAAATCGATTTGACAAGATACGAGAAGGACTACCACTTCTCTCGCCACCGCAAATCCACACGAATGATAATGGACAGCGCCATACGATTTGCCCAATGGCTTGACAAACTGCTTTCGAAAAAAGAAACTAAATGAAAGTTCTTATTTGGGATAATTTTGAATTACAGAACACGGGCGGTCCTTCTGGATATCTGTACAATATATATGAACACCTTAAAGATCACCCTAACAATAGTATTGTTTTTCTGTCTGATTTGAAGAATAGTATAGCCAACACTAGTACAACTAAAAGCAATTCCTCATTAACCGAAAATAACAATCCCATTGTCTCTTCAAAGAAACCATTGTTTATTAAACGAATATGGCACCTCATACTAAAATTGACAAGTGAAGTTCCTTCTTTTAAAAGTTTTATAACCAAAAGTATTGACTATGCCTACAGAATGTACCATATCAAATGGGACAAGAATGGAATAGAATCCTTTGTAAGTCTAGATGATTACGATTTTATTCATTTCCATTTTCTTATTCACGCAAGACTATTCAGAAACACATTCCCTTATTATAAAGGTAAAACCATCGTCACTTCACATTCGCCTTCTCCTTGGACTGAAGAGATGATAATGTATGATCAATCAATTAGATGGTTAAAACCGATAATGATTCTGCAGGAATGTAAAATGTATAAATCGGCAGACTACGTAATGTTTCCATGCAAATATGCCAAAGAGCCTTATGAACATAACAAACTAATTAAAAAGACTCTTGACAAACTTGAATCACGGACATTCTATGTTCCGTCTTCAATTTTCCCATACTCACCCACAAAGACAAAATTCACCCTGCGAGAACAGTGTGGTTTTCCCGAGTCAGCTTTTATTGTTGCCTTTTTTGGCAGGCATAATCATGTCAAAGGATATGACATTTTGAAGAATATTGCTGTTAAGACTCTTGAGAACTCCATAAATGAATATTTTGTATGTGCCGGCAATGGAAATATTGATCCTTTAGATCATCCTAAATGGAAAGAGCTAGGATTTGTTTCAAATATCAAAGATATTATGCCTCAATGTGACCTTTATGTACTTCCCAATCGTGACACTTATTTTGATTTGGTTGTGATTGAATGTCTCAGAGCCGGACTGCCTATTGCTATAACAAACACAGGTGGCAACAAATTCTTCAAATCACTGCCTGAAAGCGAAACAAAAGGCATTATTTTTTTTGAAAAAGATAATCCCAATGAAGCCGTGGACATTATTATACAATTAACTAAAACAAAGAGCGATGATATAAATAAATATAATCGTTTACGTGAATTAAACAAAGAGTTATACAAAAAGTATTTCACTCCTGAAAAATACATTAAAGAATATATAAGCTCTTTACAAACACTGTAATAACATCGGCCCATACCATTCTAACTTTGAATAATAATTCACATTTTAGTTTATTTTCAATAGGAATACTTCTCCTCGCATCCGTCCTGTTTGTTTTCCTGTTCTCTTGCACTACGTCGCCGCTATACGAACACCATCCATTCTGGTTCCATGGCGACAGTGGTATCTTTCAGGAAATGGGTGTGTGTTTAGTCCAAGGAGGAACACCCTATGTGGATCTCTTCGACCACAAAGGACCCATCCTATGGTTCATCCAAGCATTGGGAATATGGATTAGTCCTCGCTGGGGCATAATGATTTTGCAGTCATTATCATTGTTTTGCACCTTGATATTATGGTACAAAACAGCCCTCTTAATTATAGAAAAGCATTGGGTATCCTTTGCCATTTCGTTGTTTGGGCTTTTGTTTCTCATGGCCTTTTATCAACGTGGCAACCTTTGCGAGGAATGGTGCCTGCCGTTTATCAGTCTGCCAGTATACCTATATTTTTACAGGAGTGGAAAAAATCAGTTATACCAGCCGTTATATACTACTCTTGATTCTTTCATTATAGGACTTTGTGTCGGTGTAATTGCCATGATCCGCCTGAACAACACGGCGCCGATTATCGGCTTTGTGTTATGGGATTTCATTATATGTCTTAAACACAAAGAGTATAAAAGACTATGGACTAATATATCGGCTATCTGTGCAGGAATGGTTGTAATATTCCTTGGTTGTGCATTGTTCTATTTGATAAAAGCTGGATGGAATGGAGTTTACGAAATGATATACGGAACTTTCGTCTTTAACTTCGAATATTATAATACTCCATATAATTATGAAAATGGTCTAAAAGTCAAAAATACTTTGCCCGTAATTGGATTCATCATTACATCTATATTTTTATTTATTTTTGATAAAAAACATAAAAAAGCCGCCATTCCTCTTGCTATATCATATATCATATCATTTTTTGCGATCGGAAGCAATGGGTTTGTACATTATATGATGATTTTTATTCCGTTATTTATTGTAACCACATGTCTTCTATATAATTGTTCAAAAATATACACATTAGTTGCAATCGCAACTATATCAATTCCCACTTGTTATTTGGGCTATGAAGCCGCTGACCATCTGCTTTTCAGATTGCGAGGGAAGACTGCCAATACCGAAATCAACGATGGTTTCCATCGCTTTATCAAATCAATACCAGAAAACGAGCGTAAATCAATATACAACGCAGGCTTAAACAATATGGGTGCAGGACTCTTTGCCGATGAAAACATATACCAATGCAACCGCATTATCTATGGTGGCCACGTGAATATTTCACCTCGACTTCAAGAATATCAAAAAACACACGGCTTCAAAGAGCTACAGCCACTTTGGATCCTGACCCAAGGGGCCAAGCCCATCGCCTCCGATGAATATATGCAAACCCACTACACCCTCACCGACTCCATCCCAGGCGGCGAGTTCGACCCTATCTGGTGCTGGAAAAAGAACAGTTAATTGCATGATTAAGTTTTACATATATTTTTCATATAATTAACCATTAATTAATGAACAATTTATGACAATTCGTGTTCAATAAATCAATCTGCGTTTTCTGCCATTTCTGCGAGACAAAAAAATGTGTATTCGTGCTATGAATAATTTGTTAAATTTGAATCCAATTTTTGAATGATTTCTGCGCAAGGCGCATCACAAATAGAAACCAGTAGCTCGTGTTTAAACATCTTTAAACTATAACCTTTAACCTTTATAATGCAACCCGTAATACGATTTGAAAACGTCGGCAAACTCTACCGCCTCGGAACGGTCGGTACAGGAACCCTCAGCCATGACCTTCGCCGCTGGTGGATCACCAGCGTTATGCGCCGTGAGGATCCATACCTCAAGATTGGCGAGACCAACGACCGCAGCACTAAAGGATCGTCCGACTACGTTTATGCCCTGCGCGACATCAACCTCGAAGTCCAGGAAGGAGATGTCCTCGGCATTATCGGCAAAAACGGTGCCGGCAAAAGCACACTACTCAAACTCCTCAGCCGCGTCACAGCCCCCACTACCGGCAAAATATATACCAAAGGCCGTATTGCCTCATTACTTGAAGTCGGTACCGGATTTCATCCCGAACTCACCGGTCGCGAAAACATCTATATGAACGGTTGCATACTTGGAATGAAACGCTGGGAAATTGACAAGAAGCTTGACGAAATAGTCGACTTTAGTGGCTGTGAGCGCTACATAGATACCCCCGTTAAACGCTATTCCTCTGGTATGATGGTCCGCCTCGGCTTCGCCGTCGCCGCCCACCTCGACCCTGAAATCCTCGTCGTCGACGAAGTCCTCGCCGTCGGCGACGCCGAATTCCAAAAGAAAGCTATAGGCAAAATGCAAGACGTATCCAAAGGCCAAGGTAGAACTGTATTGTTTGTGAGTCATAATATGGGAAGCATAAAAGCGCTATGCCGAAGTGGCCTTCTATTAGAAAATGGTGCATTACAGTATTCTGGAGAAATATCCCAGACCATTTCAGAATATCTTACTGACAATATTAAATACGAAACAGAATCATTTACAGAACGAAAAGACAGATTCGGAGTGGGTGGTATTCGTATAAACAGAATATCCATTACAACAATGGACAATATGGAAATTTCACAAGTATTGTCGGGTCAAGATTTTAAATTGCGGTGTTTTTACGAATCCACTTATAAAGAATCTCAAAAAAATGTAATTCTAAGCATTAAATTGTCAGATGAAAATGACATAGGCCTTTCTTTAATTCATAACAGACTAACCGCACAACCTTTTACAGTTCAAGAAGGTTCGGGTATTTTTGAATTTATAGTGAAAAAAAACCCTCTAAATACAGGAATATATTCAGTTTCTTATACAATAATGGGATTAAACGGACAACTTCCATATCTTGACGGGATAAATAATGCTTTGAAACTCAAAGTTATAGAAGGAGATTTTTATAATAGCGGAGAACTAGCTCCCCATAGTTTTGGACCATTATTAATTAATGCATCTTTTAAAAATATACAATGATTCTACATTTGTTAAAAAGAAATATAAAAATATCAAAAAGATATCCTTTCATTTCATTCCTCCCACAAACAAGTTGGTATGACAATGATTACGACAAATTCCTGATGCTGAGTGGAAATAATTCCGAGTTTCCATTATACAAAAACTATCCTTGTTTAAATGACAAAAACAGCGAATGCGGGAACATTCTTAATCCATATTTTCCTCAAGACTTATATGTTGCACAAAAAATATTTAACAAAAAGCCAATAAAACACGTGGATATTGGCTCTAGGATTGATGGCTTCGTTGCTCATGTAGCATCATTCAGAGAAATCGAAGTGCTTGATATTAGACCAATGCAGGAAATGATTTCCAATGTTGTTTTTAAGCAAGCAGACATTACCAGCGTTGATTCAATTCCGTCAAATTATTGTGACTCCATATCTAGTTTACACGCCATTGAACATTTTGGATTGGGAAGATATGGTGACAATATTGATCCGGAAGGACATTTAAAAGGATTCTCAAATATAGCAACAATCCTAAAAAGTGGAGGAACATTTTATTTTTCTGTACCTATGGGAATTCAACGTATAGAGTTTAACGCTCATCGAATATTTGGAATGCCCTATTTAATGAATTGGGTGACAAAAGATTTCACTATCTCTTCTTTTGCTTATATTGACGACAAGTGCATTCTCCACGAAAATATCACACTCAATAAGGATAATATTAATAATTCTTTTGGATGCAACCACGGATGTGCCATATTTGAACTAATAAAAAATGATTAAAACTATAGTTTTTAATGGCGGTTTGGGTAACCAAATGTTTCAATATGCATTTTATCTTTATCTAAAGAAAAGAAATCCATTAGATTTGTTTGTATTTGATATAGAGCCAGCTCGAACGTGTCATAATGGTATTGAAATTGACAAAATTTTCAATATTAATATCAAAAATAAAGTTTTCTTGTACAGAATTCTTTATAAATTTAAAGCAATTCAGCAATTTAATAAAATCACACAAAGCGATAGTCTTTTATTTGATGACACAATTATTAAAGAGACGCATCCCTTTTCTATATATGATGGTTTCTGGCAAAGTGAAAAGTATTTTAAATCAGTGGAACATAGAGTAAGAAAGGCATTTGCTTTTAATGAAGAACTTTTAAACAATTCCACAAAACGTCTTTCTGAATCATTAAAAAAAGAAAACTATATTTCTGTTCACATTAGACGAGGTGACTATGTTGTGCAAAAAGATGACTTTGGTCTATGTGATATAGATTATTATATAAAGGCAATTGATTATTTGAATCATACATCAAAAATAATAAAGTTAGTCTTCTTCTCTGATGACATAAAATGGGTAAAAGAAAACCTTAACTACAGTGATTCGATTTACGTTGACTGGAATACAAATTATGACAATTGGCAAGATATGTATTTAATGACCCTTTGCAAACATAACATCATTGCAAATTCATCATTCAGTTGGTGGGGAGCGTGGCTAAACAGTAATCCAAACAAAATAGTCATTGCTCCAAAACAATGGTTCCCTAAGAGAAACAACTATGACATTCTGCCTATCAATTGGATTAAAATGTAATCACTAAAACTCTCATTCTAACATTATTGTATCAATTCAGATTACTACAACATATAACCGTATATTATGGAACAGTCCGTATACAAATACCCCATAGGAATACAGGATTTTAACAAAATCCGAACTGGCAATTATGTTTATGTCGACAAGACGGACTTGATATACAAACTTGCCTCTGAAGGCAATTACTATTTCCTTTCTCGTCCGCGGCGTTTTGGCAAAAGCCTGCTGATTTCAACAATGAAGGCATATTTCCAGGGCAAGAAAGAATTATTTGACGGTCTGGCAATAGCAGATTTAGAAACGAAATGGAACTCATATCCGATTCTACACCTGGATTTGAACAGCCGTGAGTACAAAGACGAGACATCGCTTGATGCAGAACTGAATCGCCACCTCGAAAGCTGGGAGAAACTGTATGGTGACGAATTCAAACAACGTGCAACTGAAGAGCGTTTCCTGCACGTTATTGACAAAGCATACGAACAAACCGACAAACAAGTTGTCATACTTGTCGACGAATACGACAAACCGCTACTTCAAACCATTGACAATCCTGAACTTCAAAACAAATACCGGAGTAAACTCAAAGCCTTCTATTCTGTACTAAAGACGCAGGACGGCAAAATCCGTTTCGCCTTCCTCACAGGAGTGACAAAATTTGGTAAAGTCAGCATACTCAGCGATCTGAATAACCTATTTGACTTGTCGTTTGACCGTCGCTATATCAAACTATGCGGCATCACTGAACAAGAGCTTCATTCCTATTTTGATGAAAGTGTGGCTCTTCTTGCTGAAAAAAATGGATTAACGAAAAAAGACTGTTTTGAAAAACTAAAATATGACTTTGACGGATATCACTTCGATTCCGACACCGAAGGCATCTACAATCCTTACAGTCTGCTAAATACTCTATCCAGCTGTCAATTTCGAGATTACTGGTTCGAAACAGGCACCCCTTCTTTTCTTGTCCATCAACTTAAAAAGACAAACTACCGTCTGGACTATATGACCGAAGAGAACCTCTCGGCCGACACGCTAAACTCAATCGACATAATGGACGAGAACCCATTACCACTACTATACCAGAGCGGTTACCTTACAATTAAAGGCTATGACAGCGAGTTTAAAACATATTCGCTGGGATTTCCTAATCGTGAAGTTCGCGAAGGTTTTATCAAATATCTCGTACCGTTCTACACCCCTAAAACCAATGACAAAAGCAGTTTTTCCATCGACAAATTTATCAAAGAAATCAGGTCTGGGCAAGCCAATGCCTTTATGCAACGTCTTGAAACGTTCTTTGCCAACGGTGACTATGCCCTGATGGGCAACAAAGAGCTCTATTTCCAGAACGCGATGTATGTGTTCTTCACCCTAATGGGACTCTATGTAGAGGTTGAACGCCACACGGTAGACGGCCGTATGGACATACTGGTGCAGACAGCAGACTACATCTACATCTTCGAATTGAAAATAGACAAAGATGCCGACACGGCATTGAAGCTGATTGAAGACAAAGGTTATGCAAAACCTTTTGCTTCAGACAAGCGGAAACTCTTCAAAATCGGCATAAACTTCTCAACCGAAAAACGCATAATCGACGACTGGAAAATCGAAGAATAAATCCTTATACAATAATACATTTAAAGCTGTATGGCACCTCTAATAATTACTGTTTCAAACTGCGAAACAAACGAATTAAATCATTGATGTTAAGTGTTTTGTTTTGCAAGCAAAACACTAATTAAACCTTTTTAGAGGCTAACTATAAGTAAATTCTACAGACTATCAACACATTCACAATACAAAGCACACAATTATTATGTTTCAGAAAAATAATTATTCTAAAACATAATAATTTACATTCAACGTCGTTATCACTAAAAAACAGCAAAATGAATAGTGATACTTTTCCTTTCCTTGACCGCGACAATGAGAGAACCAGAATAGCCAATGCCTTAAAAAGAAACACGCCCCAACTGATAGTTCTCTATGGAAGACGTCGCTGCGGCAAGTCCCGTTTGTTGTGCGAGATGCTGAACCCCAACACGGACATATACTATCACGCCGACCGCACCGACAGTTCACATCAGATTGAACTGTTCGCACATCAGGCAAGCACGATATACGATGGTTTTGACAAAGTTATCTATCCCGACTGGGAAACATTGTTTTTGAACATCAACAACCGGATGCAGAGCAGACACGTGGTGTGCATAGACGAATTCCCCTATCTGGTCAAAAGCGAGCCATCCCTTCCATCCATTCTGCAACGACTTATAGACACAAAAAAAATCAAATTCGACATATTATTGTGCGGATCCTCGCAGCAGATGATGAATTCGGCTGTGATATCAAGCAGTTCCCCACTATATGGCCGTGCCGACGAAGTACTGAAAATAAAACCACTACAACCGCATTACATCAAAGATGCACTCGGCATAGACGGAAAATCAGCAGTCGAAGAGTATTCCGTATGGGGTGGCGTTCCGCGATATTGGGAATTACGGCATAGGCATTCGTCGCTTAAAGAAACGCTTCTATCTGACGTTATGAACAGCGACGGAATAATGTACGACGAGCCATCCCGGCTTTTTATGGACGAAATGCGCGATGCAGAACTCTCTTCATCGATACTTGCCCTTGTTGGCAACGGTTGCAACAGGCTTTCCGAAATAGCAGCACGGCTCGAAAGACCAGCCACAAGTCTTACCGGAACTATCAATAGATTAATCACATACGGCTACCTGATTCGGGAAACACCTTTTTCCGACTCCCCCAAAAACAGCAAACGAAGCCTCTATAAAATCGGTGACCCATTTCTCAATTTCTACTTTCACTACGTATCCCCCAACCGTTCTCAGATAGAGTTTGGACGACACGACAAAATAGAATCCCTACTCGACACAACTTTCCCATCCTTTGTGGCCGAAACGTGGGAACAACTATGCCGTCGTGCTGTGCCTATGATTGAAATTGACGGACTCACATTCCAAGCCGCAGGACGATGGTGGGGTTCGGTCGGAAAAACAGACCATATCGAAATAGATGTAGTTTCGGAATCCACCGACAAATCTGCCATCCTCGTAGGCGAATGCAAATGGACAACAGGAGAAGACGCCTACCGACTATCATCCGGACTCATTCAAAAAGCATCAAAACTACCATTCCTCAACGGACGGAGAATCATACCGATTCTATTCCTAAAAGAAAGACTTAAAAATACCAGAGCCGCAGAAACAATGTGTCTCTACCCCGACGACATTATCAGTCTGCTACAATAAACTCATACACAGTAATTCTCAATGTCACTCGCCCCCATCATACTTTTCGTCTATAACCGTCCATGGCACACCCAACAGACCGTCGAAGCACTGCAGAAAAACGAATTGGCTGCAGAAAGCGACCTATTCATTTTTGCCGACGGCCCCAAACCTGACGCCAGCGAAGAATGCCTTGACAAAATAAAAAAAGTACGTCAATACATTCACACCATTGATGGATTCAAAAGCATAACTATAAAAGAATCCATTTCGAATATTGGACTTGATACATCTATAATAAAAGGAGTATCTCAAATATTACTTCATTATAAATACGCGATTGTTCTTGAAGACGATATAGTTACTCATAGTTTGTTTATAAAGTATATGAATGACTGTCTTGTCAAGTATCACAACGATCCCAAAATATATATGATATCAGGATTCAGTTGCAATATAAATATACCAAGTTGCTATAGGAAATATCTGTATTTAATACATAGGCCCAGTTCTTGGGGATGGGGAATATGGAATGATAGATGGGAAAAAATTGAATGGGACAAATCAAAGTATTCTTTTAAAAACTTCACTCAAAGACAAAAGAATCTCTTTTGCAGAGGTGGTAACGATTTATTCAGAATGTTCTCTTTTTTCTATGAAAAAGATATAATGCCCTGGGATTTGAGATTTGCTTACACAATGTATAATAATAATGCCCTATGTATATATCCGAGGTATTCTTTTGTTAATAATATAGGCTTTGATAGTTCCGGTGAACATTGTGGTTATATGGACACCAAGGTTTTTACAGCACCAACTCCTGTATCATATAACACTTCAGACCTCCCCAAAAGATTATTTTATAATCCTTTTGTGGAATACAGATACAGACAATTTCTTAAAAAGCATCAATGATACTTAAGGCTATGATTGGACGTATTCCATTTATCAGTAAATTAATTAAAAAGAAAAATCAACAACAACATATCAATTATATTAATCAATTTGTCGATGTCGACAAAACCACTATTATCGACAACCCCATCAATATCCGCCTTGACAACCCCGACACACTCTCCGGCAAAAAGTATCTTCGCATAGGTAAAGACTGCATCGTTCACGCATCGTTTATTTTCGAGTCCAAAGAAGGCATAGTCACTATTGGTAATCATTCTTTCATTGGATCAAGCACATTCATCAGCCGTTCTTCTATAACAGTTGGAAACAATGTAACTATCGCTTGGGGCTGCACAATTTATGACCACGACTCGCATTCTTTGAACTATTTGGACCGCCGCAAAGATATTGACGACGAACTGCGGGACATAAGAAACGGCGACAATTTTATACTCCACAAAGACTGGTCGAATGTGAACAGCGCTCCTATTACGATTTGCGACGATGCTTGGATTGGAATGAATTGCATCATCCTTAAAAGTGTTACGATTGGAGAAGGTGCCATCGTGGGGGCTGGTTCCGTAGTGACGAAAGATGTTCCGGCCTGGACCGTGGTGGCTGGCAATCCTGCAAGGGTTGTAAAAAAGATTTCCGAATGAAGCAATCTTTAGGGATTTCCATATTACGGGTCACCGCGACAGTGTTTGTCGTATTGTTCCACTCATTGGGATATTATACACACGCCTGGCCATTCGACGGAATTAAAGTAAACACCTACAGTTCTTTCGACATTGTACTGAATCAGATTACTATGCCGACTTTTTTCTTCCTATCGGCATATATTTTTGGAATCAAAGTACGCAATGGTCAGTATTCTGACAAACTATCATTCTTCAAAAACAAGACAATCCGCCTGCTCGTCCCTTACGTTTTATGGTCAATAATACAACATTTGCTTTTCTCGAGCCAGATTGAACCTGCCTTTTCCCTTAACGGCAACCTTTTATATGGTATTCTTCACGGTTATCTTCATTTATGGTTTATCTTAGTTCTATTCTTTTATTTTTGCTTCTTCTATTTTCTTTCAAATGTATGGTGTAAATTCGGCAAAACAACATCCATCTTCATCCTGTTTGCCCTAACGCTTATTTCGTCCTGCACAAAAATAAACACCAATCTATTGTGCATAAACGGCTTTGTTCACTATCTTCCTTTCTTTTACTGTGGTATATTGATATCTGGCATAAACTTAAAACAGACAAAAAACATACCAAACCTAATTCTGTGCCTTTGTGGAATTGTCACACTGACATTGTTTACATTATATATTCACACTGTTCAAAAAACAAATATGTTTGTCCGGGAAACAGCAAGCCTGACAACTGTTTTAAGCCTGTTTTTAATCGCCACATCCGCAAAAAAGATTCCTTCTGGAAATTCAGGAAAGATCCTATCCAGCATTGACAGAAACAGCTTTGGCATATATATACTACATCATATAATAATCTGGTGGAGCGTACAACGGACTTTCCTGCAACCATTTCTAAACGAGCACTACATTTTCGCTCCTGCCTGCATTTTTGTCGCCTCTTTCTGCCTGTCCTGGCTACTCTCCGACATCATTAGAAAAAACAAATTCACAGGTTTATTATTGGGAGAACGTATAAAATGAAAATCCTAATCATCGGTTCCAAAGGGTTTATCGGCAGCCATTGCGTGAAACACTTCGCCCAAAAGCACGAAGTTTGGCAATGCGATATAATTCTCGACTACAATACTCCACGGTATTTTATCATCGACCCTGCCGTAAACAACTACAACAGCATTTTCGAGCATAATACTTTCGACATCTGCATCAACTGCTCCGGTGCGGCCAGTGTTCCTTATTCACTGTCCAACCCTTTGATCGACTTCAATCTTAACACCGCCAACGTTATCAGTATCCTTGAAGCGATACGGACCCACAACAGCAACTGCAGGTTTTTGAATTTGTCCAGTGCCGCAGTGTACGGCAATCCCGACGTCCTGCCCGTTTCTATAGGCTCCAAGACAAGCCCCATTTCTCCGTATGGCTTTCACAAAATGATGGCTGAACAAATATGCGAGGAATACTATAAATTCTGGAATGTTAGGAGCTGCAGCGTGCGCATCTTCTCGGCTTATGGCCCTGGACTGAAAAAACAACTCTTCTGGGACTTGTTCAACAAACTGAATGCCAGCGACCGCGTCGAGCTTTGGGGAACAGGCAACGAATCGCGCGACTTCATATACATAGAAGATCTTGTCAAATCCCTGAACTTGATTGTTAACAACTGCCCTTTCACGGCATCCATCGTAAACGTGGCCAACGGCAAACAGATTACAACCTCGCAAATCGCCCACAAAATAGAGGAACTATTTCAAAACAAGAAAACAATCACCTTCAACGGCAAAGTCCGACTCGGAGACCCCTGCAACTGGGAAGCCGACATCTCGCAGATAAAAGAATGGGGCTTTGCTCCATCGGTCGACATCGAACAAGGCATTTCAAACTATTATCAATGGTTACGTCAAGAAAACATATTGGCATAATATACGAACCGGACAACAACTGGATTGCCGGAGCCTACTATCTGCAAAACATAGTAGCCTCGCTCAACGCCCTTACCGACAGGGAAAGGCCCCTTGTTAATGTTATATGCAGCAGTAAGTCCATTTTCGATGAATTTGCCCAAGCCACACAATACAAACACCTCAGATTTTGCCCCAACCACTACAGCAAACTGAATCTAAAGCTTCGCTCACTTGCCCGCAAACTGACTTCCGTTCAGTTCAACACCTATAAAAAACATGATGTCGGTATTCGCAAGTCGATATTCATATACCCCACCAATGGCAACCACCTGTCCATCATGCTGAAAGACAAAAGCAAAGCACTGTCTTGGATACCCGATTTTCAAGAAGAATACCTCCCGGGACTGTTTTCAAATGAAGAGATCGAGTTGCGCAGAAAAGTGAACAACTACTATATCGACAACAACATACCCATCGTTTTCAGCAGCCTTGACTCACATAAGGATTTCAAAAAATTCTACAACTGCTCCGACGACCACAAAACGTTCATACTGCCCTTTGCCGTTTTCCATCCCGACTTTTCAAATCTGAACATCCTTGAACTGAAAAACAAATACAACATCACAAAACCCTACCTTTTCTGCGCCAACCAATTCTGGGTCCACAAAAACCACTCGTTTTTATTCAAGGCATTCCTTGACGCCAAGCAGAAAGGACTTGACTTACAACTGGTATGTTCCGGCAAAATGCACGACTATCGCAATGCGGCATACTGCGACGAGCTGAAGGCTTTCATAAATGACAACAATTTACAGAACGACATACTTCTGCTGGGCTTTATCAGCCGCGAGGAGCAATTGTGTCTGATGGACAACTCCTATGCCGTTGTGCAGCCCTCACTCTTTGAGGGATGGAGTACGGTTGTGGAAGATGCCAAACGCCTGAACAAATTCATCTATGTTTCAGACCTTGAGGTTCACAAGGAACAGGAGCCTGTCAACTCCTCATTTTTTAATCCGCACGATACCGCCGACTTGGTCGACAAACTAATTAACGTTACGCCAACAAACAAGCCTTACGACTACACAATGTCAGTAAAACGTTGCGCAGAAGCGTTTAAGAGTATCATAAATCGATTTTAGTTTTATATATTGCTTCTCAGCCCCCACCCCATATTAATCGGCCCACAAACACTATGTTCAGAAAACTAAACACTAATGGGTACCAATGGTTTGTGAACTTGGCAACACCATACACCTGCAAGCTTTGTTCGACGATACTTCAATCTTTTTTTGAACGGAAGAATGATATAAATACCTGTATATTATCACATTTAGAAGAAAATGGACATCCTGAAAACAAACAAACTCAGTTATTAGACACCGACTGCACTGTAAAAATGCATTTTTTTTAGAAAAATGCACTTTTACAGTGCAATTAATAATTTTACATATGAATTTGATGGCCGCAACAAAAATACCGAACAGGTAGCAGTCATTGACATCATTTACATTGTTAAACTTGATATAAAACATGATTTTCAAGATGTTATTTCCCCATGGGCGGTGGGACTGATACATTAACAAAATCATACATCAAACATAGAAATGACCCTCTCTATAATCACAGTAAACCTCAACAACCGCGAAGGGCTACAACGGACTATTGACAGCGTTGTAGGCCAGACTTTCACAGACTATGAGTGGATTGTCATCGATGGCGGCAGCACCGACGGCAGCCGCGAGTTGATTGAGCAGTATGCCGACCACTTCGCCTATTGGTGCAGCGAGCCCGACAAAGGCATCTACAACGCTATGAACAAGGGTATAGCCCACGCCAAAGGTGAATGGCTGCAGTTCCTGAACAGCGGGGATTGGCTGTACGAAAACACAACACTCGAAAGGGTCTTTTCAAAAGAATATGCTGCTGATGTTCTGTATGGCGATTCCTTATACATCAGCAAGGTTAAAAACTTTGCGCACATCTGTCCTGACAAATTGTCACTATCTTATCTTTATTCGGATTTTCTGAACCATCAGTCTACGTTCTACAACAAAGCGGTTTTCGACAGTTATTCATACGATGAGACCAATCGTATCTACTCCGACTGGCAATTGAGCCTAAAACTGGTTCTTGACGGCAAAGTATTCACTCATTTGCCATTTTTTATTGTATACTATAACTTTGAAGGACTTAGTTCTAATTTCAACGAACAACTCGCTACAGAATACAACAATATAAAGAGGAACACAATACCTCATCACTTGAATATCGATATGATTAGGTTAAATGCATTAAATCCATTGTTAGACTACACGGATATTGCGCACCACAAATCATACAAATGGATAATAAGATTTACCAGATTCAAATTGAAGACCTTGAAAAAAATGATAACCCTTTTAGAGAGAAAAAAGGCAAAAAATCGAGAGTCTCATATCCATAATAACAACAACTAAATGAATATAACCTCTTTCGATATATTTGACACCTGTCTGGTCCGTACTTGCGGCACACCAGAGAATTTTTTTGATGTACTTGCCTACCGGGTATTTGACGGCGACGTGGATGATTATGTACGCAATCAATTTATCATTGCACGCAGACGGTGCGAATTGTCCATTAGCAAAACAGACCCCTTCTTCGACATATACAGCATATACAACAGTTTGGATTTCAGACACGATAAGTTAAAAGAGATTTCATTGCTACCCGAAATTGAAATGCAACTTGAAATAGAATTGCTAAGGCCTGTTCTGAAAACCAAGGAATTGATCAAGACCGAGCGCAAAAAAGGGCGGCGTATCATTTTTATTTCCGATATGTATCTGCACTCCGATTTCTTGATTCCCATACTGAAGCAGTTCGAGATGTTTGAAGAAGGCGATAAAATGTATATTTCATCTGAGAAAGGTGCCGTGAAATACGGCGGAGGATTATATCGTCTTATCCAAAAGGAACTCAATATATCATATAAAAAATGGAAGCATTTCGGTGACAATAACGATTGCGATTATGACGCGGCACGAGAACTTGGCATAAAAGCCCATAGATTAGTATGGCAATATCAACCATACCCCTTAACGTGGAAAGAAAGTGATTCATCTTTATATTACAAATATGCCAGTATTGCTGCCGGTATTTCAAGAGCATTATATTTTTCAGAACCAGATAACAGTCATAAGAATTTTGTTCTAGATCTTATAGCACCTTTCGATTGCTCATATACATACAAAGTATTAAGCGATGCTCATAAACGAGGTCTTAAGAAATTGTTTTTTTGTGCCAGAGACGCATTTCAACTATTCCATATTGCTAAACAACTTTCAGTATTATTTCCTGATATTGAAATCAAGTACTTGAATATTTCAAGAGATGCCTTGTACAATAGCGACCCGGAAACTATTCTTGGATACTTGATTCAAGAAGGCGTGGCAAGCAAAAACACTCAATGTGCATTAGTTGACACCACAACATCAGGCAAAACCATAATGTACATAAATGATATATTAACCGACAATGGTTGGTCTGCCGTTTTAGGTTATTACTATCTTTTTTGGGAATACGATATTAGAAATATAAAAATAAATCCGAAATACTTTCACTTTGAAATCAAAGAATCCTTTATTCATCACAACTCTGTTTATTCTTTACTCTTTTCGTTTAGAAATAGTTGTGTTTTGGAAAATTATTTTTCTTTGAATACTGAACCTCATACAAGTATAATAAAAAAAGAAAACAACCTGTTTATTCCGGAATTTAATAAAAAAAGTAAAGAAGAGTGTAGTATAGAAAACCAGGAGGTATGGTCAAAGATACATCAAGAACTAATAGGAAAATACACTACTGAATTCTTAAATACAAAACTATACCTTTATTCTAATCAACTCTTTAACCTTTCGATTAATACCATCCTCAACTTTTTCCGTTTTCCTCAAAAACAATATCTACCTGCACTATTATCATTTAATATTTTTAATAGCGAGAAGCCTGTTATAAAAAAAAGCGGCATAGTAAACATACTTCTAAATAGAGGCAAGGATTCTGAATGGCCACTTGCTACAATATTATATAATTTACCATTTTTCTTTGGATCGATTCTTAACAAAAAGTATCATAACAAAAACATAATATAAACTTTCAAAAACTATGAAAATTCTATCCATTGTTATTCCAACATACAATATGGAGAAATATCTAGACAACTGTTTATCTTCCCTTATTGTTCCATATAGCCAAATGTCCTCATTTGAAGCAATTATAGTAAATGATGGTTCAACCGATAAATCTTTAGATATTGCTAAAGAATACCATACAAAATACCCAGACACTTTTATTATCATTGACAAAAAAAATGGAAATTACGGAAGTTGCATAAACGCAGCACTTAAAGTCGCAAAAGGCAAATATATCAAGATTCTCGATGCCGACGATTCCTTCTGTAATGAAAATTTTATAGGATATTTAGATTTTCTAAATAAAAACACATCTGATGCAATCGTTTCTGACTATAAAACAGAAGATATGGATGGCAAAACATTGAATGTATTCACGTTTGATTTAAAAGGTCAAAGCTTAAGAGATATAATAGATTTAAATAGCCCGCATTTGCATATGCATGCAATTGCTTACAAGACTGAGAATCTTAAGAAACTAAAATACATACAAAGTGAGGGAATTTCATACACAGATCAAGAATGGATGTTTGAACCAATGAGCATAGTAAATACCGTGGCTCATTTCAACAAAATCATATATATATATAGATTAGGAAGAGATGGGCAAACCGTAGACCCAAGTAAATATGAAAAATCATTTTGGCAAGAAATCGTGATGGTAGAACATATAATTGAAAAATATACAGAACTAAAATGTAAACTTGACAACAACTCTGATCAATTCGAATATTTACACAAAAGACTACTCGATCGAATAACACATATATATTTCTATTACTTTAAAAAATTTGAATCCGAACACAACCACAACTTAGTAGTGAAATTCGATAAATTTCTACTAGATAAATCACCTGAGGTATATGAGCTATTCAATAATAAAATATGGGATGAAGGAAGGCTTTTCAAAAACTACAAGTACATCAAACAATGGAGGAAAAAATATAAATATAAAACGCCATTAATACATATCGCTTTTTTTTATGCTAAAATAAGACACATTTTAAATCCTAAACATCCTATCAATCCATTTATCATAAGATAATCGTACAATATGAATATTGCTATAGTTTTAGTCACTTATAATAGACTAGAAAAACTAATTAAAACGTTGAGCTGTTATGACAATCTACTCGATTTTCCCCAAGACATCATTGTTGTAAACAACGACAGCAATGATGGTACCAAGGATTATTTATTAGAATGGCAAAACAAACGGGCATTATATGCAAAACACATCATTAATCTCGACAAAAACACCGGAGGGTCAGGAGGATTCTATGAAGGACAAAAATATGCATTAGGATTAAATCCTGACTGGGTAATGCTTGCTGACGACGATGCCTATCCTGCTGTTAACATGATAGAAGAATTTGTAAAATTTGTCTCTTCTCACAATACCAATAATACAGCTGCCATCTGCGCGGAAGTGTTAAGGACTGATGGCTCTATCGACACTAGCCATCGAAGCCGCTATCACCTAGTAAAAGGCTTGTTTTATGAAAGGACACGATCCAGATACGAAGACTATAACAACGAATGGTTTAATATAGACTTGTTGTCATATGTCGGCTGTTTTATAAAAAGAGAAGCGCTCATAGAGAAAGGATTGGTTAATCCAGACTATTTTATATATAGCGACGATTCTGAACATAGCATACGACTAAAAAAATATGGTGAAATAATCTGCGTACCAGCAATTAAAATAATTCATGACGAACAATTTGCCAAACAAATAGACACTTTAACATGGAAAGATTACTATGGTTATCGCAATGAAATAGATATGTTGAAGAGACATCATTTCATAGCTGCCATCACTTGGACCAGACGCCAACTTAAACTATTGAAACATTTCCCCGAAAAAAAGAAAGTATATAAAGAGGCTATGAAAGATGCTTGGTTTGGCAGATTGGGCAAACATAGCATATACAAGCCCGGGTGGACCTGTGAAAAAAAACAGTAAAGAACAGCCATATACAAAAATGTATCAGTTTTTGTTTTTTTACCAATAAGCTCATTGCAAATATGGTTAAAGATTTACGTCAATATTTTAGAGAACAATGGAAATACTATACTGTTAAGAGAGACGATCGAAAACTCTTTAAAAATTTCTATCTAAAACGGGCAGACAATAAAAAAGACAGCACAACATCTAATTGCATTTTAATTATTAGACTTGATGCAATTGGTGATAGCGTTATTTGGCTTGATCAAGCAAAAGAATACAGAAAAGCTTTTCCAAATCACAAACTCGTTTTATTCCATAATATTTCGTGGAAAGATATAGCCGAAAGGTTGCCTTATTTCGATGTATTTATCTCTTTCAACCCGCAAGAGACTGATATAACAAATTACTATACACACAAGCTTGAAGAAATAAACAAATACAGTTACGAAAAACTATTCAGTCCTATACATTTTAGAAGTTTCTTTATTGAAGACTGGTTTGTCCACAACATCAATGCAAAAGAAAAAATAGGTTATGAGAGTGATGGCGTACGAAGCCATAAAGCGGGTTTGTTAAACAAATATTACAGAAAGCATATAGCAAAATATTCTTTGTTGGAGATAGGTAACAATTGGTATTCAAAGATAGTACCCTCTATATCCAACAATCGAACAGAATTACAACGCAATGCTGATTTTGTTCGTGCTACAATGAATCCTGATTTTAAATCAAGCCTTCCTTCATTCCCGTTCCTGATTCCTAAAGTCGAGCTAATACCATCAACAGAATATGTTGTTTTTTCGATGGGGTCAAGTGCAGCTCCAAGAAGATGGCCCGTTTCTAATTTCGTCAAGATCACTGAATACATTCCCTATGATACAATTGTCTTGTGTGGTTCGGCAAACGAATCTTCCCTTGGAGATTCGTTCATTGACACTTACAATGGGACTAAAAAAATCATTCCAATATTCGGCAAAACATCATTGTTAGAGCTGATATCAATTATTAAATATGCAAAATTAGTTGTTACAAACGAAACATCCACGTCACATATTTCAGTAGCAACCAGAACACCTTCAATATGTCTACTGGGTGGTGGTCATTATGGTTTGTTTCAGCCTTATGTTGTTGATGAACTAGCAGAAAATGAAAAAAAAATAATGCCAATCAATGTATCCTCAGAAGACAAATTATGCTTTGGCTGTGATTGGGACTGTAAATATCTATTACTTGACAATTGTTGGAAATGTATATTCGAGATCTCAGTGAATTCAGTAATAAAAGCCATCGATGAATTCACAAGAACTACAAAATAGAATATCGAACAAACACATTTTAACTATAATAAAAAGATTGGTTTATTTCTCTAATATAATATTTGTAATAACCGAATAGCACATATCATATATCTATTTTAACATTACTATATATTGTCACAACAAATATGTTTTCTGTTTTAATTGCCAACTATAACAACGGCCAATACCTTCAAGCGGCCATCGAAAGTGTTATTTCTCAATCCTATGAGGATTGGGAAATTGTTATTGTTGATGACGGATCTACTGACAATTCAGTAGATATTTATTCTAAATATGCTAATAACAATAGAATACACATTTTTTTCAACACTCAAAACAAAGGCTGCACATATACCAAATGGCGTTGCATAGAGGAATGCAATGGCGAGCTTTTTGGTTTTCTTGATGCTGACGACACTCTACTCCATGACGCATTGGAGACTATGGTAAAAGCCCACACGGAAAATCCAAATGCATCAATCGTTTCATCACGCCACTATCATTGTGACGAAAAGATGAACATCAGATATGAAAGCCGACTTCTGAATATTCCGAATGGTCAAAGTTATCTGACACACGGAGACTTTCAACCTGAAGCTTTTGTCACTTTTAAAACATCATTTTACAAGAAGACTCAAGGCCTTAACAAAAACAATCCATACGGAGACGACCAAGAGCTATTACTTCTAATGGAAGAGGTTGGCGACTGGGTGGTTCTGGATAAGTTCCTTTACAAATACCGCATTTCTGACAATTCAGTTAGCCACGGAGCCGACAACTACATCTGCCTTTATTGGAACATTGTGGTATATCATCAGGCATGCATCCGAAGAGGTCTTGAACCGAACAAATACAGCTATAAGTTATTCAAAGAAACAATTGTCAATTCCAGAGAAAGAGTTATAGCTTCCAAACCATACCGAATTGGCAATGCTATTTTACATCCATGGCAATTCATCAAGTGGCATACACGAGGACTGAAAAATTCATGGCACTTTTTTGTAGAACAAATAAGAATCATACGCTTTCGTCATTTCCCATACAGATTTAATCAAAGTCGTTTTGCTGACACATTTCTTTCTTTCGATTCCAAATCAGATGATGCAAGTTGCTATAAGCCAGTAGAAAAGATCATCTATTGCTTCTGGACTGGAAATAACGAAATGTCTGAAAACCGGAAACGATGTCTCAAATCTATAAATAAAAAATCAGGAGTACCGGTAAAACTTATCACCCAAGACAATCTATCCGATTATATTTTACCAGACCACCCATTGCATCCTGCGTATCAGTATCTGTCATTAATCCATAAATCAGATTATCTACGAGGATATTTTATGCATTTCTATGGCGGAGGATTTTGCGATATTAAAACAATAGAACATTCTTGGTCTGATTCTTTTGATAAACTTAACAAATCCAACGCATACCTTGTCGGTTATCCCGAATTGAATGGAGAATGCTCTGCTTACAAGGATATAGAAAACAAAACACTAAGTAAACAAGTAAAAAAAGCGTGGCCATTATTAGTCGGTAATGGTGCTTTCATCTGTCGTCCTCAAACGAAATTCACAGAAGAATGGTTTTCTGAACAAAACAAACGGTTAGATGTTTATATTGATAAGCTAAAAGAACATCCTGCAACAGATCCTTTTGGACAAGAGAATGGTTATCCGATACCATGGCTCTATATGCAAGGTACAATATTCCATCCTCTGTGTTTGAAATATCACAATAAAATACTTCACGACAGTAGTATTATGCCATTATTCACCAACTACAGATAGCTTCGCTTCACTCTTATTCCCAAATCAGTATGCGTTGTATTATTGTCATTCCAATCCACAAATCCATACCCACTGAAGACGAATTATTATCTCTTCAGCAATGTGTTTCCATGCTGAAAAAACACCCGATTTGTATTGTTTGTCCAAACGGTCTTGATGTTTCGCAATATATCGCTAATCTATCGAATGCCGATACTATTTTTTCCATAGAACATTTTCCGCAACGATTCTTTGATGGAATAAAAGGCTACAACCAACTGATGCTGGACAAGCGGTTCTATGAACGCTTTGCCGAGTACAAATATATGCTTATCTACCAACTGGATGCCTGGGTATTCCGCGACGAACTGGACGAATGGTGCAACAAAGGATATGACTATATCGGTGCTCCGTGGATTGAAAAAGACGATAGTGGCAAACTACAATTAACAGGTGTTGGCAATGGAGGATTCTCATTAAGGAGGGTGCAACATTTTATTGATGTACTTAGCTACAAAGGTCCTGTCCGAAAAGCTTCGCAACTCAACCTACCACCTACTATCAAAAACAGCATATACAAATTCTTTTACTCCCTTGGATATCAAAACACCATATCCTACTACAAAAAAGACCCCACACTATACGAAGATATCTTTCTCAGTATTTTCCTCGCCAACACGAAACTCAGAGCGAAAATGCCCACACCCGAAGAGGCTGCTTATTTCGCCTTTGAAAAACAGCCATCATTCTTATACCGTAAAATCGGAAAACTTCCTTTTGGATGCCACGCCTGGAGGAAATATGAGTTCGGAGAATTTTGGTGTAATTACATTTCAATAAATAACAAATGATTCAGAACGGTAAACCGGCTGACTGAACCTATTTAATATTTATAAAACCCTTCTTTTTTTTGGAACCCGCTATAACTATATTGACTTCCTATGGTTTATAGGGTTGTCGCTTATCATTCTTGCACACGTTCACGCGCCGAACATCATTCACCAGATCCGCTGTTTCGATGTGCCGCTGATGCTGTTTGTTTCCGGACTTGCTTACAGCAACAAGGATATCAAAGCTTCATGGAGAAAGTTTTATCTTCCTCGTATCAAGAAGCTTTTAATACCAGTCTACCTTTTCGTATTGGCGGACTTGGCTGCCTATATCCTGACAAACAGAGCACTATCTACATCAACAATCATACGGACACTTTTCCTATGCGAAGACGGTGCCGTTGGGTATATATGGATTTTCAGGGTGTTTATATTGATTATGCTCGTCACTCCTTTATTGTCTTTTTGATAACAATTATAATTATTTCAATAACAGCGCTATGTCTATTTTACAACCAATACCACACAATAATAGAGCCAACCCCATACTATAAATATCCACCCGATCCTACTATATCATATACGGTCTTTTAGCATCAGCTATCCTCTGAAAACTTCGACATATCCTCTCCTCGATCGCCAGCCAGAAATGGATTCTATTTGTCGGAAGTAATACAACATGGATTTATCTTTGGCATATAGTTTTCGTAACCATTGTCAATCATCTGTTTGAAAACTGGTTATTGAAATATTATCTCGCATATTCGTTCGCTCTCTTGTTTTATCAAATACAATATACGTTAATAACAAAGCTGCGACAAAAGACAAAACTTGACGTTCTAAACGTTTTTATTGGTTGAATAAAATATAATACTTTACTTGACCAATACGCGCAATTTAATTATTGATATATCAACAATGGTAAGAAGCCAAAATCGACTTATACGCTAAAATGGTAGACATTCCAACCTCAATACTGCACTCAATCAAAAATTCAATCAATCTGCAATGATTTTCAATTCATTTGAGTTTCTAATATTCCTGCCAATTGTCTTTGTCATATACTGGTTGCTCAAAGGGCGGCTGAAATGGCAAAATGCATTTGTAGTCGTTGCCTCTTACTTTTTTTATGGGTGGTGGGACTGGCGGTTCCTGTTCCTTATCGCCTTCACGTCGCTCTGCAGCTTCCTTTCGGGATTATGGATAGGAAGGAATGTTGACGAAGACGAAAAACACAGAGACACTAACAGTAACGGAAGCACTAAAAAGCCATCCAAAGGCCTGCGGCGAGCAAGACGGATAACGGCAGCGAACATCGTCATCAATCTGCTGATTCTTGGAGTTTTCAAGTACTACAACTTCTTTGTCGAGTCTTTCGTCAGCCTCTTCCCTGCCCTCAATGCCGACCATCTGCTTCTGAATATCATCTTGCCGGTTGGCATCAGTTTCTACACATTCCAGGCTCTTAGCTACAGCATCGACGTATACCGACGCAAGTTGGAGCCGACACACGACATCGTTGCGTTCTTTGCCTACGTCAGTTTCTTTCCGCAGCTGGTGGCAGGCCCTATAGAACGGGCTACGAACCTGTTGCCGCAGTTCGAGCAGGGACGCCAATTCGACTACGCCACAGCAGTCGACGGACTGCGCCAAATACTATGGGGATTCTTTAAAAAGATGGTGGTCGCCGACGGCTGCGCCATGTTCGTGGACAGCGTATGGGCTGACTATGCATCGCAGAGCGGCAGCACGCTGCTCATGGCAGCAATCTGCTTCACGCTGCAAATCTACGGCGACTTTTCGGGCTATAGCGACATCGCCATCGGTACTGCAAAATTGTTCGGCATACGCTTGAAGCGCAACTTTAATGTACCATACTTTAGTCGCGATATAGCTGAGTTTTGGCGTCGCTGGCATATATCGCTTACCACTTGGTTCCGCGATTACATATACATCCCGCTGGGCGGCAGCCGCGTCAGCAAGGCCAAAGTGGTACGCAACACATTCATCATCTTCCTCGTCAGCGGATTGTGGCACGGCGCCAACTGGACCTTCGTTGCCTGGGGAGCCTACCATGCTCTGCTCTTCCTGCCACTGATCCTGCTTGGCAAAAACCGACGCTACACAGACATAGTGGCCGAAGGACGTATGCTGCCATCGCTGAAAGAGCTGGCTCAGATGCTGCTGACATTCGCATTGGCAGTTTTTGGATGGATTATCTTCCGTTCGGAAAGCATCGGACAAGCCGGAGAATACGTTGCAGACATCTTCAGAAACGGACTGCTGACTATGCCGCAGATACCGGGACTGACGCTACTGTTCGCTCTGGTGATGTTCGTCGCGGAATGGCTAAACCGCTCGCGCGAACATGGACTGGTGATAGATGGCATACAGCAGCGGTGGCTACGATGGATTGTCTACTATGCGCTGGCATTCACAATTATTCTCTTCTCGCATGAAAGCGAGACATTCATCTATTTCCAGTTCTGATTTGTTTTCTCGCACAAAGCATGCTTTATTAATCCTGATAATACGCAATACCAGATAATTCGAAGCTCTGACACTGGTGATTGTATAACATAAATTACCATTAATTATTCATTAGTTTTATATTTAACAGACACTTCATACCTCATACTTCATTATGCAGACAACCAACACTGAAAACACATCAACTACCGACCAACAACAAGAACAATGGACTGCGATTCTTGAACCACGCAAGAAAATTATGCAGTTCAACCTCAAAGAATTGTGGGACTACCGCGACTTGTTCAGCATTTATGTACGTCGCAACATTGTGACGGTCTACAAGCAGACGGTGCTGGGATTAGCATGGTTCTTCATCAGCCCTGTATTCACGACAATTATGTATATGTTCGTGTTTGGTGGGCTGGCGGGAATCTCGACCGGAGGCGTGCCTCAGGCGGTTTTTTACCTTAGTGGCATCCTGATGTGGAACTACTTCAACACCTGCTTCGGACAGAACAGCAACGTGTTGGCTGCCAATGCGGGAATATTTGGCAAGGTCTACTTTCCGAGGCTCATCATCCCGCTGGCGGGAATGACGTCTTCGCTGGTAACCTTCGGCATACAGCTGCTGCTGCTCATCGTGGTCTACGTCTACTACCTCGTCACTGGCGCACCGCTCTGTCCGCGATGGGAACTGCTGCTGTTTCCCGTCTACTTGCTGCTGATAGCACTGACAGCCATGTCGTGGGGAATGATAGTAAGCTCTATGACAGTGAAGTACCGCGACCTTAACATGCTCGTAGGTTTTGGTATCAGCCTGTTGATGTACGCCACGCCTATCATCTACCCGATGAGTCTCACTGCCGCCAAAAGCTACGGCTGGATTGTGCGCCTCAACCCGCTCAGCGGTGTCTTCGAATCGTGGCGCTACTCCATCACCGGCATCGGTTCGATGGACTGGCTAGGCCTGCTCTACTGCGCCGGATGTCTTGTCGTCACCATGTTCATCGGCCTGCTGCTCTTCTCAAAAGCCGAACGCAACTTTATCGACACCGTTTGATGTTCAACATCAATTACAAATCCTCGTAAAATAATGATTATATCCTCTCTAAAATCATCCATATCTGTCAAAACCACCAATTCTCAACTCTCTATTTTTCGCTAATGTCATCCAAAAAAGATAAAACACAGACCGTTTCTTCAAAACCGCGCTTGGTGGCGGTCGACCTTATGGTAGGTCTGGCCATGCTGCTGGTGGTGATGGGCCACATGAGCGTCGGAGTCGAACCCGACTGGTATGCTCATGGAATGCTCCAATGGATCTATTCATTCCACATGGAGCTCTTTGTATTCCTTTCAGCATTCTTGATTCGCTATTCCTACAAAGGGGTTCATTCTCCACTTGAATACGGAAAGTATATCTGGCGCAAATTCAAGAAGTTCTTTCTTTGGTTTCTCGTCATCGGAATGGGTGTGGCGATTCTGGTTCCCCTATTCCGTCACGAGTCGTTGACAGCCGAACGGCTGTGGAATTCGTTCCGCACGCTCCTACTCTACCCTCGCTACAGCGAAGCGTCGTTTCTTTGGTACATCTACATCCTCTTCGGGTTCTATCTGGTTTCACCGCTTTTCTTTGCCCTGCCTCAGGTGGGACGTGTGATTTGCTGTATTGCCGCCATGTTCCTGGCCATGATAGAAGGCGGACAGATGTTTTGCGCCTACGATTTCTGCGACTACACTTTCTTCTATTGTCTGGGTGTTCTGTGCGCCGAATGGATTGAAGAAATCCGCAATGCCAAGCGTTGGCTTTGGGCCTTGCTGTCTGTGCCTTTTGTTGTCTTCTCGGTATGGCTTTTCACCGACGGATGTCGTTACGGCTACAATTTCACCTTGTTGGGTTGGTGGAGCCTCCTCACCGGTGTCGCTTCGCTGCCTTTCTTCTACTTGCTTTCGCTCTGGCTGCAAAAAATCAAGTGGATAAGGAATGCCTTGACAGCCATCTCTGAAAACTGTTTCCTTATCTATCTGCTGCAGATGTTCATCATCTGGGGGGTCTGCCACCTGCTCGACAGTGTCCATCTGCTTTCCCAAGTGCCCTTCGCAATCTTGCTAATTGTCAACACCATTCTTGCCATCATCATCCCTATACTTTTGGCTGATGCATACAAGAAGCTGACCAAACAAAGAAAAGGTTGAGGACGTGCTCCACAGGGGTCTCGCCAAATCGATTTTTTCAGCAGCGCAAACGGACCTTGGGGCATACAGAATGTTATACAATCCAAGTGATTGGATTCAATTTGATTCCATCCGTTCGAAGACAAATAAAAAAGCGGGACTTCTCTAGAGCCGTCCCGCCAAAAATACATCTTTGAAATAAGTAAGCACGCCATAGTTTACGCAATCGGATAAGAAAAGTTTCATTTGCATAAAATTTTTTTTACAAAATAGAGTTTTTCTCTGCATGAATAGAACCATACATCTCTTATTTGCGACTACAGCCTTCGTGCTTTGTCTCGCCGCTTGCAATTCCAAAGTCGATATCGACCAACTGAAACCGGAAGACGCCATCGAATACCTCGATGTCCAGATAAAAAAACACCCCGACGACGCTAACCTCCTCTACCAGCGGGGCATAACGCTCATCAAGCTGGGCAAGGAAAAGAACCTCTCGCAATACTTCAAAGAGGCCATCCGCGACCTGGATGCGGCCGTCAAGATTGACGACAGCCATGTGGAATACTACACCGCTTTGGGCGACGCCCACTTCAGCATCGGTAACGTGGGTGACAGCTACAACGCCTTGCAAAAAGCCTTGAAGCTGGATGAAAACAACATGGAAGCTTGCCTGAAAATGGGCGAGATTTCGTTTTACAGCAAAGATTACGACCGTGCCATAGAAAGCCTCAACAAGGTTACCGAACAGGACAACACCAACCAAACGGCCCTTTTCATGAAAGGCTTCATCTACAAGGAGAACAAAGATACCGCCAACGCAGTGTTCTATTTCCGCAAGCTTATCGACCTCTACCCCGAATACGAACCGGCCTACGAGGAACTGGGCATGCTCTACGCCCAATTCCGCAACAAACTGGGTCTGGAATACCTCAACACCGCTCTGACTCTGCAACCGGACAATACTTCCGTGCTGTGGGGTCTGGCCCAACTCTACCACGACACCGAAGATGCCGAAAAAGCTAACGAATACTATGTGCGCATCCTCGAAATCGACCCCAACAACCAGTACGCCTGGTTCAACCGCGGTCGCATCGAAATGGAGCTCTACCTCGATTTCGAAAATGCCATCGATTTCTTCCAAAAAGCCATTGAATGCGACCAGCAGTTTGCCGAGGCGTATCACAATATTGGCGTATGCTTCGAAGAATTGGGCAACGGCGCCAAAGCCCAAGAATACTACAATCAGGCCAAGTCACTGGGCTTCAACGCCGAAACAAAATAGGCCATGGCCTTCAAAACCATTCGCAAACCCTTTAAAATCCCCTATCATATAATGAAAGACGTAAAACAATACATCGAAGCTAACAAGGATCGCTTCCTTGAAGAACTTTTCTCCCTTATCCGTATTCCATCCATCTCTGCCGAGACGGAACATAAAGAAGACATGGTTCGCTGCGCCAACCGCTGGCGTGAACTGCTGATTGCCGCCGGTTGCGACAAAGCCGAAGTGATGCCTTCTGCCGGCAACCCGGTTGTGTATGGCGAGAAAACCATCGACCCCTCCAAACCCACCGTTCTCGTCTACGGTCACTACGACGTGATGCCTGTCGCTCCGCTCGAATTGTGGAACACCAATCCGTTCGAACCGGTCGTCAAGGACGAGAAAATATGGGCTCGCGGTGCCGACGACGACAAGGGACAAAGCTTCATGCAGGCCAAGGCTTTCGAATTCATGGTCAAGACCGGACAACTGCCTTGCAACGTCAAGTTCATGCTTGAAGGCGAAGAGGAAATCGGCAGCGGCAGCCTCTACGGCTTCTGCGAGGAGCACAAGGAGATGCTCCGCGCCGACGTCATCTTGGTCAGCGACACGGGTATGATTGCCCAAGACACCCCCTCCATCACTAGCGGCCTCCGCGGCCTCTGCTACTGGGATGTCGAAGTCACCGGCGCCGACCACGACCTGCACAGCGGCATCTACGGCGGTGCTGTGGCCAACCCCATCAACATCCTCTGCAAGATGATTGCCGGCCTTCACGACGAAAACAACCATATCACCATTCCGGGATTCTACGACGACGTGCTGGTCATCAGCGACGAAGAACGTGCCCTGATGGCTCAGGCTCCTTTCGACCTGGAAGAATACAAGAAGGGCCTCTCCATCAAGGAAGTCCACGGCGAGAAGGGCTACACCACCACCGAACGTACCGGCATCCGTCCCTGCCTCGATGTCTGCGGCATCTGGGGCGGCCACACCGGCGAGGGCTCCAAGACGGTTCTCCCCTCGAAGGCCTACGCCAAGATTTCAACCCGTCTGGTGGCCAATCAGGATTTCGAGAAAATCAGCAAACTCTTCAAAGAGTATTTTGAGGCCGCCGCTCCCGACTGCGTCACCGTCAAGGTCACCCCGTCGCACGGCGGTGCCGCCTACGTCAGCCCGCTCGAGATGAACGCCTACAAGGCTGCCGAAAAGGCGCTGACCACCACCTTCGGCAAGCGTCCCATCCCCACCCGCAGCGGCGGAAGCATCCCCATCGTGGCTGGTTTCGAACGCATTTTGGGCATCAAGAGCATCCTGATGGGCTTCGGTTTGGGCAGCGACGCCATCCACGCACCCAACGAGAACTACCCGCTCTTCAACTTCTTCAAAGGCATCGAAACGATTCCTTATTTCTACGAGTACTTCACCGAATTGGAAAGCAACAAGTAATATTGCATAACCATGCGGCGGCACTGGCGTGCCGCCGCATTTTTTTACCATGACCAACCGTTTCCGCCATTCTTTTTGGGCTGTGCTCTGCTTCCTGCCAGTCTGTCTCTCCATGAAGTCCGACCTGCGGGATGAAAAGCCGCCTGTCGACAATACAGCGCTGCATGTCGTCATCCTTGGCGACTCCAACAGTTCCATCGGTGGTGACGATTGCGACCGCCCCGAGGGTTGGACCAAATGGTTCTGCGAATGCTTCCTGCCGGTATCGTGCCACAGCTATGCCCGCAGTGGCGCCACCTGGACCCACACCCCAAACACGGTTCGCGACGAGCTGCTCAACACCAGCAAACTGCACAACAACAATGTGGTGTACAACCAAGTGTGCCGACTGCTGACTGCATTCCGTCAAGGGCAGCAACCCAAGCCAGACATTATCATCATTGCCGCCGGAACCAACGACGCTTGGTTCGCCAAACGTCGTCCGCACGCCTTGAGCCAAAAGGCAGCAGCCGACACCACAGGGCTTCTGCAACGCCAACCGTGTGCGCTGCTCACCCTTTCCGATGCGGTCTGCTACAACTGCCTGTTGCTGCAACGCCACTTCCCCGAGGCCCGCATCGTCCTGCTTACCCCAATGCAGTGTACCGCAACTAGCGAACAGCGCATCAAAACCACGGGAGACATCATCGCGAACTGCGCTGAGGCACTCCGCCTGCCCTGCATCCGTCAGGACAGCCTCTGCTGCCTGATCCGCTCCGACGAACTGAAACAGCATCGCTACACCGTCGATGGCATCCACACCAATGCCGCCGGAGCCGAAATCAACGGCCAACGCCTCTGCGAATCCATCAACGGGCTGTTACGATAGGTCTTGAATAATCTCACAATGAATCATTACTTTTTATTCTATTGATCCTTAAATGGTCTTCTCCGATCTTTTCTTTTTATTTGTTTTTCTACCGCTTTTTGCGGGTTGCTATCTGTTGGGGGCGCTTTTCGACCGTAGGGTGCTTTCGCGCAAGGGCGAAGCTGATGTGTTCCACATCCGCAACAGCGTCCTTGTGGTCTTCTCTCTGCTATTCTATGCTTGGGGCGAACCGGTCTACGTCTTTTTGATGTTGGCCAGCGTGCTGGTCAACTGGATGATAGGTCGTCGTCTGACAGTCGTCCGCCACCCCAAACTGCTGCTGGCGGTGGGTGTAGCCTTCAATATCGCCATCATCGGCACATTCAAATATTTGGGTTTCTTCGCCGAAATCCTCAACGACCTTGGATTGCGCGTGGGGTCGCCCAACATCGCACTGCCCATAGGCATCAGTTTCTACACCTTCCAGTCCATCTCCTACCTTGTCGACGTTTACCGCCATGAGTCGCCTGCCCAGCGCCGCTACCGCGACCTGTTGCTCTATATCTCCATGTTTCCGCAACTCATCGCCGGACCTATTGTGCGCTATGGCACCATTGCCGAGAACATCAATCACCGCCGTGTCCAGGCGTCCGACATGGCCGAAGGCATGTTCCGCTTCGCCATCGGCTTGGGCAAAAAAGTCATCATCGCCAACCAGCTTTCCACCATCTCCGACCAGCTGTTGGGCGGCAGCTTCGACTCGCTGACCACCACCGGATCGTGGGTGGGGCTGCTGGCTTTCACGCTACAAATCTATTTCGACTTTTCGGGCTATTCCGACATGGCCATCGGCATGGGTCGTTGTCTGGGCTTCCGCTTCAACGAGAACTTCAACCATCCCTACTGCTGCGACAGCGTCACCGATTTCTGGCGTCGCTGGCATATCTCGTTGGGCAGTTTCTTCCGCGACTATGTCTACATTCCCATGGGCGGCAACCGCCGACACCAGCCCATCAACATCCTGGTGGTGTGGTTCCTCACCGGCATGTGGCATGGGGCCTGCTGGAATTTCATCATCTGGGGCCTCTATTTCGGACTCATCATCATGATTGAAAAATACACCGTCCTGCGCATCAAACGCTTCATTCCGTCATTTCTGCTCCACATCTACAGTCTGCTTATCGTCATCACAGGCTGGGGCATCTTCTATTTCACCGATTTCGGCCGCATGACCGATTTTTTCGGCATCTATTTCGGCACCAACGGAACGTTCCACGACTTCCTCACCTACAGCGTCCTCAGCGACCACTTCTACTTATGGCTGCTGGCACTGCTCTTCTGTCTGCCGCTACGCCAATGGACCAATACACTGACTCTCAAACTGACCCACGGCCCTTCAGCCACCTACCACAATTTGGTGCTGCTGTCGCGGCTAGCCGTAACGGTAGTGGTCTTTGCGCTAAGCATCGTGCTGCTGGTGGGTGCCACCAACAACCCCTTCCTCTACACCCGTTTCTAATCTTATAACCCGACCCGACATGAAAAAAATCATTATATGGCTCTTCCCTGCCCTGCTATGCTGCAACCCCGGCACCAACGCCCAAAATGACAGCAAGACGGACCGCTCGGTTCCCGACACCTATACCAACACCATCTGCGCCGACGCTCCTTTCCATACGGCTCGCAAGGGCATCCTGATTGTGGGCGACAGTGGCGCTATACGTGCCATCAGCCCCTATTCCTACAGCCGCCAGGGCATGGTAAGCTACGCCCGCGCGGTCAATACCTACCACGACTCGCTTGCCGCCGGCATCCGCATCTACTGCATGCCCATCCCCACCGCCGCAGCTTTCTATGTGCCCGACAGCGCCACGTCGCTCTCGGGCGACGAACGCCAGGGCATCAATACGCTCTTCGCCGCCCTGCACGACTCCGTCATTCCGGTCAACATCTACACACCGCTGTCTCAACATGCCGACGAGGCCATCTATTCTCGCACCGACCACCATTGGGCTCCACTCGGCGCCTACTATGCCGCCAAGGAATTTGCCCGTGTGGCTCAGGTGCCGTTCGACAGCCTCAACGCCTACGACACCATCGTCACGCCCAACTATGTGGGCACCATGTATAGTTTCTCGCGCGACTTGGCTGTCAAAAAATCGCCCGAAGACTTCGTATGCTACATTCCTCGCAAGGCCGACTACCGCACTTTCTACACCATCTACACGCTCGACAAGAAACGGCAACGTGTCATCAAGGAGAGCGACACCAAGGAGGGCGACTTCTTCAAACTCAACTATCTCAAGCCCGAGAATGTGGGTGCGGCCTACTGCATCTTCGGCGGTGGCGACTACCGTCTGATCAAAATCACCACCGGCACCCACAACGGTCGCCGGCTGCTCGTGCTCAAAGACAGCTTCGGCAATGCCGTCAGCGCCTACCTGCTCAATTCCTTCGAGGAAATCCACGTGGTCGACTGCCGCTACTTCACACAGAACATACGCCGCTATGTGGCTCAAAACGGCATCACCGACATCCTCTTCGCCAACAACTTGGCACACGCCCAATCCGACAAAACGTCCAACATGTACCTGCATTATCTGGAACAATAATTACAACCATACACTATCAAACAACAAAACCATACGGCTGTGAAACAACATAAAATATACATCACCCTTACCGCCGTGTTCCTTCTAAGCTGCGCCGCCGTACTCAATTTCCTGCCGCGCAGCACCGTTTCGGCACTCGAAAAACGCGACCTCCGCTCCTTCCCCGCCTTCAGCTGGCAGTCGCTCTTCGACGGCTCTTTCGCCAACGACATCTCGCTATGGTACAGCGATAGCGAACCCTTCCGCGACGAGCTGATGACGGTGAGCATGATGGTGGGCAAATATCAGGGACTGGCGCTCATCAACGAGCAGGACCACATCTCGTTTGTGGCCAACAACGAGCCCGACCTCACCGCGGTCGACGATACCGACAGCCTTGCCGTCGACGACGATTCGGATACGATTGTCAACATCGACGAACTGACACGCATCGGCCACTCGGGCATCATCGTCCTCGGTCAGCCCGACACCGTGCGCGCCCTGATGTGCTATGGTGGTGTCGGCGGTGGCAGCGCCTACGCCAATGCGGCCAACACCTACCAGTCAACCTTCGGCAGCGCGGTGCGCGTCTACTGCATGGTCATCCCCACCGCCACCGAATTCTACATACCCGAGAAAGTGCGCAACCGCTCCAAATCGCAGCTGTCCACCATCCTGAGCGTCGAGTCGAAGCTGACAGGCGGCGTGAAATCGGTGAATATCCACAACGCACTGGCGTCACACAAGAACGAGGACATCTACCTCCGCACCGACCACCACTGGGCACCGCTGGGCGCCTACTATGCCGCCAAGGAATTTGCACGTGTGGCGGGGGTTCCCTTCCTCGACATCTCCACTTACGACCGTCATGTGGTGCACGGCTATGTGGGCAGCATGTATGGCTATTCGGGCGACATCTCGGTAAAACAGTCGCCCGAGGACTTCGTCTACTGGACGCCCCGCAACGTCTCCTACTCCACCTCCTACATCACCTACACCCTCGACAAGGAATACCATATCGTGGCCGAAAGCAAACCGCACAGCGGCCAGTTCTTCTACAAGCACAAAGACGGCAGCGGACAGGCCTACTGCACGTTCATGGGGTCCGACAGCAAGATCACCAATGTGAAGACCTCCACCCACAACGGACGCCGACTGCTCATCCTCAAAGACAGCTTCGGCAACGCCCTGCCGGGATGGCTCTTCGGTTCGTTCGAGGAAATCAACGTGGTCGACTGTCGCTACTTCACAAAGAACATGGTGAAATTCGTCCAGGAACGCGGCATCACCGACATCCTCTTCGCCAACAATGTCTTCAAGGCCTACAGCCCTTACGTCGGAAAGAATTATGTCCGATTCCTCTCGCAGGCGGGCGGTTTGCCGAATCACCTGAGCACTGCCGACAGCACAGCGGCGAAGCAAACGGTGCCTGCCGACAACGACCGTCCGTCGCCGTCGTCCGACGGTCAGAATGGCATCGGCACATCGGCCGACTCACCCCTGTTGCCCGAAACCGACGAAACCGACATCGACCAATTCTGATACTGTCTGCCCATGCGGAATCCGCTGGTACCTGTCGTTCTGCTCCTCATCGTCGTCATCCTGTTGTGCGAGCTGCCCTTCGGATGGGTGTCGCGTTGCTTTGCTCCCGAACGTTCGCCACAGCACTACAGCCACTATGTGTCCGAACAGAACTGGATGCGCATCCGCATTGCCGAAACGCCTTCCCAAGGTCGACGTACAGTCCATCTGGTGGCGGATGTGCTGGAGATAACCGACAGCAACGGTACGCCTCACAACTGCCACGGCAAACTGTTGGTCTATCTGTCCAAGGACAGTCTTTTGACATCGGTGCCCGACTATGGCGACGAACTGCTGTTGCTGGCGTCGCCACGGCTGCCTTCGGCCGACGACAACCCACACCAGTTCAACTACCGGCGCCACCTGCACAACAAAGGTATCAGCCACACCACCTTCGCCTCGCCCTCGGCCATCCGGCTACTGCAACACGACAGCCACGGCCTGATGTCCGCCGTCAGCACGCTGCGCCAACGGCTGGTGCAGGTGATTCGTCTGAGCAGCCTCACGCCCGCGCAGCAGGGCATCGCCGAGGCGCTCTTTCTGGGTTGGGACGACGACCTGGCGCCCGAGACGCAGTCGCAGTTCCGCCAGGCTGGCATCACCCATCTGCTTTGTGTGTCGGGCTTGCATGTGGGCATCGTGGCACTGATGGTGGGCTACCTGCTGTCCTTCATCGGCAACCACCGTCGCGGTCGCATCGTCAAAGGGTGCGTCACGCTGCTGGTCATCTGGTTCTTTGTGCTGCTCACCGGCATGGCGCCTGGTACCATGCGCGCCGGACTCATGTTCAGCTTCATCACCGTGGGTCGCATGGCTTTTTCGCGGCCGCCCACGCTCAACGCGCTGGCCGCTTCGGCATTGGTGCTACTGGTGGCCAATCCGTTGCTGCTTTTCGATGTGGGCTTCCAGCTTTCCTATGCCGCCGTGCTGGGCATCGTGCTGCTTATGCCCGGTTTCCAATCGCTGCTGCCTGCCATCACTTCCGATGAAGGCTGGCGCCGACAAACGCAACTGCTGCTGCACAAAGTCGCCTCGCTGTTCTTTGTCAGCCTGTCGGCCCAACTGGCCACAACGCCGTTCATCCTTTTCTATTTTCACCAGTTCCCCGTCTATTTCCTTATCGCCAATATGGTGGTGGTCCCCTTTGCGGGATTGCTGCTGGGCAGCGTCATTCTGATGGTGGCGTTGGCATGGTGGCCCGCCGTGTTCGCCTTGCTGGGTGGCGTGGTGTCGGCCGAAATTGCCGCCACCGAATGGGTCACTTCGCTTGTGGCGCGCCTGCCCCATGCGCTGATTCAAGACATTTGGTTCGACCCTTGGATGTTTGTTCTGACGCTGGCAATGACCTTGCTGGTGGGTTTTGCCTTGGTGCGACGCAGCTGGCGGCCGTTGTCGGCTGCACTGGCCGCGGCTGTCTTTTTGGCGGCCTATGCCCGCGTGGTCGAATCACGCTTCGCCGCACAGAGCCACTTCGATGTCTACCGGCTGGGCAACCGCACCGCTGTCGAATTCTTTGCCGGCCATCAGAGCTATCTGCTCTGCGACAGCACCGTGGCGGCGCACCCCGAAGCCATCAATTACCAGACCTCCGGCAACAGGCGCTACCGTCAGGCACATGCCACCACGGTACTGCCGCTCGACACGCTCTTCTCCGACGACCGTCTCATGGTGGCCGACCGCTGGGTGAGCTTCGACGGACGCACTTTCCGCATCGTCGACCGCTCCAATTGCCGGCACCACTCCATGGCGCGACCGCATGTCGACTATCTGCTGCTGCGAGAAAGCCCTTATCTCACTGTCGGCGAACTGCAACAGCAGTACGATTTCGACACGTTGCTTATCGCATCGCAGAACTCACAACGGCGCCGGTCGGCATGGCGGGCACAATGCGACAGTTTGGACGTGCCTTACATCGATTGCCGGTAAAACGCCCCCTTAAAAAACACACTTGCCAGTATTCAGAATCCGATAGCGCACCGCACCATACCACACAAAAAAATCCTCCACAATCGTGAAGGATTTTTTTTGTGTCATTTCTATGCTTAGCGCTTGCCGCCCATTCGGCGGTCCAGTGCGGCGAGGAATCCATGTATGTCCTCTTCTGTGGTGTCGAACGAGCACATCCAGCGTACCACGTTGGCCGCCTCGTCCCAATCGTAGAAGAAGTAGTCCTGCTGCAGTGCTGTCCACACCTCGTGCGGCAGTTGCACAAAGACGCTGTTCACCTGGACGGGATACATCACCTTCACCTGCGGGAACGAACGCTTCAACTCGTTGTAGAGCAGCTGCGCCATGCGGTTGCTGTGTTCGGCGTTGCGGCGCCACAGGTCGGTACCCAGATACACTTCGAATTGGGCCGCCATATAGCGCATCTTCGAGCAAAGCTGGCCCATCTGCTTGCGACGGTATTTCAGCTCCACGTCGAGTGTGGGGTTCAGTATCACGGCCGATTCGCCCATCAGCAGTCCGTTCTTGGTGCCGCCAAACGAGAGGCAGTCGACCCCCTGGTCGGTGGTCATCTCCTTGAACGAGCAGCCCAACGCCACAGCGGCATTGGCCAAGCGGGCGCCGTCCATGTGGAGGTACATCTGATGGCTGTGCGCCAGTTCGGCAAGGGCACGAATTTCGTCCAGCGTGTAGAGGGTTCCCAGCTCTGTGCTCTGTGCGATGCTGATGGCACGCGGCTGCGAGTGGTGCTCGAAGCCGAAGCCGTGCAGCTGGGTCTTCACCAGTTCGGGCGTCAGTTTGCCGTCGGGGGTGGGAACCGTCAGCAGTTTGCATCCCACTATGCGTTGCGGAGCGCCGCATTCGTCCACATGGATATGGGCAGTGTCGCTGCACACCACCGCATGGTGCGAACGGCACATGGCGTCGATATTCAGCACGTTGGCGCCGGTTCCGTTGAAGACGAAGTACACACTGGCCTGCTCACCAAAAGTCTGCTTGAACAGTTTGGTGGCACGTGCGCAGTATTCGTCGTCGCCGTATGCCAGCGCATGCTCCTGGTTGGCCGAAGCTATCGCTTCCAGCACTTCGGGGCTCACCCCCGAATGGTTGTCACTTCCAAATCCTCTTTTCATTATCTTATTTGCTTGATAAAGTGTCCGATTCTATGGTAACAGGAATGTCCGTTGTCTATCGCCTCACTTGTCCATGGTGAAGATGAACTCCTCGTTGGTCTTGGTGTTGGCCATGAAGCGGCGCAACATCTCCATTGCCTCGACGGGGTTCAGGTCGGTCAGCTGGTTGCGGAGCACCTGCATGCGCGACAGAATATTCTGCGACACCAACAGATCGTCACGACGGGTCGACGACGAAACGATATCGATGGCTGGGAAGATGCGTTTGTTGGCCAGACGGCGATCCAGCTGCAGCTCCATGTTGCCGGTGCCCTTGAATTCCTCAAAGATGACGTCGTCCATCTTCGAGCCGGTCTCGGTCAGGGCTGTGGCGATGATGGTCAGCGATCCGCCGTCCTCAATGTTGCGGGCAGCGCCGAAGAAGCGTTTGGGCTTCTGGAGCGCGTTGGCTTCCACGCCGCCGCTCAGCACCTTGCCCGATGCGGGCTGCACCGTGTTGTAGGCGCGGGCCAGACGGGTGATGGAATCGAGCACAATGACCACGTCGTGGTGGCATTCGGTCATGCGCTTGGCCTTCTCGAGCACGATATTGGCGATGCGCACATGGCGTTCGGCGGGCTCGTCGAAAGTGGAGGCAATCACCTCGGCGTTGACGCTGCGCTGCATGTCGGTGACCTCCTCGGGGCGCTCGTCAATCAGCAGCACCATCAGGTAGACTTCGGGATGGTTGTAGGCTATGGCGTTGGCAATCTCCTTCAGCAGGGTGGTTTTACCGGTCTTGGGTTGTGCCACGATAAGGCCGCGCTGACCTTTTCCGATGGGGGTGAAAAGGTCGACGATGCGGGTCGAGAGGGTCTCCTGCGGATGTCCCGTGAGCTGGAATTTCTCCTGCGGGAACAGCGGGGTGAGCGACTCGAAAGGCACACGGTCGCGTATCTCTTCCGGAAGCAATCCGTTGATGCGCAGCACCTTCACCATGGGGAAATATTTCTCCATGTCGCGCGGCGGACGAATGGTGCATTGCACCGTGTCGCCGGGCTTCAAGCCGTAGGTGCGTATCTGCTGCTGACTGACCTGGATATCGTCGGGCGATGCCAGGTAGTTGTAGTCCGACGAGCGGAGGAAACCATAGCCTTCGGGAGCTATCTCAAGCACGCCTTCAGCCTCCACGTAACCGTTGATTTCGAACGGGAATTCGGGACGACGGTTGTTGAACTGCTGTCCGTTACGCTGCTTGTTGTAATAGTTCACACCCGGCACCTGCATGGATTGTTGCCGCTGCTGGTAGTTATGCTGTTGGTAATTGTTGTTCTGCTGTCCGTTGTTGTTTTGTTGCTGCGGGTTTTGCTGGGACGCAGTCGTATTCTTGGCGTCGCTGGATGGGGTGTCGGTCTGCGCTGCCGTGTTGTCGTTGTCGGCGGCGGTGGCGTCCGTTTTCTGGTTTTTCGGTTTGCGACCGCGACGCTTTGCGGGCTTCTGCTCGCTGTCGTTCGTTGTTTCGGCTGCCGGCTGGCTTTCGGGAGCGACTGTTTCGGCCGGTGCTGCAGGCGTTTCGTTTGCCGTTGCCGACGGCTGTTCAGGTTTTGGAGTTGTTGCATCGACGGCTTCGGCCTGCTGTTTGCGCGGCGGACGGCCACGACGGCGCTTGGCGGGTGTCTCGGCAGGGGCCTCCTTGGTGGCGTCGACCGTCTGCGGCGCCGCTATCGTTGCCGTAGGCTGTTCGGCAGTTACTTCGCGCGGCTGGCGGTTTTCGTCGGCCACGGGGCGTTCGCTCTGCACCTGGTTGCGCTGCTGCATGTAGGCTTGAGGTGTCAACACATCGGGCACCATGGGCACTACCGGAATCTCCAGTTCGTTGATATCCACATGGAATGGATGATCCTCCTTGATGTCATTCGCCACATTTGTTGTGGCTGCGTTGGCATTGGAGGCCTGTGCATTTTGTTGGTAAGGACGGGGATTTTGCGACTCTTTCTTTTGTCGCGACTGATAATTCTTCACATTCGACTCGGCAACGGGAACGGGTTTCAAACGGGCGCGATGGGGTTTCATGCGCTGTTCCTCTTTGCGGACCTCCTCTTGCGAGGGGTTGTTGGCCTGAGCATCCAAAATTTTATATATCAGTTCCTGGGGCTCCAAACGCGAGGTTCTAGAAACACCCAGCTCTTTTGCGATTTCGATGAGCTCAATATGAGCCTTGCTCGACAAATCAGATTTGCTGTACATTAAAAAGAAATTAAGTGATAAAAATGAATCAACAGAAAATCAATTTTCCCGTCTGTTTCAAAAAATAAAACTTATTGTAATTGTCTAGTAAATAGTTTTTTGGAGAAACAATTGGCCGAGTAACTGACCTCTTTTGACTTCACAAAGATAGAAAAAAAAATCGACTCACAAAAAAAATTTTGCCAAACTGAGTAAAAAGTGTATTTTTGAATGCTGAAAAAAAATCTCCGCAACAGATTCCTTTCAGCATAACAAACTGCAAATCAAACAAAGAAATTAAAATAAGTAATTTAATTTAAACAGAAAATTATGAATATTCCTGAAAATCTCAAGTACACCCAGGACGACGAATGGGTAAGAATGGAAGGTGACATTGCCGTTGTTGGCATTACCGATTACGCTCAGCACGAACTCGGCGACATCGTTTTCGTCGACGTCGACTGCGAAGGCGACACCATCGAAGCTGGCGAAGCTTTCGGTTCCATCGAAGCTGTCAAGACCGTTGCCGACCTGCTGATGCCCTGCACTGGCGAAGTGGTCGAATTCAACAGCGCCCTCGAGGATGCTTCCTCCATCAACAACGATCCTTACGGCGAAGGCTGGATCATCAAATTCAAACCCGCCAACGCTGCCGACGTCAACGCCCTGCTCGACGCCGCCGCCTATAAGGCAAAAATCGGTGCCTAATCGCCCGGTATCATAATCCTATTCCAAAAGCCCTCCCACATCGGAGGGCTTTTGCATTTATATTGTCTTGCCCATCATCGCCTTCCACACCATAGGATTCCCCGCAAAGCACAGGTTCACTCTCCTGCTCCGACGGCAAGACAATCTTCCCTTTTAAATTGTTACAACTTCCTACGTTGGCAATTTGGTGCTGTTCGCAGACCTGCGGACAGCTTGCATGTGAAAAAATAATACAAAAAAGCGGCTCCCGCAGGGGAACCGCTTTTCTTTCATTATATAACCGTTTGTTTTCAGTCAACAATGACGTTCCAGTTGTGCTTGTCCTCGGCCTCGCCCAGCTGGATGGCGCGCAGGTGCTCGTACAGCTTGGTGCTGATGGGACCGGGTTTCTTGCCGAATTCGTAGCTCTTGCCGGCCTCGGGGTCGTCAATGCGCTCGATGGGGCTGATGACAGCGGCAGTACCGCAGGCACCGGCTTCCTGGCATTCGGCCAGTTCTTCGACGGCGATGGGACGACGCTCAACCTTGATGCCCATATCCTCGGCCAACTGCATAAGGCTCTTGTTGGTGATGGAAGGCAGAATGGAGGTCGACTTCGGGGTGATGTAGACACCGTCCTTAATGGCGAAGAAGTTGGCAGCGCCAGCCTCGTCGACATATTTCTTCTCTTTGGCATCCAGATAGAACTCGCAGGCGTACTGTCCACCGTGGCAAGCCTCGGTATGAGCCTTGAGCGATGCAGCGTAGTTACCACCGACCTTGTAGATACCGGTTCCGAGAGGAGCCGAACGGTCATACTTGCGGGTGATGACATAGGGGTTGGCCTGGAAACCGCCCTTGAAGTAAGGTCCGACGGGGGTGACGAAGATGAGGAACAGGTACTCGTTGGCGGGTTTCACACCCACGGTGATACCGGTACCGATCATCAGAGGACGCAGATAGAGGCTTGCGCCGGTGCCGTAAGGAGGAATGAAGCGCTCGTTCATCTTCACGACCTTCTTGCACATCTCGATGAATTTGTCGGTGGGCATCTCGGGCATCATAATGCCGCGGCTGGTGCTCTGCATACGGGCAGCGTTCTCATCGGGACGGAACATACGGATCTTGCCATCCTTGCAACGGTAAGCCTTCAAGCCTTCGAACGACTCCTGGCCATAGTGCAAGCTGGAAGCAGCCATATGGATGTTAATGGTCTCTTCAGAGGAGATTTCAATCTCGCCCCATTTTCCGTCGCGATACCAGCAACGTACATTATAGTCCGTTTTTACGTAACCAAACGGAAGGTTTTGCCAATCTATATTCATGATAATTAATTTTTTATTAAAGTTTCACTTTATTTTGGGTGATTGCAAAGATAGACTAAAAAAGTGAATTGACCAAATTATTTCAGACTTTTAATTCACTAAAAAAGAAACAATAATTACGCCTCGGCGACCGCCATCGGCACAAAGGCCATAAATTGTTTTCCCATAAGCAAGCGCTCTCCCTTTTTGTATATTTTTTTCCGACGATACTTGATCCGATTGTCCAAATGCCATTTTATTTCATCTTCATGTAAATTATGATGTTTTTTTGCCACCAATAGTAATGTAAGGACGCCAATAGGGAAAATTATTTCAAATCATTATCTCCTAAAGGCATGGAAATCAAAAATTATTATTACCTTTGCAAAACGGGACCATATCAATAGACGAACACTAATACCGACCGAAAATGAAGAAGATATCTATATTTTTTGCTGTTCTCTTTATGTTCACATCGTATGCAGAAGCCCAAAGTTCGGCCGACAGCGTCAGCATACGTGGGAGAATCCTTTTGGATTATGACGATATTGATGTTCCTGAACCTTTTTCGGGAGCAGAGCTATTCATCATGGATAAGGATAGCCACAGGTCCCTAGAACGGGCCACAACCAATAGCTTTGGTGAATTCACATTTCTCATGCCCAAGGGCGAATACTACATCGGTCTCTATGGGGTTCAGTACTACAAAGACTACTGGCTTTTCCCCGAAAAGGATTTCACCTGTATAATACCCCAATATCCATTCCGCAAAGTGGATGCACGGACAAATGTAACTTTGGACGAATGGACACTCGTTGTCAAAAGATACATTCAGCTCCCTTTTTGGTTTGGGCCAAACAGCGAAATGCAAAAGATGAAGATTGATGGAGTCAAGGTCACCGTTCACTAAAACAATAGGAAACATGCGTGCCTTTAGGTACGCGCCCCCCCCGTTGCATACCTACGGCATCGCCTGCTGAACTTGCAAAAGAAAACAAGAAAATGAATAGATACAATAAACACAGACATACCATGAAGAAAACAATGAAAATATGGGTGGTGGCAGTTGCCCTCACGATGACATCCGCTTGCAAGAGCTGCCTGCAGGAAGCGGCTGCCCCAAAAGGGTACCTCTCCGTCGCCGACTTCTCGTCGGATGAAATAATTGTAATGGGAACCTACGACGAACTGATTGCCAAGATGGGGGAACCCGAGCACTATTCCGAAAGAGGGTGCGTTGCAAAGTGCAACGACACCAGCGTATATATTCCAGTGATGTACTACCCCGGCATTTGGTATATCCGCAAAAGCGACAGCGTTCAGCTCTTTTTTGTCGATTTCCGCATATCGGATGCCAAGCTGACACTCCAAATCGGTGACGCAAAACCACTGACCATCGACAGCAATACCCTTTGCGACGACTTCTACGCCTATATGGACAAGTTTGTCTTTGCCGACAGCAACAGCAGCACATTGCCCGACAAAGAACGAATGGCGTTCGATGTACACTATATGACGGATGGGCTCTATTATGTGCAGGGCTTCTCGTGCGACACAATCGACAAGAAATTCGGCAACATCATCCGTCCAGTGTTCACACCGGACGACAAACGGCTGTGGTATATAGAATTCGGCGCAGTAGATATGGACGGATTGTACAGAAACAGGCAATAGTTTACATTGCACATACCCGTCTTCTGCAGGGCGTCGCACCTGCGTATCACATGGTTTGTCGACACTACATGAAACAACAGTTTTTAACATTATGAAGAAAGCATTTTTAGCCTTCGTGGTGCTGTGCTGCATCGGGTTGACGGCTAGCTGCCAAGTCAGAAATACAAACGAACTGAAAATTGACTCCATTCAGCTGAACGATGACACCAATGCCGTGGAATTGATTGACCCAATTCAAATAGATCCACAGTTTCCAGGAGGAGTGGATTCAATGTACGCATTCATCGCACGCAATTTTCGCTTGCCACAAAGGTGCGATGGCGTAAAAGGCACGATATGGGTCCAATTTGTCATTGAAAGTGATGGTACTGTCTCGAATGCTGAAGTGATGCAAGGTATTGGCAATGAATACAACAAGGAAGCCCTGCGGGTGGTCCAAATGATGCCACGCTGGACACCAAGCAGATTTGCCGGAAGCAAAACTCCAATTCGGTCCCAATATGTTGTGCCCATCAAAATCGACTTTGAATAATTCATATATAATGAGCAACAGAAACAACAAACACAAAAAGAATATGGAAATATCTTGATGCGTCTGTTGTTATAATAATCCATGTAGTAAGCAAGCTAACTTTTGAAATCGTCTATGCTATCGAAATGATTGATGTAGAGAAGTTCATTCTTAATCTGCCCGAAGTAATTCTCCATTACAGAATTGTCAAGACAGTTCCCCTTTCGCGACATGCTCTGCACGATGCCACGTTGCTTTAGCAGGTGCTGTACGGGGACGAGACAATATGGTGTACGTATGATGCCCTAGCGATCTTGTTCGACAAGGCCAAATCAACAATAAGCGAGCATCTGAAAAACATTTTCGCCTGTGAGGAACTATAGTAAGAAAGGGTTCGGAGTATCCGTACAACCACTCAGCATGGCGCAATGGAGGGTGAAACGCAAATCCACGAGGTGGTATTCTACAATCTCGACACCATCATTTCGGTCGGCTATCATGTCAACTCCATTCGTGACACGCAGTTCCGCCAGTGGTGTACTTGTGTGCTGTGGCAGTTCGCCATCCGCGGCTATGTCATCGACCGCAAGCGTATGGCGAACGGCAGCTTCGTGCGCTTGAGATTTTGCGGCTACCGTATCACTACCACCTTCTTTGCCGCCTGGTTGCCTACCTTTATTATATAGGTTCCGCTGGCGGGAATGTCGAAACGTATAGTCGTGCCATAGCCCCGCTTTGTGGCAATCATTCGTCCGTTGATGTCGAACAGCGTCACCGAGTCTTCGCCGGCTCCCTCAACAACAATCTTCCCTTGACTTGAATACACTTTGGCGTTCAGCGCGTCTACTCCGTCGATGCCCTGGGTGATATATATGGTATCATGGATGTATTGAGGAAGGTATATTGTATCGTGAAGCCATAGCGTGTCGGTTTCTGTCAAGAATAGGGTGTCTGTCAGCGTGATATATGTTGTATCATGAACGGGGACATCTACATAAACGGTGTCACGAACAATCAATGTGTCCTGATACGGCATGCCGTTTGCATAGAAGTAGGCTGTCAGTTGGACGTCATCCACCACAGCAAAGGTGTAGGGATTGTATGTAGAGCCGTCGTTCCAATGCGAGAACATGTAACCGCTGAACGGCACTGCCACCACCGAGGCCGCAGAGCCGTAGGGATAGTTGCCGAAGCCTGTGCATGTACCATGTGTGACGCTGTCAACCTGAAGGCTAACATTGAAAGTGTCGATGCCGAAAATAGCTGTCCGTACCGCATCGCTTGTAACGACAAATTGCCTTGGATTCTGTGTGTTCCCGTCACTCCAGCGCACAAAATGGTACGGCGTCACGGCTGTTGCAGTCAATATTGTAGTGTCCAGATACTCAAACACTCCGCCTCCACTGACATTGCCGATGGTCAAGTCGGAACTCTGCACCTCCACAGTGTATTGATTCTTGGCAAAACTGGCCGTCAACATACTGTCCCTGTCAATCATCATGGTATCCGGGTTTGCCATGCTACCGTTGCTCCAACCTGTGAAATAAATGGAATGTGTGCGTCACCAAAGGTAGAAAATCTAAAAACAAGTTATCATGGCAACATTGACAATAACCTACGACGGGCGGAACAGCACGATGCGACGTCTTATCGAAGCCATGTTGTTACTTGGAGCAAAAGTTGAACAGGGTGTATGGAAATGGGTACCTTCGAAAAAGACCTGAAAGGACACGGATAGAAAGTGAGTTCCAAACGCTTGGTACCACCATCATTCCGCACCCAACTCAGACGTCCGCAGCTTGCAGGATTGCTGCAAAGTAATACCAACTATGAGCGCATTTCCGCTCCAGTCAGAATAGCAACCCTTGCATGAAAAAGTTGTCCAACATTTCGCTGAAAGAGTTCCGTGCGGTGCTGACAGCCCTTGGCTTGCACAAGATGCGCACCAAGGGAGGTCACGAAGCATGGGTCGTGAAGGGTTGAAACGTATAGTTATTATTCAAACCCATGTTGACCCCGTCTCGGAACTGGTGGTGAGTAAGACCATCAATGACCTCGGCCTCACTCGCGAAGAGTTTATCTCTCTATTAGAATCGCCTTAAATCCACTGATGACATAAACGAAGAAAGGCACCCGATTGGATGCCTTTCTTTTTATTATATTGCTCTCCGCGAGCACGCGGCTTAGTACATACCCACCGCTGGGGCGGGGTTTGTACTAATCCTTGAGGCTTAGTACATTCCGCCCATGCCACCCATGCCGGGGTTGCCAGCGGGCATCGGGGGTTCGGGTTCCTTGATGTCGCAGAGAACGCACTCGGTGGTGAGGAGCATACCGGCGATGCTGGCAGCGTTCTCCAGGGCCACACGGGTCACCTTGGCGGGGTCGATGACGCCACTCTGGAACAGGTTCTCATATTTCTCGGTGCGGGCATTGTAGCCGTAGTCGCCCTTGCCGTTCTTCACTTCGTTGACAACAACGCTGCCTTCGAGGCCGGCGTTCTCGACAATCATACGAAGAGGCTCTTCGACGGCGCGACGGATAATCTCGACACCAAGTTTCTCGTCTTCGTTCTCGGCTTTCACCTTGTTCAGCTTGGCAGCTGCACGGATCAGCGCGGTGCCGCCACCGGGGATGATACCCTCTTCGACAGCTGCACGGGTAGCATGCAGAGCGTCGTCGAAGCGGTCTTTCTTTTCTTTCATTTCGACTTCCGAAGCGGCGCCGACATAGATGACTGCCACGCCACCGGCCAACTTGGCCAGACGTTCCTGCAGTTTTTCGCGGTCGTAGTCGCTGGTGGTCTTCTCAATCTGAGCCTTGATCTGACCCACGCGAGCCTTGATCATGTCGCCATTGCCCTTACCGCTGACGATGGTGGTGTTGTCCTTGTCGATGGTGACTTTCTCGCTCTGACCCAGCATGCTGAGGTCGGCGTCTTCGAGCTTGTAGCCCTTCTCTTCGCTGATGACGGTACCACCGGTGAGGATGGCGATGTCTTCGAGCATCTCTTTGCGGCGGTCGCCGAAACCGGGAGCCTTGACAGCAGCAATCTTCAGGCTGCCACGCAGACGGTTGACCACGAGGGTGGCAAGAGCTTCGCTCTCGACGTCTTCAGCAATGATAAGGAGCGGACGGCCGGTGTTGACAACCTTCTCGAGCACGGGCAGCAGGTCCTTCATGGTGCTGATCTTCTTGTCATAGATAAGGATGAAAGGATTGTCGTAGGTGCATTCCATCTTCTCGGTGTCGGTGACGAAATAGGGGCTGATGTAGCCGCGGTCGAACTGCATACCTTCAACGACCTTCACATGGGTGTCGATACCCTTGGCATCCTCGATGGTGATGACGCCATCCTTGGTCACTTTCTCCATAGCCTCAGCGATGATGTCGCCGATGGAGCTGTCGTTGTTGGCGCTGATGGTGGCCACTTGGCGGATCTTGGCGATGTCGCCGCCCACTTCCTTCGACTGGGCCTTGATGTCGGCAACGATGGTTGCAACAGCCTTGTCAATGCCGCGTTTCAGGTCCATGGGGTTGGCACCGGCGGTGACGTTCTTCAGACCGGTGTTGACGATGGCCTGTGCCAGAACAGTAGCGGTGGTGGTACCGTCACCAGCCTGGTCGTTGGTCTTGGAGGCAACCTCCTTCACCATCTGGGCACCCATGTTCTCAACGCCGTTTTCAAGTTCGATTTCCTTGGCGACGGTCACACCGTCCTTGGTCACCTGGGGTGCACCAAATTTCTTGTCGATGACGACGTTACGACCTTTAGGTCCGAGGGTTACTTTAACTGCGTTTGCCAAAGCGTCAACACCTTTGCGGAGTTGTTCGCGGGCGTCATTATTGAAAATTATCTCTTTTGCCATGATTCTTTGTTTTGTTTAAAGTTGAATAAGTTGGATGTTGATTAATGATACGCGATTCGGATAAGCGTATCGGCATATCAACAGAAATTAAATGATAGCGTAGATGTCGCTCTCTTTCATGATCATATAGGCGGTGCCGTCGATGTTGATCTCGGTGCCGCTATATTTTCCGTACAGGACGTTGTCGCCCACTTTGACGGTCATCTCATAGTCTTTCGTGCCTTTGCCAACGGCCACAACTTTTCCGCGTTGGGGTTTTTCTTTTGCGGTGTCGGGAATAATGATGCCGGAAGCGGTCTTCTGCTCGGCTTCGGCCGGTTCAATCAGAACTCTGTCTGCTAAAGGTTTAATCTTCATAATGTTATTGTTTTTATTAGTTTATTATCGTTGTTCTATTGTGCGGTCTTTTGTCCGCAGACGATTTAACCATCATCCAAAATTATGCCAAAATGGAATTCTGTCGCAAAAAAATGACAAAATGTCACAACTGACAGATCGCCTTTCCCCACGCTGCAACTATGACAGAATTTCTATCGTCAGCCGACCCCAAGGGTCGTTTTTGTCGCCGCCATCCGTCGCACGTACATATTTTTTTTACTGTTTGAAAAAAAGTGCGTATTTTTGCAAATTATTTCCACCGTTTAAAAACATGAAAAACTTTGTTTCACACATAGTCTCCAATCTCCGCATCTTCTATCTCATCTCCATTCTGGCAGCCACCGTGGCACTAATTCTCATCATGTTTCCCGACGACTACCAGCGGGTGCAATACGACTACGCCATCGGCTCTTTCTGGCACGGCGACGACCTCTATGCTCCATACGATTTCCCCGTAACCTTCGACGACGACAGCACCGGCAGCACCTCCGACAAGGTCAAAAACGAATCGACCCTTTATTTTCTGGTCGACACTTCGGCGGCCACCAACGCCAACCGCCGTTTCGCCAAAACACCCATGGCTGCCAACCAACGGCTCATCTGCCAGCAGATTGTCCGTCTCGTATACCATGCCGCGGGCTATACCGACATCGACTCCTCGCTGCTCGGACATCCTGTCGTGCTCCTCAACGGCAATGTGGGTCGCGAAGTGGAGGCCTCCGAAATCCTGACTCCCTCCGACATCGTCACCCTGGTGCGGCAGAATGTGGCCGACAGCAGCACAGCGCTTCACCTGGCTGCGCTGCTCACCGACAGCATCCTCGCCCCTTCCGTCATCTTCGACCGCCAGCGCACCCATCTCGAGCTCGACAGCCGGCTGTCGCAAATCCGCTACTCCTCGCGCATGATACAGAAGGACGAGCGCATCGTGGCCAAGGGCCAGCGCATTGACGAGGAGACGGCACAAATCATCGCCTCGCTCGAAAGTGAGGAACAGTCGCGCCAGTCGTCCGAATACAATGTGGTGCTCCACTACCTGGGTCAGGCGCTTCTCTGCATCATCGCCTTCGTGGCGCTCTACATCTTCCTCAAAAACATCCGCCACCCCATGCTCGACGACCTCAAGAAGGTCTCCTTCGCCTTCTTCATCGTCATCTTCATCAGCGCCATCGTCGCCCTCCTTGTCCGCACTAATCCCGACTTGGTTCTGCTGGCGCCGGTCTGCATGGTGCCCATCCTGATGCGCATCTTCTTCGACATGCGTGTCGCCCTCTACATCCACATCGTGGCCGTCATCATCATCGGCAACATGGTGCCCAACAGCTACGAGTTCATATTCTACCAGCTCATTTCGGGCATGATGTCCATCATCTCCGTCCGTAACTTCGAACGGCGCAGCAACTTCTTCGCTGTCGCCCTGGTCATCTTCTTCACCTATTCCATCATCTATGTCGCCGGAATCCTCAGCACCGACACCAGCTTTGCCAACATCGACCCCTCGCGCTTCCTCATCTTCCTTCTCAACGCGGTGCTCACCCTCCTCGCCTACCCGCTCATCTTCCTCTTCGAGCGCATGTTTGGCATGACCACCAACCTCACCCTGCTGGAAATCTCCAGCACCAACACCCCGGCCCTCCGCGAACTGTCGCAGAAGGCGCCCGGCACCTTCCAGCACAGCATGCAGGTGGCCAACATCAGCGAGGACATCATCAACGAAATCGGCGGCAACGCGCTGCTGGCCAAAGTGGGCGCGCTCTACCACGACATCGGCAAAATCATGGCGCCGCTCTATTTCACCGAAAACCAGAACAACGGCTTCAACCCCCACGAGAATCTCGACTACGAGGACTCCGCCCGCATCATCACCCAACATGTTCGCGACGGCATCACCCTCGCCAAGAAATACCACCTTCCGGCCGAAGTGACCGACTTCATCCGCACCCACCACGGAACCACCGTCACCGGCTACTTCTACGCCCAAGCCAAACTGCACCATCCTGGCGAGGAAATCGAAATATCCAATTTCCGCTACCTCGGCCCCACCCCCTTCTCGCGCGAAACGGCCGTGGTCATGATGGTCGACTCCGTCGAGGCGGCCTGCAAGAGCCTCAAGGTGCAGGACAAAGAGAACATCGACAACATGGTTGACAACATCATCAACGACAAGATAAACCACAACCAGCTCAACAACTGCCCCCTGACCCTCAACGACATCAACCACATCCGTGCACGCCTCAAGGAGCGCATGATGAGCATCTACCATGTCCGCATCGCCTACCCCGTGGTGAAATAACCTTTCCCAATCGTGTGAATCTCTAATTCCATCAACAAGTCATACCCCGATCATCTTACACAAAGATATCTTACATCAAACATCAACAATGAAACCGCAAGTGAAAAAATCCCTGACCCATGTGGCCGCCATCGTCATCATGCTGATTGCAGCATGTCTTTATTTTTCGCCCGCTCTCAACGGCGACATCATCTTCCAGGGCGACGCCCAGAAAGCCGACGAAATGGCTTTCTGCCAACGTTCCGTGGCCGATTCCACCGGCACCATCCCCAACTGGAACCCCTCCATGTTCGGCGGCATGCCGGGCTATCAGACGGCTGTCGAAGCGCCCAAATCGGTCTTCACTCCCATGAAGTCCATCCTCATCATGCGTCCCCTCGGCCTCGAGCGCAACATCGGCATCCTATGGCTCTATCTCATCGGTTTCTACATCGCCATGATTGCCTTTGGCTGCAACCCCTGGCTATCCCTCTTCGGCGCCGTGGCCTTCGGTTTGGGCAGCTATAATATCATTATTATCGAGGCCGGCCATATCACCAAGGCTTGGGCCATGTCCATGATGGCGCCCGTCATTGCCGGCATGATGCTCTGTCTGCGCGCCGTCCTCAAAGACGAGGACAGCCGTTACCATATCCGCTGGAAACGGATGGTGTGGGGACTCATCCTCTTCACCCTCGCGCTGGGTCTGCAAATCACTTTCAACCATATCCAGATCACCTTCTACACCGCCATCGCTTGCGTCGTGATGGGCATCACCTATGCCATCTACGCCCTTCGTCAGAAGTGGTTCCGCCAGTTCATCGTCGTCGTGGCGCTCCTTGTCGTGGGCAGCCTCTTCGCCGCCGGCGCCAACTATCGCCACCTCACCGTCAACCAGGAATACGCCAAAGCCACCATGCGCGGCGGCAGCGAAATCACCGTCAAGCCGCACGACATCGGCTCTGCCGACAACGCACAGGAACAGGCCACTCAATCCGGCGGCCTCGACATCAACTACGCCTTCAGCTGGAGCTACGGCATCGGCGAGACCTACACCATCCTCGTGCCGCGTGCCATGGGCGGCGGCTCGGGCGAGCAAGTCGAACCCGACAGCGAATGGACCCGCCAAACCGGCCAGCCGATGGCCCCGCTCTATTGGGGCGACCAGCCCTTCACCTCAGGCCCTGTCTATTTCGGCGCCATCGTCATCTTCCTCTTCATCTTCGGCTGCATCGTTGTCAAGGGCCCCGACCGCTGGTGGCTCATCGTCACCACCCTCATCGCCATCGTCTTGGCGTGGGGTCGCCATTGTATGCCCATCAACGAGTTCCTCTTCAACCACCTGCCGCTCTACAACAAGTTCCGCACACCTTCCATGGGCCTCGTCCTGGCCAATGTCACCATGGTCATCATGGCAACCCTCTCCTTGAAATATATCGTTGACGCCGTTACCCGTCGCGCCGAAAAGAAAACCGTGACCGCCAAGAAAGGCGCCGCCGCTCCTTCGACCGACACCAACGACCTCAAACAGCAGAACAAGCAGCTCTACACCGCCGGCATCATCACCGCGGGCATCCTTATCCTGGGCATCATCTTCGCATCGGCCAACCTCTCCTTCTCGGGTGTCGACAACGACGCCAACCTCAAAGGGCAATACCTCAATGCCATCCAAAGCCAGGGCGCTTCGCCCGACCAGCTGGCTCAGTGGGAGGCTGCCGTCTGGCCGCAATGGCATGCCACGCTTGTCAAGGAGCGCAAGTCGGCCTTCATGTCCGACTCCTGGCGCTCGCTGGCCTTCGTGGCGTTGGCCTTCGCCATCCTCTGGCTCTTCGTCAACGGCAAGCTGAAAAAACCTGCCCTCACCGTCATCCTGCTTACCATCCTCACCACCATCGACCTCTGGGCCGTCGACCGCCGCTACCTCAACAAGGACAACTTTGTCGGTCCCGAACGTGCCAAAATCCACCGCTCCGCCACCGACCAGCTGCTCGACCAGACAGCTGCCAACTACGGCGACCGCGACTATCGTGTCTACGACCTCACCGTCAACACCTTCAACGATTCACGCCCCAGCGCCTTCCACAACCAGATTGGTGGCTATAGCCCCGCCAAGTTGCGCCGCTACCAGGACCTTATCGACTTCTACATCAACAGCAAGAAGTTTGAGGAATACTACCGCACGGCCGTCTCGCAATCCATGCTGGTACAATCGGCCGCCGGCGTCGCCACCCTCGCCCCCTACCCCGTGCTCGACATGCTCAACACACGCTACATGATGCTCACCGCCCAAGGCCAACCCATGCCTCTCCGTCGCCAAACCGCCCTGGGCAACTGCTGGTTTGTGGAAAATGTCAAACTGGTTCCCGACGCCAATGCCGAAATATTGGCCCTCAACGAGTTCGATCCCCACACCACCGCCATCGTCGACCAGTCGCAATGGGCCGACCAGGTGAAATCGCTCACCGCCACGCCACGCGACAGCAGCGAAACCATCGTCCTTGTCCACACCTATCCCCAAACGCCCGACCACCTCACCTATCAGAGCCACACCAACGGCACCCGTCTGGCTGTCTTCTCCGAGGTCTTCTACGCTCCCGACTGGCGTGTCTACATCGACGGCAAGCCGACCGAATACCTCCGCGCCGACTACATACTCCGCGCGCTGGTCATCCCCGCCGGCGACCATAAGATCGAGTTCGTCAACGAGGCGCCCACCCTCCATCGCAACGACACCATCAGCCTCATCATCGGCATCGTCATGCTGCTCCTCATGGCCGGCGCCCTGGTCATCGTCTACAAGAAGAGCAAAAACGCTGACGCAGCATAACTCCACAACGCAGGCATAGATAAAAACAAACGCAGACGACATCAAACATCCTACAACTCAGCTCAAAATGCAACACACCAAATATCTCATCCTCGGAGCCGGCATCAGCGGCCTTGCCTTCGCTTACGAACAGCGCGGCGACGACTACCTCATCCTCGAAAAGGAGACCGTTCCCGGCGGCCTTTGCCGTTCCTTCTACGCGCCCGGCTTCGTCTGGGACGTCGCCGGACACTTCTTCCACTTCCACTCCGACCAAACCAAGGCCTTCGTCAAGCAGATGCTCGACGGGGTCGAACTCTGCAATGTCACCAAATGCGCCAAGGTGTTCTATGCCGACCGCTATCTCAACGCGCCGTTCCAGTACAATATCCACCAGCTGCCTCACGACGAGTTCATGCAATGCCTCACCGACCTCTATTTCGCCAACGGCCTCGACGACGCCCCCTCCTTCAAGAGCTTCGTCCGCCAGAAATTTGGCGCCGGCATCTCCGACAAGTTCCTCATCCCCTATAACGAAAAGCTCTACGCCTGCGACCTCGACGAACTGGAGCGCGACTCCATGGGCAAATTCCTCCCCAAACTCACGTTCGACATGCTCATGACCTTCTACCACGGTCAGAAAGGCACCACCTACAACGACTTCTTCCTCTATCCCCGTCAGGGCACCATGCAACTGGTCAACAGCTACCTCAACCACTTGGACACTAGCCGCATACACCTCGGCGAATCGGTATGCGCCATCGACACCGACGCCAAGACCGTCACCACCTCCCAAGGCACCTACTCCTACGACCATCTCGTCTCCACCATACCGCTCAACCGCTTCATCGACTTCGCCCATTGCGGCGACAGCTCGCTGCTCCACTCCAACAAAATCGTCGTACTCAACCTGGGTTTCGACCTTCCCAGCCGCGACAAGGAGGTGAACTGGGTCTATTTCCCCGGCGACGAAATCTTCTACCGCGTGGGCTTCTACAACAATATCGCCCCGCGTCCCAACCTCAGCCTCTACGTCGAAATCGGCTGCCGTTCCGACGAGCAGGTCGACATCGACCGGCTCATCCGGCAAACTCTCGTCGACCTCAAACGGGTGCGCATCACCGACGACCACCAGCTTGTCAGCCACCATGCCATCGTGGTCGAACCCGCCTACGTCCACATCACCGGACAGAGCAAAGTCGAAACACAGCGTGTCATCGACGCCATGCGCCAACGCGATGTTCACATGGTCGGCCGTTATGCCCGCTGGGAATACTCCGCCATTGACGACTCCATCGAACAGGCACAGCAACTTGCCCAAACCCTCTCCCCAACCAGCCGCTAGTGTTGTCCTCAATCTGTTTGATGCGGAAAAAAAACGAAGAAAACAACATTTTGTCACCCGACAAAACCTGTCCCCAACCCCCAAAACCCAACAGTTCCTCCACTAGGACCCCAGTAGGACCCTGGTAAGACCCTGTTAGGACCCATAAAACCAAAAACAACATTTATAGGGGTCGGCCATCATGCCATTGGCATGCAATTCTGCCACCTTTCCTCGTTCGCCCTGCTACGCCAGTATATCTCGCGACGCAAATTGGGCGGCGCGTAGCTTGTAGTAGGGGTAGCGGCCTTCAAAGTGGCGATACATCTCCGTGAGCGACTTCGGGCGGTCCTCGACAATGTACTCGATAATCTCGTCCAACTCCTCCGACGGCAGCAGCATGTCGACATCTATCGCTCCGGCTTCAAGGGCTTGCTGCAGGTGGCTGGCAACGGTCGACGGAGCCAATCCGCGCGTGGCGGCGACCTCCTCCATGTTCTTGCCTTCGACAAAAAGGCGCACACTCTCAACCCATACTGGCGACTTTTCGGCTTTGGAACGTGCGTTGCGACGCACCTCCTGCCCCATCGCATCTGCCACAACAGCTTGCTTGGGCACCTCGATGCCCTGTCGGCGTATGAAATTCTCCACCACCTCGACAATGGCGTCGCCAAACTGGCTGCACTTGGCTTTGCCTATGCCCGAAACCTCCATCAGCGCCTCCTTGCTGCGGGGCATCTTGGCCGCCACGCCTATCAGCGCCTTCTGCGTCAGTATGTGGAAGGCCGGCACATTCCGTTCGCGTGCCTCCTCCAGGCGCCAACGCTTCAACAGATCCACCAGCTTTGGATAGCGCACATCGGGATTCTCTTCAGCCACCTTGCGCTTGCGGCTCCGCTGCCGTTCCTTGGGTTGCTCCTTCTCCAACAGGAAGTCGACCTTGGCTTGGTTGTACACCGCCGTCGAAAAGCCCTCCGAACCTATACGGCCAAAACAGTGTTCCTTCACGCCGACGGCATCCCTGAAGGCTTCTGCCCATTCCTCCAGTTCTTCGGCTACGGCTTTGTTTTCCACCTCCACTTCCAGAAGCGTCGCTGCCACCAGATTGATGCGTCCCAGTTGCTCGCCAAAGTATGCTACGCCCTTGGCTATCCGCTCGTTCAGCTGGGCGTTCGTCACATCGCCGCCCGTCTGCTGACGTATCTGCATCAGCTGCCGGTGGAATTTCTCCGACACGCTGAGCAGGTTCACCACCTGGGTGTCGTACAAGTCGGCCATCTTCTGCGCCTGCTGCGGATAGATGCGGACCAGATGTTGCATGAAGATGCGCCGCAACCGCTCGGCGGCATGGTTCAGCGCCGTGAAATCGAACAACTCGTACACCTGCGCAAAGTAGTATTCCGCCTGCGAACCGTCCAACTGTTGCTGCACCGTCTCCATGGTCGGAAACGAACGGTTGAATTCCACCACATCGGCATTGTCGAAGATGCAGCTGCCCGAAATGCGCGACTCCAGCACCAACCCCTCCAGCGTCCGGCAACGGCTCAGCGCCACATACACCTGTCCGAAGGTGAAGGCGTTTTGCGCATCAATGATGACCTTGTCGAATGTCAACCCTTGGCTCTTGTGCACCGTGATGGCCCACGCCAGCTTCAGCGGGTATTGCACAAAGGTGCCGTCGACTTTCTGCTTGATCTGGTTGTCCTTCGGATCGACCTCGTAGCGGATGTTCTCCCATCGCTCGCGGCTCACCACGATATGGTTGCCTTCGCGGTCGACAACGGCCACGCCCTGTTCCTCGTCAAATCCCTCCACGGTGGCCAGCTTGCCGTTGAAATAGGCGCCGCCCGAGGCGTCGTTCTTCACAAACATCACCTGCGCCCCTTTCTTCAGCACCAGCTTGCCCTCGGTGGGGAACGACCCCTCGGGGAAGTTGCCCTCCACCATGGCCTTAAGTTCGAAGGGCCGGCCCTTCAGCGCCTCCAGTTTCCGACGGTTGACGTTGTCGGCCTGGTAGTTGTGTGTGGTCAGACGGATATACCCTTCGCTGTCGGGCGGGTCGAAACCTGGATGGCAGCGTTGGTTGAGTGCCTGCAGGGTCTCGTTGTCCAGGCGGTTCTCTCTGATGTTGTTCAGCAGGCCGATGAAGCGGGCGTCCTGTTGGCGGAAGATGTGCGTCAGCTCTATCGTGATGTAGTGCAGCTTCTGCAGCGCCTTGCTGTGGAAGAAGAATGGCGACGGGTACACCCGTTCCATCCAGGGACGCTCCTCGTCGGTAACCACCGGCGGAAGCTGGTGCACGTCGCCTATCATCAGCAGCTGCACCCCGCCGAAGGGCTTGCTGGAACGCCGGTATTTGCGCAGGGTCATGTCCACAGCATCCAGCAAATCGGCCCTCACCATGCTGATTTCGTCAATGATGATCAGGTCCAACGTCCTGATGATGCGTATCTTCTCTTTTCGCAGACTTCGATGCTTCTCGGGCATCTGGTATTCGGTCACCAGCTCCTTGACATCCGGCAGATAGAGGCAGAGCGGCAGCTGGAAGAAGGAGTGTATCGTCACCCCCGCAGCATTCACAGCCGCCACGCCAGTCGGCGCCAGCACTACGCATCGCTTCCCTACGGTTTGCACTATTCGCCGCAGAAAAGTGGTCTTGCCCGTCCCTGCCTTACCGGTCAGGAAGAGCGAAACATTTGTCGTAGTGATATATTTTTCAGCCAGTTCGAGTGGTGCCATTCTTTGATGTTCAGGTAGGTAAAAGTAGTTCCGATTCAGGGCAACAGATGCTGTACGCAATGGCCCCAAACCATGATAGAGCAAACGTCCGCTCGTTCAATGCCCAGCCCCTTAGGAAATCGGCACGCGGCGGTCGAGGGTGAACGACATGGGCGACACCTTGAGCAGCGGTGCAAACTGCAGACGTTTCCATTCGTTGATGCGCACCTTACGCAGCACCTCGCGCACCAGGTCGGGGTCATATCCCTCTTCCACAATCTCTTCGCACGACAGTTCCTCTTCGATGTGGAGGTTCAGAATGGCATCCAGCACCGCATAGTCAGGCAGCGAGTCGGAGTCTTTCTGGTTGGGACGCAGCTCGGCCGATGGAGCCTTGGTGATGCTGTTGACGGGGATGAGCTCGCGTTCGCGGTTGATCCATTCCGACAACTCGTACACCTCGGTCTTGTACAGGTCGCCGATGACCGAGATGGCGCCGCAGCTGTCGCCGTACAGGGTTCCGTAGCCCATGGCGGCTTCGCTCTTGTTGGTGGTGTTCAGCACGATGGCGCCGAACTTGTTGGCATACGACATCAGGATGGTTCCGCGGATGCGTGCCTGCATGTTCTCTTCTGTAACATCCTCGGCGCGTTCGCCAAAGACGGGCTTCATCGTCTCCTTCAGCGTCTGGAAGCAGTCGGCGATGGGAACGATATGGTATTCAATGCCCAGATTGTTCGCCAGGTCTTCGGCATCCTTCACCGAATGGTCGGTCGAATATTGTGAGGGCATCAGTATGCCATGCACATTCTCGGGTCCCAGCGCCGCCACGGCCAGCGCGCACACCAGGGCGGAATCGATGCCGCCGCTCAGTCCCAGCACGGCCTTCTGGAAATGGTTTTTAACGAAATACTCGCGCAAACCCATCGTGAGGGCCTTGTAGACGAGTTCCACCGCTTCGGGCTTCTCGTCATCGCAGGCAGAAAGCAGCTGCAGGTCGACCGTCTGGCGATGCTCCTCGAAATAGGGGAACTGGCACAACACCGAGCCCGCCGCATTGAGGGCCATGCTGCCGCCGGCATAGAGGAACGACCCTTCGCCACCCACACGGTTGACAAAGACCAGCGAGGCGTTGAGGTTCTCCACAATCTTATGCATGCGATAGCGGATGCTGTAGGGTTTCTTGTAGTCGAACACGTTGCAGCCGCAGCAGATAATCATGTCGGGTTGTTCGGTGTGGCTCTTCGACAGCTCTTTCAGGTCCTCGTAGAAGCCGATGGCAATCTGCTGACCCTGGTAGTTGACCATCTGGACGCCTTCGCCGCGAACGAAATACTTCTGCTCGTCGGGTGCCAGATATTTCTTGGTGATGATGGCTCGTATGGCGTTGTTCTGCACAAAGACGATGGCGTTGCAGAGCCCCTTGTCCTGCACCTGCAGCGGCATGCCGATCAGGAAGGCCTTGTGCTCCGAATGCTGAATGCACTCCTGCAGCGCCGCCTGGGCGCGCTTCTGCAGGTCGGTGTAGGCAGCCGATCCGAACAGCGGATAGCCGCACAGCGTGCATGCCGGAAAGACCGTCAGCAATGCGTCGCTCGCTTCGGGAGAATCTATTTCCTCAAGAATCCACTTCAGGTTCTCTTCAGGATTATTGGTGATGATGTTGTGTTGTACAATATGAACGTTCATTATTTTAATATTGAGTGTTGCTTATGATGAATTATGACTCGAATTGATTCATTAACTGATTGTTACACCTCGTCCCAAGTTTTCGTTTTCGTTATCGTTTTCGTCCAATCACGCAAACAGCGACCGGAAGGCTTCCTCTATCACCGACACCTCCACAATCTCGATGCCGAAGCGTTTCTTGTTCAGCGAGCGGGCGTTGTATTTCGAGATGAATATCTTCTCGAATCCCAACCGGTCGGCCTCGGCAATGCGGTGTTCCACACGGCTTACGGGTCGCACCTCGCCGCTCAACCCCATCTCTGCGGCAAAGCAGAATCGGGGCGAAATGGGGATGTCCACATTCGACGAAAGGATCGACCCTGCCACAGCCAGGTCGATGGCCGGATCGCTGACGCGGATGCCGCCGGCAATGTTGAGGAACACATCCTTGGCTCCGAGCTTGAATCCGCAACGCTTCTCGAGCACGGCCAACAGCATCGAGAGGCGTCTGAAATCGAAACCGTTGGCGTTGCGCTGTGGTGTGCCGTAAACGGCCGACGACACTAGCGACTGCACCTCGATGAACATCGGACGGGCACCCTCAAGCGTGGCGGCAATGGCACATCCGCTGAGGTTCTCGTCGCGCTGCGAAAGGAGGAATTCCGAAGGATTGGCCACCTCCTTCAGCCCGTCGCCCTGCATCTCGAAGATGCCGATTTCGGCGGTGGAACCGAATCGGTTCTTCAACGAGCGCAGCAGACGGTAGCCGTAGTTGCGGTCGCCCTCAAACTGCAGCACGCAGTCGACGATATGCTCCATCACCTTGGGGCCGGCCAGGGTGCCGTCCTTCGTAATGTGACCCACCAGCAACACGGGCACCGCCCGCTCTTTGGCAAAACGCTGAAATTCGGTGGTGCATTCGCGTATCTGCGAGATGCTGCCGGCCGACGAGTCGATGCTTTCGGTGCAGATGGTTTGTATCGAGTCGACTATCAGCATGTCGGGCTTCAGGGCTTCCACATGTTCGAAGATACGCTGGGTGACCGTCTCGCTGACCACGTACAGCTCGCCGACATCCTTCCTGCCTTCGCCGCACAAGCGGTCGGCGCGCATCTTTATCTGCTCTTCGCTCTCCTCGCCGCTGACGTAGAGGATACGACGGCCGGGGATGCTCAGCGCCGTCTGCAGCAGCAGGGTGGACTTGCCGATGCCCGGTTCGCCACCCAACAGCAACAGCGAACCCGGAACGATACCTCCGCCCAGCACGCGGTCAAACTCAGTACAATGCGTGGCTATGCGCTGCGTCTCGCTGGTGGTCACCTCATGTATCAGCTTCGGCCGCGATGCGGCTCCAGCCACCGTTCCCCGACTTGCAGCCGCAGTCTTAACGGCCTGAACCACCTCTTCCTGCATGGTGTTCCACTTCCCGCATTCCGGACATTTCCCCAGCCACGAGCTGGATTGGTATCCGCATTCGCTGCAAAAAAAATAGGACTTCGGTTTCGCCATAATATTTACAAATGTCTGTTTCTGTGCATATTCACATTATTCCTACATGGAAATGCCATTCCAAATAGGGATACAAAAATACGAAAAAAAAGCATTACTGCAAAAAACGCTTCGACCACGACCGTCGGTACAGTATCGCGCCAACAGCCGTCGCGTCGGCCGGAGCGTCATCAAAATTCGTCAACCACCTTGTCCACACGATACAGCTTGTCGCCGCGGCGCAAGGGCTGCGTGGTGGCAAAGCTGAACCGCTCGCCCTGATGCACTTCAGCAACAGGATCGCGCTCCAACCGCAATTCCGCTATTGTGGCGCGGTAAACGCCGGTCGTTTCGCCTATCACCATCACCGTGTCGCCGGGTTTCAGCGTCTCGGCCGTCTGTATCTGGGCTTCGGCCACCCCGATGCGGTTGAAATAGTTCTTTACCAAACCCAGATAGACCTTGTTCTCAGTGGCTTGCGAACCGTAGCGCTCACTCCATTCGCCCATCTTGCGACCCATGTAGTAGCCGTCCCAGAAACCTCGGTTGAAAACCGTGGCCAGCCGTTCCTTCCAAGCGCCGATGCGCTCGGGTGTGTAGGTACCGTCGGCTATGGCCTGCACGGCTTCCTTGTAGCATTCGGTGACCGTCTTCACATAGTCGGCGCTCCGTCCCCTGCCTTCTATCTTCAGCACCCGCACGCCGGCTTTCACTATCTTGTCCAGAAAATCTATGGTGCAGAGGTCTTTGGGCGACATGATGTACTTGTTGTCGACCACCAGCTCGGTGTCGCTCTCAAGGTCTTTGACCAGGTATTCACGTCGGCACAGCTGCAGACAGGCGCCACGGTTGGCGCTGTAGTTGTAGTTGTCAAGGCTGAGGTAGCACTTGCCGCTGACGCTCATGCATAGTGCACCATGGGCAAACACCTCTATCTGAACCAGTTCTCCCTTAGGTCCGCGAATGTCGTTGTCGCGAATAAACTGTGTGATTTCGGCCACCTGGCGCAGCGGTAGCTCTCGGGCGGTGACCATCATGTCGGCAAACTGGGCATAGAAGCGCACAGCCTCGTTGTTGCTGATGTTGCACTGGGTCGAGATGTGCACCTCGACGCCGACGCTGCGGGCGTAGGTGATAACGGCAAGGTCGCTCGCTATGATGGCGCTCACCCCTACCCTTTTGGCGGCATCGACCAGTTGGTGCATCTCGTCGATTTCGTGATTATAGATGATGGTGTTCACCGTCAGATAGGTACGCACACCATGCTGATGGGCTATGGAGCATATCTTCTCCAGATCCTCCAAGCCGAAGTTGGCTGCCGAGCGCGACCGCATGTTCAGGTTGCCCACGCCGAAATACACAGCGTCGGCACCTGCCTGTATCGCCGCCGTCAAGCTCTCGTATGAGCCTACCGGCGACATAATTTCTATTTTCATTTCTGATTCTTTTGTTTCATACAAACGCGTTTTAATGTTTTTTATTATTTTTTTTTGCTAAAACCATATGTAAAAACGTAATAAAACGTATTTTTGCAACGCTTTTTTGAGGATAAAAGCCAACTACTATATATATAAATATACATCTAAATATAAATCTTTCAATTTCTTACAGAAAGGAGCTGAACAAGCCAAATGACTACAAAAACATCCAAAAAACTAATAATTCTTCTTTTTTTATACTCATTTCTTCTGTCATTTCAATTGCAAGCGCAAACCAGTAACATCACTTCGCTTAGCAGCATCACAGACGCATCCGGTCATTATGTCATTACGCAGGACATTGACGCCAGCAGCTTCACGACAAGCATCGCCACTTTCAGCGGCACCCTCGAGGCCGCCATCGACCCCACGACAAAGATGCCTTACCGCATAAATAATCTTAGTGTGCCTCTTTTCACCACCCTCACCGGCACGGTGAAGAATCTGGTGATTGAAGACGTCAGCATCAGCGCCAACACCGGCAACACCGGTGCCATCGCCGCAACAGCTGAGAGCGCGGCACGCATCTACAACATCGGTATCCTGAGCGGCTCGGTGGGCGGTACCGGCAACACCGGCGGCTTGGTAGGTTTGCTCCAAGGCACCGCCCGTGTGGTGAACTGCTACAGCTTCGCCACTATCACTGGCGGCTCCAACGTGGGTGGCATCGTGGGTAACAACAATGCCACTACCACCGCCAGCAGCATCAAGACGATGGTAATGAACTGTATGTTCTACGGCGACATCACGGGCGGCACTACCGTCTCGCCCATCTTCGGCGGCACCAACATCGCCAACCTGCAGGGAGGCCTCAATACCTTCAACTACTACGCCTACGACGAGCTGCAGACCACGGCCATAAGCAACAACAAGTACAATAGCGCGCTGGCTGTTGAGGAGAAGTTCCTGAAACGCCACGAGTTCTACCGTCTGCTGCTCAATAGCAATAAGAAACTGGCGGCCTTCTACGTCACCGGCAATGTGGCTGACGGCGACCAGATGCTCAAGTGGGTACTCGAGACCGCCGACCGCACTATCGACAACCCCAAGCCATATCCCATACTGAAGGCGCAGGGCTATTACCCCTCCATCATCAACCCCGACTTTGCCAACGCCCCCGACAGCGCCACCGTGGGTCGCAACCACGGCGGCAAGATGCCTTCGCCAAGGAATACCCTTAGCGTTACCATCAGCAGTGCGCAGACCACCGGCGGACAGACCAAGCCCACAGGGGCCACAATCACCACCTCGAGCCTGACGCTTGTGCGCACCGACAAGGACTTCGACCGCTTCAACTACAACTACGACAAGGTGCAGCTGCCCTACTACAACGACGTGGGCACAGGCAACTACACGGGTAACCGTGTGGTGACGGGCTGGAAGATCACGGCCATCACCGCCGTCACCGACGACCCCTACACCTCGGCCAACTACCCCACCACGGGCATCAGGGATTTCCCCGACCATAACTACGCCGACCGCAAGAGTTCTAACAAAGACCTTTACTCTGTAAGTGGTCGCGTGTTCTCGCAAGGAGCCTACTTCGATGTACCCTACGGCGTCGACTCCATCACCATCGAGCCCTACTGGGGCAAGGCGCATTATATTGCCGACCCCAACTTTGATGTGGTGTACAAGACCGACTATAAAAACGAAAATAAGCAGAACGTAAGCCAGACCGGCACACAGGTGGCGAACCCCACGGGTGCCACACCCACCCTGTTTAATGGGCAAAAAGTCGAAACCAGTATTGATCGAGCTATAAACAACATTGCCGCCAGCACCGCTTCGGGTGGCTTGGGCGGTTTAGGCCCAACCGTCTACGACAACGCCCTCGTACTCGTGGGCAATCTTCATTTGGCCACTGTTCCGCAAAATGGAACCAATGCTTTCACCATGATGTCGGTGGACGAGGACAACGACCATGAGCCCGACTACAGCCTCATCTATCACCATATTGGCAGATTGAGCATCACCCCTATACGATTTGACTTTCTGAACATCCCCGGCACCGCGCAGGCGCAGAAGCCTAACGGCGCCAGCCTCATCTGCAACTTTACCATCTTCAAGACCAGAGGATGGTTCGAAGTCACCAATACAGCACTTTTCTACACCTCGCAGTTAGAGTATGAGAATCTGGACAAGAACACCAAGACCGACGCTCCTCTCATCCTGCTTGGCGGCGTGGTCGACCAGTTCGTGTCAACACAGTCTTCCAATGTCAATGGCAAAACCATCTACATCCATGTGGGCGGCAACGTGTGGATCAATGAGTTCGGCATGGGCACCCACAGCGACGGCAGCCAATCGACCCCCCATGTGCCGGTGTCGGTGACGGGAGGCGAGTTCCCGGGATTCTACCTCACGGGAACCTACAAGGCCGATGCTCAGGTACGTACAGACAACGCCGAATGCTACATCAGCGGCGGCTATATCCACGAGGCGGCGGGAGCATCGCTCGAACAAATCGACGGCAACGTGCGGTGGCAGATATACAACGCCGACATCGACAACTTCTTCGGCGGCGGCATCAACGACGCCAAGCCCATCACGGGCGACATCACTACGGAAATCTACAACAGCCACGTGACGCTCTTCTGCGGTGGCCCCAAGTTCGGCAACATGCAGCCCAATAAGACCGTCATCACCCGCGCCGAGGGCTGCGTCTTCGGCGATTATTTCGGCGCCGGTTACGGCGGCACCTCTATTGCCAAAAAGAAATATTACGACAAGGACGGAGATCAGAACTGGGGCACCCTTCAAGGCTACTATACCACCGACCAAGGCAAATACTTTGACGGAAGCACCACGCAGTCCTCACAGATAGGCAAGGACTACGGCAAGAAAGGCCCCGGTGTGGCCACCGACTTCGACTATGAGTTCTTCGTGTGGTCCACCGGCACAACGGGTGCCCGACTATATGTCAAGTTCGCTGCTTTCTCGCTGGCGCAATGCAACGATGTGTCATCTAACTTGAAGAATTGTACGATTAACGAGAACTTCTATGGAGGCGGCAACCTCGGAAAAGTCGCTGGTAATGCCACTTCGGTGCTTGAAGACTGTACGGTAAATGGAAATGTTTACGGTGCAGGATATTCTGCTTCTCTTCCCACCGTTGAAGTAAGAGACGCTGGTTTTACAAAAAGTCCTAATTACAACAAGAATTCTGGTATGTTTGAGCCTGGTGTATTTTCCGGCACGACAACATTCACTTGGCAGAACGCTGGTGAAGCAAGCGTAACCTTGACAAACAACCAGTCAGGAAGCGATTTAACAAACCATATATTGTATACGAATGCCGACCTTACAACTCTTGGACGAGTGATGGGCGATGTGTCGCTCACCATTACCGGCACCTCGCACATTCTGGGCGATGTATATGGTGGCGGAGCCTTGAGCGATGCCAATACCAATGCAAGCAACACTACGACTGTAAACATTCTTGGTGGCATATACGATGGCAACATCTATGGCGGCGGTCAGGGACGTTTGGCTGATGTCGTCAATGATATTGAAGCTGTGGCCGCCAAAGTGAACGGCGTGGTAACAGTGAATATAGGCTCCGACGATGGCGGCGGCATCTATTCGGGCGACGCCAACCTGACAGCAAGTTCGGTATACGGCTGCAACAACACCAACGGCTCGCCGCAGGCCGATGTGTTTGTAAATGTGTACAAGACGGCTCGGACGACCGGAACGAACACCATAGATGATGCTGGCTATGCCATCGACCAGGTGTTTGGCGGCGGCAATGCGGCCGACTATGCCCCTGAGGATGGCAATGCCGCATCCACTAAGAAAGCGACGGTGCATATCTATACTTGTGACAACACCATCAGACGTATATTCGGCGGCGGCAACGCTGCTGCGGCCCAAGGTGTGGCTACAATCGTCGACGGCGGCCGCTTCGACTGGGCCTTCGGCGGCGGCAACGGAGAGATTACGGCTGCCAATATCGGCAATGGCGGTGTGGCGCTGACCGTGAATGGTGGCATTTTCAACCACCTCTTCAACGGAAGCAACAAGAACGGTACTATCGGAGGCTCCATCACGGCCTCTTTGTCGAGTGCGAGCGGATGCGAGGAGGATATCAAGGAGTACTTCTGCGGCAACAACCTGATGCCCATCACTACAGACCTTACCACGACTATTGTCTGTAACACAGAACACCCCGTTTATATCACCGACCTCTATGGCGGCTCGAATCTGGCATCAATCACAGGCAATGTCACGCTTACTGTCGAAGGCGGCGTAATAGACAATGTCTATGCCGGCAGCAAGGGCACGAATGAAACCGACGCCAGCATCAGCGGCAATGTGCTGCTCAACATCCACGGCGGCACTATCGGCAACGCCTTCGGAGGCAGCAATGTCAAGGGTACCATTGGCGGCACAATAACGGTCAATGTGTATGAGAACAGCGAGTGTGCGCTGAGCATTGACAATGTCTACGGTGGCGGCCAGCTGGCACCCTACAGCCATTCTACTGGTTACCCGGAAGTCAACATCATAAAAGGTACTGTCAACCAAGATGTGTTTGGCGGCGGCCTTGGCTCAGGTGCTGTGGTTACTGGTTCGCCTAAAGTGACCATTGGCGCCAAGAGGGAGTCGGTGGCTTATCCCTGCCGTGTGGGAGGCGATGTGTTTGGTGGCGGAAATGCTGCTGCCGTCAACGGCAACACCGATGTCGAGGTGACGAATCAGGCCGTTGTTAACCGAAATGTCTTTGGTGGCGGAAACACCGCAGCCGTCAGCTCCAATACCGAGGTCAAGCTTACGGGCGCAGCCAAGGTTCACGGCAACGTTTACGGTGGCGGCAACCAAGGCCAGATAGGAGGAAACACTAAAGTCATCGTCAACGGCGAAGTTACTCCGTAACCGTCATCGACAAACAGAGATAATATCGTAGGCAGTAAGGAATTCCTGCCTACGATATTTTTTATATATATACAAAAAAAATGTATATTTGCATATAGAAATGATATACGAAAGCTATATGATTTTTCTTGCGAACTAGCTAACTTTTAGATAGTTTGTCGGCAAGAAAAATTTGTTATATATAATGAATAAAAGCAATATACATATAAAGAAACATCTTTTTTCATACTTGTTCCTGCTGGTCTTTTTGTTGGGCTG